>OODK01000021.1_pt1 | contig 206251 bp, 194 predicted proteins | sample 1671371 | NCBI WGS metagenome assembly OODK01 (sample SAMN06348150, study PRJEB24527) | human gut metagenome | biome: human gut; feature: ankylosing spondylitis patient; material: feces | host: Homo sapiens | place: China | collected 2015-10 | reverse complement strand
ACGACGCTTATCCGGTGGCTCTGCAATCACCTTTATCGCCAGCCTTCCGGACAGGTTTAATTTCAGCCGCTGCTGGCGAACAATTAGCGCCACATCACGGCGATAACGCTTTCCGGCCTCCGAGATGAAATACGTATTGCCATGACGTCGCCAGTAGGTATTCACCGTCGGCGGGTAAGGCAAAACAAATTCTATGCGTTCAGTCATTCATGCTTTCCACTTCAGGACACCCGAATTTCTCGCGTGCATTAAAAAACGAATCAGCAACAACAGCTGGCTGCCGTGTTTTTCTTCAAAATCTTTTACCCCGGCGTGCAGTTCGTTATGACATTTACGGCACAGCGGAATAACAAACAAATCATCAGCCTTTGTTCCCATACCTCCCAGGCCATGACCAATGATGTGATGCGGATCATCTGCCTGATTACCGCACGTCATGCATTTCTGCGTTTTTACCCAGCGCGTGTATACAGGCATCTCTTCCCGTTGTGGTTTCTGGCGCTGGAGATACTGAGCCGGAGACTCCGGATCAACGGCGATGCTTACTAACGTCTTTTCCTGGAGTGGGGGCTGTTGCTGGTGGACGTGAAGTGGCAGCGCAATATTTTTTGTGCGCTGCTTCAGTATGCTGGTGGCAGTCTGTTCTCCCGGTACGATGTCACTCTCACGGTATACGGAGCGGATTTTTTCCACCGGTAATCCCAGTGAACGACACAATACAGACTCCGGAAGCGCATCAGCCACCTGATTGCAGACCGCCCACCAGGATAATTCGGCCAGCGATAACTCCCTCTCCTGCGTACCGCTGATTGCGTGACGGATGACGTCAATCATCCATGCTGACAAGTTTTGGTGAGCAAGTTGCTCAAGTGATTCTGAGGTCTGGTCACACAACTGGTTGTCGCAGTGCCAGCACAACACCATTGCGCCGGTACCATAACGGTGAATGACGGTTTCACTGTGGTGATAATCACCGTGTGGCCACTGGCAGGATTTAATATGGCGCAACAGCCAGTCAGACAGTGCACCAGCGCCGCCAGCAGCACGAATCACACGCTCATTGCTGAAAAATGGCAGTAATGATTTATCCTCCGCCAGCGGCTGGCGAACGGCAGGGACGACTCCGGATGGCAGGCCGCACATGCTTTTCGGTTCCGGCTCCACCAGCACTCGAGGATTATGAAATATCTGTATGGATTCACGGCCCGGCTTAAGGACCACCAGCCTAAGCTCAGGCACCAGAACAGGTCTAAGTAATACCCGCACGTTACCTCCAGATCCGTTGCTGGAAAGTGCGGGACGGACGTGGTGGGCGTTCGGAATAAGGCAGCCTGACAGAGATTATCCAGTGCCGATAGTCGAGACTGAGAGCTTTCTTAACCTCGAACCCGCGCCTGCGGTAAGAATGAATCAGCCATTCGGCCTGTTCTTCAGTACATGGTGGGTGTTGGTACCAGTCGGTTTTAAATGCGTGTGAACGCCGCTCATGCCGGATGGCAAGGTCGGTATCAGAATTGTGAAATTTGGTTTTGTGCGCCATCTGTTTTCTCTGCTGGCGCAGCAGGTGTCAGGTGTTCAGGCTGACGTGCGAATTGTAAACCAGAATGCCAGGAAAAAACAAAACCCGCCGAAGCGGGTTAAGTGCGGGTGCGTTGAGGATGCCTGACACATCAGAGGTGGCGAGGGATTTCTCCCCCGCCAGGTCTCTTACTCCTCAGGTTCGTAAGCTGTGAAGACAGCGACCTCCGTCTGGCCGGTTCGGATTCGTACCTCGCAGAGGTCTTTCCTCGTTACCAGTGCCGTCACTATGACGGTTAAACAGATGACGATCAGGGCGATTAACATCGCCTTTTGCTGCTTCATAGCCTGCTTCTCCTTGACCTTTCGGTCCGTAAGAGGCTAATCTCTATGTGTCGCATAGATATGGCCTCAGATTAATGTTAAGCGTCTTGCAGGACGCGTAATGTTAACTGGGGCTTTTCTCTATCTGCCTTTTGGTGTTCATGCCTGAGACAGATAGCCTCAAGCACCCGCAGTCATTCTACTTAACTAAGATTTCCCCGCAAACCGTTTTTGTCCGGCACAGTAAATATCCAACTAAACCAATGGCGTTCGCTGTATTTACCGCCAGTATTCAATGCACATGACCGCCATGAACACCCCTAAAAAAAGGGCATTTATATGTCCAAACATTAATATCAAAACATCAACTTTTTCCATATACCTTGCTGTGAAGATGATGGGCATACATGATGCGAACAACCAGAACGCAACAAACAAAAACTGCAATGCGTTTTTCATTATTCCCCCTACAATCAATGTGCAATAACATTTAAACACACCTCAATTTGGCCGGACATATAAATATCTAAACCAGAAAAAATCACTTACATAGCGTTACAAACTCTTTAGTCTAAATATTCATCGCAAAATATTCCCCATACTTATCAGCCCGTTCTGCGCCAGGTAGCTCATTGCCTTATCTGGGAATCTGTAATCAGGTTTCCGGATGCTGGTGGATTTTCGCGTTTTAGTTGTTCATAAAAGTGCACAGCTTTAACCAGTTCTTCTGATGTCACCGGAACTGGCGGGGCAGCGAATAAGGCCTGAATTTCATAGTTCGGCCTGTCGTTGCAATCCTCTTTTGTCGGTACATATTTCCAGTCACCAACCCACAGATTCTCCTGAAAGTCCGTAACGCCTTTTTTCACGTAGCGATATCGCCATGCAACTGGTTTTGCCTGCCCTGCCGTTTCATGCCCTTCCTGATAATTAATCTCGCTCATTCATCGCCCCACTCATCACAATATGCTTCGACCGGAGTTTTTCCTGCTTCATAATCATCACGCCATGCTTCAGCATCAGCAGCACTGCCACCACGTAACTCTGCATAGTCCATTAACAGTTCATGCCATGCTTCAAAACTGACGTTGTATTTAGTTGAACCAAAATCAGCCATTTTGCTCTTCCTCTTCGTCTTTTATTTCGTGATATGAGTAATTGCAGTAGTTAAAGAAAATATCTTTTGCTTCGTCATGTATTTCATCAGGCGTCGCATCATCATCCACTTCGAATTCATCCTCGAAATCTCCACCGGCTATTCCCGTTTCAATAATTATTTTAAACTTTCGCATTTAACTACCGCCCTTTCGGGCGGCCTCCTGATGTTCTGAGGGTGCAGAAATCCCTCCGGTTAAGGATTAAATTTTTAACAGAGCTAAATTTAATTATTCAGTTCTGGATTTTGTCGCCCTGCGTATCCGCGCTTTCGCGTTACGCTCAATCTGAATTAGCTTTTCTATATTTTTTCGCCTTTCCCGCTCCTCCTGACGCAAGAGCCTTACATCATCTGCCAGTCTGGTTTCTCTTTTCGCCACAGAGAGCATCCAGTCAAATGGTTCCACAACTGCACCGCAGATTTTACAGCGGACCTGACGCTCTTTTTCGTCAACCCGGACAGAGGCGTGATGACAATATGGTCTTTCCGATGGCTCATAAAGAAAATTAACCTGATTACGAGGGTCATCCTCTTTTACCGGAAATAAAACGATATTGCTTAACTCATCCTCTGGTTTTATTTCCATGCTCCTCTCCTTTGATGCGAATGCCAGCGACGCGTAATGCGTGTTCCAGGTCAATCAGGTAAAGCCAACTGCCATTTTCTTTAGGTATCATGACATGTCGCTCATCTGCATTTATCGGGTGTCCATATCGAAGGTCGTAGCGAGTCGGTAATTGAACTTCCCGCGCTTCCAGTTCAGCAATACGCTTGCACCCATCAGAGATAACTCCCTCGTAATACTCGCGCTGCTCGTTGAGTTTTGATTTTGCTGCTTCAAGCTCAACGAGCAGCTTCCCAACCGTAAGCGCAATATCCTCGTTCTCCTGGTCGCGGCGTTTGATGTATTGCTGGTTTCTTTCCTGTTCATCCAGCAGTGCCAGCACGGTAGCCGGGTTAGCCTCTGCTATGAACTCAGCGTTTGCATAAGCCTGAGCATCTGTTTCAATCAGGCAGTTAACATGACGTTCCGCAATCACGCCACCGGGTTCTCCTTTCCATTTTTGACAAACAAAAACTCCTGTTAAATTGCCGTGTTGGTTAACAGATGTATGCCCTACGATGTAGCTTCCTTTAGTTGCTTTCTCTGCCTTTTCACGCAGTACCTGATAGTTAATCTCGCTCATTTTTCTCTTCATTCCGGTATACAAGAATTACAACGTCACCTCTGCTAATTACGCGAGCTGGATCCCCTGGTTCCATGCTGTCAATCCCGAAGGCTTCGAAAAATGCATCCATTGCCTTCTGGCGTTGCTCCTGCTTACGGCGTTTATTCCATTTTTGAACAACAGTGACAGCCATCGTCCGCTGCAGAACATGATGTAGAAATAACCAAGAAGTGCCAGGCCGGTGTTCAGGGCCATATCAATCGTTATCGCCGGGTCAATATTCACTGCCCACCTCCTGAAAAATCACCGCATGGCCCAGTTTCTCCGCCAGTGCCAGCTCAGCCCTTGCACCTGCCGACTGCTGCCAGCCTTTCAGCATGTAAACCGCATCCACGCAACGGAGCATTGCCATGCAAATATCCATGTAGTGTGGTTGAGTCAGCCCGTCCGGAAGTACTGCCGGGTTTAAAACGGTATGCCCTTCCCGTTTCAGCGCATCTTCCGCCCTGTGAAACGCCTCGCGGTTGAAATTTTCATATCCCGTCATCGGACCGGCGATATAAATCCTCACCCTCACTCCTGAACCCTCCTGTCGAAATAAACGTAGTTATTCACTGCGCCCAACTTCATCCCAAACTTTTCGGCAATTTCCCGTCGGGGTACGCCACGCTGATGCAGTTGCCGCGCCAGCTCAATATCACGCTGTGAATATTTTGCCGACGGGTGAAAATCACCCCGTAAAATCATGCTGATACCCAGTTCCCGCGCTTTCGTCCTGACGGCTGACTCACTACGACCAATCAGATAACCGATGCTTTCGACTCTCATCGTTCCCGCACACTGCCGGAGTATCAGGATTTCAGCCCAGCGCCACTTCTTCCAGCCACTCACCGCTGCTGCTCTCTGGTGGCGGTAATATCCCGGAGAATATCCCTGTGTTTGTTCAGTTCCCGCAGCGCAGCACAGACTCGCTCCCACTTCTGGACATCACTTTTCGCCCGGCGCAGCTCGCGGTTAGCCACATGCAGCGATGGTAGAATCAGGTCATCTGCTTTCATTTCGGTGATCGATGGCTGTAACCTCACAATGTCTTCCACGATTTCTGTTTTCATTTCTTCCTGTGCCATCATTTCCTGTACTGGTAACGCAACACCTGCTGGCTGAGGAAAGGCTTTACCATCGGTTTCCGCTACGGATGCAGCTTCCGGCTCTGCCGGTAAATCAGCGCCCGGTATGCAGTAACGAAATTTACCGCCCTGATTCACGCGAATCAGACGCCCTTTGCTGATTGCCATGGCCAGCGATGAATTCGCCCGGCGCGAGGTAATCCCGAACATCAGTGCCAGCTCATCCGCCGTTTGTGGGCCATGTTGTTCAATCGCCTCAGTCAGCATTTGCGCTGTCACTTTCGGTACCGGTGACACCGGTTCACTTTCACCAGCCTGAATCAGCCACCACATCGAACCCTTGTTATCCGCTTCACCGCGGCGCTTCAGTTTCCACAGTTCGTTGACCGCATCTTCACGGCTGATTCCAAGGCGGGCCGCCACTACCTGTGAAGAGGCTCTTTTCAGTGCTTTCAGTGCGTCAGATACGGTTTCCATTAATATTTCCTCCGGACAAAATTACTTCACAACCCTCATATTGCTGACATTTGGACGCCAGCTATCCCAGTTAAACGTCACCCATCGACCACCGTTCATGGTCATGCGGTCCATAATCCTCTCACCAAGAAGCGTACTCATTGCGGCATGATTCAGGTTTGTTAACATCCCGACACTGCACAGTGATGCTGTCCGGCGATCAATTATCTGGTGCAATACCACCTGCTCGTTTTTCGTCTCCCGCTGAACGCCTATTTCATCCAGGACCAGCAAATCAACCCCGCAAAGCTCCTGTAAAAATTTTTCCCCGGATTTGCCGTTGTCGTAGCTGTCATGCAACACGCTCATGACGTCAGACACGGTGACGATAATCACGCTGCGCCCCTTCACCATCAGCCGGTTGCCCATCGCCGCTGCAAGGTGATTTTTCCTGGTGCCGGTTTTACCGCTGAACACAAAATTCGTGCACCCGGTCATCAGTTCGTCAGCTATGGATTTGGCCTGGCTCAGCGCGTATTTTTGCCCGTCGTTCTGCACCTGATAATTTGCAAACGAGCATTTGCTGTGCAGAGGCTGGATGCCCGAACGATTCAGGATTTTTTCCACCCGCAACTGGCGATTCTGGCGGTTAATCTCCTCGCTGCGTTTTCGTCCTTCAGCAAGTTGCCATTCCCGCCACTCCTCCACCGTCCGGTACGGTGGAACCGACCCCTGTGGTGCAAGTCTGCGAATACGTTCAAGAACCCCAACTGCCGCAATGTTTTTCATGACACGTCACCCCCTGAATCCCGGCGGTATTTCAGTGTCCGGTTCAGAAATGTGATTCACGCAACGCTGCGCAGGCGAACGCCCCAAGCGGATAACCAGTTCATCCCATTTTTCCCGGAGTTTTGCCGGACTCATGATGTTTTTTACCCAGAACGAATCCCGCTGGAGACGCCCAAACATTTCACAAATTTGTCTGTGAGTTCTGCCATCCAGCATCCGCATTGTGCGAACGTCATTGGCCCATGCTGTCCAGTTGGGTTCTTTCGGTCTAGTGATCTCGCCATCATCGCTGGCCGCCTGCTCGTAAAGACTCACGATTCGTCCCCAGATCCACTGTGCGCACACCAAATCTTCCTGACTTCCCCACTGGCGTTTTTTCGCACTGAACACAACCGCGTCAGGGTGTCGGGTTAAAAAATCCTGTTCAGCCGTCTGCGGGTCCGGTTGCGAAGCGTCCGGACAAGAAGATCTTTTATCTGACGGATCAGGTTTTAATACTGACGGATCGGGGTCAATCATCGCCCCCCTAATCGGCAGTTTTTTATCAACAGTTGATCCATCAAAATTTGACGGGTCAACCGTTGAGGGGTCAATATTTGACGGGTCAACTGTTAACGGGTCATTTTTTGCCGGGCTAATTTTTCTTTTCGGTTTATATGACTCACGCGCCGCCGCCGCAGCTGCTTCGAGTTTTTCCACATTAAGCCGATAGATATTGCTTACATTACGCCCACCGACCTTACGCTCTTCCTTCGTCAGCCAGCCCTCTTTCGCCAGTTCTGCAATAGCCGATTTCACTGTGGATTCACTTCTTGCACCGATCTGACGCCGGATAGTTTCAATGGCAGGCCATGACACGCCCTCGTCATTGCTGTAGTCTGCAAGACGGGCCATAACCGCCACCCTGGATAAGATCATGCCGGTGAAGGCGCACCCTTCCCAGACAAGACCATGAAGCTTGCTGCTCATAAAACCCCCGAACACCGTGCTTTTAGTGCATCACCACAGCATTCCCTGCCGGGCCGCCGCGATTCATCTGGTCATACAAAACAACCGCTGACGCAACAAAATCATCGACATCCTTCACCAGCCGATCCCTCCGTTCGACGATCTCACGGTAATATTCAGAACTGTGGCTGCGCATACGGGCCACCAGCAAAGGCGGCATCGCCTTTTCGATCGCCGGTAACAGAGCCTGCATTTTTTCAACAGCATCAGGGGTGTCTTTATCCAGCCAACGGAAAATTTTCTGGGTATTACGGGCCAGGGCTTCCGGATGGCTGTCGTCATACAGTTCCGGGAACGTCATTCCCAGCTCGAAATACGCTTTGGTAATTTTCGCAGCCGGTACTTTTTCGCCGTCCGGATGCGCCCAGACATTCATCGCCATGCGGATGTGTTCATGCTTGATTTTCATGAATCATTCTTTCCTTCGTTCGAGGTGCTATCCTGCTTCTTGTAAAGTTCTGGGTTGTATTTCAATTCACTGTTAGTAATTTCATCCAGTTCCATTGCGCGAAGTTTGGGAATAACTGCTTTCCACCGCACAACAGCCACATGTGAAATTCCAAGAGCCTCAGCTACTAGTCGCTTTTTTTTGAAATAGCGCAGAACATCATCTTTGAACATAAAACTCTCCTGTTATTTCGAGCAGAAGGGTAACAATAGTTACATAACAATGTCAACCATAGCAACATCACTTGGTAGTAACATTGGTTACATGAAAAACACTATCAGCGAACGTATTCGGAATCGTCGAAAAGACGTTGGATTAACCCAACAGCAGGTTGCGAAAGCAATCGGCATATCTCGTGTATCCGTAACAAAATGGGAAAATGGCTCTTCAAAACCTGACGGTGAGAATTTGTATCTACTGTCAAAATTGCTTTCCAAATCTCCTGAATGGATTCTTTATGGAAAGGACTGTCACGATAAAACCGATGATCTGCGTCTGAATCAGTACCCTTACATTAGTGACAACATCGCCCGGTTGCCCGTTTTAACGTGGGAACAGGCTGGTTATTGGGATATGAGTTGTCCAGTAACCAAGATTCCTGGTATTAATAACTGGGTTGATGTCATGACAAAAACCGCTGAAAACTCTTTTTTATTGCATGTTGAGGGAGATGCGATGACAAACTCTAACGGCCTCCCAACCATCCCCGACGGATCTACCGTGCTGATCACACCATGCTCAAGTAACATTAGAGAACTGGTGGGAAAAATAATCTTAATCCAATTGGAAGGAACGCCAAACGTAACACTAAAAAAAGTTGCGATTGACGGACCAAACATCTATTTGTTGTCACTGAATCCGCTTTACAAACCCATCGAACTGAATGGTGGTTACACCATTAAAGGTAAAGTTTCACAAATACATCAATACTTAGACTGAGTCAGAACCCGCATTCATTGCGGGTTTTTTATGCCCTCAAATGTACCTTTTGCAACATTGTATTGACTCGAAAGGTAACTCTTGTTACCTTAACAACATACCAACCCACCCCGCCCCACAGAACGCAGGGAAATACTTCGAGTTACCCGGCAGTGGTCAGGGGTTAAGTAGCCAGCCCGAGGCGTAAGAACATGACGGCAGGGTTCAACTTTAATAACTATGCAGCAGGTTTTTGTTCCGCTACCCCGGCGTTAAGGGGAAATGAGGTCAGCATGGATACTATCGATCTTGGCAACAGCGAATCTCTGGTATGTGGCGTGTTCCCCAACCAGGACGGTACGTTCACCGCGATGACGTATACCAAAAGCAAAACGTTTAAAACCGAAAATGGTGCCCGTCGCTGGCTGGAAAGAAACTCAGGTGAGTGATATGGATTTCGACACAATCATGGAAAAGGCTTACGAAGAATACTTCGAAGGCCTTGCCGAAGGCGAAGAAGCCCTCAGCTTCAGTGAGTTTAAACAGGCGCTTTCCAGTTCGGCAAAATCTAACGGCTGATAAGCGAAACAGCACCGCGAGGAATCAGTATGCAGAAACGAGAACCCGTCATCATCGTGCCAGACTATACCGATGATGAACTTTATGAGTGGATACACCAGAAAATTAAGGCTGCGCAGGACCTGAAATGGGCCAATGAAGCCAGGGCTAAGCAGGCTGAAAATCTGTCCGCTCTGGAGCAGGATATCACCAGGCTGGAAAAAGCAGCGGCATTAAGCATTGCCAGAATGATTACATACCCGCGTTAATAGCTAACCAACGAGGCTAATAATGGAATTTAAAGATTTACCAATGCCATTCCAGGAAATGGCAGCGAATGTGGTTCGCTCTCAACTGGCGACTCTTGACCTGAGTACCGTAGAAAAAGAAACCATCGACAATATATCCGGTAACGTACGCCGAGCCTTTATCGGGCTGTACGAAGAGAAGCAGCTCTCTGATAACCAGGATTTACATGAAAAATACTTTCTGGAATTAATGGACATCATTAATAAAGGATTTGGCTTGTTAATGAAAAAGAAAGGGATTCGAATAGCTCCCCTCGAAAATCATTTTACAGCAAGCAGTATTAATTCCTGTGATTTAAAGCATCACACATCCGATGGGAAAGTTGAATCAAACAACAAAATATCAATTAATCATTAATTTATTCACAGGTGAGGTAGAGTGCGTGCGCCGGACACGGATAAGAATCCGGCACTGACAGTTTACTGAAAGGATATTTCCATGAAAAGTCAGACCATAACGCGAAAGCGCACGGCGAGGTAGCTGGTTCATAGATAGCCTGTCGTTAAATTTTCGTCGACCGTGCGCTTCCGGTTGTGACACTCCGCGAAATGGCGCGGCGGTAAGTATGACGGGGTTATTCCTTCCCCGTTGAGGACACCGGGTTGTCAGGTTGACCATACGCTTAAGTGACAACCCCGCTGCAACGCCCTCTGTTATCAATTTTCTGGTGACGTTTGGCGGTATCAGTTTTACTCCGTGACTGCTCTGCCGCCCTTTTTAAAGTGAATTTTGTGATGCGGTGAATGCGGCTATGCGCACGCGGAACAGTTAAAGCAGTAAGGCGGTCTTTTACTGGCGTAACGAGCATCAACTAACCCGGCGTTAATTGTTAACTGGTTAACGTCACCTGGAGGCACCAGGCACTGCATCACAAAATTCATTGTTGAGGACGCGATAATGGAAACGTTATTACCAAACGTTAATACGTCTGAAGGTTGTTTTGATATTGGTGTTCTGCTCAGTAACCGGGAGTTTACTGAAGATGCCATTAATATGAGGAAATATGAGCCTTATCTGCTCAATGATAATTCCATACTTTCCCGAATTGCTCTTCTTGAACTTGGTATTTTCGGAGAGCGTCAATGACTTCAGCATTTGCACTGATGATGACGGTTTTTCTTATAACGGGTGAATCACAGAATGTGATTACCGGAATTTATGCCAGTAAAGAATCCTGCCTCCAGGCAAGAGACGAGCAAAAAATTTCTGGTGAATGCCTCCCGGTAAAAAAAGTATCGCTGTACCTGAATAACGAAACACCGGCTGGATAACCCTCCAGCCATATTAACACCATACCAACGGATTAAAAATGCCAGCAATGGCAGGGATTTGTTCACCCTTAAATCTGTAATGAGGTTTATCAATGAGCACTGATAAAGAAGAATTTGCGCTATATTGCGAAGCAAAAAATGACAAAGTCAGAAAACGTCTGGGAATTAAAGGTGGTTTTTACTGGACTACAGCAAAAAAATTATCTGTTGCCATCTCCCGCTGCATTACCGCAATGGATGACAACGATTATGATGAAGACGACTTTAAAAAACCCGTTCGCGTCCATTTACCCGTTGTGAATGACCTTCCACCTGAAGGCGTGTTTGATACCGAATTCTGCAACCGATACGAAAAAGGCGGGGAAGATGGCATTACAATGGTATTTATCGCGCCCTCTCCCTCCGTGCAGGAGAAACCAGCCAGTACTGACAATACCAACGTCAACGGCGAAGACATGACGGAGATTGAGGAGAATATGCTCCTGCCGGTTTCTGGTCAGGAGCTGCCCATTCGCTGGCTTGCGCAACACAGCAGCGAAAAACCAGTAACGCACGTTGCACGGGAAGAACTTCAGGCATTACATATAGCACGGGCGGAAGAACTGCCGGCTGTTACTGCCCTGGCCATTTCTCACAAAACAAAGCTGCTCGACCCGCTGGAGATTCGCGACCTTCACAAACTGGTACGCGACACTGACAAAGTTTTCCCTAATCCCGGTAATTCAGACCTGGGACTGATAACTGCTTTTTTCGAGGCATACCTGGACGCTGATTACACTGATCGGGGTCTGCTGACAAAAGAGTGGATGAAAGGAAATCGTGTTTCGCGTATCACCCGTACGGCTTCCGGTGCAAATGCCGGTGGCGGGAACAAAACCGATCGCAATCCGAATTTAGTACACACCTTCGATGCGCTGGATGTGGAGATTGCAGCAGCCACACTTCCGATGGATTTTAATATTTATGAAATTCCGGGCAGCGTTTATCGTCGCGCAAAAGAAATCGTCCTGAAAAAAGAAAGTCCGTTCAGGGAATGGTCCGCAGCACTTCGCGCAACCCCTGGTATCCTGGACTATTCCCGCGCAGCTATTTTTGCACTTATCCGAAGCGCCCACCCTGAGTTTTATCACTACCCGGGGCGCCTTCAGGGGTATATCAATGCCAACCTGACAGAAACTGATCACGAGAATCCCACAGCTGAAACGCTCATGGCTGCCCGGCATACACCGGAAAAAGATATCCTGGAAGAAATTAACGGCGGACTGGCTGCTGAGTGCAAAACAGAAGAAGAAAAAAATGATGAAGATAACCCGCAACCATCTGGCGCAATGGCAGATGAACAGGCAACGGCTGAAACAATGGCAGCGGATACAGTTGAACATCATCAGGACCCGCAGCCGCTGGATGACAAGTCACAGGTAAAAGTTACCGCTGACGAAGTAAACAAAATTATGCAGGCAGCCAATATCAGCCAGCCTGACGCCGATAAGTTGCTTGCTGCCTCTCGCGGAGAATTTGTTGCAGGGATTAGCGACCCGAATGATCCGAAATGGGTAAAGGGGATTGAAACCCGCGATTCTGTAAACCAGAACCAGCAAGAATCGGAACAGAACGACCAGAAAGCGGAACAAAACAGCCCAAATGCGTTACAAAACGAGCCAGAAACGAAACAACCTGAACCAGTAGTGCAACAGGAACCGGAAAAGATCTGCACCGCCTGCGGTCAGACCGGCGGCGGCAACTGCCCTGATTGTGGCGCGGTGATGGGCGACGCAACATACCAGGAAACATTCGATGAAGAGAATCAGGTTGAAGTTCAGGAAAATGATCCGAAGGAAATGGAAGGCGCTGAACATCCACACAAGGAGAATGCTGGCAGCGCTCAGGATCACGCCAGCGATAGTGAAACTGGCGAGACGGCAGATCCCTTAATTACGGTGAACGGTCATCATGTTATCACATCCACCAGCAGGACGTGTGACCATCTAATGATCGACCTTGAAACCATGGGAAAAAATCCTGATGCCCCGATCATCTCAATAGGTGCAATATTTTTCGATCCGCAAACCGGAGATATGGGACCGGAATTTAGTAAGACTATCGATCTGGAAACTGCTGGCGGGGTCATTGATCGGGACACCATTAAATGGTGGCTTAAGCAATCACGCGAAGCGCAATCTGCCATTATGACCGATGAAATCCCGTTAGATGATGCACTGTTACAATTGCGGGAATTTATCGACGAAAACTCCGGTGAATTTTTTGTTCAGGTCTGGGGAAATGGAGCCAACTTCGACAACACGATTTTGCGCCGTTCATACGAACGGCAGGGGATCCCCTGCCCGTGGCGTTACTACAACGATCGCGATGTACGCACAATCGTTGAGCTGGGGAAAGCCATAGACTTCGATGCCAGAACGGCTATTCCATTCGAAGGTGAGCGCCATAATGCACTTGATGACGCCCGTTACCAGGCAAAATACGTTTCAGTTATCTGGCAAAAACTGATCCCGAGTCAGGCTGATTTTTAATGTTCAACCGTCGCCAGTTGTCGTTGATATTCTGCAACTGGCGCGTTCCGGAGTGATAGCCATGAGCGAACAGTACCTGATAACGCTCGACGAGTGGAAACCAAAACGGTTCAGTCTCCCAATAACAAACACTACCCTGGTGAAATACGGAAAACTAGGATACATCGTTCCAAGACCACAAAAAATTCGTGGGCGTTGGCTGATAGATCGCCGAGCAGTATTTGTTGGGCCTGGTGAAACGGGAATTGCGCCGGAAATTCATACTGGCGATGATGATGCACTGAAGGAGATTTTAACTCATGTCACCGAGGCCACGAAAAAACAGCACTGACGTAGCCGGTCTTTACGAAAAGTTTGATCGCAGAACTGGCAGAGTTTACTACCAGTATAAAAATCCTGTGACTGGAAAATTTCACGGACTCGGAACAGACAAAGGTAAGGCAGAAAAAATCGCTTCCACAGCCAATCAGCGAATAGCTGCAGCAGAAGCTGAATATTTCATGCGCAAAATTGATGAAAGTCCGTCAGCAACAAAACGTCGGGGTATCAGATTAAAGGCATGGGTTGATCGATATCTGAAAATACAGGACACGCGACTGAAAAATGGAGATATTGCAGCTACAACTCACAAAGAAAAAACTCGAATGGCTGCATACCTGGTTTCCCGTCTGGGAAACCACCCATTGAAAGAACTGGAAGTAAGAGACTTTGCATTAATACTGGATGAGTGGCTGGATAAAGACATGGTCAGCACAGCGAGAGTAAATCGTGGATTATGGGTTGATATTTATAAAGAAGCACAGCATGCAGGGGAAGTTCCTCCTGGATGGAATCCTCCGGAGGCTACCCGTAAACCGATCCCTAAAGTAACCAGAGCCAGGCTCACCATGGAAGACTGGCAAAAAGTTTACAATGCAACGCCTGAAAAACACTTTATCCGTAACGCAATGCTTCTTGCGATTGTTACTGGTCAGCGCCGTGATGACATTTGCCACATGCGTTTTTCAGATGTGTGGAACGAACACTTGCATATCACCCAGGGAAAAACCGGAATGCGTCTGGCGTTACCGCTTACACTACGCTGTGATGCCATTGGGATAACGTTAAAAGAAGTTATTGATGGGTGCCGAGACAGAATATTAAGTCCATATCTAATCCATAGTCGGCACCAGAAACAACCGAAGCCGATGAGTAAAGACAACCTGAGCGACTACTTTGCCAAAGCACGGGATCTGGCTGGGATAATTCCACCAGCAGGAAAAACTCCGCCAACATTTCATGAACAACGCTCTCTATCAGAACGGCTGTACCGTGCACAGGGTATCGATACAAAAACATTACTAGGACATAAAGTCCAGGCAACCACCGATCGCTATAACGATACTCGAGGTCAGGAATGGGTTAAGTTGGTTATTTGACAAACACCATATGGAATATCCGTCACCATCTCAGGAAAAAAGTGTTGTAAAATGCGTGGCCTAGTTTTGGGGAAACGTTTTGGAGAGATTTTGGAGAAAGGAAAAAATTGAATAAATTCAAAATCCTGAAAGTGTCCCGCCTTATGAATAAAAAGGTGGAACTCGAATGATCGGTCGACTGCTTCGCGGCGGTTTTATGACCGCTATCTACGCGTACCTGTATATCCCAATCATTATTTTGATTGTGAACTCCTTTAACAGCTCGCGCTTTGGCATCAACTGGCAGGGTTTTACCACCAAATGGTATAGCCTGCTGATGAACAACGACAGCCTGTTACAGGCAGCGCAGCATTCACTAACAATGGCGGTGTTTTCGGCGACGTTTGCTACGCTTATCGGTTCACTGACGGCAGTTGCGCTGTACCGTTATCGCTTTCGTGGTAAGCCGTTCGTTAGCGGAATGCTGTTTGTGGTGATGATGTCACCAGATATCGTGATGGCGATTTCGCTGCTGGTGCTGTTTATGCTGCTGGGTATTCAGCTTGGCTTCTGGTCGCTGCTGTTCTCGCATATCACCTTCTGCCTGCCATTTGTGGTGGTGACGGTGTACTCGCGCCTGAAAGGTTTTGACGTGCGAATGCTGGAAGCGGCGAAAGATCTCGGTGCCAGCGAATTTACCATTCTGCGAAAAATCATTCTGCCACTGGCAATGCCAGCGGTGGCGGCGGGCTGGGTGTTAAGCTTTACCCTGTCGATGGACGATGTGGTGGTTTCTTCGTTCGTCACCGGACCAAGTTATGAAATTCTGCCGTTAAAAATTTATTCGATGGTTAAAGTCGGCGTATCGCCGGAAGTTAACGCGCTGGCAACCATATTACTGGTGCTGTCGCTGGTGATGGTAATTGCCAGCCAGCTTATTGCTCGTGATAAAACGAAAGGTAACACAGGGGACGTTAAATGAAAAAATGGTCACGCCACCTGCTCGCGGCGGGTGCTCTGGCACTGGGCATGAGCGCCGCTCACGCCGATGACAACAACACGCTGTATTTCTACAACTGGACCGAGTACGTGCCGCCAGGACTGCTTGAACAGTTCACCAAAGAAACCGGTATTAAGGTTATCTATTCGACTTACGAGTCGAACGAAACCATGTACGCGAAGCTGAAAACGTACAAAGACGGTGCCTATGACCTGGTGGTTCCTTCAACCTATTACGTCGATAAAATGCGTAAAGAAGGGATGATCCAGAAGATCGACAAGTCGAAGTTAAGCAACTTCAGCAACCTCGATCCAGACATGCTCAACAAGCCGTTTGACCCGAATAACGACTACTCCATTCCGTATATCTGGGGGGCGACGGCGATTGGCGTTAACGGTGATGCGGTAGATCCGAAATCCGTTACCAGCTGGGCCGATCTGTGGAAGCCTGAGTACAAAGGCAGCCTGCTGCTGACCGACGATGCCCGTGAAGTGTTCCAGATGGCGCTGCGCAAACTGGGCTACTCCGGTAACACTACCGATCCGAAAGAGATTGAAGCTGCATATAACGAGTTGAAAAAACTGATGCCAAACGTCGCGGCGTTTAACTCCGATAACCCCGCTAACCCGTACATGGAAGGCGAAGTTAACCTCGGCATGATCTGGAACGGTTCTGCTTTCGTTGCACGCCAGGCGGGTACGCCAATTGATGTGGTGTGGCCGAAAGAAGGCGGCATTTTCTGGATGGACAGCTTGGCGATCCCGGCAAATGCCAAAAACAAAGAAGGCGCGCTGAAATTGATCAACTTCCTGCTGCGCCCAGATGTGGCAAAACAGGTTGCAGAAACTATCGGTTATCCAACGCCAAACCTTGCGGCGCGTAAGCTGTTAAGTCCGGAAGTGGCGAACGATAAAACGCTCTACCCGGATGCTGAAACCATTAAAAATGGTGAATGGCAGAATGACGTTGGCGCAGCCAGCAGCATTTATGAAGAGTATTATCAGAAGCTGAAAGCAGGACGTTAATTCAGCAAGCGGGCGGTGGTATTACCGCCCGTTTTTTATTTAGCAAGGATGTGGCTAATGAGTCAGGACAGTAGAGTTTTCTTTCATATATTCCTCGGTATCGGTCTGGTACTAATCCTCATTTCTGTTGTTGTCTTTTATAACCAGTTCACCTATAGCAAAGATGCGATTCATACTGAAGGCGTCATTGTTGATACCGTCTGGCACTCCAGTCATTCTCATCGCACGGGTAAAAATGGTTCGTGGTATCCCGTCGTTGCCTTTCGACCGACGCCTGATTACACGCTAATTTTCAATTCGAGTATTGGCAGCGATTTTTATGAAGACAGCGAAGGCGATAAAGTTAATGTTTATTATTCTCCAGGACATCCTGAAAAGGCTGAGATAAATAACCCGTGGGTTAATTTTTTTAAATGGGGGTTTATCGGCATTATGGGCGTTATTTTTATCTCCGTCGGTTTATTAATCAGTATGCCCTCCTCTAAAAAGACACGCAGGAAACGGAAGTCCCGCCCATGAAAAAAATCATAATATTGCTCAGTTTACTGATACTCCTGCCTCTGACGGCAACCAGTAATCCATTGATTCCAATAATGAAGACTCTTTTTACAGATGTTACAGGTACTGTACCGGATGCTGAAGAGATCGCGCATAAAGCCGAGCTTTTTCGCCAACAAACCGGGATTGCGCCGTTTATCGTGGTTGTACCTGGCGTTAATGAAGCAAGCTTCAGGCAAAATGGCAAAGCGATGCTGGCGCATGCGTCATCTTCATTGAGTGATGTAAAAGGCAGCGTCCTGTTACTTTTTACCACCCGCGAGCCACGGTTAATTATGATAACCAACGGCCAGGTTGAAAGCGGTCTGGACGATAAACATCTCGGCCTTCTGGTAGAAAATCACACTCAGGCTTATTTACATGCGGACCTCTGGTATCAGGGAATCAATAATGCATTGGCTGTTTTACAAGCACAGATATTAAAACAACCGACGCCGCCACTGACATATTATCCGCATCCCGGACAACAGCAGGAGAATGATCCTCCCGGCAGTACCACGATATTAGGTCTTTTTGCCTGGGCAGTTGCATTCATCGTCTTTACTGCATTTTTTTACTACACGACGCGCCTTAATTATGCATTAAAGTTTGCAGTGGCGATGACTATTGCCAATATGGGTTATCAGGCTTTATGTTTGTACATCGATAATAGCTTGGCGATTACCAGAATATCGCCGCTCTGGGCAGGGCTGATTGGTGTCTGTACGTTTATTGCCGCGTTGTTATTGACGAGTAAACGGTAAAAGAGGCAGTAAAGTGTGCGTTTATTATGCCGGATGCGGCGCGAACGCCTTATCTGGCCCACAAAACCCGCAAATTCAATTAATTGCGTCCCCTTGTAGGCCTGATAAGCGTAGCGCATCAGGCAATGCTTCCTGCTTTATAAGCCCTTCAGCAACTTTTCAACAAACTCTGGCACCACCTGGCTTGCCGGGCCGTAATATTTCTCGGCAAATTCATTACCGACCTGGCTTGGTTCAAGATTCAGTTCCACGGTGTGTGCGCCATGCAGTTTCGCTTCGTGAACAAACCCAGCCGCCGGATAAACATGCCCTGATGTACCAATGGCAATGAAAATATCGGCCATTGACAACGCCATATAAATTTCATCCATGCCGAGTGGCATTTCGCCAAACCAAACGACGTGCGGGCGCAAGGGTGCCGGGAACTGGCAACAATGGCATTTATCTTCTGGCGTAACGTCTCCGGTCCAGTCGAGAACCTGACCACTTTGTGAACAACGAACTTTCAGCAGTTCCCCATGCATATGAATAACATTGGTGTTACCGGCACGCTCATGAAGGTTGTCGATATTCTGCGTCACCAGCAAAAAGCGATCGCCGAGGGCATCTTGCAGTTTAGCCAGCGCAAGATGCGCGGCGTTAGGCTGAATTTCTGGCTGCTGTAGCTGTCGACGACGGGCGTTATAAAACGCTTGCACCAGTTCAGGATCGCGATCGAAACCTTCCGGCGTTGCCACATCTTCAACCCGATGTTCTTCCCACAGGCCATCTGCGGCGCGAAAGGTACGAATACCTGATTCCGCAGAAATACCTGCCCCTGTCAGTACGAGTACTCTTGGTTTTTCCATTGCTTCCGGCACCACTTTATCTCTGAAAAAAATACGCTGACGCAAACGCTCGCGCAGACGGCGTTTATTTTTACGAAAACGACTTAACCGATGACCCCGACGCGACAGCATAGCAACCTCTGTTGTTTAATCGGTTAGATGTAGGAAGGCCGCACCACGCATTCCTCCCGCATCACCGTGGCGCGCGCGTTCAATGCGCGGAACACGAGCTACAGGTAAGAGATGACGAGGCAGCCTGTCCGCCAGTTGCGTTGTGATTGCCGGGAAATTCGATAAGCCACCACCAATGACGACCAGGTCAGGGTCAACAATGGTCAGGATATTTCCCAGACAAACCGCTAATAAATCCAGATAACGCTCAACGTGCGCCCTTGCCTGCTCATCACCTTGATCATAAAGCGCAATAATTTCGGGAGCCTGCAACGGTTGATGATAATAGTGTTGATACAGCCACGCAAAACCGCGACCAGACAGATAATTTTCAATGCAGCCATGCTGACCACAGCCGCAGCGGCGTAACGGGAAATCCAGCCCCATCATGGTTAACGCATCAACCGGCAGACGCATATGGCCAAACTCGCCGGTAATATAGCTTTTACCGGTAATTGGTTTACCGTTGAAAATCAGCCCGCCGCCAACGCCGGTGCCGAGAATCAACCCCATCACCAGTGGATATTGAGTAAATTCATCATCCCAGGCTTCTGAAAGGGCAAAACAGTTGGCATCGTTATCAAGGCGGACATCGCGATCAAGACGTGCGCTCAGGTCGGCACGCAGCGGTTTACCGCTAGCAGCGGGGACATTGGCAGCATACAGCGTACCATCTTCTGTTTCCGGCATTCCCGGAATACCGATGCCGACAGAACCTTTACAGCCAAAACGCTTATCGGCTTCAGCCACCAGCTCGCACACTGCATCTAAAAATGCGTCATAGCTGTCACGCGGTGTCGGCACCCGCTTTTCCCACTGCAACTGCCGAACGCTATCAAACACGCCAAGCGCAATTTTCGTTCCACCAATATCAAACCCGTAATACATTGCCGCTCCTTGTTTTAATGTACTGCCTTTACTGGCCGCTAAGGACTCGCGCAGGGTCAATATTACTGGCGCGCCGCGCCGGATACCAACTTGCCAAAAGACTCAGCAACAATGCTGTGACCAGTACGTAGAAGACGTCCAGCCAGTGCAATTCCGATGGCAGGAAGTCAATAAAATAGATATCGCTGGAGAGGAACTGATGACCGATCAACTTTTCAATCCACTCAATAATCGGGGTAAGTTGCAGTGAAACAACTACGCCGATAATCACACCACACAGGCTACCGAATAGCCCTGCCAGCAATCCATACCAGACAAAGATGGCGCGAATTAAACCATCTTTCGCCCCCAGCGTTCTTAATACTGCGATATCGCCACTCTTGTCTTTCACCGCCATCACTAAGGTGGAGACGATGTTGAAACAGGCCACGCCAATCACCAGTACCATCGCCAGATACATAATGGCGCGGATCATCTGGATATCGCGATACATATAGCCGTAAGTACCAATCCAACTTTTAATATAAACATAGCTGTTGGTCACTTCACCCGCATCGCGTACCAGCTTATTGGCGTTGAAAACATCCGTCATTTTAAGGGCAATACCTGACACGCTGGAACCCATATCAAGATATTGTTGGGCATCTGCCAGCGGGATCATGGCAAAACTGTGATCGAGTTGACCACTCAACTGCAAAATACCGGCAATGTGCAAACGCACACGTTTTGGCTGCATCAGTTTATGCTCGGGATTCGAGTTGGGGATCATAATCGACACCCAATCGCCCTGCTTCACTTTCAGCGCATCCGCCACGCCTTTGCCGATGATAATTTGCTGTTCGCCCGCTTTAAAATTGCGCCAGGCATCCCCCTGAACAAACGAGGGTAATGCGCTCAGACGCTGTTCCTGTTGCGGGTTAACGCCCTTTACCTGGATTGCGCGAAGATTCGCGCCACTTTCTACCAGCCCGGTGAAATTGATATACGGCGCAGCGGCGGCAATACCCGGCACTTTCTGCACTTTATCCAGTGCTTCCTGCCAGTTAGTCCACGGCTGATCCACCGCTTCGATTTCACCATGCGGCACCACCGCCAGAATGCGGTTATTCAGTTCGCGTTCAAAGCCGTTCATCGCGCTTAAGCCGACGATCAATACCGCCACGCCGAGGGCAATGCCAATGGTAGAAATGACGGAGATCAGCGACACCATGCCGCCGCGCCGCCGTCCGCGACTAAAACGCAGGCCAATTAATAACGATAAAGGCATCGCCATTACTCCGCCCCCATCAGGCTCAGTTCCGCCGTCAGACGACCATCACGCATCTCCAGTTGGCGGCTCATACGTTTCGCCAGTTGCAGGTCGTGAGTAACCACCAGGAAGGCGGTGCCCTGCAAACGATTCAACTCCCCAAGTAACTGGAAGATGCTGTCGGCGTTACGCGCATCAAGGTTACCGGTAGGTTCATCCGCCAGTACCAGACGCGGGTTATTGACCAGCGCACGGGCAATCGCCACACGCTGGCGTTCGCCACCAGAAAGTTCAGATGGGCGGTGATTCGCACGATGCTCCAGCCCCACCGCTTTTAACATCTCCAGCGCACGGCTGTTGATTTCGGCGGGCTTTTTCTTGCCAATCAGCAGTGGCATAGCCACGTTTTCCAGGGCAGTAAAATCCGGCAGCAGGTGGTGAAACTGATAAATAAAGCCCAGCTTCTGGTTGCGCAGTTCTGCTTTCGCCGCTGACGACAGTTTGCTCATCGGCTGACCGTTAAAGATCACATCGCCGGAGGTTGGCGTATCCAGCCCGCCCAGCAGGTGCAGCAAGGTGCTTTTACCGGAACCAGAGCTACCGACGATCGCCATCATTTCACCTTCGCCGACGCTGAAACTGACATTGTGCAGTACATCAGTTTGCACACTGCCTTCCTGATAGCGTTTGCACAGGTTGTCGCATTGCAACAGGATCTTATTCATAACGTAAAGCCTCAGCGGGTTGTGTGGCGGCAGCGCGCCATGAAGGGTAAAGCGTAGACAGCAGCGCGATAGCCATCGCCACCAGCGCAATAACAATGACCTGTAAAGGTTCGATAGCGACCGGCAGCGCCGCGCCATCAAGCAGGACGCCGATTATCGGCATCAGATTATTTAACTGGCTGGCAAGCAGTGCGCCAAGCGCCGCTCCGAGGATTGCACCGATAATCCCGGCGCTGGCCCCTTGCACCATAAAGACCATCATGATTTGCCGCGGAGTCAGCCCCTGAGTCTGAAGAATGGCCACTTCGCCCTGCTTCTCCATCACCATTAACCCCAGCGAGGTAATAATGTTAAACGCCGCAACGGCGACAATCAGGCTCAGCAGCAAGCCCATCATATTTTTTTCCATGCGTACGGCCTGGAACAGCTCGCCTTTACGGTCACGCCAGTCCTGCCATTTGCTGCCTTCAGGCAGTTTTTGTTGACTTAATGAGTCGACTTTCAGCGGCTCATCCAGCCACAATCGCCAGCCGGTAATATTGCCTGCCGGATAACGCATCAGACGCGAGGCATCCTCAATATTCACCAGCATTTCATAGCCATCGACTTCACTGTTGGCAGCGAAAGTGCCAATCACATTGAACAGACGCTGGCTTGGAATACGCCCCATCGGCGTGAACTGGCTGGCAGATGGCACCATCACGCGGATTTGATCACCGCGATTGACGCCCAACTGTGAGGCAAGCTGTTCACCGAGGATGACATTATATTTCCCCGGCTCGAGGTCAGTTTGTTTCACATTGACCAGATACGGCGTTAGTGGATCTTTTTGCGCCGGATCGATACCCAGCATCACCCCGACCGCCACGCTGCGCGCGCTTTGCAGTACCACATCACCGGTAGTAATAGGTGCGACGCGATTAACGCCGTCCAGTTTGACTGCCGTTTCCGGGAGTTGCTGCGGGTTAAGAGAGCCATGCTCAGAAGAGAGAATTGCCTGTGGCATCAGGCCAAGGATGTTGTTTTGCAGCTCGCGCTCAAAACCGTTCATCACTGACAATACTGTGACCAGCGCCATCACCCCGAGGGTAATGCCGATGGTAGAAAGCCAGGAGACGAAACGACCGAAGCGATCCGCTGCACGCCCACGCATGTAACGCAGGCCAATAAATAGAGCGACAGGTTGGTACATGAAATCCGTCTGGTTGCTGTAGCAAAGACACGAGTATATAAGCGAAAGCGGGATGGGTAAACGTCTGAACTGTAAGTGATCGTCAGGGCTAATCTGAAAAGTAGCAGCAAATCAATCGACTAAAGGGCCTCATTTTCTCATTGGCCTTGTGGCCTGATCTTTATCTGAAAAATAACCAAATACAGACAGATACGCATTACACCACGCGACTGGCCCCTCAGGATCAACAGCATGTTAAATAAAAAGAGCGTGTTGTCCTGATGAAACAAAAAGAGCTATGGATTAACCAGATCAAAGGATTATGTATTTGTCTGGTAGTGATTTATCACTCGGTGATTACCTTTTATCCGCATCTGAGCACTTTTCAGCATCCGTTATCGGAAGTCCTGAGCAAATGCTGGATCTATTTCAATCTTTACCTTGCACCCTTTCGTATGCCGGTTTTTTTCTTTATATCCGGCTATTTGATTCGCCGCTATATCGACAGCGTACCGTGGGGAAATTGTCTCGATAAACGGATCTGGAACATCTTCTGGGTGCTGGCGCTTTGGGGCGTGGTGCAGTGGCTGGCGTTAAGTGCGCTGAACCAGTGGCTGGCACCTGAGCGCGATTTAAGCAATGCCTCCAATGCCGCTTATGCCGATTCCACCGGTGAGTTCCTGCACGGGATGATCACCGCCAGCACCAGCTTGTGGTATCTGTATGCGTTAATTGTCTATTTCGTGGTATGTAAAATTTTTAGCCGTCTGGCGCTGCCACTATTCGCCTTGTTTGTACTGCTGAGTGTGGCGGTTAATTTCGTTCCCACGCCGTGGTGGGGAATGAACAGTGTGATCCGCAATTTGCCTTATTACAGCCTTGGCGCATGGTTTGGCGCAACATTAATGACCTACGTTAAAGAGGTGCCGTTGCGCCGCCATCTGCTGATGGCTTCTTTGCTGACCGTTCTGGCGGTCGGTGCCTGGTTGTTTACTATCTCGCTGCTGTTGTCGCTGGTATCGATTGTGGTGATCATGAAGCTGTTTTATCAATACGAGCAACGTTTCGGTATGCGCTCCACCAGCCTGCTGAATGTGATTGGCACCAACACCATTGCTATCTACACCACCCATCGCATTCTGGTAGAGATATTCAGCTTAACTCTGCTTGCGCCAATGAACGCGGCACGCTGGTCGCCGCAAGTCGAACTGACACTCCTGATGGTTTACCCCTTTGTCAGTTTGTTCATCTGTACTGTTGCGGGCTTGCTGGTAAGAAAACTTTCACAGCGTGCATTCAGCGATCTGTTGTTCTCCCCGCCTTCACTGCCCGCTGCCGTCAGTTACTCCCGCTAAGCCATCGCCCCAGCCGGGGCGATTCAATTTGCTAAACCATGTCGATTACGGATAATGAACAGCATTGCTTATCAGAGATATGCCCCCATATGTTGAGGCATATCCTAACGAGAATCTGACAACCGTTATGCCTGAACAATATCGTTATACGCTGCCCGTCAAAGCGGGTGAGCAGCGTCTGCTGGGCGAGTTAACTGGCGCTGCCTGCGCGACGCTGGTAGCGGAAATTGCCGAACGTCACGCCGGACCAGTGGTGCTTATTGCGCCAGATATGCAAAATGCTCTGCGTTTGCATGATGAAATTAGCCAGTTTACCGACCAGATGGTGATGAATCTGGCGGACTGGGAAACTCTTCCCTACGACAGTTTTTCGCCTCATCAGGACATTATCTCCTCGCGCCTTTCCACCCTTTACCAGCTACCGACGATGCAACGTGGTGTACTGATTGTTCCGGTGAATACGCTTATGCAGCGCGTTTGCCCGCACAGTTTTCTCCACGGCCATGCGCTGGTGATGAAAAAAGGTCAGCGCCTGTCACGAGATGCATTACGAACCCAACTGGACAGCGCCGGTTATCGCCATGTTGACCAGGTTATGGAGCACGGCGAATACGCCACGCGCGGCGCGTTGCTGGATCTCTTCCCGATGGGAAGTGAGCTGCCTTATCGTCTTGATTTCTTTGATGATGAAATCGACAGTCTGCGGGTGTTTGACGTCGACAGCCAGCGCACGCTGGAGGAAGTAGAAGCGATCAATCTGCTGCCCGCGCACGAATTTCCGACCGATAAAGCGGCAATTGAACTGTTCCGCAGCCAGTGGCGCGATACCTTCGAAGTGAAGCGTGATCCGGAACATATTTACCAGCAAGTGAGTAAAGGCACATTACCTGCGGGGATCGAGTACTGGCAGCCATTGTTCTTCAGCGAACCACTGCCGCCGCTGTTCAGTTATTTCCCTGCCAATACCTTGCTGGTGAATACTGGCGATCTGGAAAACAGTGCCGAACGTTTCCAGGCTGACACGCTGGCGCGTTTTGAGAATCGCGGCGTCGATCCGATGCGCCCACTGTTGCCACCACAATCGCTCTGGCTGCGGGTGGACGAGCTCTTCTCAGAGCTGAAAAACTGGCCCCGAGTGCAGCTAAAAACTGAACATTTACCGACAAAAGCCGCGAATGCCAATTTAGGTTTCCAGAAACTGCCAGACCTGGCCGTTCAGGCACAACAAAAAGCGCCGCTGGATGCGCTGCGTAAGTTCCTCGAGTCTTTCGACGGTCCGGTGGTGTTCTCGGTAGAAAGTGAAGGTCGCCGTGAAGCGCTGGGTGAACTGCTCGCGCGAATTAAAATTGCTCCGCAACGCATTATGCGTCTTGATGAAGCCAGCGACCGTGGGCGTTATCTGATGATTGGCGCTGCCGAACATGGTTTTGTCGATACGGTGCGTAATCTGGCGCTGATCTGCGAAAGCGATCTGCTCGGTGAACGCGTTGCCCGTCGTCGTCAGGATTCTCGCCGCGCCATCAACCCCGATACACTGATCCGTAACCTCGCGGAGCTGCATATTGGTCAGCCGGTGGTCCATCTGGAGCACGGTGTCGGTCGTTATGCAGGAATGACCACGCTGGAAGCTGGAGGCATTACTGGCGAGTACCTGATGCTCACCTATGCCAACGACGCCAAACTGTATGTTCCGGTATCGTCACTGCATCTGATTAGCCGTTACGCAGGTGGCGCGGAAGAAAACGCCCCGCTGCATAAACTTGGCGGCGATGCGTGGTCACGCGCGCGGCAGAAAGCGGCGGAAAAAGTGCGTGATGTGGCGGCAGAATTACTGGATATTTACGCGCAACGCGCCGCCAAAGAGGGCTTCGCGTTTAAACACGATCGCGAGCAGTATCAGTTGTTCTGCGACAGCTTCCCGTTTGAAACCACGCCGGATCAGGCACAGGCCATTAATGCGGTACTTAGCGACATGTGTCAGCCGCTGGCAATGGATCGTCTGGTGTGCGGCGATGTTGGCTTTGGTAAAACAGAAGTGGCGATGCGCGCCGCTTTCCTGGCAGTAGATAACCACAAGCAGGTGGCGGTGCTGGTGCCTACCACCCTTCTCGCGCAGCAGCATTACGACAACTTCCGCGACCGTTTCGCCAACTGGCCGGTACGTATCGAAATGATCTCCCGTTTCCGCAGCGTCAAAGAGCAGACGCAAATCCTTGCGGAAGTGGCGGAAGGGAAAATCGATATTCTGATCGGTACGCACAAACTGCTGCAAAGTGACGTCAAGTTTAAAGATTTAGGCCTGCTGATTGTCGATGAAGAACACCGCTTCGGGGTGCGTCATAAAGAGCGCATTAAAGCGATGCGTGCGAACGTGGATATTCTGACGCTTACCGCTACGCCGATCCCACGTACGCTGAATATGGCGATGAGCGGAATGCGCGATCTGTCGATTATTGCCACGCCGCCCGCCCGTCGTCTGGCGGTCAAAACGTTTGTCCGCGAGTATGACAGTCTGGTGGTCCGGGAGGCGATCCTGCGTGAAATTTTGCGCGGAGGACAGGTTTATTATCTCTACAATGATGTGGAAAACATCCAGAAAGCCGCCGAACGGCTGGCAGAACTGGTACCTGAAGCGCGGATTGCCATCGGTCACGGGCAGATGCGTGAGCGCGAACTGGAACGGGTGATGAATGATTTCCATCATCAACGTTTCAACGTGCTGGTTTGTACCACCATTATCGAAACCGGGATCGACATCCCGACAGCCAACACCATTATCATTGAACGCGCGGATCACTTCGGTCTGGCGCAGCTGCACCAGTTACGCGGTCGCGTCGGACGTTCGCATCATCAGGCATATGCATGGTTGCTGACACCGCATCCAAAAGCGATGACTACCGATGCACAAAAACGTCTTGAAGCGATTGCCTCGCTGGAAGATCTCGGGGCAGGTTTTGCGCTGGCAACGCACGATCTGGAGATTCGCGGCGCGGGTGAACTGCTTGGCGAAGAACAAAGCGGCTCAATGGAAACCATCGGTTTCTCGCTGTATATGGAGTTGCTGGAAAACGCCGTCGATGCGCTGAAAGCCGGACGCGAGCCGTCGCTGGAAGATCTCACCAGTCAACAAACAGAAGTCGAGCTGCGGATGCCGTCGCTGTTGCCGGATGATTTCATTCCTGACGTGAATACGCGTTTGTCGTTCTATAAACGTATTGCCAGCGCCAAAACGGAAAACGAACTGGAAGAGATCAAAGTTGAGCTTATCGATCGCTTCGGCCTGCTGCCGGATCCGGCGCGTACCCTGCTGGATATTGCCCGTCTGCGCCAGCAAGCGCAGAAACTGGGGATCAGGAAGCTGGAAGGTAATGAGAAAGGCGGCGTGATCGAATTTGCCGAGAAGAATCACGTTAATCCGGCATGGCTGATTGGTTTGCTGCAAAAACAGCCGCAGCATTATCGCCTCGATGGCCCGACTCGCCTGAAGTTTATTCAGGATTTGAGCGAGCGAAAAACGCGTATCGAATGGGTACGCCAGTTTATGCGTGAACTGGAAGAGAACGCGATCGCTTAATAGTAAATCGGGGGCGTTTCTGCGCCCCCATCTGCAACATTTACAAATTCTTTGCACTTCCCTGCACTATCCGACACTGTCACCATCCATAATTCAGACTGATCTTTTTATTACAATAACCTTATATTTATTATGGATTTTTGGTGATGATCAAAACGCATTTTTCTCGCTGGCTAACGTTTTTTACGTTCGCCGCTGCCGTGGCGCTGGCGCTACCGGCAAAAGCCAACACCTGGCCACTGCCGCCAGCGGGCAGTCGTCTGGTTGGCGAAAACAAATTTCATGTGGTGGAAAATGACGGTGGTTCTCTGGAAGCCATCGCCAAAAAATATAATGTCGGCTTTCTCGCTCTGTTACAGGCTAACCCCGGCGTTGATCCTTACGTGCCGCGCGCGGGTAGCGTGTTAACGATCCCGTTGCAAACCCTACTTCCAGATGCGCCGCGCGAAGGCATTGTGATCAATATTGCGGAACTGCGTCTCTATTACTACCCGCCGGGTAAAAATTCGGTAACCGTGTATCCCATCGGCATTGGTCAGTTGGGTGGTGACACGCTGACGCCAACGATGGTGACTACCGTTTCGGACAAGCGTGCAAACCCAACCTGGACGCCAACAGCGAATATTCGCGCCCGTTATAAAGCTCAGGGGATTGAGCTACCTGCAGTGGTTCCGGCAGGACCGGATAACCCAATGGGCCATCATGCGATTCGTCTGGCGGCCTATGGCGGTGTTTATTTGCTTCACGGTACGAACGCCGATTTCGGCATTGGCATGCGGGTAAGTTCTGGCTGTATTCGTCTGCGTGATGACGATATCAAAACACTCTTTAGCCAGGTCACCCCTGGTACCAAAGTGAATATCATCAACACCCCGATTAAAGTCTCTGCCGAACCAAACGGTGCGCGTCTGGTTGAAGTACATCAACCGCTGTCAGAGAAGATTGATGACGATCCGCAACTGCTGCCAATTACACTGAATAGCGCAATGCAATCATTTAAAGATGCAGCGCAAACTGACGCTGAAGTGATGCAGCATGTGATGGATGTCCGTTCCGGGATGCCGGTGGATGTCCGCCGTCATCAAGTGAGCCCACAAACTCTGTAAATCCTGGATAAAAAAAATCCCCGCGACACGGCATGTCGCGGGGAAAAAATCAGCAGTAGCAGGCATTAATGAGGGTTAATGCTTATTTATAAATTACTGCTGTTCCATGGAGGGTATTTGGACCGGTTACAGAAGTAATACGGAATGATTTTGCGCCCATCTCATCCGCTTTTTGCGCCAGCTGCTCTTCCAGCGATCCCAGATTTGTCCCCGCGTTAGCACTGATAGTACCGACTTTTTGTTGGCCTTCTGGCGTTGACTGAACTTCGACAGCCGCAAAGCTGGCAAATGACATTGAGCTTAAAATCGCCGCAGCGATGAGGGTTTTTACGTTTTTCATAATAGTGGCCTTATGCAGATGAATGACGTCGCAAGCAATTACTTAACGATCGATAACTAAATGATAGATGTGATCTGGATCACATACAAGATATTTTTTATAACAATCATTAATTAATTTAAAAATCTTTAAATTTCAGTTAAATAGAAAGCAATTATTTTTATGGGATCTGGACTGGTGAACGGAGGTGATTATTTTTATAATAACCTTTCATTCACAGTCACCAGGTACAACGGCATCATGGCAACTGACTCAACACAATGTGTAAAAAAAAGCCGTGGCCGCCCAAAAGTGTTCGACAGGGATGCCGCGCTTGATAAGGCCATGAAATTGTTCTGGCAACACGGTTATGAAGCGACTTCTCTTGCGGACCTCGTCGAAGCGACCGGAGCCAAAGCGCCCACGCTATACGCGGAATTTACCAACAAAGAGGGGTTATTTCGCGCTGTACTCGACCGCTATATCGATCATTTTGCCGCTAAGCATGAAGCACAGCTGTTTTGTGAAGAGAAAAGCGTGGAGACTGCGCTGGCTGACTATTTTGCTGCCGTCGCCAACTGCTTTACCAGCAAAGACACCCCGGCTGGCTGCTTTATGATCAACAACTGCACCACCCTCTCCCCGGATTCCGGAGATATCGGCAATACGCTGAAATCACGCCATGCGATGCAAGAGCGCACTTTGCAGCAGTTTTTATGTCAACGACAAGCGCGCGGGGAAATCCCGACCCACTGTGACGTGACGCATCTGGCAGAATTCCTTAATTGTATTATTCAGGGGATGTCGATCAGCGCACGCGAAGGTGCATCGCTGGAAAAACTGATGCAGATTGCCCGAACGACTTTGCGTTTATGGCCGGAACTGGTGAAATAAGGCGCAAAAAAAGCCCCTCAACCTGAGCGAATGAGGGGCTAAATTGCAGAGTACAGCCTTGTTATACTTTGTTATTCAAAATCAGTTGCCCGTTGCCATCTAACGGGATCTGCGTACCCGGATCGCGGTCCATGCGGATTTTGCCCTGCTGATCGCCAATCTTATAGGTCACATCATAACCGAGCATTTTTTCTGACTTGTCATACACCGTTTTACAACGCTGTTGCGTAGTCGTGTAAGTATCGCTTTCCTGGAGAGAGCCCTGGATCTGGTTACCGGCATAGCCACCTCCCAGCGCCCCCACAACAGTGGCGACATCTTTACCGCGACCACCGCCAAACTGATGCCCTATCACGCCGCCAGCAACAGCGCCGAGCACCGACCCGGTAATGCGATTTTCATCCTGCACCGGTCGACGATGGGTCACTGTGACGTTGCGACACTCCTGACGCGGTGTTTTAACCGTTTCCTTGATTGGGGTTGCAGAAACAACCTGAGCGTATTGCGGGCCACGTTCAAACACGTTCAGACTGGCCACTGCCGCTACGCCCAACGCAGCTGCGACACCAATCCCGATACCCGCCAACATTGATTTATTCACGGGAACACCTCCTTCTTTGCTGTTATGCCAATCATGCAAGCGAAGGAGAAAAGCAGCTATCAGACAGAAGATGAAAAGCGCGGGAATGGCTGGAAATACTTAGGGATTCGGAGGAGTCTGAAGGAATGCCTGATGCGACGCTTAACGCGTCTTATCAGGCCTACCGCTCGTACCATTTGTCCAGGGCGGATAAGGCGTTTACGCCGCATCCGCCAGTACAAGCCGATTAATGCAACTTCAAACGTGGACGGATAACGCGGTTAATACTCCCCACCAGCATCATTAATCCGGTTTTAAAGTAACCATGCAGCGCAATCTGGTGCATTCGGTATAGCGAGATGTATACAAAGCGCGCAATTCGTCCTTCAATCATCATTGAGCCGCGCGTCAGGTTACCCATCAGGCTACCGACGGTGGAGAAGTTCGACAGCGATACCAGAGAACCGTGATCTTTATACTGATAATTTTTCAGCGGCTTACCGTTCATCTGCGCCAGAATGTTGTTCATTGCGCAGGTTGCCATCTGGTGTGCGGCCTGCGCACGCGGCGGAACAAAGCCCCCTTCCGGACGCGGGCATGACGCGCAGTCGCCAATAGCGTATATGTCTGGATCGCGAGTGGTTTGCAGCGTCGGTTCCACCACCAGCTGGTTGATACGGTTGGTTTCAAGACCACCGATATCTTTCAGGAAGTCTGGTGCTTTGATCCCGGCTGCCCACACCATCAGATCAGCCTCAATATATTCACCATCTTTAGTATGCAGGCCGCCTTCATCAGCACTGGTGACCATGGTTTGCGTCAGCACGCGAACGCCAAGTTTCGTTAACTCATTATGGGCCGCAGCAGAGATACGTGGCGGTAATGCAGGCAAAATACGTTCGCCCGCTTCTACCAGCGTTACGTTCAGGGCTTCGTTGGTCAGACCTTTATAACCGTAGCTGTGCAGTTGCTTGACCGCGTTGTGCAGTTCAGCGGAGAGCTCTACACCCGTCGCGCCGCCGCCGACAATCGCAATGTTCACTTTGCCATTCGCGCCCAGGTTGGCGGAGTATTTCAGGAACAGATTCAGCATCTCCTGGTGGAAGCGACGCGCCTGGTGCGGGTTATCGAGGAAAATGCAGTTCTCTTTGACACCTGGCGTATTGAAATCGTTAGAGGTGCTACCCAGCGCCATTACCAGGGTGTCATAGGCGATTTTACGTTCCGGAACCAGCAATTCACCTTTTTCGTCGCGCAGTTCTGCAATAGTGATTGTTTTCGCTTCACGATCAATATCAATTACGGAACCCAGCTGGAACTGGAAACCATGATTGCGCGCATGGGCCAGATAGCTCAACGCATCGACGCCTTCATCAAGCGAGCCAGTCGCCACTTCGTGCAGCAGCGGTTTCCACAGGTGGCTGTGGTTACGATCGACCAGCGTGATTTTGGCTTTTTTCTTGCGTCCCAGCTTATGCCCCAGCTGTGTTGCCATTTCCAGCCCACCAGCACCGCCGCCGACAATCACAATTTTTTTCAATGGCGTAGTCAACGTGACCCCCTTAAATTTATTAACCAATTGTTAATTAATGGTTATTGGCATAGCTCTTAATTAACAACAGGTTACAGCAATGAAAATGTTCTTCGCTATTGAGAATAACATGAATGGTGCATTGGTCATACCAAAATTGATGTTAATCAAGTTTTGTTGCTGAAAAGATAGGCGACTTTACCGGGCGAGATCAAAAAACAGAGTTTGTTGTTTATTATTTGAGCTAATTTATGAGAGTGGTATAGCGTGAGGGGTGTATGGAGGACGTTTGGTAGGCCTGATAAAATGCGCATCAGGTACCGGCAAGGTTACCTGATGCGACGAGGGCATTTACCCGAGGGTTTTGAACGCTTTAATGCGCTGTAAATGCGGGGAGATATTCTTGAATTTGTGCGTCTGCTCTTCGTCCCAGACAATCTCGTAATAATGATGCAGCTCTTCAGATGTCCGCTGGCTGTTAAGCGCTTCATCATTACGCGACAAAATCACCAGGCAACGATCGCGATTCTTTTCGCGGAAGTTGGTCACACACTTAGTGGCAATATCGGCATACTCTTCCGGGCGATCAATCTTGCCTTCCATGTTCTCATAAGGGAACAAATTAGGGTTGAAGATCACCTGGCGGATATCGCAAAGAAAACCAATCCGTTCCGCCCAGTATCCGCCCAGACCAACGCCGCAAATCAGCGGACGCTCGTCGACGTTCAGTTGCAACATTTTGTCCACTTCTTTGAGCAGATGCTGCATATCATGTTTCGGATGCCGCGTACTGTAGCTTATCAAGCGTACATCCGGGTCAATAAACTGCAATTGTAAGACTTTCTCGTGGTTACCCGGACTGTTAGAGTCAAAACCGTGTAAATAGATAATCATCGCTTCCTCACATAAGCCAGGGTTAGTGACCTGCTTTCTCTTCCTGCCAGCGTTCATGTAACTGATTCAGACGGGCGCTGATCGCTTTCCAGCGAGCCGAGTCCATCAGTTCCTGTCGCGAAAATGAACCTTTATGATACAAACGTGTAACACGTTCTGCCTTGATCGGTGACAGATTATCTAACACGCTGACGGCCCCTTTACGATTATTGCAGACCAGGATCATATCGCAACCCGCGTCCAGTGATGCCTGCCCGCGTTCGGCATAACTGCCCATAATCGCGGCACCTTCCATCGATAAATCGTCAGAGAAAATCACGCCATCAAAACCCAGTTCCTGACGCAAAACGGTTTTCAGCCAATAGGGAGAACCGCTCGCCGGACGCGGATCGACATCACTGTAGATCACATGCGCAGGCATAATGGCGTCGAGTTTATTTTCGCGGATTAAGGAACTGAAGACCGACATATCTTTAGCGCGAATCTCCGCTTGCGGACGTGGGTCACACGGTGTTTCTTTGTGTGAGTCTGCCGTTACTGCACCGTGTCCTGGGAAGTGTTTCCCGGTAGTTTTCATTCCGGCTTCATGCATACCATCAATAAACCGGCTGGCAATTGCCAGGGCTTTTTCGGGATCGGCATGATAAGAACGCTCGCCAATCGCCGCGCTGATATGCCCGACGTCCAGCACTGGCGCAAAGCTGATATCAATATCCATAGCAATCATTTCGCTGGCCATCAACCAACCTGCCTCTTGCGCCAGTTTTCCGCCTTCTTCCATTCCCAACAGCGCAGCAAATGATTGTGCCGCTGGCAAGCGGGTAAAACCTTCACGAAAACGCTGCACGCGTCCACCTTCCTGATCAACCGCCACCACCAGATGATTGCGCGAAGCTGCGCGGATCTGGCACACCAGTTCACGTAACTGGGCAGGATCATGATAGTTACGCGTAAAGAGAATCAGCCCTCCCACCAGCGGATGCGCCAGTATTTCACGCTCTTCCGCGTCCAGTTCGTAACCTTCGACATCCAACATTACTGGACCCACACTGCTCTCCTTATTGTTTTATTAATAGCTGCCGCCAGGTGTCATCGGCCAGCCTGATAAATTGTTGATCGCCGGTTTGTCGCCAACGGTACTCAAACCACCCTGCTTTGAGCATCAGCAGCCAGGGAAACCATCGCCTGACCTGACGCCATAATTGCGCCGGATAAATCTTCGCGCGAGTGGCATAGTCATTGACCAATTGCCGGTGCTGGTCAGTATTTTCCACCCACACCGCCGCCAGTTCCAGCGCGATATCACCATCTCCTGCATACTCCCAGTCGATGAGTTTTAACCCTGACGCGCTATGCACTAAATTTCCGGCGTGGACATCCATATGCAATGGACTTAAGCGTAAAGGCCGTGGTTCCCGCGCTTTGCGCAGACGTTTTAACCTTCGCAGCCAACCCACTGTCCGCCGCGCCGGATCGCTTTGCTGCCAGTACAGTTCCAGTAACGGCAACAGCGTTATTCGCCAGCCAAAACGCGGTTGTTGATGTAGATAATACAGCAAGCCTGCCAGTTCGTTGGTATCCGGCAAATACGTTTTTACCTCGCCGGGCAGATAGTCGACCACCATCCAGTCACGGAGATATAAATGCGGCTTCGGTGCAATGCATGCGGGTAGTTGTGATAAAGCCCGATACTGGCGCAAGAACGCGGACTGCGGCGCATCAGGATCGTGCGGCTGACGCACAACAAAACGCTGGCCCTGATGTTCAATGAGAAAACTCCCGCCACTAAGCCCACTATTAAACGTCGTGACGGGATGAAATTGCGGGAAAAAGCGCGACAGCAATTCGTCGCGCGTGATGGGATTATTGCTGCGAAACGGCACCTTTACCTGACCAGATAATTTCGCCCGTCTGCACCAGCATCAGCTGCATTTGTAGGGTCGGAGCGTTAACGTTGCCAGAGGCACTGGAGTATAGCACGTAATGAGCGCCGACATTGCGGGCAATGCCTATGGCTTTACTACGGGTGCCTAAACTGTCCTGCGGCGACAAACCTAACTGTTGCTTTGCCATCGACAGCTGCTGGGCGGAAACCAGGGTAAATTTACCGTTATTAGCCAGCGCATTTCGCAGCGTTTCGGTCGCTTCTGCGGCATTCAGCGAACCGTTAGTACGGTTGTTAACGCTATCAACCAGCAGGACGCTACCCGCAGTCACGCCGTCAGCCCCAAGCATCTTACTGACCATCGGCTGCATTGCACCATTCCAGTCATAATGGCGAATATGCGGCGCAGGCGGTGCAGTTTGATCTTCGTGCTCAATTGGGCCTGGCTGCTGCGGGATCGTCGGCACCGAGGGCACTGTGGGGACAGGCTGTTGTGGCTCGGCTGGTTGTTCCGGCGCTGGTTTCACTTCTTCTACCGGTGCAGGTTCACGTTGCCCCACACACCCGGCGAGAAACATCGCCAGCGCGGTAATCAAGGCGTAGCGACTCATTTTTGTCATCAAGATTCACCCCTTACAAATATAGATAAAGTCTGACTTTGTGCGCCCCCAGAAAATTGGCGCTGCCGTACAGCGTTACCGCCGAATGTGCGGGAATGGTAACGCTGCGTGGCCTTTCCAGAGGATGCATCTCCAGCCCTCTGGCGTCATACCAGTAAAAACGATAATGAACGGTAACGGGTTCTTGCCTTTCGTTATAAAGCGTTGAGGATGCTGAAGGTTGAATATCAGACGTCGAAAGGACGGGCTTTTCTGCACTGATGCCCGCAGCCAATAAAGATGACTCCATCACCAGCGATTGCTCATCATTCACCGGAATTTCCGGATGTGAACGACAGCCCACCAGCACTAACAACGCCAGAGACACCAGCCCAAAGCATCCTTTTCTCATCGTTACAGACCTTTATGCGCCAGCATTGGTCCCAGCGGACGGCCACCCAACAAGTGCATATGGATGTGGTAAACCTCTTGTCCGCCGTGGCGGTTGGTGTTCATGATCAGACGATAGCCATCTTCGGCAATACCTTCTTGCTCAGCAATTTTTGCCGCTACGGTGATCATGCGTCCCAGCGCCTGCTCATGCTCAGCAGACACGTCGTTCACAGTCGGAATGAGGATATTCGGAATGATCAGAATATGCGTTGGCGCTTGCGGCGAAATATCGCGAAACGCCGTTACCAGATCATCCTGGTAGACGATATCGGAGGGGATCTCACGACGAATAATTTTGCTGAATATAGTTTCTTCTGCCACGACATTTTCCTTTTTCAAATAGCCATGCGTTGCGCCATGCTACGCCGCGCCACACTGCGAGTATAGAGTATGGTCGAGTTAAACCTGCTCTTTCAACCTTAACTCACGATTTCTTAAGCAAAAAATCGTTTTGCTGCCGTATATATCGCCATTATTCCCATTTCTGCCTGCGAATGCGCTGAAAAGACATTCTCTGTTTGGTTTACACGCCAAACATGAATGCGTATATTTCTCATTTGCATTTACATACAAAATTATTCGCACACTAAATATAACCGCTCATCACCCTCCTCCGGCATGAGCCTGACGACAACATAAACCAAGAGATTTCAAATGCTTTCAACACAATTTAACAGGGATAATCAATATCAAGCCATCACCAAACCGTCACTACTTGCCGGTTGCATTGTACTGGCACTATTACCTTCTGCCGCTTTTGCTGCACCAGCCACTGAAGAAACGGTGATTGTTGAGGGTTCAGCCACAGCTCCAGATGATGGCGAAAATGATTACAGCGTAACGTCTACCTCTGCAGGTACCAAAATGCAGATGACTCAACGTGATATTCCTCAGTCGGTCACTATTGTTAGCCAGCAGCGGATGGAAGATCAGCAGTTACAAACGCTGGGCGAAGTGATGGAAAACACGCTGGGGATCAGCAAAAGTCAGGCGGATTCCGATCGTGCTCTTTATTATTCCCGCGGATTCCAGATCGATAACTATATGGTTGATGGTATCCCCACCTATTTTGAATCGCGCTGGAATCTGGGCGACGCACTTTCTGATATGGCACTGTTTGAACGCGTAGAAGTAGTGCGTGGCGCGACAGGACTCATGACCGGGACGGGTAATCCATCTGCGGCAATTAATATGGTTCGAAAACACGCGACCAGTCGTGAATTTAAAGGCGATGTCTCGGCGGAATACGGTAGCTGGAACAAAGAACGGTATGTGGCGGATTTACAAAGCCCACTCACCGAAGATGGTAAAATCCGCGCGCGAATTGTCGGCGGCTACCAGAATAACGACTCATGGCTGGACCGCTACAACAGTGAAAAGACCTTCTTCTCCGGCATTGTCGATGCTGATTTAGGCGATCTTACGACGCTTTCAGCCGGTTACGAATATCAGCGCATTGATGTTAATAGCCCAACCTGGGGCGGTTTACCGCGCTGGAATACTGATGGCAGCAGCAACAGTTACGATCGCGCACGCAGTACCGCACCTGACTGGGCGTATAACGATAAAGAGATCAACAAGGTCTTTATGACCCTCAAGCAGCGGTTTGCTGATACCTGGCAAGCGACACTGAATGCCACCCACTCCGAAGTCGAATTTGACAGTAAAATGATGTATGTCGATGCCTATGTAAATAAAGCGGATGGTATGCTGGTTGGGCCATACAGTAATTATGGACCTGGCTTTGATTATGTCGGCGGCACCGGTTGGAACAGCGGCAAACGTAAAGTTGATGCGCTGGATTTGTTTGCTGACGGTAGTTATGAATTGTTTGGTCGTCAGCACAATCTAATGTTTGGTGGCAGTTACAGCAAACAAAACAATCGTTACTTCAGTTCATGGGCAAACATCTTCCCGGATGAAATTGGCAGTTTCTACAACTTTAATGGCAATTTCCCACAAACCGACTGGTCACCACAGAGCCTGGCGCAGGACGATACCACACATATGAAATCGTTATATGCTGCCACTCGTGTCACCCTTGCCGATCCGCTGCATCTGATCCTCGGCGCTCGTTATACCAACTGGCGGGTTGATACGCTGACTTACAGCATGGAGAAAAACCACACCACGCCTTACGCTGGTCTGGTGTTTGACATCAATGACAACTGGTCGACCTACGCCAGCTATACCTCTATTTTCCAGCCGCAAAATGATCGTGACAGTTCAGGCAAATATCTGGCTCCAATCACCGGTAACAACTACGAGCTGGGTCTGAAATCGGACTGGATGAATAGCCGTCTGACCACCACGTTAGCCATCTTCCGTATTGAGCAGGATAATGTCGCTCAGTCCACCGGTACACCTATCCCCGGCAGCAACGGCGAAACCGCCTATAAAGCGGTGGATGGGACAGTCAGTAAAGGTGTGGAATTTGAACTCAACGGCGCAATTACCGACAACTGGCAGCTGACGTTTGGCGCAACGCGCTATATTGCAGAGGATAACGAAGGAAACGCCGTTAATCCTAATCTGCCACGCACCACGGTTAAAATGTTCACCAGCTATCGGTTGCCTGTCATGCCAGAGTTGACGGTCGGCGGTGGTGTTAACTGGCAAAATCGCGTGTATACCGACACCGTGACGCCGTATGGCACCTTCCGCGCCGAGCAAGGTAGCTACGCGCTGGTGGATCTCTTCACCCGCTACCAGGTGACGAAAAACTTCTCGTTACAGGGGAACGTCAATAACCTGTTCGACAAAACCTACGATACCAACGTGGAAGGTTCTATCGTCTACGGCGCACCGCGTAATTTCAGCATTACCGGCACGTATCAATTCTGAATAACACCTGTAAAAAAGGCAGCCATCCGGCTGCCTTAGTCTCCCCAACGTCTTACGGATTAGTGGTTACGGATGTACTCATCCATCTCGGTTTTCAGGTTATCGGATTTAGTACCGAAAATCGCCTGAACACCAGAACCAGCAACCACTACGCCCGCTGCGCCCAGTTTCTTCAGGCCAGCCTGATCCACTTTAGACACATCAGCAACGCTGACGCGCAGACGGGTAATACATGCGTCGAGGTTAGTAATATTTTCTTTACCACCAAATGCAGCAACCAGAGCCGGTGCCATTTCGCTGGTACCTGTCGCTTTTGCATCTTCAGTCGCATCTTCACGACCCGGCGTTTTCAGATCCAGTGCTTTAATCAGCACGCGGAAGATGGTGTAGTAAACAATTGCATAACCGATACCGACGATCGGGAACAGCCACAGTTTGCTGCTGTTACCAGACAGAACAATGAAGTCGATCAGACCGTGCGAGAACGACGTACCGTCACGCATCCCCAGAAGAATACAGATTGGGAATGCCAGGCCTGCCAGAATCGCGTGGATGATGTACAGGATCGGCGCAACGAACATGAAGGAGAACTCGATCGGCTCGGTGATACCGGTCAGGAACGAGGTCAGCGCCGCGGAGATCATAATACCGCCCACTTTCGCGCGGTTTTCTGGTTTAGCAGAGTGCCAGATAGCAATTGCGGCAGCTGGCAGACCGTACATTTTGAACAGGAAGCCACCAGACAGTTTACCCGCAGTCGGGTCACCCGCCATATAACGCGGAATGTCGCCGTGGAAAACCTGACCTGCTGCGTTGGTGTATTCACCAATTTGCATCTGGAAAGGTACGTTCCAGATGTGGTGCAGACCAAACGGTACCAGGCAACGTTCGATGAAACCGTAAATGCCAAACGCAACTACCGGGTTCTGGTAAGCAGCCCACTGAGAGAAGGTCTGGATTGCAGAACCAATCGGCGGCCAAATGAAGGACAGCACAACGCCAGTAAAGATGGCAGCCAGGCCAGAAATGATCGGCACAAAACGTTTACCGGCAAAGAAGCCAAGATACTCAGGCAGCTTAATACGGTAGAAACGGTTAAACATGTACGCTGCGATCGCACCGGAGATAATCCCCCCGAGTACGCCAGTATCCGCCAGGTGTTTAGAGGCGATTTCTTCAGCAGGTAAATGCAGTACCAGTGGCGCAACCACGGCCATGGTTTTAACCATGATGCCATAGGCAACAACTGCGGCCAGCGCGGATACGCCATCGTTATTGGTAAAGCCGAGGGCGACACCAATCGCAAAAATCAGTGGCATGTTTGCAAAGACGGAACCGCCTGCTTCTGCCATAACATGCGATACAACGGCGGGCAGCCAGCTGAAATTCGCGGAACCGACGCCCAGCAGAATACCTGCGATAGGCAGTACGGATACCGGCAGCATCAGCGATTTACCGACCTTTTGCAGGTTAGCAAATGCATTCTTAAACATAATTGAGAGTGCTCCTGAGTATGGGTGCTTTTTTACGTTCTCACGCGTGGCAAGGGGGGAGAGCCTCGCCGTGTACAGGGCATCTAAGCGCCCTTTATTTATTACACAGAGTAAAATAATTCAGTGCCGATTTGTTTGACGGCTATCACGTTTCAACTTCAGATCATTGGAGAAGTTGCACATTTTGACAAAACATATGTCACAATATTTCAAACGTGGTTATTCACCGCCCAATTTTCGGCGGTGAACTTTACTCGTTTTAGCCATTAATTACGAGCTTTAAAAAAACTCATTCAACGGATGGATTGAAGGCGGGAAGCGTCGATGTGAAACAGACGGGCGAAGTTATCGGTGGTTACCTGCGCCAGTTCTTCAACGGCAACACCTTTCAACACAGCCATGTATTCTGCAACGTCACGAACCATCGCAGGTTGATTCTCTTTTCCTCGATGCGGCACCGGCGCAAGGTAAGGTGAGTCAGTTTCTACCAGTAACCGATCCAGGGGGACATAACGCGCAGCATCGCGCAGTTGCTCCGCATTACGGAAGGTCACAATGCCGGAAAAGGAGATGTAAAATCCGAGATCCAGTAATTTACCCGCCGTTTCTCTGTCCTCTGTAAAACAGTGTAGTACGCCACCGCAATCCGTCACTTTTTCTTCGCGCAGAATTGCCAGCGTATCGGCGCGGGCGTCACGGGTATGGACGATAACCGGCTTGTTCAGTTCACGACCAATCTGGATATGATGGATGAAGGACTCTTGCTGCCGTACTTTAGTTTCCGGCGTGTAATAATAATCCAACCCGGTTTCACCCAGCGCAACAACGCCCTCTTCTGCCGCCAGACGGCGTAAATCTTCTACATCGTAGGGATCATTCTGGTTGAGTGGATGCACGCCACAAGAAAATACGACGTTGTCACGTTCGCCTACCAGATCCCGCATGTGTAAATAACCCGGTAATGTTGTGGCGACTGCCAGACAAAATTTCACATCGCGTGCGGCGGCTTTCGCCAGAACGTCATCCACGTCCTTATGCAAAGATTCATAATCCAGACCATCGAGATGGCAGTGTGAGTCGACTAAAAACATGATGTCTCTCTTAAAGATGAGGAACCGGTAGCACAACGCCCGGTTGCAGGTAATGCTCAATACGCAGTAAAAGATCGGTGATGAGAAGCTCGCGGTTGATGCCTGTGACGGACATTAACTGTTCACGAATGTGGCAAACATCCCCCAGTATAGCCTGCAGGCGCGAGGGAGAAAGATGGTTTGCCAGTTCGACGACCAGCCCCGGCACATCAACATTGGTCACCTGCGCAGCGCCATAATGGCGTTTTAGCGCATCCATCAGCAACGTTGCCAGCCAGTGTAAACGCGCCGGAGCTTGTTCATGATTAAGGGCCGCTAGCAGCGAATACCAGTCGCCCGATTGCACGCTATATGCCAGCGCCTGACACAATGTTTCACGAGCCTGCCAGTTATCTCCCTGAAACAACGCCAGTGCCGCGCCAGGCGAACCGGCGCTTAAGCGCAATGCGGCAAGTAGTGCATCCTGTGACATTGTCACTTCGCGTGAAAGCCAGGTCACGGCGTACTGTTCCGGCGGCGGCGCAAGGTAATGTAACCGACAACGACTACGTAATGTTGCCAGTAAGCGTTCAGGCTCGCGGGTAGCCAGGAAAAACCAAGTTTCTGCTGGTGGCTCTTCAAGCGTTTTCAGCAATGCGTTAGCCGCGGCGTCAGTCAGTAAGGCAGCATCGGTTACCCAGACAACTTTCGCACCACCTAAGCGTGCGTGCTCATTTAACTTTTCGGTGACTTCACGTACCGCATCAATGCCCAGCGCATTTTTCCCTTTTTCGGGAGCCAGGGTGTAATAATCGGGATGCGTGCCAGCCTGCATCAACTGACATCCACGACAGTGACCGCAACTTTTGTGGCCCTGCGGTTGTTGGCAGAGTAAATAACGGCTCAGGGCGTAGATTAAAGCATCATCGCCCATGCCCGGTAACGCCTGAATGAGCAGCGCATGGTGACCTCTTCCGGCCTGATAGCTGGCTACCAGTTTTTCGAAATCAGGTCGTAACCATGGATACCATCTCATGCGTCCAACTCCTTCACCCAGTTGGTCACGGTAGTGCGGATTGCATCCATCACGGCCTCCAGCGGCTGGGTGGCATCAATGGTATGAATGCTTTTATCTTGTGCTGCCAGTTCCAGATAGCGGGCGCGGGTGCGATTAAAGAAATCGAAAGATTCTTGCTCAATACGATCCAGCTCGCCGCGCGCACGCGCGCGTTTTAAGCCAACCTCCGGGGTAACATCGAGATAGAGCGTTAAGTCGGGGCGAAAATCCCCGAGAACAGCATCACGCAGTGTTGCCAGCATATGTTGGTCAATACCACGTCCTCCACCCTGATAGGCTTGAGTGGAGAGATCGTGGCGATCGCCAATCACCCAGGTGCCGTTAGCCAGCGCAGGTTTGATGACCGTTTCTACCAGTTGAACGCGCGCGGCATAAAACATCAGAACTTCGGCTTTATCGGTAATGACTTCATCGCCTACCGATTTGATATCCAGCACCAGGCTTCTTAACTTTTCGGCAAGTTGCGTACCGCCAGGTTCCCGAGTGAAAACCATGTCGCGGATACCCAGTTGCTCGAGCGTCTCAACCACCACGTTACGCGCGGTAGTTTTGCCTGCGCCTTCCAGCCCCTCAATGACGATATACTTACTGCGCATTTTTTTCCTTAAGCACTTTCAGATAATCCTGCACAGACTTGTTATGACTGGCAAGATTGGTATTAAACGTGTGACCACCTTTACCATCGGCCACAAAATAGAGATACGGCGTTTTTGCCGGATGCGCAGCAGCCTTCAGCGAATCCGCCCCCGGCGTCGCTATCGCACCTGGCGGCAAACCGGTAATGGTATAGGTGTTATACGCTGTCGGCGTTTCCAGGTCTGCACGAGAAAGTTTGCCATTATAACGCTCTCCCATCCCGTAAATCACGGTCGGGTCGGTCTGCAGGCGCATACCAATGCGTAAACGGTTGATAAATACCGAGGCAACCTGATCGCGTTCGCTGGAAACGGCGGTTTCTTTTTCGATAATTGATGCCATCGTCACCAGCTGGTTTTTATCTTTATAGGGCAGACCGTCCGCACGCCCTTCCCAGGCGCTATCGACCGCTTTCACCATTTTCTTGTGCGCTCGCTTGAGTAACGCGACATCGGTGGTATTGGCGGTATACATCCAGGTGTCTGGCCAGAACCAACCTTCAATCCACTCCGGGTTTTCCAGTTCAAGTGCCTGCGCTACGGTGGCGTACTTATCGTCGCTCAGCGTGTGCTTGATATACGGGGCCTCACGCAATTGCTTGAGGTAATCGCTCAGACGCATCCCTTCTACCAGTCGCAGAGGGAACTGTGCTTCTTTACCGCTTTCCAGCAATTTCAGCATCTCGCGCACGGTCATCTGCGGTGTAAAGCGGTAAGTCCCGGCTTTAAAGTGAGAAAGATCCGGTTCGATACGCAGCAGCCATTGGAAAACCCGTGGGCGATTGATGATCTTATCGGCATAAAGCTGTTCACCGAGCGCCAGACGTCCGGTCCCTGGCTTCAGGGTAAATATCGTCTCTTCTTTGATAAGCAATTTGCTGTCGGCAAGATGGCGAACCTTCCAGACGCCCACACCAGCGGCGATACCCAGTACCACCAGCAATAACAAGATAATCAATAACACTTTTTTCATGACTAATTCGGGCGCTCACAAAGTGGGGCTAAATATTCATATAACGTTGCTGACGAAAAGGAGACATCGCCACAGGCACGTACGGGTATCACTGGCATTAACGCATTACAAATAACCATCTCATCTGCCTGCAACGCCTCCTCCAGCGAGGCTTGCACTTCGACAAGCTGATAAGAGGATTGTGCCAGTAAACGGATACAGAATTGTCGCATAATGCCGTTAACACCTGCCTGATCCAGTCGCGGCGTATAAACTACGTTGCCCTTCCGCCAGAACAAATTAGCCGCACAGCATTCCGTAACCCACCCTTCGCTGTCAAGGACCAGCGCCTCATCAGCGTTTGTCTGCTCAAGATGAGAGCGGATCAATACTTGCTCAAGCCGATTAAGATGTTTAATACCTGCAAGATGAGGATTGCGCCCCAGCCGCACCGGGCTTAGCGCCAACGTCATCCCCTCGTTACGCAAACGGTCGTAATGTGCGGGATAAACCGTAACGGAGAGAATCCGCGTTGCCGGTCCGCTGTTCAATATGCTGTATCCTCGCCCGCCACTACCGCGACTGATCACCACTTTCAGCACACCATTTTGCTGTTCTGCTGCCAGCGTTTTCATCTCTAGTTCAAGCTGAGGCCAGAAGTCACAGGAAATCATCAACCGCTGACAAGCATCCTGTAGTCGCTGGATATGCGCCGATAACAAACTGACTTTGCCGTCGATAACTCTGGCGGTGGTAAAACAACCATCACCAAACTGCGTTGCCCGATCGCTTACTGCCAGCGATTCCTGCTTATGACCGTTAATTAAGAACATACCGGCTCCTTATCAGAGAATTGTTAGTGTGGCAGCATGTTCACTACGGAACAAGTCGGAATAAAAGCTAAGAAAAAAGGCCCGCAAGCGGACCTTTTATAAGGGTGGAAAATGACAATTTAGATCTTTTTAAAGATCAAAGAACCATTAGTGCCACCGAAGCCGAAGGAGTTACACAGCGTGTATTCCATTCCGCTAACCTGACGCGCTTCGTGCGGTACGAAATCCAGATCGCAACCTTCATCCGGGTTATCCAGGTTGATGGTTGGCGGAACAGCCTGATCGCGCAGCGCCAGGATGGAGTAGATAGATTCTACTGCACCCGCCGCACCTAACAGGTGACCGGTCATAGATTTCGTGGAGCTTACCAACACACGGCTTGCAGCTTCACCGAAGATGGTTTTCACCGCCTGCGCTTCAGCTTTATCGCCAGCCGGCGTAGAAGTACCGTGCGCGTTAACGTAGCCAATCTGACTCGCTTCAATGCCTGCATCACGCAGAGCATTTGCCATCGCCAGAGCTGCGCCTGCGCCATTTTCTGGCGGTGACGTCATATGATAAGCATCGCTGCTCATACCAAAGCCGACGAGTTCAGCGTAAATTTTCGCACCGCGTTTTTTCGCGTGTTCGTACTCTTCAAGTACTAGCATACCGGCACCATCGCCCAGTACGAAACCATCACGCTCTTTATCCCACGGGCGGCTCGCCGCTTGCGGGTTATCATTGCGGGTAGATAATGCACGTGCCGCGCCAAAACCACCAACGCCCAGCGGCGTACTGGCTTTCTCTGCGCCACCTGCAACCATCACGTCAGCATCGCCATACGCGATAATACGCGCAGCATGGCCAATGTTGTGCACGCCGGAAGTACAGGCGGTCGCGATAGAGATGCTCGGGCCACGCAGGCCATACATGATAGTCAGATGACCTGCCACCATGTTCACAATCGTTGACGGAACGAAGAATGGGCTGATCTTACGTGGACCACCGTTCATCAGAGATGTGTGGTTTTCTTCGATCAGTCCGAGGCCGCCAATCCCGGAGCCAATTGCGGCACCAATGCGGGTTGCGTTCTCTTCCGTTATTTCAAGGCCAGAATCCTGCATGGCCTGAACGCCAGCGACAATTCCATATTGAATGAAGGCATCCATCTTGCGCTGTTCTTTGCGCGAGATAATGTCCTCACAGTTAAAATCCTTTACTAAGCCAGCAAATTTCGTTGCATAGGCGCTAGTATCGAAATGGTCGATTAGGCTGATGCCACTCTGACCGGCAAGCAGAGCTTTCCAGGTAGACTCTACGGTATTGCCGACAGGAGACAACATGCCCAGTCCGGTCACAACTACACGACGCTTAGACACGTTTGTCCTCCAGGGAGGGAAAAAATGATTCTAGTGGGACAAAAAGATAAAACTCAGGCGGTCGAACGACCGCCTGGAGATGTTCACTTACGCCTGGTGGCCGTTGATGTAATCAATGGCAGCCTGAACGGTGGTGATTTTCTCAGCTTCTTCGTCCGGAATCTCAGTATCAAACTCTTCTTCCAGAGCCATTACCAGCTCAACGGTGTCAAGAGAATCCGCGCCCAGGTCTTCAACGAAAGAAGCATTGTTGGTAACTTCTTCCTGCTTAACGCCCAGCTGTTCGCCGATAATTTTCTTAACGCGTTCTTCGATAGTGCTCATACTCTTAAATTTCCTATCAAAACTCGCTTTCGCGATGGTTTTCGTAGTGTATAAAATGTTGAAAAATTTGCAACTAAATCCCGGCAGGTCTTACCACGATTTTACGTTATTTTGAGGCCTTACCCCCCAATAACGCAAATCATTTTGCACTAATTATTACTCATAACCACGCAGACTGCGCGCAACATGAGCATTTTGTGCAAATCGCGGTCAGACCATGTACATCCCGCCGTTCACATGCAAAGTTTCACCCGTGATGTAAGCTGCTTCGTCGGATGCCAGGAATGCAACCGCGTTGGCGATTTCCTGTGCGCCGCCGAGGCGACCCGCAGGAACCTGCGCCAGGATACCCGCACGCTGGTCATCGCTCAGCGCACGTGTCATGTCCGTTTCAATAAAGCCCGGAGCAACAACGTTTACAGTAATACCGCGTGACGCAACTTCGCGCGCCAGTGATTTACTGAAGCCGATCAAGCCCGCTTTCGCCGCAGCGTAGTTGGCCTGACCGCCATTTCCCATGGTACCAACCACAGAACCGATAGTGATAATGCGACCATGACGCTTTTTCATCATAGCGCGCATTACCGCTTTTGACAGACGGAAAACAGATGAAAGGTTAGTTTCGATAATATCGTTCCACTCTTCATCTTTCATTCGCATTAACAGGTTATCACGAGTGATACCGGCATTATTGACCAGGATATCCACTTCACCAAATTCTGCGCGAATTTTTTCCAGAACAGATTCGATAGATGCCGGGTCGGTCACATTCAACATCAGACCTTTGCCGTTGGCACCTAAATAATCACTGATCGCCTGAGCGCCATTTTCACTGGTCGCAGTGCCAATAACTTTCGCGCCACGGGCTGCGAGCGTTTCAGCAATTGCGCGGCCAATTCCGCGGCTTGCACCGGTTACCAGTGCGATTTTTCCTTCAAAATTCATGATTTTCCTCTTTTAAAGCTCGAGCGCCGCTGCCATCGCTGAAGGTTCGTTCAGCGCCGAGGCGGTCAGGGTGTCGACAATGCGTTTCGTCAGGCCAGTAAGCACTTTGCCCGGGCCGACTTCATAGAGATGTTCTACGCCTTGCGCTGCCATGTATTCAACAGACTTCGTCCACTGAACCGGGTTATACAACTGACGTACCAGTGCGTCACGGATGGCATCACCATTGGTTTCGCATTTCACATCAACGTTATTCACAACAGGAACTGTTGGTGCGTTAAAGGTGATTTTCGCTAATTCTACTGCCAGTTTGTCAGCTGCTGGTTTCATCAGCGCACAGTGAGACGGTACGCTCACTGGTAACGGCAGAGCGCGTTTTGCGCCCGCAGCTTTACAGGCAGCGCCAGCACGCTCAACTGCTTCTTTATGACCAGCAATAACCACCTGTCCCGGAGAGTTAAAGTTTACCGGAGAAACGACCTGACCTTCTGCAGCTTCTTCACACGCTTTCGCAATAGACGCATCATCCAGACCGATGATTGCCGCCATAGCGCCCGTTCCTTCCGGTACGGCTTCTTGCATAAACTTACCGCGCATCTCAACCAGACGCACCGCATCAGCGAAATCAATCACGCCAGCGCATACCAGTGCGGAGTATTCCCCCAGGCTGTGACCGGCCATCATTGCCGGTGCTTTACCACCCTGCTGCTGCCATACGCGATACAGCGCAACAGATGCAGTCAACAGCGCTGGCTGGGTTTGCCAGGTTTTATTCAGTTCTTCAGCTGGCCCCTGCTGGGTCAGCGCCCACAGGTCGTAGCCCAGCGCCGCAGAAGCTTCAGCAAACGTTTCTTCGACAATTGGATAGCTCGCCGCCATATCAGCCAGCATTCCAACGGTTTGAGAACCCTGTCCAGGGAACACAAATGCAAATTGCGTCATGTTTTAATCCTTATCCTAGAAACGAACCAGCGCGGAGCCCCAGGTGAATCCACCGCCAAAGGCTTCAAGCAGAACCAACTGCCCCGGCTTAATGCGCCCGTCGCGTACAGCTTCATCCAGCGCGCACGGGACAGAGGCCGCAGAGGTATTACCGTGGCGATCCAGCGTCACCACGACATTGTCCATCGACATGCCGAGTTTTTTCGCTGTTGCACTGATAATACGCAGGTTAGCCTGATGCGGAACCAGCCAGTCCAGTTGAGAACGGTCAAGATTATTCGCCGTCAGCGTCTCATCAACGATGTGCGCCAGTTCTGTTACCGCAACCTTGAAGACTTCGTTGCCCGCCATCGTCAGATGAATTGAATTCTCTGGATTCACACGGTCAGCATTAGGCAGCGTCAGCAACTCACCATAGCTACCGTCGGCATGCAGATGGGTGGAGATGATTCCCGGCTCTTCAGAGGCAGCCAGCACCGCAGCGCCCGCGCCATCGCCAAAAATAATAATAGTCCCACGATCTGTTGGATCGCAGGTGCGCGCCAGTACATCGGAACCGACGACCAGAGCATACTTCACCGCCCCAGATTTCACGTATTGATCGGCTACGCTTAATGCATAGGTGAAACCTGCGCAGGCTGCTGCAACGTCAAATGCCGGGCAACCTTTAATGCCCAGCATGCTTTGAATCTGACAAGCTGCGCTCGGGAAAGCGTGCGTAGCAGAAGTCGTTGCCACAACGATCAGGCCAATCTGGTCTTTCTCAATGCCCGCCATCTCAATTGCGCGTGTCGCCGCTTCAAAGCCCATGGTTGAAACGGTTTCGTTTGGCGCGGCAATGTGGCGTTCGCGGATACCGGTACGAGTGACAATCCACTCGTCAGAGGTGTCCACCATTTTTTCCAAATCGGCGTTTGTCCGCACTTGTTCGGGCAGATAGCTGCCAGTACCAATAATCTTCGTATACATGTACGCTCAGTCACTTTTCGGTTATATACCGTCACTTGCAAACTGCGAGTTCGCTGGCAGCGTCCTGCTACCGCAGAGTTCCGCTTTTGCCACCGTCCAGCAGCTCAAAACCAGCTGGGTATACAGATTCCAGGCGAGCGGCAATTCGCTGAGGAACTTGTCGCTGCACCGCCTGCACTGCCTGTTCAATCGCGACCGCAAAAGCTCGCTGATTGGCTGCACCATGACTTTTTATCACCGTGCCGCGCAATCCTAACAGACAGGCGCCGTTATACTGGTCGGGGTTGAGGTGACTGAATCGCCTCGTCAGGCTCTTTTGTAGCCAACGCTTTAATAACAGTAGCCACCACGACCGTTTTTTCCCTTCACCCTGAGATTTCAGCAGAGAAAGGAACATCCTGACAACACCTTCCATCGTCTTTAATGTGACATTTCCTGTAAAGCCGTCACAAACCAGCACATCTGTCTTGCCAGTTAACAACTCATTGGCTTCAAGATAGCCGATATAATTGATAGAAGGGATTGTTTTAAGCACCGCTGAGGCATCCCGAATACTGTCGAGACCCTTTACTTCTTCTTCACCAATATTGAGCAACGCCACGCGAGGATTGGGAATTTCCTCCACCTCTTCAGCCAGAACTGAGCCCATAATGGCAAATTGCACCAACATTGTACTGTCACAATCGACGTTGGCCCCTAAATCGAGGACCACCGTTTTGCCCTTTTGCTGATGCGGTAATACCGTCACCAGCGCCGGACGCTCAATCCCCTCCAGGGGCTTGAGTAATAATTTTGCCAGCCCCATCAGCGCCCCGGTATTACCGGCACTGACACAGGCTTGCGCTCGACCTTCTTTCACCAGCTCCAGGGCCACGCGCATTGAACTCCCACGACTGGCGCGGATAGCTTGCGAAGGCCGGGCATCACTGGCGATAACTGACTGCGCAGGAATAATCTGCAGACGCGAACGTTGTTCAAAGTCAGCTTTAGCAAGTAATGGCGTGATGGCGTCGGGATTGCCGACTAAAAGAAGAGTGAGTTGCGAATTAGAATTCAGTGCCTGCAATGCTGCAGGCACTGTCACGGAAGGGCCAAAATCCCCTCCCATGACATCTAACGCCAGGGTTAGACGTGTCAAGGTATCGTCGCCGCCCGGTTTGGTCTTTCCCCAGTTGCCTGGGGAAAATCCTCACTAAGCTTCATCACGCAGACGCGTGATTACTTAGCGATGACCTTGCGGCCGCGGTAGTAACCGTCGGCAGTGATGTGGTGACGCAGGTGTTTTTCACCAGAAGTTTTGTCTACAGACAGGCTGGTGACTGCGGTCAGCGCGTCATGGGAACGACGCATGCCACGTTTGGAACGGGTTGGTTTATTCTGTTGTACGGCCATGGACCTTACTCCTCAATTACGGTTTATCCCCGATCCAACGGGGAGCACCAATTACTTACGCTTTAAGCTGGCTAATACGGCAAATGGGTTTGGCTTTTGCGCTTCTTCAGGCAGTTCACCAAAGACCATGTCCGCTTCGGACACTTCACAGTGTTCAGAATCATGCACCGGAACTACCGGCAAGGCGAGGATGATTTCATCTTCAACCATTGCAAGCAGATCGATTTCACCGAATTCGTTAACCTCAATCGGTTCATACGCTTCCGGCAGTGCTTCAGCCTGTTCGTCTGAACGCACAGGACTAAAACAATACGTTGTGTAGACCTGATGAGTAAACGGCTTCCCGCAACGCTGACACTCGAGCGTTACCGTCACCTTCGCATCGCCGTTTAACACTGCGAGACGTTGGTTATCGATAGCGAACGACATGGAGCATTCCACATCACTGTCCACACTGACTACGGATTCGGCGACGCGCTCAACCTGATCAGGGGTATAGATACCCTGGTAATCAAGGCGTTTTTGAGCCGTACGAACCGGATCGAGAGTCAGGGGTAATTTTACCTTTTGCATAGGGCGCGCATATTAACTTTGTAACGTCATAGAGTCAAAGAAAAAGGCAGCCTGTGGTTGCCTTTTGCCAATAATTCGCACACATTGCGGGTTACTGCTTTATTTTCGTTCAGTGCTGATAACGAACATCAACCTGCAAAACGAAGCGCATAGTTTAAAATGGCTATCATCAATACGCTATATCTGATGGAAAAAAATATGCCTAAACTTATTTTAGCCTCCACTTCGCCCTGGCGTCGCGCTCTTCTGGAAAAACTGCAAATCTCTTTTGAATGTGCAGCACCAGAGGTCGACGAAACCCCACGCAGCGACGAATCACCGCGACAGTTGGTGCTTCGACTGGCACAAGAAAAAGCACAATCTCTGGCGTCACGTTATCCGGATCATTTAATTATTGGTTCAGACCAGGTATGTGTTCTTGATGGCGAAATCACCGGTAAACCGTTAACGGAAGAAAATGCCCGTCTGCAATTACGCAAAGCCAGCGGCAATATCGTCACCTTCTATACTGGACTGGCGTTGTTTAATTCGGCGAATGGGCATCTACAAACAGAAGTGGAGCCTTTTGACGTCCATTTCCGTCACCTGAGCGAGGCGGAGATTGATAATTACGTGCGTAAAGAGCATCCCCTGCACTGCGCGGGTAGCTTTAAGAGTGAAGGATTTGGCATTACTCTGTTTGAGCGTTTAGAGGGGCGTGATCCTAACACGCTGGTTGGTTTACCGCTAATCGCGCTGTGTCAGATGTTACGTCGGGAAGGGAAAAACCCGCTGATGGGATAGTTGTTTGCGCCGGATGCGGTTACGTCGCATCCGGCAATCGGTGCTGGCGGCCTGATGCGGCGTAAACGCCTTATCAGGCCAACCGCCCATTATCATGCTTATATGCTCGTATTAGCGCGCGTTACGCAGCTTTTGCAAACAACGCTTCAAACCATCATCCATCGGCGCTTCGATACGCATCACCTCACCGGTCCCCGGATGGGTAAACTTCAACGCTGCGGCGTGCAGGAACAGACGATTTAATCCCGTGCCGGCTTCAGTGAGCTGTCTGTCAAATTCACGGTCACCGTAGCGATCGTCAAAGGCAATCGGATGACCCGCATACTGTGTATGCACACGGATCTGATGAGTACGCCCTGTTACCGGGCTACAACGCACCAGGGTGGCAAATGCATAGCGTTCTTCCACTTTAAAGCGTGTTTCCGACGGTTTGCCTTCCTGACTGACACGCACGATACGTTCGCCGCTTTGCAGAATATTTTTCAGTAACGGCGCTTGAACGCTCTTCACATGCGACTGCCACTGACCGCGCACCAGCGCCAGGTAATCTTTTTGCATCCCTTTTTCACGTAATTGCTCATGCAGAGAACGCAACGCCGAGCGTTTTTTCGCTACCAGCAACACACCTGAGGTGTCCCGGTCAAGACGATGAACCAGTTCAAGGAACCGCGCTTCCGGGCGCAACGCCCGCAAACCTTCGATAACGCCGAAGCTTAAACCACTGCCGCCATGTACCGCCGTACCGGAAGGTTTATTCAGCACCAGGATATGGTCATCTTCATATAAGATGACGTCCGCCAGCGCTGCCACCTTTTGCAGATGTGGCGAAACCGCCTCTTCTTCCCGCTCAGCAACGCGAACCGGTGGGATACGTACTTCATCACCCGCTTCGAGTTTATATTCAGGCTTAATACGTTTTTTGTTCACCCGCACTTCGCCTTTACGCAAAATACGGTAAATCATACTTTTTGGTACGCCTTTCAATTGGGTACGCAAAAAGTTATCGATACGTTGCCCCGCTTCGTCAGCGGTGATAGCAACAATTTTTACGGATGGAGTCTCTGTTTTCATGGTGGGCGATTCTAATTAGCCAACAGGATTCGCGCCACTCATTTTTCTATGCTTATATTTAGTTTTGCACCTTATTACTTCACTACGTGATCACTTTATTGATGGTTATTAAACCAATCACCAGCAAGAAGTGAAAAAACTGTGAGTAAGCGGGTGATAAATGGTAAAAGTCATCTTGCTATAACAAGGCTTGCAGTGGAATAATGAGGCCGTTTCCGTGTCCATCCTTGTTAAAACAAGAAATTTTACGGAATAACCCATTTTGCCCGACCGATCATCCACGCAGCAATGGCGTAAGACGTATTGATCTTTCAGGCAGTTAGCGGGCTGCGGGTTGCAGTCCTTACCGGTAGATGGAAATATTTCTGGAGAGTAATACCCAGTCTGTTTCTTTGATAATTGCGCTGTTTTTCCGCATGAAAAACGGGCAACCGACACTCTGCGCCTCTTTGAGCTGACGATAACCGTGAGGTTGGCGACGCGACTAGACACGAGGCCATCGGTTCACACCCGGAAAGGCGTTACTTTGCCCGCAGCTTAGTCGTCAATGTAAGAATAATGAGTAAGTTACGATGAAAAGAATGTTAATCAACGCAACTCAGCAGGAAGAGTTGCGCGTTGCCCTTGTAGATGGGCAGCGTCTGTATGACCTGGATATCGAAAGTCCAGGGCACGAGCAGAAAAAGGCAAACATCTACAAAGGTAAAATCACCCGCATTGAACCGAGTCTGGAAGCTGCTTTTGTTGATTACGGCGCTGAACGTCACGGTTTCCTCCCACTAAAAGAAATTGCCCGCGAATATTTCCCTGCTAACTACAGTGCTCATGGTCGTCCCAACATTAAAGATGTGTTGCGTGAAGGTCAGGAAGTCATTGTTCAGATCGATAAAGAAGAGCGCGGCAACAAAGGCGCGGCATTAACCACCTTTATCAGTCTGGCGGGTAGCTATCTGGTTCTGATGCCGAACAACCCGCGCGCGGGTGGCATTTCTCGTCGTATCGAAGGCGACGACCGTACCGAATTAAAAGAAGCACTGGCAAGCCTTGAACTGCCGGAAGGCATGGGGCTTATCGTGCGCACCGCTGGCGTCGGCAAATCTGCTGAGGCGCTGCAATGGGATTTAAGCTTCCGTCTGAAACACTGGGAAGCCATCAAAAAAGCCGCTGAAAGCCGCCCAGCTCCGTTCCTGATTCATCAGGAGAGCAACGTAATCGTTCGCGCATTCCGCGATTACTTACGTCAGGACATCGGCGAAATCCTTATCGATAACCCGAAAGTGCTCGAACTGGCACGCCAGCATATCGCTGCATTAGGTCGCCCGGATTTCAGCAGCAAAATCAAACTGTACACCGGCGAGATCCCGCTGTTCAGCCACTACCAGATCGAGTCACAGATTGAGTCCGCCTTCCAGCGTGAAGTTCGTCTGCCATCCGGTGGTTCCATTGTTATCGACAGCACCGAAGCGTTAACCGCCATCGACATCAACTCCGCACGCGCGACCCGCGGCGGCGATATCGAAGAAACCGCGTTTAACACCAACCTCGAAGCTGCCGATGAGATTGCTCGTCAGCTGCGCCTGCGTGACCTCGGCGGCCTGATTGTTATCGACTTCATCGACATGACGCCAGTACGCCACCAGCGTGCGGTAGAAAACCGTCTGCGTGAAGCGGTGCGTCAGGACCGGGCGCGTATTCAAATCAGCCATATTTCTCGCTTTGGCCTGCTGGAAATGTCCCGTCAGCGTCTGAGCCCATCACTGGGTGAATCCAGCCATCACGTCTGCCCGCGCTGCTCCGGTACCGGTACCGTGCGTGACAACGAATCGTTGTCGCTCTCTATTCTGCGTCTGATCGAAGAAGAAGCGCTGAAAGAGAACACTCAGGAAGTTCACGCCATTGTTCCTGTGCCAATCGCGTCTTACCTGCTGAATGAAAAACGTTCTGCAGTGAATGCGATTGAAACTCGTCAGGACGGCGTGCGCTGTGTGATTGTGCCAAACGATCAGATGGAAACCCCGCACTACCATGTGCTGCGCGTGCGTAAAGGGGAAGAAACTCCAACCTTAAGCTACATGCTGCCGAAGCTGCATGAAGAAGCGATGGCGCTGCCGTCTGAAGAAGAGTTCGCTGAACGTAAGCGTCCTGAACAACCTGCGCTGGCAACCTTTGCCATGCCGGATGTGCCGCCAGCTCCAACCCCAGCTGAACCTGCCGCGCCTGTTGTAGCCCCAGCACCTAAAGCTGCAACGGCAACACCAGCATCTCCTGCACAACCAGGGTTGTTGAGCCGCTTCTTCGGCGCACTGAAAGCGCTGTTCAGCGGTGGTGAAGAAACCAAACCGGCCGAGCAACCAGCACCGAAAGCAGAAGCGAAACCGGAACGTCAACAGGATCGTCGCAAGCCTCGTCAGAACAACCGCCGTGACCGTAATGAGCGCCGCGATACCCGTAGTGAACGTACAGAAGGCAGCGATAATCGCGAAGAAAACCGTCGTAATCGTCGCCAGGCACAGCAGCAGACTGCCGAGACGCGTGAGAGCCGTCAGCAGGCTGAGGTAACGGAAAAAGCACGTACCACCGACGAGCAGCAAGCGCCGCGTCGTGAACGTAGCCGCCGCCGTAACGATGATAAACGTCAGGCGCAACAAGAAGCAAAGGCGCTGAATGTTGAAGAGCAATCTGTTCAGGAAACCGAACAGGAAGAACGTGTACGTCCGGTTCAGCCGCGTCGTAAACAGCGTCAGCTCAATCAGAAAGTGCGTTACGAGCAAAGCGTAGCCGAAGAAGCGGTAGTCGCACCAGTGGTTGAAGAAACTGTCGCTGCCGAACCAATTGTTCAGGAAGCGCCAGCTCCACGCACAGAACTGGTGAAAGTCCCGCTGCCAGTCGTAGCGCAAACTGCACCAGAACAGCAAGAAGAGAACAATGCTGATAACCGTGACAACGGTGGCATGCCGCGTCGTTCTCGCCGCTCGCCTCGTCACCTGCGCGTGAGTGGTCAGCGTCGTCGTCGCTATCGTGACGAGCGTTATCCAACCCAATCGCCAATGCCGTTGACCGTAGCGTGCGCATCTCCGGAACTGGCCTCTGGCAAAGTCTGGATCCGCTATCCAATTGTACGTCCGCAAGATGTACAGGTCGAAGAGCAGCGCGAACAGGAAGAAGTACAAGTGCAGCCGATGGTGACTGAGGTCCCTGTCGCCGCCGCTGTCGAACCTGCTGTTAGCGCACCGGTTGTTGAAGAAGTGGCTGAAGTTGTAGAAGCCCCCGTTCAGGTTGCCGAACCGCAACCTGAAGTGGTTGAAACGACGCATCCTGAAGTGATTGCCGCCGCGGTAACTGAACAGCCGCAGGTGATTACCGAGTCTGATGTTGCCGTAGCCCAGGAAGTTGCAGAACACGCAGAACCGGTGGTTGAACCGCAGGAAGAGACGGCAGATATTGAAGAAGTTGCCGAAACTGCTGAGGTTGTGGTTGCTGAACCTGAAGTTGTTGCTCAACCTGCCGCGCCAGTCGTCGCCGAAGTCGCAGCAGAAGTTGAAACGGTAGCCGCGGTTAAACCTGAGGTCACCGTTGAGCATAACCACGCTACCGCGCCAATGACGCGCGCTCCGGCACCGGAATATGTTCCGGAGGCACCGCGTCACAGTGACTGGCAGCGCCCTACTTTTGCCTTCGAAGGTAAAGGTGCTGCAGGTGGTCATACGGCAACGCATCATGCCTCTGCCGCTCCTGCGCGTCCGCAACCTGTTGAGTAATAATTAGCTCAAGTAATCAAGCCCTGGTAACTGCCAGGGCTTTTTTATTTCAGGGTAGCATCTTTGTTGTAATGACATTAGCGTTACATGCGCTGTATAATTATCATCCATGCAAAGCCGAAGGATATATTTATGCCAGCAGCCAATAACATTCCAACCAGGCGCGAATCTTTAAATTTGCGCATAAAACCCGCAGAACGCGATCTTATTGACCGGGCCGCTAAAGCCCGAGGAAAAAATCGCACCGAATTTGTCCTTGAGGCCGCCAGAGCCGCAGCTGAAGAGGCGCTCATTGAGCAGAGAATTTTCAGGATCGATTCTGATGATTACCAGCTATTTTTGAATCGTCTGGATCAGCCCCCCGCGCCCAATGCTGCATTACGCAAAACCATGCAAACACCCGCGCCGTGGGAGCAAAAAAAATGATTCAGGCCCCCGAGCCACTCATGGCAAGGCATCAATTCACCTCTTTTTGCTCGGGAGTAGAAACGATGGATAACTGGCTAAAGCAGAGAGCCCTAAAAAATCAGCTTGCCGGCGCATCACGTACATTTGTTAGCTGTGATACGTATAGCAACGTTTTGGCATATTATTCGCTTGCTTCCAGCGCCGTTGAAACGTATGTCGCGACAGGACGATTTCGCCGAAATATGCCAGAACCGATCCCTGTTGTAGTACTTGGTCGTCTGGCAATAGATAAATCATTACAGGGTCAGGGCATCGGTCGTGCGATGGTCAGAGATGCCGGTCTACGAGTACTACAGGCGGCTGAAGTCATTGGTATTCGCGGAATGTTGGTCCATGCGTTATCAGACCAGGCCCGTGAGTTTTATCTGCGAGTGGGGTTTGAACCATCGCCTGTCGATTCTATGATACTGATGGCAACATTGGCTGATTTGCAGGAATGTCTTAAATAGTTCGTTATGTCTCATGCAAAAAAATGCCCGCCCCGGCGATCCCAGAGCAGGCAGAGAAAACATACCCAGTTTCATGATATGTTTTAAAGCGAGCTTATTTGTTGAGCTGGAACAGCGACAATCCCTGCATATCGGTAAATGCTTTATACGATGCCTGCAATGCCGTTTGCTGCATGATGTAAGATGAAATAGTTGCATTCCAGTCCACATCAACCAGATCGCTCATCTGCTGCGTTTGCCCTAAAGCGCGATCGCTACCTAATGAATCCAGCGACTCCAGTTCGTTCAGCTGCGTGCCTAATTCCGCGCGAACAGTCAGCACATTGTTCAGCGAGTTTTTCAGTCCGCGGTTGGTTTTATCCAGTGCCGCAGCGGCGGTTTCTTTATCCGCTTCGCTATCCGCGACCGGCGTTTTTAGGGCTGCGATGGCGCTATCCAGCATGGCAAAAAGATTGGTTTCAGAAGCGCTACCGTCTGGTTCCGCTACCGCGTTGCTGGTAATACTGTCGAAAATTTTGTCACCCGTGTGCCCTATCACCATCGAACGCGAAGCATCGACCTGTTGTTTAATACTTTCTGCTCCGCCTTCGTATTTGCCATCCGCCTCACTAAACGGCGCAGTTTCTGTTTTATAACCGGCAAAAATGTAGCGCCCGTTACCGTCAGTGGTGTTCGCCAGATTCAGCAACTGGTCACGAAGCCCCTGAATATCCGTAGCCAGCGAGGCACGGTCATCGTCACTCAAGGTGCCATTGCTGGCGTAGACAATTTTTTCCTGAGCATTCTGGATAGCGGTGGTGACCTGGCTAAGTACACTCTCTTCCAGTGACACTTTTTGAGTGGCGAAAGTACGCGCCAGCGTGTACTGGCTGTTTTGCGCCTGTGCCTGGGAGAGAACAACAGCTTGTGATGCAGCAATGGGATCATCTGAAGGGTTAACGACTCGCTTACCCGTCGACATCTGTTCGCCGTACTTCATCCATTCTGCCTGAGAATTGGTGATGCCGCGCATGTTTTGCTGGTACATCATCTGGGTACTGAAACGCATTTTATCTCCCCTTAGCGAATGTTAATCAGCGCATCAAAAATCGCGTTTGCCGTCTGCAGAACCTGCGCATTCGCGAGGTAATACTGCTGAAAACGTTGCAGATTTCCGTACTCCTCATCGAGATTGACACCGGAAATCGACTGCTGCTGATTGGAAAGCTGCGTCACCACATTACCTTGAGTGGTGCTACTGGTTTTCAACGTCGCGGTTTTATTACCGATATCACTCACTAACGAGGCATAAGCGTCGTTAAAGGATTTCGCACCGCCCACCGTTTTACTGTTGCTTTGCAGATCGAGCAGGGCCTGACCGTTGCGGTTGTCGCTATCACCCGCATCTTCTGCGCTCGCCATGGCGATTTTCGCTTCGTCGGTGATTAATACATCCATGTTGACGATGGCGTCACTTACCGGTTTCAGCGTGAAGCTGTCGTTAACGGCAGGCGTTCCTGTAAACGTCAACTCCAGACCATCAAATGCCACTTTACCGTTGGCATCCGGCGTCACCGTAAAAGTGGTATTGCTGGCAAGGCGGGTGACCTGCCACTGATTATTATCGAACGAGATTTTGTAATCTGTCGCCAGTACCGCGGAGGCATCAGTTACCGTTGCACCGATCGCAACGTCACCTTTGTTTTTCGTGTTTTGCAGAACCGCGGGCTTACCGATAGCAAAGAAATCTTCACCGGCATCGCCGTTAGCATCAAATCCGGCTTTGTGTTGGGTGTTGAAAGCCTCGGCAAATGCCAGCGCCAGTTGTCCAAGCGTATTACGCGTCTGGTCAAGATCCTGAGAACGGAATGTCAGAATGCCGCCCAGCGACCCGGTATTCAGTAATTTCTCCGGGATCTCAATATTGCCTGCCGTCCCATCAACATAAGCGACAGTCGTACGAGAAGGGTCGGCGCTGGAAGGAACTGCCGCAAGTTGCCGCGCCGTACTTCCCTGAACCAGTGAGTAGCCATTGGCCATCGTGATGTTATAAGTGCCACCATCCTGAACGCTGACTTCTACGCCAACAATCTGGTTTAATTCGCTCACCAGTTGATCGCGTTGATCCAGCAGATTGTTAGGTGACGCCCCTGCCCCCACGCCTGTCAGGCGGGAGATCTGATCGTTCAGGCTGGCGATTTGTTTAGCGTAATTGTTGATCTGATCAACGCTGGCACCTATCGCGATATTGACCTGTTTGTCCTGGTCGCGCAGATATTGATCGGTGGTTTTAAACTGATTCACCAATCCTTCTGATTTCCCAATCAGCGCCTGGCGCGCTGCCGGATCTTCCGCGTTACTCACCAGCGTTTGCAGGCTGGTGAAGAAATCCTGCATCTGTGTTGCCAGCGAAGAGGTACTGGTGGAGAGCATATTGTCGATTTTCGACATCTGCTCATAGCGGGCGGTCAGGCCGCTACTTTGCGTCTGCGCAGCACGTAACTGGTTGGTAATAAACGCATCATACTCACGCTGCACACCAGAAACGTAGACGCCATTGCCAACCCAGCCGCCAGCGCCCAACGTGCTATTGGCCTGCGCCATAATAGTGGTTTGGCGGGTATATCCGGCAACGTTATAGCTGGAGATATTATTACTTGCCGTATTTAACGCCGCCTGGGCCGCGTTCAGTCCGCTCATGGCGTTATTGATCAAGCTGGACATGGAGGTTCCTTATAAGCCTTCAATTACAGAGTATTATCGGCAGCGCCCCGCCGGACTTGAGTTATTCAGAACAGATTATCAATGTTCATGCTGTAGGTTTTGCTCACCTTGTCGCTTATCGATTTCATCTGCTGAATCATGTTGGTGAGTTTGCGGGCATAGTGAGGATCGGTGGCATAGCCCGCGTCCTGTAGGGCCTGCGCCCCCTGCTCCGCACTCGCGGCGGTCGTCACGGCGGCGTAGCGCGGGTTACGCGTTAACAGCCCAACGTAATCCGACAATGCTTCCAGATACGAGCTGTAGACCCGAAACTTCGCTTTTACTTTCTTCGCTTCGCCATTTTCATATTCAGTCGTGGTGATTTCAGTGACTGGCCCTTTCCAGTTGCCAGAGGCTTTGACGCCAAACAGGTTATAGCTCGGCTCGCCGTTTTCACGGCGGATTTGCCGTTGTCCCCAGCCAGATTCCAGCGCCGCCTGAGCGAGGATCAAATGATGTGGCACACCGCTTTGCTGGCTTGCCAGTTGGGCGGGCAACGAGAGTTGCGCGAGGAATGCTTTACTGTCACCCGGCAGCGAATCATCGTAGTTACGTGGTACGGCCTTTTGCACCAGCTGCGAAAGCGTCTGATTTTGATAACGCACCACGGTTTCGAGCGGGAATTTCATCGGTGCTGCTGCCGTGGGCTCCTCTGGCAATGGTTGTTCTGGCGTCATCTGTTTAACCATCATCTCTGCCAGCCCCAGACCTTTGCCCGCCGTCATCTGTTGGGCAATCTGCTGGTCATACATACTGGTATACAGGCGAGTGTGCTCGCTGCTGAACAGGCCATCTTTTGGTAAAGCGTCGCGCATGCTTTTCAACATCATCTGCACGAACATCCCTTCCACCTGGCGGGCCACCGGACGGATATTTGCCGCCGGATCTTCGCCCGCTTTCGCCTTAAGTTCGTTGAGCGATTGTGCATCCCAGGCCGCACTTGCCAGTAGTTTGCTGTCGCTGATCATCAGATGATTTCCAGTTTTGCCCGCAGACATCCCGCACTTTGCATTGATTGCAGTATGGACATCAGATCCATCGGCGTAGCGCCCAGCGCATTGAGCGCACGCACCACGTTATTGAGGCTGGCGCTAGAACGTACGCTTTGCAGCGAACCGCCGCTCTGGCGTAAATCGATCTGCGTTTGTGGAGTAACCACAGTCTGCCCACCACCAAACGGTGTATCTGGCTGGCTGACATTGGCCTGACGATTAACTGTTACTGAGAGATTCCCCTGCGCTACCGCGCAGCTGTCGAGGGTCACTTCGCGATTCATCACCACCGAACCAGTGCGCGAGTTAATCACTACTTTAGCGTCCTGCGGGGTAACATTAACCTGCATATTCTGGATATCGGCAAGGAAACGGACCTGGGAACTGTTGCCACTCGGTACGCGCACCTGAATAGTCCGCGCATCTAACGCGGTGGCGCTGCCATATCCACGCACGCGGTTGATGGTGTCAGCGATTTGCTGCGCCATACTGAAATCTTCGTCGTTAAGTTGCAAATTAAGGGTATTCCCGACGCCAAACTGGCTGGGCAATTCACGTTCAATAACCGCACCATTGGTGATCCGTCCACCGTTCAGTTGGTTCACCTGAACACTGCTACCGCCAGCGGAGGCCCCTGCGCCGCCAACCAGAATATTGCCCTGCGCCAGCGCATACACCTGACTGTCAACGCCCTTAAGCGGTGTCATCAATAACGTACCGCCACGCAGACTTTTGGCATTTCCCATGGAAGAAACCACCACGTCAATGGTTTGCCCCTGACGTCCAAACGGTGGAAGTGACGCCGTCACCATTACCGCAGCGACGTTTTTTAGCTGCATATTGGTGCCCGTCGGAACGGTAATTCCCAGTTGTGAGAGCATGTTATTAAGCGTTTGTGTGGTAAACGGCGTCTGAGTTGTCTGGTCACCTGTACCATCAAGCCCCACCACCAGGCCATAGCCAATCAGTGAGTTTTGCCTTACCCCCTGAACACTGGTGAGATCGCGAATACGCTCAGCCTGAACCGCCGTCGTAACCAGTAGAAGAATTAATGCAGAGAGAAATTTAATCACCACAGCCTCACTTACATTGGCGACAGATTAAGGAAGAAACGTTGCAACCAGCCCATATTTTGCGCTTCGTTAATGTAGCCATTGCCTACGTATTCAATGCGCGCATCCGCCACCTGAGTAGACGGTACGGTATTGCTGCCGCTGATAGTGCGTGGATTAACTACACCAGAGAAGCGAATAAATTCGGTACCCTGATTAATGGCGATCTGTTTTTCACCCACCACATGCAGGTTGCCGTTGACCAGTACCTGGTCAACCGTCACCGTCAACGTGCCGCTAAAGGTATTGCTGGCATTGGCCCCGCCTTTTCCGTTGAACGTGTTACCACCGGAGGCTTCGACATCGGCACGAGCGTTACCAAACAGCCCCTGCAAATAGCGCGGCACAGTATCAAAGCCAAAATTAGATTTACCGTCACGGCTGGCATTCGCAGAGGAGCTTTTGCTGGCGCTGACGTTCTCCTGCAACACGATGGTCAGCGTATCGCCAATATTGCGTGGTCGACGATCTTCAAACAGCGGTTGATAGCCATAGTTAATCGGCTGAGCAGACTGGAAAATAGAACCGTTGGCGACGGGCGTCGGACCGGGAACCGGTTGTGCACTGGTCGCCCCCTGTACCAGCGGCGTGGAGGGTATCCAGGCGCAGCCGGTTAGTGAAAGCACCAACAAGCTGGAAATGGCATAAGTATGCGCAGCGTTTTTTTGCATGGCTATCATCTTCAAAAATCAGTAAACCGGTGAATCTGCCACCGGTTATGCCTTAGAGTTGCGTCAGTTTTTGCAGCATCTGATCGGTGGTGGATACCGCTTTACTGTTGATTTCGTAAGCGCGTTGCACCTGAATCATATTGACCAGTTCTTCCGCCACGTTGACGTTAGACGTTTCAACATACCCTTGATACAGCAGTCCCGCGCCGTTCAGGCCCGGCGTGCTTTCGTTCGGTGCACCGGAGGATTGCGTTTCGGTGTAGAGGTTTTCGCCAATACTCTCCAGTCCGGTATCATTCATAAAGGTGGTGAGATTGAGCTGCCCAACCTGAACCGGAGCTGCCTGGCCTTGTTGGGTTACGCTGACCACGCCATCACGACCGATGGTGATACTTAACGCATTCGCCGGAATGGTGATCGCTGGCTGCACCTGAAAACCACCAGCCGTCACCAGCTGCCCGTTCTGATCCACCTGGAAAGAGCCGTCACGGGTATAGGCTGATGAGCCATCTGGCAACATCACCTGGAAAAAGCCCTGCCCTTTAATCGCGACATCTTTGCTGTTATTGGTTTGCGACAGGTTGCCCTGGCTGTGTAAGCGTTCAGTGGCGACCGGGCGTACCCCCGTACCGATTTGTAATCCGGATGGTAAGGTGGTTTGTTCGGAAGACTGTGCCCCCGGCTGGCGAATGGTTTGATAAAGCAGATCTTCAAACACCGCGCGCTGACGCTTAAAACCGTTGGTACTAACGTTTGCCAGGTTGTTGGCAATGACGTCCATATTGGTTTGCTGGGCATCCAGGCCCGTTTTGGCGATCCATAATGAACTGATCATAAAATGTCCTGTAGTGGATTAGTGACAAGCAGAGCAGAAGCACGCGACGGTGCGAATTTCCCCTCACCCTAACCTCTCCCAAAATGGGCGAGAGAATAGTCCGCGCGCTTTTATTGCAATGTCATCAATCGTTTAATTAACTCATCGACAACAGTTGGTTGGCACGGCCTGCGTTATCATCGACGCTGCTGATCACCTTCATCTGCATTTCAAAACGCCGCGCGCTGGCAATCATGTCGCTCATTGCCGCAACGGCATTGACGTTACTGCCTTCCAGAACTCCCGACATCACACGCAAGGTTGGATCTGCCTGCAGTACCGGCCCACGCGTGGCCTGGCTTTCCGCGCTTAAACGAAAAATGCCGTCGTCACCGCGCTGCACTTCGCTGCCCGTGGCTTTCACCAGTTTCAGACGCCCCACTGGCGCAACCGTATTTGCCGGATCGCCCGGATTCAGCGCCGAGATTGTGCCATCGGCAGCAATAGTGATTTCCGCCCCTTCCGGCACAGCAATTGGCCCCGCCTCGCCTATCACCGGATGCCCCTGAATTGTCAGTTGCCCGGTGGGATCAACCTGAATGCTGCCATTACGCGTATACCCTTCGCTGCCGTCAGCGGTCTGCACGGCCAGCCAGCCATCCTGCTGCAACGCAACGTCCAGCGGGCGCGAGGTGTAATCCATCTTGCCGGGCGTCATGTCTGCACCCGGCGTTGACGCCGTTACCAGCGTGCGCGTGGGCAGTGAAAGCCCTTCCACCGGCACTGCGCGCAAGGCGTTTAACTGCGCGCGAAAACCGGGCGTAGAGGCATTGGCCAGATTACTGGCGGTTACCGCCTGTTGATTCAACGTCTGGCTGGCTGCTCCCATCGCGGTATAAATTGCGTGATCCATTGAGCTATCCCGTCAGCGATTAGCGTAAGTTAACCAGCGTGTTGAGGATCTGGTCCTGGGTTTTGATGGTCTGGGCGTTAGACTGATAGTTACGCTGGGCAACGATCATATTGACCAGTTCTTTACTGAGATCGACGTTGGACGCTTCCAGCGCACCGTTGGTCAGGGTGCCAAAGTTGCCCGTCCCGGCTGTCCCCAACAGCGCCACGCCAGAAGATTGCGTCGCAGACCAGACGTTGTCGCCTTCGGATGCCAGACCTTCGTTGTTGGCAAAGTTCGCCAGTACAATCTGCCCCAGCAGTTGGGTTTGTTCGTTGGAATAGTTGCCGACAACCGTACCGTCATCATTGATTTGATAACTCACCAGATCGCCCGGTTTGTAGCCGTTCTGGGTGGTTGCCACAATGTTGTTAGCACCGGTATTTTGCTGCATGGAGTTGAGGAAACTCAGGCTAAACGTGGCGGGATCTGCGCCGTTAATTGCGCCAGTGGAAATATTCGCTGTTGGATCTGAGGTCAGAACGCCATTGGCATTAAACACCAATGTTGTCGCTGTCTTCGCAATGCTGTTTGGATCACTACTATCCTGGGTGTAGACCTGCCAGTTATTATCCCCGGTCTTCACAAAGTAGACGCTCATGTCATGAGCATTACCCTGACTATCGAAAACAGTCACCGAACCTTTTTTGTTATAGCTATCCGCATTGCTGGCATCAAATGCGTTAACAGAGGGAAGCGGATCACTGGAATTCAGGTTGATCTGCATCGACGCCGTGGTGGTAGTTTTCGCTGCCATCAGGGTATTCGGAATCGAAATATTGGTCGGATTCGCCCCTTGCTGAATAGTCGGCGGCGTACCGGTTGCCGGGTAACCCGTCAGCTGTAAACCTTGCATATTCACCAGGTTACGGTTTTCATCCAGCTTAAATTGTCCGTTACGGCTGTAGAACACCGAACCGTTGCTGTCCACCAGACGGAAAAAACCGTTCTGGCTGATAGCAACGTCCAGACCTCGCCCGGTGTTGGTGGTCGTGCCATCGGTAAAGTCCTGAGTGATACCGGCAACTTTTACCCCCAGTCCCACTTTCGAACCGGCAAACATATCGGCAAAAGAGGCCGTGCCTGATTTAAAGCCGTAGGTGGCGGAGTTGGCGATATTGTTGCCAATAACATCGAGGTTGGTGGCGGCAGCGTTTAATCCGCTAACCGCTTGAGAAAAGGCCATGACTGACTCCTGAAATGTGAAGGCTTAAATTATCTGCCGTACTTCGTCGAGGGTGGTGGTGCCGTAAGTGCCGAGATCCAGCGTATTACCGTTGTTGCCGCGGATCACACCCTGCACCAGAGCAAACTGCAGCGGCTGGGCAACCAGTTGTGTACCACCGTTACTGGCGCTAATCGCTACATTGTAAGAACCGTTCGGCGCAGTGCTGCCGTCAGTCAACGTACCGTCCCAGGTGAAACTGTGGACTCCGGCAGTCAGTTCACCGATATCAATGGTACGGACAACCGCACCGTTTTTATCGGTGATGGTGGCCGTAACTTTGTCTGCCGCCTGTTGCAGCTCAACACCAAACGGCGTGGTCGTGGTCACAGCCCCTTCTTCACTGCCTGTTCCCGCAAGAACAGTGGTGCCGGGGATCATCACGCCGTGACCGATCAGGTTACTGGCCTGTAACGACTGGCTGTTATCAATCTGTCCGGAAATAGATCCGAGCGTGGTATTGAGTTTTTCAATCCCGCTGACCGTGCTGATTTGTGCCAGTTGCGACGTCAGCTCGTTGTTTTCCATTGGATTGGTCGGGTCCTGGTTTTTCAGCTGCGCCACCAACAAAGTCAGAAAACTGCTTTGTAAATCTGCGGCGTTGCTGCCCGTGAGCGAACTACTACTGGTGGTGCTGACGCCGGTATTTGTCGGATCGGTGGTGGTTACCGCAATGGACATAGCTTTCTCCTTTATTGACCGAGCGTAAGGGTTTTCAGCATCATGCTTTTCACCGTGTTGAGCACTTCAACATTGGCCTGATAGCTGCGTGACGCCGACATGGTGTTAACCATCTCCCCGACGACATCAACGTTTGGCATTTTCACGTAGCCCTTTGCATCCGCCAGCGGATTACCCGGTTCATAAACCAGTTTGTCCGGGGCCTGACTTTCTATAACATCGGCAACTTTTACGCCGCCTGTCGCAGCACCTGGCGCAGCGTTAACCTGAAATACCACCTGTTTTGCCCGATATGGCTGTCCATCGGGACCGGTCACGCTATCAGCATTCGCCAGATTACTGGCCGCCACGTTCAGGCGCTGGGACTGAGCAGTTAACGCCGACCCGGCGATATCAAAAATATTCAGCAGTGCCATCCGTTAATTTCCGCTCTGTAAAACGTTCATCATGCCTTTGATTTGCCCGCTCAACGCGCTAAGGCTCATCTGGTATTGCAGGCTGTTATCGGCAAACTGGGTGCGTTCGCGATCCATATCGACGGTATTACCGTCAAGCGAAGGCTGGTCCGGAATACGGTATTGCAGTTCTGCGGTAGGAGGTGTCAGCGCCTGCGCCGGAATGTGTTGCGTTGAGGTCATCGTCAGTGCAACCACGCTTGTTGCATCCCGTCCACGTTGCATGACTTTTTTAAGTTCACTGGCAAAATCGATATCGCGCGCCTGATAACCAGGGGTATCGGCATTGGCGATGTTTGCTGCCAGCACTTCCTGACGCTGGGCGCGCAGATTGAGCGCCTCTTGTTGAAAACGTAAGGCGGCGTCGAGCTTATCGAGCATATCTCCTCCGCAGGTATCAAAATTCTGCCATCAGCTTAAATGCCTTTACGCGCGCGTTATCGGCGGAATAAACGCAAAATGGGTCGCTATTTATGCCGTTGATGGTCATTGCGGACAGGTACAATTCACGTTGTAGATATGGCTGGGGGGCGAAAATGCTGGCAATAAAACGTAGCGTGGCGATCATCGCGATACTGTTCAGTCCGTTAAGTGCGGCGAGCAATCTCACATCGCAATTGCACACCTTTTTTAGCGCCCAGCTCGCGGGGGTAAGTGATGAGGTTCGTGTTTCTATTCGTACAGCGCCCAATCTACTACCGCCGTGCGAGCAGCCATTGCTTTCGATGAGCAATAATTCCCGCCTGTGGGGCAATGTGAATGTGTTGGCACGCTGCGGTAACGACAAACGATATTTACAGGTTAATGTGCAGGCCACAGGAAATTATGTGGTTGCCGCAATGCCCATTGTGCGGGGAGGAAAGCTGGAAGCTGGCAATGTCAAACTGAAACGCGGACGGCTGGACACCTTGCCACCGCGTACGGTGCTGGATATCAATCAACTTGTTGATGCCGTTAGCCTGCGCGATCTATCACCCGATCAACCTATCCAGTTAACCCAGTTTCGCCAGGCATGGCGGGTAAAAGCGGGACAACGCGTCAACGTGATCGCCAGTGGTGATGGGTTTAGCGCCAACGCAGAAGGTCAGGCGCTGAACAATGCAGCCGTCGCACAGAATGCGCGGGTGCGCATGGTATCGGGACAGGTGGTCAGCGGCGTTGTTGATGCAGATGGGAATATTCTTATAAACCTGTAAGCTGTTAAAGATTACCCGTCCCTTGCCGATAAATAAGCAACACATGATAAAAGCGCCCTCAATGAGGAATAAACCATGAGTATTGATCGCACTTCGCCTCTGAAGCCCGTAAGCACCGTTCAACCGCGCGAAAACACTGACGCGCCGGTAACGAACACCCGGGCGGCAAAAACAACCGCCTCCACCAGCACCAGTGTGACGTTAAGCGACGCGCAAGCAAAACTGATGCAACCCGGCAGCAGTGATATCAATCTTGAACGTGTCGAAGCGTTAAAACTGGCGATTCGTAACGGTGAACTAAAAATGGACACCGGCAAAATTGCCGATGCGCTGATCAACGAAGCGCAGCAAGACTTGCAGAGTAACTGATCGTATGACGCGTCTTGCAGAGATCCTCGACCAGATGTCCGCTGTGCTTAACGATCTCAAAACGGTAATGGATCAAGAGCAGCAACATCTCTCTATGGGGCAGATCAACGGCAGCCAGTTGCAATGGATTACAGAACAAAAAAGCTCTCTGCTGGCGACGCTGGATTACCTCGAACAGTTACGCAGGAAAGAACCCAATGCAGCAAATAGCGTTGATATTAGTCAACGCTGGCAGGAAATTACTGTGAAAACGCAGCAACTACGCCAAATGAATCAACATAACGGCTGGTTACTGGAAGGACAGATTGAGCGCAATCAACAGGCGCTGGAAATGTTGAAACCGCATCAGGAACCGACGCTATATGGAGCGAACGGTCAGACCTCAACAACCCATCGCGGCAGTAAAAAGATTTCGATCTGAAGATTATCTCCGGCCTGCACTGCAGGCCGGAATACATTGTTACACCGTCCGGCGGGCAAACTCTTTAACTTTGAAGCCCAGTACCGCCAGTGCAGCAAAGTACGCAGCAATCCCCGCCAGCACGACCGCCATTAAACGCAGTAAGCGCCAGGGCATGGTACCCAATGACCACTCCGGCATGATATGTAACATACCTAAAAGCACGCCCGACATCACCAGTACCGCCACCACCAGACGCAACAGAAACGCCATCCAGCCAGGTTGCGGGGTAAAGATTTTCTGCTTACGCAACTGCCAGTAAAGCAGCGAAGCATTCAGACACGCCGCCAGACCAATAGAAAGTGACAGCCCGGCATGTTTCAACGGACCGATAAACGCAAGGTTCATCAATTGCGTTAAAATCAGCGTAACGATGGCAATTTTCACTGGCGTTTTAATGTCCTGGCGGGAATAAAAGCCAGGAGCCAACACTTTCACTACAATCAGGCCAATCAAACCCACCGAGTAGGCAATTAACGCCCGCTGGGTCATCAGCGCATCAAAGGCGGTAAATTTACCGTACTGGAACAGCGAAACGGTTAACGGACCTGAAAGAATGCCCAACGCAACCGCACTCGGCAGCGCCAACAGGAAACAAAGACGCAGCCCCCAGTCCATCAAACGGTTGTATTCATCATGATTGCCACTGGCAAAACTTTTCGACAGCGACGGCAGCAAAATCGTGCCAAGCGCCACGCCCAGTACACCGGACGGAAACTCCATTAAGCGGTCGGCGTAATACATCCAAGACACCGAACCGGAAGCAAGAAACGAGGCAAAAATGGTGTTGATGATTAAGGAGATCTGACTCACAGAGACGCCAAGGATCGCCGGTCCCATCTGTTTCACCACGCGCATTGCTCCGGCATCGTGGAAGTTAATGCGCGGCAGGACCAGCATGCCGATCTTCTTCAGGTGCGGTAGCTGATACACCAGCTGCAGGACGCCGCCGACCGTAACAGCCCACGCCAGCGCCAGCACCGGTGGGTTAAAGTACGGTGCGGCAAACAGCGCGAAACCAATCATGCTGATGTTAAGCAGTGTTGGAGCAAACGCCGGAATCGAGAAGCGGTTCCACGTATTCAGAATCGCTCCCACCAGCGACGCCAGGGAGATCAGCAAGATATAGGGAAAGGTAATCTTTAGTAGCTGGCTGGTCAGGGCAAATTTGTCAGCTGTGTCAGCGAAGCCTGGCGCGGTCACCATGATCACCCAAGGTGCAGCGAGCATGCCTGCGACCGTCACAACCGCCAGCGCGAGTGTCAACAGACCAGAAACATACGAGACAAAGACCCGCGTGGCGTCTTCACCCTGCTTGCTTTTGTATTCCGCCAGAATCGGTACAAATGCCTGGGAAAATGCCCCTTCGGCAAAGATACGGCGTAACAAGTTAGGAAGTTTAAAAGCGACGAAAAAGGCGTCGGTTGCCATCCCTGCGCCAAAGATTCTGGCGACAATTGCGTCACGTGCGAAGCCAAGCACACGCGAAAACATGGTCATCGAGCTGACGGCGGCCAGCGATTTTAATAAATTCATCGGTGTTCTAATCCAGACCCACGGGCAAAACGCCTGCAAGGCAGGCGCTGAAAGAGGCGAATAGTCTACCTGGATTATGGTGAATTGCTACCGCCAGATGTTACAGGGTTTATTCACTCATCGCATCGCGCCAGATCTTGTCAACGATACGTTGCGCCAGCACTGCCTGTTCGCCGGCGGTTTGCGGAACTGTCTGATTTTGCACGCATTCAATGAAGTGCCGCGCACAGCCGACAAATCCACGTTGCTCAAGCGTACTCTGCCAACCAGGAATCGGTTTATTCACTACACCCTGCCCACGCTCCTCACGCCATTCGCGCATATCCGTAATGTCGATGAGCGCACCGTCAGTCACGGCCTGCACGGTTTCACGCTGGCTTCCGGCACGGCGATGCATACAGGTGGTGATCTGCAAAGGACCGGCCGAAAAATGGTGCTCGGCAAACAGCATTTCGCCAGCGTCATTAGTCAGTAGCGTACCGCCATCCAGAGAGGCTTTACCGCCCGACAACCACAGCGCGGTATCCACCACATGCAGATAATCATCCAGCAACGTGAAATAAAGATCGTGTGGCCCGACGCTATTGCTACGATGTTTATCCATTCTTAGCGAGGCTGCGGTGGCGAGTTGCTTTTTTAACTCACCGTAGAGTGGTGCGAAACGACGGTTAAAACCGACCATCAACGTCAGTTTTTTCCGCGCCGCCAGTTCCACCAGCCGTTCAGCATCGCGCAGATTTTCTGCCAGCGGTTTATCGACACAGACATGTACCCCCGCATTGAGTAACGTACTGACCACGTCAAAGTGGCTGGCGGTGCTGGAATGCACAAAAACCGCATCGCAACTGGCGGCAAGGCTGGATAACGAATCGGCATAAGGAATGCGCCAGCTGTCACAAATTGGCAGGGCTTTCGCGCGCGTAGGCGACCACGCACCTTGTAACGTCCAGTCAGACGCTGCCGCCAGCACCGGTAACCACGCCTTTTGCGCGATGCCGCCTAACCCCACTACGCCGATACGTAATTTTTTCACTTTAATCTCCCAGATGGGCCAGCAACGAATCAAGACGCTGTTTCAGTTCTGCCACTTCGATTTCCAGAGCTTCGACGCGGGCCTGTAAATCACCGTCAACCGCGTTCGACATAGCCGTTACCACCGGCTGATCTTCAACCTCACCACTGAAAAGATGCATGTAGCGGCTTTCGCGTTTACCCGGTTCGCGGGCCAGACGCACCACAAAAGGACCATCTTCGCGATTCGCCAGTTGTTCCAGCGTCGACTCAACTTCCGCCATATCGCTGAATTCATACATTCGCGCGGCGCGGCTGCGCAGTTCACCCGGCGTCTGGGCACCACGCAATAACAACGTGGTGATTAACGCCACTTCTGCGGCGCTCAGTTTCAGATCGCCAAATTCTGAATTACAAAAACGTTGCTCATATTTGGTGACCCGATTACCAAAACCGCTCACCGTGCGTAGATAATGACGTTTGACCAGATTATCCAGCTGTTCCTGCACTTCAGATTCACTCAGATTCATGACCGGTTCACGGTTCGTTTTCTGATTACAGGCCGTGACTACACCATTGACTGAGAGCGGGTATTGCTCCGGCGTGGTCACCTGCTTTTCCAGCAAGCAACCAATCACGCGAGCTTCAAGGGCAGTAAGTTGATATTTCATGAGATTCTCCTTAGCGGCCGGGCGTCCAGTCTGGGGTAGTTAATGCCGTCAGTACGTGATCGCGCCATTGTCCATCAATCAACAGATAGTCTTTCGCATAGCCTTCTTTTTCAAAACCCAGTCGCGCCAGTAAATCACCGCTGCGTTTATTGTGCGGCATATAATTAGCCATAATGCGATGAATATGTTGGGTGCGCTGCATATAACGAATGGCTGCGGTCAGGGCTTCAAACATGAGTCCTTTGCCCTGCCATTTTTGCCCAATCGAATAACCGAGATAGCAGGCATGAAAAGAGCCACGAACAACATTGGAAAAATTGGCAACGCCAATAATCTCTTTTTCGTCCGGGTCGAATAAGCCAAAGTAGAAAGCTGAACCTTGTTTATGAAATTCGTTAATCATCCCTAGCCTGGCCTGCCAGCCTGATGGATAACAGTGGCTTTCGTCGCGCACTGGCTCCCAGGGCTTGAGGAAATGGCGATTCTCTGCGTAATAATCCGCAAGACGCCAGGCATCACGATCATGCACCAGACGCACGACCAGTCGGTCTGTGGTTAAGCGCACTTTTGGCACGTTACTGCGATAGCCAAACATTCTATACCTACTCCTTCCCGTAACGTCTTTAATACGCTGTAAGTATTACTATACCTGCGCAACCAGACCCTGTGAAAAGTCCAGAATGCCATTTTCTGCATTATTCACATATTTGATAAAAACTCTCTATCAAAGCGACGTTTTGATAAAAAAATATTGTCCCCGAAGTGATGGGAAAAGTCTTAGCGGCAATGCAGAATAGAAAGTGCTCATCTTTTATTTCCCGGGAGGGGAAATGTCCCGCGTGTCGCAGGCCAGGAACCTGGGTAAATATTTCCTGCTCATCGATAATATGCTGGTCGTGCTGGGGTTCTTTGTTGTCTTCCCGCTGATCTCTATCCGCTTCGTTGATCAAATGGGCTGGGCCGCCGTAATGGTCGGTATTGCCCTCGGCCTACGCCAGTTTATTCAGCAAGGTCTGGGTATTTTCGGCGGAGCAATTGCCGACCGCTTTGGTGCCAAACCGATGATTGTTACCGGTATGCTGATGCGTGCCGCCGGATTCGCCACAATGGGTATCGCCCACGAACCGTGGCTACTGTGGTTTTCATGCCTGCTCTCGGGACTCGGCGGCACGTTGTTTGATCCGCCGCGTTCGGCGCTGGTGGTGAAACTAATCCGTCCACAACAGCGTGGTCGTTTTTTCTCGCTGTTGATGATGCAGGACAGTGCCGGTGCGGTCATTGGCGCATTGTTGGGGAGCTGGCTGTTGCAATACGACTTTCGCCTGGTCTGCGCCACAGGGGCAGTTTTGTTTGTGCTGTGTGCAGCGTTCAATGCGTGGTTGTTACCGGCATGGAAACTCTCCACTGTACGCACGCCCGTTCGCGAAGGCATGACCCGCGTGATGCGTGACAAGCGTTTTGTCACCTATGTCCTGACGCTGGCGGGTTACTACATGCTGGCTGTACAAGTGATGCTGATGCTGCCAATTATGGTCAACGACGTGGCGGGCGCGCCCTCTGCCGTTAAATGGATGTATGCCATTGAAGCGTGTCTGTCGTTAACGTTGCTCTATCCTATCGCCCGCTGGAGTGAAAAGCATTTTCGTCTGGAACATCGGTTGATGGCTGGGCTGTTGATAATGTCATTAAGCATGATGCCAGTGGGCATGGTCAGCGGCCTGCAACAACTTTTCACCCTGATTTGTCTGTTTTATATCGGGTCGATCATTGCCGAGCCTGCGCGTGAAACCTTAAGTGCTTCGCTGGCAGACGCAAGAGCTCGCGGCAGCTATATGGGATTTAGCCGTCTGGGTCTGGCGATTGGCGGCGCTATTGGTTATATCGGTGGCGGCTGGCTGTTTGACCTGGGCAAATCGGCGCACCAGCCAGAGCTTCCGTGGATGATGCTGGGCATTATTGGCATCTTCACTTTCCTTGCGCTGGGTTGGCAGTTTAGTCAGAAACGCGCCGCGCGTCGTTTGCTGGAACGCGACGCCTGATTTGATACTCCCCCCTGACTCCTCCATACTGAAAGTGAACTGACAGCCAAATGGAGGAGTCACGTGAAGCTATACATTTACGATCACTGCCCTTACTGCCTCAAAGCCCGCATGATTTTCGGCCTGAAAAATATCCCCGTCGAATTACATGTTCTGCTCAACGACGACGCAGAAACACCCACCCGGATGGTCGGTCAAAAACAGGTTCCCATTCTGCAAAAAGATGACAGCCGCTATATGCCAGAAAGCATGGACATCGTTCACTATGTCGATAAACTCGACGGCAAACCGTTACTGACCGGCAAACGTTCCCCTGCCATTGAAGAGTGGCTGCGCAAGGTCAATGGCTACGCCAACAAACTGCTGTTGCCGCGTTTTGCCAAATCGGCATTTGATGAGTTTTCTACTCCTGCCGCGCGCAAATATTTCGTCGACAAGAAAGAGGCCAGCGCGGGTAATTTTGCCGACCTGCTGGCCCACTCTGACGGTCTGATTAAGAATATCAGCGATGATTTACGTGCGCTGGACAAACTGATCGTCAAACCGAACGCCGTGAATGGCGAACTTTCGGAAGATGATATTCAGCTATTTCCGCTACTGCGTAATCTGACGCTGGTAGCCGGAATCAACTGGCCAAGCCGCGTTGCTGATTACCGCGATAATATGGCGAAACAGACACAAATCAATTTGTTATCATCAATGGCGATTTAATCCTGACCCGCCGCGGCAGCCTGTATTCGCGGGTTGCCGCCGTTTTCAGTTTTTTCTGCTGGCGCGTTTATCGCTGGTGACACATGCTGCGTTGTGTCAGGATATTGACGCAGATTTCATGTCGAGGACTACCATGAACAAGTTTTTATTTGCCGCTGCATTGATCGTCAGTGGCCTGCTCGTTGGCTGTAATCAACTCACCCAATACACCATCACCGAACAAGAAATTAACCAGTCGCTTGCGAAACATAATAATTTCTCAAAAGATATCGGTTTACCCGGCGTGGCTGACGCCCATATTGTTCTGACAAACCTGACCAGCCAAATTGGTCGCGAAGAGCCGAATAAGGTTACCCTAACCGGAGACGCCAATCTGGACATGAACTCCCTGTTCGGTAGCCAGAAAGCGACCATGAAACTGAAGCTGAAAGCGCTGCCCGTGTTTGATAAAGAAAAAGGTGCGATCTTCCTGAAAGAGATGGAAGTGGTCGATGCGACGGTACAACCGGAAAAAATGCAAACGGTGATGCAAACGTTGCTCCCCTATTTGAACCAGGCATTACGCAATTACTTTAACCAGCAACCTGCTTACGTCCTGCGCGAAGATGGCAGCCAGGGCGAAGCAATGGCGAAGAAACTGGCGAAAGGCATTGAAGTGAAGCCAGGCGAAATTGTCATTCCGTTTACTGATTAATCACGAGGGCGCATTCGCGCCCTTTATTTTTCGTGCAAAGGAAAACGTTTCCGCTTATCCTTTGTGTCCGGCAAAAACATCCCTTCAGCCGGAGCATAGAGATTAATGACTGCACCATCCCAGGTATTAAAGATCCGCCGACCAGACGACTGGCACCTTCACCTCCGCGATGGCGGCATGTTAAAAACTGTCGTGCCGTATACCAGCGAAATTTATGGACGGGCTATCGTAATGCCCAATCTGGCTCCGCCCGTGACCACCGTTGAGGCTGCCGTGGCTTATCGCCAGCGTATTCTTGACGCCGTACCTGCCGGGCACGATTTCACCCCGCTGATGACCTGTTATTTGACAGATTCACTAGACCCTAATGAGCTTGAGCGTGGATTTAACGAAGGCGTGTTCACCGCTGCCAAACTTTACCCGGCAAACGCAACCACTAACTCCAGTCACGGCGTGACGTCAGTTGACGCAATCATGCCGGTACTTGAGCGCATGGAAAAAATCGGTATGCCGTTACTGGTGCATGGTGAAGTGACACATGCAGATATCGACATTTTTGATCGTGAAGCGCGCTTTATTGAAAGCGTGATGGAACCGCTGCGCCAGCGCCTGACTGCGCTGAAAGTCGTTTTTGAGCACATCACCACCAAAGATGCTGCCGACTATGTCCGTAACGGAAATGAACGGCTGGCTGCCACCATCACTCCGCAGCATCTGATGTTTAACCGCAACCATATGCTGGTTGGTGGCGTGCGTCCACATCTGTATTGTCTACCCATCCTCAAACGCAATATTCACCAACAGGCATTGCGTGAACTGGTCGCCAGCGGTTTTAATCGCGTATTCCTCGGTACGGATTCTGCGCCGCATGCACGTCATCGCAAAGAGAGTAGCTGCGGCTGCGCGGGCTGCTTCAATGCCCCAACCGCGCTGGGCAGTTACGCTACCGTCTTTGAAGAGATGAATGCTCTGCAGCACTTTGAAGCATTCTGTTCTGTAAACGGCCCACAGTTCTATGGCTTGCCGGTCAACGACACATTCATCGAACTGGTCCGCGAAGAGCAACAGGTTGCTGAAAGCATCGCATTGACTGATGACACACTGGTGCCATTCCTCGCCGGGGAAACGGTACGCTGGTCCGTTAAACAATAAAAATCCTAGCTTCCTGTTGTCATTAGGTTATTTTACCTGTATAAATAACCAGTATATTCAACAGGGGGCTATTATGCGAATTGAAGTCACCATAGCGAAAACTTCTCCATTGCCAGCTGGGGCTATTGACGCCCTGGCTGGCGAACTTTCCCGCCGTATTCAGTATGCGTTTCCTGATAATGAAGGCCACGTATCGGTACGTTATGCCGCAGCGAATAATTTATCGGTTATTGGCGCAACAAAAGAAGATAAACAGCGCATTAGCGAAATTCTCCAGGAAACGTGGGAAAGCGCCGATGACTGGTTTGTCAGCGAATAATATGCAGTGATTTTTGTTTTTGCCGGGTCGCCCCGGCTTTTTTATTTTACTTACAAATTTCGAGTACAAAATTTCTACACTTCCTCAAAATAATTGCACAATATGCTAAAAAAATATGAATGACATGCTGTTTTATTGTTCATATAAATCTTAAAAGCAAAAATTTATCTGTTCCCCCCTTTAAAAATTCGGTGAATACCCTTACTTATTGGTATACTGAAGTTGCTTCAGATAAAAACGCATTGAACCTCGAATAACGTTGTCTAGTAACACGAATTAGGGGGCCATGATGGAAAAAAATAATGAAGTCATTCAGACTCATCCGCTCGTAGGGTGGGACATCAGCACCGTTGATAGCTATGATGCGCTGATGTTGCGTTTGCACTACCAGACCCCAAATAAGTCCGAGCAGGAAGGGACTGAAGTTGGTCAGACGCTCTGGTTAACCACTGATGTTGCCAGACAATTTATTTCGATATTAGAAGCAGGAATCGCCAAAATTGAATCCGGTGATTTCCCGGTAAACGAGTATCGGCGTCATTAACATGACATGACCATCCACCCAAAAGGCACCTCACCGGTGCCTTTACCATTTCTGGGTTGTATATCTGCATTCAGTTAATTACTCTGCTTAAACCATGAGAGCAGAGAGAAAAAAATGAAATACGATCTCATCATTATTGGCAGCGGTTCCGTAGGCGCTGCCGCCGGGTATTATGCAACCCGCGCCGGTTTAAACGTGCTAATGACCGACGCCCATATGCCACCGCATCAACACGGCAGCCACCACGGCGATACGCGATTAATTCGCCATGCTTATGGTGAAGGCGAAAAGTATGTCCCGCTGGTTCTCCGCGCGCAAACGCTGTGGGATGAACTCTCCCGCCACAACGAAGAAGATCCCATTTTTGTACGCTCTGGCGTCATTAACCTTGGCCCGGCTGATTCCACATTTCTCGCCAACGTCGCCCACAGCGCCGAACAATGGCAACTCAACGTTGAAAAGCTCGATGCGCAAGGGATTATGGCCCGCTGGCCGGAAATACGCGTCCCGGACAACTACATCGGCTTATTTGAGACTGATTCCGGTTTTTTGCGCAGCGAACTGGCGATTAAAACCTGGATCCAACTGGCGAAGGAAGCGGGCTGTGCGCAGCTGTTCAACTGCCCGGTCACCGCAATTCGTCATGACGATGATGGCGTAACTATTGAAACGGCTGACGGTGAGTATCAGGCGAAAAAAGCGATTGTCTGCGCGGGAACATGGGTAAAAGACCTGCTCCCGGAGCTGCCTGTCCAGCCCGTACGCAAAGTATTTGCCTGGTATCAGGCCGATGGTCGCTATAGCGTGAAGAATAAATTCCCGGCGTTTACCGGTGAACTGCCCAATGGCGATCAATATTATGGTTTTCCGGCAGAAAACGACGCGTTGAAGATTGGCAAACATAACGGAGGCCAGGTTATCCATTCAGCGGATGAACGTGTTCCGTTTGCGGAAGTGGTCAGCGATGGTTCGGAAGCCTTCCCGTTCTTGCGCAATGTCTTGCCGGGTATCGGTTGCTGCCTGTACGGCGCTGCCTGCACCTATGATAATTCGCCTGACGAAGATTTTATTATCGATACTCTACCCGGCCACGATAATACACTGCTCATTACCGGTCTGAGCGGGCACGGTTTTAAATTTGCGTCAGTTTTAGGGGAAATAGCTGCCGATTTTGCGCAAGACAAAAAAAGCGATTTTGATTTGACGCCATTCAGGCTTTCCCGCTTCCAATAATCATCATTACGGCCTCCAGAATGAGGCCGTTTTTACAGGAGTATTTAATGCGTCGGCTGTTGCACTATCTCATCAATAATATTCGCGAGCATCTGATGCTTTATCTTTTTCTCTGGGGATTGTTGGCAATTATGGATCTGATCTATGTGTTTTATTTTTAGTTTTCCGCACTGACATAAACTGACAAATATTTAATCTCCCTTTCATTTAGCGTGAAAAATTGAATGAGATTATTCCTGCTTCTACAGCACTCACCAGACATCTCTGATGCTGAACCCACTAAACTTATGAAGATTCTTTCATTATTAATTCAAAATTATTGAAATAAAAATAAATATCATTCAATTTGTTATTTTTGTGTTGCAATTCATTCTCCGACACGCCATTTTCTTTCTCTCGCAAATTCGTTTTGGATGCACTTATGTCATTCACAAATACCCCTGAACGCTATGGTGTTATATCTGCGGCCTTCCATTGGCTAAGCGCAATTATTGTCTACGGCATGTTTGCTTTAGGTCTGTGGATGGTCACGCTCAGTTATTACGATGGCTGGTATCACAAAGCACCCGAACTGCATAAAAGCATCGGTATTTTGTTAATGATGGGGCTGGTTATTCGCGTTCTGTGGCGCGTCATATCTCCACCGCCGGGTCCGCTGCAGAGTTATTCGCCCATGACTCGTCTTGGCGCAAAGGCTGGACATCTCGCATTGTACTTATTGCTGTTCGCCATCGGCATCAGCGGCTATCTGATCTCAACTGCCGATGGTAAACCGATCAGCGTTTTTGGCTGGTTTGACGTCCCCGCGACCCTCGCCGACGCTGGCGCACAGGCTGACTTCGCCGGTGCCCTGCATTTTTGGCTCGCGTGGAGCGTCGTAGTACTGTCCGTTATGCATGGATTTATGGCCCTGAAGCATCATTTCATCGATAAAGACGACACTCTGAAGCGCATGCTGGGAAAGTCGTCATCTGACTATGGAGTATAAAAAATGAAAAAAAGCCTGCTTGGTTTAACCTTCGCTTCCCTGATGTTCTCTGCCGGTTCAGCGGTTGCCGCCGATTACAAAATTGACAAAGAAGGTCAGCACGCCTTTGTTAACTTCCGCATCCAGCATCTTGGCTATAGCTGGTTATATGGCACCTTTAAAGATTTCGACGGTACTTTTACCTTTGATGAAAAAAATCCGGCTGCCGATAAAGTGAATGTGACAATTAACACCACCAGCGTCGATACTAATCACGCCGAACGCGATAAACATCTTCGCAGTGCAGATTTCCTCAATACTGCAAAATATCCACTGGCAACATTCACCTCCACCAGCGTGAAGAAAGACGGTGACGACCTGGATATTACCGGCGATCTGACGCTGAATGGCGTAACCAAACCCGTCACGCTGGAAGCGAAATTAATTGGTCAAGGCGACGACCCGTGGGGTGGTAAACGTGCAGGCTTCGAGGCCGAAGGCAAAATTAAGCTCAAGGACTTCAATATCAAAACAGATTTAGGTCCAGCTTCTCAGGAAGTGGATCTGATTATTTCAGTGGAAGGCGTACAGCAGAAGTAAGCGTGAAATGTTGCCGGATGGCACGCATCCGGCAATGATATTTATTCTGTTGGATCAGGAATGCCCAGTGTTGTATTCAGACGTCCACGAGACTTATTAAAGATCTTATTGCCATTTTCACGTCCTGCCCGACGGCGTCGCTGTTCTTCAGGCGGTAACGCGCTTTCTTCGCAGCAAATCTCACTACAACAACCTTTGTATTTTTCCGCACATACTGGACACTGAATAAAAAGCAGGTGGCAGCCATCATTTTTACAGTTGGTATGGCTGTCGCACGGCGCACCGCACTGGTGGCAATGCGCGATAATCTCATCCGATATACGTTCGCCCATCCGCTCGTCAAAAACAAAATTTTTGCCAATAAAACGTACCGGTAAACCCTGCTCGCGCGCCTTGCGGGCGTATTCAATAATTCCGCCCTCGATATGCCAGACTTTATTGAATCCGTTATGTTTCATCCAGGCACTGGCCTTTTCACAACGAATGCCGCCGGTGCAGTACATAACGATTTTTTTATCTTTATGTGCCTGCATCATCTCGACTGCTTTTGGCAGCTGCTCACGGAAGGTATCTGCCGGAATTTCCAGCGCGTTTTCAAAGTGCCCCACTTCATACTCATAGTGGTTACGCATGTCGATAAACAATGCATCGGGATCGTCAAGCATGGCGTTCACTTCCGCCGCTTGCAGATACTCACCCACATTGCTGGCATCAAAGTGAGGATCGTCAATACCGTCGGCAACGATACGATCGCGGACCTTCATGCGCAGTACCCAGAAGGATTTCCCGTCATCATCCAACGCGATATTCAGGCGTAAGCCCTCTAAAGCCGGGTCGAAGGCATAAAGCTGCGCGCGAAATGTTTCAACATTGCTCGCAGGTACGCTGATTTGCGCGTTAATGCCCTCATGCGCCAGATACACTCGCCCAAAAACATCCAGCGCGGTAAACAGCTGATATAAAGCGTCACGGGTCGCCTTAGGATCGGCGATGTGGAAATACTTGTAAAACGAAATGGTGGTTCGCGGTTCGCTCTCAGCCAACATTTTGGCTTTTAACGCGTCGTTGGAAATGCGGTTGTGTAACACTGGCATGGTGTACGGTTCCTGCGAGATGGGAAAGTAAAAATCCGCGGCATGATATAGCAATTATCGATAATTAACATCCACACATTTTACGCTACATTTGCGCATTAAAAATTATTTGTTATTTACAAGCGCGGCAATTTCGCCCAGTCTTCAGCCACAAATTTTGGTTGCGGGCGAAAAAATGCGACAATACATACAATTGCCCGTATAGGTTGAAAAACAGGATTGATATGACGAATCTACCCAAGTTCTCCACCGCACTGCTTCATCCGCGTTATTGGTTAACCTGGTTGGGTATTGGCGTACTTTGGTTAGTCGTGCAATTGCCCTACCCGGTTATCTACCGCCTCGGTTGTGGATTAGGAAAACTTGCGTTACGTTTTATGAAACGACGCGCAAAAATTGTGCATCGCAACCTGGAACTGTGCTTCCCGGAAATGAGCGAACAAGAACGCCGTAAAATGGTGGTGAAGAATTTCGAATCCGTTGGCATGGGACTGATGGAAACTGGCATGGCGTGGTTCTGGCCGGACCGCAGAATCGCCCGCTGGACGGAAGTGATCGGCATGGAACACATTCGTGACGTGCAGGCGCAAAAACGCGGCATCCTGTTAGTTGGCATCCATTTTCTGACACTGGAGCTGGGTGCGCGGCAGTTTGGTATGCAGGAACCGGGGATTGGCGTTTACCGCCCGAACGATAATCCACTGATTGACTGGCTACAAACCTGGGGCCGTTTGCGCTCAAATAAATCGATGCTCGACCGCAAAGATTTAAAAGGCATGATTAAAGCCCTGAAAAAAGGCGAAGTGGTCTGGTACGCACCGGATCATGATTACGGCCCGCGCTCAAGCGTTTTCGTCCCGTTGTTTGCCGTTGAGCAGGCTGCGACCACGACCGGAACCTGGATGCTGGCACGGATGTCCGGCGCATGTCTGGTGCCCTTCGTTCCACGCCGTAAGCCAGATGGCAAAGGGTATCAGTTGATTATGCTGCCGCCAGAGTGTTCTCCGCCGCTGGATGATGCCGAAACCACCGCCGCGTGGATGAACAAAGTGGTCGAAAAATGCATCATGATGGCACCAGAGCAGTATATGTGGTTACACCGTCGCTTTAAAACACGCCCGGAAGGCGTTCCTTCACGCTATTAAATCTCCCATGCCGGATGCTTCAGAAGGGTATCCGGCATTACCACAGCAAATCCCCCTGATTTAGCGATAAAAGCTCTCTGGATTGCGCCCCCTGGAAGTCGGGCGCATAATTAGTGTGCTTATCTTTTCTTCTTATGTTCACCGCGCCTGGCGCACCAACAGCGGATTGCTATGTCACCCTGTGAAAATGACACCCCTATAAACTGGAAACGAAACCTGATCGTCGCCTGGCTAGGCTGTTTTCTTACGGGTGCCGCCTTCAGCCTGGTAATGCCCTTCTTACCCCTCTACGTTGAGCAGCTTGGCGTTACGGGCCACTCCGCCTTGAATATGTGGTCCGGTATTGTCTTCAGCATTACATTTTTATTTTCTGCCATCGCCTCACCGTTTTGGGGTGGACTCGCCGACCGTAAAGGCCGCAAACTCATGCTATTACGCTCTGCCCTCGGCATGGGCATCGTGATGGTGTTGATGGGGCTGGCACAAAATATCTGGCAGTTTTTGATCCTACGGGCGCTTCTTGGGTTACTTGGCGGATTTGTCCCCAACGCTAATGCTCTTATCGCCACACAAGTACCGCGTAATAAAAGCGGCTGGGCGCTGGGTACGCTCTCCACAGGCGGCGTTAGTGGTGCGTTGCTCGGCCCAATGGCTGGCGGCCTGCTCGCCGATAGCTACGGCTTACGTCCGGTATTCTTTATTACCGCCAGTGTGCTCATACTCTGCTTTTTCGTCACCCTGTTTTGCATCAGAGAAAAATTCCAGCCGGTCAGCAAAAAAGAGATGCTGCACATGCGTGAAGTGGTGACATCACTTAAAAACCCGAAACTGGTACTCAGCCTGTTTGTCACTACGTTAATCATCCAGGTGGCAACGGGCTCAATTGCCCCCATTCTGACGCTGTATGTCCGCGAACTGGCGGGTAACGTCAGTAACGTCGCCTTTATCAGTGGCATGATCGCCTCGGTGCCAGGCGTGGCGGCTCTGCTAAGTGCACCACGACTCGGCAAACTTGGCGATCGAATCGGACCCGAAAAGATCCTGATTACGGCGCTGATCTTTTCTGTACTGCTGTTGATCCCAATGTCTTACGTTCAGACGCCATTACAACTTGGGATTTTACGTTTTTTGCTCGGTGCCGCCGATGGTGCACTACTCCCCGCCGTACAGACACTGTTGGTTTACAACTCGAGCAACCAAATCGCCGGGCGTATCTTCAGCTATAACCAGTCGTTTCGTGATATTGGAAACGTTACCGGACCATTGATGGGAGCCGCGATTTCAGCGAACTACGGTTTCAGAGCGGTATTTCTCGTCACCGCTGGCGTAGTGTTATTCAACGCAGTCTATTCATGGAACAGTCTACGTCGTCGTCGAATACCCCAGGTATCGAACTGATTTTTCGCCTTTCATACTTGTAAAAGCGGAGAATCAGCTATCCTTTTCCCTGAAACCTCATCAACTCAAAGGGAGAATCGTGATGACCATGTACGCAACGCTTGAAGAAGCCATTGACGCTGCACGCGAAGAATTTCTTGCAGACAACCCCGGCATCGACGCCGAAGATGCGAATGTGCAACAGTTCAATGCCCAAAAATACGTTTTGCAGGACGGCGACATCATGTGGCAAGTTGAGTTTTTTGCCGACGAAGGGGAAGAAGGTGAATGTTTACCTATGCTTAGCGGTGAAGCCGCGCAAAGTGTCTTTGATGGCGACTATGATGAGATAGAGATCCGCCAGGAGTGGCAGGAAGAGAATACATTACATGAATGGGGCGAGGGGGAATTTCAGCTTGAGCCACCGCTGGATACCGAGGAAGGACGCGCAGCAGCTGATGAGTGGGATGAACGTTAATTACTCATACGGGCCATGATGAATGTCGATCGGCAGCAGTAAAGTATCAAAAACCAGGGAGAATGGCAGATCAAGGATTGTGACATAACGCCAGGCGGAGTCACGCACATCCCATTGCACACCGGGATAATATTGGTTGCCATGCCCCTGCCCCGGTATAGTGCGGCTAATGATGCTGCCACAGCCACTCAGCAAGGTCACCATGATGCTCACCACAATTAAACGCATTTGATACCTCTTCCGTAAAAAAATACCGGCATAACGCCGGTATTTTTATTGGCTCGTTGTTTTTGCCAGATGTGGCGTGAACGCCTTATCCGACCTACAAAATCTTGCAAAATCAACACATTGCAGGAGCGATGTAGGCCTGATAAGCGTAGCGCATCAGGCAACTACGTTTTTATTGCGAAGCCGCATCCGGTTTACGCAATGCCAGTGGATTGAGCTTTATCCCTTCGTAATAACTCACCCATGAAGAATATCTCTCAGGGGAATTCCAGACGCGGAAATGCAGACGGGCCATCGTCACCGGATCGCTTAGCAGCACCAGGCGACGATCGCGATTCAGCTTCTCTGGCGTCTCGTTCAGCGCCTGTTCAACGTGGCGGTCACGGGCGATTTCCAGCACCTTACTGGCGCGGTGACGCGCGGTCGCCATTGCGGTTGCCAGAGCGTTAAATGACGGGTTAAACACTGCGTGCATAAAGCCATCGTCAAGGGAGCGTTGGCGATTCATCTCAAGGAACCGATCGGTATCAACCAGCACCTGCGGCGGTGAATACTCTTCCGGGATCAGGAACAGTTTCCAGCTTTTGGTGCGCAGACCAACGGTGGCACGGCTGGAAATCACCGAAACAAACGGTGACAGGATCAACGAGAAGACAATCGGTGCCAGCCAGAACAGGAAACGCAGATCCAACCACGCCATCCCAACAGCCCACACTAACCCTAACAGCAGCTGTGAGCCGTGGCGTTTGAACGCTTCACCCCAGGAAGTGGAGTCATCATCACGCTGCGGTGAATTCCACACCACTTCCCAGCCAAGGAACGCGCTGACGACGAAGACCGTATGGAACAGCATGCGTACCGGAGCCAGCAGCACGGAAAACAGCACTTCCAGCAGCAACGATAATGTAACGCGCCAGAAGCCGCCATATTCTTTCGTTCCTTTGCACCAAATAAGCAAAATGCTCAATAGCTTTGGCAGGAACAACAGCACCATGGTCGAAGCAAAAAGTGCAATCGCCAGCTCAGGACGCCACTGCGGCCACACCGGGAACAACTGCCGTGGTTGCAGGAAGTATTGCGGTTCGGTCAACGCATGCACTACCTGCAATGCAGTAGAGAGCGCGAGGAACATAAACCACAGCGGAGCGGAGAGATAAGACATCACGCCCGTCAGAAATACCGCACGGTGAACCGGGTGCATACCCTTCACCAGGAACAGACGGAAGTTCATCAGGTTACCGTGGCACCAGCGGCGGTCACGTTTTAGCTCATCAAGCAAGTTAGGCGGTAATTCTTCATAAGAACCCGGGAGATCGTAAGCAATCCAGACTCCCCAACCTGCACGGCGCATCAACGCAGCTTCCACGAAGTCATGTGACAGGATTGAACCGGCAAAGGAACCTTCGCCCGGCAGCGGAGCCAGTGCGCAGTGCTCGATAAACGGTTTCACGCGGATAATCGCGTTATGTCCCCAGTAGTGCGACTCGCCAAGTTGCCAGAAGTGCAAACCGGCTGTAAACAGTGGCCCATACACGCGAGTCGCGAACTGCTGACAGCGTGCATACAGCGTATCCATACCGGACGCTTTCGGCGACGACTGAATGATCCCGGCGTTCGGGTTGGCTTCCATCAAACGCACCAGGCCGCATAAACAATCACCGGTCATTACCGAGTCAGCATCCAGCACCACCATGTAGCTGTACTGGCTGCCCCAGCGACGGCAGAAGTCATCGATATTACCGCTTTTACGCTTCACGCGGCGACGGCGGCGGCGATAGAAAATCTGACCTTCGCCACCGACTTCAGCGATAAGCTCCATCCAGGCTTTTTGCTCTGCGACGCAGATATCCGGGTTATAACTGTCACTCAGAATGTAGACATCAAAGTGTTTGGCATTCCCGGTGGCTTTTACTGATTCCCACGTTGCACGCAAGCCAGCAAAAACACGGTTCACGTCTTCGTTACAGATAGGCATGATCAACGCCGTGCGATGCTCCGGGTTTAATGGTTCATCGCCAACTGTTGACGCAGATATACTGTATTTATCGCGACCAATAAGCAGTTGCAGGAACCCCATCAACGCCGTCCAGAATCCGGCGGACACCCAACAGAACAGTACCGCAAAGAGGATCAGGATACCGGTTTGCAGCATATAAGGCAGAAGCTGCATAAAGGAAACCCACAAATCCTGACCAACCATATCCATAGGATTAATCAGCGCCCAACCCTGATAAGGAAGAATGGTCTTCATATACCAGGTCGCGACGACAGTTTGCGCGAGCGTCAGGATCAACAGAATGTAACGGCGGATGGTACCGACGGTACGCCACTTTTGCTCGCTCTCCTGCTCTTCTTTGGTCAAACGAGCCAGATAGCGCGGCGTTACATCGCGTCCACGCAGGCGATCCCAGAAACGGCCTACCGGGTTGGTACGCCACGGGTCGGGAAACATCGAGGAGCGTTTTGCTTCTGGCATCGCCTTAAGCTGATCGCGCCCTTCGTCGTCTTTAATTAACTGTCCATCAGCAAGTGAATCTGGCCAGGCTTGTTCCAGACGCGCCTTTACCGAGCCTTGCGGGGAGTCATCCTCCCGCGCCCAGGTACGGTGGTCGGCATCCAGCGCCTGATGAACGGCGCGGATATCAGTCTTCGGCAATGCCGCTTTCTCGCTTGCGGCGATGGGCATTGCGTCAATGTACTCAGTTGTCTTATTCATTGGCAGGTAACTGGTAGCTCCAGGTTTCACTCAACGTCTGATCGGCATTCACCAGCGCAGCACGCATTTCAGTGGTTTTCTTGGCATCTTTCACTTTCACACGCATCACCAGACGCCAGCCTTTGGTAACCGGGTTATAGCGCACCGTGCTTTCAACTATCTCACCATTATCACCAATGCTGGTTTGCGCTGTGACCGGGGTATCCTCTGGCAGTTTTTTCATCTCTGCGCCGGTAAAATCGACCACAAAGGCGATAGTACCGTCAGGCTGGCGAATCAGGTTCGACTGCTTCACATCCCCCGTTGAACGACGCGTTTGTTGCACCCATGCGTTATCTGGCGCATGCAGTTTGTCTTCATCACGGCTGAAGGTGATGGTGTATTTAAAGTTCATCTCTTTACCCGGCTCCGGCAGCTGATCCGGCGTCCAGTAAGCGACGATGTTATCGTTGGTTTCATCGTTGGTTGGAATTTCCACCAGCTCAACGCTGCCTTTGCCCCACTCCCCTTTCGGAGTCACCCATGCGCTTGGACGAAGATCGTAACGATCATCGAGATCTTCAAAGCGGGAGAAATCACGACCGCGCTGCAACAGACCGAAGCCTTGCGGGTTTTCCATGGAGAAGCTGCTGACCGCTAAATGTTTCGGGTTATTCAACGGACGCCAGATCCATTCGCCATTACCAGCATGGATAGAGAGACCGTTAGAGTCGTGCAACTCCGGACGATAGTTATTTGCAGGCGACGGTTGGTTCGGCCCAAACAGGAACATACTGGTTAACGGTGCAACCCCCAGTTTGCCGACTTTATCGCGCAGATAGATTTTCGACTGCACATCCACAACCGTGTCACGCCCTGGCATAACTACGAATTTGTAAGCACCTGTCGCGCGCGGCGAGTCAAGCAATGCATAAATGGTTAAACGTTTATCAGTCGGTTTTGGACGCTCGATCCAGAACTCTTTGAAGCGTGGAAATTCTTCACCCGATGGCAAGGCGGTATCAATTGCCAGGCCGCGTGCAGAAAGGCCATAAACCTGACCTGCACCAATCACGCGGAAATAGCTGGCCCCGAGCATGCTGACGATTTCATCGTTTTTATCTTTGCTGTTGATCGGGTAAAGCACTTTAAAACCGGCAAAACCAAGGTCTTTTACCGTGTCTTTGTCATGCTGAACATCGCCGAAAGTGAAATAATCCGGGCTGTATTTGATTCGTTTGACTGCGGTGGCAGTCACTTCATTTATTTTGACCGGGGTATCGAAGTACATACCCTGATGGTAGAACTCGAGTTTGAATGGGGTCTTCAGATTGTTCCAGTACGCTTTGTCATGATTAAACTGGATCTGCTGATAGTCCGCGTATTTCATGTCGCGGAAAACGGAGGGCAAGTTGCTTTTGGGCGCATCATAGCCTTTCCCGGCTAAGGATTGAGCTTGCTTTGCGACATCATCAATACTGAAAGCCCAGCTTGAAGATGTATACAGGGTTAACATTACTGCAGCACTCAACCAACGCATTTTCATCATTTGTAGTTTATGTTTCATAATTAGTAAGCACTTCCCCCTTTGTGTGCTTATATCGATCCGATCTATTTTAATGGATAACCAGCCATTCCGACAACAGAATCCCGGTATCGTTCAGCACGCTGGCTCATGGATTAAGCACCTGATTGCAACCGTTTTCACTTTCCGTGCTTCTCCTAAAGACAGAAGCATCGACTTCGTGTAGGGTTTGCCAGCAAATTTATTTATCAACCGTCTTACAGACGCTTCCATTCTGGTTAGTGGTAGCGATGATGCTATGCATAAAAACCTTGAAGCCTGCGCCTGGCGCGGTCAGGTCGGTGTCGCTATGGCAACAAGCCTAAAGGCATAACCCGACAGGGATAAGACGAAAAATCCGAGATTAGTTAACCATATATGAATCCAGTACCCGCGCAACGTGAATATTTCCTCGACTCCATCCGCGCCTGGCTGATGTTGTTAGGGATCCCTTTTCATATTTCTTTAATCTATTCGAGCCATACATGGCATGTGAATAGCGCCGAACCGTCATTATGGCTGACCCTTTTTAATGACTTCATCCACTCGTTCCGCATGCAGGTATTTTTCGTTATATCCGGGTACTTTTCCTACATGCTTTTTTTACGCTATCCCTTGAAAAAATGGTGGAAAGTACGTGTCGAACGTGTAGGTATCCCGATGTTAACAGCCATCCCCCTACTGACATTGCCGCAATTTATTATGCTGCAATACGTCAAAGGGAAAGCGGAAAGTTGGCCTGGACTGTCATTGTATGACAAATATAATACGTTGGCCTGGGAATTAATATCACACCTGTGGTTTTTACTGGTGTTAGTGGTCATGACGACGCTGTGCGTCTGGATATTCAAACGTATCAGAAATAATTTAGAAAATTCTGATAAAACGAATAAAAAATTCTCGATGGTAAAACTATCGGTGATTTTTTTGTGCCTCGGCATCGGTTATGCGGTAATAAGAAGAACAATTTTTATTGTGTATCCGCCCATTCTGAGTAACGGCATGTTCAATTTTATTGTCATGCAAACGCTATTTTATTTGCCGTTCTTTATCCTCGGCGCACTGGCTTTCATTTTCCCTCATCTTAAAGCCTTGTTTACCACGCCGTCTCGTGGCTGTACCTTCGCAGCAGCATTGGCATTTGTCGCTTATTTACTCAACCAGCGCTATGGCAGTGGCGATGCCTGGATGTACGAAACCGAGTCGGTGATCACCATGGTCCTCGGTCTGTGGATGGTGAATGTGGTCTTCTCCTTCGGCCACCGTTTGCTTAACTTCCAGTCAGCGCGGGTGACTTACTTTGTTAATGCATCGCTGTTTATCTATCTGGTTCACCACCCGTTAACGCTGTTTTTCGGCGCGTACATTACACCGCACATCACATCCAACTGGCTTGGTTTTCTCTGTGGCCTGATATTCGTAGTAGGGATTGCGATAATTCTGTATGAAATTCATTTACGCATCCCGTTACTGAAGTTTTTGTTCTCTGGTAAACCGGTTGTTAAGCGTGAGAACGATAAAGCACCAGCCCGTTAAGCCGCGTTTATAATAACCATTCCACAGGCAATATCGACGCCAGTCTGACCATAACCCGCTTCCAAAAACTGGTGGCGGGTTCTTTTTTGAGAACAATTTCTTTCTTTGCATGACGATCAACCCAGTTGATCCGTCCCCACCTGTCCAGACGGAGCTGCCAGGCCGCATCATACTGGCTCTGAATAAAGCGTTTATCAATTAACTGTGCCAGCGTTTCGCTCTCTATCACGAACCCCATTTCAGTATTGAGCAATGTCGAACGCGGATCGAAATTGAAAGAGCCGATAAACACCGTTTTACCATCGATGCTAAAGGTTTTAGCATGCAGGCTGGCACCGGAATTACCGGTTATGCCGCGATCGTGTAACGTACTACTTTGTTCACGCGTCGGCTTGAGTTCATATAATTCCACGCCGTAGCGGAGCAATTTTTTGCGCCAGCGCGCGTATCCGGCATGGACGACAGCAACATCGTTAGCGGCAAGAGAATTGGTTAGGATCGCAATCTTTACCCCTTTTCTCACCATCCGTAAGAGTTGCGCCACACCTGCGCGTGTCGGTACAAAATAGGAAGAGATAATATCGATGCGTTCACTGGGTGAGCCCATGATATCGAACAGGCGCTGCGGTAACAGTGAATGCCGTTTTGCCTTGCCCTCCCCTTTCGCCGGATCATCACTTAATAAACGTGTTTTCGCCCAGATAAGCGGCAACGTTCCATCAACCAGATGATTTATAAACGGGCTGGATTCCATTTTGCGTAAATAACGATGCGTCATGGCATCGTTGTGCCAGGATGCTGGTAACTCGATGCGATCCGCCATTTCACCTTCCGGGACATCCAGCACCTGCTGTAGGGGTGAAACCGATTTGCAATACCAGTAGCGGGCGAAATCATCGGCAACGTCCTCTACAACTGGTCCTATTGCCATGACATCTAAATCCGAAAAAAGTGGCTCTTCCCCTGCACCAAAATAGGCATCACCAATATTTCGCCCCCCTACCAGCGTCACCACGCCATCAACAGTGAAACTTTTATTGTGCATACGGCGATTGAGACGGGAAAAGTCGGTGATATAACCAAGCGGACGTAGCAAGCGAAACGAGAAAGGATTAAAAAGCCGGACTTCAATGCGGGGATGACTGTCAAGCAAGCGTAAAATGTCGTCAAGTCCGGGTGTATTGTTGTCGTCCAGCAACAAACGGACGCGAACGCCACGCTTTGCTGCGGCTAACAGGGCGGAAAAGAGTAACCGACCCGACATATCGTCCTGCCAGATGTAATACTGAACATCCAGCGTATGCTCTGCCATTTCGGCCAGACGATACCGGGCGGCAAACGCATCCAGACTTTTCTCCAGAGGGAAAAGGCCACACTGACCGGGATGTTGCGAACACAGTGGCAGCACCGCGCTCGCCAGCCGGGGCAAATCATTCATCTCCTTGTTGGGTAAGGAGTCTTTCGTAGAGGTGGGTGTTTTCTTCATCATAACAGACAAAATATACCTGTTCGGGTAAAGCGTGACGGGTAATAAATTCTGAAACGGTTTTTACTGCGATTTCAGCCGCTGCCGCACGAGGGTAACCATAAACCCCAGTACTGATTGCAGGAAATGCCACTGACGTATAGCTGTTTGCCGCCACCAGTCGCAGACTATTGAGATAGGCATCCTGCAAAAGCTGGTCTTCGTTTTGTTCACCACCACGCCAGACTGGCCCGACGGTGTGCACTACGGCTTTAGCGGGAAGATCGCCTGCAAGCGTAATAACGGCATGCCCCGTAGGGCAATCGCCCTGCTGTTGCCTGACTTTTAAACAGGCATCCAGCAGAGCCGGACCCGCTGCGCGATGAATGGCCCCATCGACGCCGCCGCCTCCCATTAATGACGGATTAGCCGCATTCACAATCACATCAACGGCCAGTTTGGTAATATCACCCTGCACAACATGAATACGCGTTTTCATAACGCCTCCTTACACCTTCTTGTTTCTTAAGTGTACAGCAGGCTTTTTGGTTAAATCGCATTTTTCTGCTCAGCAAGGTGAGTTGTTCAGAAACTTAGTTATATTCGATGTTCATTACAGCCAGCTTTTTCTGTTTATCAAGATACTGCACTTTTACTGAGGCTATTTGCGCGTTTTTGACATTGCCGCTCATTAACGCTTTGCTGGAATAGGTTCTGCCCGGAACAGAGCCATTCTGTGGGCAGTTCATTTCTACGGGTGATGACTGGGTGCTGACGTCACATGCTGGTTCCACAATTTGGCCATAAAAATGGATCACGCCCCCTTGCGCGCTGCTTCCTGCGATGGCAATAAAAGGAAAAAACAAACTGCCGAGCATAAGAGAGTTTAAAAAAGGTCTGAACATTTATTCTATTTCCTCAATGATTAGTCATCCTTGAGGGTTGTGTTATCCATACTTTCAGGTTGGCTGATCCGCAGCAGACCATTCTCTCCAGATTCATCTTATGCTCGATATTTCAACAAATTAAGACTTTTCTGAAGAGGGCGGCCATTGTTGTGATAAATGAAGTGACTGTCCATCAGAAACAGTAACAACTATTTTCACCCGATCGTCCGGGGAAATATTTAAACTCAACTTCGTCAAAGCAATGGGTTGATTAGCAGGCAATGAGAGGGTCTTTTCTTGCTTCGTCTGACTTTGCCCTGAACTGCCTTCGCGCAGGGACAATATTTGTACTCTGCACAGACAAGATTGAGTAAGAGTGACTTCAGGAATAATGGTGTACATATCCCCTTGCTGGGTCGTATTAAAGGTTATCTGACTGGAAAGTGCCGCAAGGAGTAATAACGCATTCATATTCTTCTCCCGAAAAAAAACAGGGCTTGCGCCCTGTTTCTTTAATACAGATGTGTATTAGTACTGATGAGCGGTCGCGTTGTTACCAAAGCCAACCTGAGTGACGTTAACGCTGGAGTTAGATGCAGTCTGGTCAACAGCAGCACCGTTACCGCCACCGAACTGTTTAACAGTCATAGTAGAATCTTTACCATTCCACTGATCAAGAGTAGCGCTGTTGCCGAAACCACGCTGAGTCAGATCGATTGAGCTGTCATCAGAACCTTGGCCAACATCTGCGCCGTTACCGCCGCCGTGCTGGGTAATGGTCAGATCAGAGTTACGGGCGTCAGCTTGCAGAGCAAGTGCAGAGTTACCACCACCGTACTGGTAAATGTTCAGCTCTGAATTTGGGCCGCTATTATTACCGCCACCACCGTGGTTACCGCCGCCGCCGTACTGAGGAACAACACCTGCCAGAGCGCTACCGGAGAATACGATTGCTGCAATTGCTGCTACTTTTAAAAGTTTCATGTAAAACCCCCATCGGATTGATTTAAAAGTCGAATAGTAATTAACGTTGTGTCACGCGAATTGCCATTTGCGACTGTCTCTGCACTACAATTGCCGTTTTTTGAGTACCATACTGTGTAATATTTGCTTTATTACCAGAACCTTTCTGGATAATCATCGCAGTATTACCATAAGCACCTTGCGAAATACTGGCATCGTTGGCACTGCCCGCCTGATCAATATATGCAAGGTTATAATCTCCTGTCTGGTCAATCTTTGCCCGATTGCTACTACCTTCTTGCGCAACAACCGCCAAAAGTTTTGAGCCTCCCTGCCGTAACTGAGCACTATTATTAGTCCCAGCTTGACCAATTATGGCTGCCTGATTAAATGAAGACTTACTCAATTCATTTACCGCGAAGTTATATTCTGAATTAGCTAAATCATAACCTGCTGCGGCTGCAATCCCAGGCGCACCCAGTATTGTTAACATCATAAATAACAATTTGTTTTTCATGTTGTCACCCTGGACCTGGTCGTACACTTAAGAAATTAAATCATTTCAACTTGGTTGTTAACGCAACCTGTATTTTGTTAACGCTGCGTTACGATGGAAAGTATGTCTGCGGAAATATTTTTAATAACTCACCCGCGCGTTGTATTTTTCTTTTTTTGTTCATACCAAAGTATTAAAACCCACGTAAATACGCTGTTATCTACGCAAAAAAATATTTTGTTTTCTTTTAAATCTCCGTTTTCCGCAATCAAAAATCACCAGACAGCCATTCTTCTTGCCCGTCGCTGATTGCTGCGATATGTCTTGCGCACAAGCCGTGACAAACCTCGTCTTTTTGCAGTAAAAAATTGTCCACGGAGGTGTGAAGAAAAAACAAGAACGTTTTACATGACGAAAGGACTACACCGAAATATTTTTTATATGCATTATTAGTAAGTTAGCACCATTTGTATGATTTTTTAAAATTGTGCAATAAAAACCAAATGTACAACTTTTCTATCATTTCTAAACTTAATAAAACCTTAAGTTTAACATTTTAATATAACGAGTTACATTTAGTTACATGTTTAACACTTGATTTAAGATTTGTAATGGCTAGATTGAAATCAGATGTAATCCATTAGTTTTATATTTTACCCATTTAGGGCTGATTTATTACTACACACAGCAGTGCAACATCTGTCAGTACTTCTGGTGCTTCTATTTTAGAGGCAGCTGTCAGGTGTGCGATCAATAAAAAAAGCGGGGTTTCATCATGTTTAATGAAGTCCATAGTATTCATGGTCATACATTATTGTTGATCACCAAACCTTCTTTGCAGGCGACAGCTCTCTTGCAGCACCTTAAACAATCGCTGGCAATTACAGGAAAATTACATAATATTCAACGTTCTCTGGACGATATATCTTCAGGCTCTATTATTCTTCTGGATATGATGGAAGCGGATAAAAAGCTTATCCATTATTGGCAGGATACTTTGAGCAGGAAAAACAACAATATCAAAATATTGTTGCTAAATACGCCTGAAGATTACCCGTACCGCGACATTGAAAACTGGCCTCATATCAACGGCGTTTTTTATGCCATGGAGGATCAAGAACGTGTTGTCAATGGGTTGCAAGGCGTCCTGCGCGGCGAATGCTACTTTACGCAAAAGCTTGCCAGTTACCTGATTACGCATTCAGGTAACTATCGTTATAACAGCACGGAATCAGCCCTCCTTACTCATCGGGAAAAAGAGATCCTGAATAAGCTGCGTATCGGCGCGTCTAATAACGAGATCGCTCGTTCGTTGTTCATCAGCGAAAATACGGTTAAAACGCATCTTTATAATCTTTTCAAGAAGATAGCCGTAAAAAACCGGACACAAGCGGTTTCCTGGGCAAACGATAACCTCAGGCGATAAAGCCATGAAACGTTATTTACGCTGGATTGTGGCGGCAGAATTTCTGTTCGCCGCAGGGAATCTTCACGCCGTTGAGGTAGAAGTCCCGGGATTGTTAACTGACCATACTGTTTCATCTATTGGCCATGATTTTTACCGAGCCTTTAGTGATAAATGGGAAAGTGACTATACGGGTAACTTAACGATTAATGAAAGGCCCAGTGCACGATGGGGAAGCTGGATCACTATAACGGTCAATCAGGACGTTATTTTCCAGACTTTTTTATTCCCGTTGAAAAGAGACTTCGAAAAAACTGTCGTCTTTGCACTGATTCAAACTGAAGAAGCACTAAATCGTCGCCAGATAAATCAGGCGTTATTAAGTACGGGCGATTTGGCGCATGATGAATTCTAAATAAAAAATTGTTCGGAGGCTGCAATGCGTGTCAAACATGCAGTAGTTCTACTCATGCTTATTTCGCCATTAAGTTGGGCTGGAACCATGACTTTTCAGTTCCGTAATCCAAACTTTGGTGGTAACCCAAATAATGGCGCTTTTTTATTAAATAGCGCCCAGGCACAAAACTCGTATAAAGATCCGAGCTATAACGATGACTATGGTATTGAAACACCCTCAGCGTTAGATAACTTTACTCAGGCCATCCAGTCACAAATTTTAGGTGGGCTACTGTCGAATATTAATACCGGTAAACCGGGCCGCATGGTGACCAACGATTATATTGTTGATATTGCTAACCGCGATGGTCAATTGCAGTTGAACGTGACAGATCGTAAAACCGGACAAACCTCGACCATCCAGGTTTCGGGTTTACAAAATAACTCAACCGATTTTTAAGCCCCAGCTTCATAAGGAAAATAATCATGCAGCGCTTATTTCTTTTGGTTGCCGTCATGTTACTGAGCGGATGCTTAACCGCCCCGCCTAAAGAAGCCGCCAGACCGACATTAATGCCTCGTGCTCAGAGCTACAAAGATTTGACCCATCTGCCAGCGCCGACGGGTAAGATCTTTGTTTCGGTATACAACATTCAGGACGAAACCGGGCAATTTAAACCCTACCCGGCAAGTAACTTCTCCACTGCTGTTCCGCAAAGCGCCACGGCAATGCTGGTCACGGCATTGAAAGATTCTCGCTGGTTTATACCGCTGGAGCGCCAGGGCTTACAAAACCTGCTTAACGAGCGCAAGATTATTCGTGCGGCACAAGAAAACGGTACGGTTGCCATTAATAACCGAATCCCGCTGCAGTCTTTAACGGCGGCAAATATCATGGTTGAAGGTTCGATTATCGGTTATGAAAGCAACGTTAAATCGGGCGGTGTTGGGGCAAGATATTTTGGGATCGGTGCCGACACGCAATACCAGCTCGATCAGATTGCCGTGAACCTGCGCGTCGTCAATGTGAGTACCGGTGAGATCCTCTCCTCGGTGAACACCAGTAAGACGATACTTTCCTATGAAGTTCAGGCGGGGGTCTTCCGCTTTATTGACTACCAGCGCTTGCTGGAAGGGGAAGTAGGTTACACCTCGAACGAACCCGTTATGCTGTGCCTGATGTCGGCTATCGAAACAGGCGTCATTTTCCTGATTAATGATGGTATCGACCGCGGTCTTTGGGATTTGCAGAACAAAGCAGAACGGCAGAATGACATTCTGGTGAAATACCGCCATATGTCGGTTCCACCGGAATCCTGATAGATAAAAATGCCGGAATTATCATCCGGCATTTTACTGTTTAAGCGAAAGCGTGAGTGCCCCTCACGCTTTATTTTTGATTTCCTGCTCACGGTGAGCGGTCTTCGTACTACGCACCGCCAGCCAAAGGCCGCTGTTTTTCATTGCGTAACCAAATATCAACCCGAGCGCCAGCGAAGGTAACACCAGTTTCCAGTCACCCTGCCCGGCAAACGTCGCGCATGCGCCTATAAACGTTCCCGGAACAAATGAAAACAGCAGCTGTTTGGCCTGAATACACATCAGAAACGCGACAATACCGGTTATGACATAACCGAGAATTTCCAGATGTGGTGCCAGTGCACTACCGTAAATAATGACCATCGCCCACACCACGCCACTAAGCAGGGTTGCAGCGGAGATCGCCAGCCCTTTCAGCCCACCTTGCGGGCAGGCAAAGTAGGCCGTACAGCCCAGGAAGCCCGCCCAGCTTAGTAAGCCCAGGGAAACAGCCACCCATCCCCAGATACCGGAGAGAATGCCTGTTGTGATTGCAATAGAGAGAAGTATGTTCATGCCGCGCATGATAGCAGAAAACGCGGCCATGAATGAGATCGAGCACACATTTTATGCAACAACAAATTATCTGTTGCAGTTATGAGTGATGCAGATCACATTTACTCTTCAGAATCTTCTTCCAGCTCGTCCCACATTGCACTAATAGCATCGCGGGTTAGCGGTGCCATGGTGCGCCAGAAAGGCGTAGTTGCATGGGCCTCCACTTTGCCAAGGAACGCACCACACCAGGGTAACAGATACTCACTGAACAGTGTTTCCAGTGCTTCGCTCTCATCTTCCGTTGACTGATCTTCCAGCCAGGAAGCCGCGAGCAGCAATGTGCCGATGTGATCGGCTGGCGTATCCGCTAATGGCATCCCCCGTTCGGAAAGAAAAGCGCGCACTTCCGCTTCCGTCGCGCCCTCAACCCATGCGCTACGATATGGCGGCACAGCACATTCATCGCCGATAAACAACGCATTGTAATCGGCAGAGACTTGCGCCATATCACAGCTTTTCTGTAAACGCGTCAGTAACTCATCCTGCTCCAGTGGCCAGTTCGCAGCCAGTTTCCCCTCACGAATCAGGGTAAACAGCGGCACCAGTAAAGGATCTTGCGGTTGGCGGTAATAGAGCGAACCCAGCACACGACAGAGGATAGAAAACTCGTTCATTAATATATTTCCATTACTAGTAATTAAAGGTCTGCAAATTCCGCAATCGGTGCCATACCGCGAGATTCAAGGAAGTTCAGTAAGCGCCGCGGAGAAACATTCAAAATGCGCTCTGGCGGAAAATCTACCGCGTCGAGGATTTTAAGACACTCTTCAAATTCACCCATGGTAAACGCGGTGTGAGAATCCGAGCCTAATGCCACCCAACCTCCAGCGTCACGTACCGCTGCGGCTACCGCCCGACAGTTGTCTTCACTGCCCTTACGTGAGTGTAAAAATGAGGAATTATTGATTTCCAGCGCCACCTGATGTTTCGCAGCTGCTTCAGCAACGGCTTTAACATCTATTTCATATTTCGGATTTCCGGGATGGCTTATTATATGCACATTGCCGCTGGCGATAGTGGCGATCATCGCTTGCGTATTAGTCGCTTTGTCATGCGGCGCAAACACCGGCTCATGAAAACCGGCAATAATCAGATCCAGCGAATCAAACATTTTGCCACTGCAGTCGATTTCACCGTCAACATTTTTAATGTTAGCTTCGATGCCGCGCAGGATCCCAACCCCATCAACCACTCGCGGCCAGATACGCATGTTAATGAAGTGCCAGTGATGCGGCGCATCTTCCATATCCGGGCCATGATCGGTGATCGCAAAAAGTTTAATGCCCTTTTGTTTGGCCTGGGCAATGTAATCACTCAATGTGCTATATGCATGCGTGCTGGCAACGGTATGCATATGAAGGTCGACGGGATACATAACTCTCTCCTGTATTCAATTCCCGCCAAGGATAGCAGGAAACCTGATGCTTTATTAGTAGCCGCGTGCGCGGTCGACTTGCCCGCAGACCCTCTCCCCTTTTTCGAGCTGGGCAATGGTGCGAGAAATGTACTCCACAGCTTCAGCGGGACGGGTAATCGCGGCGACATGTGGTGTTATCGCCACGCGAGGATGTAGCCAGAGCGGACTTTCCGGCGGTAAGGGTTCGCGATTAAAAACATCCAACATTGCGCCTTTAACTTTCCCGCTATCCAGCGCCGCGAGCAGGTCATCTTCCACGACATGAACACCACGCGCCAGGTTGAGGAGATACGCGCCATCCGGTAATTTTTCGAGTAATTGTTGATTAATAATGCCGACGGTTTCAGGGGTATTCGGTAACAGATTAATCAATACCCGGCATTGGCTCAGAAATGCAGAAAGTTCTTCCCGTCCGGCAAAACTTTGCACGCCAGGCCACGATTTACGGGTTCGACTCCAGCAACGCAGCGGGAAGCGCCAGGTTTGCAGACTCTGTGCAACTTTACTGCCCAGTACGCCTGCGCCCAAAATGCCGATGGTAAAATCTTCCCGATGATATTCAGGAAGCGGTTGCCAATGCGAACTATTTTGCTGGATGCGATAATCGTCAAAACGTCGAAACCAATGCAGCACCTGACTGACAGCATATTCCTGCATTTGCTCGCCCATACCGGTATCTTCCAGGCGAAAAAGTGGAACAGAAGGCTTCAGCATTTCAGGGTGTGCCTGTAGCTTGCTCAAAATAGAATCAACACCGGCCCCGAGTGCGAACACCGCTTTAAGATCGCGCCCTGCCAGCATTTCAACTGGAGGATGCCAGACTAAAGCATAATCAGCAGAGTCATTATCTCCGCTTTTCCATGCTCTGACTCTTGCCTGAGGAATAGCTTTGCGCAGTGCCTCAATCCACCATTGGGTATCGAACGTTGGGTGATAAAAGATGATATCCATACTGACTCCCGAAAAGCGTTGCGCGAAATTTATTCGCACTTATCGTTATGATCTACAAAAGCCACCAGCATAACAAATCCGTGGTCGGTGGCAAAAAAAGCAGATTTCGCTTATTAAAACTGCATATTGATTGAAGTTTGAATAAACGCGCGATTTTTTAAAAAAGTTTGTTGACCTCAGGTCATGATTTCCCTAAATTAGCGCCCGTTCCAGCAAGACAGGAACAACAATTTGGTGAGGTGTCCGAGTGGCTGAAGGAGCACGCCTGGAAAGTGTGTATACGGCAACGTATCGGGGGTTCGAATCCCCCCCTCACCGCCATATTTAAAGAAGAGCTCGTACGAAAGTACGAGCTTTTTTTTCGTATATTGCATAGACCGGGGGGATGAGAAGCCCCAGGCGGAGGTCGACAACTAGCGACAGACTCATTCATCATCCTTGCGGTTGATAAGAATTTCTGCCTCTTTTACTACCACCTTATTACGCCCGGTCTCTTTCGCCTCGTAAAGTGCGTTATCAGCCAGTTGATAGATCTCCTTAGGGTTTAACTCATTTTTCTGCGTTACAACAGCGCCAATACTAATCGTCACTTTTTGTGGTATGGCGTATTCAGGATTATCACCAGTTAAACGCTCAACATTTTCCCGAATCCTTTCCGCTAAAGCTTTCGCACGTTCAGTATCGATGTCCGTCAGCAAGACGCCAAACTCTTCGCCGCCGACGCGCGCAAAAAGGTCATCTGGCCGTATGCTTTTCCCAATGATACTCACCACTGTTTTTATCACCTGATCGCCAACCGGATGCCCCCAGGTGTCGTTGACTTTTTTGAAGTGGTCGATATCCATAATCATGACGCAATAAGGCGTTTTTTTGGCCGATGCTGATTGAACTGTCAGTTCATTAAAAAAATAATTTCTGTTAAATATATTGGTTAAGGAATCGCGATGTGCAATGTCCTTTGTTACTCGTAGCGCACTGAATATATGGCACATAAATATTACCATAACGGTTAACTTACTGACTACTTCAATAGTGCGACTAATATACCAAATGGACACGCTATACCTGCTCATAAATAAAAGAGAGACATTGTACAGTACGGCACAAAAAGCAATCACCGTCACTCCATTCCAGATATCACAGCGTAAACCATTAAAGTATAGATTAACTGAAAGCAAGGTTAACCACATGAAAATCATTATGGTAACATATGATGTTTTCCAAACCACCTGATCATTTTCATTGGTTAACTCGGCAATGTGTAAATTGTAGCTCTCATAATGACTAGAAAGTATGTGAGCAACTATCGGCCCCCCAACAACAAAAAACAAACTTATGCACAAAGTCATTTTTTTGGAAAATAAATTGCGCTGTTTTGTGTTTTCACTAACTTTATTCACCAATGCCAGAAATATTAATATGCACAAACTCATCTGACGAAACAAATAATAGATTGCAATGTCATTTTGAACAACACTGCTTGTCAAACGCCCCTCAATAATTTGCTGAATGATAATGACGGTTTTAACAAAGTAAATCAAACAACTCAGAAAAGCCAAACTAAGTATACAGTTTGAAAATTGCCTACGGTCATAAATGAAATACAACTGCATAAAAATAAATGCAACAGTATCGATAAAAAATAAAGCAATCATTACCATCAGATAGGTTGATCGTGGAACAACTTCCTCAACGCCTGGCTGATTAAACCAACTATTCACCAAAACCAAAGCAAGCCCAAACAATAAGCTCACTAATACAGTACTACTAATTCTCAAATAGTCTTTTTCCATAAAGCTACACCAATCTGTAGGTTGTAGATCCCTTTCTATTATTAATAGATATAAGAACTGTACTGTTGTCAATATGAAATTCCGCCCACAAACAATACCGATGATGATAGTTGCAGACTGCAATTATTATTACCTTAGTGCTTTATACATTCTTCGCGACAAGACAGGCTTGCAAATACATATAAATGGTTATAAGGAAATCCTTATAAAACATTAATTCATAGATATATTAGGAATAACAATTGAATCCGTGAGTACAGTAACGCTGCATTTCATCAGGACTTTCGAAAAATCCGATATCATGCATCGGAATTTACTGATTTAATTATTTTAATCCTAATTTATTTTGAAAAAGGCATTGGGATTTATGCCGTATTCCTGAAGTTCCTCATCATTGGAATGGATTTTCGGGCGAGAAAAGGATTTTATATGGATACTCTACTCATCATTTCTTCTTCTCATCATCAACAATTCACGTCTCTCTTCCGCGTTTAATAACGGATTATGATGTGCAAAAAAAAATATCTTTCGTTTCAGTTACCTGTAATTAGATACAGAGAGAGATTTTAGCAATACATGGAGTAATACAGGATGTATTCAAGTAGCAGAAAAAGGTGCCCGAAAACCAAATGGGCTTTGAAAATTCTTACTGCCGCATTTTTAGCAGCGAGTCCCGCGGCGAAGAGTGCTGCTAATAATGCCTATGATGCATTGATTATCGAAGCTCGCAAGGGAAATACTCAGCCAGCTTTGTTATGGTTTGCACAAAAATCAGCACTCAGTAATAACCAAATTGCTGACTGGTTACAGATTGCCTTATGGGCCGGGCAAGATAAACAGGTTATTACCGTTTACAACCGCTACCGTCATCAGCAATTACCAGCGCGTGGTTATGCAGCTGTCGCCGTCGCTTATCGTAACCTGCAACAATGGCAAAACTCGCTTACACTGTGGCAAAAGGCACTCTCTCTGGAGTCGCAAAATAAGGATTATCAACGGGGACAAATTTTAACCCTGGCAGATGCGGGTCACTATGATTCTGCGCTGGTTAAACTTAAGCAGCTTAACTCTGGAGCACCGGACAAAGCTAATTTACTCGCAGAAGCCTATATCTATAAACTGGCGGGGCGGCATGAGGATGAATTACGGGCGATGACAGGGTCATTACCTGAAAATGCCTTAACGCAACAATATCCCACAGAATACGTGCAGGCATTACGGAATAATCAACTTGCTGCCGCGATTGACGATGCCAATTTAACGCCAGATATTCGCGCTGATATTCATGCCGAACTGGTCAGACTGTCATTTATGCCTACGCGCAGTGAAAGTGAACGTTATGCCATTGCCGATCGGGCCCTCGCCCAATACGCTGCATTAGAAATTCTGTGGCATGATAACCCTGACCGCACTGCCCAGTACCAGCGTATTCAGGTTGATCATCTTGGCGCGTTATTAACTCGCGATCGTTATAAAGACGTTATTTCTCACTATCAGCGTTTAAAAAAGACGGGGCAAATTATTCCGCCCTGGGCGCAATATTGGGTTGCGTCGGCTTATCTCAAAGAACATCAGCCAAAAAAAGCACAGTCAATAATGACAGAGCTCTTTTATCACAAGGAGACCATTGCCCCGGATTTATCCGATGAAGAACTTGCGGATCTCTTTTACAGCCACCTGGAGAGTGAAAATTATCCCGGCGCGCTAACTGTCACCCAACATACCATTAATACTTCGCCGCCTTTCCTTCGGTTAATGGGCACGCCTACGAGCATCCCGAATGATACCTGGTTACAGGGGCATTCGTTTCTCTCAACCGTAGCAAAATATAGTAATGATCTTCCTCAGGCTGAAATGACAGCCAGAGAGCTTGCTTATAACGCACCAGGAAATCAGGGACTGCGCATTGATTACGCGAGTGTGTTACAAGCCCGCGGTTGGCCTCGTGCGGCAGAAAATGAATTAAAAAAAGCAGAAGTGATCGAGCCACGTAATATTAATCTGGAGGTTGAACAAGCCTGGACAGCATTAACGTTACAAGAATGGCAGCAGGCAGCGGTCTTAACGCACGATGTTGTCGAACGTGAACCGCAAGATCCCGGCGTTGTACGTTTAAAACGTGCGGTTGATGTACATAATCTTGCAGAGCTTCGTATCGCTGGCTCAACAGGAATTGATGCCGAAGGTCCGGATAGTGGCAAACATGATGTCGACTTAACCACCATCGTTTATTCACCACCGCTGAATGATAACTGGCGCGGTTTTGCTGGATTCGGTTATGCCGATGGACAATTTAGCGAAGGAAAAGGGATTATTCGCGACTGGCTTGCGGGTGTTGAGTGGCGGTCACGTAATATCTGGCTTGAGGCGGAGTACACCGAACGCTTTTTCAATCATGAGCATAAACCCGGCGCGCGCCTGTCTGGCTGGTATGATTTTAATGATAACTGGCGTATTGGTTCGCAACTGGAACGCCTCTCTCACCGCGTTCCATTACGGGCAATGAAAAATGGTGTTACAGGCAACAGTGCACAGGCTTATGTTCGCTGGTATCAAAATGAGCGGCGTAAGTACGGTGTCTCCTGGGCTTTCACTGATTTTTCTGACAGTAATCAGCGTCATGAAGTCTCACTTGAGGGTCAGGAACGCATCTGGTCTTCACCATATTTGATTGTCGATTTCCTACCCAATCTGTATTACGAACAAAATACAGAACACGACACTCCATACTACAACCCTATAAAAACGTTCGATATTGTTCCGGCATTTGAGGCAAGTCATTTGTTATGGCGTAGCTATGAAAATAGCTGGGAGCAAATCTTCAGCGCAGGTGTTGGTGCCTCCTGGCAAAAACATTATGGCACGGATGTCGTCACCCAACTCGGCTACGGGCAACGCATTAGCTGGAATGACGTGATTGATGCTGGCGCAACGCTACGCTGGGAAAAACGACCTTATGACGGTGACAGAGAACACAACTTATACGTTGAATTCGATATGACATTCAGATTTTAAGGATAAATATGTTACGTAATGGAAATAAATATCTCCTGATGCTGGTGAGTATAATTATGCTCACTGCGTGCATTAGCCAGTCAAGAACATCATTTATACCGCCACAGGATCGCGAATCTTTACTCGCCGAGCAACCGTGGCCGCATAATGGTTTTGTGGCGATTTCATGGCATAACGTTGAAGACGAAGCTGCCGACCAGCGTTTTATGTCAGTGCGGACATCAGCACTGCGTGAACAATTTGCCTGGCTGCGCGAGAACGGTTATCAACCGGTCAGTATTGCTCAAATTCGTGAAGCACATCAAGGAGGAAAGCCGCTACCGGAAAAAGCAGTAGTGCTAACTTTTGATGACGGCTACCAGAGTTTTTATACCCGCGTCTTCCCAATTCTTCAGGCCTTCCAGTGGCCTGCTGTATGGGCCCCCGTCGGCAGTTGGGTCGATACGCCAGCGGATGAACAAGTAAAATTTGGCGATGAGATGGTCGATCGAGAATATTTTGCCACGTGGCAACAAGTGCGAGAAGTTGCGCGTTCCCGGCTCGTTGAGGTCGCTTCTCATACATGGAATTCTCACTACGGTATTCAGGCTAATGCCACCGGCAGCTTATTGCCTGTATATGTAAATCGTGCATATTTTACTGACCACGCACGGTATGAAACCGCAGCAGAATACCGGGAAAGAATTCGTCTGGATGCTGTAAAAATGACGGAATACCTGCGTACAAAGGCTAAGGTAAATCCACACGTTTTTGTTTGGCCTTATGGCGAAGCGAATGGCATAGCGATAGAGGAATTAAAAAAACTCGGTTATGACATGTTCTTCACCCTTGAATCAGGTTTGGCAAATGCGTCACAATTGGATTCCATTCCGCGAGTATTAATCGCCAATAATCCCTCATTAAAAGAGTTTGCCCAGCAAATTATTACCGTACAGGAAAAATCACCACAACGGATAATGCATATCGATCTTGATTACGTTTATGACGAAAACCGCCAGCAAATGGATCGCAATATTGATGTGCTAATTCAGCGGGTGAAAGATATGCAAATATCAACCGTGTATTTGCAGGCATTTGCTGATCCCGATGGTGATGGGCTGGTCAAAGAGGTCTGGTTTCCAAATCGTTTGCTACCAATGAAAGCAGATATTTTTAGTCGGGTTGCCTGGCAATTACGTACCCGCTCAGGTGTAAACATCTATGCGTGGATGCCGGTATTAAGCTGGGATTTAGATCCCACATTAACGCGAGTAAAATACTTACCGACTGGGGAGAAAAAAGCACAAATTCATCCTGAACAATATCGCCGTCTCTCTCCTTTCGATGACAGAGTCAGAGCACAAGTTGGCATGTTATATGAAGATCTTGCCGGACATGCTGCTTTTGATGGCATATTGTTCCACGATGATGCTTTGCTTTCAGATTATGAAGATGCCAGTGCACCGGCTATCACGGCTTATCAGCAAGCAGGCTTTAGCGGGAGTCTGAGCGAAATTCGACAAAACCCGGAGCAATTTAAACAGTGGACCCGCTTTAAAAGTCGTGCGTTAACTGACTTCACTTTAGAACTTAGTGCGCGCGTAAAAGCCATTCGCGGTCCACATGTTAAAACTGCACGAAATATTTTTGCACTTCCGGTAATACAACCTGAAAGTGAAGCCTGGTTTGCACAGAATTATGCTGATTTCCTAAAAAGCTATGACTGGACCGCTATTATGGCTATGCCTTATATGGAAGGTGTCGCAGAAAAATCGGCTGACCAATGGTTAATACAATTGACCAATCAAATTAAAAACATCCCTCAGGCTAAAGACAAATCTATTTTAGAATTACAGGCACAAAACTGGCAGAAAAATGGTCAGCATCAGGCTATTTCTTCGCAACAACTCGCTCACTGGATGAGCCTATTACAACTGAATGGAGTGAAAAACTATGGTTATTATCCCGACAATTTTCTGCATAACCAACCTGAAATAGACGTTATTCGTCCTGAGTTTTCAACAGCCTGGTATCCGAAAAATGATTAATCGCATCGTATCGTTTTTTATATTATGTCTGGTGTTATGCATACCCCTATGCGTAGCGTACTTTCACTCTGGTGAACTGATGATGAGGTTCGTTTTCTTCTGGCCGTTTTTTATGTCCATCATGTGGATTGTTGGCGGCGTCTATTTCTGGGTCTATCGTGAACGCCACTGGCCGTGGGGAGAAAACGCACCAGCTCCCCAGTTGAAAGATAATCCGTCTATCTCCATTATCATTCCCTGTTTTAATGAGGAGAAAAACGTTGAGGAAACCATACACGCCGCTTTAGCACAGCGTTATGAGAACATTGAAGTTATTGCCGTAAATGACGGTTCAACAGACAAAACCCGTGCCATCCTGGATCGCATGGCTGCACAAATTCCCCACCTGCGGGTCATTCATCTGGCGCAAAACCAGGGGAAAGCCATTGCGCTTAAAACCGGAGCTGCCGCGGCGAAAAGTGAATATCTGGTGTGCATTGATGGCGATGCGTTATTAGACCGCGATGCGGCGGCATATATTGTGGAACCGATGTTGTACAACCCGCGTGTGGGTGCCGTAACCGGTAATCCTCGTATTCGAACACGTTCTACCCTGGTGGGTAAAATTCAGGTTGGCGAGTATTCCTCAATTATTGGTTTGATCAAGCGAACCCAGCGTATCTATGGAAACGTATTTACCGTTTCCGGTGTTATTGCCGCATTTCGTCGCAGCGCCCTGGCAGAAGTGGGTTACTGGAGTGACGATATGATCACCGAAGATATTGATATTAGCTGGAAGCTGCAGTTGAATCAGTGGGCGATTTTTTACGAGCCACGGGCGCTGTGCTGGATATTAATGCCTGAAACGTTAAAAGGGCTGTGGAAACAGCGCCTGCGCTGGGCTCAGGGCGGTGCAGAAGTATTCCTCAAAAATATGACAAGGTTGTGGCGCAAAGAAAACTTTCGAATGTGGCCGCTGTTTTTTGAATACTGCCTGACGACAATATGGGCCTTCACTTGCCTGGTCGGTTTCATTATTTACGCAGTCCAACTTGCCGGTGTACCGTTAAATATTGAATTGACACATATCGCTGCGACACATACTGCCGGAATATTATTGTGTACGTTATGTTTACTGCAATTTATTGTCAGCCTGATGATCGAGAATCGCTATGAGCATAATCTGACTTCATCGCTTTTCTGGATTATTTGGTTCCCGGTTATTTTCTGGATGCTGAGTCTGGCAACGACATTGGTATCATTTACACGAGTCATGTTGATGCCTAAAAAGCAACGCGCCCGTTGGGTAAGTCCCGATCGCGGGATTCTGAGAGGTTAATATGAACAATTTAATTATTACGACCCGACAATCGCCAGTACGTTTACTGGTTGATTATGTTGCCACAACCATCTTATGGACATTATTTGCTTTGTTCATATTCTTATTCGCAATGGATCTGCTGACGGGTTATTACTGGCAAAGCGAGGCCAGAAGCCGACTTCAGTTCTATTTTTTGCTGGCAGTGGCGAATGCCGTCGTGTTAATTGTCTGGGCGCTGTACAATAAGCTACGTTTTCAAAAACAGCAGCATCATGCAGCCTACCAATATACGCCGCAAGAATATGCTGAGAGCTTAGCAATACCTGATGAGCTCTATCAGCAACTACAAAAAAGCCACAGGATGAGCGTACACTTCACCAGCCAGGGGCAAATAAAAATGGTGGTTTCAGAAAAAGCGCTAGTCCGGGCGTAAACACCCAAAACAAAGCCCGGTTCGCCCGGGCTCTGCGCCGATAATACACTTAACTGTATGCATGTAGCGTACGTTGGCAAAGTGCCGAACGTACGCAATCCTCTTTACCGAATCGGACGATCCCGACCATTTCATCTTCTTCGAAACGTTCCAGCGCGTCACTTAATCCGGAGCGCACGCCGCGAGGCAAATCGCATTGCGTGATATCACCGTTGACGATAACCGTCACGTTCTCCCCGAGGCGGGTTAAAAACATTTTCATTTGCGCGGCAGTCACATTCTGCGCCTCGTCAAGAATGACGACTGCATTTTCAAAGGTACGTCCACGCATATAGGCGAACGGCGCAATTTCCACCTTCCCTATTTCCGGTCGCAGGCAGTACTGCATAAAGGAAGCCCCTAAGCGCCGGACCAGCACGTCGTAGACCGGACGAAAATAGGGAGCAAACTTTTCTGCGATATCACCAGGTAAGAAGCCAAGATCTTCATCGGCTTGCAGAACTGGACGGGTGACGATAATCCTGTCGACATCCTTATGTATCAGGGCCTCTGCCGCTTTTGCTGCGCTGATCCAGGTTTTTCCGCACCCGGCTTCGCCCGTGGCGAATATCAGCTGCTTACTCTCAATAGCCTTCAGATAGTGCAATTGCGCTTCATTTCGCGCGAGGATGGGCGAGGTATCGCGACTGTCGCGGGCCATACCAATGGCTTCTACGCCGCTCATCTGCACAAGCGAGGTGACCGATTCTTCTTCACGCTGCTTATGGCTGCGCGAATCCCGTCTCAGCACACGTTTTGCCTCGCGACGAGCTTTGATCACTGCTTTTTGTCTTCCCATGGAGAGCACCTTGAGTTGTTTGTATTCATCACACGCGCCGTTGGCAGCGCGATTATGCGCACGAACATCAGAGGGTTGGCTTCCTTGTAAGCCATAGTTTGCTTTTGGATAAAATGCCGAAAAACGGCTACGCACACCGTTTGCGGCGTCGGTAACACGAGTAAAGAGAGGAAGTGAGAAAAATACAGAGTGACGAAGTTGCTACCGGAGGAGAAATCTCCGCGAGTGGTGGAGCCTTGCTTAACAAAACATTGTCCAGAACAGGACGTTACCATCCGCGATCTCCATAGTGACTGACTATCACTGCCGGGAACTTCCGCTGCTACTTAATAAGTACAACAGATCTCGCATTCATTGCAACAATATATTCACTTATATTTAACTACAAAACACCATTTCAGTGACATTAGTTTCTACTGGAAAGATGACAGAGTGATGACAGTGATGAAAAAAGCTGTGTGCTTTCAGCAGGATTCGCATCAGGCATCAGCGCACGAACGCCGGATGCGGCGTGAACGCCTGATCCAGCCTACCAAACCCGCACCGATTGTAGGCATGATAAGACGCGCAAGCGTCGCATCAGGCATCTGCGCACGAACGCCTTATCCGCCTAAACACATTAAACCCGCAATAACGCGCTTCCGAGATAATCGTTCGCGTCCTTCACTCCCGGCAGCGAAAAAAAATAACCGCCGCCGATAGGTTTAACGTATTCCTCCAGCGCTTCGCCATTGAGCCTTTTTTGTACTGTCAGGAAGCCTTTTTCCAGATCGTGTTGATAGCAGACAAACAGTAGCCCCATATCCAGTTGTCCGGAGTTGGTGACGCCCAACGAATAACTGTAGCCACGACGCAGCATCAGGCTGGACTCACTCTCTGGCGTGCGGGGATTCGCCAGCCGGATATGGCTGTCCAGCGCAATCACCTTCCCCTCCGGATCGCTGGCGTAATCGGGAACATCATGCTCATGCTGCATTCCCAGCGGCGCACCGGTTTGTTTGTCGCGACCAAAAATCGTCTGCTGTTCTTTCAGTGGCGTTCTGTCCCAAAACTCCACCCGAAACTGAATCAACCGCACCGCCTGGTAGCTGCCGCCGATTGTCCACGCAGGCTCCTGCTGATCTGCCGTCACCCACACCACTTGTTGCATCAACTTATCATTCTGGCTATCGGGATTGGCAGTGCCGTCTTTGAAACCCAGCAAATTAATCGGCGTCTCTTTGCCTTTACTACGCGCTGCATGATCGGAAATAAACCCTTCCCGCTTCCAGCGCACGCTGAGCAAATCCGGCGTGTGTTTGATGATATCGCGCAGCGCATGGATCACCGTGTCCTGGGTGTTGGCGCAAATTTGTAGCAACACATCACCATGACATAACGCCGCATCCAGCGAGTCGTTGGGGAAACGCGTCATTTTCTGCAACTTTTTCGGCATCTGCGGTGTAAGGCCAAACCGCTCATCAAACAATGAGTGGCCCACCGATAACGTTATGGTGAGATTATCGGACGCAATGTAGCCGCCAAGAATGCCGGAATCGAGTGGAGGCAGGCGCGGATTTGGCGTTTCTGGTGCCGCTCCGCCCTGAGTCAGAAAAGCAAAACGCTGAGTCAACAAGCGAAACAACCTTTCAAGATCGGCTTTATCGCTGGCAAGCACATCAAACGCCACCAGCATCATTGCGGCCTGTTGTGGCGTCAGGATCCCTGCCTGATGCTCACCATAAAACGGCTGTTTCTCATTGCGTGCATCCGGTGAAAGCGTGCCCGGTGCACTTTGCGTTTTTTGTGCATGAGCGACCGGACAACTTCCCGCCAGCGCCAGCGCACCAATCCCTTTCAGTAAACGTCGGCGTGACGGTTCATTCACGCCGTTTTCATCTTCATACTGCATAACGTTTAATCCAGCCCCAGCACACCGCGAAGTTGCGCCAGATCTTCCGCCAGCGCAGTAATCGGCCCTTTCAGCGCATTACGGTCAGCATCGGTCAATTTGTCGTAGGTTTCAAAACCGTCTTTAGTACGGTATTTCGCCAGAATGGTATCGACCTTTTTGAAATTGGCATCGACTTTTGCCAGCAGTTCCGGGTTGGCCTTTTGCAGTTGTGGACGCAGCAGATCGACAATTTTCTGCGAGCCTTCAACGTTAGCCTGGAAATCCCACAGATCGGTGTGGCTGTAGCGATCTTCTTCACCGCTGATTTTGCTGGCTGCCACTTCCTCAATCAGTCCGGCTGCACCGCCGACCACTTTTGAAGGTGGGAAAGCCAGTTCACTGATGCGTTTTTGCAAATCGACCACATCGGTATAAAGCTGGTCGGCATACTTATCCATCCCTTTAGTGGTGTTATCGCCAAACAATGCTTTTTCCAGACGGTGGAAACCGGTGAATTTTGGATCGGCGGCTTTTTGCTCGTAATCATCTTCACGGGCGTCAATGCTACCATCCAGATCGGAGAACAGTTCAGCAATCGGTTCAATGCGCTCATAGTGCTGGCGCGTCGGCGCATACAGTGCTTTTGCTTTTTCGATATCGCCTGCTTTAATAGCGTCGGTAAAGGCTTTGGTGTCGGTCACCAGCTGCGTGGTTTCCGCCATGACATACGCTTTATATGCAGTAATTGCACCACCAAGACTTAACAGCGCATCACTTTGCGCCGCATCCGCCGTTGCCTCACCTTTGACGATCAACTTCCCTTTCGGGTTAGTCAGCAGACCGCAGGTCATATCGTATTCGCCAGGCTGTAAATTCGCCGTCATTTTCTGGCTAAAACCAGGGGCGATATTTTCCCGCTCTTCCACCACCATCACGCCTTTGAGGATCTCCCACTCCAGCGCCTTCTGGCTGTGGTTCTGAATAATGAACTGTGTTTTCCCGGCGTTAACCGTAATGGTCATCGGTTCGCACTGCTTATCCGTCACGGTCACTTTGACCTGCGGCACATCAGCGGCGTTAGCCATAAAAGCAGAAGAAAACAGCGCAGCCACGCTCAACTGCAATGCGTTACGGCGGAAGTTAATGGTCATGACGAGACTATCCCTTTAAAGTATGTTGTAACTAAGCAAGAGTTTGCGTCGTATTTGCTACGCAGAGCGAGACGCTGTCGCCCCTGCGCGTGGTGGCAGAGCAAATGCCACCAGCGCCGGGATGAGATAAATAAACCAGACGGCGACTTCGCTGACACTTGGCGCTTCCTGATAGCCAAAAATCCCTTCCATCAGCGTGCCAAACAGCGAGTGAGTTGAGAGCACCGCACTCATATCGAAGGCGATTTCCTGAAAGTGGTTCCACAATCCGGCTTCATGAAATGCGCGAATGGCACCAGCCGCCAGCCCTGCGGCGACGAAGAGAATAAACAGGCTGGTCCATTTAAAAAATGCACCAAGATTGAGGCGAATACCGCCCCAGTAGAGCAGGAAGCCGAGCACCACGGCTGTAGCAAGACCGAGCATTGCACCCAGCGGCGGCCAGATCCCGACATCTTGTTGAAACGCCGCCAGCAGGAAAAAGACCGACTCCAGCCCCTCCCTTGCAACGGCAAAAAAGACCATCATCACCAGCGCCCAGCCATGATGATTTCCACGCTGCAATGCGCTATCGACTGCCTGCTCCAGTTGTACTTTGACGTTGCGCGACACTTTGCGCATCCAGAAAACCATCCAGGTAAGGATCACCACGGCGATCACCGCCACGATACCTTCAAACAGTTCCTGTTCTTTTTGCGGAAATTCGCCGGTGGTTTCGTTAATGAAGATACCCAAGCCCAGGCACAACGCAGCGGCAAGCAACACGCCAATCCACATCACACCAATCCATCGGCCTCGCTGGGTACGCTTAAGATAGCTGGCGATCAAACTGACAATCAGCGCGGCTTCAAGTCCTTCGCGCAACATAATGAGAAATGGAACAAACATGCCACCCACCCTTAAACGTTTTTCTGAGTCAATCTATGCAAAGAAAAGTAAATCGCAGTGATAGCGATTATCATTACGGCAAAGAAAAATACAAGCGGAATGTTTATAAAATGATGTTGGAATGTAAACAAAGAGAGGTAATGCCAGGGGATATAAACGATTATTCCAGGTACAAAGATGGGATTGTTTACAACGAGCCATGTGTTCTTGCCAGATGCCGCGTAAACGCCTTATCCAGCCGACAAAACTGTCCAGACTCAATGCATCAGAGCTTCCATGTAAAACTGATAAGCGGGTGTATCAAGCAATTTCGTCCATCCGCGATTATCAAATCTAACTTTTTGCCCGGAACATAATAACAGCTCGGGTGTTGGTGGCGTCAAAGTCGCTGAAGCGTTCCCCGAAGGCCGGGGCAGCCCACATGGATGTGGGCTGAGGGCGCGTCTTACAGGACATTACCTCGCGCCCGACCCGGTAGCCGAAGGGGATAAGCTGAAGGTACCGCGCAGCGGCGATTTTGTTCGCCAGAGCCCGGGGTGCAGGGGGTGGCGGCGATTGGCCGCCCCCTGCACCATTCAATTTATATGGCGAGGCACATTAAGGGAGCGCAACCCGCTGCTGAAGCCAAACAAAACCGCCGCAGGCTAAGTCCCTTAGCTTTCCTGCAACCGTGACGGCGGAGCCGAATGATAGTGCGCATCGGCCTCGGCAAAGCGTTTTTGCATCGCCGCTGACGGCGCTTTACCCAGCAAACTAAACACTACAATCCCGATACTACCAAAGATAAAGCCCGGAATAATTTCGTACAGACCCAGCCAGCCGAACTGTTTCCAGACGATAACCGTCAGCGCACCGATGATCATCCCCGCCAGCGCACCGTTGCGCGTCATGCGTGACCACATCACCGAGAACAGCACCACCGGACCAAACGCCGCGCCAAAGCCTGTCCACGCGTAGCTCACTAAGCCCAGCACGCGGTTTTCCGGGTTTGCCGCCAGCGCAATGGCCACCAGCGCCACCACCAGCACCATCACACGCCCTACCCACACCAGCTCTTTCTGGCTGGCCTGTTTACGCAGAAACGCTTTGTATAAATCTTCGGTAATCGCACTGGAGCACACCAGCAGCTGGCAACTTAAGGTTGACATTACCGCCGCCAGAATCGCCGACAGCAGAATCCCGGCAATCCACGGGTTAAACAGAATTTGCGCCAGTTCGATAAACACACGTTCAGCATTCTGGTTTACCGCACCTGCTACCGACGGGTGCTCATTAAAGTAAGCAATACCAAAGAAGCCGACAGCCACCGCCCCTGCCAGGCAGAGGATCATCCAGGTCATACTGATACGACGCGCATGGACAATGCTGTGGTGAGAATCCGCCGCCATAAAACGCGCCAGGATGTGCGGCTGCCCGAAGTAACCCAGCCCCCAGCCCATCAGCGAGATAATGGCAACAAAGTTCAGTCCTTTGAGCATATCGACGTTTTCGATGCTCTTTTGTTTGATCACTTCCAGCGAGTCGCCAAACCCACCAACGCTAATGATTACGATAACCGGCGTCAGGATCAGGGCAAAAATCATCAGGCTGGCCTGTACAGTGTCAGTCCAGCTCACTGCAAGGAAGCCACCAATAAAGGTGTAAAGGATCGTCGCCGCAGCGCCCGCCCACAGAGCCGTTTCGTAGCTCATGCCAAAGGTACTTTCAAACAGACGCGCGCCTGCCACGATGCCCGAAGCGCAATAAATGGTGAAGAACAGCAAAATCACCAGCGCGGAGATAATGCGCAAAATACGGCTTTTATCTTCAAAGCGCCCGGTAAAATAATCCGGCAATGTTAAGGCGTTATTGTTGTATTCGGTATGCACACGCAACCGCCCGGCCACCAGCTTCCAGTTAATCCACGCGCCTAATGTCAGGCCAATGGCGATCCAGCTTTCGGAAATCCCGGAAAGAAAAACCGCGCCCGGCAACCCCATTAACAGCCAGCCGCTCATATCCGATGCACCCGCCGATAATGCCGTCACGAATGGCCCAAGGCTACGTCCGCCCAGAATATAGTCGTCAAAGTTTTTCGTTGATCGCCAGGCGATAAACCCAATCAATATCATGCCAAAGATATAGACACAAAATGTCACCAACATCGGTGTGCTAATAGCCATCTAAAGTCTCCAAAAAATTATTATCGGCAATGTCGAAACTTGCCGTTATATCTGCCACCGGAACGGGGTAGCAGAGTTTATGTTTTACCAGGGCGACCGTATCCTGCCGGAAGCGCTGGTTATTCACAATCGATTTAACACACCATTTACATTAAATTTTAGTGCTCAGCGACACTATTTTTCATCAGGTTGCACTCTCTCACATTTTTTGCGGTTGCACCTTTCAAAAATGTTAACTGCCGCAGAGAAAAAGTCTGAGTTATTTTTTTAATCCCTGTCATATCGATTTCTTTTATTAACATTTCATTCATTTTTAAGCTTGCTACGCAGGTCACATTTAACATGGTTGCACAAAGTTGCAACATCATGGATATTTCACGATAACGTTAAGTTGCACCTTTCAGAACAACAGGAGTAATGGCATGGGAACCACCACCATGGGGGTTAAGCTGGACGACGCGACGCGTGAGCGTATTAAGTCTGCCGCGACACGTATCGATCGCACGCCACACTGGTTAATTAAGCAGGCGATTTTTTCTTATCTTGAACAACTGGAAAACAGCGATACTCTTCCGGAGCTACCTGCGCTGCTCTCTGGCGCTGCCAATGAGAGCGATGAAGCACCGACTCCGGCAGAGGAACCACACCAGCCTTTCCTCGACTTTGCCGAGCAAATTTTGCCCCAGTCGGTTTCCCGCGCCGCGATCACCGCTGCCTATCGCCGCCCGGAAACCGAAGCGGTTTCTATGTTGCTGGAACAAGCTCGCCTGCCGCAGCCGATTGCTGAACAGGCGCATAAACTGGCATATCAACTGGCCGATAAACTGCGTAATCAAAAAAATGCCAGTGGTCGCGCAGGTATGGTCCAGGGGTTATTGCAGGAGTTTTCGCTGTCATCGCAGGAAGGCGTGGCGCTGATGTGTCTGGCAGAAGCGTTGTTGCGTATTCCCGACAAAGCCACCCGCGACGCGTTAATTCGCGACAAAATCAGCAACGGTAACTGGCAGTCACACATTGGTCGTAGCCCGTCGTTGTTTGTTAATGCCGCCACCTGGGGGCTGCTGTTTACTGGCAAACTGGTTTCCACCCATAACGAAGCCAGCCTCTCCCGCTCGCTGAACCGCATTATCGGTAAGAGCGGTGAACCGCTGATCCGCAAAGGTGTGGATATGGCGATGCGCCTGATGGGCGAGCAGTTCGTCACTGGCGAAACCATCGCGGAAGCGTTAGCCAATGCCCGCAAGCTGGAAGAGAAAGGTTTCCGTTACTCTTACGACATGCTGGGCGAAGCCGCGCTGACTGCCGCAGATGCACAGGCGTATATGGTTTCCTATCAGCAGGCGATTCACGCCATTGGTAAAGCGTCCAATGGTCGTGGCATCTATGAAGGTCCGGGCATTTCAATCAAGCTGTCGGCGCTGCATCCGCGATACAGCCGCGCCCAGTATGATCGGGTAATGGAAGAGCTTTACCCGCGTCTGAAATCACTCACCCTGCTGGCGCGTCAGTACGATATTGGTATTAACATCGATGCCGAAGAGGCCGATCGTCTGGAGATCTCCCTCGATCTGCTGGAAAAACTCTGTTTCGAGCCGGAACTGGCAGGCTGGAACGGCATCGGTTTTGTTATTCAGGCTTATCAAAAACGCTGCCCACTGGTGATTGATTACCTGATTGATCTCGCCACCCGCAGCCGTCGCCGTCTGATGATTCGTCTGGTGAAAGGCGCGTACTGGGATAGTGAAATCAAACGTGCGCAGATGGACGGCCTTGAAGGTTATCCGGTTTATACTCGCAAGGTGTATACCGACGTTTCTTATCTTGCCTGTGCGAAAAAGCTGCTGGCGGTGCCAAATCTAATCTACCCGCAGTTCGCAACGCATAACGCCCATACGCTGGCGGCAATTTATCAACTGGCGGGTCAGAACTACTACCCGGGTCAGTACGAGTTCCAGTGCCTGCACGGTATGGGCGAGCCACTGTATGAGCAGGTCACCGGGAAAGTTGCCGACGGCAAACTTAACCGTCCGTGTCGTATTTATGCTCCTGTCGGTACCCATGAAACGCTGCTGGCGTATCTGGTGCGTCGCCTGCTGGAAAACGGTGCTAACACCTCGTTTGTTAACCGTATTGCTGACACCTCTTTGCCACTGGATGAACTGGTTGCCGATCCGGTCACTGCTGTAGAAAAACTGGCGCAACAGGAAGGGCAAACTGGATTACCACATCCGAAAATTCCCCTGCCGCGCGATCTTTACGGTCACGGGCGCGACAACTCGGCAGGGCTGGATCTCGCTAACGAACACCGTCTGGCATCGCTCTCTTCTGCCCTGCTCAATAGTGCACTGCAAAAATGGCAGGCCTTGCCAATGCTGGAACAATCGGTCGCGGCTGGTGAGATGTCGCCCGTTATTAACCCTGCGGAACCGAAAGATATTGTGGGCTTTGTGCGTGAAGCCACGCCGCGTGAAGTAGAACAGGCGCTGGAAAGTGCGGTTAATAACGCGCCAATCTGGTTTGCCACGCCTCCGGCTGAACGCGCAGCGATTTTGCACCGCGCTGCCGTGCTGATGGAAAGCCAGATGCAGCAACTGATTGGTATTCTGGTACGTGAGGCCGGAAAAACCTTCAGTAACGCCATTGCCGAAGTGCGCGAAGCGGTCGATTTTCTCCACTACTACGCCGGACAGGTGCGGGATGATTTCGCTAACGAAACCCACCGTCCATTAGGGCCTGTGGTGTGTATCAGTCCGTGGAACTTCCCGCTGGCGATTTTCACCGGGCAGATTGCTGCTGCACTGGCGGCAGGTAACAGCGTGCTGGCAAAACCGGCAGAACAAACGCCGCTGATTGCCGCGCAAGGGATCGCCATTTTGCTGGAAGCGGGTGTACCGCCAGGCGTGGTGCAATTGCTGCCAGGTCAGGGTGAAACCGTGGGCGCGCAACTGACGGGTGATGATCGCGTGCGCGGGGTGATGTTTACCGGTTCAACCGAAGTCGCTACGTTACTGCAACGCAATATCGCCAGCCGCCTCGACGCTCAGGGTCGCCCTATTCCGCTCATCGCGGAAACCGGCGGTATGAACGCGATGATTGTCGACTCCTCCGCCCTGACCGAACAAGTAGTAATAGATGTGCTGGCCTCAGCGTTCGACAGTGCGGGCCAGCGTTGTTCGGCACTGCGCGTGCTGTGCCTGCAAGATGAGATTGCCGACCACACGTTGAAAATGCTGCGCGGCGCAATGGCCGAATGCCGGATGGGTAATCCTGGTCGCCTGACCACCGATATCGGTCCGGTGATTGATAGCGAAGCGAAAGCCAATATTGAGCGTCATATTCAGACTATGCGTAGTAAAGGCCGTCCGGTGTTCCAGGCAGTGCGGGAAAACAGTGAAGATGCCCGTGAATGGCAAAGCGGCACCTTTGTCGCCCCGACGCTGATTGAACTGGATGACTTTGCCGAATTGCAAAAAGAGGTCTTTGGTCCGGTGCTGCATGTGGTGCGTTATAACCGTAACCAGCTGCCGGAGCTGATCGAGCAAATTAACGCTTCCGGTTATGGTCTGACGCTTGGCGTCCATACGCGCATTGATGAAACCATCGCCCAGGTCACTGGCTCGGCCCATGTCGGTAACCTGTACGTTAACCGTAATATGGTGGGCGCAGTGGTCGGGGTGCAGCCATTCGGCGGCGAAGGGTTGTCCGGCACCGGGCCGAAAGCAGGCGGTCCGCTCTATCTCTACCGTCTGCTGGCGAATCGCCCGGAAAGTGCACTGGCAGTGACGCTCGCGCGTCAGGATGCAGAGTATCCGGTCGATGCGCAGTTGAAAGCCGCATTGACTCAGCCGCTAAATGCACTGCGGGAATGGGCGGCAAACCGTCCAGAATTGCAGGCGTTATGTACGCAATATGGCGAGCTGGCGCAGGCAGGAACACAACGATTGCTGCCAGGGCCGACGGGTGAACGCAACACCTGGACGCTGCTGCCGCGTGAGCGCGTGTTGTGTATTGCGGATGATGAACAGGATGCGCTGACTCAGCTCGCCGCCGTGCTGGCGGTGGGCAGCCAGGTACTGTGGCCGGATGACACGCTGCATCGTCAGTTAGTGAAGGCATTGCCATCGGCAGTCAGCGAACGTATTCAACTGGCGAAAGCGGAAAATATAACCGCTCAACCCTTTGATGCGGTGATCTTCCACGGTGATTCGGATCAGCTTCGCGCATTGTGTGAAGCCGTTGCCGCGCGGGATGGCGCAATTGTTTCGGTGCAGGGTTTTGCCCGAGGCGAAAGCAATATCCTTCTGGAACGGCTGTATATCGAACGCTCGCTGAGTGTGAATACCGCTGCCGCTGGCGGTAACGCCAGTTTAATGACGATCGGTTAAACAGGTAGCCGGAGGATGTTACAACCTCCTCCGGCATCTTTAACGTGGTCGAATCCCCTCAATAATAATCCGCTGCACGTTTTCAACCGTTTGATTGAAAAATACCTCATCGCGCAACGTCGCGCCTGTCACCGCCTCCACCTGAGGGGCGAAATCGGCGTAATGTTGAGTGGAAGCCCAAATCATAAAAATCAAATGCTGCGGGTCAATCGGCGCGAGTTTGCCGCTTTTTACCCAACCGGCAATCAGCGCCGATTTCTCATCAATTAATGCCTTCAAATCGCCCGTCAGTTCATCCATTAACAGCGGCGCGCCTGCCAGCATCTCCATACAGAACAGGCGCGAAGCCTGCGGATAATCGCGTGAGACTTCCAGCTTCAGACGGATGTACTCTTTGATCGCCGCCAGCGGGGCGAAATCTTCACGAAACGCTTTTAACGGTGCCAGCCAGATATCGAGAATCTGCCGCAGCACGGCAATATACAGCGCCTCTTTTGACGGAAAGTAATACAGCAGATTGGTTTTTGAAACACCCGCCAACTCTGCGATCTGCTCCAGCCTTGTGCCGTGAAAACCGAATTGTGAAAAAGTGTCCAGTGCTGCGCTAAGAATCGCTTTTTTCTTCGCGCTCACTGCGCGCGAACGTTTACCCGTTGTTTTCACTGCGCCTTGCGTCATGCGCTCTCCCCTCTTGTAGATTGGCAACAGGATAGCAAAACCCCTGCCCGGCCTCGACCTTCTGCACTTTCATCGCGCACGGATGCATGTTTTATGTGCAACTGTTTTGACCGTTTAGTCCACTTTTTTCCAGATATTTTAGACAACTTAACATTAACATATTAATAACATTCACTTTTTAAAAACTGGCATCCGCTTTGCAAACAAACCATTACGCGGCTGAAAAGGATATGCAGGATGCAGCGCCCCGTCTGACTTTCACTTTACGAGACGAAGAGAGGTTGATGATGAAAATTGGCGTATTCGTACCTATTGGCAACAACGGCTGGCTCATTTCGACCCACGCGCCGCAGTACATGCCGACCTTTGAACTGAATAAAGCCATTGTGCAAAAAGCGGAGCACTACCATTTCGATTTCGCCCTGTCGATGATCAAACTGCGTGGCTTTGGCGGCAAAACTGAGTTCTGGGATCACAACCTTGAGTCGTTCACCTTGATGGCGGGGCTGGCAGCCGTGACCTCGCGCATTCAGATATACGCGACAGCTGCCACCTTAACGTTACCTCCGGCAATCGTCGCCCGTATGGCCGCAACCATTGACTCCATCTCTGGCGGGCGTTTTGGCGTCAACCTCGTGACTGGCTGGCAAAAGCCCGAGTATGAGCAGATGGGTATCTGGCCTGGCGATGACTATTTCTCCCGTCGTTACGACTATCTCACCGAATATGTTCAGGTGCTGCGCGACCTGTGGGGCTCGGGGAAAAGCGATTTTAAAGGCGATTTTTTCACTATGGATGATTGTCGCGTCAGTCCGCAACCGAGTGTCCCCATGAAAGTGATCTGCGCCGGGCAAAGCGACGCTGGCATGGCGTTCTCCGCCCGGTATGCCGATTTTAACTTCTGTTTCGGCAAAGGCGTAAATACACCCACGGCTTTCGCCCCGACCGCTGCGCGGATGAAACAGGCCGCAGAGCAAACCGGACGCGACGTTGGCTCTTATGTGTTGTTTATGGTGATTGCCGATGAAACCGACGATGCCGCTCGCGCCAAATGGGAACACTACAAAGCGGGCGCGGATGAAGAGGCGTTAAGCTGGCTAACCGAACAAAGTCAGAAAGATACCCGCTCCGGTACTGACACCAACGTCCGTCAGATGGCCGATCCCACTTCGGCGGTAAACATCAATATGGGGACGTTAGTCGGTTCTTACGCCAGTGTCGCGCGCATGTTAGATGAAGTCGCAAGCGTGCCTGGTGCCGAAGGCGTGCTATTGACCTTCGATGATTTTCTGTCGGGAATCGAAACCTTCGGCGAGCGCATTCAACCACTGATGCAGTGCCGCGCCCATCTCCCTGCGCTGACTCAGGAGGTGGCATGATGACAATCTTAACCGCTCGACCGGAAGCCATTACCTTCGATCCGCAGCAAAGTGCGCTGATTGTGGTGGATATGCAAAACGCTTATGCCACGCCAGGCGGCTACTTAGATCTCGCCGGGTTTGATGTCTCAACCACTCGCCCGGTCATTGCCAACATTCAAACCGCCGTGACCGCAGCGCGAGCGGCAGGGATGTTGATTATCTGGTTTCAAAATGGCTGGGATGAACAGTATGTCGAGGCTGGCGGCCCCGGCTCACCAAATTTTCATAAATCGAACGCCCTGAAAACCATGCGTAAGCAGCCGCAGCTACAGGGGAAATTGCTGGCGAAAGGCTCCTGGGATTATCAACTGGTGGATGAACTGGTGCCGCAGCCTGGCGATATTGTGCTGCCTAAGCCGCGCTACAGCGGTTTCTTCAATACGCCGCTGGACAGCATTTTGCGCAGCCGCGGAATACGCCATCTGGTTTTCACCGGTATCGCTACCAACGTCTGCGTCGAATCGACGCTACGCGACGGCTTTTTTCTGGAGTATTTCGGCGTGGTGCTGGAAGACGCAACACACCAGGCGGGGCCGGAATTTGCACAGAAGGCCGCGTTGTTCAATATCGAAACCTTTTTTGGCTGGGTCAGCGACGTCGAAACGTTCTGCGACGCGCTTTCTCCCACGTCCTTTGCTCGTATCGCTTAAGGAGTTTAACGATGCCAAAATCCGTAATTATTCCCGCTGGCAGCAGCGCACCGCTGGCTCCCTTCGTTCCCGGCACGCTGGCTGATGGCGTGGTGTATGTCTCCGGTACGCTGGCTTTTGATCAACATAATAACGTGCTGTTTGCCGATGACCCAAAGGCGCAAACCCGCCACGTTCTGGAAACCATCCGCAAGGTGATCGAGACGGCGGGTGGCACGATGGCGGATGTGACCTTCAACAGCATCTTTATTACCGACTGGAAAAATTACGCCGCGATTAACGAAATCTACGCCGAGTTTTTCCCGGGTGACAAACCGGCGCGATTCTGCATTCAGTGCGGACTGGTAAAACCTGACGCGCTGGTGGAAATCGCCACAATTGCGCATATCGCCAAGTGAGGCCGCGATGAAACTTTCACTCTCACCTCCCCCTTATGCTGATGCGCCCGTAGTGGTGTTGATTTCGGGTCTTGGCGGTAGCGGCAGTTACTGGTTACCGCAACTGGCGGTACTGGAGCAGGAGTATCAGGTAATCTGTTACGACCAGCGCGGCACCGGCAATAATCCCGACACGCTGGAAGAAGATTACAGTATCGCCCAGATGGCAGCGGAACTGCATCAGGCGCTGGTAGCCGCAGGGATTGAGCGTTACGCGGTGGTCGGCCATGCGCTCGGTGCACTGGTGGGAATGCAGCTGGCGCTGGATTATCCCGCGTCGTTAACTGTGCTGGTCAGCGTTAACGGCTGGCTACGAATAAACGCCCATACGCGCCGCTGTTTTCAGGTTCGCGAGCAGTTACTACATAGCGGCGGCGCGCAGGCATGGGTGGAAGCTCAGCCATTGTTCCTCTATCCCGCCGACTGGATGGCGGCCCGCGCACCTCGCCTGGAAGCTGAAGACGCGCTGGCACTGGCGCATTTTCAGGGCAAAAATAATTTACTGCGTCGACTTAACGCCCTCAAACGCGCTGACTTTAGTCACCATGCGGATCGCATCCGCTGCCCGGTGCAAATCATCTGCGCCAGTGATGATCTGCTGGTGCCAACAGCATGTTCCAGTGAACTTCATGCCGCCCTGCCCGATAGCCAGAAAATGGTGATGCGCTATGGCGGACACGCCTGCAACGTGACCGATCCCGAAACGTTTAATGCTCTGTTACTCAACGGGCTTGCCAGCCTGTTACATCACCGTGAAGCCGCCCTGTAAGGAATTGCTATGAACGAAGCCATTAGCCCAGGTGCGCTTAGCACCCTGTTCACCGATGCCCGCACTCACAACGGCTGGCGGGAGACACCCGTCAGCGATGAGACGTTACGGGAGCTTTATGCCCTGATGAAATGGGGGCCGACATCAGCTAACTGTTCTCCGGCACGGATCGTGTTTATCCGCACTGCAGAAGGAAAAGAACGTCTGCGCCCGGCGCTTTCCAGCGGCAATCTGCAAAAAACCCTGACCGCGCCCGTCACCGCGATCGTCGCCTGGGACAGTGAATTTTATGAACGGTTACCACAGCTGTTTCCTCACGGCGATGCCCGCAGTTGGTTTACCTCCAGCCCACAACTTGCCGAAGAAACAGCGTTTCGCAACAGTTCCATACAGGCGGCCTATCTGATCGTCGCCTGCCGGGCGCTGGGGCTGGATACCGGCCCGATGTCCGGCTTTGACCGTCAACACGTGGACGACGCCTTTTTTACGGGCAGCACGCTGAAGAGCAATCTGCTGATTAATATCGGCTATGGCGATAGCAGCAAGCTTTATGCGCGCCTGCCACGTCTGTCCTTTGAAGAAGCCTGCGGGCTGTTGTAAGGAGCAAACTATGAACATTGTCGATCAACAAACTTTTCGCGATGCGATGTCCTGCATGGGCGCGGCGGTCAATATTATCACCACGGACGGTCCAGCCGGGCGCGCCGGGTTCACCGCCAGCGCCGTCTGCAGCGTGACCGATACGCCGCCCACATTACTGGTGTGCCTGAATCGTGGGGCGTCCGTCTGGCCGGTATTCAATGAAAATCGAACGCTGTGTGTAAATACACTTAGCGCCGGGCAGGAGCCGCTTTCAAACCTTTTTGGCGGCAAAACGCCCATGGAACACCGCTTTGCCGCCGCCCGCTGGCAGACTGGTGTGACCGGATGCCCGCAACTGGAAGAGGCACTGGTTTCGTTTGACTGCCGTATCAGCCAGGTGGTGAGCGTCGGCACCCACGACATTCTGTTTTGTGCCATAGAAGCGATTCATCGTCACGCCACCCCCTACGGGCTGGTGTGGTTCGATCGCAGTTATCACGCGTTGATGCGCCCTGCTTGTTAACCTCCTTAAGGAGACAGCTGATGGCAATGTTCGGTTTTCCTCACTGGCAGTTAAAATCGACCTCTACAGAGAGCGGCGTGGTCGCGCCGGATGAACGATTGCCGTTTGCTCAGACGGCAGTAATGGGCGTTCAACACGCGGTGGCGATGTTTGGCGCGACGGTGTTAATGCCGATTCTGATGGGGCTGGATCCCAATCTTTCCATTTTGATGTCGGGGATCGGCACGTTACTGTTTTTCTTTATTACCGGCGGGCGCGTCCCCAGTTATCTCGGTTCCAGCGCGGCTTTTGTCGGCGTGGTGATTGCCGCGACGGGCTTTAACGGTCAGGGCATTAACCCGAATATCAGCATCGCGCTGGGCGGGATTATCGCCTGTGGGCTGGTTTATACCGTCATTGGCCTGGTGGTGATGAAAATCGGTACGCGCTGGATTGAACGGCTGATGCCGCCGGTGGTGACGGGTGCGGTAGTGATGGCGATTGGCCTGAACTTAGCGCCTATCGCAGTGAAAAGTGTATCGGCTTCGGCCTTTGATAGCTGGATGGCGGTAATGACGGTGCTGTGTATTGGGCTGGTAGCGGTGTTTACCCGTGGCATGATCCAGCGGTTATTGATTCTCGTAGGATTAATTGTCGCCTGTCTGCTGTATGGCGTGATGACCAACGTTTTAGGGCTGGGAAAAGCCGTCGATTTTACTCTCGTCAGCCATGCTGCCTGGTTCGGTTTGCCACATTTTTCCACTCCTGCTTTTAATGGTCAGGCAATGATGCTGATTGCGCCCGTGGCGGTGATTCTGGTGGCGGAAAACTTAGGCCATCTCAAGGCGGTCGCCGGGATGACCGGACGCAATATGGATCCATATATGGGGCGGGCATTCGTGGGCGATGGGCTGGCGACGATGCTTTCCGGCTCTGTCGGCGGTAGCGGCGTGACCACCTATGCTGAAAATATCGGTGTGATGGCCGTGACAAAAGTCTACTCGACGCTGGTGTTTGTTGCTGCTGCCGTCATCGCCATGCTGTTGGGCTTTTCGCCGAAATTTGGCGCGCTGATTCATACCATTCCAGCACCGGTGATTGGTGGTGCATCAATTGTTGTGTTCGGGCTGATTGCCGTCGCAGGCGCAAGGATCTGGGTACAAAACCGTGTCGATTTAAGCCAGAACGGTAATTTGATTATGGTCGCAGTAACCTTAGTGCTGGGCGCGGGTGATTTTGCTCTCACGCTAGGCGGTTTTACGTTGGGAGGGATCGGTACAGCAACCTTTGGCGCGATTTTACTCAATGCGTTGTTAAGCAGAAGGTTGGTTGACGTTCCACCGCCAGAAGTTGTTCATCAGGAGCCATAAACAGAAAACCGCCGGGGTAACCGGCGGTGATGACTTTTTGACGAGCTTCAGACAAAAATACATTCGTCATTGATTAGCCCGGCTAGTTGTCGCTTTTGCCGTGACTGCTCTTGCCACCTTTTTTACCTGCTTCAGATGCGCGCTGCGGGTCATTTTTGAAATTACCCCCGCTGTGCTGTCCACCTTTTTTACCTGCTTCTGATGCTCTTTCGCGGTCTTCTGCAAAATTGCCGGAACCGCCTCGATGGTTTGCCATTACTGACCTCCGTCTGGGTATAGACATCATATTGCATAGAATTAACGCGGCGTATGGCGGCTGCCATATTTTCGCTACGTGGGACTAAGCTTAGTGAACTGACACGGTCAGGCCCGCATTTAGTAATATCCTGCAACAGCTTCTTAGCGAGAATAGATATCATCTCCAATAATTATCCATAAGCCGCTCTTATGATTAAAAAAACGCGATGAGATAAAAATGTGTCATTTTGCGACAAAATTACGCGCTTGTGAAAGTTGTTATAAATCAAATAAGTGGTTGTGAAATTTGCACTCTGAAAAGGACGTCTTATCTTTAAAAGAGTGGTAGCGAATCGCTACGGAATAGAGATAACACGAGGAGTGGTTAGAAATGGCTAAAGTTCTGGTGCTTTATTATTCCATGTACGGACATATCGAAACGATGGCACGCGCAGTCGCTGAGGGTGCAAGCAAAGTGGATGGCGCAGAAGTTGTCGTTAAGCGTGTACCGGAAACCATGCCGCCGCAATTATTTGAAAAAGCAGGCGGTAAAACGCAAACTGCACCGGTTGCAACCCCGCAAGAACTGGCCGATTACGACGCCATTATTTTTGGTACACCTACCCGCTTTGGCAACATGTCCGGTCAAATGCGTACCTTCCTCGACCAGACGGGCGGCCTGTGGGCTTCCGGCGCACTATACGGAAAACTGGCGAGCGTCTTTAGTTCCACCGGTACTGGCGGCGGTCAGGAACAAACCATCACATCCACCTGGACGACCCTTGCGCATCACGGCATGGTGATTGTCCCCATTGGCTACGCAGCGCAGGAATTATTTGACGTTTCACAGGTTCGCGGCGGTACGCCGTACGGCGCAACCACCATCGCAGGCGGTGACGGTTCACGCCAGCCAAGCCAGGAAGAACTGTCTATTGCTCGTTATCAAGGGGAATATGTCGCAGGTCTGGCAGTTAAACTTAACGGCTAATCTTCAACAGGAGGATACGCATGCCAACTCAAGAAGCGAAAGCTCATCACGTCGGTGAATGGGCATCTCTGCGCAATACGTCGCCGGAAATAGCCGAGGCCATTTTCGAAGTCGCCGGGTACGACGAAAAAATGGCGGAAAAGATTTGGGAAGAAGGTAGCGATGAAGTGTTAGTCAAAGCCTTTGCTAAGACCGATAAAGATTCGCTTTTTTGGGGCGAACAGACCATCGAACGTAAAAACGTTTAATACGCGACTCCCCCGCTTCTCGCGGGGGAGTTTTCTGTTATTTCACCGCTTCATTCAACACGCTATCAAACTTATCCATTGGGCAGAAACCGTTGGCATCTATCGGACAACCGCTTAATTCCAGCGTCACGCGCTGCGCAGGTGCCTGAAGGGTTAACGCGTCAGCATTACGTAACTGTTCTGCACTCTGGTACACATACTCGATTTTCATCAGGTCGCGATTGGCTTTGCTGTCATGCCAACGCTGGAAAACGATTTTGCCGCCAATCGGCGTGCGTTCGTTCTGGTCATGCAACTGATACGGTTTGAAATCCAGCGCCGTTAACAGAGAGGCAATGTTGGAGTCGTGCCCAACTAACACCGTGATTTTCGGTGCACTGGTGCGATCGGTGACCAGGGCTTTGTCGATATAACTGACCAGCGGTTTCGCAACATTGCGCGCCACTTCCGGTGAGGTAAACAGGCTGTCCTGGTAACCGTTTTTAAGCTTCGACAACACCTTCCACTGCTGGTCAGATTTGATTTCTCCCCAGGCCACCTGATCCATCGGAAAACCTTCGTAGTATTGCAAAGTAAACGCATCTACCAGCGAGTTGCCGACTTTCAGCGGCCCGGAAACACCTGGTTCTTGTTGATACTTCGCGCTAAAGGTATTTTTGCCATCCACCAGCGAACATTGTTGTTTCTCTTTACAGGCAGGGGAATCTTTATAGTTAACGATTTTTTCCAGTAGCTGGTAGCTGTCGGTAAGCTGGAGTTTGCTGAGCTCTTTCTCCATTGCCGCCACCGCCTGTTCACTGAATGCGGCGGAATCATCGGTGATCACTGGGTTAAAGGTTGGGTCCATAGTGCCCATTTTTTCCTGATGATGAACAGGAATATCACACCCGGGGAATGCGCCGGTAATAAAGAACTGTGCAGTCGCAACGGTACGTTGCAGACTATTGGCATAGGCATATACGGTGTCCGGCGGCGGGCATTCCCCCGATTTTACCATCCCCTGCTCTGCCAGCCATTCACGCATGTAATGGCCCATATACACTTCGAGCACGCCACCTTTGGTGGTGAGTTGCCCACCGGGGACGTCCCATTCTGGCCATTTATTCGGCGTCGACTGCTCCAGCACACTGCCATTGTTCGCCAGCGGCGCACGTAAGTTATGGCGGCTCATCATGAGCACTTGCTGTAGCTGATAGCCTTCCGGTACGGTTTGTGCCTGAGCATTTGAAGCGAGTAAAACTATCCCTGCCACAGTTGCGGCGATTAGCGTTTTGTTCATTCCTGGCACCTCTTTTGTTATCAATCACTAAAGAGTGTGACAGAAATATGACTTTTTTCCGGGAACAGGTTCGCAAAATGGCTTGTTGAAAACCTGTTTTTCTATATACATCTTCAAAAACAGGCAAGGTTTGACGCAAACTATGCCTGATTAGCCCCTGCCTCGCGTACGCCGCTGATAATTGCACCTGTGGCTAAACAGAATATCTGCGGCGTTTCCAATACAGAGACAATATTTACCAATAAAAAAGTGTGAGACTAATAACAATGGTTTTAGCATATGCCTTTGCCATTAAATTGCATAACGATTTAAATAGTCAAGTTGCGCATTCATTTCCTTATTGTTTAACTTGTAAGCCTGAGCAAAAAGTTCAGGAGGGAGGTAAACGTCATAATGATTGCCGGTATTTATTAAATAACCATATTCAAGATCTTCATCTGTTGAAAAGGATTCATTTCCCAAGGAGATTGATGCCACATTACTATTAACAATAAATAATGAGCAAATGCTATCTGAAAGAACAGCAAGAAAATTCTTCACCGCTTTAATCCTATCCGACGTGTCGGTATCTAAAGCAAGCAAATTCTTGTTATCATTAAATATAAACTCGGGTAAATGCAGGATACATTTTTCGTTATTCAAGCAACTATCAATGAATTCTTTTTTAAAAAACAGAAAGCTCCATGACATAAGACTACCCACACCCTGAATTTTGTTGTCAGATTGCAGATCAACGCCAAATAATGTCTTAACATCTTCCCTGAGATCACAAAATGCAGCATCAACAAGAGCCTCGATTGTTGGTTTATCAACAATTTTAATAAACTCTTCGTATACTTCCTTTTGCGTCTTATGACTGCCCAGCGCCCATGAATAATCATGTTGTTTTAAAACCAGTATGGCTCTTAACAGACAATATCCATCGCCATCTACTGGAGCGTATTTTAATTCATAAGTTTTATTAATTTCACTCTGAATAAAAGATATACCAGACAAATCAATACCAGCATCTAAATTAAATATTCCCGGCGTATTTAACCGTTCTGGCTGGACACTTATATTTTCATCTTCTAAACAATACTCAGAAAAAACATCATCACACGCATTAATGTTTTCAATATATTCCATAAAGCCATACCAATAATAACCTTTAAAATCTGTGATAGACTCTGAAGCTCTGCCCGGCAAGGACACTCTAACAACATCAATATCTTGAACATATTGTATAGTATATGTCATACCTCCTGAAACCCCTGAATAAATTTTTGTATCATTAGTACGCAATGTTCTCATAAATAATGATAGATCATTATCATTCTGCATTTCCTCAAATTCTTTTTCTAGTGATTCGCATTCCAGGCATGGAATGTAGTCTTCAGCTTTTTGACGTCTGATTTCTTTATACAACCGCATAAAACACACCAGTGTGTTTTCAAAAAGCGTGATTGAATATGTTTGATTTTTTTCGTGCTCATTTTTTATATTGCTCCATGCTTCTTTCAAATAATTATTTGCAGTGCAACTAATTCCATGTATATTACTACTCATATATAGCGCCTATAAAATTTAATAAATAATGACGCCCCAGTTAAACTTAAAGTGCCTGTTTCAACTATCAAAAATCGCTCACCCTTTTTCACCTGTTTAAAATATGTTCAACACCCCACCTTGAGGCGACCTCCTCTCCGCGATGATTTCAATAACATATTCTGTGTTGGCATATGAAATTTTGAGGATTACCCTACACTTATAGGAGTTACCTTACAGGGGTTCCTTCAATTTGAGTTGATTTACGCGAGATAACGCTATGGAATTAAAGGATTATTACGCCATCATGGGCGTGAAACCGACGGACGATCTCAAGACAATCAAGACCGCCTATCGTCGACTGGCCCGCAAATACCATCCTGATGTCAGCAAAGAACCGGATGCCGAAGCCCGCTTCAAAGAGGTCGCTGAAGCCTGGGAAGTGTTAAGTGATGAACAACGTCGCGCTGAGTATGATCAGATGTGGCAACATCGCAACGATCCGCAATTTAGCCGTCAGTTCCAGCATGGCGACGGTCAGAGTTTTAACGCCGAAGATTTTGACGATATCTTCTCGTCAATTTTCGGTCAGCATGCCCGCCAGAGCCGTCAACGCCCCGCCACACGCGGCCACGATATTGAAATCGAAGTGGCGGTATTCCTCGAAGAAACGCTTACTGAGCATAAGCGTACCATCAGCTATAACCTGCCGGTTTATAACGCCTTTGGCATGATCGAACAGGAAATCCCGAAAACGCTGAATGTGAAGATCCCGGCGGGCGTCGGCAATGGTCAACGCATCCGCCTGAAAGGCCAGGGGACGCCTGGCGAAAATGGCGGCCCGAATGGCGATTTGTGGCTGGTGATTCATATTGCGCCACATCCGCTGTTTGATATTGTCGGCCAGGATCTGGAAATTGTGGTGCCGGTTAGCCCGTGGGAAGCGGCGCTGGGTGCTAAAGTCACCGTTCCAACACTGAAAGAAAGCATTTTGCTGACTATCCCGCCTGGCAGCCAGGCAGGGCAACGATTGCGCGTTAAAGGCAAAGGTCTGGTGAGCAAAAAACAGACCGGCGATCTGTATGCGGTACTGAAAATCGTGATGCCGCCGAAACCGGATGAAAACACTGCCGCGCTATGGCAGCAACTGGCAGACGCCCAGTCGTCTTTTGATCCACGTAAAGATTGGGGGAAAGCATAATGGCTAATGTTACGGTGACTTTTACTATTACCGAATTTTGCCTGCATACCGGCATCTCTGAAGAGGAGCTAAATGAAATTGTCGGTTTGGGGGTGGTTGAACCGCGTGAGATCCAGGAAACAACCTGGGTATTTGACGACCATGCCGCCATTGTGGTGCAACGCGCGGTACGCCTGCGTCATGAACTCGCTCTGGACTGGCCGGGGATCGCGGTGGCGCTGACGTTAATGGATGATATTGCGCACCTGAAGCAGGAAAACCGCCTGCTGCGCCAGCGGCTTTCCCGGTTTGTAGCTCATCCGTGATGTGTGTTTGCCGGATGCGATGACGCATCTTAGCCGGTCTACAACGATTACAGTTCCTGTGGGCCGGATAAGACGTTCATGCCGCATCCGGCAACTGCGCCATAATGCCTGATGCGACGCTAAACGCGTCTTATCAGGCCAACAAACGATGTTATCTGTTTTGGTGGTCGCATTCCACTAACACCAGCAATAACTGGCTTAGTGCCGCGTAAAAACCGAAACTGTCGTACTGATGGCAACGCGCAGCAAACTCTGGTAACCATTGTCGCAGCGCCGTCAGTGTTTTTTGCCGCAAATTGTCGATTCTTCGCGCAGGAACGGTCCCCTCTCCCAGCGAAAAATGCAGATGACTCAACAACTCGAGATAGATCGCCAGATGATCTGCCGGTTCGTTGAAATTGCCGCTGGTTTCCATCCCTGCCTCAACTAACAAGCGTTTAATCTCTTGCTCGTCCTGTTTGTAGGCCGATGCATAAGGCAGCGCCGCTTGTTTGTCGGTCATCAGAAACAGACCGCAAAAGTCAGCGGCCAGTTCCAGACGGGCATCGTCACGTACTGTCAGCGTGGCAATACGGTTTTCCAGCTCATTCACCGCCGCAGTGAGCGGCGGTTCACTTTTCAGCAACGAAAACCATTCAGCCATCTGCGCACTGGCGATTTGCGTCAGTTGTTCATCGTCCAGTTCACGGGAGAACAACTGCGCCAGCCAGGCGTAAACACAGGCAATCTGTTGTGCTGTCAGCGTGGTCATGATTTCACCTGCGACGCGGGAACATATTCGCACTGCGCCACCATCTCCACGGGGCCGTTAAACGCCGTCACTTGCTCCACTGTTCCGTTGTACTTCTCAATTTCCACCAGCGTAGTGTGCGCACTGGTCGCCTGCGCCAGCTGCGATGTACCGATGTCGATGGTCAGCACGTTGGGGTTACCGTATTTGCACAGCGCACCAGGCTCGCCGCCTTTATCTGGATCGTACCATGCCCCTTCATGAATTCGCGCCACGCCGGGTGCATAGCGGTCAGAAACCACTGCTCCAGCCAACACCTGGCCACGAGCGTTAAAGACGCGTACCACATCACCGTTACGAATACCACGCGCGCTGGCATCCTGCGGGTTAATGAACACTGGCTCTTTGCCCGCTACCGTATATTGCTGACGCAGCGTTTCCGACTCACATAACTGCGAGTGAAGTCGGAAATCCGGATGCACAGATTGCAGATGCAACGGATACTTCTGCGAGCCGGGCCCGCCGTGGGAGCGTTCGATTTTCTCAAACCACATCGGATGCCCCTGACAATCGTCGTAGTTCATATCGGCGATGGTTTTCGAGTAGATCTCAATCAGGCCACTCGGCGTACCCAGCGGTTCGAGATCCGGATCTTCGCGGAATGCCTGGTGACGAACAAACATCTGCGGATGGTCAAACTCGACATACTCTTTGTTATTCCAGAAGTCATCAAACGCTGGCAGATGAACGCCGCGTCCTTTGCCCTGTTGTACACCTTCCTGCCAGATGCGTTTCAGCCAGCCCATTTCGTCCAGCCCTTCGGTAAAGGCTTCTTCGCGATTAAAGCGACGGCACAGCTCGCGGAAAATATCGAAGTCGTTGCGCGCCTCGAACTGCGGCGGCACGACCTGTTTCATGGCGATAATGCCACGGTTGGAGTGGTTGCCGTACTGGTCGAGATCGTTACGCTCAAACTGCGTGGTCGCAGGCAGTACGATATCGGCAAAGCGGCAGGTTGAGGTCCACTGGTTATCTATGGCGATAACCGTTTCCAGCTTACGCCAGCCTTCAATAATGCGGTTGATCTGCTGATGGCGATGGAACGGGTTAGTTCCGGCAAAAATACACATTTTCAGCGGCGGCAGTTTTACCGATTTACCGTTCCAGTTGATCACTTTCCCCGGTTCGAGGATCGCATCGATAAAACGGGCAATCGGAATGGTGCTGCTGTAACCTTTGTAGTCACTGTTGTCGTGAACAGACGGAATCGACGTAGAGCCGGAGAAACCACTCAGAATAACGCCTTTACGCCCCGGCGTGCCTGCGCCGTTATAGTGCCAGCCAAAACCAAAGCCACCACCTGGCAGGCCAATTTGCCCCAGCATCGCCGCCAGAACGACAATCATCCACGCCCACTGTTCACCGTGCTGCATACGCTGCACGCACCAGCCAGCAATAATTTGCGTTCTGTTCGCCGCCATCTGCCGCGCCAGCCCACGAATGGTTTCGGCATCAATGCCGGTCAGTTTTTCAGCCCATGCGGCATCTTTCGGCTGACCGTCTTTCTCACCCAGCAGATACGGCAGGAACTGCTCAAAACCTACACAGTAGTTAGCGAGGAAGTTTTTGTCGTACAGGTTTTCACTGTACAGCGTATGCGCCAGCGCCAGTTGCAGCGGCACGTCAGTTTGCGGGTTAACCGCAATGTGCTTCACATGCTCGCGCCCCAGATACTCATGGGTGGATGTGACAACCGGATCGATGCTGATGACCTCAATTTCACCGGCGGCGACTTTCGCTTTTAGCTGCTCGTAATATTCATAAACATCGTGATCCGGGCACCACCAGTTCGCTTGCTGGTTTTTCAGCAAATCGGAGCCCCACAGCACAATGGTTTTGCTGTTCTGCAATACCAGCGGCCAGGAGGTTTGCTGTTCATACACTTCCATCGAACCGACTACGCGCGGCAGGATCACCTGCGCAGCACCGGTAGAGTAATCTCCGCCCGTACCAACGCTATTACCATGCAAGGCAATCGCTTTCGCCAGCATCCCCGAAGCGTTATGGAACATCCCCGTCGACTGCCAACCACTGGCGGTCAGCAAGGCACTCGGCCCGTGCGTTTTCTGCACACGTTCCAGCTCTTCATAGAACATGTCGAGGGCTTCATCCCAGCTCACGCGCACAAAACGGTTATCACCGCGCTGGGAGGTGTCGCTCAGATGGCGCTTACGTAGCCAGTCCACGCGTACCATCGGATAACGAATACGCGCCGCGTTGTGTACGTGATCCGGCAATCCGGCGATCATTTTCGACGAATATTTATCCAGTTCGAACGGTTTTGCCGCCACAAAGCGACCCTCCTTCACCGTCGCGCGGATAGCCCCCCAGTGCGACCCGGTAAGAATGCCCTCTTTCGAGGTGACAGCCTCAGTCGCCGCTTGCGCCGCAGACGCACGGCGCGGCGTTAACAATGACGGCCCCAGCATCCCGGCGACGGTTAAGCCGCCGAGTTGTGCCAGAAAACGCCGACGTGATGCCTGAAAGAGATCGTTATTGTTCATTATTTTTCTTCCTTCTTATCGCCGTGAGCCTTACCTGCGGTGTCAGACGCATTCATTTGCAGATATTTCAACAAGGTGCGTTCTTCACGTTTATCGAGGCTGGTAAAGCCAATCATGCCGTTGAGCGTGCCGATCCAACCGTTAGCGTCAAAGTGAGAGATTTCCGGTGCGCCGTGGCACTGGTTACAGGTGCCGTTGTACAACGAATCCGCATAAGCCCAGATCGGTTTGATATCGTTTACCATGTCGCCTTTCTTCATCCACGCAGTGGCCTGCAATTTGCTCCACTCAGTATTGGTGTCGGCAACGGTAGTTTTCTCCAGCGTTTTCACCTGCTGCTGCACATCACCACGAATCGAGGCAACAAAGATGCGTTTACCTGGGAACTGGGTGAGAACACGCTGACGTCCGGCGCTTTCCGTCCAGCCGGTAATTTCAATTTGCAGCCAGTCGCCGTCACGTTTAAGGACTTTCACTTCCGAAGCAGGCAGCAGAGAACCAGAGGCTTCTTTATCGCCTTTCCCCGCATAAATCGGCTTAATATCAATGGAGTACAGCGTGTCACCACTGTCATTAGCACTGGCGCGCAGCTCATCGAACTGCTTACGGAAGCCACTACTCATATCCGGCAACTGGTGGGCAATACCTTTATGACAGTCGATGCAGGATTGATTATCTTTCGCTGCCACCTTCATCTGACGTGCCGCTTCAGGATGCTGCTTGGCATGATCCATCGCGTCGTAGTTATGGCAGGAGCGGCAGGTTGCCGAGTTGTTTTCTTTCATTCGCGCCCATTCACGCTCGGCAAGTTCCGCGCGTTTGGCTTCGAATTTTTCAGGTGTATCAATGGAGTGGGCAATAAAGGTCTGGTAGATATCGTTGCTCGCTTCCAGTTTGCGCTTCACCATGCCTGGAATATCCGGCGGGATATGACAGTCATGGCATTCAGCTCGCACGCCGGAGGCATTCTGGAAATGCACCGACTGTTTATATTCTTCATACACCGGTTGCATACTGTGGCAACTGACACAAAATTCGGTTGTGCTGGTGACTTTGATCCCAACGTGTGGCAATACAATCAGCGCAATGCCAATCACAATCCCAATAGCGACCAGCGCCAGTACCGACCAACGAGCACTGGGTCGGCGTAGCGCGTTCCAGAGTTTCCGCATAATAGCCCCTGTAAAATTATGGTTTAGTGAAGCGATCTTAATGAGTAAATATGAACAGCGGCACTGGTCAGGATGAACGGCTTACGGCAGAATATGAACAGATATGAACAGAATGAGTAAAACCCTCTGATGCCACATCACATTGTTATTGTTGAAGATGAGCCGGTTACCCAGGCGCGATTACAATCCTACTTCACTCAGGAGGGGTATACCGTTTCCGTTACGGCGAGCGGTGCCGGGCTGCGGGAAATTATGCAGAATCAGCCGGTGGATTTAATTCTGCTGGATATCAATTTGCCCGATGAAAATGGCCTGATGTTGACCCGCGCCCTGCGAGAACGCTCAACGGTGGGGATTATTCTGGTTACGGGACGCAGCGATCGGATTGACCGTATTGTTGGGCTGGAAATGGGCGCAGACGATTACGTCACCAAACCGCTGGAACTGCGCGAACTGGTAGTACGGGTGAAAAATCTGCTCTGGCGAATCGACCTCACGCGACAAGCTCAACCGCACACACAGGACAACTGCTATCGCTTTGCCGGTTATTGCCTGAATGTGTCGCGCCATACGCTGGAGCGGGATGGCGAGCCGATTAAACTGACCCGCGCAGAGTATGAAATGTTGGTGGCATTTGTGACGAATCCGGGCGAAATTCTTAGCCGTGAACGTCTGCTGCGTATGCTCTCTGCGCGTCGGGTGGAAAACCCTGACCTGCGCACCGTCGATGTGTTAATTCGTCGTTTACGCCATAAACTCAGCGCGGATTTACTGGTGACGCAACATGGTGAAGGTTATTTCTTAGCCGCTGATGTGTGCTGATAAAAATAGACCGGACGAAATCCCCCTGGTGACAGCGAGCGGCGGATATGTTCACGGTCGGCATTTTTCGGCGTCAGAACTAAAATCGGTGGGCTGACATTATCAGACACCGATTGCCCCTGTAATTGCCTGATGGCCTGCTCAACCGCCAGTTCCCCCTGCCAGACCATTTGATCGCTGGCAGCCATAATCACTCTTCCCCGCTTCAGCCCGCGATACACCTGATGTGAAAGATAAAACGACACCACGGTAAGCGGTGTTTTCAGATTACGCCCTTCCCCCATTGCCGCCTCTGCCGCAATGGCCGTTCCGGCAACGACGTCGATTTCTGGATGGCGCTCCAGCATCTCCTGCAACAGGTTACGCTGGATTTCAATATCGTTATCGCCAAGCGCAATATCAACAATACGTACCGGGCTTCCGGCAATGGCTGCGCGAAAACCCTCGACCATCTCCTTACTGCCCCCGGCGTTATCGGGTCCGGGCATCAACAGCACGTTCAGTGGTTTACCGTGGCTCCATTGCACCAGATATCGTCCTGGTTGATAGCCCATCTGAAACCAGGGCACACCAACGCGGCTTTTCACGTGGGGAGCATCAATAGCATTTACCAGTTCGATCACCGGCAGACTTGCTACCTGCTTTTGCAGATCGGGAAATGACGTCGTGCTACTACCGAGCAAAATGGCCTCTGCGCCCCACTGTTTACACTGGTCGATTTGTGCTTGCTGGGTAGCCAACTGGCTGTAGCCGCCTGCCTCCAGCACTTTTAAATCCACACCGTAGCGGCGAGCAGCCTCCTGCATACCATAGTTCAACGATAACCAGTATGAATCTTTCAGGCTGGGATAAAGCGCGCACAGTTTCCATGCGCGTTTGGCTTTAAGCGGCGTAGAGGCTTGCACAGAGAAATGCTGCGCATCATGCCAGCGCAACAGGTTATCAGCCGAAAAACCAGGCAACATGAAAAGGGAAAGAAGTAACAATAGCAGTACGCGCATGATAGCCTCATCAATAATAAGGCTTTATGCTAGATGCATTCCGCTTTGCGACTCAACCTTTTTCACCTTAAGTGCACCGACCGTGAATTTAACCCTGACCCGAAGACTCTGGATGGGCTTTGCCCTGATGGCGCTGTTAACCCTGACCAGTACCCTGGTGGGATGGTACAACCTGCGCTTTATCAGCCAGGTGGAAAAAGACAACACTCAGGCATTGATTCCTACCATGAATATGGCGCGCCAGTTGAGCGAAGCCAGCGCCTGGGAACTTTTCGCCGCGCAGAACCTGACCAGTGCCGATAACGAAAAGATGTGGCAGGCGCAGGGGCGAATGCTCACCGCACAAAGCCTGAAGATTAATGCGTTGCTGCAAGCGTTACGGGAACAAGGTTTTGATACCACCGCTATTGAACAACAGGAGCAGGAGATTTCCCGTTCGTTACGTCAACAAGGGGAGCTGGTGGGGCAGCGTTTGCAACTGCGCCAGCAACAACAGCAACTCAGTCAGCAGATAGTCGCCGCCGCCGATGAAATCGCACGCCTGGCGCAAGGTCAGGCGAATAATGCGGCAACCTCCGCCGGAGCGACCCAGGCCGGGATTTACGATTTGATTGAACAACATCAGCGTCAGGCCGCAGAAAGTGCACTCGATCGGCTGATTGATATCGATCTTGAGTATGTTAACCAGATGAATGAACTGCGCCTTAGCGCCCTGCGGGTGCAGCAAATGGTGATGAATCTGGGGTTGGAACAGATCCAGAAAAATGCGCCAACGCTGGAAAAGCAGCTCAATAATGCGGTGAAAATTCTGCAACGTCGGCAAATACGCATTGAAGATCCGGGAGTTCGTGCTCAGGTCGCAACAACGTTAACTACCGTAAGCCAATATGGCGATTTGCTGGCGCTGTATCAACAGGACAATGAAATCAGTCATCGCCTGCAAACTCTCACGCAAAATAACATCGCCCAGTTCGCGCAGTTTAGTAGCGAAGTCAGTCAGCTGGTCGACAGTATTGAGCTGCGCAATCAGCACGGGCTGGCACATCTGGAAAAAGCCAGTGCACGCGGGCAATACAGCCTGTTATTACTGGGGATAGTTTCACTTTGTGCATTGATTCTGATCCTCTGGCGCGTGGTTTATCGCTCAGTCACGCGTCCACTTGCCGAACAAACGCAGGCGCTGCAACGCTTACTGGACGGTGATATCGACTCCCCTTTTCCGGAAACCGCTGGCGTGCGGGAGCTGGACACCATCGGGCGGCTGATGGATGCGTTTCGCAGCAGTGTTCATGCACTGAATCGCCACCGCGAACAGCTGGCGGCGCAGGTCAAAGCGCGTACAGCTGAATTGCAGGAACTGGTGATAGAACACCGACAGGCACGAGCGGAAGCAGAAAAAGCCAGCCAGGCAAAATCGGCGTTTCTGGCGGCGATGAGCCATGAGATCCGCACACCGCTGTACGGTATTCTTGGCACCGCGCAACTGCTGGCAGATAACCCCGCACTTAATGCCCAGCGTGATGATTTGCGGGCAATTACCGACTCTGGTGAATCGTTGCTGACCATCCTCAACGATATTCTCGATTATTCGGCTATCGAAGCAGGCGGCAAGAATGTTTCGGTCAGCGATGAACCCTTTGAACCGCGCCCGCTGCTGGAAAGTACCCTGCAATTAATGAGCGGAAGGGTGAAAGGTCGCCCGATTCGCCTGGCAACAGAAATTGCCGACGATGTACCGACTGCGTTAATGGGCGATCCGCGGCGTATTCGTCAGGTCATAACCAACCTGTTGAGCAACGCCCTGCGTTTCACCGACGAAGGGCACATTATCCTGCGTAGTCGCACTGATGGCGAGCTGTGGCTGGTCGAAGTGGAAGACAGCGGCTGCGGTATTGATCCCGCGAAACTGGCTGAAATCTTCCAGCCATTTGTTCAGGTTAGCGGCAAACGCGGCGGCACCGGGCTGGGGCTGACTATCAGTAGCCGTCTGGCCCAGGCGATGAGCGGCGAACTGAGCGCCACCAGCACGCCGGAGGTTGGAAGCTGTTTTTGTTTACGCTTGCCGTTACGTGTTGCCACTGCACCCGTGCCAAAAACAGTCAATCAGGCGGTGCATCTGGACGGTTTACGTTTGCTGTTAATTGAAGATAACCCGCTAACCCAGCGAATTACCGTTGAGATGCTGAACAACAGTGGGGCGCAGGTCGTTGCGGTAGGAAATGCCGCGCACGCAATAGAGACGTTGCAAAATAGCGAACCGTTTGCTGCCGCACTGGTGGATTTTGATCTGCCCGATATCGACGGCATTACGCTTGCCCGGCAACTGGCACAGCAATATCCGTCGCTGGTTTTGATTGGCTTTAGCGCTCATGTCATCGACGAAACGTTGCGCCAGCGTACCAGTTCATTATTTCGCGGGATTATCCCTAAACCGGTGCCGCGTGAAGTGCTCGGTCAGTTACTGGCGCACTATCTCCAACTGCAAGTCAATAACGATCAACCGCTGGATGTATCGCAACTCAATGAAGATGCTCAGTTGATGGGGACGGAGAAGATCCACGAATGGCTGGCATTATTTAAACAACATGCCCTGCCGCTTCTCGATGACATCGGCATCGCCCGCTCCAGCCAGAACAGCGAAAAAATAAAGCGTGCCGCACATCAGCTAAAAAGCAGTTGCTCGAGTCTGGGAATGCGTAGCGCCAGCCAGCTATGCGCACAACTGGAGCAGCAGCCATTATCTGCCCCCCTTCCACACGAAGAAATTACACGCAGTGTTGCCGCTCTGGAAGCATGGTTGAATAAGAAAGACCTGAACGCGATTTGAATCAATATCAGCCAGTTAAGAACAACTAGAATAGTGGCATTTGGTATGCAACTTAACGGACTGGCAAAATCATGACAGAGAAAAGAAGAACCCGCTGGCAGCGGCGGCCAGGCACGACGGGCGGCAAATTACCGTGGTATGACTGGCGCAATGCCACGACCTGGCGTAAAGCGACGCAATTATTACTGTTGGCAATGAATATTTATATTGCCATCACGTTCTGGTATTGGGTGCGCTATTACGAAACGGCAGGTAGTACGACATTTGTCGCCAGGCCAGGAGGCATCGAAGGCTGGCTACCGATTGCCGGTCTGATGAATCTGAAATATAGCCTTGCAACAGGTCAGTTACCGTCCGTCCACGCCGCCGCGATGCTGTTATTGGTCGCTTTTATCGTCATCAGTCTATTACTCAAAAAGGCCTTTTGTTCATGGTTATGCCCGGTTGGTACGCTTTCTGAATTAATCGGCGATCTCGGTAACAAACTGTTTGGTCGGCAATGTGTCCTTCCCCGCTGGCTGGATATTCCTCTGCGCGGCGTGAAGTATTTGCTGTTGAGTTTTTTTCTCTATATTGCGTTATTGATGCCCGCTCAGGCGATTCACTATTTTATGTTGTCGCCCTACAGCGTGGTGATGGACGTTAAAATGCTCGATTTCTTTCGCCATATGGGGACAGCGACATTAATCAGCGTGATCGTTTTGCTGATTGCCAGCCTGTTTATTCGCCATGCCTGGTGTCGTTATCTTTGCCCATATGGCGCGCTGATGGGCGTGGTTTCGCTATTATCACCGTTTAAGATTCGTCGCAATGCCGAAAGTTGTATCGATTGTGGCAAATGCGCAAAAAATTGCCCATCGCGGATCCCGGTCGATAAATTAATTCAGGTACGAACCGTGGAATGTACCGGTTGTATGACTTGCGTAGAGTCATGTCCGGTAGCCTCAACATTGACCTTTTCACTGCAAAAACCTGCGGCAAATAAAAAAGCCTTTGCGTTGTCTGGCTGGTTAATGACGCTACTGGTTCTGGGGATTATGTTTGCGGTGATTGGTTACGCAATGTATGCGGGTGTATGGCAAAGCCCGGTGCCGGAAGAATTGTACCGACGCTTAATTCCGCAAGCGCCAATGATTGGGCACTAAATTAGCAACAAGCGGAACATCACCTCGCACGGGGTGATGTTCACAAAATCACATTATTTTGATTTTGACATCATAACTTTCAAGCCCGGTCATTTTTTCTCGTGCAGTGAAGCGAATTTCAGAGACTTCTTTCCCTGTATTCTTGTTCAGCTCGGCGATTTTTTGCGCGATAAAGTCAGCGATTTCCGTTTCGGCTTGTTTTTTTAACTCTTCAATATTCACTGTTAACCTCTTCTGGTCTTAAAAGACAGCAACACGCCAGTAAGGTGTTGGTTCCCGGTACCCTGGTCAGGTAAGAAATGTTATAAGCCATCTCCCCGAAAGATTCAATAATCAACAGGTTATCGCTTACTATACATACAGCGTTGAAGAAAAATAAGGCAGATATAAAAAAGGCTCCACGAGGGAGCCTGATATTATTTTGTGAAATCCAGCGGCGCATGCTCAGTGCGTATTTGCAGCGCGACGTTATCAAAGGTGATCATCGTCGATTTACAAAAAATACACTTTGCCCCTAAAGGATTTCGCTCCGTCACATCGAATGCCGATGTGCGGTACTGTGAACCATGACAACATGGACAGCGGAAATGGAGATGTTGAGTAATAACGGCAACCTTAGAGCGTAACAACGTTCGCTGCCGCGGGACCACGTTGCCCCTGCTCAATAGAAAATTCAACTTTCTGATTTTCGTTCAGCGTGCGGAATTCATTGCTCTGGATGGCGGTGAAATGGACGAAAACGTCTTTGCTGCCATCATCAGGAGTGATAAAGCCAAAACCTTTATCTGCGTTAAACCATTTTACTAAACCAGTCATTTTATTAGACATATTTTACTTCCTTCATTTTGGGCCTTTCGGCAAACAGGGCTTTAATACAGAAACTACTTAGTGTTCAGGAGAGAGACTCAAAAGAAGGGGATAATGCCTGATAATGAGAACTGCTTTAGTAAACTACTTTGTATGCTGTCTGTCTTTCAAACCGACGCAGCTATTAACGCATGATAATTGAGATTAAGCAAATTTTATTTTAGCCGTCCGGCGGTCTTAAATATCGCTGGCTTTATTTTATTAACCCCGTATAGTGCAGCGCAGTATATTCAGTAAGGAATTTGTTTGTCCCGTAAAATGACAGGAATTGTCAAAACCTTTGATCGCAAAAGCGGCAAAGGATTCATTATCCCCTCCGACGGTCGTAAAGAAGTCCAGGTCCATATTTCCGCATTCACTCCCCGCGACGCAGAAGTGCTTATACCAGGATTACGCGTGGAATTTTGCCGCGTAAATGGCCTGCGAGGACCAACAGCGGCAAATGTTTATTTGTCTTGATGGAGAGCGCACGCTGGTATGCGTGCTTCATTCACGATTTGCGTAAAACCGGCCAACGAACACATGCCCTGCGCATTTCGCTCTTCACATCCTGCCAGGGTCAGTTTCACCTCTCCGGGCGGCGTATTTAATGACAGCGGCGTTTTATCACGCATCTGCTGTAAAGTCTGGAAGACCAGCGAAACCTGAATCCACTGGCTGTTATCGCTGAGCCGACGCCAGCGTTCAAACACCAGTTCACCCCCTGGCGGCGTGTTATCCGGCTGACCTGGAAGTGTCCAGTTGAGCTCCAGTGCGCCGCCGAGATTTGCCAGATTAGTATCGTGTCCGGCGATAAACAGCACTGAAGTGGGTAATGTCACACCATACGCCTGTTTTTGCGGTGGATGGGGCGTCAACGCTGTCATGATCAAATCCAACAACGGGGTGGCGCGGCTGCGGGCAACCTCTGGCGTGCGTTGTAGTAAATAAAATTGCGCGTTATGCAAACTTAGCAACGTGTTCCACTGGTGTGAATCAGTGATCCTTCCCCACCCCGGCTCCGGCATTCCCTGTGCTTGTTGCAGGAGAAATATTTCCGTCAGCATTGATGCGAGGCTTACCGCACCGGTTAATGAGACATTGTCGGCGCTCACCTTGAGTTCCGATGGTAATGCCTGCGTTAATGAACAGCTTTCGTCCTGTTTCTCACGGTTAAGGCACAAGTTTGATTGTGGGAAATTAAGCACCTGTTCCAGTTCGCGAAACGCCGTTTGTCGATGCCCGGTAAAGTCAGCAATTGACCCTCCTGCCCTGCTGAGGATCGCGTCAGTCACATTCGCGTTATCCAGTTGGCAAACGCCAGTTTTTAGAGGATTAAATAACGGATCGGGACTGGACGTATCTGCCTGGGTATGTATGGTTATTGCACAGTCAGGTGCCAGCCCGGCGGCGAAGGCTTCGCCTGTTTTACGGGTACGCTCGTCGACATCAGCAATAATCGCGACCTGACCAGGCTGCGGGCAGCCCTTTTTCGCCAGCAATCCGTCAGCCACCAGACGCTGGCGTTGGTAATGTCCGAGATAAGCGATTAGCTCACCACCGCGCGGTGTCAGCCACCCCAGTTTTACCGGCCATGTTGGCCATGCGTCTGGGGTGACATCCTGCATCAGTTGCGTGGCCTTGGTTGGGGCACGCACACCATGACGACTGACAATCACCACACTTTCCAGCTTCAGCTCCGGCTCACTCTGAGCGAATGCAGATTGCGGGGTGAACGGAATCAGAAGAGATAAGAATGGGATCAAGATCGCTTTCATCGATATGTTTCCGCTTTTCATATCCGACATTATTGATTGCCTGATGCGACGCTAATGCGCCGCATCAGGCTTACGTTCGTTAACTTTTCAGACGCGGGTCCAGCCATACCAACACAAGGGTGGAGAGCGAACACATCAACAAAATGCCGACGAACCAAAGTAAATACCACATTGTTCCTGCTCCTTAGTACAACTCGTTTTCGTTACGGCGGAGAGTTTCTGTTGTCATGCGCCCCCACATTTTGTAGTAGCTCCAGAGAGTGTAGAGCAACACAATGGGCAAAAATATCAGCACGATTACCAACATGATGCTCAGCGTCAGCTGACTGGAAGTACTGTCCCACAACGTCAGGCTGGAGATCGGACTCACGCTTGACGGCATGACAAAGGGGAACAGCGTGATGCCTGCCGTGAAAATCACGCCAAATTGCATCAATGACGCCATCAAAAATCCCCAACCCGGGCGACCACGATAAATCGCCATCACCGTCAGCAATGGGCAGAAGAACCCCAGCAGCGGGAAGATCCACAGAACGGGCGATTCGACGAAATTATTCATCCAGGCACCAGGTAGCACTGCCACCAGTTTCATTAACGGATTGGAAGGACCGTTAGCATCCTGGGCGAGCAGTACAAAGCCATCAATACCGACCCACAGCCAGTAACCCGCCAGCAAAAAGCAGAGCATCACCAGCAGTGCGGCGCGTTTGGTCGCCAGCTGTGAACGCAGATGAATCGCACCAACAGTTTTTAGTTGTAACCAGACGCCACCTTGCAAAATCACCATCCCAAGGCTGAGCAATCCGCACAATAAAGGGAATGGCGTCAGCAGTTGCCAAAAGCTGCCGAGATATTCCACGCGTAATTGCGGTGTGAAGGCAAACGGCACGCCGAGCAGCAAGTTGCCGAAGGCAATACCGAAGACTACCGGCGGCACCAGACTGCCGATGACCAGACCGGCATCCCACATTTTACGCCAGCGTGCATCGGCAATTTTTCCGCGATAATCAAAGGCCAGCGGGCGGAAGAACAGCGAGCACAGCACCAGGATCATCGCCACATAAAAGCCGGAAAACGCCGCTGCATACACTCTGGGCCAGGCGGCAAATAATGCCCCACCTGCGAGGATTAACCAGACCTGATTGCCTTCCCAGTGCGCGCCAACGCTGTTTATCACTATCCGACGTTCATCATCATTACGCGCCACCAGCGGCAGCAGACAGCCGATCCCCATGTCAAATCCATCGGAGATCATAAAGACTACCAGGATCACGCCAATCAGCAGCCACCAGATGAAGCGCAATGTTTCATAATCAAACATGATTTTCTCCTTTACCCCTGTTGCTGCGTCGGTTGTTCACTCTGCATCGCGCTCGGCCCCAGACGGGCATATTTCTGCATCAGGTAGACTTCGGCGATTAAGAACAGGGTGTAAAGCCCTACGATCATGATCAGTGAGAAAGCCAGTTGTCCTGTGGTTAAGGCGGAGTGCGCGGAGTATGTCGGTAAGATGTCCTGTATCGCCCACGGCTGACGACCAAACTCGGTCATAAACCACCCGGCTTCAATCGCAATCCACGGCAGCGGCAAACTCCAGAGCGCCATTTTCAGCACCCAGCGATGCTGGTCGATTTTGCCACGCAGCGTCTGGACAAGCGCAATCAGCATCACCAGTAGCAGCAGGGAACCACAGCCCACCATGATGCGGAAACTCCAGAATACCGGCGCAACCTGAGGTATCGCGCCACGCATCGCCACCTGGTACTGTGCGGCTGTGACATGATTCATATCCGGCGCATAGCGGGAGAGCAACATGCCGTAACCAAGGTCGCCTTCCAGCTCCCGGAATGCCTGCAACACATGCGGCTCACGATTGCCCTGCGATATTTCCTGCATTAACAGCCAGGCCATACGTCCGCGTTGCAAGCGTGGGTAGGTTTCAGCCATCAAATTCTTCAGACCCGGCACGGGTTTATCTAATGAGTGAGTGGCGAGGATCCCTAGCAGCGCGGGAATTTTGATGGCAAAGGCGTTACGCTCTTGATCCTGTTCCGGCCAGGCAACCACATGGAACGGTGCAGGTGCAGGTTCCGTTTGCCACTCCCCTTCCATTGCCGCCAGTTTAACCGGTTGTACTTGCGCGACTTCATACGCCGAACTGTCTCCGAGTTGCAGCGTACCGATAATCGCCAGAGTACCGAAGACGGAACCGATGGCAAACGAGCGTAATGCGACATCGCGCTCCCGTCCGCGCAGTAAATACCAGGCGCTGATCGCCATAATAAACATGGCCCCGGTCACGTAGCCCGCCATTACGGTGTGCACAAATTTCACCTGGCTGACCGGGTTAAAGACCAGCTCGCTGAAGCTGGTCATTTCCATACGAAGGGTGTCGATATCAAAATGCGCACCGGTCGGGTATTGCATCCAACCGTTGGCATTCAATATCCACAACGCAGAGAGATTTGAACCGAACGCCACCAGCCACGTCACCAGCAGGTGCTGGTATTTATTCAGCCGCTGCCAGCCGAAGAAGAACAGCCCGACAAAGGTGGACTCGAGGAAGAAGGCCATTAATGCTTCCATTGCCAGCGGTGCGCCAAAAATATCGCCCACATAGTTGGAATAGAATGACCAGTTAGTACCAAACTGAAACTCCATCGTCAGGCCGGTAGCCACGCCAAGAGCAAAGTTGATACCGAAGAGCTTACCCCAGAAGCGCGTCATATCGCGGTAGATTGTTTTGCCGGTGACCACGTAAATGGTTTCCATGATAGCCAGCAAAAAAATCAGCCCCAGGGTAAGGGGTACAAATAAAAAGTGATACAGCGCGGTCAGAGCAAACTGCCAGCGCGATAAATCAATGACATCCCACATGCGCACTCCTGTAGGCGAAGAGAGAAAAATAACCCGTTAATGGTAGATCTCCCTCTTTATCCTGAAACTCTACGACCAGAGGTATTCGCCGATTGCGATATTCATAAGCCTGAAAGCTATACTTACCGTCTTTTTACGACGGTGCCCCTTCCGCCAGCCACTGACATACCTCACTAAGCCGCTGCGCAGAGTCGACCAAATCTTCTGGCGCTGCCAGCACCACTTCCGGTATTGGGCAGATTTCATAACTTTCCAGTAACGGGCCTTTTAAGGTGTCCGTACAGCGTAAATGCCAGACATGGCGTAACCCCGTGGCGTTGATATAGCTCTCGCCATAGCCAATGGTACGAATCTGAATATTTCCCGGCCCACAGAGACGTGAGAGAAAAAGCCGATCAGCCTCGCTGATGGGTAATTGCGTCAGATTAATGCTGTGCGGCTGCGCGTCGGGGTTACGTACATGCGCCAGTAACTCATGCGCCAACGGTAGGCCATTCATCAGGCCATCAATGGGCGGCGGTAACAGCGAATCTGTCGGCAAGACGTTTTGCGTTGCCGCCTGCCACAATACCAGCGGCGCGCAGCCAGCCTCCAGTTTGTCCTCCAGCAACTTGTCGCCGCGACGTCTGCGCACCCGCCATAATCCGCAGAAGATCGCCTCCTGTATTTCACTTTCACTGTCGTCAGCCTGCTGAATGCGCACTGACACTTCCCCTTCCCCGAGAAGCGTATTGATAAAGTGACGATCGTCGGCGTTGAGATTTAACAGATCGACTGCCAGCACCTCGCCCAGCGGCGGCTGGCGCTCGCTTAGTTGATGTTGTAACTCGTTTAATAGCGCAATCACCTGCGGGCTGTGAGCACATTGCTCCAGGGCCGCCATACTCGGTTCATCATTCACCTGACAGGTGATCGGCAGTGGATTCATGCTGAAACTGTCATCGTTCGGTTGCGTTCCTGGCCCCAGCAGATGGAAAAAAGTTTCGCTCATGAGGCACGCTCCTGCTGCGGTTCGACAAGTCCGCGCATCAGGTTTATCAGTTCCGCCCACGGGTGAATACCATTCAGCACGCCGCGATAGTTTCCGCCGGTAAATACTAATGTGGCGGGAAAGCGAAAGACGCCAAAGCGATCGCCGATGGCTTCGCTCTGCTCAAGGTCAGCAATCGCTACCTGCCATGTATAGTCGGGAAACTCGCGCAGTAATTCGCCAATCATGACCGGGTTATCGCTGACTTCTGGCGTGCGTTTCGGGTCACTGCTTAATAACACCACGCCGTCTGGCGCTTGCGTAAGCCAGTCGTCGAGACGGCATTCACTGATCGGCGTCCAGCCACGCGCCAGCATTCGTTGCCACAACGCATTAAATGGTGTGTCGTTGCTCATCCCTGTTCCTCCAGCCTCATCCTGTACTGACGCAAGCGAACGCCTTCGTAATTTTCCATCGACAGACAGTCATAATTGAGACAGCGCGATTCATTAGCCGGTTGCGGCACAATTCCCCACGCAGCCAGCTGCGCCAGCGCCGATTGTTCCGCAGCGGGCAGTTGCTCCCGCGCCAGTTCGCTCAGGCTACCGCCGTAGTCGTCGAGCATTGCGGGTTGCAGACCGACGAGGGCAATATGTGCTGGCAAATGACCACGTATATCCGCCAGCGCCAGCACTTCGGAGAAGCTGTTCTGGTGCAGGCTTATTTTCTTCGCGCTGAGATAAGCCGGAATGCGTTCTCCGGCATAGGTTCGCAGCGTTCCTGGTTCCAGCCCGTAGTCAATGGCATCGAGGATCAACAAGTGACTGGCGCTTTCGACATACCCCAGCAAGTTCAGTCCCTGAGTACCGCCATCGACAATCTCCACATACTCGGGCCAGTGGTAATGGGCATACAGCCGTTCCGCCACCCGCACGCCGAAGCCTTCATCGGCCCACAGCAGGTTGCCCAGCCCCATTACCACCACGCGTTGCTCGCTCATGAACGCTCCTTGTTACTTATTTTGCCAAATTTGTGGCTACGGTAGCCGTTGACCATGGTGGAGATCACCGTGTCGTCGGACATGATATCTTCACGCAGCGCCATGTAGACATGACCGATCACAAACGCGCCAATCAGCCACATCCCCAGCCGATGCCAGCTGTGAACGTCCATTGAGTTGCCGCCCGTCCAGTAGAAAAATTCCACCACATAACGGAACGGCGCAAAAATAGCGTACTGGCTGTGTTCGCTGTACAGCGCAAAGCCGGTGATGATCATAAAAACTGACATCAGGAAATAGCCGAACATCGCCGCCTGGGCGATGGGGTTATGGCCTATATCGGCACTCGGACGTTTTGCCAGAAACAGATACCAGCGGATTTCATACCACACGCCCTGCCACCAGCTTTTACGCCATACCGGCACGATAAACAGCTCGCGGGAGTAACGATTGCCAACAAAAGCCCAGTAGATCCGCATCAGCAAGACCACGGTAAAAATCATCCCGGCGCTGAAGTGAATTAACCTGATGTAGCCCATATAGAACAGATACGTCGCCTCGCCGCTGACGGAAGGTAGCGGCTTGCCGATAAAGTAACCGGTGACCATCAACACCGCCATGCATAACACCGTCAGCCAGTGCCATATCCGCACGGGTGCTTCAAAGACATAGTGACTGACAACGTTGTCGCTTTTCTGTTGCATGATGATTCTCCTTCGCTGTTAACGCACCTGCACGGAGACCAGCTCGCTACCGTCGTCGCCCAGCACGTGTGTTGAACAGGCGAGGCACGGATCAAAGCTGTGCAGAGTACGCAGGATCTCCAGCGGTTGCTCGGGGATCGCCATTTTGGTGTTCATCAGCGCCGCTTCATAAGCGCCAATTTGCCCTTTAGGATCGCGCGGGCTGGCGTTCCAGGTGGTCGGCACCACGCACTGATAGAGATCAATCTTGCCATCGCGAATGGCAGCCCAGTGGCCTAACGCCCCGCGCGGCGCTTCGGTAAAGCCGACGCCACGGCACTCTGTCGGCCAGGTTGTAGGTTCCCATTTTTCAGTGGAAGCAGTGGCGAGATTGCCGTTTTTCAGATTGGTCATCAGCTTATCGAAGAAATACTGCAACTTACCTGCGGCCCACTGCGCTTCGTGCGCGCGACACAAAATGCGGCCCAACGTTGACTGGATGCCGGAAAGCGGCAGTTTCAACGCCGACATCATGCGATCGACCGACTCAACGGTCGCAGCATCGCCTTTGTGATAAGCGATTAACGTGCGTGCCAGCGGCCCCACTTCCATCGCGTTACCGCGCCAGCGTGGCGCTTTAATCCACGAGTAGCGTTCCTGTTCATTCAGCTGCTGAATGTTGGTATCGCTGCCTTTGACATCGCCGGGGTTGTACCACGGGTCGGTGATGCCATCGAACGGATGACGCCCGACCTGATCGTTGGGATATCGATACCAGGCGTGGTCGACAAACTCCTGCACCTGCTGCGGATCAACCAAATCCACTGGCAGCACATTGTTGAAGTCGCCGTTAATCACCGCGCCGCCAGGCATCAGCAGACTTTTCTCGCCAAAGTCGTTGGCGATATCCGGGAACGCGCCGTAACTGAGAACGCATTTATCAGAAAGACCCGTGCCGATTTCGCTCCACGGTTTGTTGAACTGACCAATGGCTAAGGCGTCGGGGATCATCACGTTGTTAATGAAATCCGCCGTGCGGGTAATGATTGACTGCACCAGGTTCAGGCGTTCCATATTGACCGCCCCGACCGCGCCGCTTTCGTCAATGTTAATGGCGCAAGGCATCCCGCCGACAATCCAGTTTGGATGCGGGTTTTTACCGCCAAAGACAGCGTGGATTTTGACAATTTCACGCTGGAAATCGAGAGCTTCGAGATAGTGGGCAAAGCCCATCAGGTTGGCTTCTGGCGGCAGTTTGTACTGCGGGTGCCCCCAGTAGCCATTGCGGAAGATCCCCAACTGGCCGCCTTCAACGAATTTCTTCAGGCGATTTTGTACGTCGAAGAAATAGCCAGGGGATGATTTCGGCCAAGAGGAGAGACTTTGCGCCAGTTCGGAGGTTTTCCGCGGGTCGGCTTTCAGCGCATCTAACACATCGATCCAGTCCATCCCGGCAAGCTGATAAAAGTGCACCAGATGGTCATGGCACCAGAGCGTCGCCAGCATAATGTTGCGGATGATATTAGCGTTGTCCGGCACTTTAATGCCGATAGCATCTTCGATGGCATAGACCGAAGCCAGAGCGTGTACGCCGGTACAGACGCCGCAGATACGTTCAACGAACGCCCACGCATCGCGCGGGTCACGCCCTTGCAGGATGATCTCCAGCCCGCGAAACATGGTGCCGCAGGAGACGGCATTGGTGATCACATTCTGATCGTTAATATTCACTTCGCAGCGCATGTGGCCTTCAATGCGCGTAATCGGGTCGACCACCAGGCGGCGTCCGGCATTATTGATGGTGTATCCCTGAGTTTCGTACTGAGTGCTCATGCCTGTTTATCCTCATTGCCTGGCTGATGTTCGGTTTCTGTAGGTTGCTGGTTATGACGTCTGCGCTGGTCAACGGCGCTGGCGACTGCGTGCACACCAACAGCCGCTGCCACCACGCCAAGCGCGGTTAAACCGACGGTGTCGGCGGTGGAATGAGTACCCATTTGTGGAATATCGACCACGCGGCTGTAGAACGAACCGCGATCCCAGAAACCATTTTCCGCACAACCCAGGCAGCCGTGACCTGACTGGATCGGGAAGGAAACGCCATCGTTCCAGCGTGTGGAGGAACAGGCGTTATAGGTGGTAGGCCCTTTGCAGCCCATTTTGTACAGGCAGTAACCTTTGCGGGCAGCGTCATCATCCCAACTCTGGACGAACTCTCCGGCGTCGAAGTGAGCGCGGCGATAACATTTATCGTGGATACGCTGACCATAAAACATCAGTGGACGGCCCATTCTGTCGACATCTGGCAAGCGATCAAAGGTCACCATGTAAGTAATGATGGCGCTCATCACATCCGGGATCGGCGGGCAGCCAGGTACTTTGATAATAGGTTTGTCGGTGATGACTTTGTCGATAGGCGTTGCCTGCGTCGGATTGGGTCGCGCGGCCTGCACGCAGCCCCAGGACGCGCAGGTTCCCCAGGCGATAATCGCACTGGCTCCGGCAGCGGCACGTTTGAGTTTCTCAATAAACGGTCGTCCGCTGCTGATACAGAACATCCCCTGCTCGCCCAGCGGCGGATTACCTTCTACTGCGAGGATATATTTGCCATTGTATTGCGTGATGATGTCTTCAAAGACTTCTTCCGCCTGGGTTCCGGCGGCAGCCATCAAAGTATCGTCATAATCGAGGGAAATCAGGGAAAGGATGACGTCCTTCGCCAGCGGGTGAGCGGAGCGGATAAAAGATTCGGTACAGCAGGTGCATTCCAGACCGTGGATCCATACCACCGGAATGCGCGGTTTGTTCTCCAGCGCCCAGGCAATCTTTGGTGCCATTCCCGCGCCTAAGCCCAGCGACGTGGCAGCCAGACTACAATATTTGAGAAAGCTGCGCCGGGTAACGCCCTGACGCCGCATGGCCTGGTAAAATGTTTCCTCGTTATTCATATCGCACGTCTCTTCTCCTTGCGACACCGGCAGGACACCGGGCGCTTATGGTCGGCAAGCGACGTCCCTGTAGCAAGGCAAACCATCGCTTCACGTGAGATGCTGAAAACGAAAGCTCATCCTTCTGCACTGGCGCACGTCGCCAGAAAGTATTGTTAATAAAGCGTAGTGAAACTTTTGCACAAAACAATACAAACTGTATGGATTTATCTTTTAGCGATAAAAATGGACCTATTTTTCTTTTTGCCGGGCAGTGGGGATGTTTAGCCGGTTGCTAAACGAGTAAAAGAGAAGGAATTCATGGTGATGAAATGATCAATCTGCTGTTATTTCACGCTATCAATGCACTTTTGTCTGTTTTTCAGGCAAACAAACAAATTAGGGGTTTACACGCCGCATCGGGATGTTTATAGTGCGCGTCATTCCGGAAGTGTGGCCGAGCGGTTGAAGGCACCGGTCTTGAAAACCGGCGACCCGAAAGGGTTCCAGAGTTCGAATCTCTGCGCTTCCGCCAAATAAGATAAGGGGTTAGCTAAATGCTAACCCCTTTTTCTTTTGCCTGTCGAAATTCTCAGGGCGTTATATTTGCTTAATGACCTGATAATCCGCTGTTAAACCTGTTCCAGATCAAATGCGTAAAGATGGGTAAAACTTCTGGGTGCCCTTACGCATTATCATTATGCTGCTTAATTAATTACATCTGTCATAGAGAGTGACTCAATGGATCGTATTGTTAGTTCTTCACATGACCGTACATCGCTGCTTAGCACCCATAAGGTGCTGCGTAATACCTATTTTCTGCTGAGCCTGACGCTGGCCTTTTCTGCGATTACCGCAACTGCCAGTACGGTGCTGATGCTGCCATCTCCGGGTCTGATTCTGACGCTGGTGGGTATGTATGGTTTGATGTTCCTGACCTATAAAACGGCGAATAAGCCGACCGGGATTATCTCCGCATTCGCCTTTACCGGTTTTCTGGGTTATATCCTCGGACCAATTCTGAATACCTATCTGTCTGCCGGAATGGGTGACGTAATCGCTATGGCACTGGGCGGAACGGCGTTAGTGTTCTTCTGCTGCTCTGCATATGTGCTGACCACCCGCAAAGATATGTCGTTCCTCGGCGGTATGCTGATGGCGGGTATTGTGGTGGTGCTGATTGGTATGGTTGCTAATATCTTCCTGCAACTGCCTGCTCTGCATCTGGCGATCAGCGCGGTCTTCATTCTGATCTCCTCTGGCGCTATTTTGTTTGAAACCAGCAACATCATTCATGGCGGTGAAACGAACTATATTCGTGCCACGGTTAGCCTGTATGTTTCGCTGTACAACATCTTCGTCAGCCTGCTGAGCATTCTGGGCTTCGCCAGCCGCGATTAATCTCGCCCAGGGTTACTTACCGAGCCTCGCTTTATGCGGGGCTTTGTTTTTTGTTACACTGCCGCCAGTCTGATTAAGGTAGTAATAATTATGCTGATCTTCGAAGGTAAAGAGATAGAAACGGATACCGAAGGCTATCTCAAAGAAAGCAGCCAGTGGAGTGAGCCGCTGGCAGTGGTGATTGCAGAGAACGAAGGGATTTCGCTGTCGCCAGAACACTGGGAAGTGGTGCGTTTTGTGCGTGATTTCTATCTGGAATTCAATACTTCTCCGGCGATTCGTATGCTGGTAAAAGCGATGGCGAATAAATTTGGCGAAGAAAAAGGTAACAGCCGCTATTTATACCGACTGTTTCCGAAAGGTCCGGCTAAGCAAGCCACCAAAATTGCTGGCCTGCCAAAACCGGTTAAATGTATTTAACGGATACGAAAATCGGTTAATTCCTCCGAGGGATGATGCGGCTCGCTGAGCACCCGTTCTACACGCGCAGAACGCGGGCCGCCACTCTTTAACCACTGCATTAATTTTTCTACCTGCCCTTCTTCACCGCAGGCAACCACTTCCACGCTGCCATCGTCAAGATTTTTGGCGTACCCGGCTAATCCCAGTTTTTTCGCTTCGTACTGCGTGGTATAGCGAAATCCAACGCCCTGAACTCGCCCGTAAACCCAGGCAATTATGCAGACTTTCGACATTGCTGCTCTCCTTATCCTTAATGGACGCGTTGCAAATCCATGGAAAACTCCGGACAATGACGCCCATTTCTTTGCATCGACAGAAAAGTAAATTATGAGTGTACGTTTAGTGTTAGCCAAAGGGCGCGAAAAATCATTACTTCGTCGCCATCCGTGGATCTTTTCCGGGGCCGTTGCCCGCATGGAAGGTAAAGCCAGCCTCGGGGAAACCATCGATATTGTTGATCATCAGGGAAAATGGTTAGCACGCGGCGCTTATTCGCCAGCTTCGCAAATCCGGGCGCGCGTCTGGACGTTTGACCCGAATGAATCTATCGACATTGCTTTTTTTTCCCGCCGTTTGCAACAAGCACAAAAATGGCGTGACTGGCTGGCGCAAAAAGATGGCCTCGACAGCTATCGTTTAATCGCCGGTGAATCTGATGGCCTGCCGGGTATTACTATCGATCGTTTCGGTAATTTTCTGGTGCTGCAATTGCTGAGTGCTGGCGCAGAATATCAGCGCGCAGCATTAATTAGTGCCCTGCAAACGCTGTACCCGGAATGTGCGATTTACGATCGCAGCGACGTTGCGGTACGTAAAAAAGAAGGGATGGAACTGACCCAGGGCCCCGTTACCGGAGAGCTACCGCCTGCCCTGCTGCCGATTGAAGAACACGGCATGAAGCTGCTGGTGGACATACAGCACGGGCACAAAACGGGCTACTACCTGGACCAGCGTGACAGCCGCCTGGCTACCCGCCGCTACGTTGAAAATAAACGTGTGCTGAACTGTTTCTCCTATACCGGTGGTTTCGCCGTATCGGCACTGATGGGCGGTTGCAGCCAGGTTGTCAGCGTTGATACCTCCCAGGAAGCGCTGGATATTGCACGGCAGAACGTTGAGCTGAACAAACTGGATCTGAGCAAGGCTGAGTTTGTCCGTGATGATGTCTTTAAATTGCTGCGTACTTATCGCGATCGCGGTGAAAAATTTGACGTTATCGTGATGGACCCGCCGAAGTTTGTTGAGAATAAAAGCCAGTTGATGGGCGCGTGTCGTGGCTATAAAGACATCAACATGCTGGCGATTCAGTTGCTGAATGAAGGCGGAGTTCTCCTGACTTTCTCCTGTTCTGGCCTGATGACCAGCGATTTATTTCAGAAAATCATCGCGGATGCCGCAATTGATGCCGGTCGTGATGTACAATTTATAGAGCAGTTCCGTCAGGCAGCCGATCATCCGGTGATCGCTACCTATCCGGAAGGGCTATATCTGAAAGGGTTTGCCTGTCGCGTCATGTAACTTGAAATGTGGAATTTTACCCTTATATCAAAGGTAAAGATTTCCCGGGAGGTGACTATGATTGCCAGCAAATTCGGTATCGGCCAGCAGGTCCGCCATTCCCTGTTAGGTTATCTCGGAGTGGTCGTGGATATCGACCCGGTTTATTCGCTCTCTGAACCGTCGCCTGATGAGCTGGCGGTGAATGACGAGCTTCGCGCCGCTCCGTGGTATCACGTGGTGATGGAGGACGATAACGGCCTACCGGTTCATACCTACCTGGCTGAAGCCCAGCTAAGTAGCGAATTGCAGGATGAACATCCTGAACAGCCATCCATGGATGAGCTGGCGCAGACCATCCGCAAACAACTCCAGGCCCCGCGTCTGCGTAACTAATCCCTGAACAAATCCCCGGAAGGTTTTTGCCTTCCGGGGATTTTTTATTTGGCCAGGCCCAGGCGAGGGATCTCAATAGCCGGGCAGCGATCCATCACTACATTTAATCCGGCATCCCGTGCCAGTACTGCCGCTTGCTCATTAATCACCCCCAGTTGCATCCAGAGGGTTTTCGCGCCGATGGCGATCGCTTCCTGCGCTACGCCCCACGCTGCTTCTGAATTCCGGAAAACATCGACCATATCGACTTTTTCAGGAACTTCTGCCAGCGTGCCATACCCCTGCTGGCCCAGCAGTGTTTTGCCAGCAACTTTTGGCGAAACCGGAATGACGTGATACCCCTGGTCGAGTAGATATTTCATCACGCGATAGCTGGGACGATCGGGTTTGTCGCTTGCCCCCACCAGCGCAATGGTGTGAGTGGACGTTAAAATGCCTGCAATATCGGTTTCTTTCATTATTTCCTCCAGACTGTTTAACAAAGTGTACGACAAAGCCGACATGCCAACCATGCAGCTAATACGAATGAATGAGAGCAAAAGCGGGAAATATGTCTATATGTTAGTAAGTATGATTAAAGAAAAATTTTGACACATTATTATTCGGGCGGTCTTTTGACAGGAGCTACCTATGAAAACCGGCATCGTGACCACCTTGATTGCATTATGTTTGCCGGTATCCGTTTTTGCCACCACGCTGCGGCTTTCAACCGATGTCGATCTTCTGGTACTCGACGGTAAAAAGGTTTCCAGCTCTCTGCTGCGCGGTGCGGACAGCATTGAACTGGATAACGGACCGCATCAGTTAGTGTTTCGCGTTGAGAAGACGATTCATCTTTCCAATAGTGAAGAACGGCTGTATATCTCCCCACCGCTGGTGGTCAGTTTTAATACCCAGCTCATCAACCAGGTCAATTTTCGCCTGCCTCGTCTGGAGAATGAGCGGGAAGCTAACCATTTTGATGCTGCGCCGCGCCTTGAATTGTTGGATGGCGATGCGACGCCGATTCCGGTAAAGCTGGATATTCTCGCCATTACCTCAACGGCAAAAACGATTGATTATGAGGTCGAGGTTGAACGCTATAACAAATCCGCGAAACGCGCTTCACTACCGCAATTTGCCACGATGATGGCAGATGACAGTACGCTGCTTTCGGGGGTTTCCGAGCTGGATGCTATTCCACCGCAGTCTCAGGTGCTCACAGAACAACGGCTGAAGTATTGGTTTAAACTGGCTGACCCACAAACGCGAAATACTTTCCTGCAATGGGCGGAAAAACAACCATCTTCCTGAGATTTTTGTGCCTGTGCGCAGGCTTTTTCGGTCTTTATCTTGCAGCGATAAGTGCTTACAGTAATCTGTAGGAAAGTTAACTACGGATGTACATTATGGAACTGACGACTCGCACTTTACCTGCGCGGAAACATATTGCGCTGGTGGCACACGATCACTGCAAACAAATGCTGATGAGCTGGGTGGAACGGCATCAACCGTTACTGGAACAACACGTACTGTATGCAACAGGCACTACCGGTAACTTAATTTCCCGCGCGACCGGCATGAACGTCAACGCGATGTTGAGTGGCCCAATGGGGGGTGACCAGCAGGTTGGCGCATTGATCTCAGAAGGGAAAATTGATGTATTGATTTTCTTCTGGGATCCACTAAATGCCGTGCCGCACGATCCTGACGTGAAAGCCTTGCTGCGTCTGGCGACGGTATGGAACATTCCGGTCGCCACCAACGTGGCAACGGCAGACTTCATAATCCAGTCGCCGCATTTCAACGACGCGGTCGATATTCTGATCCCCGATTATCAGCGTTATCTCGCGGACCGTCTGAAGTAATATTGCACAGGTGGCAAACGCCACCTGTTTCTTACGGTTTTCTCGCCACCGGCACATCCAGATTTTTCAGTATTTCCACAAAGGGAGAGGGATTCTCTTTGTTAAACAGTGCCCATACCCGATGGCGTGCCCGGGTCAGCGCCACGTACATTAACCGCCGTTCTTCAGCGTCCGGGAAATCCTCAACCGGTGGCAGTAGCGCCTCTTCCATAATCGACTCCCGCGCCGCAGCCGGAAAACCATCACTTCCCTCCTGCAAGCCAACGATGATGACGTAATCCGCCTGTTGCCCTTTGCTGGCATGAATGGTCATAAAGTCGATTTGCAACTTCGGCCAGCGTGTTGCCGCTTTTTCCAGGCTGGCAGGCCTCATGTGATGGTAACGCGCCAGGATCAGAATGCGCTCTTCCGGTTTGGCATAACCAGAGAGCTTATCCAGCAAAGCGTCAAGATGGCTCTCATCCAATAACGTGACGGCTTTTTTGTCTCCATTGGTTAAGCTGTTTAGCGGCTTTTTCAGCTGGCCTGGGTTCTGCTGAATAAACCGGTTTGCCACCTCACCGATACGACTGTTAAAACGGTAAGTCGTCTCTAAATCGCAGCGATCACCTTCACCAAAGTTTTCATGGAAAGCGGTGGTGAGCGACATTTGCGCACCGCTGAAGCGATAAATCGCCTGCCAGTCATCACCAACGGCGAACAACGTCGTCTGACTGTTTTGCTTGCGTAATGCCGCTAACAACGCTGCGCGCTGCGGCGAGATATCCTGAAATTCATCAACCAGAATATGCTTCCACGGGCTGATAAAGCGACCTTTCTCCAGAATCACAATCGCCTGGTGAATAAGGCCCGAAAAATCGACAGCGTTTTCTGCCTTCAGCGCACCTTTCCAGGCTTTTAATAACGGAGCCATCAACTTGATACGTTTACTGAACAGATCGCGAATCTCTTCGGGTGCACTGGCAATCATTTCTGCCTGTGCACCACCGTGCATCCGCATCAGACTTACCCAACGATCGAGGCGTGAGGCAAGACGACGCTGTAATTTTTCATCATCCCAGAAGTTACCTTCTGGCACTGACCACTGCATTTCTTCCGTCAGCCATTGCCGCCAGCCCTTCGCCTGCGCTTTCTTTTCGCTGCATTGCTTGCACCACTCAGCAATAAAAAGTTCATGACGGGCAGCGGTATCATTTTCCAGTTTGCTGACTATCGGAACTTTTTTGCTGCCCTGCTGAATAATATGCAGCGCCAGCGCATGAAATGTGCGTGCGGTAATGTCTTCGGTATGTAGTCGTTCTCGAATACGCTCGTCCATCTCTTCAGCGGCTTTGCGACCAAACGCCAGCAATAAAATTTGCTCAGGGGACGCTTCACCACGCGCCAGCAACCAGCCTGCACGGGCTACCAGCACCGACGTTTTTCCGCTTCCTGCACCTGCCAGCACTAACAGAGAATGCTCGCCATTAACGACTGCCCGGGCCTGCGCCGGATTCAGCGGTGAAGACTCGACCTGGCGGAAAAAATCCGCATACTCGGTAAGCATGGCTTCGGTATATGCCTGATTATGCTGCAACCGAGCGCTTTCAATATCTTTCAACCAGGCCTGACATTTACGCCACGCCTCACGGCAGTTATCGAATTCTTCCAGTCGGTTAACCGGCAACGGCAACGCCGACAAAGCCTGGCGGATTTGTTGCTGCACGCCAGAGGTTTGCTCACGCGTCAGCCATTTATTTTCTCCGGTGCGCGTGGCAATTAAATCCAGTTGCTGCTGTAAAACACCAGATGCAATTTCGCTCATCTCGCTACTCCACCGCCGCCAGTGAGCATCAAGATGATGGTAAAAACGCTGCGTCTCGCCCCATTCAGTACCGTGCAGACGCACCACTTTTTCGCCCGGCAGTACAAATTCCAGCTCGCCCCACACCAGACCGCGCTTACAGTGAATCGCCAGTAATTGATTGAAAGGAATGAGGTATTCGTGGCGATCGCCGGAGACTTTAATCCCGGCATTGAGGATCACCGCCCGATCGTAAGGGTGCTGTGCCAGACGTTTTCCAAGCGTTGTCGCTTTCAGTTCCATGACTCTGTAGATCCACACGAAATGATTTCTTATCAGTGTAACCGTCAGAGAAAACGTGCTCCAGCCCAAAAAAACGTTACAATTGCCGCCCATTACTGAAAACCACAGTAAAGCGAGGTTTTATGCGTACCGTTTTGAACATTCTGAACTTTGTGCTTGGCGGATTTGCCACCACTCTGGGCTGGCTGTTGGCGACTCTGGTCAGTATTGTGCTGATTTTTACCTTACCGCTGACACGATCCTGCTGGGAGATCACTAAACTGTCTCTGGTGCCTTATGGCAATGAAGCTATTCATGTCGATGAACTGAACCCGGCTGGCAAAAATGTGCTGCTAAATACTGGCGGTACGGTATTGAATATTTTCTGGCTGATTTTCTTTGGCTGGTGGTTATGCCTGATGCACATTGCAACGGGCATCGCACAATGTATTTCCATCATTGGCATTCCTGTCGGCATTGCGAACTTTAAAATTGCCGCTATTGCACTATGGCCGGTCGGTCGTCGCGTGGTATCGGTAGAAACAGCGCAAGCTGCGCGTGAAGCCAATGCACGTCGTCGTTTTGAATAATCCACTAATATGGCCTTTATGCTAAGTCCTTTGCTCAAACGCTATACCTGGAACAGCGCCTGGCTGTATTACGCGCGTATTTTTATTGCGCTTTGTGGAACCACAGCGTTTCCGTGGTGGCTGGGTGATGTAAAACTGACGATTCCGCTAACGCTGGGGATGGTGGCAGCGGCGCTGACCGATCTCGATGACCGACTGGCGGGACGTTTGCGTAACCTCATCATTACGCTGTTCTGCTTTTTTATCGCCTCGGCCTCAGTAGAATTGCTGTTTCCCTGGCCCTGGCTATTTGCGATTGGCTTAACGCTCTCTACCAGCGGCTTCATTTTGCTCGGCGGTCTGGGTCAACGCTATGCAACAATTGCCTTCGGTGCATTGCTGATCGCCATTTACACTATGTTGGGAACATCACTGTATGAGCACTGGTATCAGCAGCCGATGTATCTGCTGGCCGGTGCCGTCTGGTACAACGTCCTGACACTTATTGGTCATCTACTGTTCCCGGTCCGCCCGCTGCAGGACAACCTGGCGCGTTGCTATGAACAACTGGCGCGTTACCTTGAGCTCAAGTCGCGCATGTTTGATCCTGATATTGAAGATGAAAGCCAGGCACCGCTGTACGATTTGGCTCTCGCCAACGGTCAGCTGATGGCGACATTGAATCAGACGAAACTCTCGCTGCTGACCCGCTTACGTGGCGATCGTGGTCAACGGGGAACGCGTCGCACGCTGCATTATTACTTCGTCGCGCAGGATATTCACGAGCGTGCCAGCTCTTCTCATATTCAGTATCAAACATTGCGTGAACATTTTCGCCACAGCGACGTGCTGTTCCGTTTTCAGCGGCTGATGTCGATGCAGGGCCAGGCGTGCCAGCAACTGTCACGCTGTATTTTGTTGCGTCAGCCTTATCAACATGATCCGCATTTCGAGCGCGCTTTTACGCATATTGATGCTGCGCTGGAGCGGATGCGCGATAACGGCGCACCTGCCGATTTACTCAAAACACTGGGATTTTTGCTGAACAATTTACGCGCCATTGATGCCCAACTGGCAACAATTGAATCAGAACAGGCCCAGGCACTGCCCCATAATAATGACGAAAATGAGCTCGCTGATGACAGCCCGCACGGATTGAGTGATATCTGGCTGCGTCTTAGCCGTCACTTCACGCCGGAATCCGCCCTCTTCCGTCATGCGGTAAGAATGTCGCTGGTGTTGTGCTTCGGCTACGCCATCATTCAGATAACCGGAATGCATCACGGGTATTGGATCTTGCTGACAAGTTTGTTTGTCTGCCAGCCAAACTATAACGCCACGCGCCACCGCCTGAAGTTAAGGATTATTGGTACGCTGGTAGGTATCGCCATTGGCATTCCTGTGCTGTGGTTTGTACCGTCACTGGAAGGGCAACTGGTGCTACTGGTTATCACCGGCGTGCTCTTTTTTGCCTTCCGTAACGTGCAATACGCCCATGCAACGATGTTCATCACACTTTTGGTGCTACTTTGTTTTAACTTGCTGGGTGAAGGTTTTGAAGTGGCGTTACCTCGCGTAATCGATACGCTGATTGGTTGTGCCATTGCGTGGGCGGCGGTGAGCTACATCTGGCCTGACTGGAAGTTTCGCAATCTGCCGCGCATGCTCGAACGTGCCACCGAGGCCAACTGTCGCTATCTCGATGCCATACTGGAGCAATACCATCAGGGGCGTGATAACCGTCTGGCGTATCGTATTGCCCGCCGCGATGCACACAACCGTGATGCTGAACTGGCGTCGGTGGTATCAAATATGTCCAGCGAGCCGAACGTTACCCCGCAAATTCGCGAGGCCGCGTTTCGGTTGCTGTGCCTTAACCATACGTTTACCAGCTATATCTCAGCCCTCGGTGCTCACCGGGAGCAGTTAACTAATCCTGAAATTCTGACGTTTCTTGATGACGCAGTTTGCTATGTTGATGACGCGCTACATCATCAACCTGCTGATGAAGAACGCGTCAATCAGGCATTAGCTGGCCTGAAACAGCGGATGCAGCAACTTGAACCGCGGGCAGACAGCAAAGAACCTCTGGTCGTACAACAAGTTGGGTTATTGATTGCATTACTGCCAGAGATTGGTCGTCTGCAACGCCAGATTACTCAAGTTCCGCAGGAAACTCCTGTTTCGGCGTAAGAGAGTCAGCCCATTCTGCAAGCTCCTGGCGGCGTGCCACCGGGAGCGCAGCTTCATGAATGCCGATAATGGCCCCTTCAAGCATAAACAGAATCTTTTCTGTCACCAGACTGTTTTGCTGCCGCAGTCGCAACCAACACATTTTTGCCCCAAGTATACGTAACGCCCGTACATCCTTAATCCCCACCTCCCCGAGAATCGCTTCCAGATGAAAAGACATATTGGGCAAATCTTTCAGTCTTTCCCGGGTATTGCGCGTGCTTTTCTCTTTCAGCGCTGCATCGAGAGAATATTTCGACAGACGCACCAGCTTCAGTTGATTTCGCCATAGACTTTCATCAACCCGATAGTAATTGAGGGTAACGGATCGGCCACACTTTTTATATGTCAGCCAAACAGGCGGATGTTTTACACAGTACTGTGCACTTTGCTCACAAGCCCGAAGATACAACTCACCATCAGAAACCATCGCAAACACCGTGTCGTCAACGGTCAGGCTGTAACTACCAAACAATGATCGGTATTCAATTGTGCCCAACGTTGCCAGGTATTCTTGTGATTTATAGATCCGCTTATAGGAGAGGCTTTTCATAAAATTCCTTTTAAAATCATAACATAAAAGAATGATTCACATTAACGGATCCGTTAACTACGAAAATAGGCAACTTATTCTTAAGGGGCAAGATTAATTTATGTTTTCCCGTCACCAACGACAAAATTTGCGAGGCTCTTTCCGAAAATAGGGTTGATCTTTGTTGTCACTGGATGTACTGTACATCCATACAGTAACTCACAGGGGCTGGATTGATTATGTACACTTCAGGCTATGCACATCGTTCTTCGTCGTTCTCATCCGCAGCAAGTAAAATTGCGCGTGTCTCTACGGAAAACACTACAGCCGGGCTTATCAGTGAAGTTGTCTATCGCGAAGATCAGCCCATGATGACGCAACTTCTACTGTTGCCATTGTTACAGCAACTCGGTCAGCAATCGCGCTGGCAACTCTGGTTAACACCGCAACAAAAACTGAGTCGGGAATGGGTTCTGGCATCTGGGCTACCCTTAACGAAAGTGATGCAGATTAGCCAGCTCTCCCCTTGCCACACCGTGGAGTCAATGGTTCGCGCTTTACGCACGGGCAATTACAGTGTGGTGATCGGTTGGTTGGCAGATGATTTGACTGAAGAAGAGCATGCTGAACTTGTTGATGCGGCAAATGAAGGTAACGCTATGGGGTTTATTATGCGTCCGGTAAGCGCATCCTCTCACGCAACGAGACAACTTTCCGGGCTAAAAATTCACTCTAATTTGTATCATTAAGTAAATTTAGGATTAATCCTGGAACTTTTTTTGTCGCCCAGCCAATGCTTTCAGTCGTGACTAATTTTCCTTGCGGAGGCTTGTCTGAAGCGGTTTCCGCGATTTTCTTCTGTAAATTGTCGCTGACAAAAAAGATTAAACGTACCTTATACAAGACTTTTTTTTCATATGCCTGACGGAGTTCACACTTGTAAGTTTTCAACTACGTTGTAGACTTTACATCGCCAGGGGTGCTCGGCATAAGCCGAAGATATCGGTAGAGTTAATATTGAGCAGATCCCCCGGTGAAGGATTTAACCGTGTTATCTCGTTGGAGATATTCATGGCGTATTTTGGATGATAACGAGGCGCAAAAAATGAAAAAGACAGCTATCGCGATTGCAGTGGCACTGGCTGGTTTCGCTACCGTAGCGCAGGCCGCTCCGAAAGATAACACCTGGTACACTGGTGCTAAACTGGGCTGGTCCCAGTACCATGACACTGGTTTTATTCCTAACAATGGTCCGACCCACGAAAACCAACTGGGTGCAGGTGCTTTTGGTGGTTACCAGGTTAACCCGTATGTTGGCTTTGAAATGGGTTACGACTGGTTAGGTCGTATGCCGTACAAAGGCGACAACATCAACGGCGCATACAAAGCTCAGGGCGTTCAGCTGACCGCTAAACTGGGTTACCCAATCACTGACGATCTGGACATCTACACTCGTCTGGGTGGTATGGTATGGCGTGCAGACACCAAGGCTAACGTACCTGGTGGCGCATCTTTTAAAGACCACGATACCGGCGTTTCTCCGGTCTTCGCTGGCGGTGTTGAGTATGCGATCACTCCTGAAATCGCTACCCGTCTGGAATACCAGTGGACCAACAACATCGGTGACGCACACACCATCGGTACTCGTCCGGACAACGGCATGCTGAGCCTGGGTGTTTCCTACCGTTTCGGTCAGGGCGAAGCAGCTCCAGTAGTTGCTCCGGCTCCAGCTCCGGCACCGGAAGTACAGACCAAGCACTTCACTCTGAAGTCTGACGTTCTGTTCACCTTCAACAAAGCAACCCTGAAACCGGAAGGTCAGGCTGCTCTGGATCAGCTGTACAGCCAGCTGAGCAACCTGGATCCGAAAGACGGTTCCGTAGTTGTTCTGGGTTACACCGACCGCATCGGTTCTGACGCTTACAACCAGGGTCTGTCCGAGCGCCGTGCTCAGTCTGTTGTTGATTACCTGATCTCTAAAGGTATCCCGGCAGACAAAATCTCCGCACGTGGTATGGGCGAATCCAACCCGGTTACTGGCAACACCTGTGACAACGTGAAACAGCGTGCTGCACTGATCGACTGCCTGGCTCCGGATCGTCGCGTAGAGATCGAAGTTAAAGGCATCAAAGACGTTGTAACTCAGCCGCAGGCTTAAGTTCTCGTCTGGTAAAAACCCCGCTGCTGCGGGGTTTTTTTTCGTCTATAGAAAATTGAACTGACTTTCGTCAGTTATTCCTTACCCAGCAATGCCTGCAGATCCTGCTTCAAAGAAGACATTTTATTCGCGTATTTCTCTTTGTTTTCCGCATCTTCAATCAGCTGAACAATCGTTTCAGAAAGCGTTTTACCGCGACGCTGCGCAAGACCAGCCAGACGTTGCCAGACAATAAATTCCAGATCGATCGATTTTTTGCGCGTATGCTGGTGTTCCGCATTAAAATGGCGCTTCCGTCTGGCCCGAATGGTTTGCTTCATGCGATTGACCAGTTCCGGATTCATATGCTTGTCAATCCAGCCATTTACCAGCACGGGTTCATTTTCCAGCGAGAGCAACACATCGACGGCTTCCTGGGCGGCACTGGCTTCTATGTAACGGGTGATTAACTCCCCTTCGCGATGCTTCTTCACCAGATACTTCCATTTCCAACCGCTTTCAAGATTTTCAAGTTGTTGATATTTCATAGCGATCTCAATGTTACCGTGTAACTCTTTACAGAATATCAGCTTTTTGGGCCAGTGAAGAAAAGAATCTCCATCCTGTGAGCTTTAACGCCCATGCCAGGAGTATTGTCGGTGCTTTCTACGTGTGCTGCAGTGCCGGTTACGGTATAATCGCGGCTTTGACAACAGACTAAAAAACATCAACTTTGACCATTACGAAACTTGCATGGCGTGACCTGGTTCCTGATACCGATAGCTATCAGGAAATATTTGCTCAGCCACATTTGATTGACGAAAACGATCCTTTATTCAGTGATACTCAACCGCGACTGCAATTTGCGCTGGAGCAGTTGCTGCATACGCGAGCATCCTCCTCTTTTATGCTGGCGAAGGCCCCGGAAGAGTCTGAGTATCTGAATCTTATTGCCGATGCCGCGCGTGCGCTACAAAGCGATGCAGGCCAACTGGTGGGCGGTCACTATGAGGTTTCCGGGCACACCATCCGCTTACGTAACGCAGTGAGTGCAGATGATAATTTTGCGACTTTAACGCAAGTTGTCGCTGCCGACTGGGTAGAAGCGGAACAACTCTTTGGCTGCCTGCGCCAGTTTAATGGCGACATTACCCTGCAGCCAGGTCTGGTGCATCAGGCAAATGGCGGTATTCTCATCATCTCTTTGCGTACACTGCTGGCGCAACCTCTGCTGTGGATGCGGCTGAAAAATATCGTTAACCGCGAGCGTTTTGACTGGGTTGCGTTTGATGAGTCGCGCCCTCTCCCCGTCTCTGTGCCTTCGATGCCATTGAAGCTGAAAGTCATTCTGGTAGGCGAACGCGAATCATTGGCTGATTTCCAGGAGATGGAACCAGAGCTTTCAGAGCAGGCTATTTATAGCGAATTTGAAGATACTCTGCAGATTGTCGATGCGGAGTCAGTAAGCCAGTGGTGTCGCTGGGTAACATTGACCGCCAGACATAATCACTTACCTGCACCGGGAGCGGATGCCTGGCCGGTGCTTATCCGCGAAGCAGCACGCTACACCGGTGAACAAGAAACACTTCCGCTTAGCCCGCAGTGGATCCTCCGCCAGTGTAAAGAGGTCGCCTCCCTGTGCGATGGCGACACCTTCTCCGGCGAGCAGCTAAACTTAATGCTACAGCAGCGTGAATGGCGCGAAGGTTTCCTCGCTGAACGCATGCAGGATGAGATCCTTCAGGAGCAAATCCTGATTGAAACCGAAGGCGAACGCATCGGGCAAATTAACGCCCTTTCGGTCATTGAATTTCCGGGTCATCCACGCGCTTTTGGCGAACCTTCTCGCATTAGCTGCGTTGTGCATATTGGCGATGGTGAGTTCACCGACATCGAACGCAAAGCGGAGCTTGGCGGCAATATCCATGCGAAAGGGATGATGATCATGCAGGCGTTCCTGATGTCGGAACTACAGCTTGAGCAACAGATCCCCTTCTCAGCATCGCTGACATTTGAGCAGTCATACAGTGAAGTGGATGGCGATAGTGCCTCGATGGCTGAACTCTGCGCCCTGATAAGCGCCCTCGCCGATGTGCCGGTGAATCAGAGTATCGCTATCACAGGTTCAGTCGATCAGTTCGGTCGTGCCCAGCCGGTCGGTGGTTTAAATGAGAAAATCGAAGGCTTCTTTGCTATTTGCCAGCAACGTGAGTTAACCGGGAAACAAGGTGTCATTATCCCCACTGCTAACGTTCGCCATTTAAGTCTTCCCAGTGAACTGTTGAAAGCGGTAGAGGAAGGCAAATTCACCATCTGGGCAGTAGACGATGTGACTGACGCACTGCCGTTATTATTAAATCTGGTGTGGGATGGCGAAGGCCAAACGACGCTGATGCAAACCATCCAGGAACGTATCGCGCAAGCATCGCAACAGGAAGGACGTCACCGTTTTCCATGGCCATTACGTTGGCTGAACTGGTTTATTCCGAACTGATCGGACTTGTTCAGCGTACACGTGTTAGCTATCCTGCGTGCTTCAATAAAATAAGGCTTACAGAGAACATGGTAGATAAACGCGAATCCTATACAAAAGAAGACCTTCTTGCCTCTGGTCGCGGTGAACTGTTTGGCGCTAAAGGCCCGCAATTGCCAGCACCGAACATGCTGATGATGGACCGTGTGGTCAAAATGACCGAAACGGGTGGTAACTTCGACAAAGGGTATGTTGAAGCAGAACTGGATATCAATCCGGATCTGTGGTTCTTCGGATGCCACTTTATTGGCGATCCGGTTATGCCGGGATGCCTGGGCCTGGACGCAATGTGGCAGCTGGTAGGGTTCTACCTCGGCTGGCTGGGCGGCGAAGGTAAAGGCCGCGCGCTGGGCGTTGGCGAAGTGAAATTCACTGGTCAGGTACTGCCGACAGCGAAAAAAGTGACCTACCGTATTCACTTTAAACGCATTGTTAACCGTCGTCTGATTATGGGCCTGGCGGATGGCGAAGTGCTGGTTGATGGTCGTTTGATCTATACCGCCAGCGACCTGAAAGTCGGTCTGTTCCAGGATACGTCTGCCTTCTGATTATAATCAGACAGAGTATCAAAAGGCGAAACCTCCGCAATGCGGAGGTTTCTTTTTAAAGAGACAGAATCAGGCCATTACTACCCTGTCCGCCATGGCTTCTCGCCAGCCTCCCAGCCATTGTGACCTTTGATTCAGCGTCTGATAGGGACACATTTCTTTTGAGCGTCCGGCGATGCCGGCCTGATAACCACGTTGATGTGCCCGTTCCAGGCGATCTCGTTTTTGTCTCTTCATGCCTCGTTTCCCTCATACTGGTTTCTGGTGGAAAAGAAAACAGTGATTACTAAATGTGCAATCACAGTTAAGCAATACCGCGAATCATAACTGCCGTCAATGCGCAAAATTCACGCCACTGTCATATTTGTGAGCTACACGGGCATGTCAGTTGTACAAAAAATGTGAAGAGGAACAACTTTTTCCGCACCTTAGAAACAAAAAAACCGCCTCAGGCAACATACCGGAGGCGGTTATATTTACAAATCTTTATAATTAAGGTAGACGCTTTATCTCTTGCGCAATAGAAGCGGCTTCCTGACTCCAGACACTGGCCAGCACTTTAACCATTTCATCGTAACCATCCTGAGTTTGCACCCCTTCCAGACGGAACGGACGTTTGATCAGTTGTCCCTGGTGGTTCAACAGCCACTCCCCACTGACAATGACCTTGCCATCATAGCGACCGTTAAACTCCGTTACGGTAACATTGAGCGTGTCCTGGGCGCTTCCCAGAGGCTGGGAGGCAACCACCCAGCCGGGCAGTTGCGTGCTCAGGTTGGCAACCAGGGTGTTGCGCAACTGTTGATCCAATGGGCTGGCCCACAAGTTGTTGTTGGCAATCACATACTTCACATCACTGGTTTGATAAACCACACCATTTCCCGCCAGATAGTCAGGAACAGTGACCTGCTCTACCCATAACAGGCGATTACCCTGGCTGGCGGTACTTTGTGTACCGCTCTGCACCACAGGTAACTGGTAATAGTTTTTATTAATTTCGCCGGAGCTGCATCCGGCCAGCCACAGTGCTGCAATCGTCACTAGCCACTTTTTCATTGTTTCGCCCTCTTCGGCTCTGGATCTTTTTTGTCCTTCGCTTCAAATACCAGCGCGTTACTCTTCTCGTTGAGCGTTTTCAGCACCGGTTGCAGTTCTCGCAACACCTGATCAAGTCGCTGCATATCCGCCACCATCTTGTTGTAGGCTGCGGAGCCAGGCTGGAAGCCCTGCATACTGCGATTCAATTCACGCAACGTTGACTGCATATCCGTCGGTAACTGCTGCATCGACTGGCTGGCGAGGATCTTGTTCATGCTATCCAGCGTCGTTTGCAGGTTTTTCATTGTGCGCTGACTTTCAGAAAGCGTACTGGTTGCCTGTTCAATCATCGGATTCAATGGCAGTTTGTTGATCTTATCCAACGCTTCCATCAGTCGTTGCTGGATTTGCGCCAGACCGCCGCTAACGGTCGGGATAATCTGATAACCATTAAATTCACGAATACCGGTTATTGCAGGCGTATTTGGATAGAAATCGAGATCAACATACAGTGCACCAGTGACCAGGTTTCCGGTTTTCAGCGATCCGCGTAAACCACGTTTCAACAATTCGCCAAGGTGCTCAACAACATCCGCATTTTCGCCAAGCTGCATTTTCAGCCGCTCTGGCTCGATACGAATCAGTACCGGAATACGGTAATCATCGTTAAATGTCTGACGCATATTCGGCGCAAAGAATGGCACTTTGCTTACGGTACCCAGGCGAATACCCCGGAATTCTACCGGAGCTCCCGGTTGCAGACCGCGTACCGAATCTTTAAAGAACATCAGATAATCAATGTGATCGGTGTACAACGAATCCTGAATGCTCTTCTGATCATCATACAAAACAAAAGCTGTTTTCGGTGCCACTGGCTGCCCTAAATCCAGACCTTCCGGCACATCAAAGCTGACACCGCCACTAAGCAGCGTTGTCAATGAGCCCATCTCCACACGCATCCCCGCTGACGTCAGATCAACCGCAATGCCACTATCTTTCCAGAAGCGAACATTGCTGGTCACCAGTCGGTCATAAGGTGCATTGATGAACAGTTGATAGCTGATATTGCGTTTTTGCGTATCGAAGGTGCTGGTTTCAACCGAACCTACCCGATAGCCACGGAACAGCACGGGATCTCCTGGCGAGAGCTGCCCGGCTTTTTTGCTATCGAGAATCACACGGATACCTTTCGCATCAGGCGGGGCCAACGGTGGTGAGTCCAGCAAATCGTATTTATCCATTTTGCTGCCTTTCGCGCCTGGCTGCAGTTCGATATAAACACCAGACAGCAGCGTTCCCAGGCCGCTAATCCCTTCTCGACCAATCTGCGGTTTAACCACCCAAAAGACGGTATCTTTATGCAGCAATTTTTCCATACCGGAATTCAGCCGCGCTTTGATTTCAACGTGCGTCAAATCATCAGCCAGTGTGGCGCTTTCAACCACGCCGACGTCAACGCTACGGCTTTTAATGGTGGTTTTACCACCTTCTATTCCTTCCGCATTCGCGGTGATCAGGGTCACTTCCGGCCCCTGATGGCTGTAATGATAAAAAAGAACCCAGGCCCCAATGAGCGCCGTGACGATAGGAAATATCCACACGGGAGACCAGTTCTTCACTTTCTGGATTTTGGCTTCCCCATTATTAGATTCCATACTGTCAGGACTCCTCATGCTCTGATTCAGGTTGACGATCCCACGACAAACGTGGGTCAAACGTCATAGCAGAAAACATTGTCATTATGACGACTAAAGCAAACATTAATGCACCCATTGCCGGATAAATACTCATTAAACCTCCCATACGCACCAGCGCCGAGAGCACCGCGATAACGAAAACGTCAATCATCGACCAGCGGCCTACAAACTCAACAACTTCATAAATCAAATGCATTCTTTCACTGTCGCGCTTGCCATGCCCTTTGGCATCCCAACACAACCACGCTATGGCGATCATCTTTAACGTTGGCACCATAATACTGGCCAGAAAGATAACCGCAGCGACGGGATAAGATCCTTCGCTCCATAACAGGATGACCCCAGCGAGAATCGTCGACGGCATCTTCGAGCCTAATAAATCCGTCACCATGATGGGCAAAATATTAGCCGGAAGATACAGCATGATGGACGTAACAAGCAGCGCGAGTGTCCATTGCAGGCTGTTTCTACGCCGAACGTACCCTTTGGTACTACAGCGCGGGCATACGGGTTCGTCAGCAGGAAGGATTGCCGTACAACAGGAGCATGAACGCAGCCCCTGACGTATCCCCGTGACGCCTGGTTTTAGCGGCTGGCGCAGTTCTGGCATCGGGGCGATGTCATCCCATAACCAGCGACGATCAACGCACTGAAAAGCGCGCAGTTGCAGGACACAAAATAAACACCATGGGAGAAAGCTGCTGCCTACACCAATGCTGCCGTAAGCCATCAGTTTAACGAAACTGACCAGCACACCCGCGAGGAAAATCTCCGCCATTCCCCAGGTTTTGAGTTGAAAAAGCACCCGTGCCAGTTGCTCTTTTAAACGGACCGGTAATTCCGCGCGATTCACCAGTAACAGAATGGTTATCAGACAAAACGCGGGAACCAGTTGCACAAACAACAGGAAAAAGGTGCCGAGGCTGGCGTAGTCCTCAGAAAAAAGCACGCCGGGAATTTCCAGTAATGTAATTTCACTGGTAACTCCTGCAACGTTCATATTCACAAAAGGAAACAAGTTGGACAGCAACAGCATGAACAGTGCAGCCAACGCATAGGCGGTGGGACGCTGCCGAGGGGCATCCCACGCCACGGTTAACGTTGTGCCACACCGGGGACATGCCGCTTTCTGACCATGCTCAAGGCGCGGTAACGCCACCAGCATGTCACACTGCGAGCACAGGATGTGCTTCGCGGCATGATGATGTTCGCACATTGGTACTCCTTAATGATGCGCTATTTTACAGATGACTAACAAAGTGTTGGTTTTCATGCCTGATAAACCCAGTTCATCAGGCAATTTTACCGTTGTCAGCTGTCTCTGTTTAAATCGACTATTTTGCGATCAGCCACCATTTTTTAACGCTTCAAGATACTCCCAGCGTTCAAAGGCTTGCTCCAGCTCCTGCTCTGCAGCAGCCATATCGGCGAGCACTTTTTGCGTCTGCTCATGCGGCTGACTGAAGAAGGAAGCATCCGCCACCTGCGTCTGTAGGGCTTCCAGCTTCGCCTCCAGATCTTCGAGCAATTGCGGTAGCTGCTCCAGTTCGCGCTGCAATTTATAGCTTAGTTTGCTACTGCTGCGTTTTACAGTTTCTGCTTTTGGCGCGGCGGCTTCTTCGATTTTTTTCACCGCAGGCTGTTTGAGCGCCACATACTGTTCTTGCTGACCACGGGCATCATGATAACCGCCGACATAACGACCAATTTTACCGCCGCCTTCGAAGATCCAGCATTCTGTAACGGTGTTATCGACAAACTGACGATCGTGGCTCACCAGCAATACCGTGCCCTGGTAGCTGTCGATCAGTTCTTCCAGCAGTTCCAGCGTTTCAACATCAAGATCGTTGGTCGGTTCGTCAAGAATCAATAAGTTGCTTGGTTTGAGGAACAAACGCGCCAACAACAAGCGGTTACGCTCACCGCCAGAAAGCGCACGTACCGGCGTCATCGCCCGTTTCGGATGGAACAGGAAGTCCTGCAAATAGCCCAAAACATGGCGTGGCTTGCCGTTAACCATCACCTCTTGCTTACCTTCAGCAAGGTTATCCATCACCGTTTTATCGGGATCCAGTTCCGCACGGTGCTGATCGAAATAAGCCACTTCCAGTTTGGTGCCAACGTGAATACGCCCGCTGTCCGCCTGAAGCTGACCGAGCATCAGTTTCAGCAGCGTGGTTTTGCCGCATCCATTCGGACCAATCAGGGCAATTTTGTCGCCACGTAGAACCTGGGCAGAAAAATCTTTCACCAGTTGCTTACCGTCGACCTGGTAGCAAACGTCTTCCATTTCGAAAACGATCTTACCGGAGCGGCTGGCCTCTTCCACCTGCATCTTTGCGGTACCCATCACTTCGCGACGTTCGCCACGCTCGCGACGCATTGCTTTCAGGGCGCGTACGCGGCCTTCATTACGGGTACGGCGTGCTTTGATCCCCTGGCGGATCCACACCTCTTCCTGCGCCAGTTTGCGATCGAACTCGGCATTTTGTAGTTCTTCCACGCGCAGGGCTTCTTCTTTTTCCAGCAGGTACTGGTCGTAATTTCCTGGATAGGTCACCAGCTTGCCGCGATCGAGATCAACAATACGCGTCGCCATATTGCGGATAAACGAACGGTCGTGGGAGATGAAAATAATCGTCCCATTGAAGGTTTTGAGAAACCCTTCCAGCCAGTCGATGGTTTCGATATCCAGGTGGTTAGTCGGTTCGTCGAGCAGCAATACGCGCGGATTGCTCACCAGCGCGCGTCCTAATGCCGCTTTACGCAACCAGCCGCCGGAAAGCGACGACAGCGCAACGTTAGGATCTAACCCCAGTTGCGCCAGCACTTCGTTAATGCGGTTTTCCAGCTGCCACAGGTTGTGGTGATCCAGCTGTTCCTGAACCTTCGCCAGTTCGTTGAGATTTTTCTCGCTCGGGTCGTTCATCACCAGGCGCGAAATATCGTGATAGCGTTTCAGGTATTCCGCTTGTTCTTCAATGCCTTCGGCAACGAAATCATAAACACTCCCCTCAACGTTACGCGGCGGATCCTGTTGCAGACGAGCTACAATCAAATCTTGCTCGTAAATAATGCGACCGTCATCCAGCCCTTGTTCACGGTTGAGGATTTTCATTAACGTCGATTTGCCTGCGCCGTTGCGGCCCACCAGACAAACACGTTCGTTATCTTCGATATGCAGTTCTGCGTTATCGAGAAGCGGCGCGTCGCTGAACGACAGCCATGCGCCATGCATACTGATTAATGACATTACTATTCCTTTCAGGCTGCGGTAATCAGCCAGCAGTTGTGGATCTGGCGGTTACGGGCGAAATCCTGGGAGAGCGTTTTTTGCGTAATTTCTTGTGCTTTCAGTCCCAGTTTTGCCAGTCCGTCAAGATCCATACGGAAACCGCGTTTGTTGTTCGAGAACATGATCGTCCCACCTGCACGCAGCAGACGTTTCAAATCTTTCATCAGCGCCAGATGATCGCGCTGAACATCAAACGCATCTTCCATTCGTTTCGAGTTAGAGAAGGTTGGTGGATCGATAAAGATCAGATCGAACTGTTCATTAGCCTCACGCAGCCACGCCAGGCAATCGGCCTGAATCAGGCGATGCGCACGCCCGGTTAGGCCATTCAGACGCAGGTTGCGTTCTGCCCACTCCAGATAAGTACGCGACATATCCACGGTGGTAGTGCTGCGTGCACCGCCTAATCCCGCGTGCACGGTGGCGCTGCCGGTATAAGAGAACAGGTTGAGGAAATCTTTGCCTTTGCTCATCTGACCGAGCATACGACGGGCGATACGGTGATCGAGGAACAGACCGGTATCGAGGTAATCCGTCAGGTTCACCCACAAGTGAGCGTTATATTCGGTAACTTCGAGAAACTCGCCCTTCTCGCCCAGTTTCTGGTACTGATTTTTGCCCTTCTGGCGTTCACGGGTTTTCAGCACCAGTTTGTTTGGCGCAATCCCCAGTACCGAAATGGTTGCAGCGATAATATCGAACAGACGCTGACGCGCTTTGTGCGCATCAATAGTTTTTGGCGGCGCATACTCCTGCACCACCACCCAGTCGGCATAACGATCAACGGCAACGTTGTATTCCGGTAGATCGGCGTCGTACAGGCGGTAGCATTCAATGCCTTCCTGACGCGCCCACTTCTCGAATTTTTTGAGGTTCTTACGCAGACGGTTGGCGTAGTCTTCTGCCACCATTGCCGGTTTGCTGTCTGGTGTGCTTTCGGCAACGTGGTAATTTTTCTGCACGCAGTCTAATGGACCGTTTTTCGCTTTGTACTGTTTGTCTGCACGCAACTGCAGGCAACTTAACAGATCCGGCGAGGCACTGAATAAAGAGAGATTCCAGCCGCCGAACTGGTTTTTCATGATTCGGCCCAGCAGGCTATGCAGCGCAATCAGCGCCGGTTCGCTGTCCAGACGTTCGCCGTAAGGCGGGTTGCTCAACACTGTACCGTACGGCCCTTTCGGCAGCGGATTGGTCAGTTGCGCGACATCTTTCACCTCAAAGGTGATCAGTTCACCAATCCCCGCAAGACGGGCGTTAGTGCGCGCACGTTGAATCACCCGTGCGTCGCTGTCCGAACCGTAAAAATGAGAGCTATACTCAGCCAGGCCTTTACGGGCGCGGGTTTGCGCTTCTGCTTTCACTTCCTGCCAGATGGCTTCATCATGCTGTGCCCAGCCGCTAAAGCCCCAACGTCCACGGTGCAAGCCTGGTGCGCGATCGGTCGCCAGCATCGCCGCTTCAATCAACAACGTACCGGAACCACACATCGGATCGAGCAGCGGTGTTCCTGGCTGCCAGCCGGATCGCATAACAATCGCGGCTGCCAGGGTTTCTTTGATCGGCGCAATACCAGCACGATCGCGATAGCCACGCAGATGTAAACCATCACCACTGAGATCAAGGGCGATACTGGCGGTTTCTTTATGCAGCCAGACGTTAACGCGAATATCCGGCGCATCGCGATCAACATTTGGACGCGGCAGATTTTTCCGCGTGAAAGCATCGACAATCGCGTCTTTCACTTTCATCGCACCGTACTGACTGTTGCGGATGGTGTCATTCAAACCACTGAAGTGGACAGCGAAGGTCGCGCCAGGATTAAACATCTCTGTCCAGTTGATCGCCTGAACACCGAGATAGAGGTCTAAATCGCTGTAAACCTTACACTCGCCCAGCGGCAACATAATACGCGAGGCCAGGCGGCTCCACATCAGGCTCTGGTAAACAAGCCGTGTGTCGCCCTTGAAATGGACCCCACCCTGAACCACCTGGCATTCAACGGCCCCCAGGTTTTCCAGTTCAGTTTTTAACAGCTCTTCCAGCCCACGGGCCGTACTGGCAAACAGAGAATTCATATCGTCACTTTTACTCTAAGAGCCTACCGCAGTAGGCGTAATTGTTGCAGTCAGTCTGGACATGGACAGCGCGGAGAAACCGGAGCGTACACAAGTACGTGAGGATTTCGAGCACTTCCCTGGGCCAAACTGACAAATAAAATAGCCTAATGGGACAGGCGCTAAGAAAATTGTTGCGCATTATAGCTAATAAGCGCGTCATGTCATAAAGTTGAGGGCTTATTTTCATTTGAGGACCGCATCGTGGCGACATTAACCCGGCTTTTTGTTCATCCTGTTAAATCGATGCGCGGCATTGGTCTTACACATGCCCTGGCAGATATCAGTGGCCTGGCCTTCGATCGCATCTTTATGATCACGGAACCTGACGGTACGTTTATTACCGCTCGCCAGTTTCCCCAGATGGTACGGTTTACTCCTTCACCTGTGCATGATGGCTTGCATCTCACCGCACCAGATGGCAGTAGCGCATATGTTCGTTTTGCTGATTTCGCCACACAAGACGCACCAACCGAAGTTTGGGGCACACATTTTACCGCGCGAATTGCACCAGACGCGATCAACAAATGGCTAAGTGGATTTTTCTCCCGCGAAGTGCAGTTGCGCTGGGTGGGGCCACAAATGACCCGGCGCGTGAAACGCCACAACACTGTACCTCTGTCATTTGCTGATGGCTATCCTTACCTTCTTGCTAACGAAGCCTCGTTACGTGATCTCCAACAACGTTGTCCGGCCAGTGTAAAAATGGAGCAATTCCGCCCTAATCTGGTGGTTTCCGGCGCGTCAGCCTGGGAAGAAGATCGCTGGAAAGTGATTCGCATTGGTGATGTGGTATTTGATGTGGTTAAACCTTGTAGCCGCTGTATTTTCACCACCGTCAGCCCAGAAAAAGGGCAAAAACATCCGGCAGGCGAACCATTAAAAACATTGCAATCTTTCCGCACTGCCCAGGATAACGGCGATGTCGATTTTGGTCAGAATTTAATTGCCCGTAATAGCGGCGTGATTCGCGTTGGCGATGAGGTGGAAATTCTGGCAACGGCTCCGGCAAAAATTTACGGCGCAGCTGCCGCTGATGATACCGCCAACATCACGCAACAACCGGACGCAAATGTAGATATTGACTGGCAGGGACAGGCATTTCGTGGAAATAACCAACAAGTGTTGCTGGAGCAATTAGAAAATCAGGGAATTCGTATCCCTTATTCTTGCCGCGCGGGCATTTGTGGAAGTTGCCGTGTTCAGCTTTTAGAAGGCGAAGTCACGCCGCTGAAAAAATCAGCAATGGGCGATGATGGCACCATTCTTTGCTGTAGCTGTGTACCGAAGACTGCGCTTAAGCTGACGCGTTAGACTGCCTGTTCGAGGCTGAAGCTGTCAACATTAACCTGCGGTTTCAGCCTGTCGTTCATGATTTTGATGGCGTCGCCCAGCTGCATCGCGCGACCCGCAATAACAACGCAGGGTTGTGCCAGCAGGCATAGTGCGGCATTTTCGCCAGATTCAACGACCAGCAAATTGACTTGCTCGTGAGTGTCGCTCAACCAAACGCAGGCCGCATCGCCCGGCATGGGCACCCACATTTCACCATGGGAAACAAAATGCCAGCTTTTCGGCATTTGCGGTTTGAGATAACGAATTGCTACCAGCGCATTAAGCACCAGTTCGGCTTTTTGTTCTTTAGATAAATTAAAATCGCGGCATTTTTCTTCAAATGAGAAATAGAGCGCGGCGTCGTCAACGCAAAAGCCTGCGGGAGAAAAGGCATCTGGAGTCAACATTTTGCGCGCAAAACGTGAGCGAAATAGCATACCATTGGCTAAATCGAGCATCATTCGATCGTGCTCTTCATCGTAATACCAACGCCAGTTATCATCTGGTTTAATTCGCATTTGCCTCTCCCCTACCCTATAAAACCGCAGCAACACAATCCATTGTCGCTTCGCTTAATAACCTCAACAATAAAAGTACAAAATGTCTAAATAAGCAACAGCGATGAATATAAAACAACCAGGGCTTAAAATAAAGCCCTGATTATCTTATAAAGAGGAATTCGAAGAAATAATTAGATATGGGTAACGATTTCTTTAATCAGCGGCGGACCTTTAAAAATAAAACCAGAATAAATTTGCACCAGTGAGGCCCCCGCAGCAATCTTTTCACGCGCAGCGATAACCGAGTCGATGCCGCCAACACCGATGATCGGTAAGCGACCATTTAATTCCTGTGATAAACGGCGAATAATTTCGGTGCTTTTTAACTGAAGCGGACGACCACTTAAGCCACCGGTTTGATCACAATTTTTCATTCCCTGAACCAGAGAACGATCGAGTGTGGTATTGGTTGCAATAACGCCATCAATATTATGGCGAACTAAACTATCGGCAACCTGGATCAATTCTTCTTCAGAAAGATCCGGCGCGATCTTCACTGCGATCGGCACATATTTATGGTGCATCGCTTGCAAATCATTTTGCTTATTTTTAATCGCGGTTAAGAGATCATCCAGCGCTTCGCCATATTGCAGAGTACGTAATCCCGGTGTATTCGGCGATGAAATATTGATGGCGATATATCCCGCATAAGCATAGATTTTTTCCATACAAATCAGATAGTCATCTTTACCCTGCTCCACCGGCGTATCTTTATTTTTGCCGATGTTAATACCCAGGACGCCATCATAATGGGCTTTTTTTACGTTCTCTACGAGGTTATCAACGCCAAGATTATTAAAGCCCATACGGTTGATCAAACCTTCGGCATCTACCAGACGAAAGAGACGCGGCTTGTCATTACCTGGCTGTGGACGTGGCGTGACGGTACCGATCTCGATCGATCCAAATCCCATCGCGCCTAACGCGTCAATGCACTCCCCGTCTTTATCAAGACCGGCTGCCAGACCAAGCGGATTTTTAAACGTCAGGCCCATGCAGTTAACAGGTTTCGCAGGCACTTTCTGCCGCACCAGTGCTTCAAACGGCGTTCCTGTAATACGGCGTAATTGCTGAAAAGTAAACTCATGAGCGCGCTCTGGATCGAGCTGGAAAAGGGCTTTACGAACGAAGGGGTAGTACATGAACTCTCCTGGATTCCCGGTGTGCAAACCGGGGGCGTATTATGTGCGAGTTCGGACCAAAAGGGAATTGACCTGTGGCAAAAAAAGCGCAAACGTTTTCCGAGCCTGTTTCAGAGCAGATTTTGCTCCTTCTTTGCACTCAACCCGCCGTAATCATTTATCGTCCGCCAGGAGACATGACACGGTGCTATTGCCTGACACCAGCTTGTCTGACGCTGGCTTTTAGGTGGCACAACTCCCGCATTACTTAACGCTTTACCATTTACGCTCACCTGAATCAGGTTAATGTAGTAAGGCGTTGGGTTAGTGAGTTGTACACCCTGCGAATTCCGTGTCCAGCGTAATTGTTGATAAGCTTCCAGCAGGTCGCCCGGCAAACCTTCGGGTCGCCAGAACAGTTTAAATACCGAGCGCATCGCCACTTTTACGCTCTGATTTTCAACTTTGCCGGATGGTACGCTGGCAATGCTTAACTCAAATAGCGTTTCGCGATCCACAGGCAAGATGTCGCTTTCCGTTCTCAGCAAGCGCAACGTGCCTGTAGTACCGGGCTTCAGGAGAATAAGTGGCGGAGCGGCCAGTAATGGTGCTGGCACTGTCGACGCTTCCCCCCCGGCCCAACGCGTTGGGCGATTGATTTTACTGTTAATAAGCCAGGAATCCTGACTGGTATTAGTCAGTGAAATAGATATCGATTCTCTGTCTGCCGGGAAGATAAATCGCGTTCCGCCAACCACCACTCCTGCCTGCAATTCCCCCGCCACCAGCAGCGATAAAACGGCAAAAATCGAGAGCGTCAATCTGTTCCACGTATTAGTCATAATGAAGTACAAATGTCGCGCTGGCATTCACTTTACCCGACTGCACATCGCTATTAACAGGTCGCAATTGCGCATAAAAAGTTAATGGCACCTTACCGCTATGTAGGCTGTAGTCTTTACTCGCCTGGTTAAGCGGAATCAATATTTTCACATCATCCAGAATAGCAATTGCCAGCCCACTGGCTGCATCCGTACCACTTTCAATGGACAGCATTTCGCTCTGCATTCCGTCGGGTGTTCCTGAAAAGGTAACGTCAACCGTGCTGACATCTGTTCCGCAATCCTGCAAATTAATGATGAAAGATTTCTCCGGGCCATAGTTCCCATGAGAAAAACGTGTCAGCGAGACATCGCCTAACTGCACATTGATTTGCTTGCTATCCTGTGCCAGCACGCATGTATTACGGCGAAACGATCCGCTGATGTTGACCGTGCCATCATGGGCAAATAGCTCACAACTCCCCGTTAAACCCAGTAAGCACAGAATCCAGATTATCCGTTTCAACATCACTCCTTCACTGGTAAACCAGATCAAAATAGAGAACCGCCGTCGCATTACCGCCCGTAGCCCCCGCCTTTGTGGACTTATAACGAAGTTGATATTTGAGTGTGTTATCCCCCGCTTTTAAGGGCGTAAGAGGCTGGACCTGATTGAGCGGGATTTCTTGCTGACTTTGCGCATCAAGAATTTGCACGGCAATCCCCGTTGCCATACCACCGCTTCCGCCTGTGTCAGTTAGTTTGAGTAGTGTCGGCGCAAGGGTGTCAGCCTCGCCGCTAAAAAGGACGTCCGCGCCAGTAATACCAGCGGCACAACCGGTGATATCGATATTCAAATCAGCAGCTGTGCTTACGGTATTCGCAGCCTGAAAATCACTGATATTAAAATCGCCAATATGAATATTTTGTAATGCGCTTTTGGTGGCAACATCACAGCCCTGATCGACCACATTACCATAAATATGCATACTGACTTGTTCAGGCCCAGCCATCCCGACATGGGTGTTAAGAAAGCTAAAGAACAAGATAACGTACTGAAATATTGTTTTTTTCTTCATACGTTCACGCGTTAATCAAAATTTATTCTCACCGTTGCCGTGGCTTCAAATCGCCCGGTTTCTGGTGGTACGCCTGTCGTGCTAACCGGATAGACATTCATTCGCGCGATACTGTCTGCATCATCAGGAATAGAGAGCGGTAGTGTTCCACCCGCCGGGGAAATAATGTTGTTCTGGCTATCGGTCACCACAATGCCCACGCCAGGACGTGAAGTCTTAATCGCCTGGGGATAGCTGGGGTCTGAAGTTGCCGTCAGACTCAGGTTGACCTTAACTAACCCAGCGTTTCCAGTGTTACACCTGACAGGGATTGCGAGTTCAGCCGTTCTGGCCCCAAGAGGCTTATGCCCTACAACACGAAAATTAGCCGCAAATACATCGCCCAGATCGACCTCGATTGTCTCTCCGGCATTGACGGAACATGAGCCAAGTGAATTGATCGTGCCAGACAGGTAATACACTAAAACCGGGTCGCCTGACGACGTACAGGAATCCCCTGCGGGTATGTTGTAGCATTCAAACAATCGTGCCAGCGTCATAGGAGGAATGACGACCGAGCCAATGAACGGCTGCAATATTTTCAGGGAAAAGCTACCGCTATTACCGCTAGCCCCCTGGCCGCCTAAACGTTGACCGCCGGGATCGCAAATATGCCATCGGGTATCCCCCCCGGTGCCCACGTTTTCGAATGGAACCGCCGTAGGAGAATTACCTTTAACCTGTAATAAAACCCTGGCGGCAAGATAGTCATTAATTTTGTACCAGCTGTCGCCTAAATAGACTAACGGTGAATCCGCAGCGAATGCCCATCTGCCACTCCTGACATTGTCTTTATCGCAATCACAAGAAACATAGTAATCATTCGATTCGTTCCACTGATAAAATTTGTCTTTAACTACTCCGGCCGTATTTTCTTCTTCATCCAGGGTTTTAACGCCAAAATTGACGCCAATATACGGATTCCCCTGAGCGGTATGGCACTGCCCGGTATAAGCCATAGTTTGAGCGCACCATAGCATTAAGATGGCGGCAAAAAATAGTCGTAGTAATGACACGCATTTTTCTCCATAGATTATCTGCATATGGCATCCATTCGCGTAATCGCAGCGTTAATTTGTTGTTCGGTAAGCTGGTAACTGATATGACAAATTTGATCGGGAGCTTCACCCCAGCGTACAGTTATCGCTCCCTGAGCGGGCAAACCGGACATATAGAGCGAGCCATCGTCATCAATTATGCCGCTATTGGTCTGTACCCCATCCAGCGTTGCTATCGCGCCAAATCGCAGCGGTATACCCTGCTTTGATGTTTTCATTAATACCCTCGCCCCCGCATGGGCATTGAACTCCGCCAGAACCAACGCCCCTTTGGTGGGAACTACATTTACTACTGCATTTTCAAGATCCACGTTACGTTTTAACGATGCAGCATCAAGTACGATTCGATTTTCACGATAAGAAGTGGCATAGGGGACAACGGTATATCCGCGCCAGTCAGTTTTCAGCCCGGTGCTATTCGCCACACGAGTATTTTCCGCGCCTGGTGCTGCAATCAGAACGTTGGTTTCCCCCAGTGATTGCCCCAGGGTAATGCCCCGTGAATGGGCAACTAAACTGCCTGAAAGGGCGTAGTTAAGTTGTTGTTGGCTACCGCTATCGCTGTAGTTGTAGCCCACTCGGGCATCCGCAAACGCCCCTTTGTAGTCCATGCTGGCGCTACCATTCGCCGTTTTCCCCTCGCTGTTATATCCCTGTTGCACGCTGTAGCTCAGGTTACCGTCATCGAGCAGTGTCTCCGTTAAACCAAGATTTTGTGTAGTGTGCCCTTCGTTATCGATACTGGTATTAGAGGTCATCCATGCGTAATTTTTTTTCCTGGTATAGCTATCATTACTTCTGGGGAGCAACAGATTGAGCGGCAGGGAAAAATTAAGTGCAAATACTTGATCAGCATCAGGTTGACCACGGGACTTACTGTAGTTCCAGGAAACGCCCAGTGAGAGATCTTTAATTTGCGTGTTGTAGCCAAACTGTAATAGCCGATCCTGTTGATCGGTATGCCAGTATGTTTGCTGGCTACCACTTAAATAAAACGAACCGTAATCGCCTAATTGCTGGGAGATATTGACCTGCAGTTTGCCACGTTTGGTGTAAAACAAATTGTAATAACGCGACCACATCGGCGTATCTTCATCATCACCGTCATTAAATTCGTAGCCATCCATGTGTTTATACATGGTGTCGGAAAGGGTGTAGAAGCCTGACGTCGAATAGCGATAGCCCATCAATTGAAAGTTAGTGCCCAATTGGTTGAGCGTTTTGGCATACAGAAAACGATATGACTGCCCTTTATGTTCACTTTGGTCTGCCAGTGTACTTTTCGCCTGGGTCGCGTCGAACGAAATCGCTCCGAAATCGCCGAGGTTAAAACCCAGCCCCAACATAGCGGCACGGTAATATTCAGCATATTGTCCACCGCCATACCAGGTCGTTCCCCACGGTCCGCCCCATTGCAGCGTGGCCTGAGCAAATTTACTTTCTTGCTGATCATTACTATTGGTTCTGTATTTCGCCAGCGTCACCGCGTATTTGATTCGCCCCTGACGCTGGAGTAATGGCACACTGGAAAAGGGCACGCTGTAACTATTGATGCTGCCGTCAGCTTCTTTTATTTCAACCAGCAAATCACCGCTCGACGACGTGGAGTAGAGATCACTAATCTCAAAAGCGCCTGGCGAGACATAAGTTTGGTAAATGGTGTAGCCGTTTTGCTTAATCGTTATCTGGGCATTGCTTTTGGCGATACCACGCACCACAGGCGCAAACCCTTTCAGGCTGTCTGGCAGCATGTTGTCATCTGACGCCAGCTGTACGCCACGAAAGCTGACGCTGTCGAAAAAATCGCCTGCGGTATAATCATCACCGACGGTCAGTTCGCCTTTCAGAGGAATAACCGCCCGCTGCAAATAGCTGCTGAGATTCTTCCATTCTGCGGTTTGGCCGCTACTACGACTCCACGTGGAATTATTGCGCAATCGCCACGGACCTAAATTCACGCCACTGTTTAAATTCAAAAAATAGCTATCTGTGGAATCACTATCTGAACTGCTATGAATACTGTTGGCCCCGCTAAAAGAATATCCCAGTAATAGTGCGTTGATCCCTTCATCCCAGCGTTCAGGGGGAACATAGCCACGGGCGTTACTTTTTATAGCAATTTGCGGTACTGAAATTTCCAGACGGAGTTTATTCACATCAAAGGTTACGCTGGCATCCGGAATAATCTCTGCCAATGGCGCACACGCTTGTTTGTCCAGTTGTTTAAAAGCCGGAAACGCATCAGTATTCACGCCCATTGCATCCAGGCTTTCAGTAGTCAAGCAGGCGGCAATCCCCTTCTCTGGCGTTATCTCAACAAAATTAACGTTGCGCGTATCTACCATTGTCTGATTCAGAACAATATCGACACGATAAACGCCTGGCGTTATTTTTTGCCCTCTTTCGAAACGGGACAAATCGGCCACCATTGAGGGATCATCTTTGAAAAAGGCGGGATCGAACCAGGTTTCAGCTTGTGCATTGAACGCCGCCGACACAAACACCACCAGCCCACCAATAAACGATGGCACTCCACCAGAGGTTAACAGGCTGTGTTGTCGGTGAGTTCTAGGCATCTCGCTCTCTTAACTGAAGACGGCTTACGATTTACAGTTGAGTTGCGGCGTTTCCGCCCCGTAGTCATTGATGGTTCGGTACGTTACGCTACTGTTTTGAGCACCCTTTGGCAGAGGGAATTGGTATTTATCAAAGGGGGAGATCATTTGATTTTTAACTACTTTTCCACCTATTTTCAGGTCTGTCAGGGTAATGAAATAAGGTGTTGGGTTACTGACCATAACCATGTCAGCTAACGAAGTGCAACGCAGTTTCGCCGGAGCCTCGGCTAAGGGATATGCTAAACCTTTTGGTCGCCAGAAAAGTTTGATGACGCTTTGTGTGGCAATCTTCAGGGTATTGCCTTCTTCCCGCTTCGTTGTTGAAGGGACTGCCCGTACGCTGGTGAAGAAAAGAGTTTCTCTGTCTTTCGCCAACGGCGGACCAATATACATAATGCGTAACAGATTCTCGTTTGCCGGATTCAGCACAAATAGCGGTGGTGTAATAATAAAGTCCGCTGACTTTTTATTATCAGGTGTCATCACCCATGACTGAATCAGATAAGGAACATCCGGACTGGTGTTACGTACACCCAGTGAAATTTGCTCTTCACCTTCCGAATAAACAAGACGTGTTGCTGCAAGTCCAACCCCGCCTTTACCTGCCGCCCATGTGGACGAACAGCTGAGTAATATTGCCGTTAAACTTACGGTCACAATTCCCTTTGTTATGCAAGTTTTCATAAATAGTCACTCTTAAAAAATATGGATATCCCCTCCAGAACACTGGAGGGGGAATAATTAATAAAACAATTAATGTGTTCTATTAATAATAGTTAATATGGAAGTTTGTTACCGCATTAACATTACCTGAAGTGGCTTTACCCGTAGCGATATAATCAACTTTAAAGGTCAACGTCTGATCTCCATTCTGCAACAAGATGTTCCCGGTTTCTGTGTCTGGCGTGATGGTCGTTGTGCCATCATTCATGTACATTTGCAGGGCCACGTTTGTAGCAGCATCAGTAGAGGCCTGATTAGCAAACGCTGTAATCTGCGTAGTATCCGCAGTGCCATTAAAGGTGAACGTTGCATTTTTTGTTACGGTAATATCACAATCTTTTAATTCAATTGGCACATCAGTTTGCACCCCAGAAACCTGGCCATTATTTTGCAACTTCGTAGCACTAACATCTGGCAAAGTCACCACGGAATCTTTCGTCGCAGCTACCAGCGTACACGCTGGGGCAATGACTTTACCATTAAATGTTACTGAGCCATCCGTGATAGCATTATCATCAGCTGCCATAACACTGGACGTTGCACATACCACAGTTATAAACGCCGTCAATACACTTTTTTTCATCGTTATCATCCTGATCTCTTCGTAAATATGATAATGCCTTTAAATGACATTAGACTTAATAATAACAATAATTGTCCGCCATTTAAATCAAGCATACTAAATCCAATAAGTGACAAATCTTTAATTTATAGATTTCATGAATATTTAAATATTAACTGAACGAGTAATTCATTGATTCAACATCTAATGACTATCCAATAAATAAATATGCGTGATATATAAAGCCCTTTCTTTAGTTTATTTTCAGAAAAAGATACACAAAATTTATATTTGGCATTTTCTTGTCTCTCCGACAGACTGACCGAATTGTTATCAATGTTAACAAAACAAGAACAATTGGTTATAAGGAGAGAGTATGCGTGTCATCACCCTGGCGGGTAGTCCTCGTTTTCCTTCTCGCTCCAGCTCCTTGCTGGAATATGCGCGGGAAAAACTGAATGGCCTGGATGTAGAGGTTTATCACTGGAATCTGCAAAACTTTGCCCCGGAAGATCTGCTTTATGCTCGTTTCGATAGTCCGGCACTCAAGAACTTCACCGAACAACTGCAACAGGCCGATGGACTGATAGTCGCCACGCCTGTGTATAAAGCCGCCTATTCCGGTGCGCTGAAAACCCTGCTCGACCTGCTGCCAGAACGCGCTTTGCAAGGCAAAGTGGTACTGCCACTGGCGACGGGCGGCACGGTGGCTCATCTGCTGGCGGTCGATTACGCCCTTAAACCAGTTTTAAGTGCGCTGAAAGCCCAGGAGATCCTGCACGGCGTGTTTGCCGATGACTCGCAAGTAATTGATTACCACCACAAACCCCAGTTCACGCCAAATCTGCAAACCCGTCTTGATACCGCGCTGGAAACTTTCTGGCAGGCATTGCACCGTCGGGATGTTCAGGTTCCTGACCTTCTGTCTCTGCGAGGTAATGCCCATGCGTAACATCATTCAACTGGCGCTGGCGGGATTACTTAGCGTCTCTACGATTGCGGTTGCTGCAGAATCCTCTCCTGAAGCGTTACGTATAGGCTATCAGAAAGGCAGTATTGGTATGGTGCTGGCAAAAAGCCACCAGTTACTGGAAAAACGCTATCCGCAAACCAAAATCTCCTGGGTGGAGTTCCCCGCTGGCCCACAGATGCTGGAGGCGTTAAACGTTGGCAGTATTGATCTCGGCAGTACCGGAGATATTCCGCCAATCTTTGCCCAGGCTGCCGGGGCTGATTTGGTGTACGTGGGCGTCGAGCCGCCGAAGCCCAAAGCCGAAGTGATTCTGGTGCCAGAAAACAGCCCGATCAAAACCGTAGCCGATCTTAAAGGTCACAAAGTTGCCTTTCAGAAAGGTTCCAGCTCGCACAATCTTTTACTACGCGCACTACGCCAGGCCGGGCTTAAATTCACGGATATCCAGCCCACTTACCTGACGCCTGCCGATGCCCGCGCCGCGTTCCAGCAAGGTAACGTCGACGCATGGGCTATCTGGGATCCCTACTACTCCGCTGCATTATTACAGGGCGGCGTGCGGGTGCTAAAAGACGGTACCGATCTCAATCAAACCGGATCGTTTTATCTGGCTGCCCGTCCGTATGCAGAAAAAAACGGCGCTTTTATTCAGGGCGTACTGGCAACCTTTAGTGAGGCCGATGCGTTAACCCGCAGCCAGCGCGAGCAAAGCATCGCTTTACTGGCAAAAACGATGGGCTTACCGGCCCCGGTGATTGCCTCTTATTTAGATCATCGCCCCCCTACCACCATCAAACCGGTTAACGCCGAAGTTGCCGCCTTACAGCAGCAAACGGCAGATCTGTTTTATGAAAATCGTCTGGTGCCTAAAAAAGTCGATATTCGCCAGCGCATCTGGCAGCCCACTCAACTGGAAGGAAAACAATTATGAGTCTGAATATGTTCTGGTTTTTACCGACCCATGGTGACGGGCACTATCTGGGAACGGAAGAAGGTTCACGTCCGGTTGATCACGGTTATCTGCAACAAATTGCGCAAGCGGCGGATCGTCTGGGTTATACCGGTGTGCTGATCCCAACAGGACGATCGTGTGAAGATGCGTGGCTGGTGGCGGCGTCGATGATCCCGGTGACGCAACGGCTGAAGTTTCTTGTCGCCCTGCGTCCCAGCGTAACCTCACCTACCGTTGCCGCCCGCCAGGCCGCCACGCTTGACCGTCTCTCGAATGGTCGTGCGTTGTTTAATCTGGTCACAGGCAGCGATCCACAAGAGCTGGCAGGCGACGGCGTGTTCCTTGATCATAGCGAGCGCTACGAAGCCTCGGCGGAATTTACCCAGGTCTGGCGGCGCTTATTGCTGGGGGAAACCGTCAATTTCAACGGTAAACATATTCATGTGCGCGGAGCCAAACTACTCTTCCCGCCGATTCAACAGCCGTATCCTCCGCTTTACTTTGGCGGATCGTCAGATGTCGCCCAGGAGCTGGCGGCAGAACAAGTTGATCTCTACCTCACCTGGGGCGAACCGCCGGAACTTGTTAAAGAGAAAATCGAACAAGTGCGGGCGAAAGCTGCCGCGCATGGACGCAAAATTCGTTTCGGTATTCGTCTGCATGTGATTGTTCGTGAAACCAACGACGAAGCGTGGCAGGCCGCCGAGCGGTTAATCTCGCATCTTGATGATGAGACCATCGCCAAAGCACAAGCCGCATTTGCCCGGACGGATTCCGTAGGACAACAGCGAATGGCGGCGCTACATAACGGCAAGCGCGACAATCTGGAGATCAGCCCCAATTTATGGGCGGGCGTTGGCTTAGTGCGCGGCGGTGCCGGGACGGCGCTGGTGGGCGATGGTCCGACGGTCGCCGCGCGAATCAACGAATACGCTGCACTTGGCATCGACAGTTTTGTGCTTTCGGGCTACCCGCATCTGGAAGAAGCGTATCGGGTTGGCGAATTGCTGTTCCCGCATCTGGATGTCGCCATCCCGGAAATTCCCCAGCCGCAGCCGCTGAATCCGCAAGGCGAAGCGGTGGCAAATGATTTTATCCCCCGTAAAGTCGCGCAAAGCTAAGGAACACGATAATGGCAACGCCAGTGAAAAAGTGGTTATTGCGCGTTGCCCCCTGGTTTTTACCGGTGGGCATCGTGGCGGTGTGGCAACTGGCCTCCTCAGTTGGCTGGCTGTCGACGCGTATTTTGCCCTCTCCGGAAGGAGTGGTGACGGCGTTCTGGACGCTCTCCGCCAGCGGCGAATTGTGGCAGCATCTGGCGATCAGCTCCTGGCGGGCGCTCATTGGCTTTTCAATTGGCGGATCGCTGGGCTTGATTCTGGGACTGATTAGCGGGCTGTCGCGCTGGGGAGAACGGCTGCTGGATACCTCAATTCAGATGTTGCGCAACGTGCCGCATCTGGCGCTGATCCCGCTGGTGATTTTGTGGTTTGGCATTGATGAATCCGCAAAAATCTTTCTGGTGGCGCTTGGCACGCTATTCCCCATTTATATCAACACCTGGCATGGCATCCGTAATATCGATCGCGGGCTGGTGGAGATGGCGCGTAGCTATGGATTATCCGGCATACCGCTGTTTATCCATGTGATCCTGCCTGGCGCCCTGCCCTCAATTATGGTCGGCGTGCGTTTTGCGTTGGGCCTGATGTGGCTGACACTGATCGTTGCCGAAACTATTTCTGCCAATTCCGGCATTGGTTATCTGGCGATGAATGCGCGGGAGTTTCTGCAAACGGACGTGGTGGTTGTCGCTATTATTCTTTACGCCCTGCTCGGCAAACTTGCTGACGTCAGCGCGCAGCTGTTAGAGCGCCTCTGGTTGCGCTGGAACCCGGCTTATCATTTGAAGGAGGCCACGGTATGAATACTGCTCGTCTGAACCAGGGCACACCATTGTTGCTCAATGCAGTAAGCAAACATTACGCAGAAAATATCGTCCTGAACCAACTGGATTTACATATTCCGGCAGGTCAGTTTGTGGCGGTGGTGGGCCGCAGCGGTGGTGGCAAAAGTACCTTGCTGCGCCTGCTGGCAGGTCTGGAAACGCCAACCGCAGGCGATGTGTTAGCGGGTACCACACCGCTGGCTGAGATTCAGGAAGACACGCGAATGATGTTTCAGGATGCGCGTCTGCTACCGTGGAAATCGGTGATTGATAACGTTGGGCTGGGCCTTCAAGGTCAGTGGCGCGATGCCGCGCGTCGGGCGCTGGTTGCGGTAGGGCTGGAGAATCGCGCGCGGGAATGGCCTGCCGCACTTTCTGGCGGGCAGAAACAGCGTGTGGCGCTGGCAAGAGCGTTGATTCATCGACCGGGATTGTTGTTGCTTGATGAACCGCTCGGGGCGCTGGACGCCTTAACGCGACTGGAGATGCAGGATTTGATTGTGTCACTTTGGCAGGAGCACGGCTTTACCGTACTGTTGGTGACGCATGATGTGAGCGAAGCGGTAGCAATGGCTGACCGGGTGTTGTTAATTGAAGAGGGAAAAATTGGTCTGGATTTGACGGTGGATATCCCCCGTCCGCGCCGGTTAGGGTCGGTGCGATTAGCGGAGCTGGAAGCGGAAGTGTTGCAACGGGTGATGCAGCGTGGTGAATCTGAAACTCGCCTGAGAAAACAGGGGTAAATTCCCGAATGGCGGCGCTATTGCCGCCATTCGGTTATTTTTTAAGCCAGTGCTTTAGTTATCTTCTCGTACAGATCGCCAGAGAGATTTTCCAGCCCTTTCAACTGTTCCAGCGCCGCGCGCATTTTCTCCTGACGTTTGGCATCATAACGTTTCAGGCGAATCAGCGGCTCAATCAGGCGTGAAGCCACCTGCGGGTTACGGCTGTTGAGATCGGTTAGCATTTCCACCAGGAACTGGTAACCGCTGCCATCTTCGGCATGGAACGCTGCCGGGTTGCTGCCCGCAAACGCACCAATCAACGAACGAATACGGTTCGGGTTGCTCATGGTAAATGAGCGATGCTGCAACAGGCCACGCACCGTCTCCAGCACATTCGCCGCCGGGCTGGTGGCTTGCAGGATAAACCATTTATCCATCACCAGACCATCCTGATGCCACTTGTCGTCGTACTCCTGCATCAGCGCGTCACGGCAAGGCAGCTGTGCAGCAACCGCCGCAGAAAGCGCTGCCAGCGCATCGGTCATATTGTTTGCTTCATGGTATTGCTTGCTCACCAGCACGTCAGCCAGATGCGTTTCACCAAAAGCAAGGAAGCGCAGGCAGGCATTACGCAGAGTGCGTTTTGCAATATCTTCATGCTCAACACGGTACTCGCTCTGGTAATTCGCGTTGTAAATAGCCAGTAGCTCATCCGCCAGTTCAGTCGCCAGAGTACGAGTGAGTGCTTCGCGTACTTCAGCAATAGCAATCGGGTCGATGATATCGAACAGTTCTGCCATTTCATTGACGGAAGGCAGCGTCAGGATTTCTGCCGCCAGTGCCGGATCAATCTTCTCATCAAGCAGCACCGCGCGGAAAGCGTCAGCCACATGCACCGGCAGAGACAGCGGCTGCCCTTGCTGATGACGCGCGACGTTCAGCTTGATGTAGGTTGCCAGCAGGCTTTGCGCCGCATCCCAGCGGGAGAAATCATTACGCGCATGACGCATCAGGAAGGTCAGTTGCTGATCGCTCCACTTATATTCCAGTTTCACTGGCGCAGAGAATTCGCACAGCAGCGCAGGCACCGGCTGGAAGTAGACATTATCAAAGACAAAGGTCTGTTCCGCCTGGGTGACGTTCAGCACCGAATTGACCGGATGACCGCCTTTCTGCAACGGGATCACTTTGCCTTCGTTATCATACAGTTCGATGGCAAACGGAATATGCAGCGGCTGTTTTTCTGCCTGATCCGGCGTAGCTGGCGTGCGCTGGCTGATGGTCAGGGTGTACTGCTCGGTTTCTGGATTGTAGTCGTCTTTGACGGTCACAACCGGCGTACCGGACTGGCTGTACCAACGGCGGAAATGAGAGAGATCGACATTCGATGCATCTTCCATCGCCTGCACAAAGTCGTCACAGGTCGCTGCACTACCATCATGACGCTCGAAATAAAGCTGCATCCCTTTCTGGAAGTTTTCTTCGCCCAGCAGGGTGTGGATCATGCGAATCACTTCCGCGCCCTTCTCGTAAACGGTCAGGGTGTAGAAGTTGTTCATCTCAATGACCATATCCGGGCGGATCGGGTGCGCCATCGGGCTGGCGTCTTCCGCAAACTGCAATCCGCGCATGGTGCGCACGTTGTTGATACGGTTTACCGCGCGGGAACCAAGGTCAGAGCTGAACTCCTGATCGCGGAACACGGTTAAACCTTCTTTCAGGCTGAGCTGGAACCAGTCGCGGCAGGTCACACGGTTACCGGTCCAGTTGTGGAAATATTCGTGACCAATAACACGCTCAATATCGAGGTAATCTTTATCGGTGGCGGTGTCGGTACGGGCCAGCACATATTTGGAGTTAAAGATATTCAGACCTTTATTCTCCATTGCGCCCATATTGAAGAAATCCACCGCGACGATCATATAGATGTCGAGGTCATACTCCAGGCCGAAGCGTTCTTCATCCCATTTCATGGAGTTTTTCAGCGAGGTCATCGCCCACGGCGCACGATCAAGGTTGCCGCGATCGACGTACAGCTCCAGCGCAACTTCGCGACCAGAACGCGTGGTGAAGGTGTCGCGCAGCACGTCGAAGTCGCCTGCCACCAACGCAAACAGGTAGCACGGTTTCGGGAACGGGTCCTGCCACTGTACCCAATGACGTCCGTTTTCCAGTTCGCCTTGCGCAACGCGGTTACCGTTGGAAAGCAGGAAGGGATATTTGGTTTTATCGGCAATAATTTTGGTGGTAAAACGCGCCAGTACGTCCGGGCGGTCAAGATAATACGTAATATGGCGGAAACCTTCGGCTTCACACTGAGTGCAAAGCGCATCGCCTGACTGATAAAGCCCTTCCAGCGCGGTATTCGTCGCCGGGCTAATTTCATTAACGATCTTAAGCGTAAAACGCTCCGGCAAATTACTGATGACCAGTGCGCCCTCTTCTTCTTTCCAGGCGGTCCACGGCTCATCATTAATATGAACAGAAACCAGTTTAAGATCTTCGCCATCAAGACGAAGCGGAGCATCTGATGCACCATTACGGACAGCCTGGCTGACCGCGGTAACGACCGTCTTTTGCGCGTCCAGGTCAAAGGTCAAGTCAATATCAGTAATCTGGTAATCCGGCGCACGATAATCGTGACGGTATTTGGCTTGTGGCTGTTGAGTCATAAATAACCTTTAGCATCTTTTATAGAGTCTGGTGTTCAGTCTATTCCTGTTGCGTAAATCGCGCTATGCAGAATCTTCATCTTTTCAGGTACAAACGCCTTTATTGCTACATTTTTATAACATGCACCGCGTAATGCCATCGACCAGAAAGGTGGCATATGGTGTGATCGGGGTTCAATAAATTGCGAAACAAGGTATACTCCAGCAGTTCCTGAAGATGTTTATTGTACTAAACGCTCCTGTACGAGGACGCTACTGCGCACCTATGACACAATTCGCTTCTCCTGTTCTGCACTCGTTGCTGGATACAGATGCTTATAAGTTGCATATGCAGCAAGCCGTGTTTCATCACTATTACGATGTGCATGTCGCGGCGGAGTTTCGTTGCCGAGGTGACGATCTGCTGGGTATTTATGCCGATGCTATTCGTGAACAGGTTCAGGCGATGCAGCACCTGCGCCTGCAGGATGATGAATATCAATGGCTCTCAGCCCTGCCTTTCTTTAAGGCCGACTATCTTAACTGGCTACGCGAGTTCCGCTTTAACCCGGAACAAGTCACCGTGTCCAACGATAATGGCAAGCTGGATATTCGTTTAAGCGGCCCGTGGCGTGAAGTCATCCTCTGGGAAGTTCCTTTGCTGGCGGTTATCAGTGAAATGGTACATCGCTATCGCTCACCGCAGGCCGACGTTGCGCAAGCCCTCGACACGCTGGAAAGCAAATTAGCCGACTTCTCGGCATTAACCGCCGGTCTTGATATGTCGCGCTTCCATCTGATGGATTTTGGCACCCGCCGACGTTTTTCTCGTGAAGTACAAGAAACCATCGTGAAACGTCTCCAACAGGAATCCTGGTTCGTGGGCACCAGCAACTACGATCTGGCGCGTCGGCTTTCCCTCACGCCAATGGGAACACAAGCACACGAATGGTTCCAGGCGCATCAGCAAATCAGCCCGGATCTAGCCAACAGCCAGCGAGCTGCACTTGCTGCCTGGCTGGAAGAATATCCCGACCAACTTGGCATTGCATTAACCGACTGCATCACTATGGATGCTTTCCTGCGTGATTTCGGTGTCGAGTTCGCCAGTCGCTATCAGGGCCTGCGTCATGACTCCGGCGACCCGGTTGAATGGGGTGAAAAAGCCATTGCACATTATGAGAAGCTGGGAATTGATCCACAGAGTAAAACGCTGGTTTTCTCTGACAATCTGGATTTACGCAAAGCGGTTGAGCTATACCGCCACTTCTCTTCCCGCGTGCAATTAAGTTTTGGTATTGGGACTCGCCTGACCTGCGATATCCCCCAGGTAAAACCCCTGAATATTGTGATTAAGTTGGTAGAGTGTAACGGTAAACCGGTGGCGAAACTTTCTGACAGCCCTGGCAAAACTATCTGCCACGATAAAGCGTTTGTTCGGGCGCTGCGCAAAGCGTTCGACCTTCCGCATATTAAAAAAGCCAGTTAATATCATCAGGGAGCTAATCGGCTCCCTTTTTTTACCTTTAATTCCGAAATCTTTCGCTGCATTTGCGAATTCTGCTTGTCTGATTGCAGATGCCAGGTAACATAGGTATCCCCCCCATTTACGGGTGGACAAGTGTTTATTTTTTCCGACTATTAACAGAGAGAATATTATGAGCGTTGTGCCTGTAGCCGACGTACTCCAGGGCCGCGTAGCCGTTGACAGCGAAGTCACCGTACGCGGATGGGTACGTACCCGCCGAGATTCAAAAGCTGGCATCTCCTTCCTCGCCGTTTATGACGGTTCCTGCTTTGATCCTGTACAGGCTGTCATCAATAATTCTCTGCCCAATTACAATGAAGACGTCCTGCGTCTGACCACCGGTTGCTCGGTCATTGTGACGGGTAAAGTCGTGGCATCGCCGGGCCAGGGGCAACAATTTGAAATTCAGGCCAGCAAGGTTGAAGTTGCTGGTTGGGTTGAAGATCCAGACACTTACCCGATGGCGGCAAAACGCCACAGCATTGAGTATCTGCGTGAAGTCGCTCACCTGCGTCCGCGCACAAACCTGATTGGTGCCGTCGCGCGCGTTCGCCATACGCTGGCGCAGGCGCTGCATCGCTTCTTTAACGAGCAGGGATTCTTCTGGGTTTCAACGCCACTGATTACTGCGTCTGATACCGAAGGGGCTGGCGAAATGTTCCGCGTTTCTACGCTGGATCTGGAAAACCTGCCGCGTAACGATCAGGGCAAAGTGGATTTCGACAAAGACTTCTTTGGTAAAGAGTCTTTCCTGACCGTATCTGGCCAGTTGAACGGCGAAACCTACGCTTGCGCATTGTCCAAAATTTATACCTTCGGCCCGACTTTCCGTGCTGAAAACTCCAACACCAGCCGTCACCTGGCGGAATTCTGGATGCTGGAGCCGGAAGTGGCGTTTGCTAACCTGAACGATATCGCGGGTCTGGCTGAAGCCATGCTGAAATATGTCTTCAAAGCGGTTCTCGAAGAACGCGCTGACGACATGAAATTCTTCGCTGAACGCGTAGATAAAGATGCCGTTTCACGTCTGGAACGCTTCATTGAAGCCGATTTTGCGCAGGTGGATTACACCGACGCAGTGACTATTCTCGAAAACTGCGGCAGGAAGTTTGAAAACCCAGTTTACTGGGGCGTTGATCTCTCTTCTGAGCATGAGCGTTATCTGGCGGAAGAACACTTTAAAGCACCGGTAGTGGTTAAAAACTATCCGAAAGATATTAAAGCGTTCTATATGCGCCTTAACGAAGACGGTAAAACCGTTGCGGCTATGGACGTTCTGGCTCCGGGCATCGGTGAGATCATTGGTGGCTCCCAGCGTGAAGAACGTCTGGACGTGCTGGACGAGCGTATGCTGGAAATGGGCCTGAATAAAGAAGATTACTGGTGGTATCGCGATCTGCGTCGCTACGGTACTGTTCCGCATTCAGGTTTCGGTCTTGGTTTTGAACGCCTGATTGCTTACGTAACTGGTGTGCAAAACGTGCGTGATGTGATTCCGTTCCCACGTACTCCGCGTAACGCCAGCTTCTAATTTAGCGTCTTCAAGAGCCAGCACCCGCTGGCTCTTTTTTTATCCTTTCTGTCAAGTTATCTGTTTGTTAAGTCAAGCAATCTATTTGCAACCCCACCATAACGATCATCCTGTTACGGAATATTACACTGCAACATTTGCGCACAAAAAATAATCCGCATTCTTATTGCGGATTAGTTTTTTCTTAGCTGATAGCACAATTTTCATACTATTTTTTGGCGTTCTGGATGTCTGAACGAGGATTTAGTGCCAGGTCGATAAAGTTTCCATCAGAAACAAAATTTCCGTTTAGTTAATTTAAATATAAGGAAATCATATAAATAGATAAATATTGCTGTAAATATCATCACGCTTCTATGGAAATATGACGGTGTTCACAAAGTTCCTTAAATTTTACTTTTAGTTACATATTTTTTCTTTTTGAAACCAAATCTTTATCTTTGTAGCACTTTCACGGTAGCGAAACGTTAGTTTGAATGGAAAGATGCCTGCAGACACATAAAGACACCAAACTCTCATCAATAGTTCCGTAAATTTTTATTGACAGAACTTATTGACGGCAGTGGCAGGTGTCATAGAAAAAACCATGAGGGTAATAAATAATGATGAAGCGCAATATTCTGGCAGTGATCGTCCCTGCTCTGTTAGTAGCAGGTACTGCAAACGCTGCAGAAATCTATAACAAAGATGGCAACAAAGTAGATCTGTACGGTAAAGCTGTCGGTCTGCATTATTTTTCTAAAGACAATGGTGTAAACAGTTACGGCGGAAACGGCGACAAAACTTATGCCCGTCTTGGTTTTAAAGGGGAAACACAAATCAATTCCGATCTGACCGGCTACGGTCAGTGGGAATATAACTTCCAGGGTAACAACTCTGAAGGCGCTGATGCCCAGAAAGGTAACAAAACTCGTCTGGCATTCGCAGGTCTGAAATTCGCTGATGCGGGTTCTATCGACTACGGTCGTAACTACGGTGTGGTTTACGACGCACTGGGTTACACCGATATGCTGCCTGAGTTTGGCGGTGACACGGCATACAGCGATGACTTCTTCGTTGGTCGTGTAGGCGGCGTTGCTACCTATCGTAACTCCAACTTCTTCGGTCTGGTTGACGGCCTGAACTTTGCCGTTCAGTACCTGGGCAAAAACGAACGTGCTGGTATTCCTGAGCGTTCCAACGGCGACGGCGTCGGTGGCTCTATCAGCTACGAATTCGAAGGCTTTGGTATCGTAGGTGCTTACGGTGCAGCAGACCGTACCGACGCCCAGGAAGCCGAATTCCGCGGTCAAGGTAAAAAAGCTGAACAGTGGGCAACTGGTCTGAAGTATGACGCGAACAACATCTACCTGGCAGCGAACTACGGTGAAACCCGTAACGCTACGCCAATTGAAGGCGGCTTCGCCAACAAAACGCAAGACGTTCTGTTAGTTGCGCAATACCAGTTCGATTTCGGTCTGCGTCCGTCCATCGCTTACACCAAATCTAAAGCGAAAGACGTAGAAGGTATCGGTGATGTTGATCTGGTGAACTACTTTGAAGTGGGCGCAACCTACTACTTCAACAAAAACATGTCCACCTATGTTGACTACATCATCAACCAGATCGATTCTGACAACAAACTGGGCGTAGGTTCTGACGACACCGTTGCAGTGGGTATCGTTTACCAGTTCTAATAGCACACCTCTTTGTTAAATGCCGAAAAAACAGGACTTTGGTCCTGTTTTTTTTATGCCTTCCAGAGCAATCTCACGTCTTGCAAAAACAGCCTGCGTTTTCATCAGTAATAGTTGGATTTTTGTAAATCTCCCGTTACCCTGATAGCGGACTTCCCTTCTGTAACCATAATGGAACCTCGTCATGTTTGAGAACATTACCGCCGCTCCTGCCGACCCGATTCTGGGCCTGGCCGATCTGTTTCGTGCCGATGAACGTCCCGGCAAAATTAACCTCGGGATTGGTGTCTATAAAGATGAGACGGGCAAAACCCCGGTACTGACCAGCGTGAAAAAGGCTGAACAGTATTTGCTCGAAAATGAAACCACCAAAAATTACCTCGGCATTGACGGCATCCCTGAATTTGGTCGCTGCACTCAGGAACTGCTGTTTGGTAAAGGTAGCGCCCTGATCAATGACAAACGTGCTCGCACGGCACAGACTCCGGGTGGCACTGGCGCACTACGCGTGGCTGCCGATTTCCTGGCAAAAAATACCAGCGTTAAGCGTGTGTGGGTGAGCAACCCAAGCTGGCCGAACCATAAGAGCGTCTTTAACTCTGCAGGTCTGGAAGTTCGTGAATACGCTTATTATGATGCGGAAAATCACACCCTTGACTTCGATGCACTGATTAACAGCCTGAACGAAGCTCAGGCTGGCGACGTAGTGCTGTTCCATGGCTGCTGCCATAACCCAACCGGTATCGACCCTACGCTGGAACAATGGCAGACACTGGCACAACTTTCCGTTGAGAAAGGCTGGTTACCGCTGTTTGACTTCGCTTACCAGGGGTTTGCCCGTGGTCTGGAAGAAGATGCTGAAGGACTGCGCGCTTTCGCGGCTATGCATAAAGAGCTGATTGTTGCCAGTTCCTACTCTAAAAACTTTGGCCTGTACAACGAGCGTGTTGGCGCTTGTACTCTGGTTGCTGCTGACAGTGAAACCGTTGATCGCGCATTCAGCCAAATGAAAGCGGCGATTCGCGCTAACTACTCTAACCCACCAGCACACGGCGCTTCTGTTGTTGCCACCATCCTGAGCAACGATGCGTTACGTGCGATTTGGGAACAAGAGCTGACTGATATGCGCCAGCGTATTCAGCGTATGCGTCAGTTGTTCGTCAATACGCTGCAGGAAAAAGGCGCAAACCGCGACTTCAGCTTTATCATCAAACAGAACGGCATGTTCTCCTTCAGTGGTCTGACAAAAGAACAAGTGCTGCGTCTGCGCGAAGAGTTTGGCGTGTATGCTGTTGCTTCTGGTCGTGTGAACGTAGCCGGGATGACACCAGATAACATGGCTCCGCTGTGCGAAGCGATTGTGGCAGTGCTGTAAGCGTTAAAAACAATGAAGCCCGCTTAAAAAGCGGGCTTTTTTATGCGCCTTTACCAGACGGGCATTTCGTCTTGCAGGAATGGATTATGCAGGCGCTCATAACCAAGTGTGGATAATGGTCCGTGACCCGGAATAAATGTCACGTCATCCCCCAGTGGCAGCAACTTATCTTTGATTGAAGAAATCAGTTGATTATGATCGCCACGCGGGAAGTCACTGCGCCCTACTCCGCCTTTGAAAATAACGTCGCCAGAAATCAGCAGCTTTGCCCGATCATCAAAAAACACGACATGACCCGGCGTATGCCCAGGGCAATGTAACACCTGTAAAGCCACATTCCCTATGCTGATGGTATCGCCTTCGTTCAGCCAACGATCTGGCGTCAGCGGCTGGCACTCTTCCAGACCAAACATACGACTTTGCGCAGGCAAGCCTTGCAGCCAGAACTCATCTTCTTTTTCCGGGCCAAAAACCGGCACGCCGTAATGTTGCGCCAGTTCCGCCGCTGCGCCAACGTGGTCCAGATGACCATGCGTCAGCAGGATCTGCATCAGTGTCAGGCCGCTGGCGTCAACTTCCTGTTTGATTTTTTCCGCATCGCCGCCAGGATCGACCAGTGCGGCCAGACGGGTTTGTTCACACCAGATCAATGAACAGTTCTGGGAGAATGCGGTGACCGGAATAATACGATAGTTCATACTGCCCCTGTTTCGTTAAGCAATTACTACCAGTGCCGTGCTGGCCCGGTATCAATATGCACAAAGTTACTACGTGGGTAATATCCTACACCACCTGCGCGCATAGATAACGCGGCTTTGCGAATATTGCTTAACGCGATACCTTCAATATGGAAATCCATCGCCTGCCCTTTCGTGTGATAGCTTTTCTTCGCTACTCCACGGCTGCGGGCGCGTAGTTCATTGTTGGTATCAATGGAGCGATAACCGGAAATGAGTTGCACCGGTTTGCGGGTGCCTAACAACCCTTGCAGGCGATACAACTGATCGAATAATCCTGGGTCGATGGACTTTATTTTGTTCGCGCGATAATCGCGGAAAAAATGGTTAAGTTTTGCCAATTCTTCCTGAATATAGCCTCTGCCATCGAAAAACTCCGCTTTGATTGACTCTCCGGTATGAAGATTATTGAGTGTCAAAATACGCGGGCGTGGGGTAGAGAGTGTTGCAAACGCAGGGGTCGGCAGGATGGCGGCACCGAGTGCAACGCCACCAAGCGCCAGCAGTTTGCGGCGATTAGCGTCGAATTTGTCCATGATAATCAAGTCTACAGGTCAATGTTATCGTTTATATGCACTTCTGGCGCACAAGAGGCACCTTAACCGTCAGTAAAGCTGACGTCAAGATGACTCAACCCCAGCAGTGACGGGGGCTGCAGAGAATCGCCCCCGATCATGCTAATTATTACGACAACTGATTTCCCCGAACTGCTTCATTTACCTGATTAATTGTTCCGCTTTCGATACGATTTGCGAGCTGGATCGCGCAGGCAGATCATAATTGTAAATATCTGTACGATACTGGGTACGACCATCTGCACCAACAAAGGCCGTCAGGTAGTAGAGATTCACCGGAATCGACTGCCGAATATTGACGTAACGCGTATCGCCCTGCTTCAGCGCATCAGAAATACGTTTGTCATTCCATCCTGCATCCTGCAACAGCATATTCGCCAGATCGGAAGCTTTATTCACTCGTACACAGCCTGAGCTCAATGCGCGTGTATCACGCTTGAACAGATTGTGGTTCGGCGTGTCATGCAAATAAATGGCCTCTGAACTCGGCATATTGAATTTATAGCGCCCCAGCGAGTTCCGTGGGCCTGGAGCCTGCTGGAAGCGAAACGGTAAATTCGAGGCCGTGATTGTAGACCAGTCAACCTGCCATGGGTCAATCGCTTCTCTGCTGTTCCAGCCGCGCATCACCGTATAGCCATGGCTTTCGAGGTATCCCGGATCGTTGCGCACTTTCGGCAGAATATCTTTGCGTGCCAGAGTTGGTGGTACGTTCCACGGCGGGTTTACCACTACGTTGTTAAGTGCACTGCTCATCATCGGCGTTTTGCGATCGGGGCGACCGACAATGACTCGCGAATCCAGTACCTGATTGCCGTTCTGATAGTAGACCAGCGAATAGGCTGGAATGTTAACCATGATCCCGGTAGAAAGCTCTGTTGGTAGCAAGCGCAATCGCTGGATGTTGAGTGCCAACACGCCAGCACGCTGGGCGGGCGTTACGTTTAACCAGTCACGCGTTGCCGGGCCAATAGCGCCATCTGCTCCCAATCCTTGCCATGCCTGAAAACGTTTAACGGCCTCCACCAGTTCATTATCGTAGGCGGCACGAACGGCAGGCGCAGGTTTACTACGAGACGTCGTTTGCTTGTCCATCGGCTTAGTTTCTGCTGTTTCAACAGTAACAGCGGATGGGCTGACTACTGCGTCAGTTGGCGTGTCATCGCCAGGGAGAGTAATTTTTGGCCCCCCGTCCAACATGCCTGTGCGTTGCAATATTTCGCGCAACGCCGGTACGTCGTTACTCCACTGCCCTGGGCGCAACGTTGCTTTACCGGTCAGTTGAGGCCACGGTTTGGTGTCACTGAGTAAGGCCAGTAACGATTCATGCATCGCCGCATATTGCGGATGCTGCGGTGCCAGTCCTGCAACAAACGTCGGCAATTGACCTTTATCCAGCGCCAGCTGCCATTGGTTAATCACCGAAAGCGGCGGCGTTGCAAGCGCATAAGGTTTACTGCTATATAGCCAGCGAGTGCCTTTGACCGGAATATTTGCAATGAAATGGAGATAGCCCATCATCGCATCAGAGAGCACGACGTCGCGTGCCATTCCGTTAACACCAGGATCGGTCAGTAACTCTACCCATTTATTAAACTGCGGCTGGAAACCGGCAATCGCCACCTCGGCCAGCTGTTGCTGGAAGGCTTTAACAGCATCACGGTTTTCCCACATGGGTTGCATATCGCGTGCGGCATACAACAGTTGAAGCTGGTTAAGATAAACCGGCTTGTAACCTGCGGGTAATTGAGATTCGATTTGCGTGCGGGCTTTTTCTGCCGCACCTTCAGGCAATGGCTGGATCCCCGCCATTATTGCCGTGGCTTGCGCCTGCGGCAGTGCCTCGCCCTGTTCACTGACAGCCACCGGGCTGTCGCCAGGGATTACTTCAGGCTCATCGGCCTGCGCATTGAACAGTGGAGCGAATGTTACGGCCAGGCACAAACTGATTGCCGACAGCCGACGACCACACATCATATTAAGCAACATCCCTTGCCCCCTGTTTTTATCATACTCTGAATAGCCAGGCTGTTATTTTACGACTTGCCTGTACAACGCCAATACTCACGAAAGTATGACGAGCAAGCCTGTTACTCATCAGGCTTATCTTCAGTATATAAACGCCGATACGTTTTTACATAACCTAATGTAAAGAAGTTTAAAGAAAAGCGCGCCGTAATGTGCCACTTTTTTAGTGCAGAAACGGAGTTTTCGGAAAAAATAAATATCCTCCGGCATAGCCGGAGGTTTTTCAAATGCGCCTGTAAGGCTCTG
>OODK01000017.1_pt1 | contig 243334 bp, 182 predicted proteins | sample 1671371 | NCBI WGS metagenome assembly OODK01 (sample SAMN06348150, study PRJEB24527) | human gut metagenome | biome: human gut; feature: ankylosing spondylitis patient; material: feces | host: Homo sapiens | place: China | collected 2015-10 | reverse complement strand
CCCGTTCCGTCTTGCTCTGCTGGATGTCGGCTGAGACTGGATGACTACGGTTGTATGTTCCTTCAAAGTGATTGTAAGTGTAGAATGTTGTACTTTTTTAATCTCAGGTGATAAGGCTTAGATTATTTTTATATTTTCTATGTTTTTATTTTCTTTTTTACAACTACTAATTGATTGATACATAACAACCGATCCCATCCTTCTACAATTTCCCTCAGAAACAAAATTTCTGATAGCTTTTATTGCAAGAATCTGTTTCTGCTTTTCCTCTTCCACCCCTCTGCTCTTTAGGTTGGTTTATTTCGCGAAGAGTTTTTTAAAGCGGTTCATGGCTTCTACAGTGGATTCGTAGGTTCCGAAGGAGGTCAGGCGGAAGTAGTTTTTGCCGTTTTCGCCGAATCCGGCACCCGGGGTTCCTACCACCTGGATGTTTTCAAGTAAGTAGTCGAAGCAGGTCCAGGAGTCCATGCCGTTCGGGCACTCGAACCAGATGTATGGGGAGTGGATACCACCGTAGAACGGGATCTGAAGTTCTGTCAGGGTGTCTGCGATGACTTTGGCATTCTTTTTGTAGTAGTTCAGGTTTTCCTGGCATTCTTTGATTCCTTCTTCTGAGAAGATGGCTGCTGCCGCGTTCTGTACGATGTAGGAGGTTCCGTTGTATTTGGTGCTCTGACGGCGGTTCCACATTGCGTTCAGGGACATTTCTCTTCCATCGGAGGAGGTAAATACCAGTTCTTTCGGAACTACGGTGTAGCCGCAGCGGGTTCCGGTGAAACCGGCGGTTTTGGACAGGGAGCAGAACTCGATGGCGCATTTTCTGGCTCCTTCAATAGTATAGATGCTTCTTGGCAGTTCCGGATCGGAAATGAAAGCTTCATATGCGGAATCGTACAGGATTACGGCTTCGTTTTCCAGTGCGTAGTCTACCCATTCTTTCAGCTGTTCTTTGTTATAGCATGCTCCGGTGGGGTTGTTCGGAGAGCAGATGTAGATAACATCTACATGCTGGCTGTGGTCCGGCATCGGAAGAAAATCGTTGTCTGCATTACCGCTGATATACGTTACTTTATTTCCACACATGGTATTGGAATCCACATATACCGGGTAGACCGGATCCGGAATCAGGATCACATTGTCGTGACCGAAAAGCTCGGTGATGTTTCCTGTATCACTTTTGGCTCCGTCAGAAATAAAGATCGCATCTGCATCCACTTCCACGCCGTTTCTTTTATAATAAGCTGCGATGGCATCTCTTGTTTTTGCATATCCTTGTTCCGGACCGTAACCTTTGAAAGTAGCAGACTGTCCCATCTCGTCTACGCTCTCATGAAGCGCTTTGATGGCACATTCGCACAGCGGACGGGTAACATCACCGATTCCCAGTCGGATCACCGGTTTGTCCGGATGTTTTTCGCTGTAAGCAGCGGTACGGTGTGCAATCTCTGAGAAAAGATAGCTGTCTTTTAACTGCAGATAATTTTCATTTAACTTTGGCATGATTGTTGTTCCTTTCCTTACGCTTTTTCACATTTTTATAATTTTTTCCGAAGCAGTTCGTTGACCATTCCCGGGTCTGCTTTGCCACGCATCTTTTTCATAACCTGACCAACCAGGAAACCAAGGACTTTTTCTTTTCCACTGTGGAATTCTTCCACGGTCTTGGGATTCTCCGCAAGTACCTGATCAACTGCTCCTTCGATGGCGCCGCTGTCAGATACCATCAGGAGTCCTTCTTTTTCCATGTATGCCAGTGGCTCCACATCGTCTTCCAGGATCTTTGCGAATACTTTTTTCGCATTTGCCTGATTGATTTTTCCTCCTTCGACCGCCTGGATCAGGTCTGCCAGGTGTTTCGGGGTAAAGTCCATATCTTCGGCTTCCATTCCTTTTTCTTTCAGCAGCCGCAGCCCCTCTCCCATCAGCCAGTTGGCTGTCTTTTTCGGGTTTCCACACAGATCGGCAGTCTGTTCGAACATATCTGCCATATGTTTGGTCTGGGTCAGAATGGAGGCATCATATGCCGGAAGACCGTACTGTTCTTCGTATCGGGCTGCGCGTTCTTCCTGAAATTCCGGCTGACGGCTTCGGATCTGTTCCATCCATTCCGTTGGAATCTGCATCGGCTGCAGATCCGGATCCGGAAAATAACGGTAGTCTTTTGCATCTTCCTTAGAACGCATCGCATGGGAGGATTCTTTGTTATCGTCCCAGCGGCGGGTCTCCTGAATGACTTCTTTTCCTTCTTCCAACAGTTCGATCTGACGTTCTCTCTCACCCTCGATCGCATGGGTGATCGCTTTGAAAGAGTTCAGGTTCTTCATCTCGGTACGGGTTCCCATACGATCGCTTCCCACCTCTCTTACGGAGAGATTGACGTCGGCACGCATGGAGCCTTCCTGTAATTTACAGTCGGAGATACCAAGATACTGACAGATCATACGCAGCTTTTCCAGATAAGCAATAACCTCTTGGGCTGTACGCATATCCGGCTCGGATACGATCTCGATCAGCGGGACACCGCTTCGATTATAATCTACCAGAGAGCAGTCTTCCCATTCATCATGGATCAGCTTTCCAGCATCCTCTTCCATATGCATCTCGTGTATCCGAATGGTTTTTTTGCCGTTTTCTGTTGTGATCTCCAGATGTCCATCGTGACAGATCGGCAGATATAACTGGGAAATCTGATAGTTTTGCGGATTATCCGGATAAAAATAGTTTTTTCGGTCAAACCGGCAGTACCGGTTGATCTCACAGTTTGCAGCCATTCCAAGTGCAAGTGCATATTCCACTACTTTTTTATTTAATACCGGGAGGGATCCTGGCATACCGGTACAAACCGGGCAGGTATGGGTATTCGGTGCTGCACCAAACTTTGTGGAGCATCCGCAAAAGATTTTCGTTGCCGTGGCAAGTTCTACGTGAACTTCCAGACCGATCACGGTTTCATACTGTTTTGCCATTTATTTTTCCTCCTTTGCCCAGGCTTTGGGGAATTCTCCCCGCAGTTGTTCGTAAGCGGCTGCTGCCCGGAGTATCTTCTTTTCCTGGAAGCAGTCACCGATCAGCTGCATACCGATCGGCAGTCCCCTGCTGTCCATACCGCATGGAAGGCTGACGGCTGGAAGACCTGCCAGGTTCACGGCCACGGTGTAGATATCGCTCAGGTACATCTGCAGCGGATCACTTAAACTGGTGCCGATCTTCGGGGCAGTGGTCGGAGAAGCCGGAGCCAGGATGCAGTCGTATTTCTGGAATGCTTTGTCAAATTCTTTCTTGATCAGGCCTTTGGCGCGCAGTGCTTTCATATAATAGGCATCGTAGTAACCGGCACTCAGTACGAAAGATCCCAGAAGAATTCTTCGTTTTACTTCCTCGCCGAAGCCTTCCGCACGACTCTTTTTGTACATTTCATGCAGTTCTGTCGCACCCGGGGTACGGTAGCCGTATTTTACACCGTCGAAACGCTCCAGGTTGGAGCTTGCTTCCGCACAGGCGATGATATAATATGCCGGAATTACATAATCTACCATTCCCAGGGAGAAGAATTCTACTACAGCACCGTTTTTACTCAAGGTATGAACGGCATCTGCCAGAGCTTTTTTCACTTCTTCGTCACAGCCTTCTGCCAGATATTCTTTTGGAATACCGATGCGCATACCGCTTAATCCACCGGATACCAGGCTATCATAAGATTCCACTGGTACATCGGCGCTGGTGCTGTCTTTGCTGTCATGTCCTGCGATAATCTCAAAAAGAGCTGCACAGTCTTTTACATTTTTACCGATCGGTCCTATCTGATCCAGAGAGGATGCATAAGCGATCAGACCATAACGGGATACTCTTCCGTAAGTCGGTTTCAGTCCGGTCACACCACAGTAGGCTGCCGGCTGACGGATGGAACCACCGGTATCGGAACCGAGTGCCATTACCGCTTCTCCCGCTGCCACAGCCGCGCAGGAACCGCCGGAAGAGCCACCCGGTACATGTTCCGGATTCCAGGGGTTTCTGGTAACGCCGAAAGCGGAAGTCTCTGTCGTACTTCCCATGGCGAATTCATCCATATTAGTTTTTCCGAGGATAACCATTCCGGCATCTTCTAACTGCTTCACTGCCTGTGCATCATAGGTCGGCACAAAGTTTTCCAACATTTTTGAAGAACAGGTGGTTTTCTGTCCTCTGGTACAGATATTATCTTTCACAGCGATCGGTACACCTGCCAGCGGACCGGTGTATCTGCCGCTTTTGATTCCTTCTTCTACTTCTTTGATCCGATGAGCCAGAATCTTTTCATCCATGGAAACATAAGCATGTACCTGGGACTCTGACTTCTGTATCTGTTTTTTGCAGGCTTCCACTGCTTCTTTTACACTGACGGAGCCATGCCGGATCTGTTTTGACAGTTCCAGCGCAGACATCTGTAAGATTTCTTCCATTGCTTCTTCCTCCTGCTATACGGTCTTTGGTACGATATACTGATCTTCTTTTGCCTTCGGGGCATTTGCCAGAGAGTCTTTTCTGCCGTCCCCATTGGTCACCTCATCTTCCCGGAAGACATTCACCTCCGGTAAGATATGTACCAGCGGCTCTGCCTGATCCGTATCCAGTTCATTTAATTTTTCCACATAGGTCAGGATTTTTTCCATCTCATCCATGGCTTTCTGTCTCTCCTGTGGCGTCAGCGCCAGTTTTGCAAGGATCTCTACGTTATCCATGGTTGCTTCATCTATTTTTCTCTCGCTCATTCCCTGACTCCTTTCTGCCGTCTTACGGCTCCAGTCTGCTCATATCTCTCGGGAATAAGCAGGCTTCTCTTACATTATCTTCTCCCAGTAACTGCATGGTCAGTCGTTCCAGACCGATACCCAGTCCACCGTGTGGCGGCATACCGAAGCGGAACGCATCCAGATACTGTTCCAGGCCTTCTTCTGTCATACCTTTCTCCTGAATCTTCTCTTCCAGCATGGACAGATCGTGAATACGCTGTCCTCCGGTGGTGATCTCGAGACCATGATACAGCAGGTCAAAGCTTAACGTATAACGGGTATCCTCCGGATCATCCATCGCATAGAACGGACGTTTTTTACTCGGATAGTGTGTCACAAATACAAAATCTGCATTGTATTCTTCTTTGAAATATTTTCCGATCAGTTCCTCTTCTTCCGGTTCCAGGTCAAAAGGGTTTCTGATCTTTCTGTTGTATTTTTCGGAAACCAGGCGTTTCGCTTCATCAAAGCGAACATAAGGGATCTTTTCCACATCCGGCAGTGTGATATTCAGAAGTTTCAACTCTTTGCTGTACTCTTTTTCCAGCAGGTTCATCGTATACTGCAGGAAGCCGGTTTCCATCGCACAGATATCAAGGAAACTGTGGATATATCCCATCTCAAAGTCCAGACTGGTGTATTCATTCAGATGTCTTCTGGTGTTGTGCTTTTCTGCACGGAATACCGGACCGGTTTCAAAGACACGGTCAAATACACCGACCATCATCTGTTTATATAACTGAGGACTCTGCTGCAGAACCGCCGGTCTGTGAAAATAAGAAAGCCGGAACATGTTTGCACCACCCTCAGCACTCTTTGCACCGATCTTTGGTGTGTGGATCTCGGTAAATCCCTGCTCATAGAGGAAATCACGGAAGCCTCGAACGATTCCTTCCTGAATACGGAATCTTGCCCGTTCTCTGATATTTCTCAAAGAAAGGGAACGACGGTCTAATTTTGCTTCCAGAGAAGTGTTTAATTTCCATTTGTCAATGGGAAGTGGCAATGGACAGGATACGTGAGACAGGTGACGGATGGTGGACAGCCGTACTTCTTTCCCATGGGGAGCACGCTCTTCGTCTTTGATCTGACCGATCACATGGATGTAATCTCCCTCTCTGATCTCAGAAAGTTCCATATCTGTCTTTCCTTCTTCCCATACGGTCTGGATCAGTCCTTCCCTTTTTCTCAAAATCACAAATGCGATTTCACCCATATCACGGATGCTGTGCACTGCCCCTTCCAGAATAATCGTTGTTCCTTCCTCTGCCTTCAGCAGATCTTCTAATTCTGCTTCTTCCTGTTGTTTTAATCCTGTAATGAATTCCATATCACATTCTCCTTTTCATGCAATTTCCGTCAGCCTTCTTCAAACAGTAAGGTCAGGATCATCTGTGCTGTCTCTACCATGTTGGTTCCATTATCCATGCTGCTTTTTTGAATATAGCGATGAGCCTCCTCTTCACTCAGATGATTACGTTCCATTAAAAGTACTTTCGCATTTTTTATATAATTGTCTTCCCGTTCACTGCGCCGTTTCGGCTTTCTGGCTTTCTTTGCCATCCGTTCCATCTGGTGCAGTACCATCTCTGCAGTATTGACCAGATCATAGACCTTTAACGGTGTGGTAAGAGATAAGATTCCGGTGTCTGCCGCACTGACGGTACTGGCAGATCCCAGAAGAACCAGTTCGAAGTGAGGAGGAAGGCTGTCAGCGAGTTCCGTATAATACATATCTTTCAGATGATACCCGCTGATCACCATTCCCGACTCATGTTCCCTGATCTCCGAAAGAGCAGCGGAAGCGGTAGCATAAGCAAATACCTGTGGAAATCCATGTCCCATCAGGATCTTACGGATTTTCTTTGCGTCTTCCAGCTTTGGTAAGACGATTACCACCACACTCATCAGCTGCCTCCCTTATCTATACGCGATAAAGATATCGGTTCAGTTCCCATTCGGATACCTGTTCCAGATAATCTTTCCATTCTTTTCGTTTGGCTCTCATATATCCTTTACGGTATGTTTCTCCCAGAACTTTTGATACAAGAGTATCCTGTCCCATGGCTTTGATGGCCTCCCCAAGATTTTCCGGCAGCATCTGGATTCCAAGAAGTTTTTTCTCTTCTTCATTCAGGTTCCGGATATCCTTGGTAAGTTCTTCCGGAACCTGCAGTCCTTTTTCAATACCTTCCATACCTGCTGCCAGACACAGGGCAAATACCAGATACGGATTAGACGCGGAGTCCGGACTGCGAAGTTCCAGATTCACTTCTCCACCACGTTCTTTTCTCACATGGACCAGTGCATTTCTCTGTGTTCTTGACCAGGTCACTTCTGAAGGTGCCTCGAATCCGGGAACCAGCCGTTTATAAGAATTCACCAGTGGATTCATTACCGCAGTCATACCCTGTATATGATACAGGATACCCGCAAGAAATGCTTCACCTTCTGCACTTAATGCTCCATCCTCACCTTTGAATATATTCTTTCCGTCTTTCAACAGCCGCATGTTCAGATGCATGCCGGAACCATTAACTTCTGCCCGTGGTTTCGGCATAAAAGTTGCATGGAGACCGTAACGTTTTGCAATTGTACGGACTGCCATCTTAAAAGTCATGATCTTATCTGCAGTGGCCATCGCATTTTCATAAGTAAAATCAATTTCATGCTGTGCCGGAGAAATCTCATGATGGGAGGAATCGATCTCATATCCCATCTCTTCTAATGTAAGAATGATATCTCTTCTCGTATTTTCTCCCAGATCAATAGGGGAAGTATCCAGATAACCGGCCTTTTCATGCGTCAGCGTGGTTGGCATTCCATTGTCGTCGGTATGAAACAGGAAGAATTCGCACTCCGGATTGACCTTCAGTGTGTACCCTTTTTCCTGTGCCTTTTTTACTACTCTTTTTAAAATAGATCTCGGACTGTCCTCAATCTCTGTGCCATCTTCTCTGCACACATCACAGAGAAAGCGAGCAACCTTCCCCTGCTGGGGTCTCCATGGCAGAATGGAAAACGTGCTCAGATCCGGTTTCAGATACAGATCACATTCTTCCCCACCGGTAAATCCATCCAGGGATGCGGTATCGATGGTACAACGGTTTTCCATAGCTTTGATCAGTCTGCTGCTCGGGATTGCCACATTTTTTAATACTCCAAACATATCTGTAAACTGCAGGCGGATGAATTCTACATCTTCTTCCTCCACCATCTGCAGAATCTCCGATTTACTATAATTCTCCATATTGTTCTCCTTTTTCTTACGCATATATTATCAGTTACGTTCTGTCATTCCAAAGGATGCTATTGCAAGCTGTTCGGCAGTTTCACGTTACTGTCTGCTGAACAGTTACGTTTTTCACAACTCAAAAAGGGCGACCTTATCCAGAGTTTCCCCTCCGGATAAGACGCCCTTGCCTTTTATGTTCCGTATTATAGCAATCGGACTTTCTCTTGTCAATACTTCATTAAAAATTTTACAGGTTTGTATATCCCATCAGGGAGCGATCCACGGCTTTCGCTGCCTCTCTTCCTTCCCGGATAGCCCATACAACCAAGGACTGACCGCGGTGCATGTCACCGGCGGTGAAAACACCCGGAACGCTGGTTTCGTATTCGTCCGGTTTTGTCAGAACATTGGTTCTCGGGTTCAGATCGGTCTTGAAGGCATCGGTGACGTATTTCTGGCTTCCCAGAAAACCGGCTGCGATCAATACCAGCTGCGCATCTATAACTTTCTCACTTCCCTCAACGGGAACCATCATCATACGTCCGCTCTTTTCATCTTTTTTAGGCTCCAGGCTGACGATCACTGCTTTTTTCACGTTTCCGTTTTTGTCTTTCTGGAATTCTTTTACCGTTGTTTTATAGATTCGCGGATCCTGACCGAAGACTGCGATAGCTTCTTCCTGACCGTAATCAGTTTTCAGTACCTTCGGCCACTCCGGCCACGGGTTGGATGGCAGTCGCTCCACGGACGGTTTTGGCATCATCTCCAGCTGTGTGACGGATTTTGCTCCCTGGCGGACAGCGGTTCCCACACAGTCGTTACCGGTATCACCACCACCGATGACTAACACGTGTTTTCCTTTTGCAGAGATTGCCTTTCCATCTGCAAATCCTGAATCCAGCAGGCTCTTGGTCACAGAAGAAAGATATTCCACTGCGAAGTAAATATTGCCGCTCTCTCTTCCCGGCACATTGATATCCCTGGGGTTGGAAGCTCCGCATGCCAGGATCACACGGTCAAATTGTCTTTTCAGTTCTTCTGCCGTGATATCTTTTCCCACATCCACACCGGTCTTAAATTCCACACCTTCGACTTTCATCAGCTCGATTCTGCGATCCAGAATCTTTTTATCCAGCTTCATGTTGGGAATACCATAACGGAGCAGTCCACCGATCCGGTCATGGCGTTCGAAAACGGTCACACTGTGTCCTCTGCGGTTTAACTGCTGCGCTGCTGCCAGTCCGGAAGGACCACTTCCTACTACCGCCACTTTCTTTCCGGTACGGATCTTCGGGGTCTGTGGCTGTACCCAGCCCATCTCGTAAGCATGTTCGATGATGGCACGCTCATTTTCCTTTGTGGATACCGGTTTTCCGTTCAGATTACAGGTACATGCCGCCTCGCAGAGTGCAGGGCAGACACGGCTGGTAAACTCCGGGAAACTGTGTGTTTTTGTAAGTCTTTCATAGGCCTGTTTCCAGTTGCCGCTGTACACCAGATCATTGGTTTCCGGTACCAGATTATGCAACGGACAGCCCGAAGCCATGCCGGCTAACATGGCTCCGTTCTGGCAGAAAGGAACGCCACACTCCATACAGCGTGCTCCCTGTTTCTGCTGTTCTTCTAAAGGCAGCGGAGTACGGAATTCGTTAAAATGACGGATTCGTTTCAAAGGTTCCTCTACTGCTGCGTTTTTTCTTTCATATTCCAAAAATCCTGTCGCTTTTCCCATTTTTCTTACTCCTCCGATTTGGTCTGGAAACTTTCATAGAAGGCTTCCATCTGTGCCTGCTCTGTGCTCATACCTTTCTCTTCCAGTTTTGCAGAAAGAGCGATCATCTTCTTATAATCGTTCGGGATGATCTTTTTGAATTTTGGCAGATACTCCTGGAAATGTTCCAGAATCAGCGCACCTCTCTCGGATCCTGTTGCTTCCACATGTTCCTCGATCAGTTCTTTCAGTTCTTTGATATCGTATTTATTTTCCACTTTTTCAATGGAGATCATATCTTTGTTCAGGTTCCGGTACAGATGGCTGTTCTCATCGAGTACATAAGCGATACCGCCGCTCATACCTGCTGCAAAGTTCTTTCCGGTCTTACCGAGAACGACCACGCGACCACCGGTCATATATTCACATCCGTGTTCTCCCACACCTTCTACAACTGCGTAGGCACCGGAGTTACGGACTGCGAAACGTTCACCTGCCACACCGTTGATAAATACTTTACCGCTGGTGGCTCCATACAGGGCTACGTTACCGGCGATGATATTCTCTTCTGCTTTGTATCCTCTGTTCTTCGGCGGGAAGACAACCAGTTTTCCACCGGAAAGTCCTTTTCCATAATAATCGTTGGTATCACCGCACAGGCGCAGTGTCAGTCCTTTCGGGATAAATGCCCCAAAGCTCTGTCCGCCGGCACCGGTACAGTTGATGGTAATAGTGTCTTCCGGCAGTCCGTCTTTGTGCTGACGGGTGATCTCTGCACCGAGGATCGTACCGAAGGAACGGTCGGTGTTGCCGACTTTCAGATCCAGAGAAGCTTTCGTTCCCTTCTCTACGGATTTCTCCAGTTTCTTTAACAGTACTTTCTCATCCAGCGTTTTTTCCAGCTGGAAATCGTATACTTTTTCCGGACTGAACGTAACACACTCTTTTTCTCCCGCATATGGGTTGTACAGGATCTGAGACAGATCCATCTTTGCTGCCATCGGTGTTTTTGCGTCTTCTTTTACTTTCAGAAGGTCACTTCTTCCTACCATCTCATCGATCGTTCGAACACCCAGTTTTGCCATATATTCCCGCAGCTCCTGAGCGATAAAGCGCATGAAGTTCTCTACGTATTCCGGTTTTCCTTTGAAGCGTTTTCTCAGTTCCGGATTCTGGGTAGCCACACCTACCGGGCAGGTATCCAGGTTGCAGACTCTCATCATCACGCAGCCCATGGTTACCAGCGGAGCGGTTGCAAAACCGAACTCTTCCGCACCGAGCAGTGCTGCGATAGCCACATCACGGCCACTCATCAGTTTACCGTCTGTCTCGATCCGGACACGGTTTCTCAGACCATTCTGTAACAGAGTCTGATGGGTCTCTGCAAGTCCCATCTCCCATGGAAGACCTGCGTTATGAATAGAACTTTCCGGAGCGGCTCCGGTACCTCCGTCGTATCCGGAGATCAGGATAACCTGTGCACCGGCTTTGGCAACACCTGCCGCAACCGTACCAACACCTGCCTCTGAAACCAGTTTTACGGAGATTCCTGCGTATTTATTTGCGTTTTTCAGGTCGTAGATCAGCTGTGCCAGGTCTTCAATCGAATAAATATCATGATGTGGTGGCGGGGAGATCAGACTCACACCCGGTGTGGAATGTCTGGTCTTTGCGATCCACGGGTATACTTTTTTCGCCGGAAGATGTCCGCCTTCACCGGGTTTTGCACCCTGCGCCATCTTGATCTGAATCTCTCTTGCACTTACCAGATATCGGCTGGTAACACCAAAACGACCGGATGCTACCTGTTTGATTGCAGAACATCTGTCATTATCGCTTCCTGCGGAATCTAGTCTGTCATCACTTTCACCGCCTTCACCGGTATTGGATTTTCCATGGAGATGATTCATGGCGATTGCCAGTGTCTCATGGGCTTCCTGAGAAATAGAACCATAGGACATGGCACCGGTTTTGAATCGTTTTACGATCTCATCCACGCTTTCTACTTCGTCGATCGGCACACCATTTTCCGGATAATTAAAGTCCATCAGACTTCTCAGATAGCCGCTCTGTTCTTCGTCTACCATTGCAGTATACTGTTTGAACATATCATAGCTTCCGGTCCAGGTGGACTGCTGCAGCATATGAATGGTCTGTGGATTGTAACGGTGTTCTTCTCCACCGCTTCTTCTTTTATGTTTTCCAAGGCTGTCCAGTGTCAGATCACTGGCCAGTCCCAGCGGGTCAAATGCCTGAGAATGTTTCTCATCCACCTGTTTTGCGATATCTTCCATAGTGATACCACCCACGCGGCTGACGGTTCCGGAGAAATATTTGTCGATAACTTTCTGAGAGATACCGATGGCTTCAAAAATCTTCGCACCCTGGTAAGACTGAATAGTGGAAATACCCATCTTGGAAGCAATCTTTACGATACCATGCAGGATTGCTGCATTGTAATCATCCACTGCGGCATAATAATCTTTGTCAAGCAGTCCTTCTTCGATCAGTTCCCGGATACTGTCCTGGGCCAGATATGGGTTGACTGCACAGGCACCATAACCTAACAGTGTTGCAAAATGATGGACTTCTCTCGGTTCCCCGGACTCCAGGATCAGGGCCAGAGATGTCTGTTTCTTTGTATTGACCAGATGCTGATGTACGGCAGATACCGCTAACAGGGACGGAATCGGCACATGGTTTTCATCCACACCTCGGTCGGAAAGAACCAGAATATTGGCACCGTCTTTGTATGCTTTATCCACTTCCACAAACAGACGGTCGATCGCGCGTTCCAGTTTCGTACTCTTATAATAGGTAATCGGAACAACTGCTACCTTGAATCCCGGTTTGTGCATCTGTTTGATCTTCAGCATATCCGTATTGGTCAGGATCGGATTGTTGATCTTTAATACCTGGCAGTTTTCCGGTTTTTCCTCCAGCAGATTACCCTTTTTACCTACATAGATCGTGGTGCTGGTGACGATCTCCTCACGGATCGCATCGATCGGTGGGTTGGTTACCTGGGCAAATAACTGTTTGAAGTAATCAAATAACGGTCTCTGTTTTTCAGAAAGTACTGCCAGTGGTGTATCCACACCCATGGCTGCAATTGACTCTCCGCCGTTCAATGCCATGGTACGGATAGAATTCTTATATTCTTCATAGGTATAGCCGAATGCTTTCTGCAGCTGTTTTCTCTGCTCTTTACCGTATTCTTCCACATGTTTGTTCGGGATCTTCAGTTCTTTCAATTCTACCAGATTGCTGTCGAGCCATTCACCGTACGGCTGTTTGGTCGCATAAATTTCTTTCAGTTCTTCATCCTGATAGATTTTTCCTTTTACAGTATCGACTAGCAGCATCTTTCCAGGGTGCAGACGCTCTTTTAACACGATTTCTTCTTCCGGTACTTCCAAAACGCCGACCTCGGAAGCCAGGATCACATCCCCGCTCTTTAATACATAGTAACGGGATGGACGCAGACCGTTACGGTCAAGAACCGCACCGACCAGATCACCGTCGGAAAATACGATGGATGCAGGACCGTCCCACGGCTCCATCATCGTTGCATAATACTGATAAAAGTCTCTCTCATCCTGATCCAGCGTCTTATTGTTGGTCCATGGTTCCGGAATCGTGATCATAACAGCCAGCGGAAGCGGCATACCACTCATCACCAGGAATTCCAGGGTGTTGTCAAGCATTGCAGAGTCGGATCCTCTGGTATCTACAACCGGCAGGATCTTATGCAGCTGATTTTTCAGATGGGAGGATTCCATTGTTTCCTCACGTGCCAGCATCTTGTCGGCATTACCGCGAATAGTGTTGATCTCACCGTTGTGTACGATAAAGCGGTTCGGATGTGCTCTCTCCCAGCTCGGGTTCGTGTTGGTACTGAAACGGGAGTGTACCATGGCGATGGCAGATTCATAGTCTTTGTCCTGCAGATCGCCAAAGAAGGTACGCAGCTGTCCTACCAGGAACATACCTTTGTATACGATGGTACGGCTGGACATGGATACTACATACGTATTTTCATTACTCTGTTCAAAGACGCGGCGGGCGATGTACAGTTTCCGGTCAAATTCCAGTCCTTTTTCCACACGGGCAGGTTTTTTGATGAACGCCTGCACGATGTGCGGCATACAGACTCTCGCTTTATGACCGAGAACATCCGGATAAACCGGGACTTCACGGTAACCGAGAAGTTCCAGACCTTCTTTTTCCACGATGATCTCGAACATCTTCTTTGCCTGGTTACATTTCAGTTCATCCTGTGGGAAGAAGAGCTGGGCGATACCATACTCTCTCTCCTCTCCGATCTCGATTCCCAGTTTTTCACATTCTTTTTTGAAAAACTTATGGGAGATCTGCAGGAGGATACCTACACCGTCTCCGGTTTTTCCTTCTGCATCTTTTCCTGCACGATGTTCCAGATTTTCTACGATTTTCAGAGCATTCTCTACAGTAGTGTGGCTTTTGATACCTTTGCTGTTGATGACCGCTCCGATACCACAGTTATCATGCTCAAATTGCTGTCGATATAAACCTTGATTTTCTTTCATCACATTTTCTCCTCTCACTGGTGATACGCTACTGCCGCCTGGATCAGTCCGCGGAACAGCGGATGTGCGCGGTTTGGTCTGGATTTCAGTTCCGGATGTCCCTGAGTTCCCACGAAGAACGGATGACCGGGAATCTCAAGCATCTCTACGATGCGTTTGTCCGGTGACAGTCCGGAAAGTACCATTCCGTTTTCTTCCAGTTCCTGTCGATAATCGTTATTAACTTCATAGCGATGACGATGTCTTTCACTGATTTCTTCGGTTCCGTATAATTCTCTTGCCTTGCTTCCTTCTTTCAGGACACACGGGTAAGCACCAAGGCGAAGGGTTCCGCCCAGATCTTCCACACCGTTTTGTTCCGGCATCAGCGCAATGACCGGATGTGTGGTTTCCGGATCCAACTCGATGCTGTTGGCATCTTTATAGCCGATCACATCTCTGGCAAATTCTACAATTGCCATCTGCATACCAAGGCAGATGCCAAGGAACGGGATCTTTTCTTCTCTTGCATAGCGGATCGCTTCGATCTTTCCTTCCGTACCACGGATTCCGAAACCTCCCGGTACCAGGATACCATCCACGCCTTTTAATTTTTCAGCTACATTTTCCGGTGTGATCTCTTCGGAATCTACCCAGCGGATCTTTACGTTTGCACGGGCTGCGATTCCGCCGTGTTTCAGTGCTTCTACCACACTCAGATATGCATCATGCAGCTGAATGTATTTTCCGACCATGGCAATCTCCACTTCATGGATCGGATTTCTCAGGCTGTCTACCATCTCTTTCCAGTCACTCAGATCCGGTTCCGGGCAGGGAAGCTGCAGAGATTCACATACCACCTGTGCCAGATGTTCTTTTTCCATGGCAAGAGGTGCCTCGTACAGATAATCCACATCCAGATTCTGTAATACATGATTCACCGGAACGTTACAAAACAGTGCAATCTTTGCTTTCATCTCTTCCGAGATCTCATATTCACTCCGACATACCAGAACATCCGGCCACAGGCCCATTCCCTGCAGTTCCTTGACACTCTGCTGCGTTGGTTTTGTCTTCATCTCCCCGGATGCTTTCAGATACGGAATCAGAGTCACATGGATCAAAACCGCATTCTCATGACCGATTTCATGCTGAAACTGACGGATGGCCTCCAGAAACGGCTGGCTTTCGATATCACCTACCGTACCACCCACCTCGATGATTGCTATGCGGTTATCATCCTCTGACTTTGGTTTATAAAAACGATCTTTGATTTCATTAGTTATATGCGGGATTACCTGTACAGTTCCTCCGCCATAATCTCCGTGACGTTCTTTTTGCAGAACGGACCAGTAGATTTTTCCAGTTGTCACATTGGAATTTTTATCCAGGCTCTCATCAATGAATCGTTCATAGTGTCCCAGATCCAGATCCGTCTCGGTACCGTCATCCGTAACGAACACTTCCCCATGCTGAATAGGATTCATCGTACCCGGATCCACATTGATATATGGGTCAAACTTCTGCATAGTCACTTTATAGCCTCTGGCTTTCAGAAGTCTCCCAAGCGAAGCTGCCGTAATTCCCTTTCCAAGACCGGATACTACGCCACCTGTCACAAACACATATTTTACTGCCATCACATTTTCCTCCTCGTTTGAAAAACTATGAGAAATACGTTTTCCGAATTTCTCAGGTTGTCGCAACAGTCGCCAAGGCCTCATGCAGCCACATACTTTGGCTCGTTGCTTACGCAAAAAGGCGTCAGAAACCCTTTCGGATCTCTGACGCCTTTGTCAGTGCTTTTTAATGCTAATATTATGTCCCTTTCCTTTTATTTTGTCAATTCTTTTCTGCTGTTTTTTTTTGTTTTTCCTTTTTGCCCTGTTTTTCGACGGATTTTTTCTATTATCCGTACAACATAACCATATCGAAGTTCTATTCTCTCTCTCCGGTTGAGTGTATTATCTCCGATTACTTCCAGTTTTTTCATAAATGCAGAGACTGTCCGCATCTCATAAGGCTCCAGATTCTGCTGTCCATAGATAGATTTTTCCAGAATCTCACATACGCGAAGATATGCACCTACCTCTACTCTCTGATATTTTTCATGAATTTTCTGATCTACTTCACCGGTTTTCCATCCAAGGCTCATAGATATTCCGAGAAAAGCCGGCAATTTCTGCATTTCTTCTATATAGATGCGGACTTTTTTCTGTTGATCTGCCCGGGCAAATTTTCTGTGCATCCACTCATAGTCCAGGATTCTTCCGATCTTCAGAATCCCAAGGCAAAGAATAACCAGAAGCAACCTGATTTGCCTCAAAGGACGGATCTTCCAGAGCAGCATTTTTACTCGCCTGCCCCGGTCAGTTTATTAATCCCACTTGCTTCGCTGTGAATATCATCCCCGGACAGATAGTATCCTTCCACGTAGCGGGTCGGAATACCATACGCACGAAACGCTTCTGCGGCTGTTGCAACATAATACCCCATTTTCTTCATCAATGTAATGTTTATTTCCATGCAAATCCGGAAAATTTTTTTGATTTTTTTCAAATCAGGGATTGACAATCCAGAATATCCGTGTATACTACAGGACATAAAGCAATGGCGCTTTGAACTTGGAAACAGGTTCAAGGCGTCTTTTTTTATTTTAAACATTCTGAAAACACTATGGCAATCAGAAAGGAGAACAAATCATGACACATGAAGAAATTCCTGCTTTATATGGAAGCCTTGTTTTTAACGATAAGGTAATGCGTAACAAACTGCCGAAGGATATGTACAAAGCACTTCGCAAAACAATCGAAAACGGAACTCATCTGGAGTTGGACGTAGCTAATTCTGTAGCCGTTGCCATGAAAGAATGGGCTGTAGAAAACGGTGCCACTCACTACACCCATTGGTTCCAGCCGATGACCGGTTTCACAGCTGAAAAACATGACAGTTTCATCACACCGGTTGGTGACGGCGAAGTTATCATGGACTTTTCCGGAAAAGAACTGGTAAAAGGTGAACCGGATGCATCCAGTTTTCCGTCAGGCGGACTTCGTGCTACTTTCGAAGCAAGAGGTTATACAGCATGGGATCCTACATCACCGGCTTTCATTAAAGATGGTACTTTATATATTCCGACGGCTTTCTGTTCTTACAGCGGTGAGGCACTGGATAAGAAAACCCCACTGCTCCGTTCCATGGAAACACTGAACACAGAAGCAGTAAAGATGCTGAAACTCCTGGGAAATGAAACCGTTACCAGCATATCCACAACCATCGGACCGGAACAGGAATACTTCCTGGTAGACAAAGACCTGTATAAGAAGAGAAAAGACCTAGTATTCTGCGGACGTACTCTGTTTGGTGCACCTGCTCCAAAAGGACAGGAAATGGAAGATCATTACTTTGGTTCACTGAAACCAAAGGTTGCTGCTTATATGCATGATCTGGATGTAGAGTTGTGGAAACTTGGTATCCCGGCAAAAACAAAACATAACGAAGTTGCTCCTGCACAGCATGAGCTGGCTCCGATCTTTGATACCGCAAACGTAGCCGTTGACCACAACCAGCTGACCATGGAAATCATGAAAAAAGTGGCTGACAAACATGGTCTGGTATGCCTGTTACATGAAAAACCATTCGAGGGTATCAACGGAAGCGGTAAACATAACAACTGGTCTCTGATAACCAACGATGGGGTAAACCTGTTAAATCCGGGAAGCACACCGGCACAGAATATCCAGTTCCTGGTATTTCTGATGGCTGTCATCAAGGCCGTAGATGAATATGCAGATCTGATGCGTGTATCTGCAACCAGCGCCGGCAACGATCACCGTCTGGGCGGTAACGAAGCTCCGCCGGCTATCGTATCTATCTTCCTTGGTGATGAACTGACTGCAGTTCTGGAATCCATCGAAAATGATACTTTCTTCGGAAAACAGAAAAAAGTACAGCTGGATATCGGTGCTCATGTACTTCCACACTTTGTGAAAGATACCACGGACCGTAACCGTACTTCACCATTCGCTTTCACAGGTAATAAATTTGAATTCCGTATGCTTGGTTCTGCAGCATCTGTTGCAAACCCGAATGTGGTACTGAACACTGCTGTTGCAGAGGCTCTGGCTCAGTTCTATACCGAACTGGAAGGAACCAAACCGGAAGATATGGAACAGGCCGTACATGAACTGATCAAACGTGCCATCCGTAAACATAAAAAAGTTATCTTCAACGGCAACGGTTATACCGATGAGTGGGTTGCTGAAGCAGAAAAACGCGGATTATATAATCTGCCGTCTACTCCGGACTGCCTGCCACAGCTGTTAGCAGATAAAAACGTGGAACTGTTCACCAAACATCATGTATTTACAAAAGAAGAACTTGCTTCCCGTTATGAGATCAAACTGGAAAACTATGTAAAAACCATCGGTATCGAGGCTCGTACTCTTGCAGAGATGATCACCAAAGATTTTCTGCCGGCTGTCAGCACCTATGCCGCAGAGGTTTCCAAAAACGCATCAGCAAAGAAATCCTTTATGGCTGCCGCTGATACTGCTTCGGAAGAAGCACTGGTTGAAAAACTGTCCACTGCTTACACTGCTCTGACTGCCGAGGTAACAGAACTGAAAACCCTGATTGATACTTCTTTCGCTCTGGAAGATACCCAGAAATGTGCAGAAGCATTCCATGATCAGGTACTGGCAAAAATGGAAGACATCCGTACCATTGCCAGTGATATTGAAGCTTTAATTCCAGATTCTATCCTGAGCTATCCTACTTACGATCAGCTTTTGTTCTCCCTGTAGTGAGGTGGAATCTATGTGTCAGGATGAACGGATTAAAGAAGCCTGCGGTGTATTCGGTATTTATAATCCCCACGGGGAAGATGCAGCCTCTTCCATCTATTACGGGCTCTCTTCCCTGCAGCACCGTGGACAGGAATCCTGCGGAATCGCTGTGTTTGACACCAGCGGTCCCAAGGGAAATATGAATGTACAAAGAGGGATGGGACTTGTCAGTGAAGTTTTTAAAGAAGATGTTCTTTCAAATATGAAAGGAAATCTCGGTATCGGGCATGTCCGTTATTCCACAACAGGGGCGGCTACATTGAGTAACGCTCAGCCCCTGGTTCTGAATTATATTAAGGGAACTCTGGCTCTCGCTCATAACGGCAATCTGGTAAATACCGAAGAGCTTCGCAATGAACTTGCGCAAAACGGAGCCATTTTCCATACAACAACTGATTCAGAGGTTATTGCTTATTATATTGCCAGAGAAAGAGTCCGTACCAAATCGGTCGAGGAAGCGATCATGAAGACCGCCGAAAAGATCAAAGGTGCTTACGGTCTGGTCATCGCAAGCCCCCGCAAGCTGATCGGTGTCCGTGATCCCCTTGGACTGAAACCTCTTTGTCTTGGTAAGAGAGATGATTCTTATATCATCGCCTCTGAAAGTTGTGCACTGACTGCAATCGGTGCACAGTTCCTCCGTGATATCAAACCTGGTGAGATCGTAACGATCACCCGGGAAGGTATCACCTCTAACCTTACCTTATGTCAGTCCCGGCAGGCTCATTGCATTTTTGAATACATTTACTTTGCCCGTCTGGACAGCAAACTGGACGGCATCTCCGTATATGAGTCCCGACTTCGTGCCGGTGCAGCACTTGCCAAAGCCTATCCCGCAGATGCTGACCTGGTCGTCGGTGTTCCTGACTCAGGAATTACTGCCGCACAGGGATTCGCGGCTGAATCCGGAATTCCTTTTGGACTGGCATTCTATAAAAACAGCTATGTAGGCCGTACCTTTATCAAGCCTACTCAGAAGGAACGGGAATCCAGTGTACGTCTGAAATTAAGCGTTCTGGAATCCGCTGTCAAAGGAAAAAATATTGTGCTGGTCGATGACTCCATCGTGCGTGGAACCACGATCGCCAATCTGATTCACCTTCTGAAACATGCCGGTGCAAAAGAAGTGCATGTGCGCGTCAGCTCACCGCCTTTCCTGTACCCATGTTATTTCGGTACCGATGTACCGTCCAATCAGCTGTTGATCGCCTCTTCCCATTCAACGGAAGAGATCCGACAGTTAATCGGAGCTGATTCCTTAGGATATATGAAGATTGAAGATCTTCAGTCAATGGTGGGCGATCTTCCACTGTGCAAAGCTTGCTTCGACAATAAGTATCCGATGGAAATTCCAAAACAGTAATCGCGGAAGAAGTCTTACTTCTCCGATTACATACATCACATTTTTCTTACGCAAGGGCGTATACCTCTCTCCAAGGGTATGCGCCTTTTCCCGTTTGGTTGTATTGAAAAAGGGAACGTCCCCGGCGGAAGCGTTCTCCTTGCAGCAACGTGGGCAGGGTAACTTTAAGCTAGCCACCAACTTCGACTAAGACTCTCGCGAGAGCGCTCGAGCCTAAGTCTACGTAGGTGTCGGATCTTAAAGCTTACCCTAAGCGCCCACAAAGTGTTGCTGCAAGGAGAACGCTTCCGCCGGGGACTGGTTTTTCAATGCTGTAGACCAATTCATGATATGTGATACTTCTAAAAAAGACGTAAGTCTTATTTCTATGACTCACGCCTTTCGTTTTTCAGATACACTTTTCCGACTGGATATCCGCTTACTTTTCTGGCTATCCCAATCACTTTACTATATCTGTATTTTTATTTTCTATTTCTTTTTACTGATTTTTCCCCAGATCAGACACAGTACCACCGTGATCGCAATATCCGGCAGTGTATTGCCTACCGGGATGTCTATTTTCATCAGGATCCGGTACAAGATAAAGCCGATCACCCACAGTACCATATTGGAAATCTGGATTTCTTTTTCGCTGTGGTCTTCTTCTAATAGGAAGAAATCCGCAATCTGGATCGCGATCATCGGGGCGAATACGGAACCGATCAGATATAAGAAGTTTGTAATATTATCCATCGGATATACGATAGCTGCCAGGGCACCTACGACAGTAACCGCAATGGCGATATATTTTCCGTTCAGCTTATGGCTAAGGGTCTCACTGGAGATTCCTGCGGAATACGCGTCCAGGAAGGTCGTAGTAACGGTGGAGAAGATGATGATCAGCAGTCCCACGATACCAAGACCTGCTTTTACCATGATCTGGGCGATATCGCTCTCGCCGGTATAGATGGCTGCTCCCATACCGATCAGGTACATCCAGCAGCTGATCACACCGTAGACGATAGCGCTGACTGCGGTTGCCTTTACCGGCTGTTTTGCTTCTCTCGTATAATCACTGATCAGCGGAAGCCAGGATAACGGCATCGCCACTGCCAGTTCCACAGCAGCGCCAAAGGTCAATCCATCAGCTGCCACGGTCTCTGCTGTATAATCTCCGAAGAAAATAACTTTACAGAGAATCAGTGTAAGAATAAATAATGCTGCCATGGCAACCGTATTCAGCTTTCCAAGGTTGGTGATACCGATCACGATCCATAAAACGATCAGCGCACCGATCACCAGGCACCAGACCCAGTTGCCCACACCGGCGGCCTGATTGGCGGCCAGCGCACCGTCATAGATCATGATCGCGGTCCAGCCCACCAGCTGGATCACATTCAGAAGGGCAAAAAACAGGCTGCCTTTTTGTCCAAAACTGATCTTTACGGTTTCCATGGCACTTTTTCTTACTTTACCACCGATCACACCTGCAAGGAACAACAGGATGCATCCGATCAGATGTCCCACAAGAATCGCTGCCAATCCCTTTTTCATGCCCAGCGAAGCCAGATACGTTCCGGTCAGGATCTCGGCGATCGATACCCCCGCTCCAAACCAGATCAAGCCGTTTTCAAATAAAGAAGTTCTTTTCTCACTCATGATCAGATGCCTCCTTTACATATTCTCCGGTAATGTCGAACCCGTGGTTCATCGGACCGCTGCCCTTGCCGAGATCCAGCATAGCTGCCAGAGCACCGGAAATATAACCCTTTGCGCGCTCTACAGCCACATCCATAGGAAATCCCTTTGCCAGGTTGGAAGCGATCGCGCTGGAAAGTGTACAGCCGGTTCCATGGGTATTCGGGTTATCGATCCGTTTTCCGTAAAACCATCGGCAGGTTCCTTCATGATAAAGCAGGTCATTGGCATCATTCACCTTATGACCGCCTTTTAACAGGACCGCACATCCGTACTGATCACCGATCACTTTAGCTGCCTCCATCATCTGCTCTTCAGAAGTGATGGTCATACCGGAAAGCACTTCTGCCTCCGGGATATTCGGTGTCAGGATCTGTGCAAGCGGAAACAGATATTCTTTTAAGGTGTTTACCGCGTCTTCACTGATCAGTCTGGCTCCGCTGGTAGCCACCATAACCGGATCAACCACGATATTTTTTGCATCATACTCTTTCAGTTTTTCTGCAATCTTTATGATCAGACCGGAGGACGAAACCATTCCGATCTTCACTGCATCCGGAAAGATATCTGTGAAAATATTGTCCAGTTCCTCTCCTAAAAATTCCTCAGTTGCCTCCATAATTGCTGTTACGCCGGTTGTATTCTGGGCTGTCAGAGCCGTGATGGCACTCATGGCATATACGCCATTGGCCATCATCGTCTTGATATCCGCCTGGATGCCGGCGCCTCCGCTGGAATCACTGCCAGCGATTGTTAATGCTGTTCTCATATTTTTCTCCTTTACATATGAATTCACCATTACTTTTTTATAGCGACGAAAGGTGGTGCCCCCGATCCGCCGCTTTTGCCATCTCATAAAACATGCAAGCCAAAAACAGACACACCAAAAGGATGGTGTGCCTGCTTCTCTCTGTGAATCATCCCTACGTTGGCATTATCCAAATCAGGTTATGGGTCGAAACGCTGCCAGTCTCCTCTCAGCCTGCTTACGCAGGCTCCCCGTTTTTCTATATTTTTTTCGGATTACGGAAATTGTGTATCACTGAAGCAATCCTGGTATCCTATTTCCTATCTGTAGATGATATCATCTCTTCCCGGACCATTGGAAATCATGGTGATCGGGAAACCAATCTTCTCTTCTACGAATTCGATGTATTTTCTGCAGTTTTCCGGCAGATCTTCGTATTTCTTGATACCGCGGATATCGCATTTCCATCCCGGCAGAGTTTCATACACCGGTTTTGCCTTTTCCAGCAGTGTGGTGGTCGGGAAGTCTGTAGTTACTTCGCCGTCGATGTCGTATCCTACGCATACCGGAATCTCATCCAGATATCCCAGAACATCCAGTACGGTGAACGCTACATCGGTAGTTCCCTGCATACGGCATCCGTATTTGGAAGCCACTGCATCGAACCATCCCATACGTCTCGGTCTTCCGGTTGTTGCACCGAACTCGCCGCCGTCTCCGCCTCTGCGTCTCAGCTCATCTGCCTCATCTCCGAAGATCTCGGATACGAATGCTCCTGCTCCTACTGCGCTGGAGTATGCTTTACATACGGTGATGATTTTCTTGATCTCATATGGCGGTACACCTGCTCCCACTGCCCCGTATCCTGCCAGTGTGGAGGAAGAAGTTACCATTGGGTAAATACCGTGATCCGGGTCTTTTAAGGATCCCAGCTGACCCTCTAACAGGATCTCTTTTCCTTCTTTCAGTGCGTTCCACAGGAACAAAGATACGTCGCATACATATGGCTCCAGCATCTTCTTGTAGCTCATCAGCTCTTCAAAAATCTCTTCCGGTTTCAGAAGCGGTTTGTGATACAGATGCTCCAGCATAACGTTCTTTTTCTCGCAGATGCCTGCTACTTTTTCTTTCAGTGCTTCCTCGTCAAACAGCTCGCTGACCTGGAAACCGATCTTTGCAAATTTATCAGAATAAAAAGGAGCGATACCTGATTTTGTGGATCCGAAGGATTTGCCACCCAGACGTTCTTCTTCGTACTGATCAAACAGAATGTGATAAGACATTACCATCTGTGCACGGTCGGAAATCAGGATCTTCGGTGTCGGTACCCCTTTGGATACGATATCCTGGATCTCTTTGAAAACCAGTGGTACATTCAGTGCAACACCGTTTCCGATCACGCTTGTGGTATGATTATAAAATACACCTGACGGCAGAGTATGCAGTGCGAACTTGCCGTAATCATTTACGATGGTATGTCCGGCATTGGCTCCACCCTGGAAACGAACGATAATGTCCGCTTCTTTAGCCAGCATATCGGTAATCTTACCTTTTCCTTCATCTCCCCAGTTTGCTCCAACAACAGCTTTAATCATTTGGTTACCTCCTGACAGGTTATCATCATTTCCTTTACAAAAATGATTATACAACACTTTTCTTATTAGTAAAACTTATTATTACTTATAAATTAAAGTCAATTATAAATTTCCTTAATAAGTATACCATCTTTCTTATTTTCCCACCAGAACTTTTTCATATTTTCCGGAAATCTTTTTAGATTTTCCGTAAACCACATGGCTGAGCACATACTGACCGTCGTTGACAAAAATTTCAATCAGATGATCGTTCACCAGAATATCCAGCTGTGCCACACCCTCGATCACCGGAGTCGCACCAGCAGTTCTCACTTCGTCACATCCTTCAAGAACGGCTGACCGGTCGCCAATGATCTTTCCTTCGCTGCGGCTGATCACATACCCGCCAATATTTAAGGTTTCTCCCTCAGAAAGTTCTGTCCGGATCCGGAAGACTTTTCCACTCTCTGCTGCCTCTTCGGCTGTAGTTTCCGTGCTGAGGTATGCGTCCACCTGTGGATGCATGTGGAAATACAGATGTCCCTCTTTTTCTTCCACCACGCGGGCACTACTCATCATACCGTTCCATGCCGGGCGATCCGTACTGTCTGTCACTGCCATCGGCATACGCATCCAGGAGATCATCACTCTTCTTCCCTCCGCATCCAGTGTCGTCTGCGGTGCATACAGATCCAGACCGTAATCCACATAACTGTGGGTATCCGGCAGCTTCAGTTCACAGGTCTTCGGATCAAATTCCGCCAGCGCCCACACAGCCTGGTCCGGATATTTCTTCTCCCCCGGTGTCAGACGCATCGGACAGCCGATGAAAATCCACTGATCATTCAGAGAAAACAGATCCGGACACTCGATCGTCCATCCGTATGATTCTGGCCGGCACTGATTTGCGTATGTCCAGTTTTCTCCGTCTTTGCTCGTATAAAAGAGAACTCTTCCGGCATCATGATACGAACTTCCCATCATCATATAATAGCTGTCTCCGTCTTTCCACACCTTCGGATCTCTCATCTTCGGCTCTCCGACCTCTTCATCATGAACAGTCGGCAGCACCTTTTTTTTGTCCCAGTTATTAAAATGGAACCCGTCTTCCGATACGATCATTGCCTGGCTCGTCTGAATGGCATCGTCCAGTACCCGGTGAATATCTTCCGGATCTGGTTTCAGATATTTTACCGCGCTGTAATAAATCTTCAGCTTACCATCTTCTTCCAGTGCAGTACCGGAAAACACACCATTCTGATCATATTCTTTGGTTGGAAACAGTGCGATTCCCTGATACTCCCAGTGCACCAGATCCTCACTGACCGTATGTCCCCAGTGCATGGTTCCCCATTCCGGCGCATACGGAAAATGCTGAAAAAACAGGTGATATTTGCCTTTGTAATAGATAAAACCGTTCGGATCGTTGATCCAGTTTCCCGGAGCTTTTACATGTACAAGATCTTTCATTCTTATCGTTTCCTTTCTTTCGGTGCTTAAAGTAACCGGTTACTTTTTCTTTTATCATATCATTCACCTGTATTTTCGTCAATCTTTTCCCAGATTTTTTCATTTCCGGTTTTCTGAATGATATTACCGGTTACTCGCTCTTTCCTTGTTTTTTTGAGATTTTTTTGCTATACTGGATGAAGAAATTGAAACGATTTGTAACTGTTCAGTACCTTCACAGTTACAAGCAAAAATGCATTTGAAATCACCTTCGGTGATGGCATTTTTGCTCGTATGTCTCGGGATTTTGGCATATCCATGCCAAAACACCTCGCGGAATATTATCTACTGAATAGTTACAACAATTCAACTACAACGGGTCTGACGCACACGATATGCCTGAGATCTTTTCCGGCAATCGTCGAAGGTTTGTACGGCTTCGACTCGTTGTTCCTATAAAAAGAATGCATGAGGCAACGATTATGGCACGAAAACAGAATGTAACCTTCGCGGACATTGCAAAATATACGAATTTTTCCAAAACAACCATTTCCCGGTATTTTAATAACCCGGATTCCCTTACCGAGAAGAACCAGAAGATCATCGCAGACGCACTGGAAAAGCTGAATTATCAGGAAAATAAAGTGGCGCGGATCCTGGCAAGCGGACAGACCGAATTCGTCGGTGTGATCATCCCGAACCTGTTTCTTCACTATTATTCCGAGATGCTTGACCGGATTCTTTCCACATATGAGACGTTTGGGTATAAATTCCTGGTGTTTTTAAGTAACGGAGATGCTGACACCGAGCGGCAGTATATTCAGGAACTTCTCGCCTACAAGATCGAGGGGCTGATCATTTTAAGCCATGCGATCCCTTCGATAGAACTTGCCAACCTGCATATCCCGATCGTAGCGATCGAGCGGGAGGATGCTCACATCAGCAGCATCAACACCGATAACTACATGGGTGCGATCCAGGCGACCAGTCTGCTCTATCGTCACAACTGTGAAGTGCTTTTCCACATCAACAATCCGACCGCCAAAAGTATCCCGGCATACGGTCGAATCGAAGGGTTTGAAGATTTTTGCAGGGAACAGCAGATTCCACACCGCGTCTTTCTCCATGAGATGAAAGATCAGACAGCTTCCCAGGAGCATCTGAAAGAGATTCTCTCCGAGATCGAGGCGGACTCTCCCGGCAGGAAAAAGGGCATTTTTGTCTCCAACGATACCCACGCCAGCATCCTGGTCAACCTGCTGGTACGAAAATACGGTAAACTCCCGGAAGACTACCTGATCGTCGGCTTCGACGACTCCCCCGCCTCCCGAAACGCCATCTTCCCGATCAGCACCGTGGCTCAGCAGATCGATATGCTCGCTACTGAAGCGGTGAAACTTCTGGTGGAGCAGATTGAAGAACATAAAAACAGCACACACACACCGGTCAGCGAACCGGTACACAAGATGATCACACCGGTGCTGATCCGCAGAGAGACGACGGAGAGGGATCTGCTGGCAGAAGACAATTAAACCACCTTTTTCCGCTGCCACATAACTAAAAACTCCCCCGATTGGAATACACGATATCGTATTTTCCAATCGAGGGAGTTTTTTATACTTTATATTTTGTTATTTCCAGTCTTTTATACATTGATCTCAGCAGTCATACCCAGCAGGTCTTTATTCTCTTCCAGCATCGGGTTGATGACATTTTTCAGGAAAGCGTCTACCTGTACGGAAGCGCGTCCTGTGTATTTTGCAGGATCCATGGTTTTTTCCAGTTCTTCCAGGGTCAGGTTGAATGCCGGGTCAGCAGCGATCAGTTCCAGAAGGTTGTTGTCTTTTCCTTCTACTTTGACGGTCTTTCCTGCTTCCATGGACAGTTCACGGATTCTCTCATGCAGTTCCTGACGGTCACCGCCTGCTTTTACAGCATCCATCATGATGTTTTCCGTAGCCATGAATGGCAGTTCGGAACGCAGTCTCTTCTCGATAACTTTCGGATATACCACCAGACCGTCTACCACATTCAGGCACAGATCCAGGATACCGTCGATTGCCAGGAATCCTTCCGGAACGGACAGTCTCTTGTTGGCAGAATCATCCAGGGTTCTCTCAAACCACTGGGTAGCGGAAGTAATTGCCGGGTTCATCGCATCTACCATCACGAAACGGGACAGGGAAGCGATACGTTCACTTCTCATCGGATTTCTCTTATAAGCCATGGCCGAAGATCCGATCTGGCTCTTCTCGAATGGTTCTTCTACTTCTTTCAGATGCTGCAGAAGACGGATATCGTTGGAAAACTTATGTGCGCTCGCTGCGATGCCTGCCAGAATATTGACCACTCTAGTATCTACTTTTCTGGAATAGGTCTGGCCGGATACCGGATAGCACTGTTTGAATCCCATCTTTTCAGCGATCATCGGATCGATCTTATCGATGGTTTCCTGATCTCCGTCGAACAGTTCCAGGAAACTTGCCTGTGTTCCGGTTGTTCCCTTGGAACCCAGCAGTTTCATAGTGCTTAAGACATAATTCAGATCTTCCAGATCCAGCATAAACTCCTGCATCCACAGGGTGGCACGTTTACCTACGGTTGTCGGCTGCGCCGGCTGGAAATGGGTAAATGCCAGTGTCGGCAGATCTTTGTATTTTTCTGCAAATTTTGCCAGCTCTGCGATCACATTCACCAGTTTTTTCTTTACCAGTTTCAGAGCTTCGGTCATAACAATAATATCGGTGTTGTCACCTACATAACAGGAAGTTGCACCCAGATGGATGATTCCCTTTGCCTTCGGGCACTGTACACCATATGCATATACATGAGACATAACATCATGACGTACCTGGCGTTCTCTCTCTTTTGCCACATCATAGTTAATATCGTCTTTGTGCGCTTTTAATTCGTCGATCTGCTCCTGGGTGATCGGCAGACCCAGTTCTTTCTCGGTCTCTGCCAGTGCGATCCACAGGCGTCTCCAGGTACGGAACTTCATATCCGGGGAAAAGATATACTGCATTTCTTTGCTTGCATAACGCTCAGATAACGGACTTACATATCTGTCTGTACTCATATATAATCTCCTTTTTCTTGTACTTGCCGCCTCTTTACGGACGGCTTACATTTTATCGGCTGTACGCCTCACAACAGTAAAATTATATAATACCGCCCCGTGAAACGCAAGCTTAGTTCTGATGAAATTTTCCTAAAAATTCCTTCATTCTTGTATGGTCTGCACCAAATACCTCATCCGGTGTTCCCTCCAGTGCCACCACACCTTTATCCATAAAGATCACACGGTCAGAAATATTTTTTGCGAATTCCATCTCATGGGTCACGATCACCATGGTGATATCCAGATCCGCCAGAGATTTAATGACTTTCAGTACTTCACCGGTCAGTTCCGGATCCAGTGCGGAAGTCGGCTCATCAAAGAACAGGATCTTCGGATTCAGTGCCAGGGCTCTTGCGATAGCCACACGCTGACACTGTCCGCCGGATAACTGATATGGATAGGCATCTGCCTTATCTTCCAGCCCCATCTTTTTCAGCAGTTCCATCGCCTCTTTGTACACCTCGCCTTTGTCCCGTTTCTGTACATGGATCGGCGCATCTGCTATATTCTTCAATACTGAATAATGTGGAAACAGATTAAAGTTCTGGAAAACCAGCCCGAAACAGGAACGGATCTCTTTCATCTCTTTTTTATCCGGATGCATCACTTTGCCGTTTTCTACCCAGGCAGCTTTTTTCCCCATGTACAGGATCTCTCCGCCGTCAATCTCCTCAAGCATCGTCGCGCAACGAAGCATCGTGGATTTGCCGGAACCGGAAGGACCGATGATAGAAACGATTTCTCCTTCTTCCACCGACAGAGAGATATCTTTTAAGACACCCAGTCCGTCAAATTCTTTTTTGATATGATTCATTTCCAACAGTTTCATGTCGACCCTCCTAGCGATAATAGTTCAGTTTCTTCTCAAACAGTTCCATCACCCAGGCTACCACATAGTTAAATACATAGTAGAAAATACCTGCGATAAAGAACGGTACTACAGTAGTCTGTGCAGCAGCAATCTGTTTTGCAACGGCGAACATCTCGATATAAGATACGGAATATACCAGAGAGGTATCTTTGACCAGTGTGATGACCTCGTTGGTGACAGATGGCAAAACGATTTTTACCACCTGTGGCAGAACGATCTTGAAGAAGGTCTGTACTCTGGTATAGCCGAGCAGCTGTGCTGCCTCATACTGTCCGGTCGGGATCGATTCGATACCGGAACGGTAGATTTCCGCAAAATATGCCGCATAGTTCAGAGAACATCCCAGAATGATGGCTGTAAACTTATAACCGCCGATATTCATGCCCCACAGATAAAACGGTCCGAAATACCAGATCAGCAGCTGCAGCATCAGTGGGGTTCCACGCATGATGGAAATATAGATCTTCACCAGCCAGCTTAGTGGCTTAAACCGGCATACGCGTCCAAAATATACGATCATTCCCAGTGGAAGGGAAAAGATCAGTGTCAGAAAAAAGATCAGACAGGTCTGTCCAAAACCCGCCGTCATCTGTCGTACCATTACCTCAATACTCATTGCTTATCCTCCGTGTTATAAATACTGAAATATAGCTTTGCATTTGCCCCTTTACAGCAAACATGCCCCCCGGAAAGCCTAACGCCTCCCGAGGGGTTACATTTTTTCTTATCAGACGTTATTTCCGTCTTCTTATTCAGCTTTTAAAGTCACCATATCGGCGATTTCATATTTTTCTGCCAGTTCTGCAACTTTTCCTTCGTTTGCCAGTTCCTGCAGATCTTTGTTTACGATGTCACACAGTTCCTGGTTTCCTTTTTTGAATCCGATTGCATACTGTTCGGTATTCAGTGTCTCATCGAGGATCTTGAAGCCCTCTCCTCTCGAGTTCAGCTGATATTTGGCAACTCCGACATCAATGGCCAGTGCATCCAGCGCGCCTGCCTGCAACTCGGTAAATGCGGTGTTGTAATCTGCAAATTCATTCAAAGATCCGAAGGTATCTGCCAGTGCTTTCTGTCCGCCTTCATCCTCACTCTGTAACAGATCCAGTGCTGCGGAAGCTGCCTGTACACCAACGGTCTTTCCTGCCAGATCGATCAGCTGTTCGATACCGGAATTCTCTGCAACTACGATCACCTGGCTGTTATCCACATACGGAACAGAGAAGGTATAATCATCTTCTCTTCCGTTCATGGTAAATCCATTCCAGATACAGTCGATGGATCCTGAATTCAGTTCCATATCTTTGGAATCCCAGTTGATCGGCTTTTTCACCAGTTCCCAGCCTTCTTTGTCACATACCGCCTGTGCCAGTTCCAGGTCAAATCCGGTGTATTCTCCATCATCATCCATATAACCGTATGGCGGATATTCTGCATCGAAACCTACTGTAAACGTTGTTCTGCTGCTTTCATCCGTTGTTTCTGCGGAAGCATTCTCACTGCTCTCATCCGTTGTTTCTGTGCTCTCGGTCTTGCTTGTATCTTCGGTCGCCGTATCTTTACTGGAACCACATCCTGCAAACAGGGACAGCGCCATTGTTGCTGCTACCATGATACTTACTGTTTTCTTTTTCATAACAATTACCCTCCGGCTTTTCATATGCTAACACTCTATCATAGTAAAGTATTAATGTCAAGACATTTTTTTAAATTTGTCTTTGTACTGTGGACACGCCGGGGATTTCTCATCTGCAGCATATTTTTCCGAACATTCATTTTTATCAAAACTGATCCCCTGAACCAATGATTGATATGCAATGCACCCAAAGAAAAAGCAGTGAAACCGGTTTTATTCACCGCCTTACTCTGCTTTTTCCTGTTTAACCTGATATTCAATTATTTTTATTTCTCATTGTTTTTTATTGATAATTTTTATAATTTTTATCAGTATCCCGTACTCTTATGGTACTCCGCAGTCAGCTGTTCCAACAGATGCTCCATCCCCTGCTGATAATCCTCTTCTCTGCCCTGCTGTTTTTCTTCCAGTAACTTTTTATATTCCTGGCCTTCCGGTGTGTCATAGAGGTCTTCCACAGCTTCTTCCACTTCTACATAGATTTCTTCCTGGCGTTCTTCATCGACTTCCAGCTGTTTCGCCTTTTCCACAAAAGCGTCCACACCATGTTCCATATACACGGCATACAGAAGGCTCTTTACCGCTCCCATCGTGTGCAGTTTGCCGTAGGCGATCTCAAAGCAACGAATCGCTTCTTCCATCTGAAACAGCCTTGCATAGGCGCAGCCCATATTGTGGTAGATTTCTCCGATAAACTGTTTTCCGAGAAGGATCTCCTGGCGGGGAAGTTCCTGGTCTGGGGTCACTTCTTCCTGTTTTTCCTCCCGGGAAGAAGAACTATCCGTCTCCGCTGCATCTGTTTCCGGATTCTCCGGTGTACTGTCGGTCTCTTCCTCTGCTCCACCCTGTGGATCTTCCATCATATCGATGGTGATCGCAACCGGAGACTCTGCTTCTGCGCCTGCAGGGTTTTCTGTTGCTTCCTGCACTCCTACAGTATGGTCCGCTGCTGCTTCGGTCGCTTCCGGTTTTCTGATATCCGTCACTTCGGTGTCATCTTCCGCTTCCCGGCGAAGCGCCCTTTGATAAACCTTGATGGCGTTCACATATTTTCCGTGTTCCATCAGATAATCACCTTTTCGCTTCTGACGCAACACTTCCGGTTCATTTGCCAGCTGTCGGATCTGCTGATTCAATCTGCGGAACTCTTCCAGAGACAGATAACTGATCTCCTTGAACACCGGAAGGATAAAATCTCCCACCTTCATCTCATCGTCATCCAGATGTTTATACAGATTTTCTGCCAATTTCTTCAATCCCAGCTGATCCCGGATCCAGAAACACAATTCCTCGTTCAGGATCGTACTGTCCAGCAGATATATATTATGATAAAAATAAAAGCACAGTTCTTCGATGGAATAGATATTGGTACTGATGTTTTCAATATAATAAGGCAGTTTTGCCCGTTTTACCTGACACAAAATATATCCGCTCATTCTTCTGCCCCCCGACTCTTCATCGTCTCATGCCATGTAAGGTTGCTCGACGGATAAAGATCTCCAAATCCCATATCCGTCACATCAATCCTGCACTCGTCTGCCGCAGTAAATTCCAGATGTATATGCAGTCTAGTCGCTTTTGCCGGACGGTCCGGAAGACCGGGCAAAGGCATACTGTAGCGCACTTTACCGGTATTTTCCATATCAGACACAACAAATTCCAGTTCCCTGGTATCATCCAGAATAATTTCACAGTCTCCCATTGCTTCGTACCAGTTGACACCGGATACGATCAGGGGATGATAGGCCGGTGTTCCGAACACGGTCATCTCCATGCCCACATTTTCCCGTACCAGATCATTGCCTACATACAGATACCCCTTCAGATTCCGTTCCTCTGTCTTTTCTTTCGCAGCATAGCAGGCACCCTTGGAAAACAGATTATTTCCGTAAAATACTCGGCGCTGGTGTTTACAAAGCTCAGCCACAGATTTTTCTGCCCAGTCTCGCTCGAACCCTTCCCCCACCAGGTAAATACTTGAATAAACCTCACTTCCCACTGATTCTGTCACAAACTGGCAAAAATCCACATCACGCTGCATATATTCCGTGTGTAGTGTGATATGACCACCCCGTCTGACTCCGACATGTACCGGACGGGTACTGCGGTTCATCTCCAGTTTTGCATAAGAAACTTCATCCTTGTCAAATACAAACAAGCCTACACTTCTGCTCCAGATCTCCGGTTTCTGATATAACGTATGATAATAAAAGCTTTCTTCATAATCCTGCAGAAAACAACGGTTTCTCGGAAATCCCATCTCCCGGCATGCCACCCGGATGTTCTCCACCATCGGGCGTGTCAGTACCGGCGTAGTGATCATCAGTCCGTTGATACTCTTCACCAGATCCGGCACACCAAGGATACGAAGTGCATTACCGATAAATTTTCCGAGAAGTTCTCCAACCTTCCATGTAGCCCCGTCCACTTCCACTGTCTCCTGTTTCAGACACAGTGTATACAGGTTTTCCACAGGAATCTCATCCTGCTGTTCCACAAAGTACTCTACTTCCAGGCCGAAGTGCCATTCCTCTTCCCCCGGTTTCTTGCTGAGCACATTGGGGAAGGTATACTGACCGGTTCCCACCTTCACCGGCAGAGAAACGGGTTCTCCCTCACGCCGGTCATAATAACACAGCTGCGAGACCTTCTCCCCAAAATCAAATCCTACCAATATATTTCTGACTTCGTTCATTTTTCTGCCTCCATCTGTGTATTACGCATGGAGTACCGGAAACATTTTTCTTGCAAAATGTTCTCTCTGTAGGTACTGTTCCATGGCTTTTTCTGTCTGCTCTCTCCGTCCCAGTTTCCGGCCTGCCAGCATCTGATTGATCAGCTGATATTTTGTGTTTCCTTCCTGTAAAGACTCTTCCATCGTCAGAAGTTTCTTTTCCGTCTGTCGGGTATCATCCGGCAGTTCCACTGTCAGGTAATATTCCAGTATCTCATCATAAAACAGCAGGAATTCCTTTACAAAAATGCCCTGGTACATATTTTTCATCGGTTCACTTTTAAAGTTTTCACCGGTATCTTTGTCACGGATCAGTCGATAATGAATTGTCACCCGCGCTCCGGCCGGGTACTGAACCTGGATAAACTGTTTGTCATCCATCTGGTATGGTTTTGTGAATCTTGCCGGGAACTTCCGGTAAAATGCAAACCGCAGGCTGTTTTCCGTACATTCTTCGAGAATCTCATCGATCAGTTTTTCCTGCTCTTCTGTATAAGTATCCAGTTCTGCATAATATTTTAGGAGTGCCAGGTGACAGATCCGGTCTACCTCCTGCTTTCTCCTGCAACATTGTTCCAGGCACTGGAAAATATATGGATCTGTTTCTTTTTTGCCCAGAAAATATCCGTATGCCCAGAAAGAAATGTATGCCAGGATCACAGGTTCTTTTCCCTTCTGTGCCACATACTGTTCCAGCATCGCAGCTCCCTGCCTCAGATAGACACGTCCGAACATGGAGAGTAGAAGAATCTCTTCCTCCAGCGCATACGTATCCAGCTGGAATCCGCGCATCCGTTCCCATAAAAGTGCCATCTGTTCCACAGATCCAAGCAGATTATCGCTCAGGTAAATCAGAATCACTTCATTGTAGAGTCCCTGTTCAAATACATACTGCGCCAGATACACCAGTTCTTCCTGTTCCACAAAATCATAATCCAGAATCAGATAGCTGGTCAGTTTCATCAGACTTTCCGTTTTTATGCCTTCATAGCCATAACGGCTGATCATGTCCAATGCCGTGGCATACATCCCTTTTTCAATCAGGATCTCACAGAGTAATACCTTATCTACTTTTGCAAATGTCACCAGATCCATTTTTTTCAGATAACTATCCAGCGTATCATCGCCTGCGTGTTCTGCATAATATTCCAGAATTTTTCTGCATACCATATGGCGGTATGGCTCCTGGAATTCTGACATTTCCACCACATGCTGGTAACAGCCAAGGGTGGAAAGCCCGATCTGTCTGCGGCTGTCATTGCCACATACGGCAAGTAACAATCCGGGTGTTGCGATATCCAGATTCATGCACGACTGCAGATATGGTTTTTCATCCATCAGTTTCTGTATATTGTAATCTACCGTTGTCGCATAACGCCGCCGTTTCTCATCCTCAAAAAGGATTCTCGCATCCGGTGTATACAGCTGAATATAGGCAGCACCGTCTGTGCACGGATAGCTTTGTTCTTCTTTCAGTTCTCCATGACACACGATGACGCTGCGAATCTTCGGATCATCACAGTACACCCGATAAGAAAACATAACTTTCGCCATCGCTTCTCCAAGAGCCGGCGTTGCAATGTCTTCGATGCATTCCTGATAGATGGTAGCATAATCTTCGCTGATTCTTCCCTCCATCAATGCTTCCTGCGCGAATGCTTCCATCGCCTTACGATAATTCTGATATGTTGTCTTATCTGCCTCTTTATTGCGTATCACATTGGCATACACAGATGCCCGTTTTCTGCTGCTCAGTGTATTGTTATATACAAAATACATACGGATCACCTGCGGCAGTACACTCTGGAAGCCCTGAGGCATAGTTTCAATATAATATTCATATAAGCGGGTGATCCGGATATCTGCCTCCACTGCCAGCTGATACCAGCGGAAATACTCGCTCTTCGCCGGCTGTCCCTTCATAATGTATTTGCAGATATGATCCACCAGATCATTGCCAGGATAAGCCTCGTAACATTTTACCAGCAGACGGTAGATCACCGGCTGAAAATTCTTCACATATTCTGAGAGATGCCCGATCCGCATGGTCAGTTCTTCATTCAGTTTTCCATAACGTGCTGCATAGTGAAGAACCTGTACCATAAACGGTGACAGTTTTTTCAGATAGCCTGCTTCTGTTTCCATTTTCTCATAGGCTGCCAGATACAGAAACGGGCTTCTGCATCCCAGATCAAACAGTTCTTCCAACATATACATCTGTCTGCCCGGTGCCTGCTTATATTCTTCCGAAGTTTCCATCAGCACTTTCAGGATTGGATAACTACCCGGATTCATACGATAGAGATTTTCGATCCTGGCCTGTGCTGTCATCTTCTGTTCTTCAGTAGCCACAGAGGTCTTCACTGCCAGCGCCAGATACCAGGCTTCTTCCTCCATCTGTTCCTTGGTAAATTTCAGTTCCCTGAGAGGCCACAGCACAGACATGGCATTTGCCACATCTCCGGTCTGTTCATAGATGTATGCCTCTGTCAGCTGTTGTTTCGGATAATAACATCCGAGATTCCGGAGATTTTCCAGTTCTTTCAAGGATGCTTCTTTCCATTCCTGCTGTTTTATCTCGCCCAGCAGATATTTTTCATACAGTGTTGCCAGTGCCGCCTGTCCTTTTTTCTCATAAGTTCTTGTGCTCAGTTCATAGGAAGCATTGCCCGAAGCCTTCACCTCATAGATATACGTTCCATATACGGTTTTGATCCGGATCTGTCCGTATTTTCTTCCGCTTCCCAGTTTTTCTTTGCGGATCAGATATTCCAGCCCATAAACACTTCCGATGAAATCCTCACTGGTGATTACTTTCTTTTCCACTTCCAGGAAATCTCCGGTAACCTCCACTTCCATCCGGGTATACCCCCAGGTGCTCTTATACAGATTCAGACAGTCTTTGACTGTAGTATCCAGATGATCCCAAGTCTGTTCTGTCTTTTCCAAACGCAGAGTCACCGGCTCCTTTTTTCCGGTTCCGATCAGAAACTCTTCCATATGCTGATAGGTCACCGGGTTTCTGGACATCCCCCGGTACAGGCTTTCGTATCCCGGATCTTCTCCCTGCAGCACTTTCAGAAAGCTCTCGCTTGTATAAAGACGAAATGCCTCCCGATAATCACTCTCCGCCAGTTTGATAAATGCTTCCAGATTATCCACTGCTCCGCGGGATGTCTGAATCCCGTCGTCTGTGATCTCTGCGTGTACCGGCACCTGGTATTCTCCCAAGTTACTGTTGATCGTAATCACTGCATCTACCGTCTCACCTGCGGACAGTCCCTTCACATCCAGCCCGTAAGGAATACATACGGTTGTTCCCGAAAATTTTTCCTTTGCCAGCAGTACCCGACGATTGGATGACATGGTCATTCCCTTGATCCTGCGGTTATCTTCTGCCGCCACATATAATTCTCCCCGAACATTCTCCCCTTCATTGGTCGTAAGGTTAATCTGTGTATCGGAAAGAGTCAGCTTTGGTACTTCATATTCAAATCTTCCGTTTAGTAACTGTTCCATTCTTCTTTTCAAAGTATCCACCTGCGCTTCTTCTTTTATCGACCTTGACTATTTTTTTCTTATCATTATAATGAAACTAACATGATTGCTCATTTCATATGGTGTTGGGGCAAAAGGCATTTTGCCCACTTTCTTATCATTTTGCAAAGCAATCTGCAAAAATACTCATAATTATTTTTATTATACACTACGCAAAAGTTTGTTGCAAGAAAAGAGGAGACATTATGATTAAACACAAGGATCATTTCCACGGCAGTGACCTGGAAGCTATTGAGAAATGTTATCATATTAAGAAGGAGGATATCATCAGTTTCAGTGCAAATGTCAATCCGCTGGGAATTTCTTATCAGCTACGTTCCACACTGGCCGATAATCTGGATGCGATCACTACGTATCCTGACCGGGAGTATACAGCTCTTCGCACCTGTATTGCCACGTATGCGGGAACGCAGCCGGAAAATGTGATTGTCGGAAATGGTTCCACAGAACTGATTTCTCTGTTTATTCAGACGAAGCACCCGAAAAAAGCACTGGTACTTGGTCCTACGTATTCGGAGTATGAACGGGAAATCGCACTGGGCGGCGGTACAACACTGTATTATCCTTTGAAAGAAGAACATGGGTTTCATATGGATGTGGAAGATTTCTGCAGCCATCTTTCCGATCAGCTGGAGCTTCTGGTACTCTGTAATCCGAATAATCCTACTTCTACCGCAATCACCTGCAGTCAGATGCGCCGGATCCTGGATGCCTGTCTGCAGTATGGAATTTTCGTGATGGTGGATGAAACATATGTGGAATTTGCACCGGAAGAAAAAGATGTGACCAGTATTCCTCTGACAAATTATTATACAAATCTGATCATTCTGCGTGGTACTTCAAAGTTTTTCGCAGCTCCGGGACTGCGGCTTGGCTATGCGGTGACAGGAAATCAGGATCTGATCAAGGCAATCAATACAAGAAAAAATCCCTGGACGATCAATTCCCTGGCAGAGATTGCCGGACGGCTGATGTTTCCGGATGAGAAATATATTCGTCACACGAGAGAACTGATTTGCGGGGAGAGAGACCGGTTGTATAACGAGTTATCGACCTGGGACAGTGTGACGGTGTATGAAGCTTCGGCGAATTTTATTCTGATGAAGATCCGGAAACCCGGAGTTACTTCCCAGGATCTGTTCGATCATTGTATCAGGAAGGGACTGATGATCCGGGATTGTTCCACGTTTCCGTTTCTGGATGATCATTTTGTGAGATTTTGCGTGATGCTGCCGGAACAGAATGATCGGCTTTTGGAAGCGTTCCGAGAGGTGTTACTGTAAAACCTGACTTTTATGCTTCCTGACAGCTTACATCATATACTGTTCCAGTTCTGCCGGGTTGTTCGTATATTCTCTGGCACGTTCTTTCGTGATATAGCCCTGCCGCATCAGTCGGGACAGATCCATATTCAGGGTATGCATACCGGCGTTTCCACCCGCCTGCATCATTGAAGAGATCTGGTGCGTCTTTCCCTCCCGGATCAGGTTCAGGATCGCATCGGTAGCCACAAGAAGTTCTGTTCCTGCTATCCGGGCTGCTCCTTTCACTTCTCCGCAGGGGATCAGACACTGGCTGACAATTCCTTTCAGAGCAGCGGCCAGCTGGATTCTGATCTGATTCTGACTGCCGGTCGGGCAGGCATCAATAATACGTTCCACTGTCGGTGCCGCCCCTGTGGTATGCAGAGTGGACAGCACCAGATGACCGGTCTCAGCCGCAAGAAGGGCGGCAGAGATGGTCTCATAATCCCGCATCTCTCCTACCAGGATCACATCCGGATCTTCACGCAGAGCACTTCGCAGCGCATCCGCAAAGCTTCCCACATCTTCCCCCACTTCTCTCTGGTGAATCAAAGATTTCTTACATTGATATTTGTACTCGATCGGATCTTCGATCGTAATAATATGCCGGTCGCTGTTCTGGTTCACATGTTCGATCATCGCCGCAAGTGTCGTGGACTTTCCGCTTCCGGTCGGTCCGGTCACAAGAATCAGTCCTCTCGGCTGCTGTGCCATCTGGTAAAGCCGGGTTGGCATCCTCAGCTGTTCCAACGTGGGAATCTCCGTATTCAACAGACGGATGGCCGCCGCCACCTGATGCTGCTGCCGGAAAATATTGACCCTCTGACGGCTGCCGTCACTGATCTCCAGCCCAAAGTCCACATCTCGTCCGGAAGCGAAGATTTCTTTTTGTCTCTCGTCCATACTTCCCATTAAAAGTGCCCGCAGTTCCTCCCCGGAAAATTGCAGCTGACTTTTTGCCAGCTTGCCATGCACACGATACCAGACCGGCATCCCCTCTGTGATATGAATATCCGATGCCTTCACACGTCTTGCATCAAGAATCAGCTGTTCCATCTTTGCATCCATTCGCTATCCTCCTGTACTCTTTTTATGATTTCTGTCGATATATTCTTTTTTTTTCAAACTTTCCTGATCCAATCTTCTTTATACACAAATAGCTGCTTTTCGCAGCTATCTGGGCCGTTACAATATCGGTCAAGTTCTATATACTATGTTGTCCCTAAATCTCGTAACTGATCTTCATCATCTCTTCCGGCGTGGTCACTCCCTGTTCCACCAGCTGAAGTGCACTCTCTCTCAGAGTACGCATCTTACGCACTTCCCGCGCGTACTTTTTAATATCTTCCACCGGAGCATGCTCGATGATCATCCGGCGGACATGGTTATCCACCACTAGGATCTCATGGATAGCAATTCGTCCACGATACCCTGTATTATTGCACTTCTGGCATCCCATACCACGTTTTACCCTGCGGATATCTGCCCCGATCAGGATACGCTCCCGCTCAGTGGTCTCCACTTCTTTTGCACAGTCCGGGCAGACTTTGCGAAGCAGTCTCTGGGCCACCAGTCCCACCACCGAGTTGGCCACCAGATACGTCTCAACACCCATATCTTCCAGACGGACGATACTGGATACGGCATCGTTGGTGTGCAGTGTGGACAGTACTACATGACCGGTGATTGCCGCACGGACAGATGTAGATGCTGTCTCTCCGTCCCTGGTCTCGCCTACCATGATAATATCCGGATCCTGGCGCATCAGTGCTCTAAGCCCAATATCAAAGGTCAGTCCCGCCACCGGATTCACCTGGGTCTGGTTGATACCCGGAAGATTCTTTTCTACCGGGTCTTCGATGGTGGAAATGTTCACATTTCTCCTGGACAGATATTCCAGAACCATATACAGTGTCGTAGACTTTCCACTTCCTGTGGGGCCGGTGATATATATGATCCCATTTGGTGCGTTCAGCATTGGCGCAAACTGCTGATAACTGAAGTCATCCATGCCAAACTGACCGGCATGATCCATTTTTCCTGTCGAAGCCAGGATACGAAGTACCGCTTTTTCTCCAAATACCGTCGGTAAAACAGAAACACGGATATTGATAAATCCATTTTCCTGAGATACACGGAAATGTCCGTCCTGTGGGATACGTTTTTCTGCAATGTCCAGGTTTGCAAGAATCTTGATGCGGGCGATCAGTGGCTGATGTACATTTCGCTGAATCGATACATATTCCATGATCACACCGTCGATACGCATCCTGACTTTCGTTTCATTTTCAAAAGGTTCGATGTGAATATCGCTGGCACCGCTCTTGATCCCGCGGTCGATCAGACTGTTCAACAGATGAATCACCGGAGCTTCATCGCTTGTCTCGGAAAGGTCCGCAATGGCCAGTTCCTCTACGGCAGTGGTAGAGAATCCCACATTGGCCTTACTGGCTGCCTTCCTGGCATTGACCTCGGCAAAATAATAAGCAACTGCCTGATGAAGCGGCTGTTCCTCACTCAACAGGATCTCAAGCTGGCAGCCGGACTGCTGGCGCACTTCTTCCAGAGCAAAATAATTCAGTGGGTCGTTGGTTACCAGCGTCATCACTTCCTGTTCCACTTTCACAGGAAGCAGGTTGTTTTTCTCTGCCAGTTCCTTTTCGATCAGTCCTACCGCTTTCAGATCCACCTGCAGCCCCGCTACATTGACGATCTGCAGATGCAGTCTGTCCGCCAGAGCTTCCAGCACCTGTTTTTCCGTGACAAATCCAAGCTCCATCAGAATCTGTCCTACTCGTTTGTCCCGGTGTTCTTTCTGATAGACCAGTGCCTGACTCATCTGTTCTTCTGTTACATATCCTTTTTCTGTCAGGATTTCTCCGATTCTAAGATTTGTTCTCACCTGTTGTCACCTCTTCATGATTCTTGTCGCCGCAGGTATATACTGCCAGAGTACATGTAATATCCAGCTGATTCACCGCTTTCAGATTCTGTCCCACATAGGTCTGCTGTGTTGCCTGCATAGAACGAACCTGGATCGCCGGATAATGTTTTGCAATATCATCCAGAAATGCCTGCAGTTCTTCTTCCGTTCCCTGCAGCGTCAGCGTTGCCAGCGTGGTGTTCATATATTGAATGTCAGATACGTACGGTTCTGCGGTCAGCCGGTTCGCTGTACCGGTAGTATCGTCTGTATCGTCATTCGCTCCTTCTGCCTCTTCCTGCATCTGATCCACTTCCGATGCAGATGTTGTATCCCTGGTATCTCCCGTAACACCATAGGCTGCCGGTCCTCCCGGCACGCTGTCCTCGATGTTCAGTGCTGCCGGAAAAAGTCCGTGTGCCAGAGCAATTCCGGTCACCAGTTCATCCACATTATTGTTTTCCATCTGCGGATAATAATCCTCTGAAAGCTCTGTCAGGTCGCTTTGCTGCTGCTCAATTCTGGCCTTTGTCGCCGGCATCGAAGCGATCGCTTCTTCCACCTGCTGTTTTTCCTGCCTGGTCTCTTCCTTCTGAGCAGAAAGATCTGCCTGTTTATTCAGCCCCGGGAAAATAAAAAGATTCAGGGTAAGAACCGCTATCAGAATACAGGAGAGTACCTTCAACAGTAAAATATCTGTCGGTTTTAATTCAAATTCCAGCTTCATTCTTCTCCGCTCCCTTCTCCGTCTGTACTTACCCCTTCTAACGTACAGGAAAGACTTAATGAATATTTATCATCCTGATACACATATCCGGTATAGTTTACTTCCGAAAATAATCCGGTATTCTGTAGCTTTACCACATAGCCCGGAATATCGATAACCTTCTGACTCTCCGCATCGAATTCAAGTATACCTGTATCTGCATCCATCTGCCGGATCCGTACTGTGATATCTTTTCCTCCGGCATCCACGATCTCCTCAATCATCTCTTTTGTCAGATCCGGATAGCTGTCCAGATTCTTCGTCGCCTGAGTGACCTGCCTTTCTGCCATCAGAATATCCGCACTTTTATTTTCCAGTTCCGTCGCCTGCTGATACTGTTCCTGTACAGAATCACTGAAGATCCAGTCTTCCATCTTCTGGATCTGCGAGCTTGTTACCTGATTCAGAACTTTTACACCGGCGATACTGACCACACATACGCCAAGTACGATACCCGGCACAAGAAGATGCTGCCAGAGTTCTTTCTGTTTTTCTCCCTGTTCGCCTTCCTGCCCCGCCGCTTTCCACAGATTCAGGTTCCGGCTCTTTTTCTTATCTGCATACAGACCACCGATACACAGAAGCCACGGTTCCACCGCTTTTTCCGCCATACCGAAGTCATCTCCCAGCCGAAATGGTGCTACCTGAAGATTCATATTCCGAAGTTCTTCTACCGCCGCTTCGAAATCGTCCTGATCACAGCCGACATAGTAGACATCCGTGATGGGATCCTCTTCTCTTGATCCGCGGTAAAACTGCATGATACCGGAAATATTTCGCACAATCTCTGTCCCAAAATCCATGGTTCCTGGTTCACTGAAGATTCTGCTTCTGCTGGAATAATGATACATTCCTTTTTTATACAACACGCTTGTCACACTGTTCTCTTCAAAAAACAAAAAGACGGCGGTCTTTCCCTGATATTCCTTTTTCTGTTTCAGCAGCCGCAGATATCCTTCCATCGGCACCGTAATCCCGGAGATCTGCAGGCCGTTTTCTTTGCATATATTCCGGATGTGTTCCATCGCATCCTTCTCTGCCCCACCGCAGCAAAGGCAGATGCCGTCTTTTTTGTCTACATCGATGATCCCATAATCGGCTATCCCATCCCGGAAGCCTTCTTCCAGAACTTTTTCCGCCATCTGATTCAGCTGTTTTCCTGTGGCATATGGGATTCTGCTGACACGCACACTGGAATACCCTGCCGGAAGTACCAGCCGTATCTGCTCTCCTTTATGACTTTTCTGATAATTGATCAGGACGTTGTCCCACTGTTCGATCAGATTGCCGTACCCTTCCATCGGAATTTTTCTGGTCTCCTGAAGTTTCGGTGTCTGTCCGCTTTTTCCCTTTCCGATCAGAACACTTGATTCCTGTAAAACAATAACTGTCTCACTCATTCGGTCTCTCCCTGCTTTCTTTGTTTTCTCGTAACTGTTCAGTACCCTCACAGTTACGAGTCAAAATGCATTTCTAATCACCTTCGGTGATGGCATTTTGACTTGTATGTCTCGGGATTTTGGCAAAAACCATGCCAAAACACCTCGCGGAATGTTATCTACTGAATAGTTACGTTTTCTCTTTTACAGCACTTTTTATGCCGCTGCCTCGATGGCCGCATAGGACTGATAGATTGGCATCAGGACAGCAACCATAATAAATCCCACGATACATGCCATAATACAGATCAGAATCGGCTCCAGCAAGGTCACGATTCTCTTGGTTGCATTCTCAGCTTCTTCTTCCAGCGCATTTGCAATGGAATCCAACATATTGTCAAGCTGACCGCTTTCTTCGCCGACACGGATCGTACTCACCAGTTTTTTCACCAGACCATCCACCTGTTCCAGTGCACGGGAAAGAGGGACACCACTGCGTACCTGCACGGTTACCTGAACAAACTGTTCTTCCACATAACTGTTGCCGATCGTCTTTCCTGCAATGTTCAATGCGGTCGCAAGAGGCATACCGCTGGAGTACAGACTGCTCAGCGTACGTGCGAAACGTGCCGTATATATAATTTTACACAGTTTCCCAAATCCCCAGATATGGACTTTGAGATAATCCAGAATTCTTCGCACCTGATGGATCCCGATAAGAATTCTCAGACACATCCCGGCCAGACACACCAGAATGATTGCCAGATACCATTTCGTTACAAGAAAGTCAGACAGATTCACCAGCATCTGTGTCATCGCCGGAAGTTCATCCAGCTGATCAAACAGTGACTGGAACTGTGGCAGGATGAATGTCACGATCAGAATGACAACCGCCACACACATCACCAGAAGAACCATCGGATACGTCATCGCTGAACGAACCTGATGGTTTAAACGGTTATTTTTTTCAAACTGCATCGCCAGACGCCGTGTTACATGATCCAGATTACCCGTTCCTTCGCCAGAACGTATCATACCGATCATCAGTTCCGGAAAACACTTCTTCGTCTCCATCGCTTCCGACAGTGTGATACCCTTTTTCACATCGAGAAGGACAGCCTGATAAATCTCTCTTTCATAGCCGGTCAGCCCTTCCTGCTGGGAAATAATATCCAGTGCCCTTACCAGTGTGATACCGGATTCCAGGAGTGTGGAAAACTCCCTGCAAAAGCTTGCCAGCTGGGGAGTTTTCAGTTTGCGGTAGTCTTTTGCTTCCGCCAGGTTCTTGGCCTGTATCAGAAACAGTCCCTGTTCTTTCAGGTTCTGCTGCAAGACAGTCTCATTCGGCACTTCCATGGTTCCGCGCCTTGTCTTACCATTCATACTTTTTGCCGTGTAACGAAATTGTGCCATATCCTTACCTTTCTATAAAAATCGAAGATACCAGGTGGCGATCGCATCCCCCCAGACAGCTCCGATCATCAGTCCTGCCGCAAGAAAAGGACCAAAAGCAAAATGGTCCTTTCCGCCCAGCTTCTTTGTTGCCAGCATTACGCCGGCATATGTCCCACCGCTCAGAATCCCGAAAAACATGGCACATATCACCGGTGCACATCCGAGAAACCAGCCGGATACCGCCATCAGTTTGATGTCCCCGCCTCCAAAGGCACCCGGTATCAGCAGCGTAAGCAGTAACATGGGCACTGCGATCACCAAAGCACCGATCAGTCGATCGACCGGTCCATGCTGTGGAAACAGCCACAGTGATGCCATGCCAAGTAATAAAATCAATATGTGAAATCTATCGTAGATCATCTGTGTGTCCCAGTCAATCAGGGCCACAACCAGTAATATTCCTATGTAACAAAATACCACAGCACCACCTGTGGAAAGAATCCCAAGAGTACCGCAGCCAAATTTCATTCCGCAGCATACAAATGCTGCTCCACCCAGACATTCAGATAAAAAACATCGTTTTGGTATGGCTGTTTTACAGCCTTTACACTTTCCCCTCAAAGCCAGAAAGCTTACACAGGGAATCAGTTCCAGCGGAGCCAGGGTCCGCCCACATACGGTACAGTGACTTCTTCCACGTACCACGCTCTCTTCCCGCGGCAGTCTGTCTGCCACCACATTTAAAAAACTGAAAATACAGGCACCGATCATAAATCGAATCAGCCATAAAAATCCTTCTGTCAGTACTATCATCTTACTTTTCTCCTGTTTCGTCCTGTATTTTCTCTGTGGAGATCATCTCATCTCCCCGGTATACCTGATAGGATCGGGGGGTTGCCTGATACCAGACGGTATAATTTCCTTCCCGGTATACAAATTGTTTCACTTTATATCCGTCGTTTCCGACCTGAAGCACCCAGAACTCTCCCGGGGCATCACTTAAGTTAAGAATCTTCTGATAAAGAGCTTCCGGAACGCCACCCTCCTGGGTGGCGTCACAGAAACCTTTTCCTTTGCTGTACTGTTCTGCTCCAGTTACCTGGATCGCCATGCGCACCGATTTGGCATGTCCAAGAGCTACCTGGGCATCTGCCCGATAGACTAACCGCAGAACCCCAGGGGCTCCTGCGAACAGGGTCAGCAGAAGGATGGTGAAGATAGGGAGGAATTTTTTGATCCAGCGGTATATATTCTTTTTAAAATTGAACTTTTTAAACTGGTTCATTTGCCTTCCCTTTCTTTTCACATTATTCTACATTATATGCACCATCAGTTCCGTTTGTATCGCCAGCTGTATAAGTACAGGTTTTTCCACCTGTTTTATAGATAACCTCAGTTATTACACCTGCTCTATCACCTGTTCCAACTACGATAGTATCAATATTAGTTACTGCCACCTCGGCTAAATTTGCAACTGAAGCATATGTAGTTCCTGTTGTTGCTGTATTTGTCTTATCAAATGAAACATTACCAGAAACATCTGCCTTAGCATATGCTTCATCTGCCAAAGTTTGTGCAGCCATAACAACTGATCTTGTTTCTGCCACAATAGATTTGTTCTTAGCTCTATTAATATACCCAGTCAGTGCCGGAATCAGCATAGCTGCCAGGATTGCAATGATTACCAGTGCAACGATCAGTTCTACCAGTGTAAAACCTTTTTTATTTTCTTTAAGTTTCTTAATCATACGTCTCTCTCCTTTTGGATTCTTTTGTTTTTCTTTTCGGATTTCTTCTTTCGGATCTCCGTCTATCGATAAACACGTCGGTGCCCGTGCCTATACCTTTTTTAGTCCCTCTCAGCCGCCCGCTGATTGGGACGAGGCTGTCGCCTCATCGTTTCTTACTGCTTTGTAGCGAAAGTCCAGGATCTCACTTTCCTTCGCCACAACGTTGGTCCGCTCTGCATCGCTGTAGAGCGTTACCTCTGCTTTCACAGAAGGGACCTGGGCGCCGTTTTGTTCCCCTTTCCAGTAGGAAAAGGTCACGCCCAGATAATTACCCATATAATACTTATCTGCAAATACCGTCGCCACCGCACGAGCCGCCGGTAAGCCGTCACGGCTGTATACATAAGTATCCTGATCCCGCAGATAAAACCGAGTCAGAAGTCTTCCCTGGGAAACTGCATCAGTCTGATCCATCAGCGTCTCTCCCTGGTACAGATTGGTGGCTTCGCAGCCTCCCGTACTGACCAGAACTGCATATCCGTCGGTATTGACATATTCCAGAACCGGACCACTGTCCGCTCCCACCTGTCCTTCCGGAGAAGCATCGTTGGCGTAGATCTTCACATACTGCGTAGCCTCTTTGGTCAGTGACCGTAATTCTGTCATCGTTGTATCCAGTACGGACTGGGCATACTGCTCTTTTTGCACCCGCAGGAAAATTTTAAAAGCCGCACTCAGTGTGGTGGCTGCCATACCGACCATGACCGTGATCAGTGTCAGTGTAACCAGCATCTCAACCAGTGTGGTGCCCTGCCTGCTTTTCAGACACTTTTCAAGCTGTTTCATGAGCCTTCACCCCCTCCGGTATCCTCCTTCGTATCGGAGAGCAGGGGATCCTCCTTCGACTTTGCCACTGCCCCATAGACATAAAAAACCATTGTCCGGGTTTCATGCCCTTGATCCGTATATTTTGCCTGTTTTTTTCCCGAAATCACAGGAACGCTGAATACCTGATTTCCTGTTACCTCTCCGTCAGCACTGACTGCCTGGAAGGTCATGGTCGTCTGTGCTCCATTGTTCTCCTGTTTCGCATTTCGCACACTCTCACAGATTTCTTCGTTCTGTTCCCGTAAAAGCCTGCTCTTTTCCAGTGCTGCTCTGCTGTACTTGACAGATCCCTGCAAGATTCCCATCAGCAGAAGGAAGATCACCATGGCTGCCATGACTTCCACAAGGGTTTCCCCCCGGTTCCATCTGTTTTTCTTACTCATGGCCCGCCTCCTCATATACCGGCTCAAAGACTGTCTCTTTTGCCTGTGACTTATCCAATGTATACTTCACCGGAGTATCTTCTGTGATCTGTGACATATCATAAATCGGACCACCGGTATTTCCTTCGTGCCAGTTTTCATCATTCCATACCAAAACCGTTCCATTATGGGAGAATGATGCAGGATATCGCTCTTTTCTGTAATATTCCGTACTGTAAGTATAACTGGAATCGCCATAAGATGCAATCACTTCTACCGTCAGAATATACTGCATAATGGTATAATTTTCCACTTCCCGCACTTTTTCCCGATAATTTCCGCTCCCTGCAGGCAAGGTACCGGAAAGAAGATCTGTATTATCTTCTTCTCCGGTTTCCTTATACAGGGCAATCTTTATAGTTCCATATTTCGGATCCGGCATACTTGCGGCAACCGGCTGGTAGTAAAAGACCGTATTGTCCTGATTGCCGGGATCATATTCTGCATATCTGCCATCCAGAAAACGACTGGCAAATCCATAAAAGGTAGTACTGTTTTCTTCTGTTTTCCGGGTATACGAAGTTAGCTCCGTATCCAGAACTTTTGCATAACTTTTCGCCAGCTGATAACATCGTTCCTGTTCCAGCCGCTCATTGGCTTCAGCGGTAAGAAGCCCCGCCGTATAGACAATCGCTGCCGCAAAAGCCAGGAAAAATGCTGACACGCAGAGAACAATAGCCATCGATATGCCTTTCTTTCTGTTCTCTTTCAGGTTTTCCACACGTTTTCCCACTGGGGCTTCCTCCTTTCTTTTTCTTCTTCCACCGAATGTTCCTCCGTCTGTTCTTTCTCTCACCATCTGTTACTGAAACAGGATCTGTGTCTCGTCAGATTTTACATACGGCTGTTCTTTCGGTTTCTGGGAAGTATCCTCTCCGGCAAGTCCGGTCGGCCAGATATCGGATACCACATTTGCCTCTGCACTCACCTGATCAGTCAGTGAGAAGTTTTCATTGGTGATCGTAGTTCCTGCGCCATTATCCATCTGTTCTGCATCCGGAAGGAACAGTGTATAATGGAACGTTCCATCTTCCTGCTGCTCTGCCAGAAGTTCTGCAGTCAGCGTCAGTTGATAATAGTTCTGTACACCGTTCAGTGAATAACTGGAACTGATCTGAGTCTGATAGCTGTCCAGCATAAAATGATGAATGATTCTTGGTTTCTGTGGATCCGCCGTCTGAATGATTTCCTGCTGATCGGTTACAGAAGCAGCGGACCAGTTTCCGTTGGCATCTTTCTGCTGTACAGTCAGAAGATTACCTTTGTAATTCTCAAGGATTCTGATCTGACTGTTCAGTTTTCTGCTGCTGATATCATTTCCATTCTGTACCTGTACGGTTCCGCTCAGAGTCATCTGACAGATGTCCGCACCTTCCACACTGTTCCATTCCAGCGCTGTACTTGTCATGTTCCAGGTTTCTGTTGCGGCTGGCAGATCCGGATTATTGGATGTTGTCTGTACGGTTACGGTTCTTCCCTCTGTCCTGTCGGAAGTAATATCCGGGGCCTCCAGTTTCACATACGGAAGCTGATATACCTCAGAATTCACCCAAAGGGAACTCAAATTTCCGGCTCCGGAAGAACTTCTCACATAAAATACTATATATTTTCCCGCATTTGTAATGGAAAACTCTTCAAGATCATGGTGATAAGCGCCGGTGCTGTCCATATCCATACCCACCGGATCCAATACCGCATCATTCAGTGCCGGATAGGTGGCAGAAGCATTTGTCTGCGGATCACCACCTGCGACGGCAGCCTCTGCAGCAGCCTTTGTATCGTATACATATCCTTTCAGCAGATAGGTACTTCCTCCTGGCAGCACCGTGGTCTTTGACAGACTGACCGTAAGTCCGCCTGCCCGGAAATCTGCTGCCTCTATGGCATTACTTTTTCCGTTTCCCCAGTTCACTTTCCAGGTCACGACCGGTGTATCCAGTCGTTTCGGGATCGTCAGCTGATACGTAACACCATTTTCACTGTCCAGATAATTACCGGAGGGATCCGCTTTTGCAACCAGATAGATCACAACCGTTTTTCCTGCATAAGATTCATCCAGGAAGAGTCGTTCTTTATAGGTTCCGTCCGTCTGTGTTCCGGCTTTCACCAGTTCTCCCAGTTTTCTGGCCTTTCCCGGCTGATCCCCGTCATACGTCTGAATATAGGCCTGATATCCTTCGCATCCATCCTCCGAAGATAACGGTGTCCAGGAAATCTGATAATCCAGCTCATTGACATCCATATTCTGTACCGTCGGCTGTCCCGGTTTTTCCAGCCGCTGCCGGATCTGATACGTTTTGGTAGTGGAAAGACCGATCTGTTTTTTCTTTTCCTCACCAACTCTGGTCACTTTCAGTTTGACACTGGTGTAATTCCAGTCGGTAGCATCGATACGGAATGATTTTCCGCTCTTATAAGCATCCTTTGCATCGATGGTCACTTCCCGGCCTTTTGCATCGATACCGGTAAGTGCTACCTGATAAGATGCATTGTCCGTACCGTTTACTCCCGTATCCCAGGTAAATGTATAATATATTTTTCCGTCCGAAGTAATCTCCGGTGTCAGAAGCGTATCCGTATCATCCAATGCAGGTGCCGGCAGCCAGTTCCAGAGAGCTGACTGGGAATCATATATATACGGATCAAAATAAGATACTCCATCTGCCACATTCTGTTTGCTGTATTCACTCAGCACAGTACTGTGACTGTAAGACCATTCTTCATTACCATCCTGATCCACATTCACTAATTCGCTGACATTAATTGCATCATCACCTGCTTCCAGCGGATAGTAGGTATAGACCGGTCCAAGACCGGAAGATGCATACCAGATCCGCAGGCGGATATTATTGGCCTCTGCCAGATACGATGGCAGATCTGAGAATGTTGCACCGGCACTTCCACCGGAAACAAGCAACACATCTTCTTTTTCCAATACTATATCCTTCTGTTCTTTCCAGTCACCGACCAGTTCCACCCGATAGATCGGCGGTGTGTTCATGGCCGCCTTACCGGTGGCATCCAATGTCACTTTCACACGAAGTTTTTCCAGTGTATCACCGGTCAGTTCCCAGCTGGTCTTTACCTGTGGTTCCCAGGTCTTCAGTGTAATCGACGGCCGGTAATAATACGGAATGTAGATTGGTGTTGACACCTCTCTGGAATCCTGCATCATCTCCGTACTTCCCGTTTTGGCTGTTGCTTTCGCCACCATCTGATAGATTGGATTACTCTTGTCTTTTACCGGAATCGTTCCCGTCTGATGTTGTGCATCCAGTACTGTCTCTCCCAGCCCCTGCACATGGATTCTTACCTGCCAGTCCGGATAAACAGCTTCTCCGTCTTCATCCACCTGTGTGTAATCTTCCAGATTCTTCAGGCTGTACTGATAACTGTAACCCCGGAATCCATTTTTATCCTCTACCAGATGAATCTCCACATCCGGGTCCGGCAGTACTTTGTTGATATCACTTGCTTTCAGAGTAAACCAGTCCGAAGGTTCCACGTCCTCAAACATGCTGACGGCCCGTACCTGCAATTCTACATCCCCGCTCATACCAACCGGAAGTGTAAAAGATTCTTCTTCCGAATAGATCTTCTGTACCACCGTTTTTCCACTGCCGCTGAGTTTCACTTCATACAGGAACGGATCATAGGTCTGTGAATCCTGGTTCAGATCCAGATCCCGGGCTTTTCGATCCTGAGGTGTGATTTTTACCGTGATCTTTCCATCGGAAATATTAGCTTTTGCTTCTTTCGGCTGTAACATCTTTCCGTCTTCGATTCCTTCCAGACGTCTCCAGCTTTCGCGAAGATCCTGATAAAATGCATTGTCTTCTATTTCCAGCGCATTAGCTGTAAATGCTTCCACACTGTTGTACTTTGTGATTTCTGCCGTTGCCGTATCCAGATAACAGATGATTTTTGCAAGTTTCGCCCCATCCTTTGCTTTGATAAAACGATCTTCCGCATCGATATACTGGCTGTTTCCTTTCACCACCGTAGTAACCTTCGGTATACCGTTTTCCAAGTGTGTGGTCTGATAATCTGTGTGATCTGCCGTACCATTTAAAACAGATGGTAAAATGTCTGCAAGAAAATATTTTCCATTGGTGATATCATACATCACAAACAGGTTGGTTGTATAACGACCATTATATCCCTGTTCCAGATAACCATTCTCCGCACTTCCGCTTCCCTTTTTCAGGGAACTTTCGCCTTCTCCGATTCTGACATTGGTAAAACCCCAGTTATCCACATTTTCTATGAAGAAGTTATTGACACGGTCACTGTTCTGCATCCAGGAACTATTTCCCGCATTACCATAACCGAAAACAGGATATCCATTCCCGCCATTCTTACCATTATAGTAAGAACTGCTCACATGAACACCATAGCAATCTTTTACCACCGTATTTTTCCATCCGTTGGATCCATAACGGTCTCCGAAGATTCCGCAGGAATAATAATGACCTTTCAGAACTTTTGCAAAATTCCGGCATCGTTCCACACGAATGTTTACATTTCCGGTAGATTTGGTAATCGAATCCTTATTCGGATTATCGCAGGAAAGGAAACCAAAGATTCCCGATGCCATGGAACCGGAATAAATTTTCACTCCGGGCTCGTTGGCGCAGTCCAGGATCTGAACGGTGAAGGATGGCGCATCAGAAGCAGAGTCGGCACGATAGGTCGTGATGTTTCCGAGGATTCCGGCGCTGTCGTTTGCTCCGCACCTGTCTTCCGATTTTTCTCCCTCTCTTGTATATATACTTCCGTAATTTCGACATCCGATGATATTGTATGTATTTCCTTCATAGGCATGATACAGCTGTGCCACGATGCCGGCAGACGCACCTACCCAGTCTGTTCCATAGGTTGTCTGTAACATACCATAATTCCGACAGTTCTGTATCGTTCCGCCGGTTCCGGTCCACTGTCCCATGATTCCTCCGGCATAATGGGTATTATAGCAGTATACAGTTCCATAATTGATACAGTTTTCAATCACCCAGTCGCTGGATGTGGAATTGTTCTGATTTCCGATAATCCCGCCCGCAAAACGGTTCGTATCCGCAGAAGCAAGCTGTCTTCCCACAAAGGCGGCATTTACCAGTCCTGTGATATCTTTTTCTGATTCGTTCATACCGATAATTCCACCTGTACCTACACCGATTGCCGTGGACTTATTCGATAAAAACCAGTTTCCGGACATACATTTACTGATCTGTCCATCTGTGCTGTTAAATGCAATAATACCGCCCAGATTTCCGTTCTTATCCATGTACATCTTCAGACGGTTTTCCGATACCTTTGTGTTGGTGTTATTATATACAACCTGTTCCAGTGTCTGATTTTTTCCGGATTCCCAGCGAATATAAGACTGATCTGCGGATACCACTCCGGAAGCCTTTGCCTGCAGTTCATCCACCGTATGAACATCAGCAAATACCTGCTCCGTCTCTGTAGTTCCTGACAGGGTCACAGAACCTTTGTTGTAACCGGTGATTCCACCTAACATACCATATTTGGCAATCAGCTGGCTTTTCGTATCATTTGCGATCGTACATCCGGTAATTACTGCATCAGATTCATTCTTGCCTGCCACACCTCCGGCATGGGTAGCCATCTTTTCCTTCTGTTCGGCTGTACTGGTACTGGTAGCCGTGTAAACGCCGTTGATGTTCATATAGATGGTTCCAACTTTGCAGCTGCTCAGTCTTGCCTTATTGATGCCGGCGATTCCTCCGTAACAATTCCCGGCAGAACCGTTCTTTTCTGTGATTGTTCCGGTGAACGTTGCATTCTGAATAGTTCCAGCCTTATTGGATCCGACGATCCCGCCAAGATAACGGTAACTGCTGAAGTTTTCAAATTTCAACTCAGCGCTCACATTATTTATACTGTTTTTATTTTCTCCGGCGATTCCTCCGATGGTCAGATTATTCTCTGAAGTACTGATCTGCGGCATGGCTGTCAGTGTAACCCCGGTAATACTTCCCTGATTACTTCCGGTAATTCCTCCGTAGATTGTCGCCTTTCCGGACAGAATCACTGTGTTATCAGCCATCGTCCGGCTGTCGTTTGCTGCGCTTATTACTCCCGTATTGATCCCACAGATCGCACCGCTTTCTTTTACTCCCGCACTGTGAATCTTTAGAGTTCCTTTATCTGCTGCCTTCACCTGACAGTTAGTGATCGTACCCGCATTCGTTGCCGTAATTCCGCCTGCATATCCGTCACTGGATGTTACGGTTCCATAATTGATGCAGTCTCTGATTCCCTGACCTGCCCGGTTGACTCCGGTGATTCCTCCTGCTTCTCCTTCGTCTGCCTGAACACTGCCGCAACGGCTGGCCGCATAACGGATCGATCCTTTGCTCACACCGGCGATTCCTCCTGCCAGTCCCTGTGTTGCATGGACTTTATCTGCACTGCTTACCAGATAGGCGCCTGCACTTCCCTGCAGTTCACCCTGATTATCTCCGGCGATTCCTCCGACCTGTTTGGTTCCGTTTACTGTAATGCCATTTCCGGCAGCTATCTGTTCGCCACTGGTTCCGCTAACTGTGATCGTACCTGTAGCTTCATTCATGCCGGTCAGACCACCGACATTTTTCTTACCGCGGATCGTTCTTGACGGGCTGTTTGACGATTCATCCTGAAGCTGCAACATACCGCTGTTTCGTCCGGTCAGGCCACCGACCTGATCGCTGTCTCCGGTAATATTCGCATAACTGCTACTGTCTGTTACCGCTCCTCCATTCAGATTCCATCCGGTGATACCACCGACATTACTCTTTCCGGACACGGTTTTTCCATGTTTTGTGGTACATTCCGTAATAGTTCCCAGATTGATACCACTGATACCACCAAGATACGATATCGAAGCGCTTCCAAAATTTTCTGTCAGATTACAGCTTCTCACACTTCCAGCATTCAAACCCACAATACCGCCGATTCCCGAAGTTCCTGTGATGGTTCCCTTGTTTGCACAGTGTTCAATCACCTGATTCTTCAGATTAACACCGATGATTCCACCGATCGGACAAATAGTAACATCTGCTGCACCATCGGCAAGCTGCCGTCCATCCACCTCTCCGGCAATAAATGTGGCAAGATTTACTCCATTTTTTGCATGGGTATGCTGTGTATCGTCATTTGCCGGTGTCCCAATCGTTCCTTCATTCACACAGTTGCTGATCACAAGTTTGCTGTTATTTTCACAATAACCGACAATTCCTCCCACATACAGCCATGCACGAATCGGAATATTATTCGTGATCGTCTGCAGAGAATTGTTTTCATTTCTGCTGTCACAAATCGTCAATGTATGTGTATTCGCTGATGCTGCCTCTGCTCCCGGAAGATTGGTTTTTCCATCGATTCCCGGTAAAATCGCAGACTGCTGTGCATCCATCTCATCCAGAAGCGCACCTGTTCCAAACTGCTTTGCTGTATACGTTCTCTGATAACCGATGATTCCTCCACAGAAGGCTTCTCCGACAATACTTCCCAGCCGGTTATCTGCCCGGAAATATTCCATGGTAAGATTTTTGGAAAGATTCACCACATTCGCACCGATGCATCCGCCAACATAGTACCGTCCCTGCACACTGGTCGGTTTGATCGTCAGCTCTTTGGTCAATACCTCCGTTGACGCATTAAAGCCAAATCCTCCTCCGGCACAGTCTCCGTAAGCATAGACTTTTCCACCGATCAGCGTATAGTTCACATCCAGTGTGCCCGCCACATCGTTAAATCCTGCAATACCGCCAACATAATTTTCACCTGCCACGATGCTGGATACTGACTTAACGGTAATTTTCTGGCTTGCTTTACTGAAAGTAATCCTTCCGTTATTATACCCGGTAATTCCTCCTGCGTAATCTCCGGTAGCTTTCCAGGCAGATACGATCATTTTAAAAATCGAATTGTTATAATCAGAAAGATAACTTGCACAGTCTGCGATCGTTGCGTCATTATATCCGGTGATTCCGCCAATATATCTGTCATATCCTGCTGCCACACCATTGTTGACACAGTTTTCGATCGTCACATTTTCTGTATTTTTACCGACGATTCCGCCGACATAACTGTTCCCGATCACATAACTGGCATTTGTTGTCACCTGCACTTCGCCGTCCGCACGGATCGCGCCACGGAATCCCCCTGCGATTCCACCTACATACTTATCGCCCAGAATGTATCCGTTTTTCTTCGTGCTGCAGCTACTTAATATCGTACTTTGTCCATAGCCGATGATTCCTCCCACATACTGTCCCTTCAGCTGGTCTTTCTTTGTTTCATTGTAAGAAAATCCCCCTGCCCGTCCGGATGCACTGCTTCCTTTATAGATCAGTACCTGATCCGCATATCCTGCGATCCCACCAAAGTAGTGTCCGCACAACGAAGTATCCTTGGCATCTGCCGTACACTGAATCAGACCGTCATTGCTGTTTGTGCGGACATTGGCTCTCTCTGCAATATCTTCTGTTCCTCCGGAGGAATCATTCCCATGTACATTACCGACGATTCCTCCGGTAAAATAATTACCGTAGATATTGCTGTGGTTTTCACAATCCGTGATCACTGCTTCACTTTTTTTCGCACTGCTGTCCATATATGCATAGCCGACCACACCACCGATTCCATATACGTATTCTGCGGCTGCATCCTCCACATCCCCGGTAACTGTAATTTCCGGAAGTGTTGCCTGGATTACGCCGGATACACAAATATTTGAAATTTCTGCTTTCTTTACAGCTCCCAGCTGTCCTGTTTCTTCATCTGCCAGTACGCCGACAAGACCTCCGATTCCAAGTGCACTATGGCTTCCTTCCATCGATACATGCAGGATCACATGATCTTCTTTTTTTACCTCGACAGTAATATCATTCAGATTCCCCTCTGTACGTCCTGCAAGGATTCCCGCGCCCTTCAGTTTGTCATGATCCGCTTTGCTCTGACTGGTCGTAAGTTTCAGTACCGGATCCTGAAAAGCGATATTTTTCACTGTTCCTTCTATCTCGCCAAAAAGTCCAAGATAGTTTGCCGCATCTATCTCCAGTGTATCTGCACTGTTGTCTTTTATAACAGAGTCCTCTCCCAGTGACAGATTGCTGATTTTTGTATTTTTTCCTTTTCCTGTCAGTGTATCTTTTCCGGACAGTTTCGCGATGGTGGGAAAATCTGCGGTTTTGCCTTCTTCATTTCCATACCAGACCGGTCTCCGGATATCCTGTCCATCTCCTTCTTCCTGAAGAGCAAAGGTATAGAGCCCGGTTCCTACTGCGGACCAGTCCATATTGCGATTCGTCAGTGTAATCTCTTTTTTCGTATTTTTCTCTTCATAACGGATGTTGGACAGATGACGAAAATACCCTACTTTGATTTTATTCTCTGTCGAATCATCTCCGTACAAAGTATTGGAACTATTGGAAGTTACTTTTTCACTGGAACGATACTCATTTGTGGACTGACTTCCCCGCTGATAATAGGGGACTGCCTGGATGCATGCATAGATGGTCTGCTGTTCTTTCAGACTTTCTGCTACTTTTGCCAGACGCAGAACACTTGTACTTGTTGTTGCATCCAGTTCTCCGTCTTTATTCTGTGAAGAAGAAAGCACTCCCAGTATCTCCGCAGACATCATTGCATCCAGCGTCAGCACATATTTCCCGTCCTGTAAAGTAATCGGAAAATACCAGGTACCCGCACTTTTTCCCTCCGCATCTTTCAATTCCACCGGAACCATATTCCTGGCTTTTGAACTGTCAGTATCCCATCCTGCACTTCGAAGCTGTGCCGGTGCTACCGCCATGGAAAACAGCAGACTGTCTTCCTTATCTTTTCCGTTTTTCTGATAAAACTGAATATCATATTCCACATCCAGACGGTTTCCCACATTACTTGACCAGTTCAAAGAAAGGACTTCCCCGTTCAGCAGAGAAATCGTATTTATCTTCAGCCTCGTCGGTTTCAATGCCACAACATTGACCGTATCTTCCACGGAATAATATCCGAGTACCCTGTCTTTGCGGCTCTTGTATTCACGGTCTGTCATAGTCAGATAACCATTGCCATCCTGGCTTGCATAGTTCAGCCCCTTGCATCGGGTTCCATAAAATGCAGAGTAAACCTCTCCCGACTCAATATCAATCTCGATGGCAATCGAGGCATCCAGCATGCTTTTGTCATAGGTATATCCGTCGAGAAGACCCAGAACTGCATTATTTGCCGCCGATGCCTCGTCATGTTCTTTATCCAGCGTGATTCCATAGATTTTTCCCTTCCGTTTACTATCTGTAAACGGCGCTTCTTTTCCCTGGCTGATCACTTCTTTTTTAAAGTCTTCCCACTGTCCGGAACTGCGATAATACGTCAGCTTCGACTCTGCAGCCAAATACACCGTCTTCGCATTCTCTTCATTTTTTCGGAATTCTGCCATTTTCATATAGTGCAAAACCGATGGAATTGCGATACCAAGGATGACCGTCATGATCACCAGTACCACCACAAGTTCTACAAGAGTAAATCCTTTTTTCTTTTGTCTGCTCATTTTCTGTCACCTTTTACTGTTTCTTTGTAACTGTTCGGCACCTCGCAGTATATTATCTACGGAATATTTATTACATGCAGATTTTTTTATATAAAGATGATACTTTGCACTCTGCATATGTGATAAAAGCACTCCCATACAGCTATATTTCTGTGCCATATAAAAGTGCTTTTCAATTTTATACTATTATAATAATAAAATATTTTTGTAAGTCAATTGATTTTATTAATATTTGTACATATTTTTCCGATTTTTGCTATTCTTCCTTTTATTTCTGAAAGTTATCTTCCATCGGTACAACATTTTTTATTGAAAATCAAACAGGGAAATCTGATTCGATTCCGGTATATCTCCAAAGATATGCAGATCATCCATAAAATCAATCACACTCTTACTGACCTTCGTCCGCTGTCTGAAATCATCTTTCGACAGAAACTGGCCGTCTCTCGCCGCAAGCACCACCGCATCAGCCGCTTTATCTCCCAGTCCCTCGATACTGTCCAGAGCCGGCATCAGCTTACCGTCGACAACCTGGAAGCGGTGCGCCTGTGCCTTATAAAGATCCACCTCCGTAAACGAGAATCCTCTCGCATACATCTCCTGTACGATCTTCATATCCTTTACGGTATCCTGTTCTTTTTTCGTCAGCGTATCACTTCGTTTCTTATAATCTGCCATATAATACTCCAGCCGTTCCCGTCCCATACACATCAGTTCATAGGAAAATGCAGAAGCACGGATACTGAAGTAAGCCGCATAATAAGCCAGGGGATAGAAAATCTTATAATACGCGATACGGTACGCCATCATAACGTACGCCGCCGCATGCGCCTTCGGGAACATGTATTTGATCTTCTTACAGGACCAGATATACCAGTCCGGCACATCGTGGGCTTTCATCTCCTCTTCCCACTCCGGCTTCAGTCCCTTACCTTTACGGACGCTCTCCATGATGGTAAACGAAAGCTCACTCTCCAGTCCCTTATTGATCAGGTAGATCATGATATCATCACGGGTACAGATAGCCGTGGAAATGGTCGCTTTTCCTTCCTCTATTAATGTCTGTGCATTCCCCAGCCATACGTCCGTACCATGGGACAGACCGGAGATACGGATCAGATCCGAAAAAGATTCCGGTTTGGTATCCAGAAGCATCTGGATAACGAAATCCGTACCAAACTCCGGAATTCCAAGGCAGCCAAGTGGACAGCCACCAATATCCTCCGGTGTGATTCCCAGTGCCTCCGTACTCTTGAACAGAGACATGACACTCTGATCATCCAGTGGCACCTGCTGGGCATCAAAATGGGTGATATCTTCCAGCATACGGATCATGGTCGGATCATCGTGTCCCAGAATATCCAGCTTCAGCAGGTTCGCATCGATAGAATGGTAATCAAAATGGGTGGTGATAATATCGGTATTCACATCATTGGCCGGATGCTGTACCGGGGTGAAGGAGTTGATATCTTCGCCAAACGGAAGAACGATGATACCGCCCGGATGCTGTCCGGTGGTACGACGGATACCAGTGCATCCCTGCACGATCCGGTCGATCTCGCAGTTTCTCTTGTGCACACCACGCTCTTCGTAATAATTTTTCACATAACCGAACGCTGTCTTATCCGCCAGCGTACCGATCGTTCCGGCACGGAAGGTCTGTCCCGCACCAAAGATTACTTCTGTATATTTATGTGCCTTACTCTGATACTCACCGGAGAAGTTCAGGTCGATATCCGGCTCTTTGTTTCCCTTGAATCCCAGGAAAGTCTCAAACGGAATATCAAACCCCATTTTCTTCAATGGTTTTCCACACCGGGGACATATCTTATCCGGCATGTCACAACCGGCACGGCCGGAATATGCTTTCACTTCGTCGGAATCAAAATCCACATAATAGCACTCTCCGCACAGATAGTGAGGACTTAACGGATTGACTTCCGTGATTCCCGCCATCGTGGCAACAAAAGATGATCCTACGGATCCACGGGAACCTACCAGATACCCGTCCTCGTTGGACTTCCAAACCAGTTTCTGTGCAATGATGTACATTACGGCATATCCATTGGAGATAATGGAGTTCAGTTCCCGCTCCAGCCGTGCCGATACGATCTCCGGAAGATCCGGTCCATAGATCGCATGAGCCTCATTATAGCAGATATCACGAAGCATCTGATCCGAGTTTTCAATAACCGGAGGAAATTTACCGTCACGGATCGGGCAGACCCGGTCACACATATCCGCGATTTTATTCGGGTTTGTGATGACAACCTCTTCCGCTTTCTCCGCACCCAGATATTCAAATTCCTTCAACATCTCTTCTGTGGTCCGCAGATACAGCGGTGCCTGATCATCCGCATCGCTGAATCCCTTTCCGGTCATGATGATTCTCCGGTAGACTTCATCCTCGGGATCAATAAAATGTACATCACAGGTAGCAACCACAGGTTTTTTAAACTGTTCTCCCAGTTTCACGATCCGTCGGTTCAGATCCCGAAGATCTTCCTCGGAGGTTACATTATCCCGGTTTTCATCCCGCACCATAAACATGTTGTTGCCGATCGGCTGGATCTCCAGATAATCATAGAATTCCACCAGACGGGCGATCTCTGATTCCGGTTCATCCCTTAAAATCGCCTGGAAAAGTTCTCCCGCCTCACAGGCAGATCCGATCATCAGTCCTTCGTTATACTGCAGATACACACTCTTTGGGATCCTGGGCCGCCGATTGTAAAACTCCAGGTGTGATTTTGACACCAGACGGTACAGATTGACCCGGCCAATCTCGCTGGTGGCCAGAATAATCGCATGATAGGTCGGCAGTTTTTTGATGGTATGCTCGGAGAGTTTTCCGGCCTCATTTAATACATTCAGATCAAAGATGTCTCGTTCCTTACACATTTTAATGAATTTTACAAAAATTTCCGCCGTACAGGCCGCATCGTCCACTGCCCGGTGATGATTCAACAGGGAAATATTCAGTGCTTTCGCCACTGTATCCAGCTTGAACCGGTTCAGTCCCGGCAGAAGCATCCGGGCAAGACCTACCGTATCCACATAAGTAAAATCCTGTTCGATTCCAAGGCGTTTGCAGTTTTCGATGATAAAACTCATGTCAAATCCGGCATTGTGTGCCACCATGACCGCACCCTTGGAAAATTCCAGGAATTTTGGCAGAACTTCTTCTATGGTCTCTGCATCCACAACCATGCCGTCATTGATGCCGGTCAGCTGTTCGATTTTAAATGGAATCGGCACCTGCGGATTGACAAAGACGGAAAAGCGATCCACGATGGAACCCTCTTCCACTCGAACCGCACCAATCTCGATGATCCGGTTAGCCACCGGACTGAAACCGGTGGTCTCGATATCAAACACCACATAGGGATCATCCAGACTCTGTCCCCTGCTTCCGGTAACCATGCCTTTCACATCATCCACCAGATAGGCTTCCACACCATAAATTACCTTAAACGGCGGATACACCTGTTTCATCTCATCCTTTGTCGCTTCCGGGTGATCTTTCTGGTACTGTTTTCGGTAATCGCTGACAATATCGTCATAGGCATGATTGGCTTCCGGGAAGGACTGTACTACTCCATGGTCTGTGATCGCGATGGCCGGGTGTCCCCATTTGTAGGCGCGTTTTACCAGAACGCTTGCATCCGTAACCCCATCCATATCACTCATTTTCGTATGGCAGTGCAGCTCTACTCGCTTTTCCGGACTGTTATCCATCCGGCTGGTGGTAAAATCACTGATCTTCCTGATACCTGCAAGGGAACCGATGGTGATCTCATGGTCAAACTTGTCGATCGTAGTCACACCTTTCAGTTTCAGGAAGACACCTTTTTTGATCGCTCCGCTGATCTCCGGCACCTGTTCATTATGCAGAAACATTTTTACGGTGATCGTATCCGTAAAGTCCGTGATGTTGAACATATAGATAGTCTTCTCGTTTCGGATTTCTCTGGCTTCCACGGAAGTTACCTGTCCGCGGATCGTAATCTCTCCCATCTCTCCGGCAATAGAATCAATGGTGATGGCATCGTCATCAAAATCCCTTCCATAGATCACATCCGGGTTGTCGGACCGTTTCAAAGGACGTGGTCCATCGCCGTAACGACCTTTCTGAAAATTCCCACGGCCACCATTTTTTCCACCGTTTCGATCCCGGAAACCGCCTTTGTTCCCCTCTTTTCCTTTTTCCTGTGCAGCTGCCGGCTGTTTTCCACCGTCCGTGTCCTGATTCTGTAGATTTTTCCCCTGTGGTCTCTGTTCTTTTCCGTCTGCCCCGATCATCCGGTCTTCATCAAATGGTGCTTCCATGCCCTGACCGGACAGGTCTTCCCCTGTTTCCCGGCCACTGTTTTTATTCCCGACTTTAGAATGCAGCAGAATCTGTCTGGCTTCCTCCAGAATTCTCAGCTCACTGTTCTTTCTTCCTTTACTTTCCACTGGTTTCCGATAAGCCGGATGTACTTTCAGGTTGAAACCACACCGCTCGCAGAAGATTTTTTCCAGCACCCGCACCAGTTCATGTTCCCGGTCTCTCGCGACCACCGAATCAGTCATCACCAGCTCCATCGTCTCCGGATCACTGAACGTAATCTCTGCTGTATAGAACATATTGTACTCCAGTGCGCTGTACTGCTTTAATTCCAGCAGAATACTCTGACGATATACATCCAGAAAATTTTCCGGTGTATATTGACTGGAAAGCTGGAATTTTTCGATGATTTTCACCCGCAGAGGTGCATTGGCAAAAAACTGTTCTTTAATTGTCTCTTCCAGATGATAAATATGCTTTTTATGAATCCACTGTCTACTCAGAACATAAACCCGCAGACAGTCCTTCTGCGGGTTTATGGATACTTTCATTACTTTTACTTCCCCAAGAAGGCTTTCCAGTTCCGGATCCACCTTCAACTGGGGAAATACATCTAAAAAATCTTTTTCTGTCATCATGTCTTATTCACCACTTACGCATTCCAGTGAAGTAACTCATCCCGGAGTGTCTCTAAGAGCTGATCCTCCGGTACTTTTTTGATAATCTCTCCTTTTTTGATCAGCAGTCCCACACCTTTACCTCCGGCAATTCCGATGTCTGCTTCTTTTGCTTCTCCCGGTCCGTTTACCACACAACCCATAACAGCCACTTTGATATCCAGTGGAATATCCTGTACCATATCTTCTACTTTATTGGCAAGACCTATCAGATCTATCTGCGTTCTTCCGCAGGTCGGACAGGATACGACTTCGATGCCGCCGTTTCGAAGTCCCAGTGTTTTCAGGATCCGTTTGGCTGATTTGACTTCTTCTGACGGATCTCCGGTCAGGGATACACGGATCGTATCGCCGATGCCCTGGTAGAGAATGATACCAAGTCCTACTGCAGACTTGATATTCCCAGAAAACAGAGTTCCCGCCTCAGTGATTCCCACATGGAGCGGATAATCCGTTTTTTGAGCAATTAATTCATGGGCTTTTGCACACATCAGAACATCCGAGGATTTGATACTGATCACCAGTTGATCATATCCCATATCCTCGATGATCTTTACTTTATCCAGAGCACTCTCCACCAGACCTTCTGCCGTCACTCCGTGGTACTTTTCCACCAGTTCTTTTTCCAGCGAACCGCTGTTTACACCGACACGGATCGGAATCTGGCGTTCTTTCGCCACATCAACCACAGCCTGGATGCGTTCCCGGCTTCCGATATTTCCCGGATTGATACGTATCTTGTCCGCACCGTTTTCCATCGCTGCGATTGCCAGTTTATAATCAAAATGAATGTCTGCTACCAGAGGAATATGAATTTGCTTTTTGATCTCTCCCAGTGCTCTTGCAGCCTCCATCGTCGGCACAGCACAGCGGATGATCTGACATCCTGCTTTTTCCAGTGTCAGAATCTGCGCGACCGTCGCCGCTACATCTTCTGTTTTGGTATTTGTCATCGACTGAATCAGTACCGGATGTCCGCCACCGATCACCTGATTTCCGATTTTAATTGTTTTTGTATGTTCCCGATACATCGCTGCACCTTCCTTTTTCTTTTCTCTTCTGCATAAATCATCCTTTTTATGCATCTGATATGATTCTGTCTTTGTCACTGTTTACTTTCTTCGGTTTTCCTTTATTTTATAACTATCGAATCTCGAGCAGCTTATTCTTCAGTTCATCTTCCATCTTCCGAAGTTCCACTTCTGCTGCCTGTCGTTTCATTCTGCCGTCTGCCTGGATCTGCATCACTTCGTCCAGGGTAGAGATCAGAGATGCATTGGTATTCTGCAGGGTTTCCAGATCCACGATACCACGCTCAGACTCTTTCGCTGCTTCCACAGATGCCACTTTCAGCACTTCCGCATTCTTTCTGAGCAAATCGTTGGTCATATCCGTAACCTGACGCTGTGCCTGTGCTGCCTGAGAGGCATGTTCCACGCCAAGAGCCAGTACCATCTGACTCTTCCACAGCGGAATCGTATTCACTACCGTAGTCTGGATCTTTTCCACCATCATGGTATCACTGTTCTGTACCAGACGGATCTGGGGTGCTGTCTGGATCGAGATCATACGTGTCAGTTCCAGATCATGGATCTTCTTTTCAAACCGGTCACACAGCCCTGTCAGATCTTTGACTGCCTGTGCATCTTCCGGCTGTCCGCTTGCCTGTGCTTTTGCCATCAGCTGTGTCAGTTCGGTCGTTTTTACCTCTTCCAGTTTCTTCTTTCCTGCAAGAATATACATGGAAAGTTCTTTAAAATACAGCAGGTTCTGCTCATACATCCGATCCAGCATCGCCACATCCTTCATCAGCTGTGTCTGATGATCTTCCAGGGCTGTACAGATTTTTTCCACATTTGTCTCTACTTTGTCATACTTTGTCTTCATGCTGGTGATTTTATCCACCGGCTTCTTCAGGAAAGAGAAAAATCCTTTTTCTTCTTCCTGCGCATCAAAGCTCTTCAGTTCAGTCACCACATTCGTCAACATGTCTCCCACAGAGCCAAGATCTTTGGTTTTTACATTTTCCAGTGCTTTCTCAGAAAAATCGGCCATTTTTTTCTGGGTTCCCGCACCGTACTGCAGAATGCCGTTGGTGTTATGAAGGTCGATCTGTTTTGCGAAACTCTCCACCATCTGACGTTCTTTATCATTTAACATGCTGTCATCCAGTTTTGCTTTTTCTTCCTGTACCGGAACCACCGGTGCCTTTTCTTCCGGAGCCGGATCAAAGGTCAGAGTTGGCATCTCCATCTCATCCAATGTACTCATATCGTTTTCCTCCTCATATTTGGTCTTTATATCCCGTTTTCTGCTCAAATGCCCCCTGAGTCAGTCCCTCCTGCGCAAGCATGGAATGCAGCACGGAAATATCCGAAGAAATATCCATGGCACGTTCCTCAAAGAAACTGTTTAACAGTTTTTCGAATGCCTGATTGATCGTATCCAGGGTATCTTCAATCTCTTTTTTCGTCTTTTCATTTTGTTCTGTCCTGAAGCTGTCCAGTTCAATCTCGCGATAAGCATCCACCAGTTTTCTTGTGGTTGGCAGATAATAATTCATAAATCTGCGCAGATCTGAAGCCAGTTCCGGCTGTTTTTCCACTTCCTGAAAGATTCGGGTGATGATGGCTTCGAGACGGCTCAGTTTTCTGGTGATTTCTTCTCCTGGAAGATCGTCATTACACTTATGAATATAAGTAATGTATTCCTGTCCTTCTTCCAGGATCTTTCTGCACTCTTCCGGCATCCGGGAACGTTGTTCTTTCTGTTGCTGTTGTTGCAGCTGTACGGTTTTCGCCTGTTTTTCCGTCTCCAGATACTGCTGATACATTGCATCCGTAACAATCAGACAGGTTTCTTTCTGATCCAGATGCCCCTGCAGAAACATTCTTTTCTCAATCATCAGTTTCAGATCCTTACGAACCTTAGTTTCTGTCTTTCCGGTCTTGTCGGCCAGTTCTTTGATATTGCAGTATGCCCGGTCTCCGATCTGCTGTACGTACTGGCGGAATCTCTTCACTCTGCCACGGATCACAGTTCCGGTGATTCCCATTCCGAGACTTGCCGCTGTAATGCCTCCCACGGTAGCGGTTGCAATGATTGACGGTACACCGGGATAAATGGCTGTCACGATTCCTGTCACAATCGTACTGAGTGCAAATACACCGGTCAGAGAGTATCCTGTGATGGCAAGAATCGTTCCTGTGATTTTTCCCGGCGGATTCGGTGCATAGATGGCCGGCAGCTGTTTCCCCTGCTGTGTCCGCTTCCAGGCACCCGCCTGATATGCCGGTGTATGATCTTTGCCGTAATTCGTACGGTATGTCACTTCTGTTTTTTTCCAGCCTGTATTTGCTGACTCTCTCCACTCCCGCTGTGCACTGTTCATGCCCTCTTTCAGACCCTCCTGCAGTCCGTTTCCTGCCTGTCGCATCCCCTCCATAATACCATTTTGCAGTTTTCCACCCATATTGTACACTTCCTGTACGGAAGCACTGACTGTCTTTCGCACCTGCTCGTTTAATTGCTGATAGTCCCCGCTGTTGATGGCATCCTGGACAACTTTCATAAAATCGCTTCCATTATTATTTTTCTGATCCTGCCAGTCGTTTTTTTCCATGTTGACCCAATGTCCTCCCGGTCTTTCCTGTTGCTTTCTTTTTTTGCAACTTTTCAGTACCCTCACAGTTACCTTTTTTTCTTATTACTTTCTCTCGTATTTTACAAATGTATATTCCAGATCAAAATACGTCTGTTCATCGCTGGCTGCAGTGATTTCCCACTCCGGATCCTCGTCCAGATTCGGAAAATGAGTATCCGCCTCAAAAGCGAAATCAATCTTGGTCACATGCGCCACATCACAGTATGGAAGCAGTTCTTCATAAACTTTTCCTCCACCGATGACGTAGATCTCATTATCATCATATTTCTTCAGTTCTTCCAGAACTTCATCGATGCTGTGTACGATCACTGCATTTTTCACCTGATAATTTTTATCGCTGGTCAGTACCACGTTGGTTCTGTTCTTTAACGGCAGACCGTTAGGAAAGCTTTCAAGAGTCTTTCTTCCCATAACTACTACTTTTCCCATGGTTTCCTGACGGAAAAATTTCATATCGGAAGGGATGCTCACCAGAAGTTTGTTGTCTTTTCCGATGCCCCAGTTTTTATCTGCTGCTACAATAAGATTCATTATTATTCTCCTGTCTGATACGTTTTTATTTTTCTGTTTTCCCGACTCATTGTCTGCTTGTAACTGCTCACTACCTTCACCGTTGCGAGCCAAAATGCATTTAAAATCATCTTCTTACACAGCAATCGGAATATTTTTAATCTGTGGTCCTGTCACATAATCTTCCACATGAAGATCATCCACAGTAAATGCATAGAAATCCTTGACTTCCGGATTCAGCCATACCTTTGGTGCCGGATGAGTTTCTCTGCTGATCAGCTCTTTTACCAGTGGGATATGGCGGTCGTATATATGAGCATCCGCAATCACATGGAGCAGTTCGCCCGCTTTCATATCGCATACCTGTGCGATCATCATCAGAAGCAGCGCATACTGGCAGACATTCCAGTTATTCGCTGCCAGCACATCATTAGAACGCTGGTTCAACACACCGTTCAGTGACAGTCTGTCGCTGTCTTTTTCTTTTGTCACGTTAAATGTCATCGAATACGCACAGGGATACAGATTCATCTCGTGCAGATCCTGATGCACATAGATGTTCGTCATGATTCTTCTGCTGTATGGATTGTTTTTCAGATCATACAGTACACGGTCGACCTGATCCATCATGCCCTCTTTATACTGGTGCTTCACTCCCAGCTGATACCCGTAGGCCTTTCCGATGGATCCGTCTTCATCTGCCCAGCTATCCCAGATATGGCTGTTCAGATCGTGAATATTATTCGATTTTTTCTGCCAGATCCACAGGATCTCATCAAAAGCACTTTTCAGTGCTGTTCTCCGAAGTGTCAGTGCCGGAAATTCTTTTGAAAGATCATAGCGGTTGACCACACCAAACCTCTTGATCGTGTAAGCGCTCTCCCCGGTATCTTCCCACACCGGACGCACTTTTTCTCCCTCCGTACTTAAGCCGTTATCAATAATATCCTGACACATGCGGATAAATAAATCATCTGCGTAACTCATTGCTTTCCTCCTTATTCGAACCGACTCTTCGCCTGATCGGAATCACTGATTTTATTATAATATAGTGATACATCGAATTCAATCTTATTCTGACACTTCCGCTCATCTGTTCTGTTGCTCTGCTATTGTTCTTCTTTTCCGATCAGCGTCCCTGCATTCTTCTTTTCTGCTTTCTTTTGCGTTTCCGCTCTCTTTCCAGTTCTTTCGTGCTCTTTACGGCTGCCCAGCCGACAATCTGTGTTCCTGTGATGCCGATCATGGCTCCAAACGTATCGATGCAGACATCCCGCACCGACGGCCCACGTCCGGCCACAAACGACTGATGGTATTCATCCGTTGCCGCAAATCCGGCACAGATTAATCCCGCCAGCAGATACAGCCAGATGCCCCGCACACCGTACGCATACAACGGCACACAAAGCGTGATCGCCAATACACAGTATTCGGTCATATGGCCGAGTTTTCTTACATAATGATGGTATTTGTTCGCATACATCTGAATCTCGCTGTCCGTCAGTTTCATATCCAGCACTTCTGATCCGACTTCCACCAGTTTTACACTCACTTTGAAACTCAGATCACCCGACTCCGTACCGTTCTGTGCCGAAAAAGAAAATATCATATACATAACCAGAAGAGCCGGGAGGAAGGATAAGGGTTTCAGAAGAGTGATGATGACTTTATGAAACATGGGTTTGCCCCCTTTTTGATTTTTGGATTCGTTGGTTTTGGGTGAAATAGATTTGGTCTATACTATAGCATTTTTAGGCGGTTATGTCAAAGTTTGTTAGGGGAGTGTATTCAGGAGGGACGCAGAGGGAGAGTAGCACAGGGGCGGGGACGTGGGCAGGGCAACTTTAAGCTAGCCGCTAACTTCGGCTATGGTTCACGAGGGTCAGCTGCCCCTCGCGAAAGCCTGCATAAGCGTCGGATCTCAAAGCTTGCCCTAACCGCCCACAAAGTGTCCCCGCCCCTGTGCTACTCTCCCTCTGCTGACTTTTCCTGTAACTAATCTGGCTTATATTATATACTTTAATCTCTAGAGCGTGTCTGAAAAAGGCTTTTCGTGAGCTGCGAGTTCCAGTTTGTGGGAGAGTTTATCCGAATGAGGGCGGCGTAGCGGGCTACGGCAACCGAATGAGGGTAAAATATACCGCAAAGTGGGGCTTGCAGATTGCGGAAATGATTTTTCAGACACGCTCTAGACTACACACACAATTTTATCGACCTAAACACCCTATTTTCCCATCTACTAATAATTTTCTGATAGATAGATAACCAATTCACTTGTTCGTATTTTGGGCTATCAGCCACAACCTCCCGCCTGCGACCTTCACACCCTCCCCTTTGCAAACAAACAGCGCCAGATCCCGGATGGAACATTCAGGCAACACTTTATGGGCGGTTAGGGGAAGCTTTGAAATCCGACGCTTACGTAGACTTTCGCGCGGGTCAGCTGACCCGCGTGAATTTAGTCGAAGTTAGCGGCTAGTTCAAAGTTGCCCTGCCCATGTTGCCTGAATGTTCCATCCGGGATCTGGCGCGTCCTTTTTTGCAATCTCACTTACACATTACAGAATTGACTCTGATACAGCTGTGCATAGAACCCTTTCTTCTCCAACAGTTCCTCATGCTTGCCGGTCTCCAGAATATGTCCGTCCTTCATAACCAGAATCACATCCGATTCCTTAATGGTAGACAGCCGGTGTGCCACCACAAAACTCGTCCGTCCCTCCATCAGTTTCTGGAATGCTTTCTGGATACGGATCTCTGTCATCGTATCGATGGAAGATGTCGCCTCGTCCAGAATCAGTACCGGCGGTTTTAGTAACATCAGTCTGGCGATACAAAGCAGCTGTTTCTGTCCCTGGGACAGGCTTCCGCCGTCCTCGCCCATCACCGTGTCATATCCTTTCGGAAGACGTTTGATAAAACTGTGGGCATGGGCCTGTTTTGCTGCTTCGATCACTTCCTCCCTTGTGGCATCCGGTTTTCCGTAAGAGATATTATCCCGGATCGTACCCGCTTTCAGCCAGGTTTCCTGAAGCACCATTCCGTAACTGGAACGGAGACTTTCCCAGGTCAGATCCTGAATCGGTACTCCATCCAGTGTGATCTTTCCTTTATTTACATCATAAAAACGCATCAGCAGATTGATTACTGTCGTCTTACCACATCCGGTCGGACCTACAATTGCCACCCGCTGTCCCGGTTTTACTTCCAGATTCATATGTTCGATCAGTGGCACCTCACTGGTGTAAGAAAAGCTTACATCCTCAAATCTCACGCGGCCCTCCACCTGATCCAGCGTCTTAGCATCTGCCGCATTCTCCGGTACCGGTTCTTCGTCCAGAAAATGAAAGATTCTTCCCGCACATGCCAGCGCGTTCTGAAGTTCTGTCACCACGCCGGAGATCTCGTTAAACGGCTTGGTATACTGATTGGCATAATTCAGAAAACTACTCAGCTGACCAACGGTAATTCTTCCCTGGATCGCGGAAAATGCACCGAAAATACCAACGCCTGTATACACCAGTCCGTTGACAAAGCGGGTGGAAGGATTAGTAATGGAAGAGAAGAAGGTCGCTTTCAGGCTGCAGGACTGCAGTCTCTGGTTAATATCATCAAACTGTTCCTCCGCCTCTTTTTCATAGGCAAATGCTTTAACCACTTTCTGGTTTCCCACCATTTCTTCTACCAGAGAAGTCATCTCTGCTCTCGTCTCAGACTGCAGACGGAACATGGTAAATGTACGTTTTGCGATAAAGTTTGCCACGAAAAAAGATAACGGCGTGATCAATACCACGATCAGCGTGATTCTTCCATCGATGGATATCATAAATCCCAGTGTTCCGAGAATCGTCATCACACCGGAAAACAGCTGGGTAAATCCCATTAAAAGACCGTCGGAAAACTGATCCACATCTGTGGAAATTCTGCTGATCGCATCACCCGGCTGGTGCGCGTCCATATAACGGAGCGGAAGAATTTCCATATGGGCAAATACCCGTCTGCGGATATCATCTACGATCTTGTATGTCATTTTATTGGTCAGAAGACTCATCACCCACTGAGATATCGCAGAGATTGCAGTCACCACTGCCAGCTGGAGCAGCACCAGTTTCAGATCCGGGAAGCTTACCAACCCCTTCTCTATCATACAGTCCACACCTTTACCAATCAGGATGGGCGAATACAGGGTAGCTGCTACTGTGACTGCCGCCAGTACCAGAATACTGACCACCAGATAGGTATACGGGCGGATCAGCTGTAGGACACGGTTTATGGTCTTTTTGTTTTTCATAACTGTGCTACCTCCTGACTGGAAAACTGTGACATACAGATCTCCTTATATACGTTACAGGTTTTGAACAATTCCTCATGCGTTCCTTTTCCCACAAGCTTTCCATCGTCCAGCACCAGGATCTGGTCTGCATTTTTTACGGTTGCCGCACGTTGGGATACCAGGAATACGGTTGCTTTTTTCGTATTTTCTTTGATTGATCTGCGCAGAGCCGCATCCGTTGCGAAGTCCAGGGCAGATGCGCTGTCATCCAGGATCAGAATATCCGGCCCGCCGACCAGAGCTCTCGCGATGGTCAGACGCTGTCTCTGACCGCCGGAGAAGTTCCGTCCGCCGGTCTCCACCTTCTCATCCAGACCTTTCTGTTTCTTCTTCACCACTTCTTCTGCCTGCGCGATCTGCAGGGCTTTCCACAGTTCACTCTCTTTCGCATCTTTTTTACGCCACTGAAGATTACTTCGGATGGTTCCCAGAAACAGAACTGCTTTCTGTGGAACCACACCAATCTTCTCACGCAGATGCCGGAAAGTATAAACTTTCACATCCTGACCGTCTACAGTAACCGAACCTTTTGTAGCGTCGTAGAACCGTGGAATCAGATTAACCAGTGTGGACTTTCCGGATCCGGTACCGCCGATGATTCCAACCGTTTCTCCCGGCATTGCCGAAAAACTGATATCTGTCAGAGAAGGTTCCTGCGCCCCACCATAAGTAAAAGTCACATGGTCAAACACGACTCTCGGTTTCCCGCTTTCCTGCGTATTTTTTTCTTCAGCGCCCTCTTTCATGGAACTGTTTACCCGGAAAACTTCATTAATACGTATCGCACAAGCCAGTGCTCTTGTTACAGCAACAATCAGGTTTGCCAGTGCAACCAGCGCCAGCAGAATCTGATTCATATAATTGACCAGCGCCACAATCTGTCCCTGGGATACGCTGCCGATCTGTACCTGCCAGCCGCCAAACCATAGGATACACAGGATCGCGATATTGACCATCACATAGGTGATCGGGTTCATCAGTGCAGAAATCTTACCGGCATACAGCTGTGTATTTTTCAGGTTGCCGCTGATTTCATCAAACTGTTCCGTCTCATCTTTTTCCCTGGAAAATGCACGTACCACTCTGGCACCCACATAATTTTCTCTCGTATGAAGCACGATCTGATCCAGAATACTCTGTACCTTTTTATAGATTGGTACAGTGATACGCATGATCAGATAAATTGCCAGTCCGATTAACGGTACTGCAATCAGGAAAATGATCGTCAGTTTTGCGCTGATAGTAAAAGCCATCACAACTGCTCCGATGACGATGAACGGAGAACGCAGGAACAGACGGAGCATCATATTGACACCGGTCTGCGCCTGGTTGATATCACTGGTCATACGGGTGATCAGTGTCGGCGTTCCGATCTGATCCAGTTCGTTATAGCTCAGGCTGTTGATGTGTCCAAACAGTGCCTTTCTCAGCGCCGTTCCAAATCCCATCGCCGCCTTTGCAGCAAAATACTGCGCCGTCAGGGAACACACCAGTCCCAACACGCCCAGTGCGATCATCAGCACGCACATTCTCCAGATATACGGCTTGTCGCCATTCTGGATACCGACATCGATAATGTTTGCCATAACGATCGGAACCAGCAATTCAAAACTGGCTTCCAGCATTTTAAACAGCGGTGCAATAATCGACTCTTTTTTATACGCTTTCAGATACTGAAGCATTTGTTTCATCTTCGTTTTCCTCCTGCTCTTCTTCGATTTTCGGAGGAACAAGCATTCTCTGGAAAGTATCTGTCAGCCAGCGCAGTCGTCCGATGATATCCTCACGGAACTCGCCCGGAAGCATCCTCCATTTCCAGTTTTCCCCCAGTGTGGATGGATGATTCATTCTTCCTTCGCTGCCACAGCACAACAGATCCCACATCGGAATCACTGCCAGATCGGCAACGCTGGCTTCTGCCGCCCGGATAAAATCCCACGGGATGTCTTCCCACGGGCGGTCATAATTATTCAGATATGCTTTGGAGTACTCTCTCGCCCAGTCGTTCATGCCATAATACCATGCCTTTGTCGTATCGTTGTCGTGAGTTCCTGTATATACGACACAGTTTTTCTTATAGCGATGCGGCAGATAAAAGTTTGTATTACCGGAATCAAAAGCAAATTGCAGGACTTTCATCCCCGGATATCCTGTCTCGTCCATCAGATCAAAAACTTTCTCATCCAAAGTTCCAAGATCTTCCGCGATCACATCCATATCTCCCAGTGCTTTTTCCATCGCCCGGAACAGATCGATGCCAGGACCTTCCTTCCATTCTCCTTCCAATGCATTTTCTGCGTCCGCCGGAATCGCATAATACTCTGCAAATCCACGAAAATGATCGATGCGCACGGTATCGTATAATACAAGACTTCTCTTCATGCGCTGAATCCACCATTTATATCCGGTTTTTTTCTGTGTTTTCCAGTCATACAACGGATTGCCCCACATCTGGCCGTCCGCTGAAAATGCATCCGGGGGACAGCCTGCAATAGCACTTGGCACACCATTCTCGTCCATCTGGAACATCATCGGATTCGCCCATGCATCCGCACTGTCAATAGCCACATAGATTGGAAGATCTCCGATAATGGTGATTCCCTTCTTATTAGCATATGCTTTCAGTTTGTTCCACTGACAGTCAAACTCATATTCCAGAAACTGGTAGTATTCCATCTCTTTTTCCAGTTCTTTTTTCTTATTCTGCACTTCTTTGGAATCACTCTTTCGCAGTTCTTCCGGCCAGGTTGTCCACAGTGCACCGTTCTGGCTGTCCTTGATGGCACGGAACAGACAGTACGGTTCCAGCCATTCCTGCTCTTTTTTACAGAAAGCATAAAATTTATCATCTGCATCAAAACGCCCGTACGCTTTTCTCAAAATCTCATTTTTTGAAAAGTAGATTCTTTCATAATCTACAAATCTCGGATCCCATCCCCACTGCAGCTGTTCACATTCTTCTTTAAAAAGGAGACCTTCTTCCACCAGCATATCCAGATCGATAAAGTACGGATTACCTGCGAATGTGGAAAACGGCTGATACGGAGAATCTCCATATCCGGTAGGCCCTAATGGAAGGACCTGCCATTTTGACTGGCCTGCACGCTCCAGGCAGTCCACAAATTCATATGCCTCTTTCGAAAAACAGCCGATCCCATATTTGGACGGCAAAGAAGAAACAGGCATCAACACACCACTTGCTCTCATTTGTATACCCTCCCTGTGTATTCTCTTACTAACATTAGCACATCATTTCTTTCTTTTCAAGCAATCCCATAATTTTGCCTGTTTTTCTAACAATTAAAAAAATTTAATTTTTTTCAAAAAAAGTGTTGACATTTGACTACCTCTCCCTTATAATAGGCTTTGTTGTGAGGGACAACCGAACAACACAAACAAAAATGTGCGTTTAGCTCAGCTGGATAGAGCGTTTGGCTACGGACCAAAAGGCCGGGGGTTCGAATCCTCTAACGCACGCTTAACCGTCAGAATTTGATTCTGGCGGTTTTTGTTTTATCATTTCAAAAAAGCAGTTCCTCGGATTATTTATAAGATCCCATGTCAAAAAATCAATAAATCGTTTGATTTTTCTACAATTCTATTGATTTTTTTCACCCCTTTCTTTATACTAGAATGTGTTGGAGATGGGGTTTTCTGTATGAAACTACGTAACTGTTCAGTACTTTCACAGTTACGAGCCAAAATGCATAAAAAATCACCTTCGGTGATGGCATTTTTGCTTGTATGTCTCGGGATTTTGACATATTCATGTCAAAACACCTCGTGGGACAGTGGCTACTGAATAGTTACGAAACTACTATAGAATATGTAATTTTACGGAGGATAGAAATATGTATGGATTGACACCCAGGGAAGAACAGATTATGAATACCATATGGAACATGGATCATCCTTGTCTGATTTCGGAAATTTTAAAAGCATCGCCTGCTTTAAAAAGAAATACGGTAGCTCCCGCACTGGTTCTCCTTGAAAATAAAGGTTATCTGAAAGTTGATTCGATTGGGAAATCTTATACAAGAACCGGTAAAGCATATGTTGCTGCTATTTCAAAAGAAGCCTATAAAGAACAGCAGGCATTCTTAAATGCCATTTCTCAAAGCCGTGATACTGAAACAGGAGTTCTTGATTTTCTTGCCGCCTATGTAAAATCAAAAAATATGAGTGCTGATTTTCCACAGCGAATCCGGGAAATTCTTGAACATTGCTAATACCCCGTTGTTGTTTCACAGCGTATCAGACCAGATGATCTGCTTTTCAAAAATAAAATATGAATTTTCATGTACACCAGGTAATCTCTCGTTACCTGGTGTTTTATGTTTTCCGTAAAATCAAAATTGGTCCACCGGACCAGCTATTGATATATGCAACGCAAGAACAAAGAATGTGCCTTGGCACATTCTCGCGCCTGCGGCGGTCGCTTGCGACATCTACCTTATACGCCGAAGTGTGCATCCTCGCGGAAGGTTTTTTGCTTTACAGGAACACAATTTCCTGTAAAGCAAAAAACTGTCCGTAAACATTTCAGTCTACGGACAGTTTTCTATTATATAATTATACGTTTGGGTCTGTTGGATCCCAATCCTGACCTGCAGGAATCTTAATTGTTGCCGGTTTATCAAACAACATTGCTGCTGTATCAGAAATTGTTACTGTGGTTCCAAGTGCACAATTATCATAGATCCATTTTGCATCTCTTACGCAGAGGCGCACACATCCATGAGATGCCGGCTGACCAAGCATATTATAGTTACCGGCACTCAGATTGTGACTGGTCATGTTAGAACCAGCTACAGAGTGGAATAATACACCACCTACAATTCTTGTACAATACTGACCGTAAGATGGTCCCATCAGGGTATGCCAACGATATTTTGCAGGTGTTGTAAACGTACCTGTCGGTGTTGGTGTGCCTGGCAGTCCAACAGAACATGTAAATGTTTTTACCGGAATATCGTATTTTCCTGTTTCACTCTTTGCATATACCATTACCTGACATGCTACACGGTTTACAGTGATATAGTAGGAAGACTGACGTCCGATGACGCTGTCAAGATCCTGTACCATTGCTCCAGCAGCATTGAAATAATATTTGTAACCATTGATACGTTTCCAACCGGTTACCATTGCTCCGTTCGATTCAAAATAATACCAGCTGCCTTTGATTCTCAGCCATCTGTTTGCAACTCTGTTTCCATTACTGTCTGCATAATACCAAGTATTTCCTACCTGCTGCCAGCCGGCTCCACCAGTACCTGCTGTTGTCCCAGCACTGCTTCCATATCCAGGAACCCATTTTCCATCAGCACCTACCCAATAAGAACCGATCCATGTATTGGTTGCCATTGCTCCGCTTCCTGTCACATAATAGTTGCCGATCCAGCGATTTGCTGCCATTGCTCCGCTTCCATCCATATAATACCAGTTGTTTCCTACTTTTACCCAACCAGTCTGCATTGTTCCGTCAGAATTACTGTAGTACCAGTTTCCTCCAACTACATACCAACCGGTCGCCATCGCTCCACTTCCTGTCAGATAATACCACCCACTGGCTGTTTTAACCCAACCGGTCTGCATCGCTCCGCTTCCATTCATATAATACCAGGTATTTCCTACTTTTACCCAGCCAGTTGCCATAGTGCCATCAGAGTTACTGTAATACCAGGTTCCTCCAACCATATACCAGCCGGTTGCCATCGCTCCGCTTCCTGTCAAATAATACCAAGTGCCTCCACGGTTCAGCCAACCGGTCTGCATCACTCCGCTTCCATTCATATAATACCAGGTATTTCCTACTTTTGCCCAACCGGTTGCCATAGAACCATCGGCATTCAGATAATACCAGCCGCTCGGACGACTCAGCCAGCCACTGTAAATAGAGCCATTGGAATTCATCCAGTACCACTTACCACCGATCACATTCCATCCCGGATTGCCTACCATAGCTCCGCTTCCGTCACTGTAGTACAGACCGCCGTTTGCATCACGGAAAAATCCGGTCTTCATAACACCGGTACTAGTTTCCATATAGTACCATTTGCCATTGATTACTTTCCAGCCTTTTACCGGTGCTTCGTTTTCGTACCAGTACCAATTGCCATCAACCTTCTGCCAGCCATTGCCAAGCACCTGTGTTGCAGTTCCATTTGCCGCATCGAACATATACTCTTTTCCATTGACTGCCTGCTTTCCGGACTGTGCAACACCGTCTTTCAGGAAATATACTTTGCCATTGATGTTCTGCATACCGTTCTTTGTTTTGTCGGCAGTACCGTCTTCTTTCAGATAGAGCCAGGTTTTATCTGCCACATTCTGCCAGCCGGTTTTAATTGTTCCCACACCTTTTGTGCTGTTGAACCAGATATCGCCGACATTTGCCCAGCCATTCACAGACTCGTCTACCGTACCGTCTGTTTTCAGCGCATACCAGGTTTTCTGGATGTTCTGCCAGCCAGCTTTTTCTGTTGTATCCACTGCCCGACCATTTTCATCCAGATATCTCCACGCAGTATTCTGTTTTACCCAGCTGCTCTTCTGGATATTTCCCAGGCCTTTTTCCGGTGTATCTCCATCTTCTGATGCATAGTATGTACCTGCCGCAACACTGTCTGTGGTTTTGCCAGATGCAAGATATATGTTTACTTTTCCTGTTGTTTCATCCGCTGCTGCATCCACAAATCCAGTACAGATATAACCATCTGCATCTACATAATAGCAATATTCGCCCATTATATAAAAACCATTCTGTCCGGTTACGACTGTTCCCTTCTGATCCTGCAACTGCCACTGACCATTCTCTGTTTTTTCAGATATTTTATAACCACTGGTTTCTGTTCCTTCTTCATTCTGCTGTGCTTCCTGCGTCTGTGGAATACTCTGTGTGTTATCCGTAGCCGCATAGGTTGGAACAGACATCGATAAAGAAACTAAAATTCCCAGTCCAAATAAAAGACTTGCTCTCCTTTTCATTATCATTCTCCTCTCAAATGGGATCTTTTTCCTTATACCTGTCTTATTCTAGTACAATTATCAGGGCTTTTCAAGCCTAAAAAGCAGATATTCAGCAAATCGTAAGAAACAGATCACCTGCTTTCTTTATTAAGTCACTTATACTTATAAACTATAAGCAACACGCTACGCAAATTTCACAAGTTATCGCGGCAGTCACTAAGGACTCGTACAAGCACGGACTTTGGCTCGTTGCTCGCGTAAGTCAAAATTAATTCACTGGATCAATTATTGATATGTAATATAACAAAAAAACAGATCAGAAGACTTCTTCTGATCTGTTCGATGTATTTATCTTTTTGCATCTGCATCCGTAGGATCCCAGTTCTGACCTGCCGGAATCTTAATCGTCGGTGCTTTGTCAAACGGTGTATACTCGGTATCCGAAATATCAACTCTTGTGTACAGACCACAATTATCATAGATCCATTTTGCATCTCGTACACAAAGCCGTACACATCCATGGGATGCCGGCTGACCTAACATATTATAATTTCCAGCTGCCAGCGCATAAGTTGGATCCGGATTACTGCAGGCTACCGAATGGAACCAGTCACCATAATTATTAATCTGTGTTCCATATTTACCCCAAGACGGTCCCATCAACTCTACTGGATTTTGTTTCTTCAGGGTTGCATAAGTTCCTGCATGTGTTGGTGTTCCTGCTTTACCTACCGAGCAGGTAAATGTTTTTACCGGAATACAATAATTACCGGTTTCATTTGCCGCATATACAGTAACCTGACACTTAACTCTGTTTACGGTAATTCTGTAGCTGGACTGTTTCCCAATCAGCTTGTCTACATCCTGTACCATTTTTCCATCTGTGCCAAAGTAGAATTTATAACCATCTACATATTTCCATCCGGTTGTCATGGCACCGTCTGCACCAAAGTAATACCAGCTTCCATTAATTCTCTTCCAGGAATTTGTTAGTTTGCTTCCATCCGGTCTCTGATAGTACCAGGTATTTCCGGATTTCACCCAGTTGGCATTAGCATCCGGGTTATAATTAGGAATCCATTTTCCATCTGCACCAACCCAGTAAGAACCAACCCAGGTGTTCGTCATCATCTCACCGTTTCCACCGACATAATAGTTACCAATCCAGCGATTGCTGTACATAGCACCACTTCCGCCAAAGTAATACCATTTGTTATTGATCAGATGCCAGCCGGAACCCACCATATCACCATTGCCCGGGTTCAGGTAATACCAGGTTCCTCCCAGATTGATCCAACCAGTTGCCATCGCTCCGCTTCCCGTCAGATAATACCAGGTTCCTCCACGATTCAGCCAGCCGGTCTGCATCACTCCGCTTCCATTGGAATAATACCATGCACCTTTCACCTGATACCAGCCAATTTTCATATCACCATTGCCCGGGTTCAGGTAATACCAGGTTCCTCCCAGATTGATCCAACCGGTTGCCATCGCTCCGCTTCCCGTCAGATAATACCAGGTTCCTCCACGGTTCAGCCAGCCGGTCTGCATCGCTCCGCTTCCATTGGAATAATACCATGCACCTTTCACCTGATACCAGCCGGTTTTCATAGCACCGTTTTCACCCATGTAGTACCAGGTTCCGCCAACATTGATCCAGCCGGTTGCCAGAGATCCGTTTCCATTTACCCAGTACCAGGTTCCATTCAGCAGATACCAGCCGGTAGTACTTAACATTGCGCCGCTTCCATCACTGTAGAACAACTGTCCGGTTGCATCCTTATAGAATCCGGTGAGCATTCTTCCGTCTGCCGGATTCAGATAATACCACTTACCATTGATTACTCTCCAGCCGGTTGCCACCCTTCCGTTTTCGATCCAGTACCAGGAACCATTCATCTGCTGCCAATTATTTCCAAGCTGTCTTGCTGTTCCTGCCTGTACATCAAAATAATAGGCAACGCCGTTTACTGTCTGGAATCCGTTCTGTGGTACTCCTTCTGCATTCAGAAAATAGGTTTTTCCATTTATTCCTGTCTGCATACCGGTTTTCGAAGTATCTCTGCTTCCGTCAGTTTTCAGGAAATACCAGCTTCCGTTGATCTGCTGCCAGTTCACTTTGGAAGTGTCTCTGCTTCCATCGTTTTTCAGCATATACCATCTGTTTTCAATCTGATACCAGCCCGCATTCTGAATAGCCGCCACACCTTTGTCGGCTTTCATCCATACATTTTCAATCTGCACCCAGCCTGTTTTAGAAGTATCAATGGTTCCATCCTCTTTCAGATAATACCAGTCTTCTTCCGGCTGCTGCCACCCTGCTTTTTCTCCGGTATTTACCGCTTTTCCATCGGATCCCAGATAATGCCATGCACCGTTTTCATCTGCTTCCTGTGCCCAACAGTCTTTCAACATACTTCCAAGAGTATCTGCGGAAGGATCGTTTCCTTCTTTTGAAAAATAGTACAATCCCGGTTCGAGTTTATCTGCTGACGGATCTGTTGCTGAATCATCCACTTTGACGTATCCGGTCGTCATATCACCGTCTTCATTAATATAGTATGTTTTTCCATCATTTGTATAGACTGTGTCATGTGCATAGCCATCATTGTCCGGGTCAGTATTCTCACCCAGTTTTAACCGCCAGGCCTCTCCACCATCAGTTTTATGTTTTTCCCATGTCGGTGCAACTTCTTTTTCTGCCCCAGCAGCATCTGCAGATTTTTCTTCATCCTGTATCTGTGGAATCTGAGCTGCATCTGTCTCATTTTCTTTCGATGCTTCCTGCTCTTGTTCATTCTCGGCAGAATCCTGTGTAACAGTAGTACCTGTTACATTCTCTGCTGCTATCGTCGGAACAGCCACCGATAATGTCAGTACAATTCCCAAAGCGAATAATATGCTTCTTCTCTTTTTCATCTGTTCCCCTCCTGTATTTTTCCGTGCATATAAACCTACACTTTTATTCTATTGTATTATACTTATATTAATATTCTAATCATATTTCGTTACAGATTTCTTACAATTTCGTCTCTTTGTACGCCTTTTGGTTTCCGTCTTTTCTCCCCCACACCATTTTTCTTGACATTCCCTGAAAACTGCACTACAATCGTTACGTTATTATTGTGTTTTATTCACAGGAGGATTCTTTCGTTATGGTAAAGTCTGAGTTCGATAACTGCTTTCAAAACGGAAATTATGATGCGCTCCGTCCTTATCATGTAGACAATGCCATCATCCTTGCCGCCGGTATGTGTTCCCGGTTCAAACCCCTGTCTGATACGAAGCCTAAAGCTTTTCTGAAAGTCAAAGGAGAGATTCTTATTGAAAGGATGATCCGTCAGCTGATCGAGGCTGAGATTCCGGAAATCTATATCGTGGTTGGTCATCAAAAAGAATCATTTTCTTATCTGGCAGAAAAATATGGTGTGTATCTGATTGAAAATACAGAGTATGCAGTCCGAAATAATCTTTCATCTATTTATGCCGCACGAAAAGTGCTGAAGAATTCATACATCTGTTGTTCTGATCTGTACTGTATGGAAAATATTTTTGATTCTTATGTATATGAATCTTATTACGCCGGTACTTTTTCTTCAGAAAAAACAGACAAGTTATGTGTTACTACCGGTTTTAACGGAAAAATTTCCCGTATTCGAAAAGGTGGCAGCAATTGCTGGTATATGACCGGTCCCGCTTACTGGGATAATCAGTTTTCTGCCCGTTTCTGTGAACTGATGCAGAAAGAATACGATGACCCTGGCTCAAAAGACCTCAGTTGGGAAGCTTTTTACAGTAATCATCTGGACGAACTTTCCCTGACTCTTCGAAAATATCCAGAAGGTATTGTCCGGGAGTTTAACAGTCTCGATGAACTCTGTCTTTTCGATACTTCCTATATCCCCTACAGGGATTCGCTGAAAGCAACCTGATCGTTCCCTGATCATTTATCGCCTTTTATACGGGCAGGAACTCTCTCCGTATCTGTGTACACCGGAACGAGTATTGTCTGATTTTGTTTATCCTGCAATACCAATCTGCTGTTTTGCTTCCTGAAGTCGTTGCTCAAACTGACTGTAAAAATCCCGTTTTCCATCATAGGGTTTCTGATAAAACAGTGTCAGCAGATACAGATGAAGTTTCTTTACCAGTGCTTCCTGTGAAATCCCCTCCAACACCTTCCGGGCATCTTTCTGAAAATAGTGCCACTGTGCCACAAAGTTCTCATATCTTCCGATCTCTTCCACGCCCAGCCAGTTTTTGATCTTTACTTTGGACTTCGGCTCTTTTTTGCACTCATATATCTGAAGAAAATACTGAAATCCACCTTCACCGTCATAGCATCTTCCCAGTGGAAATAACCGACAGATCCCCGGGCGGATCGCATGAATGTTACAGCGGCCTTTTTCATTTAAAAACGGACACTGTTCTTCTTTTCCGGTCATCTTCATATTCGGCTGGATAAATCCGTCCACCACCTGAAGTTCCACACAGGTACTTAAAAGATCTTCAAACGTACATTCCAATCCTGTTGTCAGCCGGTAAATATCCATTGGATCCAGAAAAATCGAGTTTCCCATCCCCCGACAGCATTCAGAACACCCCTGACATTCACCGCATCCTGCCTTTACCATATCTTTATTTGTATATAATTTTCCATCAGATATTTTCTTTAAATCAATTTCTCTTTCCATAATTTCCTCATCTATTCTTTTTCTTGCGCCTTTGTTCTTTCCATATTATAATGAGTTCTGACAGCTGTAACAGCTGAAAATGAAAAGAAAAAGGAGCGTTTATCATGTCAAATCCTGTTATTACGATCACAATGGAAAACGGTGATGTGATGAAGGGCGAACTCTATCCTGAAATCGCACCAAATACCGTCAACAACTTTATCAGCCTGGCAAACAAACATTTCTACGATGGAAAAATCTTTCATCGTGTCATTCCCGGTTTCATGATCCAGGGCGGATGCCCGGAGGGAACCGGTATGGGTGGTCCCGGATACTCCATCAAAGGAGAATTTGCACAGAATGGTTTTGCCAACGATCTGAAGCACACCCCTGGTGTTCTGTCCATGGCACGTGCCATGCATCCGGATTCTGCGGGAAGTCAGTTCTTCATCATGCATGAGACCTCCCCTCATCTGGATGGTGCTTATGCAGCCTTCGGTAAGATCACAGAAGGTCTTGATGTCATTGACAAAATCGCCAAAGTGCCAACTGATTTCCGTGACAGACCACTGGAAGATCAGGTGATTGCAACTATTGTAATCGACACACTGGGCGAGACTTATCCGGAACCGGTGACTGTTTAATCCGGAAGTTTCAAAACAATTGATCTGTCAAAACGCAGGGAAAACGTCGGTGTCATTTTTGGCACCGGCGTTTCTCACCCTCTCAGTTCATCCCCCATCAGTATCTTCCCGTTCCGCACCGCATAATAGCAGCTATCCACAATCTCCTGACTGGCCCGTGCATTTGTTGCCTCTGTCAGCAATTTTTGAAAGTGTTCTGTCTCACTCATTGGAAGAAGTACCTGAAACCGTACTTTATCCGTATACTCAGACGCAAGCACCGGAATTTTATTTTCTCCGATCAGATACTGGATCTTTCCCACCCCGTTGTAATCCGTTCCGATCTCTAGGATATTTCCATACTGTTTTTCGATCAGATCACTCTGTGCCAGACCTTCCTGTACCGCCTTCGAATACGCACGCACAAGTCCTCCGGTTCCCAGAAGTGTTCCACCAAAGTATCTTGTTACCACAACCGCTGTGTTATACAGCTCTTCTCCGAGTAACACATCCAGCATGGGTTTTCCTGCTGTTCCACTTGGTTCTCCATCATCACTGCATCGCACACATTCTCTCCGCTCTCCGATCACATAGGCAAAGCAGTTATGGGTGGCATTCCAGTACTTTTTCTTCATCTCTTCAATAAATGCCAGCGCTTCTTCTTCTGTCTCCACAAGACGTACCGTAGCAATAAAGCGGGATTTCTTTTCAATAATTTCCCCTTCTTTTCCACGATAGACTGTTTTATATCGCTCCAACATGGTAATTCTCCTTATAAGTATCATTCATTGTTTTTTTATTATAGGGGATTTTCCTTTCTGGATGCAAGGAAAATGTGAACTTTTTAATTCAGTCTTTTATTGAATTTTGAAATTTGCTATAATAAGCAGGATAAAGGAGGTACACAAATGAATTTTGGAAAAAATTCCACCCAGAAAAAGCGAAAACAACTGTCTTCCGCCTCCTCGAAAAGAGGAAAACAGGCGGGTGTCACTTTTCTGCGCATTCTGTTTCTGAGTTTTGCTGCAGTATGTGTGATCTTCTGTTGCATGGGGATTGGCGCCTTCCGTGCTATTCTCGATACTGCTCCGGATATCTCTGATGTAAACATCATGCCCAGTGGAAATGCCACCTTCGTGTATGATGCAGATGGTAATCAGCTTCAGAAACTGTCCGCTCCCAATGCCAACCGTATGTCGGTATCGATCAGCAAGATTCCGCTGAATATGCAGCATGCAATCGTTGCCATCGAGGATGAACGTTTTTACGAACATAATGGAATTGATATCCAGGGAATTTTACGTGCTTTTGTAAACGGTGTCTCCCATGGATTTCATTTTAATGAGGGCGCCAGTACTCTGACACAGCAGCTTCTGAAAAATAATGTATTTACCAACTGGACCAACGAAGGTAAGATCGAACGTTTCAAGCGTAAGATCCAGGAACAGTATCTGGCACTTCAGCTGGAAGCTTCCCTGACTGCCGAAGGAATGGATACCAAAAGTGTAATTCTGGAAAATTATCTGAATACCATCAATCTGTCTGCGGGAACTTATGGTGTTCAGGCCGCGGCTCAGCGCTATTTTGGAAAAAACAGTGAAGATCTGACACTTTCCGAATGTGCCGTACTTGCTGCAATCCCCCAGAATCCTTATGCATATAATCCGATTCGTTTTCCGGAAGAAAATGCAAAACGTCGCAAAAAGGTACTGACCAATATGCGGAATCAGGGATATATTTCCGAATCAGAATACCAGGAAGCGCTTGCTGACAACGTCTATGAACGGATCCAGGAAACAGATTCTTCCCAGGAAACCGCTACCCCGTACTCTTATTTCATTGATGAACTGACCTCACAGATCATTACCGATCTGCAGGAACAGAAAGGCTATACAAAAGTACAGGCACAAAATGCACTTTACAGTGGTGGTCTTCGGATCTATACCACACAGGATCCGGCAATTCAGTCTATCCTGGATGAAGAATATCAAAATGAAGAAAACTTCCCGGCTCATATACAGCTCGGTATCGACTGGGCCCTGACAGTGCAGAAAGCAGACGGAACCATCCAGAACTATAGTAAAGAAATGATGAAACTATATTTCAAAGATCATGGAGAAGATAATTTTGATCTTTTATTTGACTCCGAAGAAGAAGCACAACACTATGTGGATGAATATAAAGCAGCCGTCGTTGGTGAAGGTGAAACTATTCTTGCCGAACGAATCAGCTTTGCTCCTCAGCCACAATCTTCTATGGTTATCATTGACCAGCACACCGGATATGTCAAAGCTCTGGTCGGAGGACGTGGTGAAAAGACTGCCAGTCTTACTCTGAACCGGGCAACCGATACCTACCGCCAGCCTGGTTCTACTTTCAAACCGCTGGCTGTTTACGGACCTGCTATCAATGATCTTGGACTTACTCTGGCAGACACTTATGTGGATCAGGCCATCACTTATGAGAATACAAACCGCCCGGTTAAAAATGCCTACAGCGGTTATCGCGGTACCATGACAATCCGTGATGCTCTCAAGTATTCCTGTAATACCATTGCCGTACAGTGCTTCCGTGATGTGACCCCACGACTTGGATATACGTATCTGAAAGATCTGGGGTTCGAAAAAGTTACCGATCACGAAGTAATCAACGGTCAGGTTTTCGATGACGCCAGAGAACCTACTGCCTTGGGCGGTATCACCAACGGTGTTTCCACATTGGAACTGACTGCTGCCTACGCTGCAATCGCTAACGGTGGTACTTACACCAAACCGGTATTTTATACCAAGATTCTGGATCAGAACGGGGATGTGGTACTGGAAAACAAACCAAAAACGACCGAAGTCTTCCGTGAAAGCACCGCTTATCTGCTCACAAGTGCTCTCGAAAGTGTTGTCAACGATGAGGGTGGTACCGGTAACGGTCTGAAACTGGATAATATGCCGGTAGCAGGTAAGACAGGTACAACTTCTGCAACCCGTGACGTGTGGTTTGCAGGTTTTACACCATATTATACCTGTGCCGTATGGGCAGGTTATGACACCAACGAATTTCTGGAAGATGACTGCAAATCTTTCCATAAAAACTTGTGGAAAAAGGTTATGGGCCGGATTCATGCGGATCTTCCTTATGTGGATTTTGAGATTCCTTCTACTGTAAAGCAGGCTACGATCTGTACCTCCAGCGGACTGCTGGCAGGTTCCGGATGCCCGACCCGTACAGAATATTTTGAAACTTCTACAATTCCTACTGTGCGGTGTACCCGCCATTATGTGGCTCCTACACCACCTCCATTGCCTTCACCGGAAGCAAGTCCTTCCGACTCTGAGAGCAATACAGATGGTGATACCACTACCGGAGAAACCACAGATTCTGCGACCGGAGATGGCACAACAACGGATGCCGGTGCTGGCGCAACACCGTCGGATACCGGTGGCACCGGTGCTGCACCACCGGATGCTTCTGCTCCGGCCGCAGGCGGTGATCCTGCCACTCCGGATACCGGCGGACAGGATGCAGCTCCGGCCGCCTGACAGATCCACATAACAGATGGAATCATAATTGGTCCACCGGACCGGTTATCGCGATGCAATGCAACAAAAAGAACGGATACAAATCCATGAAAAAAATGGTTTTGTATCCGTTCTTTTTGTTATTCAGACAACGATTTCATCTCATTGTTTGTTCTTATTTTCATCTAAGCGACTACCAGTTTTGCAGCTCCGTAGATTCCGGCATCGTTGTCCAGTTTTGCCAGAACGATCGGAGTGCCTTTACAGCTGATGAAAGCGTGTTCTTTGTAGTAGCCTGCCACTGCATCTATCAGAGGCTGACCTGCTTTGGATACACCACCACCAATAACGATTACTTCCGGGTCTACTACACAGGTGAAAACAGCCAGTGCCGTTCCCAGATACTCGGCAAATTTATCTACGATCTGTTTTGCTACACTGTCGCCTTCTTTATATGCGTCAAAGATGGTTTTTGCGCTGAAATTATCCAGATGCAGTTTTGTCTCAGCAGTATTTTCTGCCATGATTTTTTTACCGATTCTTACGATACCGGTAGCAGAAGCCAGCTGTTCCAGACAACCTTTATTTCCACAGTTACAGCTTTCGGTTTCTTCCGGTTCCACAAAGGCATGTCCGATTTCTCCACCTGCTCCATGTGCTCCGGTGACAATCTTACCGTCCACAATAATACCGCCGCCGACACCGGTTCCCAGTGTAGCCATGATCAGGTTCTTTGTACCTTCTCCACCGCCTTTCCACATCTCACCAAGAGCTGCAACGTTGGCATCATTTCCTACTTTTACCGGAATCTGATCCAGCAGTTTTTCCAGATCATCTGCCAGCATGGTATATCCCCAGTGCAGATTAACTGCCACCTGTACTTCTCTTTCTTTTACAACAGGTCCCGGAACACCTACACCCACACCGGTAACTTCTGTTTTCTCAATTCCTTTTTCTTCCATTTTTTTCAGGATCGTTTCTGCTACATCCGGAAGGATTGCTTTTCCATTTTCTTCTGTACGGGTTTTGATCTCCCATTTTTCCAGAAGTACACCTTCTGTTGTAAATAATCCGCATTTTACGGTTGTTCCTCCGATATCAATTCCAAAACAATAACTCATCTTTTTAGTCCTCCTTCTTTTTTGCCAGGTTCGCCTGTACACGGTTATACAGTTCCTGTGCCGCATTATATCCCATCTTTTTCTGACGGTGGTTGACTGCCGCAGATTCCACGATAACAGCCAGATTTCGACCCGGACGGATCGGCAGAGAATGGCACACCACTTTATTGCCAAGGATCTCTGTATATTCTTCTTTCAGTCCCAGACGGTCGTATTCTTTATCCCGGCTCCATTCTTCCAGTTTGATGACCAGATCGATGGACTGGGTATTTTTTACACTTTCCACACCAAACAGCGTCTTCACATCAATGATACCGATACCACGCAGTTCAATAAAATGCCGGGTGATATCCGGTGCAGTTCCCACCAGTTCCACATCACTGACTTTGCTGATCTCCACCACATCATCACTTACCAGACGATGACCGCGTTTGATCAGCTCCAGAGCTGCTTCACTCTTACCGATACCGCTCTCACCCATGATAAGAACACCTTCGCCATATACATCCACCAATACACCGTGAATGGAAATACACGGTGCCAGCTGTACATTCAGCCAGCGGATAATCTCTGCCATGAAATTGGATGTGGTTTTTTCTGTTACAAGAATCGGCACATTGTACTTTCTTCCCATATCCAGCATATCTTCATCCGGTTCCGTCATCGTCGTAAAGATCACACAGGGAATCTGTTTGGATACAAAATTCTCAAAACTGCGTTTTCGCTCTTCCGGATTCAGGTGCATCAAATAAGTATACTCTACATAACCGATAATCTGTACACGTTCAGAGGCAAAATGTTCAAAATATCCTGTCAGCTGAAGGGCCGGTCTGTTAATATCCGGAAGAGTGATGCGTACATGCTCCATGTCCACTTCCGGCGTAAGATTCTTCAGGTTCATTTCTTGAACCAGTTTGGTCAGTTTTACAGCCTTCATATCTCGCTCTCCTTTTTCAAAACTTTATAAATATCTTATCACATGAAACCTCAAACTGCAAGAAATCAACCATCAAGAATGAAAAAATTGGTACACTTTTTGTGCAGACTGCCGATTCATCGACGGAACATTGCCAAGTTCCTCTTCACTTGCCACCCGGATCTCCTCGATGGATTTGAAATATTTCATCAGTGCCTTTCTCCGTGTCGGCCCGATACCCTCAATATCATCCAGAATCGAATGGATCTGTCCCTTGCTTCGAAGCAGACGGTGATATTCAATAGCGAACCGATGCACTTCATCCTGGATTCTCGTAATCAGTTTAAACCCCTCACTGGTGTGACTGATAGGAATCTCATGCTCCTGATAGTACAGCCCCCTTGTCCGGTGATTGTCATCTTTGACCATACCGCATACCGGAATCGTAAGCCCGAGTTCTGCCAGTACCTGTTCTGCCACATGCACCTGTCCCTTTCCACCATCCATCAGGATCAGGTCTGGGAACTGACTGAAACCACTGAATTCCTCTTCTTCTTTGTCTTTTTGTTCCTCAATTCCTCTCCGGAACCGCCTTGTCAGCACTTCTTCCATGCTGGCGTAATCGTCCGGTCCCTGTACAGATTTGATCTTAAACTTGCGATAATCGTTTCTTTTCGGTTTTCCTTTTTCATAAACCACCATGGAACCTACCGACTCAAATCCGCTGATGTTGGAGATATCATAGGACTCTACCCGCTGCAGACTGTCCAGTTCCAGAAGATCGCAGATTTCTTTCATAGCTCCGATTGTTCTTCCCTCTTCCCGTTTCAGTTTCTCCTTATCCTGGGTCAATACCATTCGTGCATTCCTTGCTGCCAGTTCCACCAGTTTCTCTTTCGTTCCCTTTTTCGGCACCCTGATATGCACTTTCTGTCCCCGTTTTTTACTGAGCCACTCCTCCAGCACTTCAATCTCATCAATATCTCTTTGCAGCATCAGCTCTTTCGGGATAAACGGTGTCCCTGCATAGAACTGTTTCACAAAATTCAGAAGGATCTGCGATGGTGTGGCATCTGCTGCGATCCGCAGATAGAAATGATCTCTTCCGATCATTTTACCTTCCCGGATAAAAAACACCTGTACCACTGCATCTTCTTCATCCATCGCCATCGCGATCACATCCTTATCCTCTCCCTGACTTCCGGTGATCTTCTGACGCTCACCAATCTTCTGTACACTCTGCATCAGATCCCGATATTCCCCGGCCTCCTCAAAACGCAGCTCTTCTGATGCCGCAAGCATCTTCTCTTCGAGTTCTTTTAACAGTTTTTTATAATCCCCGTTCAAGAAATCCAGCACCCCCTCAATCTGCTTCTGATACTCCTCTTGGGAAATATACCCCTGACACGGTGCCTTACACTGTTTGATGTGATAATACAGGCAGGGGCGCTCCTTGCCGATATCCCGTGGCAGATTCCGGTTGCAGGTACGGACATGGTAGAGCTTGCGGATCAGCTCCATCGAATCCTTGACCGCATTGGAACTGGTGTACGGTCCGAAATATTTTGCTTTGTCCTTTTTCATCTGCCGCACAAACAGTACCCGTGGATATTCCTCATTAACCGTCACTTTCAGATAAGGATAAGTTTTGTCGTCCTTGAGCATCGTGTTGTACTTCGGCCGGTGTTCCTTGATCAGGTTACACTCCAGCACCAGAGCCTCCAGCTCGGAATCTGTGATGATGTACTCAAACCGGGCGATCTGCTGCACCATCTGTTCTTTCTTGATTCCAAGATTTCTGCTGCTTTGAAAATACTGCCGGACCCTGTTTTTCAGACTGATGGCTTTCCCCACATAGATGATCGTATCTTTCGCATCGTGCATAATGTAAACTCCCGGTTTTCCCGGCAGTTTTTTCAGTTCTTCCTGTATATCAAACATAACCCCTGTTTTCCCTTCTTTCCTGTATTCCTCTGATCTCTGTTTTTGAAAAAAGGAAAATGGCGCAGTCTCCTGTTCCATTTTCCTTTCTCTTTGCCTGCCTTCCGGCAGATATTTCTTTTATTCCCGTATCGGAGATTCCTGCGAGTCTTTCTTCACCGGCTCCTGTACTTTCTTTTCTTCTGGTGTATCGCTGACAGGATCCACAGTTACTTCTTCCTCCTGCAATGCGGTTTCTGTCATCGGTTCCGCATCCGGTGTTTCCTGTGTTGCTTCCACTGCTGTTTCTGCGGGTTCCGGTTCCTTTCCCTCTGTACCTTCTGCTTCATGGAAAATCTCCATGAATTCTTTTCCGGTGATCGTCTCGCGTTCGATCAGGAATGCGGCTATCTTGTCCAGTGTTTTCCTGTGTTCGCAAAGCATCTGTTTTGCCTGCTCGTAAGACTCTTTCAGCATCTTCATCACTTCATGATCAATCTCAGTTGCTGTTGCATCGCCACAGTTCAGAGTTGCACGGCCGTTCAGATACTCATGCTCCACACTCGCCAGTCCCATCAGTCCGAACTTTTCAGACATGCCGTACTGGGTGATCATCGCTTTCGCAATCTGTGTAGCTTTTTCAATATCATTAGATGCTCCGGTTGTTACATTCCCGAATACCACTTCTTCTGCAGCACGACCACCAAGGAGACCTACCAGCATCGCTTCCAGCTCCGCTTTGGTATTCAGATATTTTTCTTCTTCCGGTACCTGCATGACATATCCGAGTGCTCCCATGGTACGCGGTACAATCGTAATCTTCTGCACAGGCTCCGCATCCTTCTGCAGTGCACTTACCAGTGCATGACCCACCTCATGGTAAGAAACGATCCGACGTTCTTCCTGACTGAGAATACGATCCTTCTTTTCTTTACCGACCAGGACAACTTCCACTGCTTCATAGAGATCTTTCTGAGAAACGGCTTTTCTTCCGTTCTTTACAGCAAGAATGGCAGCCTCATTGATCATATTGGCAAGATCAGATCCTACTGCTCCGGAAGTTGCCAGTGCAATCGCATCCAGATCCACGGTTTCATCCAGTGACACATCTTTTGCATGCACTTTCAGGATATTGACACGTCCTTTCAGATCCGGACGTTCCACAATAACCCGACGGTCAAAACGACCCGGACGAAGCAGTGCCGGATCCAGAATCTCCGGACGATTGGTCGCCGCCAGGATCAGAATACCCTTGGATGAATCAAAACCATCCATCTCCGCAAGCAGCTGGTTCAGTGTCTGTTCCCGTTCATCGTTACCGCCACCATACCGGCTATCACGGCTTTTACCAATTGCATCAATCTCATCAATAAAAATGATACACGGTGCGTTCTTCTTAGCTTCTTCAAACAAATCACGGACACGGGAAGCACCCACACCGACAAACATCTCCACAAAATCAGACCCTGACAAAGAAAAGAATGGTACATGCGCCTCTCCGGCAACTGCTTTGGCCAACAGAGTTTTTCCTGTTCCCGGAGGTCCTACAAGAAGGGCTCCTTTTGGCAGTTTTGCACCGATTGTCGTGTATTTTCCCGGATTATGCAGGAAATCCACCACTTCCTGCAAGGATTCTTTCGCTTCATCCTCACCGGCTACGTCTTTGAACGTAACACCGGTTTCTTGCTGTACATAGGCTTTGGCTTTACTCTTTCCAACCCCCATCATTCCGCCGCCTTTGTTCATCTTTCTCATCAGCCAGTTCATCAGGATAATCAGGAATACAAAGGGTACCAGCAGACTTAAAATAGTATAGATGATCGATCCGGTTGGGTCTGGCTGGATCTCATTAAAAGTGATCTTATTTCCGGTTTTCTGTTCTGCCTCCAGAAGTCTCGCTGTCAATGTTGTGCTGTCTTCCATCGCAGTGGTAGAATATTCAAATTCCACACCCTCCACTTTCTGTTCCCTTGGAACAATAGTCAGCACACCACTTTGCAGTTCTACTGATTTGACTTCTCCTTTATCCAGCATCTCCAGAAATTTATCATAAGTGATTTCTTTCGATGTGGAACTTTGTAAAATATTGCTGAACACTGTCCAGATCAGCAGGGTTGCCAGTACACAGATCAGCAGCACCAGCAGAGATGATTTATTCTTTGGGCCTCCGGGTCCGCCATTTCCATTCGGTCCCTGTCCGTTCGGCCCCTGATCGTTATAATTATTCGGTCTTTGGTCCATAATTTCCTCCTTTTAATACCTACATTATTATAAAGATTTCTTCCCGATAAATCAACTCTTTTCCCCCTTTCGTCATCGAATTTTCAAATTACTGTTTTTTTTTCATTTCTGTATAGCATTTCTCGTCTCTTTTGTAGTATACTAGAGAATGTATTTTTTAACTGTCCGATAGGCGGTGTTTATAAAAGACACAGAACAGTTATGTTATTTTATTTTTTATACAGGAGGACAAGGTTAGATGAAAATCGGATTTGATAATCAAAAATATTTATCCATGCAGTCTGAACACATCCGGGAACGTATCAATCAGTTTGACAACAAACTCTACCTAGAGTTTGGAGGAAAACTTTTTGATGATTATCACGCATCCCGTGTGCTGCCCGGTTTTGCTCCGGACAGCAAACTACAGATGCTGATGCAGCTTTCTGACCAGGCAGAAATCGTTGTTGTTATAAGTGCCGGAGATATCGAAAAAAACAAAGTTCGTGGAGATCTCGGTATCACCTATGATCTGGATGTGCTGCGACTGATCGAAGCATTTCGCGGAAAAGGTCTGTATGTGGGAAGCGTTGCAATCACCCAGTACACCGGTCAGAAAAGTGCAGATGCCTTCAAAAAGAAACTGGAGAACTTGGATATCCCGGTATACATTCTTTATTCCATTGACGGATATCCAAATAATGTTTCTCATATTGTCAGTGACGAAGGCTATGGAAAGAATGATTACATCAAAACCACTCGTCCTCTGGTTGTTATCACAGCTCCGGGGCCAGGAAGCGGAAAGATGGCTACCTGCCTGTCTCAGCTGTACCATGAGCAGAAACGTGGTGTTCGTGCCGGTTATGCGAAGTTTGAGACATTCCCGATCTGGAATATTCCGTTGAAGCATCCGGTTAATCTGGCATACGAAGCTGCCACTGCTGATCTGAACGATGTCAATATGATCGACCCTTTCCATCTGGAAGCTTACGGAGAAACTACAGTCAATTACAATCGTGATGTGGAAATCTTCCCGGTACTGGAAGCCATGTTTGAACGGATTTTCGGTGAATGCCCTTACAAATCTCCGACAGACATGGGGGTCAATATGGCTGGAAATTGTATCATCGATGATGAGGTATGCCAGGAGGCTTCCCGTCAGGAAATCATCCGCCGGTATTATCAGGCAAAGACCGGACTGGTAGATGGTTCCAAAAAAGAAGACGAAGTCTTCAAGCTGGAACTGCTGATGAAGCAGGCACATATCACACCACAGGATCGTAAGGTTGTCAGTGCTGCCCTGAATCGCGCAGAACAGACCGGTGCACCGGCTGCTGCCATGGAATTGCCCGACGGTAAAATCATCACCGGAAAGACCTCTGATCTGCTGGGATCCTCTGCTGCTCTTCTTTTGAACGCACTGAAAGAGCTGGCTGGCATCTCCCATGAAACACATATTCTTTCCCCTGCTGCCATCGAACCGATCCAGATTTTGAAAACTTCTTATCTGGGAAGCCGCAACCCGAGACTGCACACCGATGAGATCCTGATCGCGCTCTCCAGCAGTACTGCTCTGAACCCGGCTGCTCAGAAAGCACTGGAGCAAATCCCGAACCTGAAAGGCTGTCAGGTACACACAAGTGTGATGTTGTCTCAGGTTGATATCCAGACCTTCAAACGTCTCGGTATCCAGCTGACCTGCGAACCGATTTACGAACACAAATCAATTCTTCATAATGCATAATTGATTTACAACGCAACGAGATAAAATACGCTTTGCGAATTTGGCTCGTTGCTCACGTAAATTTAAAAATAGCCCCGGATTTCACGCTGTACGAAATCCAGGGCTATATGTTTTTTATTTATACTTCATTTCCCGTAACTTTCCAGTATCTTCCCGGTTACGGGATACCTGCTGATCAGCTATTATTTTTCGGTTGCATATCCATCCGGGTTCTGGCTCTGCCATCTCCAGGAATCCTGACACATCTCTTCGATGCCGTACTGAGCTTCCCATCCCAGCTCTTCTTTTGCTTTGGTAGGATCGCAGTAGCACATGGCGATGTCACCTGCACGTCTCGGTTTGATCTGGTATTTTACTTCATGACCGCATGCCTTTTCAAATGCATGAACCACATCCAGTACACTGTAACCATGTCCTGTTCCCAGGTTGTATACACGAACTTCCGGTTTTTCTTCCAGTTTTTTCAATGCTTTTACATGACCTACAGCCAGGTCTACTACATGGATGTAATCACGTACACCGGTTCCGTCCGGAGTATCATAATCATCACCGAAGACTCCCAGACATTCCAGTTTACCGATGGCAACCTGTGCAACATATGGAAGCAGATTGTTCGGGATTCCTTTCGGATCTTCACCGATCATTCCGCTCTTATGAGCACCGATTGGGTTAAAGTAACGAAGCAGGATAACATTCCATTCCGGATCTGAGGTATGCAGGTCAGTGAGGATCTGTTCCAGCATCCATTTTGTCCATCCGTAAGGGTTGGTACAGGTTCCTTTCGGGCATTCTTCAGTGATCGGGATAAATGCCGGATCTCCGTATACAGTTGCAGAAGAACTGAAGATAATATTTTTAACTCCGTGATTTCTCATGGCGTCACACAGATTCAGAGTTCCTGCAATATTATTTTCATAATACTCGATTGGTTTTACTACAGATTCTCCTACCGCTTTCAGTCCGGCAAAATGAATAACTGCGTCTACCTTCTCTTTGTCGAAGATATCGTTCATGGCTTCTTTATCACGAATATCCGCATTATAAAATACTACTTTTTTTCCTGTGATTTCTTCTACTCTCTCCAGAGCTTTCTCACTGGCATTGTACAGATTGTCCACAACAACAACGTCATAACCTGCATTCAGCAGTTCTACGCATGTATGGCTTCCGATATAACCAGCACCACCTGTAACTAAGATTCTCATTTGCTTTTCCCTCCTTAAGGAACTCATTCGAAACTGTTCATTGTCTCAACAGTTCCGTTGATTCTTATGTCTTTCTTAGTTTAGCATTATCCGTTTGGGAATTCAATGTCTTTTACAAATATTTAAAACTCAAAAGTACATTTATATATATATTGTCTATTATTGTTACATATCACATTTTCTTTTTCTATGCATTCGTGATACAAATCAGTACACTCACTCCCAACATACCAACAGTTCCCACAGTTGCAAGAATCTGAACGATCAGCCAGCTTTTTTCTCCCGCAATTTTACGAAATGCCTTCCACAAAAGAACCCCTATAACTGCTCCCAGAGTATTATTGATTACATCAGTAATGTCACTTGCTCCCATAGCAAGCAAATACTGCAGTGTTTCTAAAAACAGACTGAATCCTGCCCCGGCGAGGATCACTGTTCCCCCTGCTCTTTCTCGCGCCAACATACCTCCATATATTCCAAATGGTACAAAAATCAATATATTTTCCGCCAGTTCCCTGATGTCCAGATTTCCATTTACCATCAGGCAATCTCCATAAGGAATCAGATTGATATTTCGCAAATGAGGAAGTGCATCTGGTGATGTGCTGAACTTCAATAGTATAACCCATATCACAAACGCCAGATAAATAAAAAATAATCCACCTGTCCAGTCTTTCCTCTTCATAAAAACCTCCTGTATCTTTCTAAAATATTTTGTAACTGTTTTACAGTTTCTCTGTTACGAGTTTTCCCTGGTTTACAAGGAACTATAGTAACAGCCAAATATTTAGAAAGACACAGGAGGTTTCTTAATTTTCTCTTATTCCATAAAATTTTCGTAACTATTCATTCTATATATAATAGTGGCTGAATAGTTACAAGATTTCCAGAATAGCTTTTTGTAGCGTTGTCATCCTTCCACGATCAAATAGGTTCCGTCCGGCAAAGAGAAGATTTCACTGGCTTCCAGAAGTTCTTCTTTACTCATGCCCTCAACATCCATGCCGCTTTCATCCAGATATTCTTTTACTTCTTTGATGTTTTTTACTACAACAGCCATACATTCTTCAAGAAATTCTTCTGCTTCCTCATAAGTCTCTGCCACAGGTTCATCAAAAAGCTGTCCCTGCTGTTTTAAAAAGGTTTCTACGCACTCCTTGCTGTACATTTTATTTTTCCTCCTGAATCTTCAGTAATTTTTCCGGTCGGTCGATAATTTCATCCGCATGATTCTCTTCCAGTTCTTTTCGCTCCCGAAATCCCCACAGCACTCCAATGGTGTACATCCCTGCCGCTTTTCCGGTCTTCATGTCAGTATTCGTGTCTCCCACATACATGCACTCCAACGGCTCCACCTGTAGTTTTTTCGCAATTTTCCATGCTCCGGATGGGTCCGGCTTTTTCTTCATCCCCACTTCCAGCCCCTGGATAACTTCAAACGTATCGCTGCCAAACAGTCCGGTCACAGCCAGATATGTCGCTTCATGTGGCTTGTTGGACAATACCGCCAGCTTCACGCCTCTTCGCTTCAGTTCTTTCAGAGTCTCCTTCATCCCGTCAAATACGGTAACTTTATATAATGGATCTCTGGCAAAAATCTCACGGTATAGTCTCTGACCTTCTTCCAGGCGGCTCATATCTGCTCCCGCAGCTTTCATACACCGTTCCATCAGTACATTTCCGCCATCGCCTGCATGATATTTATAGTCCTCTACCGGCTGTGCCGGCGCTCCAAAACGCTCCAGAATCTGATTTGCAACATTTGCAATGGATTCTACCGTATCTGCCAGTGTTCCATCCAGATCAAAAATACAAGCTTTATACATTTCTGTCCTCTTCCTTTCAACCCAATCTGTCATTGCTTTGTTTTATCTGTCTTTTTCAGACAACATTCTCAGATTTCTTACATTATACTTCCTGTCACCGCCTGATGCAAGCGGAAACGCATTACTGTTCAGTTACTGTTCACTCCGTTCTCAGTAACACGCTGCGCGATGCACAGAATTTATGCTGATCGCATAAATTCGCGCGGTATGTCTCAGGTTTTCTGTGACCTTCGCTCACAAAAAACACCTCGCGGGATATTGCCAGTGAATAGTAACACTGTTCACCTTCCACCATCTGTTCTCTTAAAAATAATCCTTTTCTTTTAACGCAAAATGGATTAGAATAGATATTATGATATGAGAGTATAAAAAAGGAGACTGACGCAAATGAATAAAAAACTTTTAAAAACTCTGACTGGACTGGCCATCGTTGGTACTGCTTTAGGTGCTGCCTTTGCCTATATAAAAAAATGTAAAGAAGTCAATGACCTCGGTGAGGAGGACTTCGATGATCTGTGGGATGGTGAAGAAGAAAACCCGGAAGTCAGCAGCTGCACCCCGTGCCGCAGCTACACCACGATTCCTTCAGATTCGCCTGTTCCTGAAGACGAAAAACATATAGAAGAATCTGAAGAAGACGCTTCTGAAAAAGAAACTCCTTCTGACAATTCAGAAGACTGATTGTTCATGTAAGTTAAAAAGCGGAACGACTGCTCCTGTTTCACAGATCTGCAGCTGTTCCGCTTTTCTTATCTTTTTATTTATTTGGCAGTTTGAAAGAACTCTTAAGAGAAACGATCCGGTTAAATACCAGCGCTCCCTCTTTGGAATCTTTTGCATCCACACAGAAAAATCCGTTTCTTACGAACTGGAAGCTGTCATATGCTTTCGCATCTTTCAGGCTCTTTTCCACATAACAGTTTTTCAGAACCGTAAGAGAGTTCGGGTTCAGGTTCAGGGAACCGTCTTCGTTATAAACACCCTTCTCTTCATCAATGATATTTTCATACAGACGAACCTCTGCCTGCACATTATCCTGTGCGCTTACCCAGTGAATAGTTCCTTTTACTTTTCTTCCGTCCGGCGAATTGCCTCCCTTGGAAGCAGGGTCGTACGTACAGTGAACGGCTGTCACGTTGCCATCTTCGTCGGTATCATAACCCACACAGGTTACAAAATAGGCATTCATCAGACGTACTTCGTTGCCCGGGTAAAGACGTTTGTATTTTTTTGGAGGTTCTACCATGAAATCTTCTCTCTCAATGTACAGTTCTTTGCCAAACGGTACTTTTCTGGTTCCCAGAGTTTCATTTTCCATGTTGTTCGGAGCTTCCAGCTCTTCGATCTGACCTTCCGGATAATTGTCAATGATCAGTTTTACCGGATCCAGGATCGCCATCACACGGGAACGTTTCAGTTTCAGATCTTCACGGATGCAGTACTCCAGCATAGCATAGTCCACAGAGCTGTTTGCCTTGGACACACCACACAGTTCCACAAACATCTTGATGGATTCCGGTGTAAATCCTCTTCTTCTCAGAGCGGCGATGGATACCAGACGCGGATCATCCCAGCCGTCTACGATACCCTCTTCTACCAAACGTTTGATATAACGTTTTCCGGTTACCACATTGGTCAGGTACAGTTTTGCAAATTCAATCTGCTTTGGCGGATACTGATATTCCAGTTCTCTTACCACCCAGTCATATAACGGACGGTGATCTTCAAATTCCAGCGTACAGATAGAATGCGTAACTCCCTCAATTGCATCCTCGATCGGATGTGCGAAATCGTACATTGGGTAGATGCACCATTTGTCTCCGGTGTTGTGGTGTGTCATATGTGCCACACGGTAGATAACCGGATCTCTCATATTGATGTTCGGAGATGCCATATCGATCTTGGCACGCAGAACTTTTGTTCCATCCTCAAACTCTCCGTTTTTCATCCGTTCAAACAGATCCAGGTTCTCTTCCACGCTTCTGTCACGGTACGGGCTGTTCTTTCCGGGCTCTGTCAGGGTTCCGCGATATTCACGGATCTGCTCTGCTGTCAGATCACATACAAATGCTTTTCCCTTTTTAATCAGTTTAATGGCTGCTTCGTACATCTGGTCAAAATAGTTGGATGCAAAGAACAGACGGTCTTCCCAGTCAGCTCCCAGCCATTTTACATCTGCCTGGATGGACTCCACAAATTCAATCTTTTCTTTGGTAGGATTGGTATCATCAAACCGCAGGTTGAATTTTCCGTTATATTCCTGAGAAAGACCATAGTTTAACAGAATGGATTTTGCATGTCCGATATGCAGATATCCGTTCGGTTCCGGGGGAAAACGGGTGCAGATTGTCTCGTATTTCCCTTCTGCCAGGTCCTTTTCTATAATCTGTTCAATAAAATTCTTGGAAACTACTTCTTTTTCCATTACACTCCTCCTCAATTCAAAATAATCAATCATTGGTCCATTGAACTAATGATTAATATGTAATGCAACCACGAGAGCGTGTCTGGAACCAGACACGCTCTGATATAGTCTTCATATTACCACATTTTTTTTAAGAATTAAAGGGCTTTTTCTATTGTCTTTCCAGAATCTGCATGAATTCTTCACCGGTGATGGTTTCATTTTCATACAGGTATTTTGCCAGTTCATGCAGTTTCATAATATTGTCCTGCAGAATCTGCAGTGCTTTCTCGTGCTGCTGTTTTACCAGCTCTACCACTTTCTTGTCGATCAGCGTCTGTGTCTCGAACGAACAGGTCAGAGAAGAATCGCCGCCAAGGTACTGGTTGCTGACATTTTCCATCGCCACCATGTCGAACTCATCGCTCATACCGTAACGGGTGATCATACCCCTTGCCAGTTTGGTTGCCTGTTCTATGTCGTTGGAAGCACCGGTTGTGACAGAATGGAAGATCAGTTCCTCCGCAGCGCGTCCACCGGTGAATGTAGCAATCTTATTCTCCAGTTCTTCCTTATTCATCAGATAATGTTCGCCGTCTTCCACCTGCATCGTGTAGCCGAGGGCACCGGAAGTTCTGGGAATGATGGTGATCTTGTGTACCGGTGCAGAATTCGTCTGTTTTGCCGCTACCAGTGCATGGCCAATTTCATGATAGGATACGATCAGTTTCTCTTTCTCAGAAAGTACACGGTTCTTCTTCTGATAACCGGCGATAACCACTTCGATACTCTCTTCCATATCTGCCTGTGTGGCAAATCGTCTGCCATCTCTGACCGCACGGAGTGCCGCCTCATTGACAATATTGGCAAGTTCGGCACCGGAAGCACCTGCTGCAGCTTTCGCAATAGCACTGAAGTCTACGTTATCTGCAATCTTGATCTTCTTTGCATGAACCTTCAGGATCTCTTCCCTTCCCTGCAGATCCGGCAGTTCCACCGGAATTCTCCGGTCGAAACGTCCCGGACGAAGCAGTGCAGGATCCAGGGAATCCGGACGGTTGGTTGCTGCCAGAATGACAACACCTTTGGATCCGTCAAATCCGTCCATCTCAGTCAGCAGCTGGTTCAAAGTCTGTTCTCTCTCATCATTACCGCCGATATTGCCGTCACGCTTTTTACCGATCGTATCGATCTCGTCGATAAAAACGATACACGGTGCTTTTTCGTTCGCCTGTTTGAACAGGTCACGCACCTTTGCAGCACCCATACCTACGAACATCTCCACAAACTCTGATCCTGAGATGGAAAAAAACGGTACTTCCGCTTCACCGGCTACCGCTTTGGCCAGTAATGTTTTACCGGTTCCCGGAGGACCTACAAGCAGGGCTCCTTTCGGCATCTGTGCACCGATATCCTGGTAACGTTCCGGATGATGCAGATAATCTACAATCTCTGTCAGCAGTTCCTTTGCCTCATCCTCACCTGCCACATCAGAAAACTTGATACCGGTAGATGACTTTACATAAATCTTTGCATTGCTCTTTCCGAACATCATACTGCCCGGACCGCCACCCATGCTCTTGGCCATTTTCTTTGACAGCCAGTTTCCGATCAGCACAAAGATCAGGATCGGGATCACCCAGCTGAAAATCAGGGTACCCAACATGGACTGTTTCTGCGGAATCACAGAACCAAACTTTACATTCGCCTGATTCAGCCGATCTACCAGCTCCGGGTCATTCATAGTTCCTGTCTTGCAGATCTCTTCCCTGCCGTTTACATTTACTTTATAGTAAATTACAGCATTCTGTTCCTGTACCTCTACTTCAGTTACATTACCGGCACTGACCTGGCTTAAGAACTCGTTATATCCGGTCTCTTTTACACTTCGCTCACTCATCCAAGGCACCAGCAGAAAGTTCAGAGCCAACAGAACGACCAGTACGATTGCATAATAGAAAATCACAGGCCGTTTCGGCGAATTGTTTTTGACTTCATTCATATCCTTTTTTTCTCCTTTCTCATATACTTTATTGTATACCCTGGAAAATGCTTCCTGCAAGAAAACTATCAGAAAATTTTTATAAATTTCTCATAAAATATAACTGGAAATTATCCTCTTTCTGGCATATACTCTTTTATATATTAAGATGTCGGGATCAAAAGGTATTCTGACCTCTTTGATACCGAATTGTTCCGTACTCTGTACGCTTATAATTCTCATATCATATCACAACAGGAGGAATCTCATGACAGGCAGCGAACGCCGACAGGAACTATTACAACTTTTATCCGGGACACAGACACCAATTTCCGGCACCTCACTGGCAAAACATTTTACCGTCAGCCGCCAGGTGATTGTTCAGGATATGGCACTGCTTCGTGCTCAGGGACATGAAGTGCTTTCCACCAATCGCGGATATCTGATCCAAGCCCCTCTCCGTGTTTCCCGTATTTTCAAAGTTTTTCACACCAGTGAACAGATTGTCGATGAGTTATGCACTATTGTGGATCTCGGCGGCACCGTTGAAGATGTCTTTGTTCATCATAAAATCTACGGCCAGCTCCAGGCACCTTTGCATATTTCATCACGCAGAGACGTACAGCTCTTTCTGGAAGAGTTAACAAGCGGCAAATCCACGCCACTGAAAGATGTCACTTCCGGCTACCATTATCATACCGTCTCCGCGGACTCCGGCGAAACTCTGGATCTGATCGGACAGGAGTTAGGAAGGAAAGGATATCTCTGCCAGTAACTTTCTGGCGGTGATATCCTTTTTTGTCCGTTTTCTATTTTCCCGGTATCTTATTCTCTATTGTCTCTGCTTTTCTCTGTCACAACCTGATACATATACAGTTCGTGCAGTGCTCTCGTTGCACAGATATATTTTGCCTGCCGGATCAAATCGTCCTCCGGCTGTCTTCCCCAGACAGTAAATACCTGATCGAATTCCAGACCCTTCGCAAGATAGAACGTTGTCACCGTAATACCTTTTTTGAACCGGGAACTGTCCTTGTTCATATAGGTAACCTGTTCATCTCCCAGCTCTTTTTTCAGGATTGCTGCCATCTTCCACGCTTCCTGATCGGTTATGGTAAGAACTGCTGCTGTCTCATAACCGTCCGGCTGTACACGCAGTTCCTTCAGAATCTGTGCGGTAACTTCTTCCTCCGTGATTTTTTTCTCACACACCGGTTTTCCATGGCGTTCAAAAAGTTTAAGATCAGTAATTCCGGCAAGTTCAGCCGCATAAGCAGCGATTTCCACAGTATTCCGATAACTTTTATCCATCACGATCTTTCGAAGTTTCTTTCCCAGAATTCCCGGTAAAAACTGCAGCACATCCTGCTGTTTTTCATCCATCGTCTGTGCCTTATCCCCAAGGATCGTCATCTTACATGGAAACAGCATTGCCAGAATCTGATACTGCATCGGAGTGTAATCCTGCATCTCATCGATCACCAGATGTTTGACTCCCGACCGTTTTGCAGGCTGCAGCAGCCGATATTTCAGATAGAGTACCGGGTAGACGTCTTCATACCGCAACATTCGTTTTTCGTACCATACCCGCGGAAGCGGACGCATCCCGACAGACTCCAGAAAACGGCTGTACAGCACATAGATATCTCTCGTCTCATACATCGCCATGAACTGTTCGTAAAAATACTGCTGTTCTTCCTCATTCAGATCCCGTCCGGCAAGAGTTTCATAATCATCAACCACATATTCCCGCACTGCATCCATCCGGGACAGTAACGGAATCTCCAAAAACCGGGTATAAAACAAAAGCAGGATTCGAGATGCTTTGATCTCGTAATTTCGATACGTAAAATCCCGGATATCCATCAGACTGTCCTCCAGTTCCATCAGATACCCTTCCATCTGGTTCAGAAAATCCGGAGACTGCTTTTCCCAGTATCTTCCCCGCTCCTTCGGCTGTACCAGGTTCCTTTCAATCATATCATACCGGTCTTCACAGTCCGGCACCACATCTTTGAGTTCCCGGTAAGCAAAGAGATCAAAACTCATTTCCTGAATATTTTCTTCTCCCAGTTCCGGTAAAATATGGGAAATATAATCTGAAAATACACCATTTGGCGATAAGATCAGAATATTCGAGGATTTCAGGTTTTTCCGGTCATGATATAAAAGATACGCAATCCGGTGAAGTGCCACCGAAGTCTTTCCGCTTCCAGCCACTCCCTGGATCACCAGAATCCGATCACTGGTATTTCGGATAATCGCATTTTGCTCTTTCTGGATCGTCCGCACAATATTTTTCAGCTGGACATCTCCATTGGCTCCAAGCTCCGCTTTCAGGATATCATCATCGATCTTCACATCACTCTCAAAGGCATAGACCATTTTCCCGTTTTTGATCTTATACTGCCACTTGGAGACAATTTCTCCCTCCATCCGTCCTCCCGGTGCTTCATACCAGGCTTCTCCTTTATCGAAATCATAAAAGAGACCGCTCACCGGGGCACGCCAGTCATATACCAGAGGTGTCTGTCCGGTTCTTTCAGCAAAATTGCCGATACCAATATAAAAACTTTCCGCCGCATCTTCTCCGTCATAACAGAAATCCACTCTGCCAAAGAAAGGGGAATCAAGCATTTTCTGAAACCGGTGTTTCAGATGCATCTGCTGCTGATTTGTATTCAGCTGATTCAACAGAGCCTGCTGATTATCATAATCCTCATATCCGTACTGATCCATCTCCGTATAGTTTTCCCAGTAGTATTCATGCATGTCTTCTACTTCTTTTGCCCCTTCTTCAAGGGACAGATTCAGCTTTGCGATTCGTTCTTTCAGTTTTTCTAGTACCAGGTTTAAGTAAGCAGTTTGGTCTGTCATCGTCCTCTTCCTTTATACAAGAGGCTGTTGTACGGTCTTACCGGCACGTACCACAGCCCCTGTTATTTACATTTCATAACTGTTCAGTACCTTCACAGTTACGAGCCAAAATGCATTTAAACGATAAAAACACGCTTTGCGAGTTTTTATCGTTATCGCGGCACTCCTCAAGGTTCCGTGCAAGCACGGACTTTGACTCGTTGCTCGCGTAAATCACCTTCGGTGATGGCATTTTGGCTTGTATGTCTCGGGATTTTGACATATTCATGTCAAAACACCTCGCGGGACAGTGGCTACTGAATAGTTACTACATTTCATAAAATGCTTTGTAGCATTTGGTTGTCTCGTATACATCTGCCTTGGAACTTACTTCATACGGTGCATGCATATTCAGGATCGGTACACCGATATCGATCACATCCATACCGTAAGCTGCCGGAATATAAGCGATAGTTCCACCGCCACCTGCATCGATTCGTCCCAGTTCTGCTGTCTGGTATTCCACTTTTGCATCATCAAACGCTTTACGTAAGATACCCAGATATTCTGCATTGGCATCATTAGAACCGCTCTTTCCTCTTGCTCCGGTATATTTGCTTATCGCCGCTCCTTTTCCAACGTACGCGGAATTATTCTTTTCAAATACTTCAGCATACAGCGGATCATATCCGGCATTGACATCTGCAGACAGCATTTTTGAGTTTTTCAGAGCGCGGCGCAGTTTCAGTTCAGAGTATTCCCCCTGACTGTTGATCACTTCTGCAACAGTATTTTCCAGAAAATGAGCATGCATACCGGTTGCTCCCACGCTTCCGATCTCTTCTTTATCCACAAACAGGCATACTTTTGTCTTTGCAGACGGTTTGCTGTGTAAGAATCCCATCAGAGAAGTAAAGGCACAGATTCTGTCATCCTGTCCGTAAGCCATGATCATACTGCTGTCCAGACCGAAATCCCTTGCTGCTCCTGCAGGCACAACCTCAAGCTCGGCAGATACAAAATCTTTTTCTTCAATGCCATACTGTTCTTTTAACAGCTGTAACACATAAGCTTTGACCGGATTTTCTTCCTTTTCATCTTCTTTTTTATCCATCGGCTGACTGCCCACCAGAAGATCCAGTGCTTCTCCTTCAACGACAACGCTTCCTTTTTTATCCATCTGTTTTGCGGACAGATGCACCAGAATGTCGGTCACTCCCACAACCGGATCTTCCGGTTTCTCACCTATGTTTATCTGCACGGTTGTTCCGTCTGTTTTTACGATCACACCGTGGATCGCCATCGGAGAAGCTACCCACTGGTATTTTTTGATTCCACCATAATAATGGGTGTCCAGATAAGCCATACCTCCGTTTTCATATAACGGGTTCTGTTTGATGTCCAGACGCGGAGAATCGATGTGGGAACCTATCAGAAGCATACCGTTTTCGATATCATCTGTTCCGATTTCCATCATGATTACGGATTTTTTCATATTTTCCGCATAGATTTTATCTCCGGCTTTCAGCTGCTTTCCTTCACGGATCACATCCTCCAGATTTTCAAAACCCTGTTCTTTTGCGATTCTGCAGATATTGCTGCTGCATTCCCGCTCTGTCTTTCCTGCATCCAGAAATTCCCGGTACATCTTTGCCAGTTTCTGGATCTCTTTTTTTTCTGTCTCATGATACTGTCTCATGATTCTTACCCCTTTCTGCTTTGTAACTACTTTGTAACTGTTCAACATCTTCACAGTTACACTACTTTTTGTCTTTGCAGACCATATTAAAAACAGTACCACAAATTTTGCGGTCTGCATAGGTCTTTTTCTTATTTCCACTCGACTTTGCTTCCGGTTTTTCCTTTTGTCACCACCAGCTTCTGCTCAATCTGTTCTTTCAGTTCCGTTACATGGGAAATGATTCCCACCAGACGGCTGCCTCCGGAGAGTCCCTGGAGGATACGGATTGCCTGTTCCCTGGCGTTTTCATCCAGTGAACCAAATCCTTCATCAATAAATAGGGTATCGATATGAACTGCTCCCACAGCCTGTGTGATCACATCCGTCATACCAAGTGCCAGTGCCAGTGCTGCCATGAAGGATTCTCCACCGGAAAGAGTCTTGACATCCCGCACCTTTCCGGTGATCAGACTGTAGACATCCAGATCAAGACCGGTATTCCCCTGAGTGGAAAGGTTTTCCATACTTCTGCATTTTAGCAGAAACTGTCCGGCAGCCATCCGTTCCAGATGACGATTGGCACATCGGATCATATGCTGAAAATACTGACGCTGCATATACGATTCCAGATCGATCTTTGCCGTGCCGGTAAGGCTCCCGTTGGCAGTGCGACTCAGAGTATTCAGTACCTGATACCGTTTTCGCAGTTCTTCTCTCTCCTTCGTCAGCTGCTGCAGTCTTCGGTTTGCCTGCTGATTCGTCTCTCGTCGGCTGTAAAGCTTTCGGAGTTCTCTCTCCTTCAGCCTCTGCTGTTCTTTTTGTTCTTTCAACTCCTTTTCCGTCTGTTCAAGATCCGGGGCTTCTTTTTCTTTCAGCTGGCTTCTCAGCCATTCCACTTCCTGACAGCTCCGGCGCAACTCCTCTTCGTAGGCATCTATTGCTTTCTGCCTCCGCTCCAGCTCCGCAGGTTTCATGCATGCTTTCTTAAAATCCTCTTCTTTTTCAAAAAGCTGTTCCCTCCGCACCTGTTCATAAGCGTTCTGTTTTTCCTGTTCCTGTTGTTTTAAAGTTTTACACTGTCGCTGTACCTCTTCCAGCTGACCTTTTTTCCTGTTTTCTTCCTGCAGGAATTTTTGCAGACTCCCGGAAACACGATCCAGCTCTTTTTTGGATATCTGAAGCTTTTCTTCTCCGTCTATCAATCGTTTCCGGGCTTTTTCTTCCCAGTCTTCCCAGCGGTTTTTCATCACTTCCAGACTTTCTTCCTCTGTCTGTTCTCTATGTAACAGATGCGTTTGCTGCTCCCGGATGACCGCTATTTCCTGCTGATAGAGGTTTTCTGACTGCTGATACTTCTGTCTTCGGTCTTCCCTGGTATTTTCCGCCTGATTTCGGCGTTCTCTCTCTTTTTCCACCAGTTCCTGGCTCAGATTCTCGGAAACCGGCTCCGCCGGAGCCGGATGATGGAGGGAACCACATACCGGACAGGGATAATTGTCCTGTAGCCCGGAAGCAAGAATCCCTGCCTGTCCGGCAAGATATTCCTGATACAGAGTTTCATAACGTTGGGCCTGCTGCCGGTAAGAAAGGTCTGCTTTCCGGTAACTGTCTGCTGCCTGCTGCCGGTGTATTTCCAGACGCTGTGCTTCTTTCAGATGGCTCTGCAGCTGTCCGTACTGTTCAAGTGCCTGTCGCAGCCGTTCAAGCACCGGCACTTCTTTCTCCTCCAGTTTCTGCACATAACTGTTCCAGGTTTTCTCCTTTTCTTTCAGTTTTTCTGTTTCCTCTTTCCGTTCCTCCAGCCACGCTTTCAGCTGTTTTTCCTGCATCTGTATCCGTTCTCTGCTCTCTGCCGTCTCCCGGTAGCCTACATAAACCATTTCTACTTTTGCCGCCCGCTTTGCGGCACCGATCCGTTCCTTTTCCTGTTCCTTTTCTTCTCTTTTCTCTTCCAGCACACGAATCTGTTTTTCCAGCTGCGCAAGTTTTGAAAAACTCTCTGCTCTCTCTTTTTCCACACTGTAGCGCTGATTCAGTTTTTCCAGCGTCGCAGTTGTTTTTTTCATTTCTTTCCGGCTCTGTTCATACTGCAATTTATCTTCTTCCAGCATGCGCTCTGCAAAAGTAAGCACCGCCTCAAGGTCCGGTTCTTTCTGTCCTGTCCGGAGCAGTTCCTCCTTTTCCTGAACCGTGCTTTCCGAAACTTCCAGCTGTTCTATCTCCCGCAGGCAGGACTTTCTGTTATCTTCCAGCTCACCGTAACACCGTTTGTTTCTGTTTTTCAGTTCCTCCTGCACCCGTTCGAAGATTCTTGTATCAAAGATCCGGGAGAAAATTTCTTTTCGCTCATCGGACTTTGCCAGCAGCAGCCGCAGAAAATCCCCCTGTGCGATCATCGCGATCTGCATAAACTGCCTGGCATCCACACCGAGGATTTCCACCAGTTTCCGGTTAACTTCCTGTCTGTTTCCCGGATACAGACTGCCATCCGGCTGATACAGCTCCACGCTGCCCCGTTCCTTTGTCATCGTCCTCCCACCGTCTTTGTTCCGTCGTTTGCTCTCCCTCTCATACTCCGGACTTCGAAGCACCCGCCAGACCTGTCCCCCGGTGGAAAATGTCAGATCCACATATGTCTTCGTCCCATCCGGCGCGTACTGGCTGCGCATCATGGTTCCGTCTCTCCGTCCACCGCTGGTCTGTCCATACAGTGCATAGGTGATCCCATCAAAGATCGTTGTCTTACCTGCTCCGGTATCTCCCGTGATCAGAAACACACCCTGCTGCACCTGCCCGAAATCTATTGTCACGCAGTCCGCATAAGAGCCAAATGCGGACATCGTCAGTATCATCGGTCTCATCCTTCTTCCTCCCTGATTTTCGCAAATACTTCTTCCAGCACTGCCGCTTCTTCTTCCTGCAGCTTCCGTCCCTGAATCTGGGAAAAGAACTGTTCAAAAACCAGTTTCGGATCTGACTGTGTATCCTCTGCCTGTCCGTCTTCCCATTCTTGTACAAGCTTCCGGTTTCTCTCTGTCCTCACTTCCAGAATATGCGTAAAGATCCGTTCCAGCTGTTCCTTCGGCTGATACAGTTCCTCTTCATCTGTCAGAACAATACTGACATAATCCTCGCAGATACTGTCTTTGTTCGCTTCCAGAATCTCTTCCAGTCTTCCCCTGATCACGCATATCTCCCGTAGCGGATGCAGCGGATGCAGCTGAATCACCGGTTCCTGTCCCGGTGCTTCCAGAATCACTTCTGTCACCGATTTTTCCTGTTCCCACTCACTGACCGAGTATTTTAACATCGAACCACAGTAACGGATACTTTCTCTTCCCATCGACTGCGGGCGGTGGATATGTCCCAGTGCCACATAGGAAAACGGCGCAAGACACGAAATATCCACCTGATCAAGTCCTCCCACACTTATCGTCTCGGAATCACTGGTTTTCGGTGTCTCACCACCTGCAGTATAGAACTGATGGGAAATCAGTATATTTCGTTTCTCCGTATCCACCTGCTCTCTCTCCAGAAGAAATTTTACCGCCTCATTATAATCCCTGCGTATCTCTTCCCATCCGTTTTTCACTTTTATCTCTGTTTCCCCGTCGCGGTCTCTTTGTTCTCCTGCTCCGTCCTCTCTGTCTGTTTCCTTTTTGCTCTCTTCCATTAGTTTTCGCACATATCCGGGTTTCACAAACGGAAGCATCCATACCTCTGTCTCTCCCCATTCATCTTGAAAAGTGACCTTTTTCAGATGGTCTTCCGGTATCTGTGGACAGGTTCCCGCCACATAGATCTGTTGCCTGCTCAGAATCTTTGCACCGAACGCCAGTCGTTCCGGAGAATCATGATTCCCGCTGATGATCAGTACCGGAATCTTCGGTTCCAGCTGGCTTACTTTGGTAAGAAACCGGTCAAATACCGTAACCGCTTCCGCTGCAGGTACTGATTTGTCATACACATCACCAGCGATCAGGACACCGTCCGGTCGTTTCTCCCGGATCAATTCATAAATCTCTGTCAGGATCCACTCCTGATCTTCCAGCAGAGAATATCCATATAACTGCTTCCCGATATGCAGATCGGATAAATGAAAAAAATGCATTGCCTCGCCTTCTTTCTGTTAGATTTCTCACATTATCGCGACAGTCGTCAAGGTCTCGTGTAAACTATAAAATTCCCCACACAACCGGTCATTGGCCGGATGGCAGGGAATTTTGATCCTTTATTCTTGCTCCTGTGTTTCCTTTTTCTCTTCTTTTGTTTCTGTCACTTCTGCAACCTCTTCCTCAGATGCTTCCTGAACCTCTTCTGTTACATTGGCATCCTCTTTCTCCAGTTCCCTGGTCAGTTCCAGTGGTGTGATATTCTCCGGTGTTACCTGTGTTGCATGCTCCATCAGACTTTTCTTCTGTCCTGCTTTTTTCGGTTGAACGGAAGTTTTATCTGCTTCCTTTCCTTTTTTCCGATTGTTCGGTTCTACCGCATAGATACGATCCGGATGATTTTTCGCTACCTTTTTCAGGCCACTAACCGCCCAGAGCAGAAACAACGGTAACAGCAGATTGGAAATGATCATAAACGGACTGATCATATGCATTGCTGTCAGTGCAACACCCGCCAGAACTTCGAGACCCAGAATTCCCAGGCTCATTTTCCACAAAAGTGCAACCTTATCCAGCCGATTGTTTAACCGGAAACAAAAGATTCCCACCATGGTTTCGATCACTGCCTGAATATAATATACTACGCTGCATGCGCGAAGTGTTCCGCTTGTAATGTCAATCTGTTTTAATGCCTCCAGAACATCTTCATTCCCCTTGTCCGCCATTCCTGCCATTGACCAGCACCGTATACCGTAAGACAGGCTGGATGTCAGAGCTGTCATAACAAGCATGATTCCCACCAGCATAACGATCATCTTGCCGTTAAGGGCCCGGCGCATTTCCTTCTGATCCTGATATTGATACATAGTTTTCCTCCGTTCTCCTGTTTCTTTTTCACTGTCCGTAACTGCTTTATAACTTTACAGTTACCACTATTTTTCAATTTTAATGAAGAATCTTTTGTTTGTCAAACTGAAACAGAGACTTTATTCTTTTTTTACATTTGTTTTCTTACGATCCGATATTCGTCGTCCAGCTGATAATACGGACACTGGTAAAAAGTATCACTTAAAAACCGATACATCTCATCTTCATCCAGATCCACTTCGCAGCAGTAGCAATCGGATTCTTCATCGTATACATAATTCGCACAACTCTCACAGTTTGTCTGTCCTGCCATCACTTTCCCCCGTTTTCTTAATTTGCAGTCCTTTTTCCGGCTCTGCTTTCGCTGTGTAGAGAGCCCTGTTTTTTATTATATCCGCTCTCTTACTCCGATACAAGTGGAAATCTATTTTTCCATCCCAAAATAAAATGCTTGCTTTTTATCCGCTGATATGATATTATAAAGGTCGGTTTTAGCAAACCGTTTTTCATGCCGCTGTGGCGGAATTGGCAGACGCACTTGACTCAAAATCAAGCGGTTAACAGCCGTGCCGGTTCGAGTCCGGCCAGCGGCATCCGAGCTGTTGCATACATCATATGCAGCAGCTTTTTCTTTACACGGACGTATATTTCTGCTAACAAAATCAATCCATTGGATTAATTATTGATATTCACCGAAAAAAATCCCCTGTTGGAAAGCCTGAACTTCCACAGGGGATTTTTTCATTGTGTATCAATAAAACATAATTCTTCCTGTTTTCCTGTAATTAGTTTACGTGAATGTGTTCTCTTGATTTTTCTGCAATCTCTGCTTTAATCTTTTCTACAAAAGTATCCAGTGGCAGAACCGTAGTTTCTTTTTCGCCATGCAGACGGAAGGAAACGGTTCTGTCGTCTTTTTCATTGAATCCGACAACCAGCAGATACGGTACTTTTTCTACCTGACCTTCACGCATACGATAGCCAAGTTTTTCTGCACGGTCATCCAGTTCCACACGGACATCTGCTGCTTCCAGTGCATCCACAATTTCCTGTGCATATGCATTCAGACCTTCATCATCGGTCTTAACCGGCATAACACGTGCCTGAACAGGTGCCAGCCAGGTCGGCAGGTTTCCTTTGGTCTCTTCCAGAATGTATGCCATGAAACGATCCAGAGATCCAAGAATTGCGCGGTGCAAAACAACCGGTGTCTGCTTTTCTCCGTTGCTGTCGATGTAGGACAGATTGAATTTTTCCGGCAGGCAGAAGTCCAGCTGACAGGTAGACAGGGTAATCTCGTTACCGATGGCAGGCTGTACATTGACATCCAGTTTCGGGCCATAGAATGCAGCTTCTCCGATTTCTTCGGTGTATTCGATTCCGATGCTGTTCATTACATTACGCAGTGCATCTTCTGCTGTGTTCCACATCTCATCATCATCATGATATTTTTCTTTGTTTTCCGGATCACGCAGAGACAGTACACAACGATAATTGGTGATTCCGAAATCTTTATAGGTACTGAAGATCAGTTCTACTACTTTTGTAAATTCATCCTTGATCTGTTCCGGTGTTACAAACAGATGGGCATCGTTCTGACAGAAATGTCTTCCCCGTTCGATACCTTTCAGCGTTCCGCTGCTCTCATAACGGAAGTCATGCGCAATCTCACCGATACGGATCGGCAGGTTTTTATAAGAATGTCTTTTGTTTGCATAAATCATCATATGATGCGGACAGTTCATCGGACGAAGAACAAAAGATTCCCCTTCCATCTCCATCGGCGGGAACATGTTCTCTTTGTAGTGATCCCAGTGGCCGGAAGTCTTATACAGGTTGACAGTACCAACACAAGGTGTCATAACATGCAGATAACCCAGTTTACGTTCTTTTTCCTTGATGTAATTTTCCAGCTCCTGCCAGATTGTATATCCTTTCGGCAGGAACATCGGCAGACCACGTCCAACCAGATCGTCAACCATGAACAAATTCATATCCTTTCCAATCTTTCTGTGATCTCTTTCTTTTGCTTCCTCCAGTAACTGCAGATGTGCTTCCAGTTCTTCTGCGGTCGGGAAACATACACCGTAGATACGCTGCAGCATTTTGTTTTTACTGTCACCCTTCCAGTAAGCTCCGGAGTGACGAATCAGTTTAAAATGTTTACAAAGTTTTACATTATCCACGTGAGGTCCACGACACAAATCGGTAAAGTCACCCTGATCGTAAACAGTGATATTTCCCTCTTCCAGATCTGCGATCAGATCCAGTTTATAAGGATCATCGGCGAACATTTCCAGTGCTTCTTTTTTAGACACTTCACGACGGATGATCTTTTTGCCGGATTTTACAACTTTTTTCATCTCTTTTGTGATCTTTTCGATGTCCTCATCACGAATTACATCCTCTCCAAGATCAATATCATAATAGAAGCCTTCTGCTACAACAGGTCCAACCCAGAATTTTGCCTGTGGATACAGATGTTTGATCGCCTGAGCCATTACATGGGCACAGGAATGATTCAGTGTTTTTAACTGTTCATCTTCTTTAAAATTTACCATTTTTCTTCTCCTTTTTACCATTGTCAGCGAGAAAAACACGCTATTGCGGCAGTAGTCAAGACTCCATGAAAGAACAGACTTTAACTCATTACCCGAGTAACGAAAAACACCCTTAGATGACAGACTGCCACCTAAGGGTGCTATTATGCACGGTTCCACCTTATTTTTCTCTTATTGCCTGTAACAGAGCAACCCGGTAACGCTTCGGATGAAATCTCATCCTTCTACGCACAACTCAGAAGTGGTTTTCCTGCAACCTGTCCATAAGAAACTTCCACCATATATTTCTCTCTCTGTATAGATCTGACTGCATTACTTTCTTCGTCAACGCTTTTTCATACTATTTTCTAAACCGAGTTCATTATAATATAATACCGATGGAAATTCAATGCTTTTTTACTCAATTTCCACTTCGTTTCCTGTTCTTTCCCCTTTTGTAAACGCTATTGCATTGTTAAGAGTTGTCTCACTGATGGCATCCAGTGCTTCATAAGTGAAGAATCCCTGATGAGAGGTAATAATAACATTCGGGAAGGACAGCAATCTCGCCGTCACTGAAGTCTCCATAATCTCATCGGAACGGTCTTCAAATACATTTTTCTTTTCTTCTTCGTATACATCCAGACCGACTGCAAAGAATTTTCTTGCACGGATTCCCTCGATCAGATCTTCTGTCTTTACCAGACCACCACGGGAGGTATTGACCAGGATCACACCATCTTTCATCTTTCTGATAGATTCCCGATTGATCATATGATAGGTCTCATCCATCAGTGGGCAGTGAAGGGAAATCAGGTCGCTCTGCGCCAGCAGTTCATCCAACGATACGTATTTTACGAAATCCAGTGCCGGATTCTGATATTTATCATAGGCAATGACATTCATGCCGAAACCATGGCAGATTCTCGCCATTGCCGCACCGATTTTACCGGTTCCCACGATACCGGCTGTTTTCCGGTAGAAATTTACTCCCTGCATACCACCAAGGCTGAAGTCGTTTTCGCGAACTCTCACATAGGCTTTATGAATTCTCCGGTTGGCAGCCAGGGCCAGTGCCATCGCGTGTTCTGCTACAGCTTCCGGGGAATATCCAGGCACACGCATGACTTTGATTCCACACGCAGTCGCTTTTTCCACATCTACATTGTTAAATCCCGCACAGCGCATCAGAATCAATTTCACTCCACACGCAGACAGGACATCGATCGTTTCGGTTCCCACATCACTGCTGACAAATGCACAGATTGCATCGTATCCTTTTGCCAGTTTTGCAGTACTCGGAACCAGTTCAGATTTCAGATATTCAATCTGAATATCCGGATAGTCTTTTGCTTTTGCTTCAAAAGACTCTTTATCATAACTTTTTGTATCATAAAATAAAATCTTCACAGCATGTTCCTCCTTTTTTCTGTCTTTTCCATACAGAAACATTATTTTCCAGACAGTTTTCTGTCTTTCTTATTATATCCTTTCTTCTTTTTCCTGTATACATTTTTTTAGAAATTGATAGATTTCCTCATCAGTAGGCGGACATCCCTGCAGACAGGAAGCAAACCCCCTGGTGCAACTGCCGATTCCAAGCGTTCCTGTCTTTCCCCGATATCCCTGTCCGATACATATCTTCGTATCCAGTTTTTCCAGAACGCCTTCTTCTTTTAACCGGTCGAGTGCAGGAATCAGATACCCGTAACAGGCACTGCAGGACTCCACCTCCTCTACGGCATCCGCTACTTCCACTACTTTTCTCCTTCCGGTCTTTACCACCTGTGAAACCGGTGGATTCAGTTCCCGGATCCGGGCCTGTGTCCAGTCTGCACATCCGGCCCCCAGTGCTTCTGCCATTCGGATATACGGCACTTCTTCCACCCCATACCCCATCTCATGGCAGACAAATGCATCGACCAGTACCGGATCTCTTCCGGCGATCAAACGGTTCATCTCCACCGGATTGCCTCCGTCCTCAAAGTCCCAGTCCCCGCAGATATTGTCAACCAGAATAAAATCCTGATGCAGCCCGACTGCCAGGTGTGCAATCGGTTTATGCAGTCCCATCGCGTGAAAATGACGTTTTTCCCGGTTTGGAAGCAGTCCCTTCATATTCTTCAGTGCACAGGTGATCTTCGTCTGGCAATGCCCCTTCATCACCGGTACATTGATCAGAAAATCGAGACTTTTTGCCTCCCGGCAGATCTCAAGTTCCATCCCTCCGCACTCCGTCAGTTCTCCGGGATCTGCCTGCATATCTTTAAACGGAACCTTGTACATTTCACTCAACTTCTCATATCCACAGACTTTCATGGATTCTCTCGTCTTATCCCCTACCCAGGAACCTTCCAGCATGATGATATTCTGAAATCCCGCTTCCTGCAGATATTCGATGATTCCAGCCACAATTTCAGGATGAGTTGTTGCCCCCAGAAAAGCCTCCGACGGAGCCACCAGGTTCGGCTTGATCCCAATCTTTTTGTCCCTCGCTCCGATCTGTGCTTCCAGTCCGGCAGCATACAGGATCTCTTTTGTCATCTCTTTATACTCTGTTCCATGAATCAACAGTAATTCTTCTTTTTCCATATCTGTTCCTTTCTGTCTGCTTTTTACGTAAGAGTCAAAAAACCCCGGAGTTCACCCCCGGGGTTTTTATTTTTCTGTTTTATCTTCTTTTCAGGAAATCCGGAATCTGGATATCTTTTCTCGGAACAGTACTGCTGGTCGGTGCTCCCGGATTTGCTTTTGGCATCTGGAAGCTCGGCATCGTCATACCCTGGGAAAATGCAGGTTTTTCCGGTGCTGCTTCTTTTACCTGTGCAGTCTGTACTGGCTGAGCAGATACTGCAGAAGCTTTGCTTACGCTTGCCTGTTTTGCAGTTGCATCATTCAGTCCGGTTGCAATAACCGTGATCTTAGCAGAATCTACTGCGGTATCATCATACATGGCACCAAAGATGATGTTTGCATCTTCGCCTGCCAGGTTCTGTACATAGCTTGCAGCATCATTTGCATCCATCAGGGAGATATCTCCGGAGATGTTAATGATCACATGGCTTGCACCCTGGATGGTTGTCTCAAGCAACGGACTGGATACAGCCTGCTGTACAGCTTCCAGTGCTTTGTCGTCGCCCTTTGCCTCGCCGATACCGATATGAGCGATTCCTTTGTCTTTCATGACAGTCTGAACATCTGCGAAATCCAGGTTGATCAGTGCCGGCATGTTGATCAGGTCTGTGATGCCCTGTACTGCCTGCTGTAAAACTTCATCTGCTTTCTTCAGTGCTTCCGGCATCGTAGTCCGACGGTCAACGATCTCAAGCAGTTTATCATTCGGGATAACGATCAGAGTGTCTACGTTGTCTTTTAATTTATCAATTCCCATCAGAGCGTTGCTCATACGGGTTTTTGCCTCAAAACGGAACGGTTTTGTCACAACACCGACAGTCAGGATGCCCATCTCTTTTGCAATACCTGCAACAACCGGTGCAGCACCTGTTCCGGTTCCGCCACCCATACCACAGGTAACGAATACCATGTCAGCACCTTCCATCAGCTGACGGATCTCTTCCATACTCTCTTCTGCCGCTTTTTCACCGATCTCAGGCTTTGCTCCGGCTCCAAGACCTTTTGTCAGTTTCTCACCTATCTGTAATACGGTAGGAGCTTTGCAAAGAGTCAAAGCCTGTTTATCAGTGTTTACCCCGATAAACTCCACACCGCCGATTGTTTCTTCTACCATGCGGTTTACTGCATTATTACCGGCTCCACCTACACCAATTACTATAATCTTTGCAGATGATTCCGCTTCATTTGTCATAATCTCTAACAAAGTACTTCCTCCTTTTTTGCTTGCGCTTATATTTATTCCCTTCAGGGTACTTTTGCCTTATCTTAAAGAGTTACATATGGTTATATAATATAATTTCTTCTCTAATTAATCAACTATTTTTTTCAGATTTCATGTTTTTTTTCGAATTTTGTAAGGTTTTTCCGGATTTTGTTTTCCTGCGGTTTACTCCCCCGCAGTTTTCTGTGTCTCCGACGTATCTGTACCGTTTTGTGCTGTTCCTGCCCCGGTGTCCGTCATCCCCCCGTCCTCTTCGGTAGTACTGCTATCGCTTCCGTCTCCGGATCCGTTGTCCTGTGTGCTGTCATCCTGTGTCTCTGTATCTTCACCGGAAGCATCAGAATCAGGATCTGTCACGGTGTCTCCTTGTGTATCACTTTCATCTGTTGCAGAATCTGTGCTGCCCTCTCCCTCTCCTGCCGGATCCTGAGATCCGTCTTCAGTTTGTGTATCTACCGCCGGATCTTCCGTATCTTCGCCGAAATCTCTTCCCTCAATCTGTGCAATTTCCATTTTCAGTGTATACAGCGTCTCTTTCGAAAAGATAATGTTGGTAATATCCGTTTCATAATCTTCCAGGTGGAGAATACCCGTAAAATCAGATAATTTTGGAAGAATTGCCGCTACTCTGGTAATCTTTTCCTCCAACAGCGTATCTTTTCCCAGATTGCAGTGGATGTTTCCATTGTTATACACCAGAATAATCTCCTGATTCTCATCAAAACACACCATCTCCGGAAGAATTTCATACTTTTCCACCATACGGGTGATTCCAAGAATTGTATTATAGATACCATCTGCAATCGCCGGAATCGTATCTCCGAGTGCGATACCTTTTTCCTTGTCTGTGATGCCGATAACTCTTGGCACATCTGTTACTGCTGCCTTAAATTTTGTCGCGTTTTCATTCCCGGTATCAGACTCTACAGCCTGAAGTACCTGTCCCTCTGTACTGTCTGCCTGTTGCGTATCACTCTCTGTACCATCTTCTTTCTGTGTATCTTCTGTATCTGCCCTGTCCGTTGTATCGGCACTTTCTCCTGTCAGAGCTTCCAGTGCCGCATCCGCTTCTTTTGCGGCAGCTTCCTGTGCGGCCTGCTCCTTTAACTGATTCAGTTCTTCTTCTTCCTGATCCATGGAATCAATTTCATCCTGTTCCATAGCAGTCACTTCCACCACAAGTCCGTCCTTGTTAAAATACAGCCTCTCTGTTCCCTGAGTGATATAACCGACAATTTTTTTCTCATTTACATGGATCCGAATGGTATGGGCATTGACTCTCTCAAGATCAAAAGAATCCACAAACGGAATATTTTCTGCATTTTTATGTCTTTCAAATAACATCGCAAGCACCGTGTTAGATGTCAATGGTGTTGTCATCACATATTCTTTTACTTCTTCATCGGTGTATCTGGTATTTCCCACCACATACACTTTGTCCACCCGAAACAAAAAGAAAAATGCCAGCAGAGCCAGCAGCACGATGGCTGCCACAGCTCCGGCTGTAATCATTTTTCCTTCTTTTGTCAGCTCTATTCTTCTGAATCTTTTCTTCATTCTTCCACCTGTTCCCTTATTCTGATTACCGCACCCAATTGCCCGAACAACTGATCCGGTCGTTCATATCCCCGTTCTATATACTCCGCATGTTTCACGACGCTTTCTCCCTGTGCTGAAAGCCCCGCCACCACAAGCGCAGCACCTCCACGCAGTTCCCTGGCACATACCGTTGTCCCCGTCAGTTGTCTGCCACCACAGACAACCGCCTGTCTGCCGGTAACCGTGATCCTGCCTCCCATTTTTCTCAGCTCTTCCACTATCTGAAAGCGTTTTTCAAAAATCCTTTCTTCGATCCTGCTTTCTCCCGGAACTGTAAGAAGCACCGACATCAGAATTGACTGCATATCCGTGGGAAATCCGGGATACGGCATCGTACACACCTGCTCCACCGGAAAACGGATTCCGGCTGCATTCGCCCTTAGTGTACCACTCCTCATCTCCCATTGTCCACCCATTTTCTCATATACCCGAAGTACAGATTTCATTTCCTGCGGATCCACATCTTTCAGACCGATCTGACCTCTTGTGGCTGCAGCAGCATACAGACAGGTTCCCGCTACGATCCGGTCTGTAGGAATCGTATATTCCACATCCCGCAAAGCCGCGGCTCTGCGCATCCAGATTTTTCTTGTTCCGATCCCACGGATTTCCGCTCCCATCGCCTGTAAAAAATGACACAGATGCATGATTTCCGGCTCCAGAGCACAGTTTTCAAGAAGCGTTTCCCCCCGTGCCGTAACACCTGCAAGCAAAGCATTTTCCGTAGCACCCACACTGGAAATCGGAAAATGAATGTGTGCACCGGAAAGACCCTCCGGACATTCTCCGCAGATCTCCCCCTCTGTTTCCCTGATCAGGACACCCATTTTTTTCATTGCATCCAGATGCAGATCAACAGGACGTGCCCCGATCGTACAGCCGCCGGGATAACCGATCCGGATCCGCTTACATCTTCCAAGCATACTTCCGAGCAGCAGGATGGAAGATCGCATCGTGCGCGTCTCTTCTCCTGGAATACCGGTCTCACAGATCTTATTACAGTCCAGCTCCAGTGTATGGCCACTCCACGCGGTCTTTACTCCCATCGACCGCAGGATTGCTTCCATTTCAAACACATCTGCAATCCGGGGACAGTTGTGAAGCACGGTCCTTCCCTCATGCAGCACTGCAGCCGCCATCATTGGCAGGGCAGCATTCTTCGATCCCTGAACCTTTACTTCTCCTTCCAGCGGACCATTTCCACGCATCCATATTTCACTCACTCGTTTGCTCCCACATGTCCTGTTATCTTATTCTATGCAGCACGGGAATATCTGGTGACTGACAATGCAAGCCCCATCTCTCCCATCAAAAACAATACAGATGTTCCTCCATAACTGATAAATGGCAATGTAATCCCGGTATTGGGAATCGTATTTGTAACAACAGCAATATTCAGGATTACCTGGAGTGCAATATGACCCATGATTCCGGCGCCTATCAGTTCTCCCAGCAGATCCTCTGCCCGAACTGCTGCCACCATGAGTCTCCAGATCAGGCCTCCAAACAGAAGGATAACCAGTATAGCTCCAAACAGTCCTGTTTCCTCACAGATGATAGAAAAAATCATATCATTTTGTGCTTCGGGTACAAATCCCAATTTTTGCAGACTGTTTCCCATCCCACGCCCGAAGATTCCCCCACTTCCGATTGCATACAAGCCCTGGATCGTCTGAAACCCTTTTTCATATTTTTCCGGATCCCTCCAGATGGCAAGGCGTTCGAGCCGATAACTTTCCATACTCAAAAAAATCGCGACAAATCCAATCCCCGCGGCTCCGATTCCAAGAAAAGGCAGATACCTCGGGTGTGCCACAAAGATCAGAATCACGCCGATACCAAGAATAATAATCGCCGTACTCAGATTATTTGTTCCCACCAGCCCGACAATCGGTAACAGCGCCGCCATCGTCCGGAGCATAAACCAGAGACTGTCTGTCTTTTTCTTCCGGTTGCTGATCCTGAATGACAGAAACAGTATTACCGCTGCTTTTGCAAATTCCGCCGGCTGAAACGACAATGGTCCCAGTGCCAGCCAGCGTTTTGACCCATTATAGGATCTTCCTACAAATAAGACAGCCGTAGACAACGCGATGGAACACAGATACAATACCGTGGCAAAAGCCGCCACCCGATGATAATCGATCCGTGCCATCACCCAAAAAGCAATCATGCCCAGCACACTGGCAAATAACTGCTTTTTCAGATAGTATCCTGCATCTCCAAACTTTACTTTTCCATTATATGTCCCTGTACTATATAAAAAAAATAATCCGGCCAGTGTCAATATCGCTACGAAAAGGATCAGAAGCTCATCTTCCTTCCCTTCTTTTTGTACTTTTTTCATAGATTTTACACGCTTTTTTTTCAGTCTATGAATCGCAAAAATATTCAGTACTTTTTTAATAAATTTCCATTGACAAATATCGTTTTTTTTTTATAATTGATTTTAATAATAGTAAACACAGAATTTAGTAATACGATACTTTCCCGATTATCGGTAAGACGGGGCTCTTTACCTGCCACATGGCTGATAATCGGGATTTTCGTGTGCTTTTTAAAGGAGTTTTTATGGACATTGGAACAAAACTGAAAAGTCTGCGGACACAGAATGGACTGACCCAACAGGAACTGGCAGACCGGGCTGAGCTTACCAAAGGATTTATCTCCCAGGTTGAGCGAAACCTTACCTCGCCATCCATCAGTACCCTCGCGGATATCCTGCAGTGTCTTGGCAGCAGCCTTCAGGAATTTTTTACAGATGACACACCGGAACAGATTGTCTTTCGGGAAGAAGATTATTTTCTGAAAAATGATCCTGAACTTGGACACCAGATTGAATGGCTGGTTCCAAACGCGCAGAAAAATCAGATGGAACCCATCCGCATGACCCTTGCCCCCCGGGGGCGTTCCTGTGTGGAACCCCCTCATGCAGGCGAGGAAATGGGCTATGTGCTGGAAGGAAGTATCCTTCTTACGCTGGGTAAGAAAACCTACCGCATACAAAAAGGAGAAACGTTTTATTTTCCCGCCGGCCAGGAACACTGGCTGGAAGCCGGAAAATGGGGTGCTACGATCCTGTGGATCTCCTCCCCGCCAAATTTCTGATGATAAAAAGGAGATAGTATGAGCAATCGATTAATAGATTTACAGCATATTACCAAAATCTTTGACGGTGAAAAGATTCTCGACGATCTGAATCTCTATATCCGCGAGAACGAATTTCTCACCCTTCTCGGTCCGTCCGGCTGTGGTAAAACTACAACGCTTCGAATCATCGGCGGTTTTTTATTTCCGGATGAGGGAAGTGTTATCTTTGACGGAAAAAACATCACACAGCTGGCTCCGAATAAACGCCAGTTAAATACCGTATTTCAGAAATACGCCCTCTTCCCGAATATGAATGTGGCAGAAAACATTGCCTTCGGTCTCAGGATAAAAAAGAAAAGCAAAGCCTATATTGATGACAAGATCAAATATGCACTGAAACTGGTGAATCTGGATGGCTATGAAAAGCGTAAAATCGATGCTTTGAGCGGTGGTCAGCAACAGAGAATCGCCATTGCCCGTGCCATTGTCAATGAACCGAAAGTGCTTCTTCTCGACGAGCCCCTGGGTGCTCTGGATCTCAAGATGCGCCAGGACATGCAGTACGAACTGATCCGTCTGAAAAATGAGCTGGGAATCACATTTGTCTACGTCACCCACGATCAGGAAGAAGCTCTCACCATGTCCGATACTATTGTGGTTATGAACGGCGGTTATATCCAGCAGATCGGTACGCCGGAAGATATCTACAACGAGCCACAAAACGCTTTCGTTGCCGATTTTATCGGTGACAGTAACCTTTTAGGCGGTACCATGATCCAGGATCGTCTGGTGGAAATTCTCGGTGCCAAATTCTTATGTGTAGATGAGGGCTTCGGAACTAATAACCCGGTAGACGTAGTCATCCGTCCGGAAGATGTAGAACTGGTGAAACCGGAAGTCGGTATTATTAAAGGCCGTGTGACTTCCGTCATCTTCAAAGGCGTACATTATGAGATGACTGTTCTGGCCAATAATTTTGAATGGCTGGTACACAGCACGGATATGTATCCGGCAGACAGTGAAGTGGGGATTTTTGTCAAACCGTTCAATATTCAGATCATGCATAAACCGGAATCTGAGGATGAAAAGGCGGTGGATATTAATGAATAGTTCTAAAAAAACCTGGTTTGCCTTTCCCTATATTCTGTGGATCATCGGATTTACCCTGATCCCGCTGGGACTGGTTCTCTATTACGCCTTTACCGGCGCAGACGGTGGTTTTACTCTGGCAAATGTTCTCGCCATTACAGAACCTGTACATCTGAAGTCTCTGTGGACTTCTCTTAAAATGGCGTTTCTTACGACTTTGATCTGTTTTATCCTCGCTTACCCGCTGGGACTGGTGCTATGCAGTTTGAATCTGAAGAAAAGTAATTTCATCATTTTTCTTTTTATTCTTCCGATGTGGATGAACTTTCTGCTTCGAACCATGGCATGGCAGCTGATTCTCTCTAATAACGGCGTATTAAATACTCTGCTTGGCTTCCTGCATCTTCCGAAGGTGCATATTATTTATACCTTCCAGGCAGTTTTAATTGGTATGGTTTATGATTTTCTGCCATTTATGATCCTTCCGATTTATAATTCTCTTTCTTCCATCGGAGACGATGTTGTGGAAGCCGGAAAGGATCTGGGCGCCAGCTATTTTACCATTCTGCGAAAAATCATTTTCCCGCTGTCTCTTCCCGGAGTCATCAGCGGGATCACGATGGTATTTGTTCCGTCCATGACTTCCTTTGTTATTTCAAACATTCTGGGTGGATCCAATACCTTACTGATCGGAAATATCATTGAACAGGAATTTACCTACAATTTTAACTGGAATCTGGGCAGCGGACTTTCCTTTGTACTACTGGTATTTACTCTGATAAGTATGGGGCTGATGTCCGTCTTTGATAAATCAGAAGGAGGAACTAACATATGGTAAAAACATGGGTCAAACGACTGTATATGGCATTCATCTTTCTGTTGTTGTATCTGCCGATTATCGTTCTGGTTGTACTGTCTTTTAACAAATCCAAGGCCAGAGTTACCTGGCGTGGATTTACTTTTCAATGGTATGCAAACCTTTTTGATAACAGTCGGATCATGGATGCCTTCACCACCACCCTGACACTGGCTTTCGGCTCTGCACTGGCAGCCACCATTATCGGTGTGGTTGGTGCCATCGGCATCAGCGCAATGAAAAAGCGAAATTACTCTATCATGCTGGGAGCTACCAATATCCCGATGTTAAATGCCGAGATCGTTACTGCATTGTCTCTGACACTGTTATTTATCCGTTTTATCAAATTGGGATTTACCACTGTATTTATCGGGCATGTGACATTCGGTGTTCCGTATGTGATTTTAAATGTCCTGCCCCGTCTTCGGACTCTCAATAAAAATGCATATGAGGCTGCACTTGATCTTGGAGCCACCCCACTGTATGCCTTTTTCAAAGTCTGCTGGCCGGAACTGATGCCGGGCATCATGTCCGGTTTTCTGATGGCATCCACAATGTCGATGGATGATTTTGTGATCACCTATTTTACCAGAGGTCCTGGGATCAACACCATCTCTACGATGGTATATTCTGAAGTGAAACGTGGAATCCAGCCGGAAATGTATGCACTTTCCACGCTCCTGTTTCTGCTGATTCTTGTTCTGCTGCTGCTCTTTAACTTCTTATCCGGAAGAAAAAACAGTATGGAGGTGTAAAAAGAGACTCATGAATATGAAACATAAATTACTGATAGTATCTGTACTTTCCGGATCCCTTTTTCTTCTTGGCGGGTGCGGCTATAACAAAAATAATTCTTTGGTTGTTTTTAACTACGGAGATTATCTGGATCCTTCCATTATCGATTCTTTTGAGAAAGAAACCGGCATCAAGATCCTGTATGAAGAATATCAGTCCCCGGAAGAAATGTATATGAAATATAAGGCAGATATTGTAGACTATGATGTAATCTGTTCTTCCGATTATATTCTGGAAAAGCTTCGTACAGAAGATGAACTTCTTCCGATCAACTTTGACAATATTCCGAATGCTGCCAATGTAGACGAACATCTCTGGGAATTTTCGAAGACATTTGACCCTGAAAACAAATATACGATTCCTCATTACTGGGGTACACTGGGCATTCTTTATAACACACGTCTGGTGGATGAAAAGGTGGATTCCTGGGATATTCTTTTTAATTCAAAATACAGTGGCCAGATCATCATGGAAAACAGTGTCCGGGATTCCTTCGTTCCTGCGCTGAAGATGCTTGGGTATTCCATTAATACGGATAATACGGATGAACTGGATGAGGCGGAAAAGATTTTAATTGAACAGCGACCGATGGTACAGGCGTATTTGCTGGATTCCGCACGTGACGAAATGATCGCTGAAAATGCTGCTATCGCACTGGTGTATTCCGGAGAAGCTCCTTATGCAACAGAGTATAATGACGATCTGGCTTATGTGGTTCCGAAAGAAGGATCCAACGTCTGGGTAGATTCCTGGGCAGTCACAAAGGATTGTAAGAATATGGAAAATGCGGAAAAGTTCCTGAATTATCTGCTTCGGGTGGATATTTCAAAGATCAGTTTTGAGTATAATCATTATGGAACGCCGAATAAGAAGCTGGCTGAGATTCTACCTGCGAAGTATACGGAGGATCCGGCACTGTTTCCTCCCAGTGATGTGTTGGATAATTGTGAGATTTTCAGATCATTGGACCGGGGGACGCAGGATTATTACAGTAAGTTGTGGAAGGAGATTAAACTGGACTAAATAGTTTGATTTTTCCCTTACGCCGGACGCAAAAAGCACCGGACTCCAGGGGCTGGCAGCGTGGGCAGGGCAACTTTGAACTAGCCACTAACTGCGACTATATTCACTTGGGTCAGCTGACCCAAGCGAAAGTCTCCGTAAGTGTCGGATTTCAAAGCTTGCCCTAAACGCCCACAAAGTGCTTCCTGCCCCTGGAGTCCGGTGCTTTTTGCTGTTGTTTGGAAGGGGAAAGCCAGATTCCGCGCTTAATGTGGAATCTGGCTTTGATTTTTTACTGTTTCTTTGATTATAATTTGATGATTTAAATTATTTTAATCTTTTCAAATTATTGGTTTTGTATTTACTGTCTTAGATATTTGTATAAGTTTATCTAAGAAAAATAGTAACTATTCAGTAGCCACTGTCCCGCGAGGTGTTTTGACATGAATATGTCAAAATCCCGAGACATACAAGCCAAAATGCCATCACCGAAGGTGATTTACGCGAGCAACGAGTCAAAGTCCGTGCTTGCACGGAACCTTGAGGAGTGCCGCGATAACGATAAAAACTCGCAAAGCGTGGTTTTATCGTTTAAATACATTTTGGCTCGTAACTGTGAAGGTACTGAACAGTTACGAAAAATGTATTTTACCCCAGATCTAGGTTTCGGATATCTTCCGGGATGGGAGCTGTCAGATGGAGTTTTTCGCCGGTGTAGGGTTGATACAGGGTGACTCCGTAGGCGTGAAGAGCTGCCCGGTGGAGTTGGGTCTGATCTCCGCCGTAGAGGGGATCGCCGAGCAGAGGGTACTTCAAGGTTGCCATGTGGAGGCGGATTTGGTGGGTTCTGCCGGTTTCCAGGTGGAGGGCGAAGCATTGGTTGGCTTTGCCGGTCCAGAGGGATTTATAGAGGGTTCTGGCGGATTTGCCGAGAGGGGTAGGAATCATGCGCAGACGGTTTTCAGGATCAGGAGCCATTGGAGTGTCGATTCGAGTCCATCCGTCCTGATCTGCCGTTGTCTCGTATTCTTCCATCCGCCGGATGATTTCACTCCATCCGAGGAATTTTTCCACTTTGTTTTTTTCTTCGACGTCTTTCTTATGTTTTTCTTCTGCCTGATCTGTGTGTTCCGGAGTTCTTTCGATGTTTTTCAGATTACCCGTCTGGTTTTTGTGTTCACGGAATGGTTCCCTGCGTACAGGAATTTCTCCCTGCTCCTGTTTTTTGGTATCATCGTTCCATTTTACAGAAATCTCTGTCACGGCAAGATAGGTTTTCTGTAATTCTCCCCGCTCTCTCTGTTTTTGCAGTCTGGCAGCTGCAGTCTGGTTTTTGGCGAAGAGAACGATGCCAGAGGTGTCTTTGTCCAGGCGGCCGATGGGGCGGACGGTGTGGGACTCCTGCCGAAAAGCATAGTAGGCACTTACCTGGTTTGCCAGGGTGTCTTCATAGTGGCCGCCCTGAGGGTGAGTGACCACACCTGCCGGTTTGTTGACAGCTAAAAGGTCCTGGTCTTCGTAAAGAATATCCAGGACCTCTGTATTGACTGCCAGATGAGCGGAAGTCTGTGTTTCCGTCTCCAACAGGATCTCTATGATATCACCGGGCAGAGTTTTTTCTGTGACTCTGCACCGGGTACCATTTTTCCGGATTCCGTCAGGAAGGAATTTTGCACGGCTGATTTCTTTTTTTGTGAAACCTGCCTGTTTTCTCAATACTTCCTGTACGATTCCTCCTTCTTCCACCTGAAGGCTCCATACCCTCCGGCTCTCGTTACGCATCTGCCTCCGGCAGGGCGTATACATATTCTTTGAACATCCGACCACGCTGTTCGTAGTTGTCGAACTGTCCCCAGCTTGCACATGCCGGTGATAAGAGAACCGCATCGCCTTTGTTTGCTTTTTCGGCACAGATCTTTACGGCTTCTTCCAGATTATCAGCCAGAATCGTATTCATAAATCCACACTTGTGGGCGGTCTCTTCGATCTTTTCTCTCGTCTGACCGATCAGCACCAGGAAACGGACTTTTCCGTCAAAAGCTTCGATCCACTCGTCGTAAGAAGACTGTTTGTCATATCCTCCACCGATCAGCAGTGTCGGACGGTCCATGGCCTGGATTCCTTTGATAGCCGCATCCGGGTTGGTTCCTTTGGAATCGTTATAATATACCACTCCGTTTTTCTCTGTCACATATTCGATCCGGTGCTCTACTGCCACAAAGTTTTCCACACTTTTTTTGATATTTTCCACCGGAACACCTGCATAATATGCCATGGCTGCTGCCGCCATTGTATTTTCGTGGTTATGTCGGCCAAGGATCTTCAGGCGGTCTGTGGTCGTGATCACGAATTCTTTTTCTCCGGCTCTTAAAACAATCTCTTTTCCTCTCAGGAAAATACCCTGTGGAAGTTCTCTGAGGCTGGAAAAATACACAACTTTTGCTTTCACCTGTCCGCTTTCCCCAAAAGTTCTCAGCACCTCATCTTCATAATTCAGTACACAGACCTGATCTTTGGTCTGGTTGCCGGTGATCAGTTCTTTCACACGGATATATTCTTCCATCGTATGATGACGGTTCAGATGATCCTCTGTGATATTCAAAATTGCACTGACTGCAGGCTGGAAGTCCTGGATGGTCTCTAACTGGAAGCTGCTGATTTCCGCCACTGTCACAGTCCCTTCTTTTGTGTCCAGAGCTACAGAAGTATACGGTGTTCCAATATTACCAACCACATAGACACTGTCCAGATAATCACTCATGATTTTTCCAAGCATGGCAGTTGTCGTTGTCTTTCCGTTGGTTCCTGTGATCGCCAGGACTTTTCCTTTGCCCATCTGATAAGCAAGTTCTACCTCACCCCAGATCGGAAGTCCCTGTGTGCGAAGTGTCTTCACAATCGGAAGATCCGTCGGAACTCCAGGACTCATCACTACCAGATCCAGTGTTTTTCTCGCCTCTTCAGACAGTTCTCCGAGAATAATATCCACATTCTCTGGCTGTTCCAGTCTGGCTTTGATCGCCTCCGGATCCTGTTTGTCGTTTCCATCATAAATCACCGGACAAGCTCCCACTTTACAGAGCAGATCCGCTGCACCGATACCGCTGATACCGGCGCCAAATACTAATACACGTTTTCCTTCTAACTTCATGGTTCTCTCCCCGTTCTTTCAATGTGCTTAGAGTGCCAGCAGACCAATCATACACAGGATTGCTGTGATAATGGAGAAAACTGCCACAACTCTTGTCTCAGACCATCCACACAATTCAAAATGATGGTGGATCGGTGCCATCTTAAAGAATCTCTTTCCTCCGGTCTTTTTAAAATACGTAACCTGTATAATAACAGATGCCACCTCAATCAGATAAATAAGGCCTACCAGAATCAGAAACAGCGGCATCTGCAACATGTAAGCAGTACCTGCAACAAATCCTCCCAGTGCCAGTGATCCGGTATCTCCCATAAATACTTTCGCCGGAAATACATTGAACAGCAAAAATCCCATCAGTGCGCCGACAACCGCACAGGTAATCGGTTCAATACCGCTTTGTGTTCCCACTGCCACTACCGTAAAGAATGTTGCCACCATTACGGTTACGCTGGATGCCAGACCATCCAGACCATCTGTAAAGTTGACACCGTTTACCGTACCGATCACCGCTACAAATAAAAGCGGTACTGCCACCCAGCCGATATTCCAGTAATATCCATGACTGAAAGGTACCAGCAGTGTCAGTTTAACGTCAGTAAAGCGAATCAGATAAAAAGCAAAAATTGCAGTTACCACGATCTGGCCTGCCATCTTCTGTGCCGGAAGCAGTCCATCGGAGCGTTTCAGCACAACCTTCAGATAATCATCCAGAAATCCGATCAGACCAAATCCCAGCGTAAGAAATAAGATCGGAATGATCTTCGGATAATCTTTTATATAAAGCAAAGATGTCACTGTTACTGCAATCAGAAAGATCAGACCACCCATGGTCGGAGTTCCCGCCTTGGAAAGATGGGACTTCACACCGTCGGTACGTTCCGTCTGGGATGCTTTCAGTCTCCTCAGAAACGGAATAATCACTGGTGCCAGAATCACACTGATCACAAAAGAAATAATCACCGGTATCACAATTTTAAAATCCATACTTCACCTCGTACATTATGAACATTTTTCTGTTCAGTTTTTTTACGCTCTAAGTATAATACTTTTCCCTCTATTCATCAACCGTTATTCCACACGCTTCACACAAATGCTTCCGAAAATTCCGTGATTCTGTCATTCTGTTTTGCTCTCCTCTGTCACGACTGCTGTTTTATCTATTCCCAGATACGGCAGCACATTCTCAAAAATCGTTTTCATCACCGGGGCTGCTATTGTTCCGCCATAATAGATTCCCTGCGGATTATAGATGATACAGACCCCGAGGATCACCGGATCATCGGCCGGAGCAAAACCGAGAAAAGAGGAAATATACCGGTTGGCACTTCTGGGCAATGTCTGAGAAGTAGCTGTTTTCCCGCCGATCCGATATCCTTCCACCTGCCCGTTTTTTCCTCCACCCTCTTTCACTACCATTTCCAGAGCATAGCGCATTTTCTCCGATGTCTGCCCCGAAAGAATTTTCTTTTTTTTCTCATATGAATACGTTTTTATGACCTTTCCATCCCGGTTTTGCACCTTTACTCCGAAATGGGGTGTGATTCTCTCCCCACCGTTGATCAGAGAGGCGGCTGTCGTTGCCAGCTGCAGAGGAGTAATCTGGAATGACTGACCGAATGCGATAGTTGCCAGTTCCACCTGTCCGATATTTTCTTTTTTATGCATAATGGTTCCCGCTTCCCCCGGCAGATCAATACCTGTTTTTTCCAATAAACCGAATTTTTGAAAATAATCGTAATATTTTTCCACACCCAGCCGTAATGCCACATCAATAAAAACCGGATTACAGGAATTTTCAATTCCCTGTACAAAAGTCTGTGCTCCATGTCCGGTTCTTCTTGCACAGTGAATCCGCCGATCTTCCACCACCCGAAAGCCAGGACAGGAAAACTGATCCTGCAACGTTACCACACCGGCTTCAAGCCCTGCTGATGCCGTGATAATTTTAAATGTAGACCCTGGTTCATACGTGTCATTGATACAGGTATTTCGCCACATCCGATTTAGCGCATCCGTCCGTTCCTTACGGTCTGATACACTCACAGACTCCGGCAGTGTGTACGGATCATTCAGATCAAATTCCGGTACATTTACACAGGCATAGATTTCGCCGTTTTGAGGATTAAGCAGAAGAACCGATACTTTCTCCGCTTCTTTTTGTTCCATCACACGTTCAGCCTCCTGTTGGGCATACATCTGCATATTATAATCCAGACTGATACAGAGATCGAATCCCTCTACCGGTTCCTTTCGTTTTTCCCCGATTCCATTTTGTTCGATTCCTCGGGCATCCGTTGTTGTGAGAATCGTCCCGTTGATTCCTTTTAACACTTCTTCGTATTTTACTTCCAGTCCGATGATTCCCTGATTATCTCCTCCGGTAAATCCAAGTACCCGGGAAGCAAGCCCGCCATACGGATAAAATCTTCGAAAATCCTCGTCCACTTTTACGCCGGCAAACTGATATTCCCGGATCTTATCCCCCACTTCTTTTTCCACATTTGTTTTTACTCTTTCGATCGAGGATATTTTATTCACCCGTTTTCGTGCTTCCGCCTCATCGATTCCCAACTCTTTTGTCAGCATCGCAATTACCTTTTCCGGTTCTTGGATCTGGCTGTGAATCACGGATATCGTACAAACTGTTTTATTATCTGCCAGTACAACTCCGTTCGCATCGAGAATTCGCCCTCTCGCGGCCTTGATCTTACGCTCTCTTTCGTGCAGATCATCGGCTTTTTTCGCATAATATTCCGACTGTACTACCATCAGATTGACCAATCGCCCTATCAAAGCTGTCAGCATAAGCATACATCCCAGAAAAACCACCAGCGTTTTTTTCTTATGAAATGTTTTATTTTTCGCCATAAAAAACCCCGCAGAAGCTTTCCATTTAATGTATGGTCACTTCTGCGAGGTTATTCGGATTCCTGTTTTTACTTAATTTCCACTTTGTATGGCCGCTTCTTCATCAGTGATACCTTCACTCTCCTGCTTATTGTCAAGCTTGGTTTCACTGTCATCCTCCGGCGGTGCAGCCGTTGTTGTATCATCGGTGCTGTCAGACTGTCTGTTGGACTCTGCCTGCTGATTGATCAGATTTTCCAGATAAGTCATCTTTGCATTTGCTTTATCCGTTACCTCTTCATCCTGGAAAATGTTCAGATACGGAAGAATCTCTGTCATAACACCTTTATAAATATACTGTGCATACAGGCTGTCTGCCTGATATTCTGTATTTGGTTCGTCAACAACCACATACACAACCACCTGCGGATCATCCAGCGGTGCGAAACCGATAAATGATACCAGATATTTTTTATCCTCACGGGGATATTTCTGTGCAGTTCCTGTTTTCCCGCCCATACTGTAACCGTCTACCTTCGCTGCTGCTCCGGTACCATCAGACTCCATAACAGTCCCCATATACTGGCGGATCAGTGCTGATACATCACTGGATACAGTCTGTTTTGTTACTACAGGCTGCACATCTTTGATCACATCACCGTCCTCGTTCAATATTTTACTGACCACATGTGGCTGATAATAATATCCACCATTGATCACAGAACAGATTGCCGCAATCTCCTGAATCATCGTACAGGTATATCCCTGTCCGAAGGAAGCACTGGCAAGTTCGGTACTTCCCGATGAAAGACTTTCTTCGGTGTGAAGTATACCTGTTGCTTCTCCCGGAAGATCAATACCCGTAGTAGCACCGAAATTAAATATTTTCTGATATTTCAGAAATTCCTCCGGCCCCAGAAGAGCTCCGATTTGCATCAGCCCATCGTTACAGGAATGCTTGATCAGATCTGACAGGGTTTCCGTTCCATGTGCTCCCGGATAGATAGAACATCTGATTCTGGTTCCGCCAAACATCTGGTAACCGTCGCAGACAAACGTATCCGATGGTTGCACCACATCCGCATCCAATGCTGCGCCAATGGTCAGCGGTTTTACCGTTGATCCCGGTTCAAAAGCATCGCTGATGCAATAATTTTTCCAGATACCGTAAAGATTCTCCAGCATCGTAGCATTATCCATCCCATTGATCTCATCCTGCGAATAATAGGACGTGAGATCTCTTGGATTGTTCAGATCATACGGGTTATCCGTCGCCATGGCAAGAATCTCACCATTTTTCGGATTCGCAACAATGACACCTACATTTGCCGCTCCTTCGGCACCTCTCGGACCATTTGCCATGCCATCCATAAAATTGCTGATATATTTTTCTACTACCTGCTGAATATTAAGATCAATAGTTGATTCCACACTGTTGCCGTTAATCGGATCGATAATATTCTGTTCTACATCAGCATCTGAGTTGTAATATCCGAACTGTCTTCCGTTAACTCCGTTCAGAGTACTGGAATAATAGCCTTCGATTCCCCAGTCCGCGCTGTTTCCCGTATACGTAAATCCAACCAGATGACTGGCTGTGGAATTCAGAGGATATACTCTCCGATAATCTTCCTCAAACCATACCCCTTTGATGTTCGAACGCTCTGCAATTTCTTCTTTTGTCAGTTTTTCTTTTGCTTCTTCGCCGGATACATCGGTATAATCTTCAAATGCTTTCTTCTGGTTGATAGAAACATTGCTTTGCAGAATCTGATACTGACTGTCTTTTGTGGTCTCATCTTCCAGTTTCTTTCGAACAGTTTCTTCATCAAGCCCCATCACATCAACCAGCGCTTTTATGGTTGGTTCTACATATTCTTCTTTTGTGTTGACTACTTTGCAGTCCAGAATAACTTTATATACTTTCTCACTGGTCGCCAGTACTACCCCGTTTCTGTCTGTGATATCTCCACGTTTGAACGGAATCACACGGCTGTCGTACTTTTGCTGCGACTGACTTAATACCTGTTTGCTGTACTGATTTCCCTGGCTGGCATTGATCACTGTGATTCGTATACCTAAACCTACGAAAGCCAGTACGACCATTCCAAACAGCCATACCAGCTTCATACGCATCTTACTATTTATCTTTCTTGTTAAAAGGGGATTCCCCCTTTTCTTTCTTCTCTTTCTTTGCACGCAACCACCTTATTTTGTCGTATCAGGTACATCTTTATACTGACGTACATAACTGTTTCCTGCAGTATCAAACTGATAAATCTGATCTTCCTGCGGATAAGTCATCCCCAGTTCGTTCATCGCCTTATCTTTTATCTTTTCCAGATCCACTGATGAAATGACACTGTTGTATAATGCATCATTGTCTGCTTTCAGCTGACTCAGTTCTGACTCTGCAGTGGCAATCTCCTTTGTCTGTGTCGTGATCGCAGACTTCATCTGCAAATAACGGACACACATAAACAGAGCTGCCGCTGATACCACTGCCAGAAACATTACATAACCGCGGCTCATCGCTCTGGTTCTTGCTCGATTTCTGGAAGTCGTCCGACGAACCGGTCGCACTTCCGGTTCTTCCTGTGGTATGGCCTGAATCTTGCGGACAGTATTACCATCTATCACATACTGTTCCACTGTTCGTTCCGATCTGGAATTTACCCTTCTGTTTTGCTTTCTGGCCATTGTTGCTGTCTCCTTACTTAGCTTCGGATATCTGACGTTCAAATACCCGCAATTTTGCACTCTGTGAGCGACTGTTCCACTCCAGTTCTTCCTCAGATGGAAGAATCGGTTTTCTTGTTATCACTCTGCCCTTGGATACTTTTCCGCATACACACACTGGAAAGTTCGGCGGACAGGTACATGGATTTTCATTTCTTCGGAAAATCGTCTTTACGATACGGTCTTCCAGAGAATGGAAGGTAATAATGCAGATCCTTCCTCCGTCATTTAAAAAGTCAATCATTCCATCCAGCGAATCACGCAGAACGTCAAGCTCATGATTCAGTTCAATCCTGAGCGCCTGAAATGTTCTCTTGGAAGGATGTCCGCCCGTTGCCCGGACTTTCATCGGAATGGCTCTTTTTATAATCTCCGTTAATTCTCCTGTGGTATGAATCGGTGTCTCCTGTCTTGCCAGACAGATATGTTTTGCAATATTTTTTGCAAACTTGTCTTCTCCATAGTCACGAATAATCCTGTACAGTTCACTCTCGCTGTAAGTATTTACGATATCTTCCGCAGTTTTGGTCTGCCGCTGATCCATACGCATATCCAGAGGCACATCCTCCCGGTACGTAAAACCGCGTTCTGCATGATCCAGCTGATAGGAAGATACTCCCAAATCCAGCACAATACCATCAACAGAGTTGATTCCCCTTTTCTTTAATTCCGGGACCATGTGGCAATAATTACTGCGAATGATCATCGTGCGGTCCTGATAGTCCCGCAGTCGTTCACTCGCCGCCTGTATTGCCGCATCGTCCTGGTCTATTCCTATTAATCTCCCCGTGGCAGATAATAATTTGCATACTTCCGAGGCATGTCCTGCCCCTCCCAAAGTTCCGTCAACATAGATGCCGTCCGGCTTCACATTCAGATTGTCTATGGTCTCTTTCAGTAATACCGATTTGTGTTTAAACTCCATCTAACACTCTTACTCCTTTTTCCACCGGATCTAGATGATAATTCCCATCTCCTGCATATCTTCTGCAATCGCATCCATATCATCATAGTCATTATTTTCACTCCACTTCGCCTTGCTCCAAACTTCGATCCGGTTCAGATTACCGGTGAGTACCACATCTTTCTCCAGACCTGCAAATTCCCGTAACGTTGCCGGTACCAGGATTCTCCCCTGTCGATCCAGTTCACATGTTGTCGCACCTGCCACAAAGAATCGTGAAAATTTTCTCGCATTTTTGTTTGTAAGCGGTAAAGCTTCCAGTTTCTTCTCAAAGATCTTCCACTGTTCCATAGGATAAATAGAAAGGCAGCCGTCTAAACCCTTTGTTAACACGAATTCATCTCCCAGTTCTTCGCGAAACTTAGACGGAATAATCAATCTTCCTTTTGCGTCAATTGTATGACTGTATTCTCCCATGAACATAGAATCTACCCTCTTTGAGTGCCGGGGAATTCCCCGGAATCATGAAATAAACGGTTCTCCCCAACCTTTTATTTCAGGTGCTTTCTGGAATCGGCTGCCACACACTCTCCCTTTCGCACCACTTTTCTCCACTTTCTACCACTTATGCTCTTTATTCTAAACCAAATGTAGAAAGAATACAAGGGGAAATTTTGGAAAAAAAATGAGGAAAAGCTTAACTTTTCCTCATTTTTCTGCATTTGTAACTGCCCGGTACTATCGCGGGATACTGCCTGTCGAACAGTTGCCTGTATTTTTTTCTGTTTATTCACTTATACATTGAAACGGAATAGAATTACATCTCCGTCTTTTACCACATACTCTTTTCCTTCCATGCGGACCAGACCTTTTTCTCTTGCTCCGGCATAAGAACCGGACTCCAGAAGGTCTTTATAGTTGACAACTTCTGCCTTGATAAATCCTCTCTCAAAGTCGGTATGGATCTTTCCGGCTGCCTGCGGTGCCTTTGTTCCCACTTTAATCGTCCATGCACGTGTCTCATCCTCACCGGCAGTCAGATAACTCATCAGTCCCAACAGTTCATAACTTGCTTTTATCAGTTTTTCCAGACCGGATTCCTGAATTCCCAGATCATCCAGGAACATTTTTTTCTCATCATCTTCCAGCTCGGCGATCTCCTGTTCAATCTCCGCACAGATAACAAACACACCACTGTTCTGCTCTTTTGCCAGTTCCCGGACAGCCTGTACATGCGGGTTTGAAGCACCATCGCCTGCCAGATCATCCTCCGAAACATTTGCTGCAAAGATAACCGGTTTTGCTGTCAGCAGATTATACTCCTGCAGCCATGCCTCTTCGTCTTCGTTTTCTGTTTCCAGGGTAATCGCCGGTTTTCCGTCTTCCAGATGTGCTTTGATTCTCTGCTGCAGTTCCAGCTCTTTCGCTGCTGTCTTATCCATTCTGGCTGCCTTGGTTGTCTTAGCAATTCTTCTCTCCAGAATCTCCAGATCCGAGAAGATCAGCTCCAGGTTGATTGTCTCAATATCACGTACCGGATCAATTTTTCCGTCTACATGAATAACATTTGAATCCTCAAAGCACCGAACCACATGAACGATTGCATCCACCTCACGAATATTTGCCAGAAACTGGTTTCCAAGACCTTCTCCTTTGGAAGCACCCTTAACCAGACCTGCGATATCTACAAACTCGATCACCGCCGGAGTCACCTTCTTGGAATGATAAAAATCACCCAGTAATTTCAGTCTCTCATCCGGTACTGCCACAATACCCACATTCGGATCGATCGTACAGAACGGATAATTGGCAGACTCAGCCCCTGCCTTTGTCAGTGAGTTAAACAAGGTACTCTTTCCCACATTCGGAAGCCCAACGATACCTAACTTCATACTATATACCTCTTTCCTAAATTTCCTTTATTTTATAGCCTTTTGCTCTTCGCAATCGCATCGAGTGCCACAATAAGCGCCATTTACACAACACCATAAAGTCTATCATATTTCCCCCACACAGGCAAGTTTTCTTTTCTCCCCATTTGAATCCCCTCCCCATACCAGCATCCTTCCCCCTTTGAACACCCAGCCGTCAGCCCACCCCATCCTCCACCAACCACCCGCAGACCCTGGCAGCTGGTGGAGGATGGGGTGGGCTGACGGCGTCCCCTGTGTCCCAAAAAACTATCTTAATAAAATATAATAGCCGGGTGACCTCCCAGTGCAAGGGGAAAAGCAAAACATACACACTGGGAGTCCCCGGTTACTACCAAAAATCTATTCAGTTTCCGAAACCTCAGACTGGAATCCCGCCTTTTTTAAAACGTAACCTTCAACGTCTTAATCTCATAAGGTTTCATCTCGAAAGTCGCCTGATTTCCTGTAAACTCTACAGGATCTGCTCCTTCCTCCATCATATTACACTCGACAACAGATGTCAATTCCTTACCGAAAATTAGTGTCACCGGAGTTCTTCTGTTATAGCACTCGTACAGACGAACGATGACAGCATCCGAATCTTCCGCTTTTTTCACAACCTCGATCACTGCATTATCCTGATCAGAGGAAACCAGAGAATATTCCGGAGCAAGTGTTCCTCCTTCATTCTCTTTCCAGCTGCAGGTCAGAGGGTTATTGATCTGGTAAGCCTGTTTTACCGTACCGGCTTCTCGCCAGCCGCCCTGATGTGGATAAATAGAATAAGTAAATTCATGCAGTTCTTTATCAGCTTCCGGATTCGGATGAATAGCAGATTTCAGCATGGACATACCGATCACACCATTGCGGACACCAACACCATACTTGCAGTCATTTAACATACTGACACCGTAGCCATCCTCGGACACATCCATCCATTTATGGTGGCAGACTTCAAATTTTGCAAAATCCCAGGAAGTATTGTCATGGGTATCACGTTTTACGTTACCATACTGGATATCAAATGTAGCTTCGTTGGTATGTACATCGATCGGGAAGTAGTCTTTCACAAAGATCTGATGCTCTTTCCAGTCAATTACATTCTTGATATCGATTCTTGGAATGTCATGATACAGATAAATAAACTGTGTGATCGTGGAATCCAGATATTTACGCTCTACTTTTACGCAGGCTCTTACCGGACCATTTTCCACTACTTCCATCGCAGATACCTGATCGATATCCCAGGATTTTTCTGTATAATAATTGTTTACATCCCATGCATCATAATTGTGCGGACGGTCTTCGTAACTTACGATCACGTTACCGGCTTCACCCGGTTTCAGTACATCTCGTTCTGCTTTCTTATCATAGATCTTCGCAAACTGACCTTTTTCATTATATTCTACCTTGAAGAATTCATTTTCCATCACTTTGGTGGATACTTCCATCGTCGGTGTGGTATCTGCTGCTTCTTCTTTCACGGTATAAGTCTTATATCCTTTTCCTGGTACGCCTGCTGCAAAGAATACATATGCGCCGTCTGCGGTTTTCTGAACAGCCAGTTTTGTCTCTCCATCGTAAACTGCAGGTTCTCCCATTCCTTCCGGAACAGTAAAGGTTACCAGATCATACGCTGCTGCACTGTTCGGGTTATATACAACCAGAGAATGCTTCGGTGCTTTTACACCTGCTGCGATATGTGCCAGTGTTGCATCGGTCAGCGCTTTGTTCTCTGCAAAGATGCCTTCGTACTCTGCTTTGGAATCATCATATACTTCTTTGATCGAAGATCCCGGCAGAATATCGTGGAACTGGTTACGCAGAATGACCTCCCAGCCCTCATGCAGCTCTTTTTCCGGATATGCACCGCCTGCGGTCTGTGCATCCAGCATTGCGTACATTTCTTCGTTCTGATATGCAAATTCTGCTTTCCGGTTGAACTTTTTGTTTCTTGCCATAGAAGTATAAGTACCTCTGTGGTATTCCAGATACAGTTCGCCTACCCATGTCGGCAGATATTTTTTATCGGTTACATGTTTATCCAGAACATGGAAGAATTCTTTTGCGGTAGACATCTTGGTTCTCGGCATACCCGGGAGACCTTTTGCCAGACGTCTCTGGTTCTCCAGCATATCTTTGGTTGGACCACCGCCACCATCTCCGAAGCCGAAGCTGCAAAGTACTTCTTCGTTCAGATATTTCTGGCTGTATCGTGCCCATGCACCCTTCATCTGGCTCGGATTGATATATCCGTTATAAGTGGTAAAGTGTTCTGTCTCTGTACCACCCTCTACTGCTGCCTTATTATAGTCACGGGTCGGAACAAAATGTGTCAGTACACGGCTTCCGTCGATACCTTCCCATTCGAATGTATCATATGGCATCTTGTTAAACTCGTTCCAGCTGATCTTTGTTGTCATGAAATACGGAATTCCACATTTCTGCAGAATCTGCGGAAGTGCTGCGGAATAACCGAATACGTCAGGAAGCCACAGGATCTCGTTGTCCACGCCGAACTCTTCTTTGAAGAATCTCTGTCCGTGTACAAACTGGCGAACCAGTGCTTCACCGGAAGCGATATTACAGTCTGCCTCTACGAACATACCACCGTCCGGCTCCCAGCGTCCTTCTTTGACTCTTTCTTTGATCTGTTCATAAACATCCGGAGCATTTTTCTTCACATATTTGTACAGCTGTGGCTGGCTGGACATAAATACATATTCCGGATATTCTTTCATCAGTTCCAGTACGGTAGAAAAGCTTCGAACTGCCTTGTCTTCTGTCACACGCAGAGTCCACAGCCATGCACAGTCAATGTGTGTATGTCCTACACAGTAGATGATCGGGCTTTTCTCACCGTCACAATATTTCTCATAAAATTCTTTTGTGATGTACTCCTGTGCTTTTTCCAGGCTTTGATAATACTCTTTGGAACCTTCTTTTCTCATATCCAGCAGATTCAGAGATTCGTTCAGTGCCTGAATAATCGTAATATATGCCTGATCTTCCGTGTTCAGCAGTCTGGCACTCTGGTACGGAACTTCCAGGTCATAGTAATATTTCTCAGTCTTACGATCCAGTACTTTCAGGCTGGAGTTCATCTTCAGACTGAAGTTCTGGTCTCCGGTAAATGCGGAAAGAACAATGCGATAGGTGTCTCCTGCTTTGGCAGGCTCTGCCAAAATGATTTCTCTGTGGTTGACATCAAGCCCCTGTACTCTCACACCGTTTACAAAGATGGAAAACTGTGGATTCGTTGCATCCCACTCTCCTTCTTTTCCGGTTTTCAGTTCATACACTACACACTCTCCGTCAAATTCTTCCGGAATTGTCACTACGGTCTCAAACCAGTAGTATTCTCTGTGTCCGCCCCACAATTCCTGGTTGGTAATCTCTGTCCAGGATGAGGTATCCAGATTGTTTACATCCAGACATCTCTCATCTGTGCGGATCATCTTGTAACTTGGAATCGCAACCTGCTTCGGATATACCTGTTCCTGCAGATATTCCAGCATTTTACCGATTCTTTCTTTTAGCAATATCATTTTTGCTACCTCCTTGTAAAACCCATTATGCAGTCACTTTCCCCCCAATATTTTCAAAATAGTCAAAGTAACTGTATTTACCTCATAATACCATATCTTCTCCAAAAAAGAAAGCCATCTTTGAATGCCGGACACACAGCCCGTATGTGATAGTTACTGTTCACTCCGTTTCCATTAACACACTTCGCGATATTACCAGTGAACCTGTAACACGTAACATACAAACCGTGTACCCTCTGCATCCGGTGATGGCTTGGTACCTTACTTATTCTTTTAGTGTAACAACGGCATCAGCCTTTTGCGGCACCTGCCATGGTAAATCCTTTAGACATATAATTCTGTGACAACACATATAACAGGACTGACGGCAGTGCGTAAATGATCGAGTATGCAGCCAGCGGACCGTATGCGATCGTTCCATGCTGACCGAAGAACTGATACAGCATAACAGCTGCAGGCAGTTTTGTTTTGGAACTCAGCAGAATATACGGGATAAAGAAGTTACCCCAGCTTCCGGAGAATGTGTAAATAAACACTACACAGATTCCAGGGAACATCAGTGGTGCTACAATCTTTCTGATAGACTGCATGGTAGTAGCTCCGTCTACCCATGCTGCTTCTTCCAGTTCTACCGGAACGCCATCCATAAAGTTCTTCATCAGCCAGATTCCATATGGAAGTGCAGAAGCTGTCAGATACAGGATTACTCCCGGGATGCTGTCCAGAAGTCCGATGTTCAGGAACATTTTGTATACCGGAACGATAACAGCGATCATTGGCAGTGCTGTCATAAACAGGATGACATACATAAACTGTTTTTTAAATGTCAGACGATATCTGGACAGAGGATACGCTGCCAGACCGGATACCAGTACAACAATCAGAGACTGAATCAGGGAAATCGTAAGACCTACACCAAATCCTCTCAGGTTATCTGTATTTGTCAGTACTGATGTAAAGTTACTGAGTGTCCACTGTGACGGCCATTTTAAGGCCTGGCTTGCATTTAAGTCAAATGCTGCAAGAATCAGCCATACCAGAGGCAGGACAAAGATAATTGCAATGATCGTCAGTATTGCATAATGAATCGCTTTTGTTACTCTCTCACTCATCTTATCTTTCTCCTTTCTTATTCTTCGCTCTTAACTACTTTTGTATAGATGACACTGCATACAGCGCCGACTGCCAGCAGTACCATACCGATTGCTGTACCCTGTCCTAACTGGAAGTTCTTCATACCTGCATTGTACATGTAGATAGACAGTGTTGTTGTTTTGGTACCAGGACCACCACCGGTCAGTGCCCAGATCAGACCAAATACACCCAGAGTAGACAGGGTATTCAGCATGGTATTGGTTGCGATGGTATCTTTGATACAAGGAACGATGATACGAACCAGCGTCTGGATGCGGGTTGCACCGTCCACACGTGCTGCCTCTTCGATATCACCGGATACATTATCCAGCGCAGACTGGAAGTTCATCATGGAGAATGCAGTACCATGCCATACGTTCGCGATGACTACTGTGGCCATCGGGTGTGCATAGATCCATTCTACTGCCGGCATATGGACAGCTGTCAGCATAGTGTTCATGGTACCGGACATATCAAAGAATGCCAGCATAGCCAGAGATACTACGATTTCCGGCATAACCCATCCGACCAGGATACACGGTCCTACAACACTACGGAAGGCTTTTGCTTTTCCCTTCATCAAATAAGCAATGATGAAACCAAGGATACTCTGTCCTGCAAGGCTTCCGATCAGGAATACCAGTGTATTCTTGATTGCGATCAGTGTGTTTTGATCTTTAAAAATCTTAACATAGTTGTCAATGCCTACGAACTGGAAGTTCTGCGCATTGGCTCCGGTTAATGCCATGTTTGTAAATGAATAATAAACTGTCAGGATAATCGGAACAATGAAGAAACATACCAGAAGAATCACTGCCGGAAGAAGCAGTATTGACTTCTTAGCTTCATCTTTGATCATCGCTGCGCGATTCGGTTTTGCCATGGTCCTTTCCTCCTATTTTTCATACTCTTTTTTGCCTCAATTCTTATACGAGAAAGCACTTTCTTATTACTTTTTCGTATAAAAATGCGGGCTGCCCGGTCTATGTGCAGCCCGCACCGTCATCCTTACTTACTGTTTTGTGGTATTTTCTTCTCCAACAGCATTTGCCACACTGGTTGCATACTGTTTCATTGCATTTTCCGGTGTATCACCACTTGCTACGGCTTCAACCATCTGCTGGATAGAAGTAGATACTGTTGAGTACTGGTCATTCTGTGGTCTGAATGCTGCTACATCCAGGAACTCAGCTGCCTGCGCCATGAAAGGCTGAGAAGCATAATCTTCATCTTCAGCGATATCAGTTCTTACAGAAGTGTTACCAGCCTGCATGATGTATGTTTTGTATGCATCATATGTATTCAGCTGTTCAATGAATTCCATTGTCAGATCTTTGTTGTCGGAGTTTTCCGGGATAGAATAAGCCCAGCCACCAGCCATTGTGATGGTTCCATCGCCGTCACCGTTCTGTGTAGGCATTGCAGCCCATCCCATCTTCTCGCCATAGTTTTCATATGGAGAAGCTCCTGTATCTTTCCAGTTACCTGTGATCCAGATACCATCCAGAGAGATAGCCAGTTTTTCTTCCGGAATATACTGCTGAGCAGATGTTGTAGATGCGGAACCATTCAGTACCAGAGACAGGGATGGTCCATATCCGTTTGAGTAGATATCAGAGATAAACTGCAGTGAATCTTTGATTCCCTGGCTGTCTGTGATCCATTTTCCGTCATCTGTGATCAGTCTTTCACCTGTTCCGTACAGTAACATCTCATATGTCTGCATGGAAGTTGCTTCACCGGTTGCTACACCGGAGTTGCACCAGAACGGTACGATATCCGGGCATTTATCTTTAATCTTAGCACATGCATCCAGGATGTCATCCCATGTCTTCGGTGCCCAGTCTTCTCCTTCAGCAATAACGCCTGCTGTTGTCAGGATTTCTCTGTTGTACCACAGTCCACGGGTATCTGTACAATATGGAATACCATATACTTTTCCGTCTGTTGTAACAACTTCTTTCATCTTGTCATAGAAGGTTCCGTCATTCCATGTATCCCAGTCGCTCACGTAATCACTCAGATCTGTCAGATAGCCGGCTGCTACGTCGTTTGGCAGCTGGAAAGTATCTTCACAAACCAGATCAGGACAAGTGGATGAATCCCCTAACTGCAGTGCGATTTTTGTGAAGTAATCACCTTCGGAAGCTGTGATTGGCTGGAAATCCAGTTCAACTTCATCTTTTTTATCCCAGTTTTCATATGCTTCCTGCATAGCAACATAGTTTGGGTTTACATTGATATCTGTTCCGTCATCACGCCATGTGATTGTGATTTTCTTTTTATCTCCTGATGAACTGTCATCTGATTTTGTGTTGCTGCTTGATGTGCTGCTTGCGTCGCTGCTGTCAGAGGAAGAGTTTGAACCGCCACATGCAGTCATGCTCATTACCATTGCCGAAGCAAGAAGGATACTTAAAATCTGTCTTTTTTTCATGTTGTTCGCTCCTTTTCTTTGTTGACTCTGTTGTCATTTGATGGTTCTATATTATCAACCGTTGTACGTTTTGTATATTTGAAATTTTTAACAATGGGGTAAATTTTTGATGTTGTTTGAAAAATCATGACAAAAAAAGACCCCTTGGTATTATTTTTGTCATAATATCCAAAAAGATCTTTTTCATTTGAATAGCTGTTCAGTAACTTCACAGTCATGAATCTGACATAATCGATACCCGGATCTGATCTCTTGTCTTTTCTGCTACCAGCGATGCATCACTCAGCTTACTGTTCAAAACACTGCTTACACCACTCGCTATTTTTCCGCAGATATCCGACCAGGATTGATAATACAGCATGGGGCGTGCCCTGGCAGATAAATTATTGGTATCTTCCATATAGATTTTTCCCTTTTTCTTATAAGAAATTCCTGTATATACCTGCAATGTTCCCATCGTATCATTAATCCGTTCTGAGATTTCCTTTTTTATCAGGTATTGTGCAAAAGACACTGCACCTGTTCCTGCCTCTTTTGTCACACATACTTCATCACCAAACCAGAAGGTTCCTCCGGCTTCATCATATGGTACTTCTGCCATGCCTACCGTAAATTTTGTCTGATTACTTTTTAAGATACTGGTAACGCTCATCTGATTAATCATCATCGTTACCCTTCCTTCGGCAAATTCCTGCGCAAGATCCTCCTGTGTAAAATTCGTCGCGTATCTGGAAGTCAGTTCTCCCACTGACAGCTGCCTGAAATTCTGAAAACACTTTTCCCATAATTCTTCACTCACAGTATTCAGATTGCCTCCGCTGCTGTACATCATGATCCAATACAGATTAGTGAGTTCTGTCTCCCGTTTTCCTGCAATCCCGATACTCTGAATTCCTGATTTTTTCACCTTATATCCTGCCCGGAGCAGCTCACTCCAGCTTGTTGGCACATCAACGTTTCTTTCTTCCAGCATATCTGCATTGTAATACAGCACATACGGATCACAGGTCAATGGGTATCCATAGTATTTTCCATCGTGCTGCAGTGCCTGCCAGAACCTGTCATCTACAATATCTTCCTTCATTTCCCAACTGACCGGTACTTCTTTCAGAAGTCCCTGACCGATCATCCCCTGTACCATCGTATTCTCGCATATAACAAGATCCACCTGATTTTCTCCTGTCATTCTCCGTACAGACAGCTCTTTTTCCAGATTCTCTTTCGGCACATAGATCATCTCAATTTCAGGTTTTGACTCATCTCTGCTGTATTCTGCGGCTACCTTATTCAGGATCTGCTGTTGCATCTTCCCCTGATACGGTGCAAGCACACGGATCACCTGGCGTTCTTCTTTCTCTGTCGCTTCCTGCTGATTACTCTGGAGAAATCCTGCATACAGTGCAACAAATATAACCATTGTAACTGCTGCAAGTATATATAATATTTTTTTGAACCTCATCGGCTGTTCTCCTTTTTATATTCTGCCGGAGAGATTCCACAGATCTTTTTAAAGACTTTCTGAAAATACTTCTGATCATTAAATCCTGTGGCTTCTGCCACTTCAGCCACCTTATAATTTCCTGTCGCAAGCATTCTTTTTCCCATACTGATCCTGAAATTTGCCAGAAAATCCACAAATTTCACACCTGTCTCTTCCTTGAAAATCCTTGAGAGGTATTCCGGACTCACGTTACAGCACTGTGCCACATCCTGAAGACCGACCGCTTCCATATAGTGTTCCCGGATATAAGCGATCGCATTCAGCACAATACCATTTTCTGTAATATTTTCTTCTGTTTCTTCGTTCCAGGCGATGGCCTGCTTCACCACTTTTTGAAACTGATACTGCAGTTCTTTCTGGGTATGACTGCTTCGAACGCTTTCCATCATATATCGCAGTTCCTCTTCCTGATTGTCATCTCCCCGCATTTCTCCTTCCACACGGGCGATTCCCATCAGAAAACGCAGTGTATAATTGCGGATGCATTCCGGTGTTGCCTGACTTAAGATCACCTGCTTCGAAAATGTTTCCCCGGATTCTGCAATCTTATCTTTCTTACCACTGCGAATTCCCCGTACCATCTCATTCTCCAATGCTGTCGGATAATCCAGTTTTTCATATTCCATCATCTGTGCCATTTTTTCTGTCATGATCACTTCATGTCCACTACAGAATGTGTGTTTCAGCAGTGCCGAAAGTTCATTCATCACATCCGGTAGCTGCATAATACCCACAAAGCGATCCATGGTTGCCACACATGGAGTGATGTTCTGGATCTTTGGCAGGATCCGCAGTTCAAAGAGCCGTTTTAACGTTCGATTTCGTACTGTGTCAACCAGCACGATATATATTCCTCCCTGCTCTCCCGGACGGATCAGCATGTAGTAGTTTTCCATACAAAGAGCTTCCATCTGATTTTCCAGTTCTTCTTTCATTTCACCATAGGATTCATTCGCCATACTGTCCGGATGGATCAGCAACATGGTAAACTGCGTGTCTTTCGTTACACCAATCTTTTCTTCCAGCATCGGACGGATCTGTTCTCTCTGTTCTTCACTGCTGCTGATATAATTCCATAACAGACGCTCCGGTGTCACCTGCTCCGCTTTCTGTTTTGCGATCCGGCTTTCCACTTTTTTGAGCACACCCAGGAACTGATCAATGTCCATCGGTTTCAGTACATACTCCACTACCTGCAGCTGCAATGCTCTTCTTGCATACTCAAATTCAGAATATCCGGTCAGCAAAACAGCCTGCACCTCAATGTCTGCCTCCTTGATCTTCTGCAGCATGCCCAGTCCGTCAAGTACCGGCATCTTGATATCAGAAAGTACCAGATCCGGTTTTTCCTTCTCCACCATCCGGTATCCTTCCTCACCGTTTTCCGCCACACCTGCGATCTCATAATCCGTAAATCTCCGGATCAGACGGATCAACCCTTCTCTGGACTTTGGTTCATCTTCCGCTATGACTATCCGCATCGCCTGTTCCTCCTTTATTTTTTATGTACTCTCGGAATCTTTCTGTTCTCCGGGAGTTTCTATACTTCATAAGGAATCTTCATCGTGATTCTGGTTCCTTCTCTTTCTGTTCCCTTCCAGGATTCCACATGAAAGCTTCCCTGTCCTCCGTAATAAAGTTTCAGTCTGGTGATCACGTTACGCACACCGATACTGCTCTCAATCTTTTCTTTCTGATAGTCAAAATGATTAAACAGCCCCACCTGTTCCTGACTCATGCCGACACCATTATCTTCCACAACAATCTCCAGCATGTCCTCTTTTCCCGTACGTCCGATCCGGATATTGACCTCATCCATACCCGTATTTCCCGGAAATGCATGAACCAGTGTGTTTTCCAGAAGTGGCTGGATCATCAGCTTATGTATCCGGTAATGTCGCAGACCCTCCTCCACGTCAATCGTGCAGATAAACGAATAATCAAACCGCTGCTGTTGCAGATACACATATCTTTTCAGATACTCCAGTTCATCCTGTATCTCTACGATCTCATTGCTTTTGTGAATACTGTACCGCAGAATTGCCGCAAGACTCGTGAGCATCTTACTGATCGTATATTCTTCATTGTCCAGCGCTACCCAGTTGATGGCATCCAGCGTATTATACAGAAAATGTGGGTTGATCTGTGCTTCCAGCGATTTGATTTCCGCATTCTTGACGCGCACCAGAGATTCTTTTTCCTGTTCATTGGACTGGTGGATTTTCCCTATCATATAGTTAAACTGTTCGGAAATCCTGGTAAATTCATCGTTGCCCCGTACTTCAATCCTTGCCTCCATATCCCCATGATTTGCCTGATCCATAGCCTGCAGAATCGGTTTTACCGATGTATCCACCTGACCGGAGAAACGAAGTGTCAGAAGAAGGCAGGCAATACCTGCAAGCACGCAAAAGCAGACGATAATGCCGATCATGTATCGAAAATTTCTTAACGCATAATCCGTATCCTGTACATTGATGACATACCCGCATCCTTCTTTCAGCTGAATACTGCTGACCAGTAAGTTTTTACTTTCCAACAATTTCTGATTTTTCACATACAAAAGGGATGCTTCTTCCAGTTTCTTCTTTTCGACACCTGATGTCAGATTTGCTTCCTTAATCTCAGAAACATCATCCTCAGAAAACACACCAGTCTCTTCGGGAAGATTGATGTTCTCTGCATTTCCGGTAGAAACAGACAACAGATCCCCATAGTTGTTAACTACCATCGTCAGATTGGACTCTGTATTACTTTTTTCATAGACCCGGCGCAAAGCTTCTTCTTTGATGCAGATCACAATATATCCATACGGTCGTTCCGTGCTTCCCTCATCGACACTTTCCAGCGGAGAACTTACATAGATCACATCATCCGCTCCATATTCTCGACTGCTGAGATGTTCCAGGGATGAATATCTGATTTCTCTGTTATTTGTGATTTCTTTCAGTTTCTGTCCATTTCCGTAAGTTTCTATTGGAAAGCAATAACTGTTCTGACTCGATACCGTTATCTCATCATAAAAACATACATCGTATTTTTCTCCGATGATTGCGATTCCCATGATACTCGGATTGCTCACCGTAATGTTTTCGAGACGTTTGCAGATTGCCGTCCTGGCACCGTTATACTGATTATTGTCCCAGTTATTGATACATTCCATTTCTTCCCGATAAAAGTCATCCGTATATATGCTCTGAATGATTCCCTCACAGGTTCGCCAGAAGCTTTCCACATTGCTTGCCGACTGCTCCAGATTTGCCTGGATCAGTTCGTTTGTCTGGCTGTGAATAATAGAAGAACTGATCTGATAAACAACAACAAACAAACAGGCCAGGGGAATCAGAGATACCAGCAACAACATCAAACGAATCTTTTTTGCCAGTTCCAATCTGGAAAAATATGTTTGAACGTTGCTTATGTATGCTCTGATTATACTCACCTGACCTGTTCCTCTCTTATTTTATATCATTACTTTTATTTTTTCATAGAAAGCGCAAATAATGCAAACAATGAGTTTGCCCATGCGAACCATTCTCTGGTAAATTTCTTCGGATCCTGACAGTCAAATCCTTCGTGCATCACTTTGCAGTCTGCATCGGTAGCCAGAAGGGTTTCCAGCAGTTCTTTTCTCTCTTCTTCGTCATCAGAAGTCAGTCCCTGCATCGTCAGTGCGATGTGCCAGATATACTGATCCGGTGTGTGCGGACTTCCGATTCCTTTTGCGCAGTCGCCCTCAAAATAATATGGATTCTTTTTACTTAATACAAAGGCTCTTGTATTTTTATAAATCGGATCCTCTTTTCCACAATATGCCAGCCATGGCAGGGATAACAGACTCGGTACGTTGGCATCATCCATCAGATTGTAGTTGCCAAGACCATCTGTCTCGTATGCATAAATCTTTCCGAAGGTTTCATCTTCCACAATACCATATTTCCGGATACCTTCCTGGATCTCCGCCTGTAACTCTTTTGCTTCTTTTGCCATCTGTGGATCCTGGAAATCTTTCTCCAGAAATTCTGCCATATAATCCAGAACTACGCTTGCAAACATATTGGACGGAATCAGATAACCATACTTGCACGCATCATCACTCGGACGGAATCCGGACCAGGTCATACCGGTATAACCTACCGGTGCACCCTTTCCATCGTTACTTAAGGTATCAGACGGCGGACAGTTGAGACGTACGAAAGAATACTCGGAGTTCTCATGGTACTGCTCTGTCTGCCATACATCCAGAATGTCGCGAAATGCCTGTTTTACTTCCGGTGTAAAGACATCTCTTGCTCCTGAATTCTCCACATACTGTTTGATCAGCCAGATCGGGTAGCACAGGGAGTCGATCTCGTACTTTCTCTCCCAGTTCCACGGATTGTATTTTGTCAGATCTTTCTCCCAGCAGTTTCCGTTGTCTTCTTCGTTAAATGCATTGGCATACGGATCAATATGTACATACTTTGCCTGACGGGCGATCAGTCCTTTTACCATCTCTTTTAAGATGGGATATTCTTTCAGATATGGCAGATAATGAACGACCTGTGCGGAAGAATCTCTCAGCCACATGGCTGCGATATCTCCGGTAAATACATACGCTTCTCCGCTCTCAAGAAATTTTGTCGTGGTTTTTGCAGTACTTACATAGCAGTTCCGGAATGTTTCCTGCATCTTCGGATTTCCTTCCCAGTATGCTGCTTCTTTTCCGGCGATTTCTTCTATCGCCTGAACCAGTGCTTCTTTCTTTTCCTGTGTGTTCATGTAAAAATCCTCCTTGTCACTTCAGTCTTTGCTTTGTATCATCAACAGTACACCCTGTTCCCAGCTGACATCTGCCACATCCGCTGTGATCTCATTGCTTACCCCCAGACCTTCCCGGTCTTTTAACTGATAGTGATCCAGCGGATATTTAAAGCCCTTAAGTGTCAGTCCTTCCACGGTTTCACCCATGGGGAACAGAGACACATAGGTACCATACTGTTCTTCTTTTTTGAGAGAAAATGTTTTTTCTACCGGAAGACCGATCTTATTTCTGCTGTCCACGATCCATACCTGTACTTTTTTCTCCCATGCTTCCTTTAATATCTGCAGATTACAGACCACGTGATCGATCCTGGTCCCCGTTGCCCCCAGAATCCAGATCTCTGTACTGCCCTCTTCCAGGGCTTTATCCAGTGCGATTTTTGTATCTGTCGCATCCTTTACCGGATTGTAGGTACGGATCGGGATCTCTCCCTCCTGCCGGTAACGTTCCAGAATCTCTCCCGGAAGACTGTCAAAATCTCCCACGATATAATCCGGACGGATATCATATTCATAACAAAACTGTAACCCTTTGTCTACCCCGAGAATATAATCGGCTTTTAGCTCCTGTATAAAGGAAAGAGCAAAATCTGCTTCGATCATGCCCCCTGTGATAATCAGCGTTTTCATTTTTTATCTGCTCTCCATTTTCTCTTTCAGGCAACGGACGTTTTCTCCAATATTTCCGCCAAAGACAGCAGATCCGGCAACCAGAATATTGGCACCCGCATCCAGTACTTTATCGATGGTCTTTTCGTTGATTCCTCCATCTACCTGAATATCCACGTCCAGTCCTGCCTCCGTGATCATTTTTCGCAATTTCTGTACTTTTCCGGTACAGCTTTCAATATAACTCTGACCACCAAATCCAGGGTTGACTGTCATGATCAGTACCATATCCACCAGATCCAGCACACATTCCAGCTGACTGACCGGTGTCCCCGGATTGATCGCCACACCGACTTTCATTCCGGCTTTACGGATCTCCCGTAATGTGCTGTCCAGATGCTTACATGCTTCCACGTGTACGGTCAGCATATCCGCTCCGCTTTTTTTGAATTCTTCAATATATCTTCCCGGCTCCTCGATCATCAGATGGACATCAAAAAACAGAGAACTGTTTTTCCGAATGGATGCGATCACCGGCATCCCAAAGGAAATACTCGGAACAAATGCTCCATCCATCACATCAATATGAAGCCATTCCACTCCCGCTTCTTCCACCTGTCGGATCTGCTCTCCAAGACAATTAAAATCTGCTGCCAATATAGATGGTGATAACTGATACATCGCTTAATATCTCCTTTTTTCCTGTTCTTTCAGCTCTTCATAAAAGCTGACATAATTTTCATAACGCTGTCTGTGAATTTTTCCTTTTTCCACCGCCTGTTTAACCGCACATTCCGGCTCATGAACATGCACGCATCCCTGAAACCTGCATTTTCCTTCATATTCTGCAAACTCCGGATAGTGAAACCGCAGTTCCTCTTTTTCCATTCCCTCCACAAACAGAGAACTGAATCCCGGTGTATCCATCAGATAAGTGTGTTCTCCCACTGTCAGAAGCTGTGCATGGCGGGTCGTATGACGACCACGTTTCAGTTTTTTACTGATCTCGCCTGTCTCCATACTGACTTCTTCCTGTAAGAGATTTGTCAGCGATGATTTTCCCACACCGGATGGCCCTGCAACCACTGTTGTTTTTCCTTCCAGGATCTTACGGATCCGGCTGATTCCTTTCTCCTGTTCGGCACTGGTAAGCAGCACCTGGTAACCACAGGAACTGTAGATCTGATACATCTGATCCAGTTCTTTCTGCTCTGCCAGATCTTTTTTATTGAAACAGATAATACTTGGAATCTCCTGCTGTTCCATTGCAATCAAAAAGCGGTCCAGCAGCTGGTAGTTCGGATCCGGCTGACGGACTGCAAAAATCACAAGTGCCTGATCCACATTTGCCGCTGCCGGCCGGATCAGTTCATTTTTTCTTGGAAGAATCTGTATCAGGTTTCCGATCTTTTCTTTTTCGTCCAGAACCTCAATCTCTACATTATCTCCTACCAGAGGTTTTTTCTTCTCTTTTCTGAAGATTCCCTTTGCTTTACATTCATAAATTCCGGACTCTGCTACGTCCACGTAGTAGAATCCGGCAATTCCTTTTATAATTTTTCCCTGCATAGATACCTCTTAAGACTGTTTAAACGGCACATTAGAATAATGTCCACGTTCTACATAATCTCCGTCTACCATTTCCCGCAGATATACGGTTCCGGTATCCACCCCATCTGCACCGGCAATTGCCAGTGTATAAGGGAATGTAATCGTCTGTCCGTCCAGAATCACAGTCTCCACGTTCTGACCATTGACATTCTGCACCAAAGTCAGCTGTACCGGTCCTCCGGTATACGTAGATGGCTGATCCAGTTTTACATTACAAGTCCAGCTTCCGGTATCACTGCCGGAAGTATCCCCCTCTGCAGGTGCCTCATTCGGAAGAGTTGTTGTCTCAGGCGCATGATAAACCTGAAGCGTAATAGTAGATCCCGGGTCTACAGAAGTTCCCGCTGCCACACTCTGATTTGCCACACAGCCTTCCGCCACATTACCGGACGCATCTGTAGTTGTCTCAACATTTACCTGTAATCCCTGATCATTCAGTGATTTCTTCGCTGTTGCTTCATCCTGTCCGATGACATTCGGTACTTCTACCTGTTTGTTCTCTTCCCCAAGACTGACAACCAACGTAATGGTGGATCCTGCGTCTACCTTTGTTCCTTCGGAAGGATTTACACTGATAACTTTTCCGATGGCTACCGTATCACTGTAATCCTGCTGAATCTCAGTATTCAGACCCAGTGCTTTGATCAGAGCTTCTGCCTCACTCTGCGATTTACCGGTTACACTCGGCACACTCGGTGCGTCTGTTCCCGAACTTACAACATAGTTAATTACCGTTCCCTGATCTACCTTTGTTCCTGCCTCTGTTTCCTGAGACATAATGGTTCCTGCTTTATATTCGGAAGACTGACTTTCTCCTGTCTTATTTCCCTTTAAGCCAAGCTGTTCCAGAACACTCAACGCATTTTCTTCTGTCATGCTGGTCAGCTTCGGTACAGATACCTGTCCGTTTTCATCTACTGTATCATCAATTTCTTCCTGTTCTGTCTGCTGAGTGTCATCTTTTTTTGCAGTTCCGCCGATATTTACCAGACCTGCTGCCCGTGCAATAAAGAAAATCAGAATACAGATAATGATCGCACCGATAATAAATCCGCCGATCGTCATAGCTTTTTCCAGTTTGGAACTTACTTCGCCATCCTCATCGTCTTCCTCATCGTCATCATACTCGTCATCATATTCTTCTTCGTCATCATCCTCTTCTTCCTCATACGTATCTTTCTGAGGAGTGGCATATCCTGAACGTCCTTCCCTGATGGCTTCCAGTTCATCATTGGAAAGCATCACCGTCTGTGCATGCTGTGCCAGCGGTGTCACTACAACAAAATTTCCATTCGGATCCAGCAGCGAATGTTTCAGATCTTCGATCACTTCTGACATGTTTTCATATCTGCGGTCAACGCTTTTCTGTGTACATTTCAGAATGATCTGTTCCAGACTGTATGGAAGATCCGGTACATATTTTCTGGGTGATACAATTTCTTCCTGCAGATGCTTGATTGCAATTGCAACAGTAGTATCCCCGTCAAATGGAACATGTCCCGTTACCATCTCATACATGGTAATACCAAGCGAATAAATATCACTCTTGGCATCACTGTAACCACCACGTACCTGTTCCGGTGAACTGTAATGTACCGATCCCATCACATTGGAACTGATGGTATTGGAAGAAGCTGCTCGCGCAATACCAAAGTCAGACAGCTTTACTTTACCATCTACAGATATGATAATATTCTGCGGTTTTACATCTCTGTGCACAATATTGCTCTTATGTGCCGCCTCCAGTCCAAGAGAAACCTGAATCGCAATACTCGTTGCCTCTCTTACGGAAAGTTTTCCTTTTCTTGTAATATAGTCTTTTAGGGTAATTCCCTGTACCAACTCCATAACAATATAGTAAATGCCGTTATCCTCCCCAACATCATAGACATTTACCACATTCGGATGCGCAAGACCTGCTGCGGCCTGTGCTTCCTTGCGGAATTTGGAAATAAAGCCTTTGTCCTGGCTGAATTCCGCTTTCATTACCTTCACTGCTACGAGACGGTTCAGCTTATGATCTTTTGCTTTGTAGACATCTGCCATGCCGCCGCTGCCGATTCTGCTGATGATCTCGTATCTTTCTCCTACAATCATTCCCTCTTTTAACATTCTTTCACCTCGTTTGTAAATGGTTCGATTAGAATTACTGATATATTATCTCTGCCCCCGTTTGTATTGGCAGTTGCCACCAGTTGTCTGCCGGACTGTTCGATATCTTCTGCGCTCTGAATGATCTCCTGGATCTGTTCATCCGCTATCATATTACTCAGTCCGTCTGAACACAGCAAAATCCGATTCTTTTCCTCCAGCTGTACATCGAAGAAATCGATATCCACCTCTTCGGACGCTCCTAATGCTCTAGTGATAATGTTTTTATCCGGATGATTCCGGGCTTCCTCTTTACTGAGTTCTCCCCGCATCACCATCTCGGCGATCCAGGAATGGTCTCTGGTGATCTGCACCAGACCCTGTTCACCGGAAATATACAGACGACTGTCTCCCACATTGGCCACATACGCATAATATCCCACAACGGTCACCGCCACGAGTGTTGTCCCCATGCCGGCTTTTCCTGCATCTGCTTTCGCCAGCTCATGAATCTTTTCATTCGCTTCCTCAATTGCATGACGCATGATCTTTATAGGATTAAAACTCATATCTTTTTTTACTGATGCCTCGATTACAGAAACGGCACAGCGTGAGGCAAAATCTCCGGCATTATGCCCGCCCATTCCATCGGCAAGCACAAACAGATTTGGAAGATTTCCTATCGGCTGCTCGGACGCATATACATAATCCTGATTCTGACTTCTGACCTGTCCTACATCTGTCAAAGAAAATGACTTCATGCCAGCTTCTCCCTTGTCTTTTTATTTGTAACTGTTCAGTACCTTCACAGTCACTTTTATTTTTCTTCGGCGGAGTCTTTTGTTGCATTTTCCTGCCGGTCACTGTATTTTTTCCTCAGCTGACCACAGGCCCCATCGATATCCCTGCCCATTTCTCTTCTAATAGTAACATTAATTCGATATTTTTCAAGTTTATTTTTGAAATTCTCTATTACTTTTTTGTCAGACTGTACAAAATTCCGTTCCTTTATCGGATTAACCGGAATCAGATTAATATGACAATTTAATCCGCGTACAAGTCCTGCCAGCTGTCTGGCATCTTCCTGACTGTCGTTCTTTCCGCCCACCAGGCTATATTCAAACGTCAGTCTTCTTCCTGTTTTTTCAAAATAGTATTTGCATGCCGGAAGAACCTCAGACAAAGAATATTTATAGGCGATCGGCATCAGTTCTTTTCTCTTTTCATCATTTGGTGCATGAAGAGATAATGCCAGTGTAATTGTCAGATCTTCCTCTGCCAGTTGTCGGATCCGCGGTACCAGCCCGCAGGTTGACACCGTAAGATTCCTCTGGCTGATATTCTGTCCTTTTTCATCACTCAGAATTCTGATAAATCGGATCAGATTATCATAATTATCCAACGGCTCTCCCGTTCCCATCACAACCACATTCGACACACGCTCCCCGGTCAGTTCCTGGATCCGGTAGACCTGATCCAGCATCTCGGAGGGCAGAAGGTTTCTGGTCAGTCCACCGATCGTGGATGCACAGAAACGGCATCCCATCCGACAGCCAACCTGAGAAGAAATGCATACGGAATTGCCATGCTTGTATTGCATCCATACACTCTCGATCACGTTACCGTCTGCCAGCTGAAACAGATACTTCTGTGTGCCGTCAATCTTTGAAGTCTGAACTTCGACAACTTCCAGATGTGTCAGTGGTTCCTGTTCTGTCAGCTTTTTCCGCAGACCTTCTGACAGATTCGTCATCTCCTCATAGCTTCCCGCCGCTTTCTGATGAAGCCACTGATACAGCTGTTTCCCCTTGAACGGCTTTTCTCCAAGAGAAATCATCTTTTCTTTCAGTTCTTCTTCATACAGCGATTTGATATCTAATTGTTCCATTGTTTTTCCTCTTTTTATCGCTGATGTATTCTCAGCATTTTTCCGCATCGGTTTCTTACAGAGCTGTCCATCCGGTGCTTCTCTTACTTTTTCCGCATCCTTGCCAGAAAGAAACCATCTGTCTTATGCACTCCGGGAAGCAGCTGCAGCCAGCCCCGGGCGGTGGTTTCACTGTGCAGTTCTTCACACAGATACGGATCCAGACTTTCCAGTGCAAATGGGTAATTCTCCGTAAACCATGCCACATTGCTCTGATTTTCCTCCGAAGTGATCGTACATGTGCTGTAAATCAGAATGCCGCCGGGTTTTACATAAGAAGCTGCATTGTGAAGGATCTGTTTCTGAAGCACTGCCAGCTCCTGAATCTTATCTTCATCCGTACGGTATTTGATATCTGTTTTCTTTCCAATAACTCCAAGACCGGAACATGGTACGTCTGCCAGTACAATATCTGCTTTTTCTACGGATTCTTTATCTAAAAGTGTGGCATCTTTCCGATGCGCACGAATATTCAGTGTCTGTGTTCTTTCAATATTTTCCTCAATGAGACCCACTTTATAATCTGTAAGGTCTCTTGCATCTACCATACCCTGTCCCTGCATCTTATCTGCCATATGAAGACTCTTTCCTCCCGGTGCTGCGCAAAGATCGATCACATAATCTCCCGGTTTCGGATCTGCTGCTTCCGTTACCAGCATTGAACTTACATCCTGCACTACAAACCGTCCCATCACAAAAGATTTAAGTCCTTCCAGATGGCTGTAATCTGACAGATAGAATGCATACGGAAGATATGGTGCCTGTTCAACCGTTGCTCCCTGGCCTTTCAGACTGTTGACCGTCAATTCCTGCTCCACCCGATACAGCTGGCATCGGATCGTCAACGGATGATCCGTCAGAAAATCTTTCAACATACATTCCGTTGTTTCTGTTCCGTAAGTTTGTACCCATCGTTTTACCAGCCACTGCGGTACTGAATAATAAACCGACAGATATTCCTCCGGATCCCTGTTCTTATCCGGATAAATAATCTCTTCTTTTTTTCTTGCCACGTTACGCATTACGCCGTTGACAAATCCCTTCAGGCTGTAAAATCCTTTTTTCTGTGCCAGTTTTACCGCTTCATTGCAGGCTGCAGGGTCCGGCACGCTGTCCATAAACATAAGCTGATAAACACCGCTTCGAAGAATGTTACGGATCACCGGTTTCATCTTATTTACTCTGACACTGGAAAACTGATTCAGAACATAATCGATCCGGAGCATATATTCCAGAGTTCCCTCCACAAGCCGGTTGATAAATGCACGGTCCTGTTTCGGAAGATACTGAACTTTATTCAGAGCATTTCGGATTGCCAGATGGCTGTATTCTTTTTCCTGTGTAATTTCCAATAATATCTCCAGGGCGATTCCCCGAAGTTCTGTTCCATTTGCCACGTTTTTTTCCTCCGGTTGTTTCTGTTGGCATCGATTTCCACTGATTCACCGGTATAACATTGATACCGGTATACAGTTCTGAAAACACAGACGCAGCAGTGGCTACGCTGAGGCTTCAAGAACTGTGCAATCGGATCCGCCGCCAAGTCTATGGCGCATTTATTTTGAAAACGATATACTAACAGGGAAGTATCATCCCTTCTTCCACCGTATAGCCACGTAAAAATGCCTGCGCATCCATTCGTTTTTTCCCCTCCAGCTGCAGGGTATCAATCTTCAGAATCCCCTCCCCGGTCTGAATCCGGAATCCTTTTGTATCTGCCTGCAGTACAGTTCCCGGTGCTTTTTTTTCACCGTTTTCTTCTTCCACAGATGCTTCCCATATTTTCAAAGTTTTTCCGTTCAGATGGGAAAATGCACTTGGCCACGGATTCAGTCCGCGAATCAGGCGTTCCAGTTCTGTTGCTGATTTTGCCCAGTCCAACTCACCCATTTTTTTACTGATCATGGCTGCATATGGCGTTGTACTCTCTTCCGGTTGTTTTTCAAAAACGGCACTGCCGTCTTCCAGCATCGGAAGTGTCTCAACCAGAAGTTTGGCCCCTGACTCACTCAGACGGTCAAACAGACTGCCGCCAGTTTCTTTTTCATTCAGCGGAACAATCACTTTATTGATCATATCTCCGGTATCCAAACCTTCATCCATCCGCATAATAGTAACACCGGATTCTTTATCACCGTTAATCACAGCCCACTGAATCGGAGCCGCACCACGGTAGGCCGGGAGCAGGGATGCGTGTACGTTAATACATCCATATTTTGGCATATGCAGAATCTCTTTCGGAATTATCTGTCCGAACGCCACCACAACGATCACATCCGGATTCAGTTCTCTCATCACCTGGATAAATTCCGGATCTCTTACTTTTTTGGGCTGATATACCGGAAGTCCCAGTTCCATCGCCGCCTCTTTGACCGGTGTGGGCTGCAGGTTCTTTCCCCTGCCCTTTGGTTTATCCGGCTGGCTGATCACACCGACAATCTCATGACCGGCCTTCGCCAGCTCTCTTAAAGTCCCCACAGAAAAATCCGGGGTTCCCATAAATACTACTCGCATCTATTCTCCATCCTCTTCTTCGTAATTCACATCGTGCAGCTCACCTTCCACGTGTTCCACGTACAAGATACCGTCCAGATGTTCACATTCATGACAGATTGCACGTGCCAGAAGTCCTTCTCCTGTCAGACTAAACGGTTCCATGTTAATATCCAGTGCTTCTACGGTTACTACATTCGGTCTTGTCACCACACCGGATTTGCCTGGTACCGAAAGACATCCTTCTTCCCCTGTCTGTTCCCCGGAAGTCTCTTTGATCACCGGATTGATCAATACATACGGACCATTCTCATCTCCGACATCAATCACAACAATTCGTTTTAACATTCCCACCTGTGGTGCCGCCAGTCCCACACCATAAGCATCATACATGGTCTCCAGCATATCTTCTATCAGTTCCTGAATCTTTGGTGTCATCTCTTCCACCGGTCTGCAGACTTTGTTCAGGATTCTGTCTCCCATAGTTCTGATTTTTCTGATTGCCATTCTTTTTCCTCCTGTCAGTGGTTAAAATCCAGCTGGATCCGAATTTCCCTGAATCCGCTGTTTACTTCTATATATTGTTCCAGTCTGCTCTTTGCCCGCAGCAGCAGCTGGTGATCCTCCTGTTTTATATAAATTACTTTTCGATACATATCGGCGATCTTCGATACGGTTTCATCTGCTGGTCCGATGATCTGTAGCTGTCCGTGACTGTCCACCCGGTTCAGGAATTTTTTTATATATTGCATTCCTGTCTCCAGCAGTTCCTCATTACCACAGCTTCCATGGATCGCCAGTAGATTGGATACCGGTGGATAACCCAGAAGTTTCCGATAACCGATCTCCTCTTCATAAAATGCCCGGTAATCCTGATGCATCGCCGCCTGAATACTGTAATGTTCCGGTTGATATGTCTGGATAATCGCTTCTCCGGGCTTTTCTCCTCTTCCTGCTCTTCCCGCTGCCTGCGTCAGTAACTGAAAAGTCCGCTCACTTGCCCGGTAATCACTGATATTCAGTGAAAGATCCGCCGCCAGCACTCCGACCAGCGTCACTTTCGGAAAATCATGTCCCTTGACGATCATCTGCGTACCGATCAGGATATCTGCCTCCTGGTTTGCAAATGCAGCCAGAATATTTGCATGTCCTTCTTTTTTTCTGGTTGTATCCAGATCCATCCGCAAAACCTTTGCCTGTGGAAACCTCTTTTTTATAATTTCTTCGATCTGCTGCGTTCCCGCACGAAATCCTCCGATATAGGGTGATCCGCACACCGGACACTGCTGTGGTTGTCTCGTCTCATACCCGCAATAGTGGCACACCAGTTTTCCGTTCCGGTGCTGTGACAGAGAAACATCACAGTGGGGACATTTCATCACTGTTCCACAAGAACGGCAGGAGAAAAATCCCGCATATCCGCGACGATTCAAAAACAACATGATCTGCTCTTTCTTTTTTAACCGTTCTTCAATTTTTTCCTGTAAAATACTGCTCAGGATCGACCGGTTCCCCTGTTTTAATTCTTTCCTCAAATCTACAGAATAAACCTTCGGCATCTGCCTGTTTTCATATCGGCTGTTCAGTTCAAACAGCCGATACGTTCCGTTCTGTGCCTGATAATACGCATCTACCGATGGTGTGGCACTTCCCAGTACCACCGGACAGTGTTCCAGATTGCCTCTCTCAATCGCAGTCTCTCTGGCATGATAACAGGGCACCGTCTCACTCTGGTAAGAAGTTTCGTGTTCCTCGTCGATCACGATCAACCCGAGATTCGGAAACGGGGTAAACAGTGCAGATCGCGGTCCGATCATTACCTGCAGTTCCCCCTTTTTTGCCCGTTCAAACTGATCGGAGCGCTCGCCGGGAGAAAGCCGGGAATGTAAAACAGAAATTCTGTCTCCGAACCGCCGATAGAAACGCTGCACTGTCTGATAAGTCAGCGCAATCTCCGGGATCAACAGGATCACCTGCTTTCCCTGGTTGAGCACTTCTTCCATCAGTTCCATATATACCTGGGTTTTTCCGCTCCCGGTTACCCCGTGAATCACCACCGGGCGAAAATCGTTTTCTCTCCAGCCGTTCAGAATCCCATCCGCCACTTCTCTCTGTGCCGGTGACAGTAGTGCTTTTGTCTGCTCACATTCCGTAGTCCGGATGGGATTACGATACACTTCCGTAGCCTGTACCCGGATCATCCCTGTATTCTCCATGGCCTTTATCACACTGGCTGTCAGATGCAGTTTATCCATTGCCAATGTATAAGAGATCGTATCATTCTCAAGCAGTGCCTCGAGAAGTCTCTGCCTGGCCACATAATGTTTTTTACGGCACAGTTCCAGCTGATTTTCTGCTTCGTCTTTTTCAAGCAACAGACGGATCCAGCGTTCTTCTTTCTGTTTCATCTTCTGTTTTACCGGAAGTACCGTCTTTAACGCCTGAATCATCGTGGCGCCATACTGCTCCCTCATCCAGGCAGCAAGTGCTATCAGGCGGGATTCAATGGAATTGCTTCCTGTCTCCACTCCCCGGATCTCTTTCATGCGGCTGACATCAAAAGAAGGCTGATCCGTCACCCGGATCACGTATCCTTTGATCATCCTTCCTCCATTTCCGAAAGGAACCTGCACCTGTATCCCCGGCTGTAACCTCCCCTCAAGATGCTGTGGAACCAGATACTGAAAGGATCTATCCAGTTTTTCACTGGTAATATCTACGATAATATCCGCATATGTCTTTGTCATGCTTTTTTCTTTGCATCTTCTTCCAGGATCTCACGGATCAGCACACGTTCATCCATCGGATATTTCTTTCCTTTGATCTCCTGATAGTCTTCGTGACCTTTTCCTGCAAGTACAATGATGTCTCCCGGTTGTCCATGATGAATGGCGTAAGCAATAGCTTCTTTCCGATCGATGATCTCAACGTATTTTCCTTCTGTCTTGCTGATACCTGTTTTGATATCATCAATAATCGCCTGAGGCTCTTCATTTCTCGGGTTATCGGATGTGATGATCGTCAGATCTGCCAGCTTACCGGACACTTCTCCCATCTCAAACCGACGGTCACGGGAACGGTTACCGCCACAGCCAAACAGACATACCAGACGGTTCGGTTTATATTCTCTCAGTGTGGTAAGAAGGGATTCCAGGCTCATCGCATTGTGTGCGTAATCGATCATCAGAGTGAAATCATCGGATACCTTTTCCATCTCAATTCTGCCCTTTACTTTTGCACATTTCAGGGCTTTGCATATGTTTTCTTCAGATACGTTAAAATGTCTGCAGATTGCAATAGCCGTCAGAGAATTGTAAATACTGAATTTTCCAGGAAGATCGATCTCCACCGGAAAATTCAACAGTCCCTGCAGATCATAGGAGATTCCCAGCACTCCTTTTTTTGTAAGCAGTTCAGGATTGACCGCGCGAAGGTCTGCCTCCGGTGAAAATCCGTAAGTCTCCAGGCTGCAGGTATGTCCGTCAATGATCTTCTCATAATGTTCGTCATCTCTGTTGACAATACCGATCCGGCACTGACGAAGTAACATCTTTTTACAGGACAGGTAATGTTCAAAGCTGGTATGTTCGTTCGGTCCAATGTGATCCGGTTCGATATTGGTAAAGATACCGATATCAAAGGTAAATCCTGCGGTTCGATGAAGCATCAGTCCCTGGGAGGATACTTCCATCACTGCACAGTCACAGCCTTCATCCAACATCTGTCGCAGGTATTTCTGCACCAGAAGAGATTCCGGTGTGGTATTTGCAGACGGGATTACGGTATCTCCGATGATTGTTTCGATGGTTCCGATCAGACCCACTTTGTAACCGGCATTTTCCAGAATGGATTTTACCATGTAGGTCGTTGTGGTTTTTCCTTTTGTTCCGGTGATTCCGATCACACGCAACTTATCTCCCGGATAATCATAGTAGGCTGCTGCCACAAGTGCCATCGCATACCGGCTGTCCTTTACCTGGATCACTGTCACATCCTCCGGCACTTCTACCGGTTCTTCCACGATAATTGCCTTCGTTCCCTGTCCGGCTACACTTTTTGCAAATGTATGACCATCCACAACGGCACCACGGATACAGATAAAAAGAGAACCTTCCTTTGCTTTTCTGGAATCCGCAACAACTTCCTCTATTTCCTGATCGAGAGTTCCCTGCAGACATGTATATTCCAAACGTTCTAGAATCTTTGATAATTTCATCAACTTCAACCTCCTTTGGATCGCGGGCAGGTCAATTGCCCATAGATATTTATAGAATAGCATATTTTGCCCCAAAAAAGAAGAGGGGGGATGGGATTTTGCGTGGAAATGCGTTTAGGACGGACGCCGGAGAAGAGGACGGGCGGGAGCGGGGAGGGAGGGACGACGCGTGGGCAGGGGAACTTTGAGCTAGCCGCTAACTTCGGCTATCATTCACGAGGGTCCGCTGACCCTCGCGAAAGCCTACGTAAGCGTCGGATCTCAAAGCTTCCCCTAACCGCCCACAAAGTGCGTTCGCCCCTTCCCTCCCCGCTCCCGCCCGTCCCCTTCTCCGGCTGATATTGGCTAAAACTGGTGATGAATTTCCCCGGAAAATCCCTGGGGAGGAAAGATGGATCGCTGGTTTTACGTTTTCGTAGTAGTTTTTCTTCGATATATGTGATACTTTAAATATATTTTCATAATATGTTTTCTGTACGGAAGTTTTGCTCCTTATTACTGTTTTTCGATTTTTTCTTTCATAAATCTCTATCGTATTTTCTCACCTAGATGCACTATTTACTCATTTTCATTCATCCCCAATTTTTTTCATCATTTAGTACTCACCAGTACACAGCCAGCATGGCTTGGGAGCCTGGGTGCGGGAACACTTTGTGGGCGGTTAGAGTAAGCTTTAAGATCCGACACTTACGGAGACTTTCGCTTGGGTCAGCTGACCCAAGTGAATATAGTCGTAGTTAGTGGCTAGCTTAAAGTTGCTCTGCCCACGTTCCCGCACCCAGGCTCCCAAGCCATGCTGGCGTCCCCCTTAAAAAGCAAAAAGAACTACCGTCTTCAAAACCCTTCATTTTGAAAACGATAGCTCTTTTCTAAAAAAGCACAATATAATCTCTTAACAGATCACCGTACCCGTCCGTCCAAGGTACGCATCCACTGCCTTATCGATTGAAGTAATCACAGCCTTCTTTCCTTCGCCCTGTTCCACGAACTCGACAGAAGCCTGGATCTTCGGCAGCATGGTGTTGGCTTCGAACTGTCCCTCAGCCATATATTCTTTCGCCTGTGCAACAGAAATCTCGCCCAGTTCTTCCTCATCCTGCTTGTGGAAATTCACAGAAACCTTCTCCACACTGGTCAGGATCAGCAGTTCATCTGCATCCAGCTGTTCTGCCAGACGACCGCTGGTATAATCTTTCTCAATAACCGCACTTGCACCCTTCAGCTCCGTACCCTGCTCCAGAACCGGGATTCCGCCACCGCCGCAGGCGATAACGATCTGTCCGGCATCAAGCAGTGCACGGATTGCATCGATCTCCACGATCTTCTGTGGCTTCGGTGCGGCTACGATTCGGCGGTAACCGTCACCGATCTTGGTAACGTAATTACCCTTATTTTCTTCCTCTTCCGCTTCCTGCTCATTCAGCACACGTCCGATGACTTTAACAGGTTCAGCAAAAGCTTCGTCATACGTGTCTACGGTTACCTGTGTCAGGATCGTGGATACCGGTTTGTAGATGCCTTCTTTCATCAGTTCTGCACGAATCGCATTCTGCAGGTCGTATCCGATATAACCCTGGCTCATGGCAGAACACACAGACATTGGTGCGTATGTATAATCCGGATGATACTTTCCGAATTCATTCATTGCCATATGGATCATACCCACCTGGGGTGCATTACTGTGAGAAATCACGACCTCTGCGCCCTCTTTTACCAGCTGCGCAATGATTTTTGCAGTTCTTTTTGTAGCTTCTTTCTGCTCCGGCAACGTATTACCAAGTGCCCGGTGTCCCAGAGCAATGACAACTTTCTTCTTCTCCATGTTACGCCCTCTTACTTTCTCTCATACATAATCGGGTAAAAATACCTTTTGCGAATTTCACCCGTCACTGTCACAGTATTTACCGAATTCCATACAGACATGGGTTTCGGTTTATGATCTGCCGATACCGGTTTCTGTTACAGATCAACACCTCTATCGTTAGTTTATTCCTGTTTTCCCCTTTATGCAAGCAGGAAATAAGCAAGTACCACAACACCAAGAGCGATCCGGTACCATCCAAATACCTTGAAATCGTGTTTCTTGATATAACCCATCAGGAACTTGATCGCTGCAATGGAAACGCCAAAAGCGACAACCATACCAAGCAGCAGATACACAACCTCTGTTCCGGTAAAATGCAGACCGAATTTTACCAGTTTCAGAAAGCTTGCTCCAAACATAACCGGGATGGCAAGGAAAAAGGTATATTCCGCTGCCAGTTTTCTGCTCATGCCGAGGAGAATACCTCCGATGATGGTTGCACCGGAACGGGAAGTACCCGGAATCAGGGCAAGCAGCTGGAAGATTCCGATAAACAGTGCATCTTTGAAAGAAATATCACTGAGCTTTGTTCTGCTGGGCTTCCGGCTTTTATTGTAGTTTTCGATAACAATAAACAGTACACCGTATACGATCAGCATCACGGAAACGACCCAGTAATTCATGAATGTTTTCTCGATCCAGTTGTTAAACGGAAGTGCCACGATGATTGCCGGCACACAAGATACCAGAATCTTTAACCACAGCACGATCTTATTCATGTTGATGTATTTGTCTGCAAATTTCTGTAATTTCCCGATACGCTCATTCGTACTGATATAGTTCCAGTTACTCTCTCTGGACAGATCATTTTTATGAAATGGCCATAATTTTTTTAAATCCAGTACCACAACCGCCAGTACGGCTCCCAGCTGGATGACCACAAGGAACATCTGCCAGAATTCCTCACTGACTTTCAGTTTCATAAACTGATCCACCAGGATCATATGGCCGGTACTGCTTACAGGAAGCCATTCGGTGATTCCCTCCACAATACCGAGAAAAATTACTTTCAGTAATTCGATAATATCCATATTTTCCCCTTTATTTAGATCTGTGCGATATCAATCAGCGTGAGCCTGTTCAGATCTGTATTTTCCAGACTGGTTACCAGTGCTTTGGCTGTATCCATAGCGGTCAGAACGTTAACACCTGTCTCGATAGCATTTCTTCGAATCAGGAAACCGTCTTTTGCGTGTTCCACACCCTGAGAAGGTGTATCGATGACCAGATCGATCTTGTGACCCAGGATCAGGTCCATCAGGTTTGGTGACGGCTGTTCGAGCTTATTGGTACGGATTGCTTTTACGCCGGCTTCCTGCAGCGTTTTAGCTGTATTTCTGGTTGCATAGATCCGGTAACCCAGTGCTTCAAACCGTTTTCCGATCTCAACTGCTTCCTCTTTATCCTCATCACGAACGGTCATGATCATATTTTTATGTTTCGGCAGATTGATACCTGCGCCAAGGAATGCTTTGTACAGTGCTTCGTTGAAGCTTTCTGCGATACCCAGGCACTCACCGGTGGACTTCATCTCCGGTCCAAGACTGATATCCGCACCACGGATCTTCTCGAAGGAGAATACCGGCATCTTGATCGCAAAATATTTTGCTTCCGGCTGCAGTCCCGGTGTATAACCCATATCTTTCAGTTTGTATCCCATGATGGCTTTTGCTGCCAGAGGAACGATCGGGATACCGGTTACCTTGCTGATGTACGGAACGGTACGGCTGGAACGTGGATTAACCTCGATGACATAGACTTCTTCACCGCATACGATAAACTGAATATTGATCATACCGATGACATGCAGTGCTTTTGCCAGACGTTTGGTGTATTCTTCGATGGTAGCTTTTGCAGTCTTGCTGATGGTCTGTGCCGGATATACAGAGATACTGTCTCCAGAATGGATACCTGCTCTCTCGATATGCTCCATGATACCCGGGATCACGATGTCTTCGCCGTCGCATACCGCATCAACCTCGATTTCTTTACCTACCAGATATTTGTCAACCAGGATCGGATGTTCCTGTGCGATCCGGTTGATGATGCCGATATACTGTTCCACATCTTCATCGTTGATCGCGATCTGCATACCCTGACCACCCAGAACGTAAGAAGGACGAACCAGAACCGGATAACCTAGTTCGTTGGCAGCTTTCTTAGCCTCTTCAGCGGTAAATACGGTCTGTCCCTTTGGTCTCGGGATCTGGCACTGTTCCAGGATCTCATCAAACAGCTCACGGTCTTCGGCTGCATCTACATTTTCTGCGGATGTTCCGAGGATCGGCACACCCATCTTCATCAGTGCCTCGGTAAGTTTGATAGCGGTCTGTCCACCGAACTGCACCACTGCTCCGTCCGGTTTCTCGATATTTACGATGTTTTCCACATCTTCCGGTGTCAGCGGCTCAAAATACAGTTTGTCAGCGATATCAAAGTCTGTACTTACGGTTTCCGGGTTGTTGTTGATGATGATGGTCTCATAACCTTCTTTTGCAAAGGCCCAAGTACAGTGTACAGAACAGAAGTCGAACTCGATACCCTGTCCGATACGGATCGGGCCGGAACCAAGTACCAGAACTTTTTTCTTGTCCGGTGTGCGCTCTGCCTCATTTTCTCCGCCATATACAGAGTAATAATACGGTGTGGTGGCTGCAAACTCAGCGGCACAGGTATCTACCATTTTGTAAGCTGCGGTGATACCGTATGTTTTACGCATTTCTTTTACCGTTTCTTCTGTCTTTCCATTCAGTTTTGCGATCACATAATCCGGGAATTCCATGCGTTTTGCTTCTCTTAACAGATCCTCGTCCAGTTCCCTGGTCTTTAACGCATATTCCATCTCGGTCAGGATCGCGATTTTATCGATAAACCACAGATCGATCTTGGTGATCTCATGGATCTCTTCCTGAGAAATACCGATGCGGATCGCCTGTGCGATTCTCCAGATTCTCATATCATCTACAATATGAAGTTCCTGCAACATCTCTTCTCTGGACAGATTTGAGAAATCGTAGGACATCAGGCTGTCTACGTGCTGTTCCAGGGAACGGATGGCTTTCATCAGTGCACCTTCGAAGTTATTGCAGATACTCATAACCTCACCGGTTGCTTTCATCTGTGTGGTCAGGGTACGTTTTGCACTGATAAATTTATCAAATGGCAGACGCGGAATCTTGACAACACAGTAGTCTAACATCGGCTCGAAACTTGCATAAGTTTTTCCGGTAATGGCATTCGGGATCTCATCCAGAGTGTAACCCAGAGCGATCTTTGCTGCTACTTTTGCGATCGGGTATCCGGTTGCCTTACTTGCCAGTGCGGAAGAACGGGATACACGCGGATTTACCTCGATCACACAGTATTCAAAGCTGTCCGGATTCAGAGCGTACTGTACGTTACATCCACCGGTGATGCCAAGCTCTGTGATGATGTTCAGTGCGGAAGTTCTCAGCATCTGGTATTCTTTATCACCCAGTGTCTGAGACGGTGCCACAACGATACTGTCACCGGTATGTACACCAACCGGATCCAGGTTTTCCATATTACAAACGGTGATGCAGTTGCCTGCACTGTCACGCATTACTTCGTATTCGATTTCTTTCCATCCGGCGATACATCTTTCTACCAGAACTTCGCCCACACGGGAAAGACGCAGACCATTTTCCAGGATCTCGATCAGTTCCGCTTCGTTATGAGCGATACCACCGCCGCTTCCACCCAGCGTATAAGCCGGACGAAGAACAACCGGATAACCGATCGTATTGGTAAATGCAATACCGTCCTCTACGGTTGTAACCACCAGGGAAGCTGCAACCGGTTCACCGATTTTTTCCATGGTATCTTTGAATTCCTGACGGTCTTCTGCTTTTTTAATTGTCTGGGAAGTAGTACCGATCAGTCTTACATTATGTTCTTTTAAGAATCCTCTCTCTTCCAGTTCCATCGCCAGGTTCAGTCCTGCCTGACCACCCAGTGTCGGAAGTACGCTGTCCGGTTTTTCTTTCAGGATCAGCTGCTCCACAACTTCTACAGTCAGCGGCTCGATATAAACTTTATCAGCGATATCTTTATCGGTCATGATGGTTGCCGGGTTAGAGTTTAACAGGACAACTTCCACGCCCTCTTCTTTCAGAGAACGGCAGGCCTGTGTTCCCGCATAGTCAAATTCTGCTGCCTGGCCGATGACAATCGGACCTGAGCCAATCATCAGTACTTTTTTAATCTCTGGATTTTTTGGCATTACTCTTCTCCTCCCATCATTTTGATAAACCGGTCAAACAGATAACCGGAATCCTGTGGTCCCGGGCATGCTTCCGGATGGAACTGTACTGTAAAAATATTTTTTCCTGTATATTTCAGTCCTTCGTTGGTTCCGTCGTTGACATTGATAAATGCCGGAACGGCAACTTTCGGATCCAGATTGTCGGTGTCTACCACATATCCGTGGTTCTGAGAAGAAATATACACTCTTCCGGTTTCCAGATCTTTTACCGGATGATTGCCTCCTCTGTGACCGTATTTCATCTTATGGGTATCCGCACCGGTTGCCAGTGCCATCAGCTGATGTCCCAGACAGATTGCAAAGATCGGTGTGTCGGATTCATATAATTTACGGATCTCTTTGATCACTTCCGTACACTCCTTCGGGTCTCCAGGGCCGTTGGAGAGCATGATACCGTCCGGGTTTGCGGCCAGGATCTCTTCTGCTGTGGTGGATGCCGGATAAATGGTTACCTCGCATCCTCTCTGATTCAGAGATTTTGCGATATTGTTTTTTGCACCCAGATCCAGAAGGGCTACTTTCTTTCCGCTGCCTTTCAGCACGGTCTTTTCGGAGCAGGTTACTTTCTCCACTACTTTTCCTGTAGTATATGCTTTCAGTCTCGGAATGATAGCATCCAGATCATAATTTTCATCCGTTGTGATCATACCATTCATGGTTCCTTTTTCTCTCAGGATTCTGGTCAGAGCGCGGGTATCGATCCCTGCGATTCCCGGAATGTCAAATCGTTTCAGAAAGTTCTGAATTGTATCTTCACACCGGAAATTGCTTGGTGTTCTGGAAAGTTCTCTTACAATATATCCATCCGGCCATGGTCTCAAAGACTCCGTATCCTCATAGCAAATACCGTAATTGCCGATCAGCGGATAAGTCATACATACAGCCTGTCCTGCGTAAGACGGGTCTGTCAGTACTTCCAGATAACCTGTCATGGAAGTATTGAACACGATCTCGCTGATGACTTCTTTTTTTGCTCCAATGCTGGTTCCGGTAAATACATGTCCATCTTCAAGTATTAAAAAAGCTTTCATCATTCCGTTTCCTTTCTTTTTTCTTATGTAGGCTGTTTACAGCCTGTTTATATCTTTTTCCGCATAAAAAGGGAGAAATTTCCCGTGAAATCACTCCCCCTTGCGTAATCTTAGAAATTTTACCACAAAGTCTTTTTCATTTCAATACTCTATTTTAGAAAAGTGTCGCTTTCTGCGGTAGAAATATTTTTTAATCTTTTTTTATAAAAAAGTATTGACACTTCGTGTTTTATACTGTATAGTATCACTTGTCGCTGACGAAGCGGCTAACAATTTCATAATTAAAAGTTGTGCAGGAATGGCGGAATTGGCAGACGCGCAGGCTTCAGGTGCCTGTGGTAGCAATATCGTGCGGGTTCAAGTCCCGCTTCCTGCACTATTTTTTTATGCAGATCTGTTCTCTCATGTTTCTATCTATCTTACCCTTCCCTTGGTCCAGATAATACAATTTTTCACACAATATCCTTTCCGGGTTCCTGTCCACGTATTCCTAACATAAATTGTCTTTTTTATCAGAAAAGTGTTGACAACTTCAACAATTTCATGTATAGTATATTTTGTCGATGAGACATACAGAATTTCATAATTAAAAGTTGTGCAGGAATGGCGGAATTGGCAGACGCGCAGGCTTCAGGTGCCTGTGGTAGCAATATCGTGCGGGTTCAAGTCCCGCTTCCTGCACTATTTTTTTCTTTTATTTTATCAAAACCCATTTGGCATTGTCACTCTTCAGGCTGTATCCACAAAAGGAGCAGCAATGATTCTCATCTGGTACAAAGTTGGCTCCACAGGATGGACATTCTTTCTCCATGAAGAAAACGCCGTCTTCTCTTCTTCTTTCCGGGTAACGGGCTCTTTGCATGATAAGTGTTCGCTTCACTTTTTTCGTATATGGATTTCTTCTATCTGGCAAATAGGTCTCGCTTGCATAGACTTTTACTTTTATTTTTGTAATATCTTCTGTGTTGACCACTTTCTTTAACGTGATATTTCCGATTCCATAATCCATCAGTTCATCCGATTCTGTTTCGTTATAAATGGCATCACCGATACAGAACCTGAGATAATTCTCCGAGTATCTTACTATGGAGTCCGCCATCTTTTCCTGTCTGTTTCGGAAAAACTGATTGGATACCAGGATCAGCACAAAAACCAGAAGAGCTACACCAACACCGGCTGTCAGGGAAACTTCTGTATCCTCGATCATATACAGGCACAAAAATACGCAGACATACACGATTCCCATAGCCCCTGTCAAAAGCAATGCACGCCGGAGATTTGTTCCTATTCGCTCATATACCTCAAATCTTTCCGTCTGCCAGTCATAAAACTCGCTTCGGATCACACCTCCGCAGTACTCACAGACCACCTGCTGACCGGTCAGTTCCACCGACGCTCCACAGGATGGACAGATGATTTTCTGTACGCTGGAATAATAACTTTTTTTCTTCTGGACACGATCTGAGTTTCGGATATGCCGAGACTGAAGGATCCGAAGATAGGCATGTTTTCTATAATTCTCATAACGGCTTTTCCCATCTTCAGTGGAAATCAGACGTTCCAGAGCACTGCACTTGATGATAGATTCTCTCCATTCTCGTCCATCATTGTTCCAGCGTTCAAAATCATTGTCCGGCTGAACTTCCACGTCTGTCATCAGAATCTCACGGCACAGCTTCTGCTGATTCAGTCGATCAATCTGTCTTACGATATTTTTCCGAAAAGTCATATCCATTCTTGAGGGAAGTCTGTTTTTATCCGCTTTTTCAAGGGGAATCAGGATTCTCTCGAAGGCTTTCCTTATATCACGGCGTATCCCTGACTTTTGAAGAGTGGTATCGCCGCGCTGTTCCATCATTCTTTTTATTTTCCCCTTTTTCCGGTTTTTTGCCAGAAAAACAGAAAAATCGATATCCAGTATCCGTTCACCGATATAAATCCCTAACAAAATGGCAACTGTTGCAGCAAACCACGTTGCATCTGATAGTCCCATATGTCGCCTCCCATTTCATGTTATCTATTTCTATTTTTATCCTTATTTTTCTTTTTTTCTGATTCTTCACCGTTTTCCGGTTCTTTCTTGAACATCTCGGCTATGAAGATCGCTGCAAAACCTGCCCCAAGGATAATAGCTACACAGCAGAACAAGAATTCCAGGGGATCTCTGTCCGGCGCAATCTTATATTTTCCTTTTGACGTTCTGTAAACTTCCACGTCGATCTCGTCCCCTGTATTGATCTCCTCATCGTTCCAGCAGTATACGGTGTCTCTGTCTTGGTAGGTTTCTCCATCGATCTCAAAAGTGACTTTCACTCTGTATTCCCGTAATTCTCTTTCACGATGATATCCATCCTCATCCTTGTCTTTATTTACGACTTCTCTGCAATATCCGACAACAGCCGAAACCTCCCGAATATCCGTACTGTTTTTATACTCATGGCTTGCTATCCGGCTTGAGACCACACCATAAATTCCTGCACCACACACAACAAGTCCCATCAGAATACCCAATAGAATAATTTTTATATCTTTCTTCTTACCATTTTTTACACTACTCATCGCTATCCCTCCTTCCATTCTTTATATACTCTCTGAATCTTTATCCTGTCGGTTTCTCGAAACATTATCCATAGGTCCTGATGGCCTCCAGAAGCTGTGTATCATTCTGATTGGACGGCATGCTGGCGTTTTCTGTCTCATTTTCCAGAAGCAGTCCCGAGCCGCTGTATACAGAATATACACAGAATGTTTCTGACCAGCTAACCGGATCTTCACCCTTCTGATACCATTCGCCACCGGTTCGTGTCGCCTCCATTGTCAGATACGTTCTCCCCTTCTCCTGGGAACAGCTCCAGGTTCCTTCATAAGCCTCTGTTTCTGTATCATCGTAGTCCTCTTCGTCCACGCCATATTCTCTTTCACACCAGGAAATATGTAATTTCCCGCCTTTTCGGAATTCCAGAAAATAGTTTCCATAACTATCCGTACTTCCCATCGCTATCTGAAGTTCCCAGCTAGTGTCTGCCAGATCCTTTTCTTTCAGATCCATACTGACATCTCCATACCATCCTCCAAATCTGCTGGCTCCGCAGGCGGCATAATCCGTAAAATCCTTAGCCTGGGGCTCATCCGACTCGGTGACAGGGACTGCCACGCGTCCAAGCATATCCATCATGGGATACCAGTCTGCCTGGTAGCCGGCTTCTGTTCCCATGGAGATCATAGCCGTAGCATATCCTCCCACTCCGTTACACATCACAAGATAGGGTTCTCCCGTCTCGGAGGAATACAGCTGCCCTACTTCATCCATCTCAAAAGTCTCAAAATTCATCCTCTGTTCTATGATCTCCACCGGATCATCACCGCTTCTCGGAACAACGCAAAACAGCTGTCCGATTTCGTTTCCAATGATTCTTTCTTCAGGAATCATCTTTACAAATGGATATTCCTCCGAAAAATCCGGGAAGTTTTCTTCGATCCATTCCGGTATCCGGTCTGCATAGGATTCGTCCACTTCTCCAAGAAAGGCCACTCCAAAGTTCTGAAGGGTTCCTTCCATGCTCTGGCGAAAAGCTTCCAGAGACTTCTCTGCTTTCTGTTCTTCTGTCTCTTCTTTCTTTTCCGGTTTTGGAGTAGTCTCCGGTTCTTCCGGCTGTTCCGGTTCCTCTGTAGTGGAACTGTCTTTTATTTCCGGTTTTCCGGCCTTGTTGGCTTTGATGGGAACCGGTTCGTCATCCCCATTCTCCGGGAGTTCTCCATCCACCGTTCTTCCATTTACCATGCCGTCTCCGTCTTTCTTGCCAATACATCCGGTAAATATGGTCAGCGATGTAATGCAGAGCATTCCTGTAAGAAGGGCTCTGAGCAATATATTTTTATTTTTCACACATGTTTCCCCCTTTATAAAAGATTTCGAGCGCACCTAAGATAGATCGGGATTTTAGTGTATTCATGTCAAAACACCTCGCGGGACAGTGGCCACTGAATAGTTACTCTTTATTTATCAAAGCTTCATAGGTGTGGGACATCAGGAACTGCCCCGGATCATCCTCGGTCATATTTTCCATGATATTCTTTAAGCCTTCTTTTGAAGCATCGTCTCCACGCTCCATGATATATTTCATTGCGATTTCTCTTCCTCTTCTGTCTGCATCCTGATCCGCTACGATATCCAGCATCAGGTTATTAATTTCTGTCTCATCAAAATAGGTGGCTTCTTTCTTCCAGTCTTCATAGCTGGTGCCCATGCTGGAAGCACTTCTGAATGCGCCAACCGTTGTCCAATATGGAATATCTCCGTTGCGTGGCTTCTGTGACAGATAATCTATCGTTATGCGATATGCCCTTTCATTGGTATATCTATGGCTTGGGTAATCATACCACATATAGGTCAGGGAAGTGATGCACGCATCGTGGAACCGAACCAGACTGCTGTCCTTCAAAACTTCCTCCAGCGGATCGATCACCCGGTCATCGTGGAGTCTTCCGGCATACTTATATGCACACGTTCTTACTTCCTCATCCTCATCCCCCATCAGTTTGAGAATGGCATCTACCATGCCGTCAATACCCATAGCCCATTCAGATCCTATAGCAAGGGTTGCCTGTTTCCGGACATTGGCATTCTCGTGCTCGGTCATATTCAAAACGAACTCTGCAACCGCCGGATTGCTCACGGCACCTCCAAGACTTCTTAAAGCGGCAAATAATACTACAGGTTCTGTTTCCTTGGCCAGTACTTCTTCTGCCATCTTTTCTTCCTCACTGCTTGTGCCAAACAGGCCTCCGATCGTGGTGAATGCATAGGCGCGAACGTTGGCATTTTCACTGTGGAGCATGTTATCCCTGATTGTTGTGGTATATGGAATCTTGCATCCATCATCCTTGAGGATTTTGAAAGCCTCATCGGTAATATTTTCTTCTCTGCCATAAAAGTCTTCTGTATAGTTTGTATAAGCATATGTAGAATAGAGTGCCAGTGCTTCGTCTTCTGTGATATTTTTCACGTCTTTGATACGATCTATCAGATCCTGAGCAGACATACTTTCATATTCTTTTTTCGTAACCTGTGCCGGTTCATAATCATCGTCCGAGAAATCTGTTTCATTCTCGGTATCCGTGTCTTTATCTGATTCTTTGGTTTCTTTGTCCTCCTTTGGTACCGGTGTTTTTGGCGGAGCATCCGTTTCGGCAGAATCGTCTCCGGTATCTGTCGTTTCTACTCCTGAAGTTGTGTCTTTATCCTTGTTTCCGTCCTTTCCACAGCCTATAGGCATCGCCAGCATAGCTGCGATTAGCAGCATGCTAATAACTTTTTTCCACATCATAAAGCTTCCTCCCTTCGTTTCTGCAAAACTTTTTCTATGATTGACCTTACCTTCTCTATAATTATATTAAACAATATAAAAACAGTTTTCACTATTACTTGTGTTAGTTACCGATATTTGTTTGTCTGTTTCCTGTCAGAAAATGTTTTTACAGTTAATTTCCGCGAATCGTCAGAATACATTATTCAATTACGCATTTCATAAAAGTTTTCTATTTTCTATATTTTTCTATGTTTTTTCAAAAAAGCTGTTGACAACCAGTGTTTTTTCATGTATAGTACATTATGTTGTTGAGATGCAACAAAACTTCATAATAAAAGTTGTGCAGGAATGGCGGAATTGGCAGACGCGCAGGCTTCAGGTGCCTGTGGTAGCAATATCGTGCGGGTTCAAGTCCCGCTTCCTGCACTATTTTTTTGTCTTTGTACAGGCTGGCTTCTGTTCTATATTTATTTTCTGCTATCGTAAAAAGATCGCTGCATTCACATTTTTCTGTAAACACAGCGACCTTTTCTTTCATCTCTTATTATAACTGTTCAATACCCTCACAGTTTCCTTTTATTTTTCAAGCACAAATGCTTCATACGGGCGAATCGTCATCTGTTCTTTGATTTCTCCTTCCGGATAGTTTGCGATCAGATAACTTCCCTTGCGGAATTCCTCCGGAATCTCTACTGCTACTTCTTTTTCACTGAAGTTACATACCACCAACAGTTTTTCCTCTCCCAATGTTCTTGTATACATATAGATTTCTTCGGATTCCGGCAATAACAGATCATAAGTTCCGTATACGATGATCTCTTTTTCTTTTCGCAGTGCGATCAGCTTTCTGTAATAATTAAATACAGATTCCGGATCGTCGACCTGTTTCTTCGCATTGATCTCTTTATAGTTCGGATTGACCATGATCCATGGTTCTACGGTGGAAAATCCTGCATAAGCACTGTCATCCCACTGGAACGGTGTTCTCGCATTGTCACGGCTCTTACGGCACAGATAACGCATCATTTCTTCCGCGGTAAATACATGCTGCTCTTCTACCAGTTCTCTGTAAGCATTGATACTGTCCAAATCACGGAACTGATCGATCGATGTGAACGGAACGTTCGTCATGCCAAGTTCTTCTCCCTGATATACATAAGGAGTTCCCTGCATCATGTGAATACAAGTTGCCAGCATCTTTGCAGATACCTCATGATATTTTGCGGAATCATCGGCATATCTGGATACCGAACGTGGCTGATCGTGATTCTCCCAGAACAGACTGTTCCAGGCAATATCCTCCAGACCTTTCTGCCATTTGGTCAGAACAGCTTTCATCTCGCGCAGATCCATCTTTTTATCGGTCCATTTGTTATCCGCATCAGCATCCACATCCATATGTTCAAACTGGAATACCATATTCAGCTCTTTTTCATCGCTTCTCGCGTATTTTTTAGCTTCTTCCAGAGTCACACCGGAACACTCGCCTACGGTAATGGTATCCGCATTGTTTAATACTTTTTCACGCATCTCCTGCAGATATTCATGAACATGAGGACCGTTTGCCGGCTCATTAAAGCTTGCGTATCCATTGATTCCCGGCTTTCCATCCGGCAGATCCGGCTTTTTGGAGATCAGGCTGATCACATCCATACGGAATCCGTCCACGCCTTTCTTCAGCCACCAGTTCATCATGTCAAATACTTCTTCCCGGACTTTTGGATTATCCCAGTTCAGATCCGGCTGTTTTTTCGAAAACAGATGCAGATAATACATATCCGTTTCTTCATCATACTCCCATGCCGGCCCTGAGAAACAGGAACCCCAGTTATTCGGTTCCTTTCCATCTTTTCCATCTCTCCAGATATAATAGTCACGATATGGATTGTCTTTAGACTTTCTACTCTCTATAAACCATGGATGTTCATCGGAGGTATGGTTGACTACCAGATCCATCACGATCTTGATTCCATGTTCATGAGCTTTAGCAAGCATCCGTTCAAAATCTTCCATTGTTCCGAACTCAGTCATGATCGCACGATAATCGCTGATATCGTATCCATTATCATCATTCGGGGACTGATATACCGGGGATAGCCATACAACATTCACTCCCAGTTTTTCCAGATACTCCATCTTTTCCGTGATACCGTTCAGATCACCGATTCCATCCTCATTGCTGTCCTTAAAACTTCTCGGATAAATCTGATATACGATACTTTCTTTCCACCATCTTTTTTCCATAGTTTTATTCTCTCCCTTTTACATTTATCATTTTGTGTTTTTGCCAAACACCAGATACTCTCATCATAACCGAAAAAAGGGCGAAAAACTTCCGTTTTTCTCCCCTTTTTCTATACTATTCTGACTTTTCATGTTCACCGATTCTTCGGATCACTTCCGTTACCAGCGCACGGAATTTCGGTGCGGCAAGATCGGCGGCTTCCTGCACCTCTTTGTGGGACAGCGGCTGTGTACTCAAACCTGCTGCCAGATTCGAGATAAAGGAAATTCCAAGAATTTTCATTCCCATATGGTTGGCTGCCACAGCTTCACACGCGGTACTCATTCCCACAGCATCTGCACCCAGGATCCGTACCATCCGTATCTCCGCCGGCGATTCATATGCCGGACCGGTAAACTGAAGATACGTTCCTTCCTGAAGATCAATGTTCAACGCTTTGCTGCTCTCCCGGATGATCTTCCGGTACTCCCTCCGGTAAATCTCACTCATATCCGGAAAACGCGGTCCCAGATCTTCTCTGTTGGCTCCGATCAGCGGAGACGGTACAAAACTTGAAATCTGATCGGTGATCATCATCAGATCCCCGGCATGGAAGTTCTCATTGACACCACCGGCTGCATTGGTCAGAAACAGGATCTCTGCACCCATTTTCTTCATAAGACGTACCGGAAGTACCACATCCTGCATCGGATAGCCTTCATAATAGTGTACCCGTCCCTGCATCATAACAGTCGGTACACCTTCTACCTTTGCAAATACGAACTGCCCTTTATGTCCGGCTACCGTAGACCGTGGAAATCCTTCGATGCTCTCGTACGGAATAACCTTTTCCACAGTCACATGGTCTGCATAATCACCAAGACCAGATCCAAGGATCAGCGCCAGTTTCGGTACAAACGGGAGCTGATCTTTCACTGCCTCATAACACTGATCCAGTTTTTCTTCACTCTTCATCGCCGTCCTCCTTCTGTGCGCAGGCATCCCATACTTCCTGCTCTGCATCCTGTTCCGGCGCTGTTTCTTCTTTTGTTTCTTCCTGGGATTCTTCGGTTTCTTCTTCAACTTCTGTTTCCGGCTCTTCGCCTTCTTTCTCTTCTTTCTCTTCCTGGTCTTCCGTCTCCTCTACCGGTCCCTGGGTAAACCATTCCTCTTCTTTTTCTTCCTCTTCCCCCGGAAGTTCCGTACCGCAGTACATGCAGAATACGGCATCTTTCGGATTGGAGATTCCACAGGCAGGGCATACATTTTTTCCCTGTTTTGCAGCCATGCTCTCTTTACACTCTGCCAGTTCTTTCTGCAGACCCATCACCACTTCACAGTGACCGGCCAGTTCTTCATCCATGGTATCTCCGTCTACATAGCGCTTATACACAATTTCACCGACATCCGCATATTTTTTCCGAATTTCTCTTTGCAGTGTCCGCACTTTGTTTCGCATCTTCTGTGTCTCAACAAATTCCTCTGTTTTCTTTCCTACAGCCCCTGCTGTTTCTGTAATCGTCTGTTTAATGCTGCCAAATAAATCTTCGTTCATAAGTCATACCTCCTTGAATATAAAAACCCATTTGTATCCGTTTTACTGCAACAACAGCGGCTCCTGTCCTCTTAAAAGGATCTTCGGACCACCGGTGTGTTCAATATATTCTTTGGTGATGATCACCTCTCCAATACTGTCGTCCTTTGGAATCTCGTACATAATATCCAGCATGTATTCTTCCAGAATCGCTCGCAGTGCTCTCGCACCGGTATCTTTTTCCAGTGCTTTTTTTGCGATTGCACGCAACGCATTTTCTTCGAATTCCAGTTTGACTTCGTCCATCTCCAGTAGTTTTTCATACTGTTTCAGGATTGCATTGCGTGGCTCTTTAAGAATCTTCACCAGCATGTCTTCATCGAGTCCCTGCAATGTGAAAATGATCGGCAGTCTTCCAAGAAATTCCGGTACCATACCGAACATTCTCAGATCCTCCACCGTTACCTTATTCAACAGATTTTTATCATTGTCATATTTATCTTTCAGATCCGCCTGAAAACCAATTGCTGCCTTTTTGTTTAACCGTTCTTTGATGATTTCCTCCAGATCCGGGAATGCACCGCCACAGATAAATAAAATATTGCTGGTATTTACTGTAGTCAGCGGTACCATGGCATTTTTACTGTTCGCTCCCACCGGCACCTCCACATCACTGCCTTCGAGAAGCTTTAACATTCCCTGCTGTACCGCCTCACCACTGACATCTCTCTGGTTCGTATTCTTCTTTTTTGCAATCTTATCGATCTCATCGATAAAGATAATTCCATGCTCTGCCCGCTCCACATCATTGTCTGCTGCCGCAAGTAGTTTGGAAACTACGCTTTCGATATCATCACCGATATAACCTGCTTCCGTCAGCGAAGTCGCATCCGTGATAGCAAGTGGCACATCCAGCAGTTTCGCCAGCGTCTGCACCAGATAAGTCTTACCACTTCCGGTCGGTCCGATCATCAACATATTGGACTTTGCAATCTCTACTTCACCATTTTTCTGCTCTGCGCTGAGTACTCGTTTATAGTGATTGTACACACCAACCGAAATCACCTTTTTCGCATGTTCCTGACCGATCACATATTCATCCAGTTTTTCTTTGATCTTATGTGGCGGCGGAACATCCTTCATGGTAAATTCCTGTTTCTTTTCTTCCGTTTTCTTTTTCTTCTTCACTCTCTGTTTCTCTGATACCTGATTCGGAATACTCGACAGATCCATCATGCTGATATTGGGCATGTGGCTCATCAGCTCCCCGTAATTCATATTGCTGTTATTCATGGTATCAAAACTTTTCTGCATACATTCCGTACAAATATGTATATTCTGAGGAAGCGTGATCATCGGTCCTGTCTTGCTCTCCGGTCTCCGACACAGGAAACAGACTTTTTCGTATTCATCTTCCTTCATATTTTCATCAGAAGCCTCCCGCCCCTGCTTTTCTTTTTCCAGTAAATCCTTGTCTTCTGACATCCGTTTATCCCTTTCTCATCCCACATTTTATGAGACACTGTCCCCGAAACCACCTGTCACTCCTATGTACTTCCGGTTACTTACCCTATATTATAAAACAGAATCTTCTTGCCCTCAAGTAAACTTTTTCTTTATTAATAGAATTTTTATCTTTGTTTATAGAATGTTCAAAATGCCTGATTTTAAAAGGCTTCCGGCGTTTTTCCGTTTAGCTTCGTTTATTCTGTTCCCGGCAATTTTGGACAAATCTTGGACAAAAGTTGGACAAATTCCAGACAGGCTGTTTCATCGGATCCAGGCGCAGTCACGGCAGCAGTTATCCTATCCTCTCTCCCGATGGGGTCCTGAATCGGGATTTCATCTTTTTCCGTTTATGGATAATAAAAGAGAGATGATTTCTCACCCCTCTTTCAAAAAGCATCTGCTATTTTCTCCATCTCATTCGCCTTTGTATCCGGTAATACATGGCTGTACAGGTCCATGGTCATCGCCAGAGAACTATGACCCATAATTGTTTTTAATACTTGCGGCTGCATCCCGGCTTCTATGGCTCTGGTTGCAAATGTATGTCGAAATACATGCGGTGTTATCCTGGAAAACTCGTGTCCTGCTGCCCGGATCCGCTTTATCGTTCTGTCAATTTCTCCCTGCACTCTGGCTTGGCTCAACGGTCCGCCCTCTTCCGTGCAAAACAGATAACCATCCAATTTTGTTATCTTAAATCCCCAGAACCTCTTTTGTGCTTCCAGAAGTTCCAGGATGTCTGCCGTTAAAGGTATGTCTCTTTTGGATGTTCTGGTTTTTGGTTCATCTTCCAGATAACCGATATTTTCCACATATTTTAGCGTTCTCTGTACATGGATCACGTTCTTCTGGCAGTCAATATCCGTGTATTTCATCCCTCTGATCTCGCCGGATCTCATACCAGTACGCAGCATAACAGCAAAAAGATTATATAAATAGCTTTCTTTGGCATATTCCATAAATAACGCCTGTTCCTCTCTCGTCATTGCCTGTCTTCCTTTCTTTTCTGTCTGTCTTGGCAGCACCGCCATTTTTACCGGGTTGCGCTCGATCAATCCGTTTCTCCATGCCTGCTGCATACATCCGCCCAAAACAGCAGATATTATTTTTATACTTGCAAGTGCATACCCCTCTTTTTTCAGATCGTTATAAAGTTTCTGGATGTGTTCCCCTCTGATCTCTGCAATATTTTTATTTCCCAGGCGTTTTTTTATAGCACAGTTGAAATATTTGTTATAATTCGTATACGTTCCAATCTTCACCTGGTTTTTCTTATACTCTTCTATCCACGTTTGATACCATTCAGAAAGTGTGATTTTCTGTTTTTCCACAAAAATCCCATGCTCCAACTTATATTTTAAATCGTTCATGGCTTTTTGTGTCTCCGTGATTGTCCGCCCGTGCACGGTATAGGGTTCTCCCTGGTATGTAAATCTCCCCTCAAAATTATCGCTTCTCTGGCGGATCCCTTTCGGAAGTTTTCGCCCTCTTTTGTCTGTTGCCATGATTTTGTCACCCCTTTTTCCTGTAAATAGAGTTATTCCGGAAGGAATCAATGCATCATGGAAGAACCGGCAAAAAACTCTTTTCACGTTCTCTACTGTTTGCCTTGAGTGTTTCCCTGCAGTATAACGGCTGTGTTAACGATCTATGCGGAATTGTGATATCATCTTCGGAATGATCGCCGCACCTGCAGCACTCTCTTTGGTTCTCCAATATGATTGATTAACTACCGGAATTCGGTTTCTTTTATTCTTCTGGCTCCGAATATACTTTCAGTCTCAGCATTTCTTAGCATTGTGAAGTTCAGTTTAATTATTTCAAACCTTAACATTTGTTAACATTTTGAAGTTCAGGTTTTCTCAAGTCTTAATTATTTCAGATGTTAGCATTTGTTAGCATTTGTCAACATTTGTCAACATTACGGTAATCTATTGCTTTCCGGATACAACGCGCCAACGCCTTTCCGGAAACAATCTTGCACCCTGGCGTCTGGTTCCGGTGTTCCCGCACCATTCCCAGAAGGCAGCAGGATCCTTTTAAGGTCGCGTTTTACGGCCTTATGTACTTGTCAATGATATTAAATACATTTTTCATGTATTTCTTCGCTGCCGGTCGCTCACTGACTTTCTGCAGCAGCTCCGCCTTGATCTCCTGGTAATTTTCTGGTTTTGTTTCCAGCACTACCCGGATAAATTCCAATGTTACTTTCTGCAGTCGTTCATCCATGTTTCCGGTCCCCTTTCTTTCTGGCCCGTTCCATTCGCTTTCCCTGGATGATTCCACAGTGAAACGCCCGCATCATAAGAAACATTAAATTCTGTCCGTTACCATTCACAAATTCGTTCGCCAGCTCCCCGCATACCGGCAGCCCATCTTCTCCGATAGTCATATAGCCGGTCAGTTTTATCAGCTGTTCTGCTTCCCGTCTCCGTTCTTCTTTCTGGATGCACTCCACGGTTTCTTTTAAACGGGCGGGTGCTTTCTTTACCAGGACTTTCTGCTTTTCTTTATCTGCCTGCAGAAATTTCTTTGTCAGCATTACCAGTAAATCATAATCCGGGTGTTCTTTGTTGATGATCACCCAGCCTTTCCATGGATCTTGCTTCGCCGTAGGAGTAAAAAGGGTAAGTGTATGCAGCGTTGCTCCTGGCTCCCATTGTTTCAGGATGCTCTCCGCTAATTCCGCCGTGAGATCCCCGATCTTACACGCTGCAATTTTCAAGTCTCCGTCAATAATTTCAAATTCCATCTTTTCTCTTTCCTTTCTGCCGGAAACCTGCTATACTACTTTGTGATTGTTTGAGGTAGTATAGCTCCGGCTATCCTGCTGCCCTTGCTGGTGTTGGCGCATCGGTAAGGGCTTTTTTATTATGCTACTGGCTGTACCTGCGATTCTCCAAAGAAACTTGCTTTATAGGTTGCTCCGTCTCCTTTGCTTCCCCAGATCAGGCAGCAGTTAAATAACGCCTTGGATCCGTGGAGTACTTTATAGCCTGCCTGTTTCCATTCTGGCCATGTATGTACCGGTTCTTTTACTCCTGCTGCCATTTTGCTCTGCTGGATCCGCTTTGCATTGATTTCTTCCGCTTTCGCTGACAGCCATGCTCTGTGCAATGCTTCCGCGAATCTGATGCCGGTTTCTTTCCGGTAAATCTTCCAGACTTTCAACATGATCTTTGATAAATTGTACTTCATTCTGCTTTCTCCTTTCCTTCAAGGTTCCGATCAGCTCCGGCAGGCTTCTAAAGTATCTAATGCTTCTCGCCGTCTCATTATCCCCTCATCCTGTTTCCCGGTATTCTGTTGGTGTCTCCGGTACATCTTTCGATTACATCGTTTTCACCCTTCGCTTTTCTCTGTTCCCTTGAACTGATTATATTATACTGTATATGTACATATCCTTCAATTGACTTTTTCACTAAATATGTACATATCTTTTCGTTATTTTTGTATATGTACATATCTTTACAAATCTGTTATAATATCAATATACTAGAAAAAGTGTATCTATCTTTAGATGCTCCGAAAGGATGTGAAATCATGGCACTAACTGAGCAGAGAAAAGAAAGCATGTACAAATATGCAAAAAATAACCTAAAACGTATTCCTCTGGATGTTCAGAAGGAAAAATACGAAGAAATCAAAACAGCTGCAACGGCAGCAGGTGAATCTGTCAACGGTTACATCAAAGAGGCGATCAACCAGAGAATCCTCCGTGACTCTGAGTAACCCTGTACTATTCTGTCTATACTTCCAAGAAAGGAGTGTTTACTATGCCATTACCAAAAGAACAGATCTATACAGTCGATGATATCTACAATCTTCCAGAGGGAACCAGAGCCGAACTGATTGACGGTCAGATCTATTACATGGCGCCGCCCAGCCGGATCCATCAGGAAATTGCCGGAACACTGTACCGCAAGATTGCAAACTATATCGAATCCAAGGAAGGCTCCTGTAAGGTCTATATTGCCCCATTTGCCGTTTTCCTGAATGAGAATGACACAAACTATGTTGAGCCCGATATCAGTGTGATCTGCGATAAAAACAAACTCACAGATAAAGGCTGCACCGGTGCGCCGGACTGGATCATAGAGATCGTTTCCCCTGGCAGCAGGCGCATGGACTATTCTATAAAGCTGTTTAAGTACCGCTCTACAGGTGTCCGGGAATACTGGATTGTAGACCCGGCCAAGAACCGGATCATGATCTGGAACTTTGAAACAGATAACACCGATGACTTTACCTTCTCCGACCAGGTAAAAGCCGGCATCTATTCCGATCTGGTTATTGATTTCTCACAAATTCAACTGTGATCTTGTAGATTTGCAAGTGATGTGTTATGATAAGACTCACTTGCAATAGGTTTTACCTGTTGTGTATGACCAAAGGCTTTCCGGAAAGCGTCCAACTGATCCGGAGAGCCTTTTTTATTGCGCGGGCGCAAATTGTACCGGTGCAATTCGATACCACACCCCCTTTACGTGAGCCAATGCGTTATTTGCAGGTCCTCTCCCGGTCCCTTCCTGTATTTTCCAGGTGTTTTTTTACGGGGGAGTCCACAACTGCTGCCAACCGGCTCACCTTAGAAGATCCTGCTTTCTATTCTTCAGATACTTATTGACAAAATACTGCTGCCCTTTTCCGGTCACTTTTGGGGTTCTAGTTACCCTTGTACTTCCATCCGGATTGGTGATAACCGTTTCTTTCACCTCTAAAAGCCCCATATTTACCGCTTTTTGTGTTGGCATATTCCAATCAGATCCTTTCCGTTTTACCAGATAGCCATCCGCCCGAAGCTGTTCAAATAGTCTTTTCTGCCCCGTGTTCACTCCATTCTGGCGCAGGAGCTTAGCCAGATCGCCGATCAATATAGATGTATGGCTTGCGGTCACTGCATCCGCAAAAACTTCTTTCGGTTTCATGCGCTCATTATCTTCCAGCAACGCTGCATTGTCCTGCTTTAAAGATTCTATTTTCTGATCTGCCATCTTTAACGCTCTCGCAAATATCTGTTCCGGACTATTCCAGGCTTTTTCCATATCAATAAAATACTGGCGGTACAATCTCCCTCTTTCTGACCGTTGCAGCATACAGATTTGTTTTGCCATATCTACAGAAATTTCATGTTCTATGACTCTTCCACCGTTTTCTAAATTTTTAGAAACCGTGAAATAATCAATATTTTCCACAAATCCATATGCTGACATACTTTTAAACCAGTCCGCATACTTGCTTTTGATTTCCAGGCTTGTATATAAATCTCTTGCCGATACTGTCGGCTGTTGTGTCTCATAGTTAATTTTTAATAATTCGTTCATTTGTCTCCCCTTTCCTATATTCTCTTTTCATATCTCCGAAGTGCTTCCCGCTCCGTGGAACTTGTCCACGTTCTCTGGAACCTTCCCGCCCCATTTCCATGCAATGCAGCGTTATAGATCCGTTCGTCTTCCCAATCTGGCAAAAACGGGCGCAATATATCCGCATTGCTGGGTCTTCTCAAGGTTTGCAGGGCTTTCCTTTCCCACTGCCTGGCAGCCTCTATCTTGACTCCCATACGCTCCCCGCACTCCCGCAGGGTCAAACCTTCCTGGAATTGTCCGTGAATGGCAACAGCCTGTTTTTCCGGCAGACTGTCCACCAACGACCAGATCACCGCTTTTAGCTGTTCCTTTTGCACCTGCTCCAGCACATTCTCTTCAAAATCACCGGTTCCCGGGATCAGATCGTAAAGTGTTCCATCCTCTTCTTCTCCGATCGGAATGTCCAGACTGTTTATTTTCCGAACCTGATCACACTTTTTGATCCCTTTCAACGTTTCCTGGCTGATCTCCAGATAATAACAGGCTTCCTGATCGGTTGGTTTGCAGCCACACTCCTGCAGCCATCGCACTGTCATTCTACGGTACTGGTTGAAAAGGTTCTGCGCCCACTCTGGTATTCGTACCGTCCCATTTCCCCTTATGTACCGGTTCATGCTCTGCCGGATCCAGAGCGCTGCATAATTTATAAACGGACGCTCTTTAGAAAAATCGTACCGTTCCACTGCTGCACACAGTCCAAAATATCCTTCCTGTGCTAGATCTTCCTCTTCTGCCGGTTTTCCATATCCTTTCGCCATCTTGTAGATAAGCCCCTTATTTTGTTTCCAGAGCTGCAGCATATTCTCCGTGACATCCTCGCCTGCCTGTATCCGGAGTACCAGCTGTTCATTTCTCATTGCTTCGGTGTTCGTTTGGATTTCCCGTGTTTTTTTCTCGTGGTTCTCTCGTGGTTCACCCCCACTTTTTCTCTTGGTTCCCTCTTGCTTCAGGCAGACTTTTTCTCCTTTTGACATTCTCCAAAACCTCCCGTAGAATAAAGTTAGCATTTTCTCTACCAGAGCTGCTGCCTGTCTGCCTATGGCAGCAGTTTTTTTATTCTGCAGTAAGCCGTATCCGTCTTTTTTTGCCTATCTGCTCATCTTTTCTATATTTCACAAGATACAGGCGGCTTTTCCGGGTAAGTGCCCATTGTATGGCATCTTTACGAGTGATCTTCGCAGCACTGCATAATTCATGGTTGTATTTATCCTTTGACAGACAATAGTAATATCCGTTTAACTGTTTCATTTTCTTTTGTTTGTTCCTCTCCCGCTTAATTCTTCGACATTTTCCACTTATTTTTGCGGTATACTGCTGCCGCTTTCTTCCTCCCTCTGGTATATCGTTTAGGCTGATCATTGTATACCGGCGATAGGGAAAACCATTGACCGGATTAATTCCCTGATAATACTTTACTATGTAATAACCTTTTACCGGTTTTATTTCCGTTTTCCACTGAAACAATATTTTCTTCTTAGGCTCCGGCAATGGCATGTTCTTAGATGTTCCATAGTTGCTTTCTTTAATTCTGGCTTTTTCAGTAGTCCCATCTACTTTCTTTTCCCCTATTCCTGCAGTTTTCGTCATATATGACGCCAGCTTTGAAAAATCCTCGTCATACACCTTACTGTTATGTCTGATATCACAACAATAGGTTCCGCCTTTTTCCCATGCTCTCTGTATAATACTGGCACTGTCTCCGATTTCATTCACAATCAAATGAATATGCCAGGCTCCTTTGGTTCCCCTCTCTATATTCCGGATCCAAAAAAGTTCCTTTCCACGCTTTCTATATTCCCTCTGTACCTTTCTTTTGGCTTTCTGGAAGTCTTTTAACGCTGCTGCCATATCACCCGGTCTGTTTTCTATACTGTAGGTCCATGTTGCAAATATATCCCCCTCGTTGAAATACTCCAACAGTCTCAACCTGCAGTTTTTTCTCTTATTCATCCGGTTGATCAGCTGCATCTGTTCTTTTGTAGGCTTTTCTTTCTTATTCCGCCTTTTCCCTGGTGCACCATAATTTCCCTGGTGATATTCTTCCACTTCCAGGATCTTTCCTTTTCTCAGTCTGTATGTCTTTCTTAGCATCCCTGTTTGTCCTAACTTTAATCTCTATATCAAGTGGTAAGCGGTGGCTCAAACCACCGTTTTTCTTGACTTTTTCCTATGTATGGGATACTATAATAGCGAGTTTATTTGTAGCCCATACAGGGTGAGCCGGTGCGCGCAGCATCGGCTTTTCTTTTTTCATTCTCATGCATATTCTTGTTATAATGCGGTATTTGTTATCTGATCAATATATTTGTCAATCTTATTCCGATCCCACAACACCCGTTTTCCTACTTTCACCTTTGCACCTATCTTTTCTCCAAATTTCATTGCATTGTTGCGCCCCAGGCTTGTATAGGCTTGCATCTCTTCCGTATTCATCAGACGGTTAATTCCATAATTTGTTTTTTTCATGTTCTTTTCCCTCTTTCTCTGTTTATTTGTGTTTAATATTGATTATTATGTCCTTATCTGTTACACTCTAATTATACATTCACGTTTGTAATCTTTCAATACATTTGTCACTTTTTATATTAAATGTGACAATCTTATACACGGAGGTAATTTTATATGGAAAATGTGACTAATGTGTTCAAATTGCGTTTAAAAGAGTTAAGAGGGGAAAAAAGTCAAATCGAAGTGGCTAAAGCGCTTAATATATCCCGTTCAGCCCTTAGTTATTACGAATCTGGAGAGCGAACCCCTGATATTAATGTGCTTTACTCAATGGCAAAATATTTTGATGTGACAGCAGACTATTTGCTCGGTTTAACAGATATGAAAAAACCAGATATTGAAAAGGCAGCAATAGCCAAAAAAACCGGACTTTCTGAGCGTTCTATTGATGTTTTGCAGGTATTAAAAGAAACCAGTGATGTAACCGTCTCTCCTGAGACTGATGATTTTTTATATCGTTTTCTTGAACTTCAGGCTATTAATTTGCTTATAGGTGGTTCATGGAATATTCTTGATAATATTACCAGCTTTTTATTCTTAGAGTTTACTCATTTTTCTTCTTTCAGTGATGATAATGCTATGCGTTTACCAATTAGCGTTTTAGAGTTATATGATAGTAGGCTAAAGATTTCTTTCAGCGAGGACCATGATTTTTATTCGAAAGCCTTTTTGTTCTCATTACAACATGATTTACAGTCTTTGCGTCAGAAATTTTTCGAAAACTTTTATGAAATTTTTAATGACTCTGTTTCAACCGATCTCACTGCTACAGAAATGTATGAAAAATTGAACTTGTTTTTTGCACAGTTGGATTTATAATTGCACATAAAAATACCACCGGTTTCGAATCAATCGGTGGTATTTTTTCCTGCTGCCCTATATCCTTTCCAAATAAGATACAGCAACCTTATATTTTTAGTTTTTCCTTTGCTTTAATAATTTTCCTGTGTGTAAATCGGCGCTGACGGCAGCAGGTCGCCTTCGGCACCATGGGGGGGATCCCTCCCCACTATAGCTTTTCTCGTTCCCTGGTATCCAATATGCATATTTTGTGGGGGGGGGGAATTTTGCACCGGTGCAATTTCGTCGGATTTAATCCCGCTCTTTCGTTCGTTTCTCACAGCTTTAACTACTCGCCATCTTAACTTTTACAGACTGGATCTAATTATTCGTTTCGTTTTTTCGTTTTGCAACGTTCGCTCGGAATACCATTTGCGCTCACCAGCACCGGTCTTTTGCTGATCAGAATCTTTCCCGCTACATCAGATCCGGCGTGCGCCCGTTCTGCTCTGGAAATGGCAGCAGGTTTTTCCCATCTTGGACAAATCTTGGACATTTTCCCTCTGTTCGCTCATTTTATTCTAGAGTTTTCTGGATCATAAATGCCGAAAAATTAAGGTTTTATAAGGTTTTGACACTATGCTGCTTTCACACACCGGAAATTTTCTCAAGTAAACTTTTTCTAAACACAGCTTTCAGCATACTGTCTCCCCCTCTGAATAAGTTCTATCCCTTCATTCCTTTTATTTCCTGCCATTCCCACCATATTTCAACTTTCTCCCACCGTTAACACACAGCGGCAGGGGGTCCCGCCAGGGTCCGGCAACACTTTGTGGGCGTTTAGAGCAAGCTTTAAGATCCAGTCCTTAGAAGAACTTGACAGTGAGCGGCTCTCCGCGAACTGGCATTTAGTTCTTCTGAGGACTTAGCTTAAAGTTGCTCTGCCCACGTTGCCGGACTCTGACGGGAACCCCTGCCGCGTCCGTCTATGATACTACTTATTCTCTTACTTACCCTGCTGGGGATCTGCCTGCTTCATCTCACTCTTCTTTCCAAGAGTAACCGAAACCGTCTGCTCCTGATACTCCCCGTTCTGTGCCCGGCTGATCACAACCTCCACAGTCTCTCCTGCCTGATAATACTCCAGTTTTCCAACCAGATCCGAACTACCGGAAACCGTCATACCGTCAAACTTGACAATCACGTCACCTTTCTGGATACCTGCTGTCTGTGCCGGTCCGCCCTCTTCCACAGAATCTACAAAGGCCCCCAGAGGGATACCGTAAGTCTGTGCAGAAGTAGAATCTACATTCAGACAAGTCACACCGATATAACCCGCATGATCTTCATCCGCCTTATATCTTGTCTCGCGGTTCATCAGTTCATCCAGGATTGGCTGTGCCACAGATACCGGAATCGCATAACCCATTCCTTCTACTTCGGTGGCTGCCGCTTTCGCAGAGTTGATACCAATCAGTTCTCCCTGCATATTGAGCAGTGCCCCACCGCTGTTGCCGGGATTGATTGCTGCATCTGTCTGGATCAGTTTCCCGGTTGTCTTTCCGTCTTCGTCGGTTACTTCACGATCCACCGCACTGATCCATCCGGAAGTTACGGACTGTCCATATCCCAGTGCATTACCAATGGCAACTACCTGTTCCCCGATTTCTAGCTCATCGGAATTGCCGATGCTTACTACTTTAATGGATTTCAGAGTATCTTCACTCATATCCGAAATTTTCACAGCGACTACCGCCAGATCGTTGTCGGAATCCGTTCCCTTGACCTGAGCTTCATACACCGCATCATCATCAAAAGCGACCGTAATAGTATCTGCATCAGCTACTACATGATTATTCGTTGCTACCAGGATCTCACTGTCATTCTGTCCTACGATGATACCGGAACCGGAACTCTCACTCGGGTACTGCTGCACGCCGCCAAAGAAATCCTGTACCGTTTTTACAGACGCATTCGTAATAGATACAACAGACGGCATACAACTTTTGGCCACCTGCGCAACGGTGTATTCTCCCGTTGTGCCTGCGCTTACTTCCTCCGCTGCATCACTTCCGCTTCCTGCTGCACTGTTACTGTCCCCGTCAGCATTCTCCTGTTGTGGCAGTTCCGTGGTCGGAAGCTGATACTCTGTTTTCTGCTCATTTTTAATTTCTTTATGCACGATCATACTGGATCCGATGATGATACCGCCTGCAACTACACCAAAAAGTACCGCCAAACCAAGCGTTACTATTACTTTTTTTCCTGTTCCACCCGGTTTTCTGTGGTCCTGTGGTTGATTCGGATCCTGCTGTGGCTGGTAATACGTATAATTTCCGTACTTTCTCTGGCCGGTCACCGGACCGTTCTGCGTACTCTGTTCCCGGCTTGTCCAGGAATTCCCACTCTGATACGCTCCGCCATTTTGTGTATTCTGGTTATTCTGGCTGTTTCCCGCACATCCCCAGTTACCATTCTGATAGCCCTCGGTTGTCTGTCCGGAAGGACTGCTGTTTTCCGTCTCTTTTGTTGTATGATTTCCACCGACCGGCTGTCCCCAGCCTCCGTTATCCTGTGATTCGGCTGCTGTCTCTGTGTAATTTTGTGTATCCGCAGTCCCGCTGACATCCTCCCGGTAATTCTGATTCTCATACGTATTCTGGCTGGCACGTTCCCCGCCGTCCGCTCCGTTCTGGCGTTTCTGATAATCCGGGTTTACCCAGTGATAAGAAGCTGCTTCTCGCGAATTCTCCGGCTGTGCACCACTCTGCTGCACCGGCTGTTCCTGTGGCTGTACCGGAGTATCCGTCACATCCGCCGGCTGTTCTTTCTTCTCCTCTTTTCCCAGCACTGCTTCCCACGGATATCTCGGTTTTTCTTCCTCTGTTTTTGCAACCTGCCCGTCACCGTTTGTCGCTGCTTCTTCCGTCGTTTCTGTCACTTCCACCCGCTCCGATACTTCAGGCTCCTGACTTTCTGTCACCTCCGGCATTGCTTCTGCGGTTTCCCCTGCTTCCGGTTCTTTTACAGCTGTCGCCTCTGTCACTTCAGATTCTTCACCGACCGGCTGCTGATTTTCTTCCTGTTCTGTTCCCGGCATTTTCCATTCATCATTCATCGTTTTTCTCCCTGTCCTTTATATGTCTTCACATTCTTTTTCACGTTTTTTGTATCTGTTTATCATATCCGAAAATTGTGTTAAAACTGTGAACTTTCCTGCTTATTCCCAATATTTCGGATTCATCGTACAGCAAGGGATCACCCACTTTGGAAGCTTCTGATATCTCTTTCCCAGAAGATAGCCCAGATATTTCCAGCCGCTCTGCCAGACCAGCTGGATCACCAGCCATGGTTTTCCCTGTCTGCAGAGCCATCCGGCGGTTTTTTTCACCAGACGGATCCCCTCTCCTTCCGATCGGATCCCGGCAAAAACTTCCGGATGGTCTGCCTGTGAAACCGCCAGATCAAAGTTCCGGTGAAACTGCTGGATTGCCGAATAATTGTGGGAATGTACCACCTTTGCCTCTGCCGCATAAGCCACTCCATATCCCTTTTGGATCAGTTCTCCTGCAAAGATCATATCTTCATTAAAAATGGCCTTCTGTACAAAACCACCCAACTGCAGATACAGCTCCCGTCTGTACATTGCACACACATTGGAACAAAAATACGTCTTGATACCGAGTTCCGGCAGGTCTGCCAGCCATTTCACCCGGCTTTCCTCCGGATAATTAAACTGTCTCGTATACTGTTCCATCAGCCGGCAGTCCTCCCGTGGCAGCTGTCTGGCATAGGCAGCTCCGATTTTTTCGTCCTGTTCCATCGCCTCCACCAGTTTTTCAATCAGATGGCAGTCTTCCGGCAATGCATCCTGGGTCATAAACAGCAGATAATCTGCCCGGCTCATCCGCGCCGCCTGATCCCTTGTCTTTCCATGATCGAATTCCTCTCTGGTCAGATGGTGCACTTCCATCGGAATCGTCGTTTTCTCATAAGCTGCTTTCCAGTTTTCCTTTCCTGTATTCATCACGATCAGACGGTGTACCGGCCAGGTCTGTCCTTCCAGTCCGCGCAGCATCTGTTTCCATCCTTCTCCCGGACGATAAGCCGGGATAATCACATCTACCGTTTTCTTTTCCATAATCTGCTCCATTTTCTACATATGAGAAAAGAACTGTCGCACTTTTCACGACAGTTCTTTATTTTCCATCTTTTCTTCTTACTCCGTATCACTCTCACGATAAGCTGCAAGGGAGCCATCTTCCGAATGATCCAGTCTTGACTCTTCGCCAAACCCACTCTGATCCACGATTCTCTGGCTGTATGCCTTTACTTCTTCGGAAGGAGTATAACTATCTTCCGGATACAGGAATTCATGCAGTTTGATCACATTTGATTCCAGTGTGACCGGAAGCACTACATCCTTTCCTCCCATCGCGTCTTTTACTCTCTGCCCATACAAATGGTCAAACGGGAAGCCTGTCTGATCTTCAATATCATACGACAGCATGCTCATTCCCATCTGCAGGATCTCTGCCTTGGTAAAGGAAGTGTAAATATTCGGGAATACCTTATCCAGAATCTTACTCAGTGTGGCAATATCCGATTTCTTTGCTTTCTCTACGATCTTGTAGATCACCTCACGCTGTCTTGCTGCACGGCGGAAATCGTTTCCTGCCGTATAACGGATTCGTGCATACGCTACAGTCTGTACGCCATTCAGATGATGCGTGCCCTCTTTTTTCTCAAGTGGGGTGTAATCCATTCCTGTAACCTTCGAAGTTTCCACACAGTAATTGTTCAGATGAACCACTTCTTCTTCTTTCAGTTCCACATCGATTCCGCCAAGCAGCTCTACAGCTTCCGCAACTGCCTGAAAATCTACGCTTACAAAATCCGTCACATTCAAATCCAGATTGGTATTGAGCATATTCAGGAACTGCTCCGCACCGCCTTTTGCATATGCAGCATTCGCTTTGCTATACTGACCATTTCCTTCCGAATCTTCGCCAATCCGCAGATACGTATCACGATATACTGAAACCAGTTTCACTTTCTTGGTATCATTGTTGATACTTGCAATAATCATAGTATCACTGTTACCGGATTTTAATTTAGTACTGCGATTATCCAGACCCACCAGGCCGATGGTCGTATACCCTTTCATAACTTTATTATTGCTGACGCCGGAATTAACTCCGATCTTACTGAAATCAAGACTCGTAAAATTCATCTTGCCAAGTTTTGCATATATAAAAACCCCTGCAATAAGAATCAGCAGAATAAAAATTTCGATTCCGAAAAGAATTCTTCTTCGTCTTCTTTTCTTTAATAATCTCTTCTGTTTTCTGGTCAACGGCTGTTTTTTAGACATAGGTTTCCCTCCCTCTTTCGTATCCCCTGAGGTTTACTGTTCCAGGGAAGAATCATCATATCCCTGTGTATCATCTGTTACATCTGTCTGGCTTTCTTCCTGCGGATCTGCAGAGTTCTCTGCCGAATCCGCAGACTCTGTATCCGATTCATGATAAGCCGCCAGTGAACCATCCTCCGAATGATCCAGTCTGGATTCTTCTCCAAATCCACTGATTTCTATAATTTTCTGACTGTATGTTTTCACCTCATCCGAGGGAACATAACTGTCTTCCGGATACAGAAATTCATGCAGTTTGATTACATTAGATTCCAAAGTAATCGGAAGTACACAGTCAAGACCGTCCATTGCGTCTTCTACTACCCCTCCATATAAATGATCAAATGGGAAACCTGTCTGATCTTCAATATCATAGGAGAGCATACTCATTCCCATCTGCAAAATCTCCGGTTTCGTCAACGAGGTTTTGATCAGTGGGAACACTTTATCCAGAACTTTGCTAAGAGTACTGATACTGGAATTCTTTGCCTTTTCTACGATCTTATATATAACCTCTCTCTGTCTTGCCGCACGTCTGAAATCGTTTCCCGCTGTATAACGAATTCGCGCATACGCTACAGTCTGTACTCCGTTCAGATGATGAACTCCGGCAACCTTTTTCAGTGGTGTATAATCCATACCGGTAACTTCTGACGTCTCTACACAATAATTGTTCAGATGTTCAATCTCCTCTTCTTTCAGATCAACATCGATACCGCCAAGCAGTTCCACCGCCTCTGCAACACCTTTAAAATCAACCGTTACATAGTCAACAATATTAAGATCAAGATTCTTATTCATCATGGTCATCATTTTTTCCGGACCACCTGTACAGAACGCAGAATTTGCCTTATTGTATACATTTTCGCCGTCCGAATTACTTCCAACCCGAAGATACGTATCACGGTATATAGAAACCAGTTTTACCTTTTTGGTATCGTTATTGATACTCGCAATGATCATCGTATCACTGTTGACATCACCATCCAGTTCTCCTTCTCTACTGTCAAGCCCAACCAGTGCAATACTTGTATAACCTTTCATAACCTGATTTTCTTCCACACTTTGATTCACATCCACATTTTCAAAATTCAGGTCTTCATAATTCATATTTCCGAGTTTCGCATATACAAACAGTCCGCCCATCAGAACGACCAGAATGATAATTTCCAGTGCAAACACTACTCTGCTCATCGTACTTTTCCGGCGTCTGCGTCGGATTCTTTTCTGTCTGTCCGTCAGGTTTTTCTTTTTCGCCATGTATTTACTCCTTATTCCTTTGTTTTCCTATCTTGCGGACCCTCTTCCTAATATGCGTTCTTGTTAATAAAGCCTTTAAAAAACGTCAGCAAAATAATTTTTACATCCAGTCCGACAGACCAGTTTTCAATATAATACAGATCATAATCTATTCGTTTCCGAATGGATGTATTTCCTCTGTAGCCATTGACCTGCGCCCAGCCGGTAAGACCCGGACGTACCTGATGTTTTACCATATATCTCGGGATCTCTTCCCGGAATTTTTCCACAAAAAACGGCCGTTCCGGTCTCGGTCCCACCAGACTCATATCTCCTTTGAGAATGTTAAACAGCTGTGGCAGCTCATCGATACTCGTCCGTCGCATCAGCTTTCCGATTCCGGTTACCCTTGGATCGTTTTTGACGGTCCATGCCTTCTTTTCACTTTCCTTCGACTGTACTTCCATTGAACGGAACTTATACATCATAAATGTATGATTATGCAGTCCCACCCGCTCCTGTTTGTATATCAGCGGTCCCGGAGAAGTCAGCTTGATCATGATCACAGCAAACAACATTATCGGAGAAAACAGAATAATTGCAACGATCGATCCGAAAATATCCATTAGCCGTTTTACCACCGCATTGAACGTATTGGTCAGCGGCACATAACGGATATTGATGACCGGAAGTCCCAGTAAATCTTCTGTATATGGTTTTGTCGGAATGATATTATTGTAATCAGGAATAAACTTCGTGTGTACTCCTGACTTTTCACACATTGCCACAATTTCCTGCAGCCGGTAATATTCACTCAGTCCCAAAGTGATTGCAATCTCGTCCAGCCTGTTTTCCGGCAGGATCACCATCAGATTTGCGATTCTTCCAAGCACTTTAATTCCGCGGTACATAGTTCCGGCTTCCACATTATCATCGAGGATTCCACGGATCTGATATCCCCACTGTGGATTTTCAAGTATCCGGTCAATATATGCTTCTGCTGCCTTACTGTAACCAACCAACAGGATATGCTTCTGATTCAGACCTCGTTTACGGATATCCCGCAACAGATAACGAATCGTGATACGGACCAATTCTTCCAGGAACATATTTATAAAATAGAAGAAAAACAACATATCACGGGAAAAGTTGATTTCTTTGAGCCACACATAAATGCACCCGATGATCAACAATATTCCCACCGTATTGGCTTTTACAATATTAGAAAATTCCAGTCTGCGTCCCTGCACCCGTTTCGGTGTATACAGATTAAACGCATAATACAGGATCAGATAAACCGGTACGATTCCAACCAGCGCTGTCATATACCATTCAAAAGATAAACTTCTGACCGCATCTACTGAAAAGGGACCCACGAATTTTAATGTCCATGCCAGCAGATAAGAAACAATGATCACAACAGCATCAATCACTACATGCATACGATTAAAGTACTTCTGATTATCTTTAATCAATATTTTTCACCTTTTAGTATTTCTGGTATGTTTTGTATTTACCATATTACTATAATACGCAATATACAAAACCACAACCAAACATTTTGTTAATTAGCTTACACTTTTCTTACATATTATAGTCAGGATATATTTTCCTGTCAACAAAACTTACGTTCTCCAATGTTTCTCTCAGCCAAATCGTTACTGTTCACGCTGCGCGATGCACAGAATTTATGCTAATCGCATAAATTCGCGCGATATGTCTCGGGTTTTCTGTGACCTTCGCTCGCAAAAAACACCTCGCGGGATATTACCAGTGAACAGTAACGTCAAATCTCCGTATCACATTGATCCACAACTGCAATTGAATCTTCCCGTAATTAGGAAGATTTTTCCAAAAAAACGGTACTTTTTTATCTTTTTTACACAGTGAAAAACCATTCTTAATCCCAGCTGCATATTCCCGCCCATATTTCTTTGAAGCAAAGAATATAAGTTTCACAGTGAATCCCAGCACCAGAAAAGGCAGATTCAGCAAAATCTGGAGCAATGGCATATTTTTATAAAGCATATAAACATTATTTCTGGAAGAATATCTGATTTTAAACTGGTTATAACGTGATCCTGAAGTTCCGCTTCCCACGTGATACACTCCTGCCTTCGGTAAATACCAGTTTTCATACCCCGCTATCTGTGCCCGATATCCAAGATCAATATCCTCAAGATACGCAAAATGTTCCTCATCAAATCCTCCCAGCTGTTTTACCAGTTCTGTCCGATAAATAGCAGCTCCGCCACAGGAAGCAAATATTTTCCGCTCTTTTCTGTATCTTTCTTCCGGTTTTCCCTTTCCAAGCGCAAACGCCCAGCCAAGACAGTTATAATAATTTCCGGCATCGTCTATCTTTCCCCGATCATGAAACTGCAGCATCCGTGCAGCTGCGGAAAAAGCATTCTTTTTCCTTTCTATTCCCCGATACAGTTCCAGCAGAAAATCGGGCTCTGCCTCGGTATCATTATTTAACAGTACTACATATGGTGTCTGTGTTGCTTCAATTCCGATATTCACAGCTTTACAAAAACCAGTATTTTCCGCAAGTGCAATTACCCGTACCCATGGATATTTTTCTTCTGTCCGTTCTCTGCTCCCATCTACGGAACCATTGTCCACAAATATCACATCGAATTCAGAAAAAGTCTGTCGCTTCAAACTGTCCAGACAACGTTCTACATACTGTATCCCATTAAAATTAGGAATCACAACAGTTATCTTCTTCATGGTATCTCCTTCCTTACGCACGAAGCGAATAATTCCATTTGCTCAACGTAAGGTTTTTATTATAATAAGGATCTCCCTGCTTTAACAAATCGATCCATCTGGTCCGCATAAATTCTATCTCCTGCTGGAACCGGCGCACTTTGTCTTCACTGTCCTCTGATCCCCTGGATTTGGATTCGTAATGATATAATTCCACCTTCGGATTATAGACCACAAGATATCCTGCTCTCACGCAACGCAGGCAAAGATCTACGTCGTTAAACGCCACTGTAAGTGCTTCTTCAAATCCGCCCAGACTTTCAAAAACAGTTCGCTTCATCATCATGCATGCGGCAGTCACCGCGCTCAGATTCATCTGCAAAGAAGCTTTGTGAAGATATCCACTTCTCGAACGTGGCATATTTAAGAATGCATGACCGGCGATCCCTCCGATTCCGATAATTGTTCCCGCATGCTGGATCGTATCGTCCGGGTAATACAGTTTTGCTCCCACGATCCCCACTTCTTTCCGTTGGCAGTTCCCCAGCATTTCTTCTATCCAGTGAGGATTGATCACTTCCACATCATTATTCAAAAACAGCAGATACTCTCCGGAAGCCGATTTTTCTCCGAAATTATTGATGGCTGAATAATTAAATCCGGATTCCCAGATCACAATTTTTACGTTATCCCGTTTTTTCAGTTCTTCATAATATTCCCAGGTTTCTTTCTCCTGGCTGTTATTTTCTATGATGATTACTTCGTAATTGCAATATGTAGTTTTGGAAAATACCGAATCCAGACACTGTTTCAACGTATCTTTCTGATCTTTGTTCGGGATCAGGACCGACACCAGCGGGGTTCCCTGCACCGGATATTCCACCTGATAGAAACCAAGATCTTTCGTATGACTCACGGTTCCCTCCACACCCTGTCGTTTTAGATGTGCTTCAATAGCTCTCTTTCCCGCCTCAAACGCATACATCTTGCTTGCCGGATTATCCGCCGTGGATGCCTGATGCGTCCGCCAGTGATACAGCACCTCCGGGATATGGCAGATCTTCTTCGCAGCCTCTGTGCAACGGAAGATGAAATCATAATCCTGTGCCCCGTCATACTCTCTGCGAAACCCGCCCACCTGACGAATCAGACTGGTTCTCACCACGAAGAAATGTGTAATATAATTATTGGATCTTAACAGATCCACATTAAAATCCGGTTTGAAATGTGGCTGAAAATGTTCGCTCAGATCTGTAGTCACTTTATCTTCATCCGAATAAAAAACATCCGGCTCTTCTGAACTCTGATTCAGTGCCTCCACGATCCGGTACAGTGCCTGTGGTGCCAGCAGATCGTCATGGTCAAGCAGACCGGTATATTCTCCGGCTGCCATCTCCATCGCTGCGTTCGTATTTTCCGCGATTCCGAGATTTTCTTTCAGATTCTCCACTTTTACTCTGGCATCTTTCGAGGTGTATTCCCGGAGTACTTCCGACATCGCTGGATCCTCGGGGCTTGCATTGGCGATACACAGTTCCCAGTTTGTATAGGTCTGCACCTCCAGTGATTCTATCATTTCCCGCAGGAATTTCGCCGGTGTTTTATATGCCGGGACAACCACACTGATCAGTGGCTGTTTTTTCCACTGTTTCCTTCTCTGCCCTTCCAGTTCTTTTTCCGAAGGTTTGTGATTCTCAAACCATGGACCATAAGGCACTTCTTCCGGCTCCATCCGCTCACACAGACGCACCCAGAACTCTTTCGGTCCGTAATGTTTCAGATAGCGGATCCCCTTTTTTATCGTATACGGTTTTATCTTTTTGAGATAACGCATCCAGTTTCCTGAACTCATCGATACTCCTTTCTGTTGCCTCTTATCTGCTTTCGTAACTGTCCAGTGTCTTCCCGGTTAACAGTTTCTGCCCTCTGAATAGCTACCTGTCTTCTATCGTCTCATACTCCGGAAATTCTTTCAGCGCTTTTACCACTTCCGCTGCTTCTTCCAGGGACAGACTGTAGTACATCGGCAGACGACACAGCCGTTCGCTCTCTTTTGTCGTGTAGACATCCTCGCCATGGAACCGTCCAAACTTCTTTCCGGCTGTTGCAGAGTGCAGTGGAACATAATGGAAAACACTCAGGATCCCACGCTCTTTCAGATAATCCAGAAGCTTTGTACGCACCCTCAGATCTTTTACTTTGATGTAATACATGTGGGCATTGTGTGTGGCATACTCCGGAATATACGGGCGTTCCAACACCCCTTTGTCTTCCAGTTCTTTCAGTTCTTCGTGATAGAAGTTCCAGATGGACAATCTCTTATCATTGATCTTGTCTGCCTCTTCCAGCTGCGCCCACAGATAAGCGGCATTCATATCGCTTGGCAGATAGGACGATCCATAGCCCACCCAGGTATATTTATCAATCTGTCCACGAAAATACTGGCTGCGGTTTGTTCCCTTTTCCCGTAAGATTTCTGCAGGTTCCAGGTATCTGTCATCCTGAAAGAGAATCGCACCGCCCTCTCCCATGGAATAATTCTTTGTCTCATGGAAACTGTAGCAGCCAAAATCACCGATTGTTCCCAGTGCTTTTCCTTTATAAAAAGCATTCACTCCCTGCGCGGCATCTTCCACCACTTTCAGGTTATATTTTTTCGCAATTGCCATGATCTCATCCATTGCACAGCTGACACCTGCATAATGAACCGGCACGATTGCTTTGGTCTTTTCTGTAATTGCTTCCTCAATTTTTGTCTCATCAATGTTCATGGTATCCGGACGGATGTCCACAAACACGCAGGTGGCTCCCCGTAAAACAAAAGCATCCGCGGTGGATACAAAGGTATACGACGGCATGATCACTTCATCTCCCGGCTGAATATCCGCCAGAAACGCTGCCATCTCCAGTGCATGGGTACAGGAAGTTGTCAGCAATACGTTTTTTGTCTGAAACCTTTCCTTCATCCACTGGGAACATTTTTTGGTAAATGGACCGTCTCCGCAGATCATACCGTTTTTTTCTACGGCTTCTTTAATATACTCTGTTTCTTTTCCCACAAACGGTGGGCGGTTAAAACTGATTCTCACTCTTCTCACTCCTGTTATTGTTTTGCTTTGATACCGGATTGTTCCGTACTTTTGACTCTTGTATCATCTCACATCGTATAAATCAAAATTCCTGCTATGATCAGCAGGTTTCCCACAAGTTTTCCTTTTGTGATCTTTTCGTTCAGGATCACTCTTGAAAAGATCAGAACAAATACATACGCAGCCGTATCGATCACCGGTCCAAACCGCATATCTACTTTTGTATAACACCAGGTGTTCAGAAGCAATACGCCGAAAAAGATCCCGTACGCCACGATCACCCGCCAGTTCAGATATTCCAGCAGCGGATTGCTGTATTTTTTATTGGCACTCTGTTTTAAGAGTACCTGGGAGATGGCAGTAAAAAATGTGCCTGCCAGCATCAGTAACATAAACATTCTATTCATAGCGCTGCACCACCCATACGCCGGTGAGAACTACCAGGATACCGATAATATTCCGTACCGACAGATTTTCATGAAAGATCACCACTGCCCAGATCTGCGACCACAACAGGTACACACTCTTGTTGGCATACGCTGTGGACAGGGAAAACTTCTTTATCACCTGCTGCCATGCAATGGCATAGATTCCGCAGTTTCCGATCATCAGTGCCAGGAACACATAAAGCCAGATACTTCCCAGCCCGTGCCGGTTATACTGCACGGATGCCATCTTGGAAAATACGCTGGTCAGGGAAAACAGCAGAATATTCAGGTGAAGCTGTATGTAATTCTTTACTTTTTCCATTGTTTTTTCCTTTTATTTTTTTGTATATCGTCTTTACGAGCGATACCATATCATCTTATTATACCATTCTTATACTTTCGCTTCAAGAATACTTTTCTATTGCAATTTACACTTACAATCAACTTGGGTCCACTGGCAATTATTGATATGCATTACAGGCAAAAAAGTGCCTCATAACAGGCACTTTTTCTTATTGTTCCATATGTTGTTTTTCTCTTTGTTTGATCTTCCGTAACAGCCAGAACCAGAGTGCGCCGATTTCAATCAGATAACTCACTGCCAGAGAAATACTTCCGCCCTGCATTCCATATTGCTGTATCAGCAAATACGCACCAAAATAGCTGACCGGAAGTATGATCACATTGCATATAACCAGTCCTTTGATTTCTCTTACTACCGTAAGCAGTGCACATAAAAACCACACGATGGCAGTCAGGATCGTACAGCCTATAAGTGGAAGCAGCAGATCTTCATGCGCTGCCACCTCATCCCCGTACAAAAGTTCCAGCCCCCAGTGTCCGAAGATCTTTCCTCCTCCCAGAGCGACAACACTGATCAGCAAAATTGCTGCCATACATTTGCGAAAGGTTTTCCAGAAATCCCGGATATTTCCACTGCTGTACTGTTCGGCAAACAGCGTAATAAACGGGTTAAATACATAGGATGCTCCCATCTGAACGATCATTGTGGGTGCTGCGACTGATCCATAGATACCAAGTGCTGCACCTCCCAGAATTTTTTCCATGACCAGACGCGGGATCGTCGGAATGACCGATGACATAGTCTGGTAACATAACAGCGGAAAGCATTCCGCCATCAGCGTTATATTTTTTTTCTCTTTCAGATGGATCTTTATGGTATCCAGCTTCTTTGCCCGTGGAATATCATAGAAAAAGATCACCAGCCAGGAAACCAGTGCCATAGCAAGAATGGCTGCCAGCAGACTCTGTGTCACTGCCAGTACCGCCACAAATCCCACAAATGAAAGGATTCCTTTCACCATCCAGGACTTTCCGATCCAGTCCATCCGCCATTTTTTCTGACAGATTCCGGCATAGACATCATAGAACGCCTCCGCCATCTTAAACAGACAGTATGCAACGATACACAGACTCGATCCGTAGCTGTATCCGGCAATCAGTGCATAACCTACGCAGACCAGGAATGAAAGGATACAGATGATCAGACGGCTGCTCACATAGATACCGGAGGTGTATTTTTCTTTCATGTCCGATACCTGATAATTGCGGATACCCTGCATAGCGATGCTGTAAAATACATTGTTAACCGACATGGCAAGGGTAAGGATTCCCGCTGTTTCCACTCCGGACAGCCGGACCACCAGTACACTGATCAGCCACTGTGTGATCAGATATACCATACTTCCCGCCGAGTTCCAGATAATACTCTTTTGTATTGATACTTTTTTTTCTTCCATTTTTTCCTTTTTGTTCAGCCTACCAGTTTTGTCAGAAGTTTCAGTCCGTGCACCCGGAGTGCACACACAAAGATCCACGGTCCGATCCTTTGTACCGCCGGAAGCTGGTGAAAATATCCCACTTTTATGTAGGGATTTTTATAGCATCGTGGGAAACAGGTTTCCATGATTTCCTGTACTTCCCGGCACATCCCGTCCTTCACCTCTTTGCGGCATCCTCTTCCCGTATCAAACAACAGACTTGTCATGATCCTGCTGATAAAAAATTCCAGTTTCAGTGGATCCATCGGATGCTCTTTGTCTTTACAGAATGCAATGGCATCCCGCAATTCTCCAAAAGGCAGCTGCCACATCTCCAGTTTCCGGTTTTTGATCGTAGATGTTGTCGACTGAGGATTTGCACGGTAATAATATTCTCCGTCCCCGATGGTCTGAATATTTGTGGCAACGGCTTCCAGTTTTAAGATCAGCGGAATATCTTCACAGATCACGCCTTCACGGAAATAGATCTTCCAGGTATCAAACAGTTGTCTTCTTACCAGACGGTTACAGCAAAGATAAGATGGAATCCGAATCCCTTTTTCCTGATAATTGATCTCATACTTCTGAATGATCTCGCCCCGTTCTGTCACCTTGGTATAATTGCACATCACCATATCTGACTTCTTTTCTATGGCAGTGTTATACATTCTCTTCAGAAAATCCTTTCCTATGTAATCGTCGCTGTCCACAAATGCCACAAACTCTCCGGATGCCATCGCCAGTGCATGATTTCGCGCCGCTGACTGGCCCTGGTTTTCCTGATAAATCACATGTATTTTATCCGGGTATTTTTTTTCATATTCTCTCAGTATCTTCGCCGAGTGATCTTTGCTTCCGTCATCCACCGCAAGGATCTCGATTTCCTCAAGGGACTGCTGTAAAATTGAGTCCAGGCATATGCGAAGATAGCTTTCCGCGTTATAAACCGGAACAATCACCGATACTCTGATGGGGTCTTTATTTTCATTTTCCAAATGTCATTACCTCTTCTCCCGGAAACTGAATCTCTACAGGCATATGATTTACCCTGTCTTTTTCATCCGGAAGTTTCATATAATCTCCGTAACATCTAGTCAGGATGGCATCATATCCGCATGGAATCTTCACAGTGATATTCTCAAACGGCACATCCACCAGCTGTTCAATCTCTTTTTTCTCAATGATCCATTTTTTTGCATCTGCGGCAAAGGTTGTCATCCGAGAACTTCCTTTCTCCGGTTTCTTCATAAATGCCTGATTACACTTTTTCCAGACCATTCCCGCAGAGATTCCGCACAGATGCATTCCGCCATGCAGAATATGCCAGATGGATCGCATTACAAAGTCTTTTGCCGGTCCGTACTGGCCGATCTGTGGTTCTTTGACCTTATAGATACTCAGGATCATGCCCCAACGCACCGCCCGGTTCAGCTGTTTTTCCATCTCTGCCTCATCATCAGAAATCTCATCGTAAGGAAAGATATCAATATAGAATCCGGTAATGCTTCCCGACTTTTGCAGACTGTTTTCCACAAAACGAGTGCGATTCATGCGTAGTTTTGCAAAATACAGATGATATTCCGGATCCGTATCCACAGTCTGAAGAAAATACTCTTCCCCGCATTCTTTCTGTGCAATCTGAAGGAATCTCTCATAGTCTTCTCTCGGCATTCCCACATCAATATCATCGTCCCAGGGAATAAATCCTTTATGCCGCACCGTTCCGAGAAGTGTCCCGAACGCCACAAAATAACGCAGATGGTATTTTTCGCAGATTTCGATATATTTGCATAAAATCTGTTTTTCCACATCCTTGATTCGATTCAATATTTCCGTATCGTATTCTCTATACTGCAAAGCTGTTCCTCCCCACTTTTTTCTGCGTTGATCTTGCACCATTATATCTGTTGTAAAATCCATTGTCAAGGTGAGCCGTTTCCTCGGAAAACCTTGAAATAAAGGATTGAAAATGATATGATGAAGCACAGAACACAACCCTTTAAGAAAGGAAATACAAGATACTATGAGTTTATATTCTGTTGTTGTTCCGGTATATAATTCGGAACATACCTTAACGGAACTTTATACACGTCTCGAGAAAGTCTTCCGTGAAACCGTGCAGGAACCCTTTGAACTGATCCTTGTGGATGATGGTTCCAAAGACCGTTCCTACCAGATCATGGAAGAACTTCGACAGAAAGATCCCCGTGTGAAGATCATCCAGATGGCGAGAAACTTCGGACAGCATCCGGCTCTTCTGTGTGGATTCTCTCATGCGGAGGGAGATTTCATCATCACCATGGATGATGATCTTCAGCATCCTCCGGAAGAGATCCCGAAGCTGATCAACACCATCAGGGAACGGGATGATGTGGATGTCATCATCGCCAGCTATGAAGGCAGAAAGCACGGACCGATCCGCCGTCTCGGAACCAAAGTTTCTGTCTGGGCCACCTCCAAAATGCTTGGAAAAGACCCGAATCTGCAGATCACCAGTTTTCGTCTGATCCGCCGTTTCCTCGTGGAAGCCATGTTGCAGACAAACACCTATCTTCCGCAGATCGGCAATCTTCTGGTGTTAAGTTCCAACCGTATCATCAATGTACCAGTGCATCATGATGCAAGAGCCTACGGAAAAAGCGGTTATTCTTTCCGCCGTCTGGTCAGAGACCTGCTTTACGATATCACTTCCCACTCAGCATTCCCGCTGCTTTTGGTACGTGATCTCGGCATCTGCAGTTTTCTGGTCAGTGTGGCACTTGGGATCTTTTTCCTGATCCGCTATTTCCTCTACGGTATTTCCGTGGAGGGCTGGACTTCCCTGATGCTCGTACTGCTGGCATTTTTCGGTATCACCCTGCTTTCCATTGGAATCATGGGGATTTATCTGATGAATATTCTGAACGAATCCAAGAAAATGCCGCATTATGTCATCCGTAGAAAAGATGTCTGACAGGAGGATTGTATGAAACAGGAAATTGGTGGATATCTGGAACTGGAAGTTTTCCACGGGGAAGAATACTATCCTGATCTTGCAAAAGTGAATCTTGGCCGTACAGCCCTCTGCTGGCTGCTGGAATCCCGGAAGATTGAAACGCTCTATCTTCCGTTTTTCCTTTGTGACTCCGTGATTGATGCCTGCTTGCGGCAGGGAATCCACGTGAACTTCTATTCGCTGAATGAGGATCTTACGCCGGCTCTTCCTTCCGACCTTTCCCTTCATCCAGGGGAATACCTCTATCTGGTCAATTATTACGGGCAGCTGACGGATGAAAAGATTCTTTATTATAAAAAATACTATAAAAATATTATCGTGGATCACACCCACGCCTTTTTTCAGCATCCGCTTCCCGGCGTGGATACTCTGTATTCCTGTCGCAAATTTTTCGGGCTGAGTGACGGTGCCTATCTTTCCACAGATGCCACGCTCACTGCCGGAAAGGAGCAGGATGTCTCTGCGGAACGTATGGGACATATTCTCGGCCGTTTCGAAAAAGATGCCGGAACGTATTATCAGAAAATGTTAGACAACGCTGCGACCTATCATCATATGGAGATTCTCACTATGTCCCGCCTGACACAGAATCTGTTAAAAGCCATCGACTACGAACAGATCCGTCAGAAACGGAATGAAAATTACAGATTTCTGAAAGAACTGCTTCCCTCCGATTCACCTTTTACCCGCGTGACACCGGACGGACCCTTCGCCTATCCTTATTATCATAAAAACGGAATTGCACTGCGAAAAGCCCTGGCGAAAGAAAAAATCTTTGTTCCAACCAACTGGTCCAACGTGATCCGGGACTGTGCACCCGAATCTTACGAATATCAGTGGGCGGCAGATATTCTCCCGCTCCCCTGCGACCAGCGTTACGGAAACGAAGAGATGCAGCGGATCTCAGACGTGATCCATGCACTGGAACCTTAGAACATGTCTGAAAAATCATTTCCGCAATCTGCAAACCCCAGTTTGCGAAAAGCCTTTTTCAGACACGCTCTAGAAGAAAGGATTATTATGAATAAACGTTTACTGATTCTCGGAACCCTCGGGGAATTTGAACAGCTGGTGCAGAAAGCCAGAGCCCGGGGCATCTATACCATCGTTTGTGACGGATACCCGGACGGTCCGGCACGTGCCTTTGCAGACGAATCTTATGTGATCCCGGTCACCGATACGGATCGGATCGCCGCCCTTTGTAAAGAAAAACAGGTGGACGGAATTCTCACCTCGTTTTCCGATCTTCTGCTGGAATGTATGGTGAAGATTTCCGCAAAAGCTGGTCTTCCCTGCTATCTGAACCCGGAACAGCTTCCCTGGTATCGTGACAAATCCGCCACCCGGGGACTGCTCGAAGAACTCGGTCTTCCCTCCCCTGGTTTTGCAAAAATCCCCACTTCCGGATTGGCTCCGGAGCTGATCGCTCACCTGCATTTTCCTCTGGTGACAAAACCACTGGATAAATATGGCTCCCGCGGCATCTATGTGGTACACAATCTTGAAGAACTGAAACAGGCAATCACTGAAACCGCTTCTTTCACCGATCTTCCTGAGATTCTCGTAGAAGAATATAACGACGGTTACGAATTCAATATGATGACCTGGGTACATAAAGGAAAAGTTCATGTGATCAGCATCGCAGATCGCGAAAAGACGGACATCGGACCGGGTGAGATCCCGATCAGCACCCGAAATGTCTACCCATCCTGTCTGTATGAACAGGTGGTTGCTCCGGCAACCGATCTTTTACAGTGCTACGCCGACAAAACCGGGCAGAAAGAGGGGGCGTTATCCATGCAGTTTTTCTGGAAACCGGAAAACGGCATCCAGGTCTGTGAGATCGCAGCCCGATTCTTCGGCTATGAGCACGAACTGACCGATATGGTATACGGGTTCTCCATCGAGGATCTGCTGTTAAATTACCTGTATGATGTTCCCGCACTGGAACAGATGCTGGATCAGCACGATCCACGAAATCCGATTTGCCACGGAGCTGTCCTGTATTTTCAGGGACGCCTGTTACAGATTCGTGATCTTTCCGTTCCGCAGAAACTGGCATCTCATTCTGCGGTAGAAAAGCCATGGATTTTTTATCACGAAGGAGAATCTGTCATTGCCCACGGACCGAATCCTTATGTGGCACTGTACTATATCTCCTGTCCGTCCAGAAAAAAACTGGATCAGGTTACCGATGAATTTTTCACTTCTATGACCATCCCGTCTTTGGATGGAAAAGAAGTCCTTTATCGTAACCAGATGCCTGACTATCCAAAAACAAAATAAGCACAAAAAATGAGCTTATACAGAAATCATTTTCCTGTATAGGCTCATTTTTTATAGTTGTTCTTAATAAGCCGCCCGATATACCAGCACATACGTCAGCAATACAGAAATTGCTGCTGTCCCCTGTCCGATCCTGCAGATCCATATGCTTATTTTTTCATTTCTGATCAGTTTTTCACTCCAGTTTTCATATCCCAGTGTCACAAAATAGAAAAATGGAAGCGCCATCGGCATGATATAGCGTCCCTGCGCCTGAAAATCACTTGCATAAGCATAATACACCAGCAATCCAACCGGTATCACCATAGCTCCCACCATACAGATATGCATCCAGTTTCTCATATTCCACCATCTGTTTTTTCTCCATATCTCAGTGATAAGAATTCCATCTGCATCGGCTTTTTTCTCTTTTTTTACAAATTCCGTGGTCAGACAAAATTCCCGACGCAGTCTCCAGCTGTTTCCAAGAATTCCCACTGCAAACACGATCAGATACACTTTACTCCACAGATATGGCATAAAAATATCAAGATGTCCGAACGTTCCCACAAAGCTTACCAGTACCGTAACCAGCCAGTTATGCTGCCATTCTCCAGGTACCCACCATATCATATCCAGAACGCTCATTCCCATATTCACCGGAAGCACCCGATTGGAGGGTTTTAACTCATCGATCGCGTATTTTTCCGCATAGATGGAAGAGGTTTTCATTCCCAGAAAATCTCCGTCATACAGGATTCCGCTCCGGATAAACCACCATCCGGCCACAAGAAAGACAATTCCCAGCATCAGGCAGCCTTTCTTCAGCAGCTGCTGCCAGTCCCATTGCTGCTCTCCACACTTCATCATGCAGCCTGCAAAAAATACGGCGCTCATCAAAAGATATCCATATGCGTTGTAATAAGACAACATACACAATCCCATGGCAATTCCCATCTGTACACAGACTTTCAGGGTCCAGCCTTCCTTACACGCCCTGCACCAGCAGTACAGGATCCAGGCTGTCGTAAAAAGTGCCAGTCCATCCGTATTGATATAAGAAAACAGAAAACAGGTTCCCGGAAGAAAGCACACCAGAACTGCAAACAGCCTCCCTGTCTCTTTTTTCCGAAATAACAGTTCTCCTATCTTCCAGGTAAACCATGCCATTCCGCATCCCAGAAGGACGTTCACCATACGCGCCGCAATCACCGTAGCACGAAAACTGTCCGTAAATACCTGCACAACCTTTGCAAATACTGCTCCTGCCATATAAGGAAGAATTGGATTAAACGCATACGAGATGCCCCAGTTGGCATTCCGTATCTCCGGATCCCGTCCATCCGGCAAGGTTCCATGCTTTACAATAAATTCGACGATCTGGTAGCGCATACTTTCATCCGGTGAGGCATCGAACGGTGCCGCCAGCGCCCAGGAAAGATAAAATACAAAAACCAGAAGTACAAAAATCCATATTGCATATCCTTTTTTCACTGTTTTTACTGTTTTTTTCATTCCATCACCCTTTATGCCTGAAAATAACCAGTTTGCTTGCCACATAATTCAAGATGATTACAAGTACATTTGCCGCGCATTTAATCAGTACGTCATTGAATCCGCACAGATCAGCAAAAATAAACATACATGCCCAGTCCAGTATTCCCGTAGCCAGACGACAGGAGAAAAACGAAACTATCTCTTTCCCTATTTCTTCCCTTGTGCTGGCTTCGCTGTGAAATACCCATTTTCTGTTAGTAAGATATGCAAACAGAACCGATAAAATCCATGCAAGTACAGTACTCACCATAACCGATAAGCCAAACGGATGCGCAAAGATCCAATAGCTCACAATATTAACAAGCGTTGTCAGAACGCCGAAGACACCGTACGGAATAATGTCTTTGTACTTGTCCCATAGCTTTTCTATATTCATCTTTTCCACCTTTCTTTTTAAAAAAGCAGGTACATTTCCACCATGCACCCGCTTTTTTGGTTGTTTATAATCGTTTCAGTGAAAAATCCTGGCTGTCCAGGGTCAGGTTCGGATTATAGAACGGATCGCCGTTCTTCAGGATATCAGGCCAGCGTTTCTCAAACGTAGCAATTTCCTGATTGAATCTTGCCACTTTCTCCGGAGTATCTTCCAGTCCTCGGGATTTGGATTCGTAATGATACAGTTCCGCATATGGATTGTACACGATCAGATATCCTGCCTGTCGAAGTTTCATACAGAAATCAATATCGTTAAATGCCACCTGCAGTTCTTCACTCAAACCACCGACTTTCTCAAACGCTTCCCGTTTTACCATCATACAAGCCGCAGTCACCGCACTGTAATCCTGTGCACAGATGATCCGGTGGCAGTACCCGGTAAATCCACGCTTCTGCTGTACAAAACAGTGTCCTGCGATTCCACCGAAACCAATGACCACGCCGGCATGCTGGATCGTATCATCTTCGTAATACAGTCTCGCACCCACAGCACCCACATCTTCTCTGGTACAGTAACCAAGCAGTTCCTCCAAACAATCGTCATTGATGATCTCGGTATCGTTGTTTAGCAGCAGGAAATACTCTCCTTTGGCATACTGCACACCGAAATTATTGATCGCAGAATAATTAAAGTGGCCTTTATAATACACCACATGCACTTTCGGATTAACCGCTTCAAGCTGCTCGTAATATGCAAAAGTTTCTTTTTCTTCGCTGTTGTTCTCCACGATAATATATTCATAATTGGTGTATGTGGATTTTGCTTCGATCGAATCGATACACCGTTTCAGATCATCAATATGATCTTTATTCGGAATAATGATCGAGATCAGTGGGTCATAATCCCGCAGGAATTTTGTCCGGTAGAGTCCCAAAAACTCTCCCTTGCTCACTTCCACTTTTACACCGATCCGGTCATAATGCGCCTGCACCGCCCGTTGTCCCGCATCAAATGCATACAGCTTGCTCTCCGGATTCTCCGATGTGGAATCTTCATGGCATCGCCAGTGATACAGGATCTTCGGAATATGATGGATCTTTTCCGCTCCCGCATGTTCCACACAACGGAAGATAAAGTCATAATCCTGCGCTCCGTCAAACTCTCTGCGTAACATTCCGACCTCATCAATCAACGTTTTCTTCGCCACAAACAAATGGCAGATATAATTGACCGTACACAGCAGATCCACGTTATAATCCGGTTTGAAATGTGGCTGGAAGAACTTGTGTCCGTCCATCGTCATCTTATCTTCATCCGAATATAGAACCTCTGTTTCCGGTTTCTCATTCAGTACTTTCACACACTCATACAGGGCATGTGCCGTCAGTTCGTCATCATGATCCGCAAATACCACAAACTCACCCGTTGCCGCCTCGATCGCAGCATTCGTATTTTCTGATATCTGTAACTTTTCCTGATGATCGATGACTTTGATTCTGCTCTCTTCCTTCTGTAACTGTTTTAACAGTTCCCGAATCGGAGAATCCGCACCGCTTCCGTCAGACAGGCAGAGTTCCCATTTACCATAAGTCTGCGCCTGCAGAGATTCCACCAGCGCACGGAGATATTTTTCCGGTGTTTTATAAAGCGGTACAACCACACTGAATGTCGGTTCCCAGGAAAAATGTTCTTTTCGCTGGTGTTCCAGTTCTGCTTTACTTGGCAGATGTTTCGGAAGCCATTTCTGATAGATCACAGCGGCTTTATTTTTATTTTTCACTTTTCCGGCCACTTTTTGGGCAAGTGCTGCCGGACCGTGCAGTTTCAGATAACGGCTGCCCTTTTTGCAGTATTCATTCATCTTTTCTGCGGCAAGCTGTACCGGCTGCAGGTGAATCTGTCTTCTCACCCGTATCGAACCTGCCTCAAAAACAATATAAAATTCTTTCAGCTGCTGGTAGTGCAGTTCAAAAAAGAACCCACATTTTTCTCCTACCTCTGCCTCCGGATACTGGTTCTGTACATCGACACGTTTCAGGTGCTGGATCTCACATGGAATTCTGTTTCCGCGGGAATTCTCCAGATAAACTTTTAGCGGTTTCGTATAAGCTGCCCAGCCACGCACCCGGCAGATGCCGAGTTTCCGGTCCACTTCGGAACTTTCAATGAAATACTGGGGCATGCCCTGTCTTCTGATCAGCTGTTTTACCGGAATTGAAAACCAGACATCTTTTTTCCCGTTCTCTTCCGCATAAACCACTAATTTTTTATACTGTTCCAGCTTATCAGGAAGTACAATCTCCATCTGAACACGGATCGCATCCACCAGATCCAGATCCTGAAATCGTTCCAGGGCACTGATGCGCTCCTGCTGCTTCAGATTTACCTCCAGTGGTTTCCCGTCCAATTCCGCTGCCGCGGTATGTTCCTTGGGCCAGGTGCCCTGCAGATGATAGATTTTCTCATCTGAAAGATCAAATCTTTCTTTTTCTACTACGAATACTTCTCGCTGCATAGTAATTCCTCTCTTGCATCTTTTCCTGTATTCTGAGTTACATACTGACACATCACTTTTTTATGGGCTTTTTCACCCATCTGTATTCTGGCTGTCTTTTCCTCGATCAGCGTTGTGAGCGCTTTTTTCCACTCCTCCTTGTCACTGCAAAGCCAGCCATCCACACCATTTTCGATCACACCTTCCATCTCCCGGTTTCTGCTCATCACTGATGGCACTTTCACCAGTGCGGCTTCCATCCATTTGTTTTCGGACTTACTACAATGGAAGATACTGTCCTCCAGCGGCATCAGATTGATATCGATACCTGCCATAACAGAAGGTAACTGTTTCCAGTCCATAAACGGAAGTTTTTCCACCTTATTTCCGAATTTTTCCATTTTTCTGTCAGAGAGTACACCAACCAGCTTCAGCCGTACCTCCGGATGTTCCTTCATCACTTCCAGAAGTGCTTCTTCCGCCACCTCAAAGTCCTGATCATGAGTTTTCGATCCGCTGAAGTAACCGATGGAAATATGCTCCGGGTCCTTTTCCACCTGCTCTACTGCGTCATGGGACAGAATCTGCATCTCCATGCTTGCACAATTCCGGTTGATCACCACTGGTTTTCCCGGAAATTCTCTTCGGATCTCTCCCGCCAGTGTATCAGTAGAGGTAAAATAGCCATCACACAGTTCCATACAGGAATGAATCTGTTCCGTCGTCTTTTTAAAATCTTTATACTCACTTCCGGTCAGAAAATGCAGATAAGAGATTCTTTCGTAATCAAAGATCAGATCGTCAATGTCATAATATACATTTAATCCGGTTTTTTTCGCCTGTTCCACTACCTTGCACACCACATCTTCCCGGCTGCAACGGTAACATACAACTGCCCGGTACGCATCCCAGTCCAGATCTTTGACCTCATCCACCTGATAAAAATCCGATCCGTAACCCTGATAATGCAGCTGTTCCCGGAAATGCTCCACCCGGTAACGGGAAGCAAACGAAATTTCCTCACCCACAAACAGGAGCTTCTTTTCGCGTACAGGTATTTGTTGCCACTTTAGTGTATGTTCTGCAAACTCCCGCAATTCTTTAAGAGCCGATTTTGCATCCGTCTCTTTCAGAACCAGACCTTTTTCGTAATGTTTTACACGCTCCACCGGCGCACCAATCGGGAATACAGCAACCGGCATATGCATGGACATAATCTCTGAAGTTGTATACGAGAAGGTCTCCGGCCAGATAGACGGGATAAAGAACAGATCAATATCTTCTTCCATCGTCAGTCTTGGAAGTTCATCTCTGGTATATCTTCCCGTACAGGAGAATACCGGACTGTCGATTTCTTCATCCGACACCCCGATCAGTTTCATTCGGATGTTCAGGTTCTGCATCTCGATCTCTTTTATCATCTCCTTGACAACATCCAGACCTTTTTTATAACACAGCACACCGAGCAGACCAATGTTCAGTGTCCTGGTCGTCTTCACCTTCTTATCCAGTGCCGTCACATAATGCGGTTTGTGTGGCAGCACATGTAACTGATACAGATAAGGATAGGTCTTTTTAAATATCTGTGCCGTATCATCAGAGAATACCAGAATCTCATCACACCGGGATAAAAACTCCCTCCAGTGTGTTCTCCATGCGGTTCCGGACTCATAGTCCAGACATGCATTGCTTCGGTTTGCCGGGATACACTGGTTACAAATCTGTGCATCCGCGCCATGACAGTATTTCCCCTGAGCATCCATCAGATTTACCGCCGGACACATGAAGAAAAAGTCATGAAGCAACATCTTCAGATGTGCCTGATGTTTTTCTTTCAGTTCAAGGATCTGATCCAGAACCTGATAGATTTTCTGATAAGTTACCAGTTCGTTGATCCAGATTTCATCCACTCTCGGAATCTCATCAAGGATCATCACCAGATCTTTGGCAAAATACTGAACCTTATATTTTTTGTATTCATATTCCAGATAATAGCGCATATTATCGATGTCAAACCGGACAGTCAGGAAACGTTTTCCTTCTTTCAGTGCCAGTTTACGTTTCTCAATCAGATATTCCGTGGCACCACCGCCGAGGTTATGATCAAAGGCAACAATCGTCGGTACATCCAGCAACTGATTTAACAGCTGTGTTTCCACATACAGTCGGATCGTTCTTGCCGGATCTCTCCGACAGAAAGCTGCCGTATCGCTGTTATAATTCGGATGTTTCTTCGCCAGTCTCTCCAGATGGCTCTTTAACAGCCGTAATTTTTCTTCGGAAGAAAAACTTCCGCCATGTTTGTGATAAACAAACAAATTTTCCACCTGTACATTGGTATATCCTGCCTGGATTGCCCGCTGACACCAGTCATTTTCTTCTCCGTATCCTTTGTCAAAGTTCTCCTCATCCAGAAGACCTACTTCTCTGATTGCTTCCAGATTCATACCCATGCAGAAACCGATACCGGTCGGCATGGTCGCATACTGCGGACGGATCTGGCGAAAAGCATCATCGATCTGCCATAATGGCATGCCTTCAAAGATCACATTATCCTCACAGAAATTAGGAAAGCTGCAGATGGTTCCGCAGGTCGTAAACGGTGTGGAGGATGCTACTTTTTCTTTTGTAAAGATCGGCCACATCAGTCTCTCCAGCCATCCCTCCGGCACTTCCACATCGGTATTGACCAGTGCTACATGATGCTCTGCAATTGCAAGGGCACGGTTTACGGACGGGAGGAATCCCATATTTTTCTCATTTCGAAGCAGAACCGTTCCCTCATGTTCTGCCACGTATCGCTCCAGATATTCCCGTACTGCCGGATCCGGACTCTGATCGTCCACCAGAATCAGACGGTATTTCATCTTTGTCTTTTCAATCCCCACAAACAGCTTGTCAAAATACTGTAAGCCGTTATAAATCGGGATGATAATATCTATCACTTCATCCGAAGGAATCTTCGCATCAAATACCGGCGTTTCTTCCAGATAACGTTCTTTAAAATATCGAATATTGCCGATGCTCTCCTGTCCCTCCAGGGTATACACCTGTATCTCATTACACCCCGGATCTGCAGGGATCTTGCATAACGGATATGCTTTTTCTCCGTCTACGGTGTCATAAACAACTGCCACTTCCGTTTCCACTGGTGAATGCACCACCAGCACACAGGAAAATCCACAGGATTCTGCCTCCGGAATCTGTAAAACAGCTGCCACATCGCTTCGATATACTACAGTAATCGGTTCTTCCGCCACCACTTCCCCGTTCTGTAAAAAAGCAAGATGCGTGTTCTCCATGGCGTACGCACGGTCAAATGCCCAGCCGATGATCTGCAGCACATTATTTTCATAGCTGAAGCTGTCGATACTTCCCACACAGCTCGATACCGGCTGTTCTGTCTGTTGATTTTCTGTAACCAGTGGGGCCACAGGACGTCCAAGCATCTTCTTCACCAGACGTTTTGCTCTCTGTTTCGGTCGATGCTGAAATTCCATGGCTGCTCGAAGTTCTTCCTGCCTTCTCTCTTCTTCGGCTTTTTTCGCTGCTATCCGTTCTTCTTTTTGTATCCGCTGCTGAAGTTTTCTTTCTTCTTCCCGACGTACCGCTTCTTTTCGATCCTCTTCCAGTTGGATTTCTTCTGCGATCTCTTTCTGCGACAGAAAACGAATTTGACCGGAAATTGTAATTTTCTTCAATTCTGACGGATCCGTCACATGGATAAAATATCCGCCTGCCAGATTCAGGAACACTACCGCATCCGCCGCCTTGTCGATCCGCATACCAAACGAAATTAACTCCCCATGGCATCCGCAGTCAAGCACTTCCACTTTCACCTCACAGAATGTATCACTTAACAGATTCCAGCGGATTCCGCAGATATTTTCTACTTTCTGCAGATCAAACGTAACCTGAAATCTTCCCCGATCCAATTCCACCGCCGTCTCAATACTGTTCTCTTCCGAAAGCCCAGAACCTGTATCATAATACAGTTTGCTGCGAAATCGCTTTTTCTCCTGACATGCGCGCACAGTTTCTGACAGATCCACCGGAATTCTCTCTTTCCGGTATACATCCAGCGAATCGCTGCCAACATATTCATAAGTAAAATGCATTGTCCATGCCAGGAAGATTTCGCTGTCCGATGGCTCTATACCAAATTCGTGATTCATATCGTCCTGTGTATACAGCGCGCCCAGTTTCGGGATTCGGTAATACAGTTCATGGATCATTCTCCACATGATAAAGGCAACCGGAACCGGAAAGTCAAAAGTCCATTCATAGTCAATGATTTCATAATCATCTCCGAACTCAAAGATATTCGCACAGATCAGATCAATGTTTGCCGGACTTACGCATTCATAATATTCCTTGCCCGGATGTTCTCCAAACACTTCCTTAAAAACTTTCGTCTGGTACTCCGGTTCTTTTTTCCGCTGTGCGAACACATGCTCATATACATGTTTCAGGGTTCTCAGAATCTCATCTGTCTGTTCTTTCTCCACAAGATCACGAATTCTGTCTTCAAGTGTTTTCCCGCTCAATACCGGATACACGATTCCCCCATTCTCATATCTGCACGGAAGATTACTAAAACCTTTTCCTGGTTTCTGCGCTCCTGTTTTTTTCAGTCCTGCTATAAAGTTTTCTGCCTCCGGGCACAGTGGTTTTTTCTCTGCCCACACACTTTCCTCTTTCCGTATCAGCTGGGTCAGGGTTCGAAACTCTTTCCTGCGGCCCTGATTCAGTTTTACATATAAAATTTCTTCTTTTTCTTCAAGTTCCTGTTTTCCTGCAACCAAAAGAAAAGAATTCACAAAACGGTCCGCGATCTGTTCTTTTTTCATTGCCTCGATACCGGCGCTTTCTGAAAACAGATCCACAGTTTTGTCCGTGTAGATCGGATAATTTTTCCCATAATGATTGGTGGTCAGTGACGCATCCGTAAAGATCTCCGTTGGAAATTTATAATCCGGATACGGGTAATAAAATTTTTGAAAAGGAAATCCGCTTTTTTTCACAAGTTCCTGCAATTCTGTTTTGGAAAATGTTCTGACACTGTGATTTCCCGGATAACCATTGATTCCAAAGAAAGGAATGTCCGTGTGATCTTCCGGGGCCCCGGCAAAATACTTCATTCCCAGCTTATTCTCAATTGCGATCAGCAATTTTCCTGTATTTTTCAAGTAAGAACCCATTTTTCCTAAAAATGTCTCATACGGTGTATCGCCCTCTGTAAAGCTCATGGCATATTCCAGTACTCCGTTGACTACCACATAGTCATACTGCTGCCCCAAATCCATGTCATTGAGATTTCCCACCATGATGGTCAGATTATCTTTTTTCTCATTGCGGTAATAATTGATCTGTGCTCTTCTTTTCGAGAGTTCCACAGATGTAACCTGACCTGCTTTTTCACAGAGCGTACCTGTGATTGCACCACAGCCCGCACCGATCTCCAGAACACTGTCCGATTTTTTGATCGGATACCAGTTCAGTATATTTGCTCGCAGATCTGAGAAGTGATAGATCACAGGAAAAGAAACCTGCTCACTGGAAAGATCCTCACAGGTTACTCCTTCTTTTGCCATCTTAAGCATCTGTTCTTCAATATCTCCATCTGAATACAGATCTTTTTGCGTATAATACTCTAAGTTCAGTATTGCCATTCTTTTCCTCCTCAGTTACTTTAACGTGACCTTTGAGAACAGATCAAAATATCCGACAGCTTTCTTATCCGTAATGACTGTCAGATTACATACATCATACAACCGGTGGAACACGGTAAAATCACCATCCCGGTAACCGGTACATCCCAGACACAGCATATATTCTCCGGCCTCTAACGGCATCTTCTGTGTAAAGGTGATCCGTCTGGTTTCTCCCGCCTTCTGTGTACCTACCGGTGTATTCTCATACATCGTATTGGTTCCGGTGATCTCCGTTCCTTTCAGATCTTTGATCGTGAAAGCAAAAATCGGTTCCTGGATCGTTTCATGAAAATGAATCTTCATATCCACGGAAAATTCTTCTCCCTTTTCAATCACATTCGTAACCATTCCGGACTTATCACGAATTGCAAAGTCCTGAATTTCTGCTAATTTACTTCCATATTCCAGTACTTTTGGATTCAGATTTAACTGATCTTTCGTACTCTTTTCTTCTTGTACCTCTGGCGTTTCTTCCTGCGCAGTGTTCTGTTCCCCTGGTTCATCATACTGGTTCACCAGAACACGACGATACAGATTGACCATCTCTTTCGCATCGCCTTCTGCCAGTTTTTCTCCTTTGTTTAACAGAACAACCCGGTCGCAATATTTCCCGATGCTGCTCAGGTCATGACTTACAAAAAGAATGGTTTTTCCCATCTCTTTAAATTCTTCAAACTTCCGGTAACATTTCGCCTGAAAAAAGACATCTCCTACGGAAAGTGCTTCATCTACGATCAGAATTTCCGGTTCGATATTAATAGCTACCGCAAAAGCCAATCGCACAAACATACCACTGGAATACGTTTTTACCGGTTGGTGTATAAAATCTCCGATATCTGCAAAATCCAAGATATCCTGCAGTTTTGCATCGATCTCTTCTTTGCTGAATCCGATCATCTGACCGTTCAGATACACGTTTTCGATACCGGAATACTCTCCGTTGAATCCGGCTCCCAGTTCCAGCAACGCGGAGATTCTTCCATCCACCACCACTTCTCCCTGTGTGGGATTCAGTACGCCGGTGATAATTTTTAAAATCGTGGATTTACCGGAACCATTCGTTCCGATAATTCCCACGGTCTCCCCCTTTTTCACCTGAAAACTTACGTTGTTCAAAGCATAATGTTCTTTATATCTTTTTTTTCTTGTCAATCCGAGGGATTCTTTTAACCGATCCATCGGATTCTCGTACAGTTTATACATCTTACTGATGTTATTCACTGAAATTGCAATCTCTGACATCTGTAAACCTCTCTTTGATTTCTCTTAAAGTACATCTGCAAAATGTGGTTTCAGTCTCTTGAAGATCCAGGAACCAAGTGCAAACAATACTACTGTTACGATCCAGAAGTATACGGTCCATCCCCAGTGATTCCAGAACCATACGTGACCCAGCATGGAATCACGGTATCCGGTGACAATATAGTACATCGGATTCAATTTGAACAGTTTGATCAGCCACGGATAATTTGACAGCATGTTGACATCCCACATGATTGGTGTCAGCCAGACACCTACCTGTAAGAAAATACTGATGATCTGTGTCAAATCCCGGAAGAATACAACGATCGCACTGGTCGCATATACCAGCCCCAGTGTAAACATAAATGTGCAGAGCGAATAATAAAAGATCTGCAATGTTGCCAGCGATGGCGTATAGCCATACAGGCTGCATAAAACCAGTGAAAACACAACGAAAAAGGCATGTACAAATAAAGCGGAAATCATCTTTACGATCGGCAGTACACTGATTTTAAACACAACTTTTTTAACCAGATAGTTGTATTCCATCAGTGCATTGGTTCCACCATTCAATGCATCCTGGAAAAAGAACCATGGCACAATACCCGATACCAAATATAGAACAAATGGATAATCCGATACATTTCCTGCTTTCAGACCGACAGAAAAGACAAACCAATATACCAGAATCGTAACGATTGGCTGTACAAACGCCCATACGATTCCAAGATATGACCCTGCATACTTCGTTTTGAAGTCATTCTTTGCCAGATTCATAATCAGTTTTCTGTTCTGTAAAAGCTCGATTGGAAGTGTCAATACTTTCTTCCGGAAAACAAACGCAACCACTGCTCCACCGTCAATCAGTAACAGCATCAGAATATTTTTGATCCACAATTTCTGTGTATAATCTTTCTCGAGAACCGGATACAGTTCTTCTTTATCCAGATGCAGCCACACATAAGGATCTGTTCCATTCGTCCAGATTTTTAATGTTCCGTCATTAGCTTCCAGGCTCTCCAGTTGCTGACCTTCGATCAGCTTCGGATTCGTCATCTCCGGAATCTCTGTTTTCGTATCTTTACATCCAAGATAAACATTTTCAATCGTGAACGTTCCCGGCTGCGTGCCCAGATCCAGACGCACCATATTAAACTGAAATGGAACAGAAAAAACCAGTTCCTGACTTTCTCCAACCTGATCATACGTCTTGACCTGACTTGATTTTTCTGAAAGTTCTCCGGCCGCACTGTAATAGACCTGAATCTCCTGTTCCTTATCGCTGTTCATCGTAAGATGAAGCTCATAATTACCGCCTACACTTCCTCTGTGACATACGATCAGCACATTTAAAACCAGTAAACACAACACGCAGATACCGGCCAGAATCTTTTTCTTTCTTCCCATTTCATTTCCCTCTTATCGATTTTTGTACTCCGCAAAGCTTCCCCACTTCTGATCCTTGTCAGAGATGGTCAGTTCTTCTTTTGTCATTCCTTCCGGCATCGGCCATTCTACGCCAATCTCCGGGTCATCCCATTTCAGTCCGCCTTCATCGTTTGGGTGATAGAAATCTGTACATTTATACGCAAATTCTGCGGACTCGGACAGTACGATAAATCCATGCGCAAAATTCTTTGGAATAAAGAACTGTTTTTTATTCTCTGCGGACAGCACAACACCAAACCATTTTCCATATGTTTCAGAACCCGGGCGCAGATCCACTGCCACATCAAAGACCTCCCCACTAACTACCCGCACCAGTTTGTCCTGGGGATAATTGATCTGAAAATGCAGTCCTCTTAAAACTCCTTTTTTGGAGCTTGACTGGTTATCCTGTACGAATTCCATATCGATGCCTGCTGCTTTATAATCATTATAATTATATGTTTCCATAAAATATCCACGTTCATCGCCAAACACTGTCGGTGTGATTACTTTCAGTCCTTCAATTTCACATGTTTCTACTGTAATTTTTCCCATTTTTTTATCCTCTCTTTAATAAAATATTCTTTCCTGCAAGCAGGTTTTTAACACAAACGAGCAGTACCCTGATAAAGGATACTGCTGTTTTTATTGCATTGTATATCAATAATTGATCCAGTGAATCAATTTTGATTTCCATGATGTTTTATTATACCATCATCGTTCTTATTCTTCAACTCCAACGATTTTTTCCTGACAGACAGATTTACACAATCATTGCTTTCCATACATCAAAAACTGTAAGGATTTCCAGAATATACATGGAAATCATGATTCTTTTGCTGTATCTTTCCACTCGAAGTGTCTGTTTTCCCTTTAACATCAGCACCAACATTGGCAGAAATGGCAAAAAATATCGTCCCTGAACTCCCGCTACGTTTTTCCATTGAGGCGGTGTAAAATCAAGCCACATACTCAGCACTATTCCGCCAATCATAATCAATGACAGCATGCCAACCAGTACTTTCTGTTTATTTGTCATGTAATCCGCTTTTTTATCTGTAAATAAAGCAAATACCATACACAACAGAAATCCTGCAATATTTATCCAGGAAATTTTCACCTGAAGCCATCCCAACGACTGTCCTATGATTGTTCCCAGATAGTACTCTCCCTGTTCAAAATACGTATTAAACAGTACGCCCATACTGTTTACCGGATCTTCCAGAATCTGGGCAAGAGTCCATCCTCTTTCAATATCCGAATATCCTGTTCCCGGAGCAGACGTCAGGTTTGCTACAACTGCCCCTCTCAGAAGCATTGTAACCATTCCAATCACAACTATAATCCCTATTTTTCCCACAAGCACACTGCGCGGATTATTTGATTTGGACGATGGTATCAGGAAGATGATTCCACATACAAAGATATAAACCAGTTTACACGGTGCCATCCACATTCCGACAACAGTCAGAAATGCATAATCTTTCCACGTCACCCTCTCCTTCTCATAAATCAGGTACATTGTATAACCGATGAAAAGAAAACTGAGTGCGTTTACTGTACAGTCATAAGAATACGACGCTGCAATCTCCAGACTCATCGGAAACAGCGCAATCACCGCCATTACCATCTTTCCCCATGGCATAAAACGAACTGCCCAGAAAACACATAGCAGATAAAACAACAATGCTGTGATTTTTCCCAGATACAATGTAATCATACCATTTGCATGGAAAAGCCAGCCGATTGCAATTCCGACAGCCTGCGGCAGATGCGCGGCAAATGGTGCAGCCAATGGTCCTCGATTCAATGCAGCTGGTTCCTGTCCCCCTTTTTGAAGAAGCTGATTATAATAATAGGAAGCATCTGCCAGCGAAATCGACATTTTATCCTGAATCTGTGCATCAGTCTTTCGCACCAGAACATATCCTTCTTCATCCACGCTATTTCGAAACAGTATCTTATTCGCATCATAATATGCTGTTGCTATATGACTGTGCTCATCCGGTGCCGTATTGGGTGGAAAAAGTACAATATACATACTTCCCATAAAGAGTCCCAGAACAAGAAAATACCACTCCACTCTCTTTTCTTTTCGCATGAGCAGAAGCCCAAATGCGACAAGCGAGAGACACAGAATTACGCCCACACATGCATATATATTCTTTAAAAATGCATTTGTTGCCTGTAAGTTAAAAACCATACACCCTGTCTCGTCATTCCCGTCGGTTTTTACATGTTCTCCATAAGCCTCATAATTCGTCACCGCCGGAACAATAGCAGAATTTTCCGGGATTGTTACGTGAATAATGTACTTTTCTCCCATAATTCCTTCCAGTGGAACACTCAGACGAAATGTCTGGTAGCTGTAATCCCCTACCGTATTTCCGTCAATTTCCCATTTTTGGATCTGCTCTCTGTCCGTCGCTTTCAAAAGTTCCACCTGCACAGGCTCCTCTGCCTGTTGTTCAAGTTTTCGAAACATTACATTAAACTCTGTCAGTTCATTTTCATCAACAATAAACTGTTGCTCCATTTCACGGACTCCTGTATATCCTGTTTTGTCCTGAAACTGCTCTTCTGATGCTTCAATCTGCAGATAGGAGTGCTGGCTGTTTGCTGTTTCCCGGATTCGCCAGTAATAAACGCTCAAAAGGATTACACAGAGTCCGATCATTGCACACAGCAGACCCAACCATTTTTTATATTCTTTTTTGTTCATTTTCCCTTCCTCTTACTACTTCTTTTCGTGTTTTTCATCATATCATTTATTCTTATTTTATACAAGTTTTCATTCTTACGTTTTTCTATCATTCCTTGATTTTTCTATTATAACTGTTATAATGGACATGATTATATGTAACGCGTTGCCTATTTATTTTTTTCTTTCTGCAGCGTGTTATTTTTTAGGAAAGGAGTTGTTTCACAAACTATTATGAAAAACAGATTAAAACACCTGCTGTGTGGCGTTTCGGCACTTTGTATGGCGGGCAGTCTGGTGTTTGCATCGCCTTCTGGGATAAGTACGGTTCAGGCGGCTACTACTTTTCACAGTACAGACGGCACGATTCATTTTCTTACCTTAAATCATAATACCGATGCCATTCTCATCGAATGTGATGGAAAATTCGGCATGGTCGACTCCGGTGAAGACAATGATTATCCAGATGGCAGTGATCCCCGCTATCCTTTACGTGCAGGCATTACCAAAGGACTGGGATTCGAAAATCAGGTGATTTCCTATCTGAAAAGTATGGGTGTTACAGAAGATAACTTTGAATTCTATATAGGAACTCATCCTCACAGCGATCATATCGGATCTGCAGATGAAATCATCCGTGCGTTTCATCCAAAACGTGTCTATCTGGAACCTTATTCAGACAGCGATATCACTGATTCCACACATTATTGGGATAATCTCTATGTCTATGATCGCGCTGTTGCCGCTGCCAAGGAGACCGGGGCAACACTCATTCAGTATTTTAATGCGGATGCACCACTCTATCCTGAGACAGTCACAGTAAAGGGAAGCATTGTCTGGACAGTGCCGGAGGAGCCGGAAGTCCCCGAAGAACCCGAAGAAATTCAGAAACCAGAACAGAGTACCCCGAACGATTCAGATACAGACACTGAACTTAAAGGGGAGGATGATTCTGATGTCCCGGCGCAGGAGCCTGATACTACTGAATCTGATATTTCATCAGATTCTTCATCTGGTTCTGAATCCGAGTCAGAACCAGATGCACCGGCTGCTACCGAAGAACCATCTGTGCAGAACAACGATATTGTCACGGAAACTTCTTCTGAAACCATAAAAGATCTTTCCGCTTCTACGGAAACGCAGAATGATGTAGTTTCACTTGCAACTGTTTCAACAGCTGCAACGCCGGTCACAGAAACTTCCACACAGAATGATGATTCAGCCTCGATCAACCCTCCGGATACGATGTCAGTTACTCTGTCCTGGGGAGATAACCAGTCTGTAACGTTAACTTCCGATACCACATCGGAACATGGATCTGTTACCAAAGTCTCTGAGAACCAGTGGGACTATGAGTTCCAGTCCATTCCCAAATACGATGATACCAAATCTGCTTATACGTATACCGTTACACCGGAAGCGGATGGTTATTCTTTCTCTAAACTTGGAGATTCTGATTATGATTTCAGTTGTGCACCCGCTGATGCTTCTGCTGAAACAACAGCCTCTACATCAGCAGAATCTCTGAATATCCACCCCCTGGATAGTGGTATTCTGGATGAAGATGTAAGTTCTTCACTCTCCGGTACCTCAGACAATCTGGTTACTTCCAGTATTCCATCCAGCGACCGCGTAGTTGCCGGAACTGACAGTGACCCGACTAATGCAAATCAGGATGAAAAGGCAGCATCCGGACAGCGCAGTATTTATGAAAATGAAACAGGATATGTGTCCACACCAATCTTCTATTTAGGCAACAAAAATAAACTCGAAATAGAAATTATGAATTACGATGTTCCACGCCCTCAACCAGATGCCAATTACTTCAGTCTTGGTGTAAAAGTAACTTCTATGCAGACCGGAACTACTGCGTTCTTGTCCGGAGACATCAACAACTATAATGGTACCGAAACAGAACTTGCAAAAAAGCTTGGGCATGTAAATCTATTAAAGCTCGGACATCACGGTTCCTATGGATCCAATACTGATGGTTACATTCGCTCCTTAAATCCTGACATGGCAATTCTGACAGGAACCTATACCTATGTAACCAACACCACCATAAACGGTGAATGCGGTACCCGTGACACACTGCTCGCGATGGGTGAACGTGGTACTCCACTATATGCTACTGGATGGTACGCAGGCATTCAGTCCGCTCTCGTGATTCATCTGAATCCGTCTCTGGACAACAACATTTCATCTGGAAGAAGTCTGGTAGCTATTGGCAATATTGATGGTTCCACAGTCGCTGTTTATTACGAGAATGGTTTCCCGACAGTTTGCAGTGGATGGAAAAAAGATAATTATGGCAATTATTATTATTTTCAAAATTCCTCAACTCCGCTGACTAATCAATTCGTTGAGGATAATAATGCCTGGTATTATGTGAATGCCTCCGGTCAGAGAACAACCGGATGGGTCTATGTAAACGGCTGTTATTACTATCTGGACTCTTCTACCGGTGCCATGGTCACAGGATGGATTCAGCTTAATAATATCTGGTATTATCTTGGGGCAGATGGTGCTATGTACACCGGTACACATACCATCAATGGTTCCGAATATACTTTCAATTCTGACGGATCTATGGTCACATCTGCCTGGGTTGGAAATAAATATTACGGAGCTGATGGCGTATGGATTCCATATTACAAAAACGAAAACTGGAGAAAAGATACCAATGGTTACTGGTATCAGCGTCCTGATGGTACTTACCCTGTCAGTCAGTGGGAAAGTATCGATGGGCATTGGTACTATTTCAATGCCAGTGGATATATGATCAGCAACAATTGGTTAAAACTTGGAAAAACCTGGTATTATCTGGATGAGAATGGTGCTATGCATACCGGCTGGCTCCACCTGGGAGGCAGTTGGTATTATATGGACGCATCCGGTGCCATGCTTACCGGCTGGGCATATCTTGGCAATGGCTGGTACTACTTTGGTGGAAATGGTGCCATGTACCCTGGCGGCTGGCATATCATAAATAATACTTACTATTATATGTATTCTAACGGTTCTATGGCGGCTGACACCTGGATCGGTTCCTACTATGTCAACGCATCCGGTGCATGGGTTCCCGGCAAAGTAAAATACACTGCCGGCTGGATCCAGAACGGTTCCCGCTGGTGGTATCGTCATCAGGACGGCAGCTACACTACCAATGGCTGGGAATATATTAACGGACAGTGGTATTACTTTGATCAGTCCGGCTGGATGGTTACCGGATGGCTGAAACTTGGCAACACTTGGTATTACCTCACCGGCTCCGGTGCTATGGCTACCGGATGGATCAATCTCGGCGGTACCTGGTACTATCTGAATGGTTCCGGTGCTATGGCAGCCAACACCTGGATCGGTTCCAGTTATGTCAACAGTTCCGGCGCATGGGTTCCTGATCACCTGAGAGTATCTGCCGGCTGGGTTCAGAGTGGTTCCCGCTGGTGGTATCGTCATCAGGACGGCAGCTACACTACCAATGGCTGGGAATATATTAACGGACAGTGGTATTACTTTGATCAGTCCGGCTGGATGGTTACCGGATGGCTGAAACTTGGCAACACCTGGTACTACCTGACCGGCTCCGGCGCTATGGCAGCCAACACCCGTATCGGTTCTTATTATGTAGATGGTTCCGGTGCATGGGTTCCTGGTGCTTAAACAAATTAAGAAAAAAAGAAGGGAGAAATCCATCAGGATTTCTTCCTTCTTTTTTTCTTTTTCATATGTTTTCGAATTCCGGAAACAATCGTAACTACCAGAGTAACTGCGATCAGTCCCGCCAGAATATAGATCACATAGCGATATACCGTCTGTGTTTTTTCATCCTGCCCCGTGTTCGAATCAGCAGATTCCGGCGTTACTTCCGGTGTCGGCGTTGTCTCTTCTGCTGCTATCACCGAAGGTTCTTCCGCCTGCACCTCTTCGGAACCGCTTCCCACATAATAATCTGTTCCATAATAATAGGAATTATCTGTATTGGTCAGATCACTTACCTGTACATCTTCCGGTATCGTGACCGCTCCTCCCGGTACCTCTACTTTCTGAAAATTATTAAAACCATAATCAAACATACTGATATGATCCTGACACACCTGTCCGGCATCCGCCCGCATTGCCACTGCGATCAGTGTCATTCCATCTCTTGTCGCACCACTGACAAGTGTATTTTTTGATGCTTCCGTCACGCCTGTCTTGCCACCAAAACATCCTTCATAGTATTCCGGTGCTCCCTGTGCCACCAGTGCATGATGCGTGGAATACGTCCGACTTTCCGGATTCATATTTGTCGGATCAATCGTAAAGCTCTGTGTACCGATAATATCCAGAAAATCCTGATTTTTGATTGCTTCCCGGAAAATCAATGCCATATCGTGTGCCGTTGTATAATGATTCTCATCCGGCATTCCGCTGGCATTTACAAAGTGCGTATTGACACAACCAAGCTCCTGCGCTTTCTGGTTCATCATATCTGCAAAGGCAGCTACCGATCCGGCAATCTGCACAGCTATCTGTGTTGCCACATCATTTGCTGACCGTATCATCAACGCCAGCAGACACTGACGCATCGTCAGCACCTCGCCTACCTGCATGCCGATATTTCCACTGTCCGATGTCTGATCTGCCAGACATTCCTCTGTAAATGTCACCTGATCATCCAGATTGCTGTTTTCCAGTGCCAGAAGTGCCGTCATGATCTTTGTGATACTCGCCGGATATCTCTTTTCATCCATTCCCTTATTATAAAGGATTGTTCCTGTATCTGCATCCATCAGCACTGCTGTCTCCGAATAAGTATCCGGGCCCTGTGGCCAGCCTTCTATGGCATTTGTTGTGATCGGATAAGATGCCCCGTTATCCACCTCTGCCGCCTGTACCGTGACAGCTGACAGACCGATCACACCAGTCAGCAGCCATACCGTCGCCTTTTTACAGATTTTTCTTATCATAATACTATGTACTCCTCGCATTTTCTTCCTGTTCATTTTCTGAACGATTACAAATTTACCTTTCATTCGTACTATTCTATCTCATATCCGTTCTTTCTTCAAGTTTTTTGTTTTTACGGAATCTTCGCTCTGATCATTGCCCTGTTTTTTCTCTCATGGTATACTGAAAATAGTATCGTTCAGGAGGGGTTAGATGAAATCTTTTAAACATCACTATTTTTACTATCCGTTTTTCATGCTGCTTACGGTCTTTTTTCTTTTCTTTTCCGGTATGATCGTATCTGCCGCTGTAAAAACTTCAGATCTGGAAACTGTTCCATGGAGTATGGTAACAGAATCTTCTATAATAAATGAAAAAGGCTGGCTGCAGTCCATGTGCGCCACTGATCAATATATTGTATGTCTGGTAAATGCGTCAAAAAAAGGCACGGATCCGGACACCCTGATTGCCTTCTACCGAAACACCACAGATACCAACGGCAATCCCGTAGAACAGTACAGTTATGCTTTCAGCGTGACAGAAACCGATTATGAACATGGAAACGGCATGACTTACAATCCCAGTACCCAGGAGATCGCAATTGCCGGTCTTTTTACCAATGATCCTTCTGATGCCGGAGCCATCTTTATCGTTGATGCCAACACTTTGCATTTCAAACGGAAAGTGCAAGTCGGAAACGGAAGTATCAATTTCTTTGGCATCGACTATGTTCCGGAAAAAGATCAGTATGTTCTGATGGCAAACCGCATTGCCGATTATGCCTTTTATTTTACCGACAGTAATTTTCAGATCGTAGATAAATTAAATCTGCATCTTTCCTACAGCCGCAGTTCCTTCCAGGATTTTTGTGTTTCCGGCGATGCGATTATCAGCATTCCATATATGCAGCGGGAAGGCTATATGAATGTACTGGATGTTTATTCGATCTCCCGGCAAAAACGAATTGGAAGTTATTACCTCACACTGCCAGGTCATGATGCCTTTGAGGTCGAGCCGGAAGGCATCTGCCAGCTCGAACCCGGACATTTTCTGATGGCATCTGCCATCATCGGTACCACTCGCTTCCGTCTGTACGAAGCCACCCTTCCACTGGTCCATAGTGTTACAACCAGTGCGGAAAACGGAAAAATCACGGACAGCAATCTGGAAATCGATGAAGGCGGTTCCTATACCGTCTCCTACGGATGCGATACCGATCATCGCCTGCAGTCTCTTCTGATTGACGGCGAAGCTGTGGATATCAGCCAATATCCTCTTTCCTATACATTCACAGATCTGCAGGAAGATCGCACAATACAGGCTGTTTTTGAAGAAATACCGGTCTATACCGTCTCTACCTCAGCTACCAACGGAACCATCGATACCTCACCATCCGGGAAAGAGCATGAACCTTTGTCTGTCACTTTTACTCCTGATGAGCATTACGTTGTAGATACTCTCACTGTAGATGGTGCCACTGTCCCTGTTACCAGTGACACTTCCGGCTATGTATTTGATGATCTGACTTCGGATCACACGATTGATGTGACTTTCAAACCGATCCCGTCATATACAATCACTGTTACAGCCCAAAACGGTACCGTGGATACTTCTCCGGTTACAGTCTACCGCGGAGATTCCTACACAACCACCGCTACACCGGATACCTCCTGTTTTCTGCACTCCTGCCTGGTGGATGGAAAAGAGTATACTTTCAAAAAGGGAGAAAATAATATCACGCTGACTACCATTCAGTCCGACCATACAATCGAATTGATCTACAGCCGCGTGGACTGGATGCTTGTTCTTTTGCTTTCCATCCTGTTTCTGATCGTAATTTTACTGACCTTCCTCTTCTATCTGAAGATTCGAAGATGGAATCACAAAAAGAAACGAAAAAAGGAGCTTGCTCAGATGCGCCAGAAAGATATTGCTTTCTTCGAAACTCTGGAACAGATGGACCTCAAAAAACGTAAGGATTCTTACGATTCCTCCTCTCACCTTGACAAGCATTAAAAAATAAGCTAAAGTTTGTATGATATTTTGTTAAAAGGATAAAATAAATGAATTATACAGGAAAAAATCACACATTTGCCATTTGTGCATATAAGGAAAGTCCGTTTCTGGAAGAGTGTATTCAGTCACTTCTGGGACAGACGATTCCTTCTACAATAATTATTGTCACTTCCACAGATAACGCTTACATTCAAAATATGGCTGAAAAATACCATCTGGAGCTTTTCATCAATCACGGAGAATCCGGCATCACCCAGGACTGGATGTTTGCTTACCGAAGTGCCAGAACGGAACTGATGACCATCGCACACCAGGACGATACTTATGATCGGCTTTATACTGAAACTGTGTTACAGCAACTTTCTGCTGCCAGACATCCATTGATTGCCTTTACAGACTATGGAGAACTGAGAAACGGAGCTATTGTAAATAAAAATACGCTTTTAAAGGTAAAACGTACAATGTTGCTTCCGTTGCACCTGAAGATATTTCATAACAGTATTTTTGTCCGCCGACGGGTTCTTTCCTTCGGCTGTCCAATCTGTTGTCCTTCTGTAACCTTCGTAAAAGATAATCTTCCGGATCAGATCTTCTTCCCTGGTTTTCGAAGTGACGAAGACTGGCAGGCATGGGAACTGCTTTCCAGGAAAAGAGGAGCCTTTGTCTATTGTAACAGGATCCTGATGTATCACCGGATTCATGATGGCTCGGAAACATCCGCCATTCTTGGCGATTCTGCACGTAGAAATGAAGATTTCCAGATGTTTTGCAAGTTCTGGCCAAAGCCGATTGCCCGGCTTCTGACACGCGCCTATTCATCAAGTGAAAAATCAAACGAATTGGAGAACAAATGAAAAGTTTAATTATTATTCCCGCTTATAATGAAGAAGCATGTATCGAACAAACCGTGCGGGATATTTTGGAACATGCACCGAACTTTGATTATATTGTAATTAACGACTGTTCAAAAGATCGAACAAAAGAAATCTGTGAGAAAAACCATTTCCACTATATTGATCTTCCTGTCAATCTTGGAATCGGTGGTGCCGTACAAACCGGTTATAAATATGCCTGCAATCATGGATATGATTACGCTGTACAGGTAGATGGAGACGGACAACATGATCCTCGCTTTCTCGAACAGATGCTTCAGGTTATGCAGGAAAAAAAACTGGACATGCTGATCGGATCCCGTTTTATTACCAAGGAAGGCTTTCAGTCGTCCGGACTGCGTCGTACCGGTATCAAATACTTTACCTGGCTGATCCGTCTGTTGACCGGAAAAACCATCACTGATCCCACCTCAGGACTCCGCATGATCAACAAAGATATTATCCAATACTTTGCCAAAGAGTATCCACGTGATTATCCGGAACCGGAAAGTATCGTTGCCGTCCTGAAACGCAAGAAAAAAGTACAGGAAATTCCTGTCATTATGCGTGCCCGCGCCGGTGGTGTTTCCTCTATTTCTCCATTAAATTCCATTTATTATATGGTAAAAGTTACCATTGCGATTCTGATAGAACGGATTCGATGATATATCTCAGTGAGGTGTTTACATATGCATGAATATAGGATACAAATAATTCTGGCTGTTTTACTGGTTTTTCTTCTTTATAAGCTGTTGCGCTCTGTTTTAAAGAAGAAACTGGAAATCAAATACGTACTTTCCTGGATAATCGTTGATTTTTGTTTGCTGATCATCGACTTATTCCCATCGATTCTTACCTTTTTATGCAAGTGCCTTGGGATTCAACTGGCTTCCAATATGATTTTCCTGGTTGCCATTATTCTGCTGTTTTTACTGGCACTTTCCCACACGATTCTGCTCTCTAAATTAGTAGAATCCAATAAAAACTTAACCCAGGAAATTGCTCTTTTAAAAAAAGAATTGAAGGATACGACGAGATAAAAAAATAACACCATAATGAGGTGACCCCAAAAAGTTAGACTTTTATTGCGTAACAGATTTTGTCTGTTACGCATTTTTTATGCAGCCAAGAGGCTAAGCCTGTATTGAACAGGACTCATCCATCCTAGTTTCTCTTTAATTCTTTGTTCATTATAATATTTTATATATCGTTCTATTTCAGATTTCAATTCTTCAAAACTATAATATACAACAACATAGTAGATTTCTTGCTTGAGTAACCCAAAGAAATTCTCCATGACCGAATTATCATGGCAATTCCCTTTTCTCGACATACTTTGAAAGATACGTTCCTCTTTTAATCGTCGTGAATAGGCTTTCATTTGATAAGCCCATCCTTGATCTGAATGAAACGTTCTTCGATATGGACAATCAGATGTTATTTTGATTGCCTTTTCTAAAGCTACCAGTACATTTTCAGCAGAAGGATGCTTATCAATCCCAAAACTTAGTATTTCTCCATTGCACATATCCATAAATGGATCGAGATATAATTTGTGCATTGTCATGTGCCCCTTAGAATCCACCTCATAGTATTTAAATTCTGTTGTATCTGTTGTGATTTTCTGACGAGGTATATGCGTGTTAAATCGTCTACGAATTCTGTTAGGTGCTATAGTTCCTACCTTTCCCTTGTAAGAACTATATTTACGGCTCTTTCGTGTAAATGAAGTGACCTGTAGACCAAGCTTCTGCATAATTCTTTGAACCTTTTTCTTGTTAACAACAATGTTTTGGTTTCGAAGTTCTCCCAGTATACGACGGTAGCCATAGTCCTTATGAGATTTCCTGATTTCAAGAATTCTTTCTTCGAGTTCCTTGTCAGGATTTTCTCTATCAAATCTTTTTTGCCAGTACATATATGTTGCTTTAGGCATGCTTGTGTATGAGAGAAGGTCTTTTAATTTGAATTGTCTTCGGAGACTACTGATGATTCGAGCCGTTCTCTCATTTTGGCGTCGTCCTCTAAACGCAGTCTCCTCAGTTCTTTTAAAAAGGCATTCTCTATTCTTAGCTTAAGAAGTTCATCTTCTAATTCTTTCACATGTTCAGCACTTGTATTAGGAGTATTCTCTTTAACATTCTGAGAAATTTTGTTACAAACAGAATTATCCAAAGTTTTTTTCCGACCTTTCTTCCGAGGCCTTAACCCGTCGGGGCCAGCTACTCTGAATGCTTCAACCCATCTACTAATCATAGTATAATTGGTGATTCCATTTGCTAATGCCAGTTCCTCATATGAGACCTCGTTTGATAAATAAGATTCTACCATATGAAGCTTGAATTCAAAAGAATAATTATTCTTCTGTCTACTTCTTTTTAAGCCTTCCTCACCAAACTCATTATAATTATGAATCCATTGTCGAATCTGTCTAGCACTTTTAACATTATATTTTTTTGCTAGTGCTTTTGAACCAACACCTAAACTTAGATGCTCTAGAACAATTTTTTTCTTAAGCTCAAAGTTATATTTTGCCATAAGAAAACCGACCTCCAATAGTTAGATTTTTGGGTCTAACTTCTGGGGGTCGGTTCATAAAGGTGTTATTTTTTTATCTCATCCATTCTCTCAGATACTTTTCACTGCATCGTTCCCGATGTGGATTAAATACATTATTGAATTCTGCATATTTCTTTTCATACTTATCCACCATATCCGGTAGATTCTTCAGGGTTTTCAACACTTCTTCCTGGTTCATCAACACCGGGCCCGGAAGCATGTGGATATCGAAGTAAAAGTCACGCATCTCATGTTTATACTGTTCATAATCATACATGAAAAACAGAATCGGGCGTCTCAGATTGGCATAATCAAAGAATACACTCGAATAATCCGTGATCAGCACGTCAGCCGCCAGATACAGAGGATTGATGTCATCCATCTGCGACACATCATAAACAAACCCCTGAAACGCTTCAAAATCAAAGGAATTACTGATAAAATAATGTGCCCGGAATAACACCACATATTCCTCGCCAAGCACTTCTCGCCACCGTTTAAAATCCACCGGCAGCTGAAACTGATATCCCTCACCCGGGAGATGCTGATTCTCCCGCCAGGTCGGTGCATACAGAATTACTTTCTTGCCCTTCGGAATTCTCAATTCCTGACGCGCCTTCTCACAATCCATATCTGAGAACTTAACCAGATCATCATTTCTCGGGTATCCCAGTTCCAGAAGTACCTGCTCTTTTCCCTCTTCCTTCAGATGAAAGGCCGACGCAATCTTTTCAGAATAGAATTTGGATGGCGATGGCATATGCGTTACCCGTTTTGTCTCTTCCAGATAATTTTCCTGTACTTCCAGCAGACTTCCATTTTTTTCTGCATAATGATCCAGGTCATATCCCAGCCGTTTTAACGGTGTCCCATGCCAGCACTGAATATATTCCTGCCCTTCTTTCGGCTGCAGTTCCCTCGGAAGCCGCGAATTTGTCACCCAGAACTTCGCGGATGCATATGCACAGTAATATTCCCCGCTTCGATAACGAACTACTTTTGTATGCGGCTCCTGCTCCATCTCGCGATACTTCTCCGGTTCCCGGAACGCCCAGATCAGCTCCCAGTCCTGATACTGTGGATCCCGGCACATCGCCTGATACAGTGCTTTTGGACTGCACGCATATTTTTTTCCCATATACGCCTCAAAAATCACCTTTTTCGGATTGATCTCTTCCTTTTCCACATATCCCTTCTGATACTGCAGTTTTTTCCACCAGTAATACACACGAAGACTCCATGTTTTCATCCATGGAGTCTTACTGCAGATTCTGGCCATCCATTTCCAGGCACTCATCTTTTCCCCTGTCTTTCTACATACAATCACATCATCCGGTTACTTATCTTCTGAACCGCCTATTTATGCCATAAATTCATTATAAGCATCCAATACAGTCTTCGTATCACCCTGCATCTTAATCTCCCCTTCATGGAGCCATAACAGACTGGTACACAACTTCTCCAGCGTCTCTGTACTGTGCGATACGATTACTACAGTACGATTCTCATCCATGATCAATTCCTGCATCTTCTTATAACTCTTCTTCTTGAACTTGGCATCACCCACGCTCAGAACCTCGTCAATCAGCATAATATCTGTTTCAAGAACCGCCGTAATAGAAAATGCCAGCTTCGAATACATACCACTCGAATACGTCTTTACCGGCATATCGATGAATTTTCCCAGATTGGCAAACTCGATAATCTCATCCATCTTATCCCGTACTTCCTGCTCCGAGAAACCCAGCAGCATTCCCGATAAAATAATGTTTTCCCGTCCGCTTAATTTTTTCTGAAATCCAACACCGATGGAAAGGAGGGATACAGAATCCGATTCCAGTTCAATACTTCCGGAGTCCGCCGAAAAAATTCCGGCAATTGCGCGGAGCAACGTGGATTTACCGCTTCCATTCTTTCCGACGATTCCCATGATTTCTCCCTTTTTCACTTCAAAAGAGATACCTCTCAGGGCTTCATATACTTCCAGCTTACTCTTTCTCAGATGAAAAAGACTTTTTCTCATAGAAAGAGACTTTACACACTTGTAGGTAATCTTCAGATCTTTTACCTCAATTGCATTTCCTGGTTTCATAGCTTAAATCCTTTCGTAGATTTGTCACACTGGCCTCTGCTTTGGTCAGCTGACCGGCAACACATTCTATATTACCTTTACATAATTATTTTCATTTTTATAAATGATTGCCACACCGATTGCCGATAATACTGATCCGATCACAAACCACAGCAAGATCAGTCTTCTGTGCGGTGTCTCACAGTAAACCAGTGACGACCGGCAGGCATCGATCAGAAATCCCACGGGATTCACCTTTAATAACAATGTGGCAATCGCTTCATTGACTCTGTCTGTGATCACATAAAAAATACCAGACATATAAAAAAGAATTCGTAACCCCACGTTGGTAATATTCTTAAGGTCATCAAAGAAAACCCCAAAATGAGCCAGTATCGCACTCACACCAAAGGTTATCAGAATCAGATCCACGAAGATCGGAATCACATAGATCACATTATACGAAACCGGTACATGGGACCAGAGCATCATCACGATCACGATTCCAAAAGAAATCATCATCTTAAACAGATTCTGAAACAGCAGAATAATGATCAGGAAATACTTGGGAATATATACTTTCGTTACTACTGCCCGGTTCGCCGCCACGATCCGTACGCTTCCGGATACTGTTTTATTAAACAGATTCCACATGGACAGACCTACAAAGACAAAGATATGAAAATATTCTTTTTTCTGTCCGAAAATCACCATGAAAATAAACCAGTATACCAGCATAAATAAAATAGGATCCAAAATCCACCATAGCCAGCTCAAATGTGAGCTGGCCACTTCTGACTTCAATCCCGATTTTGTTGCATATTTTGCATAAGGCATATAGCGCTTTATGTCTTTCCAAAATCGTTTCATTTACTTTCTTATCCTTTCTCGCCCCGGAATACCCAGTCTACAAAACGCTTGCTTGCCTGACCATCTTCCCGTTTGCTGAAGGTTTCGTTGAATTCCCGGTATTTGTCGTCGTAGACAAAATTATCGATACTGTCACGGATCGCATCCGGCAGTTCTTCTTCCTTTGTAATGATCTTTCCCGGAAGTTTATCAATACCAAAATAGAATCCGCGGATACTGTCCTTATAATCTTCCAGATCATACATATAAAACAGCATCGGCTTTTTCAAAATTCCATAATCAAAGAATACGCTGGAATAATCTGTAATCAGCAGATCAGCGATCAGATACAGATGGTTAATGTCATCATAATTGGATACATTATAGATAAATCCTTCGTAATCATCAAATGAGAACTTACTTGCCACCAGATAGTGTACACGGAATAAGATCACATATTCATCGCCCAGCTCCTGCCGCAGTGCATCAAAATCCACATTCAGGTCATAAGTGAATCCTGTACCCGCCTCATGCTGATTGTCTCTCCAGGTCGGTGCATACAGAATTACTTTTTTATCCTCCGGAATCTCCAGTTTCTCTTTGATCATCCGGATATCTTCCTGTGTATGATTGATAAGAAAATCATTTCTCGGATAACCGATTTCCATGACTTTATCTTCCATCTTCGTTTCTTTCAGATTCCATGCGGAAGTAAATTTCTCACTGGCAAATCCTGATGGCGAAAGAATATAATTGAATTTTTCTGCATCCATCGCATATTTTTTCCGAATATCATCAATAGAGTCGATAGCATTTTCCGAAGTTTCCAGATCATATCCCAGACGTTTTAACGGTGTTCCATGCCAGCACTGCACATAGACCTGATCTTTCTGGGGCCAGACATGATCCGGCACACGATAGTTCGTAATCCAGTATTTTGCTCTGATCAGTTTTTTTTCATAAACTCTTGCTGTTTGTTTTACCACGATCGTATTCGGATTTTCTTCCAGAAAACGATGTTTTTTTGCATTTTTAAACGCCCAGATAAATGTCCAGTCTTTAAACTCATCCTGTGTCAGCATATACTCATACACTGCTTTCGGACTGCATCCATACGTTTTTCCGTTAAAAGAATTAAATACTACTGTTTTCTCGTCAGGAGTCACGCCAAGACCCCGCCACCAATAATAAATTCTCCGCTTGGTATACAGGATTTTCTTCCAGCACTTTCGAAAACGTGGGGGCGTTTTCGAATACTGAGCCAGGCGTTTCTTTATCGGGCTTTTAAAGAATCTCCGAATCAGTTTTCTCCTCTTTTTCCGAATTTTCTTTATAATCTTCATCTTTTAACTCCTACTTCTTTCCCAGATCCTTTTTAATCTGTGTTGTGGAAATCTCCGGTGTACGTGGAAGATAAACCACGTCACAGTATTCTTTTAAAAAGTCAAACTTTCCTTCCCAGTCATCTCCGATTACGAACGTGTCCACCTTGAATTCTTTCACATCCGAAATCTTCTGCTCCCAGGACTCTTCCGGAATAACCAGATCCACATAACGGATCGCTTCCAGCAAACTCTTTCTCTCCTCATAGGAGAAATAGCATTTCTTCTGTTTTTCATTCCAGTTAAATTCATCGGTAGACAAAGCAACGATCAGATAATCTCCAAGTGCCTTGGCTCTCTGCAGTAATTTGACATGTCCATAATGAAGAAGATCATACGTTCCATACGTGATTACTTTTCTCATTTTTTTCTCCTTTTTATACCTTTCACCCTCCTGTTTCCTGTATACCTGGTAAATATAACTTTTTTCAGAGGGATTTTTCGTTTCTGTCTTTCATCGAATACACATCATCTTTACCATTCTGCAAATATCTTCGCTGCATGGTTTTTGTATTTTATTAAATTTTCTTTCAATTTTCTTTCGATTTTCGACATAATTCATTTCATTATACAACAAACCCTCTATGGAATTCAAGAACTCTGCATAACTTTTCGGTTTTGGTCCCGGAGTTACCTCATCGTAATCAAAATTAAACCCCCGTGTCTTCAGATATGCTTCCCGGTCATATGGTAAAAATAAAAT